>Ga0302250_1000011_pt1 | contig 449247 bp, 376 predicted proteins | sample AAG_RA_Asp_MG_FD_193536 | JGI IMG/M metagenome (GOLD analysis project Ga0302250, IMG submission 193536) | Enriched activated sludge microbial communities from anaerobic digester in WTTP, New Holstein, Wisconsin, United States - AAG_RA_Asp | ecosystem: Engineered > Bioreactor > Anaerobic >... | reverse complement strand
GAGCACAGAGCGAGGCACCGCCAAGGTGCAAAACCGATCGGATTAAAAGCCAGAAGAGCATGGTCTTTGTGAATAAAATTGTCGGTGAATGGTGCCGGGGCTTGCTAAGCTAAATTTCAAGATTCCCATTAGAGGTTTTCCTTCGAAATTCACTTTTGGCTCACTTGCAAGTGTTCCTGATTTCCAAATAGGAAGCGCGTTTGAAGTATCATAGAAGCCATAGGGATAACCTACCAGAGAAACATCTGTTGCTGGTCGAATTTTCATTTTTTGAGTTGCCCATTCTTCTGAAAGACAAAACACTTTACAATCCTTCGAGCACTGCGTGGGCAAAGGGATTACAGCAAAATCTGCTTCTGGATGGTCGGAGCTTACAAGCCATAATGGCTTACCGCTTGGAGTAAATAAAGGAAGATTGGAATTTCTTATTTTTCCTGTTTCGGTATCTGATTCGTGAAATTGGAAAAAGATATTGTCACCAATAGGCGCTTTCCGTTCACTAGGAGCTGAACCTGTAAGAACATGATAATTTGTTAATAAGAAAAGGACTTGGCCATTATCTTTATTTGATAAGAAGTAAAATCCTGTGCCTTGGGAAACAACCTGACTACCTTTCCTTAAAAATACTGGAGTCGTAGAAAGGGATATATGGTCAACTTTCATAATTTTATCTCCGCCGAACGGCTTAATAACGTGCAGGTGAATGAACTACCATTGAAAGAGCGCTAGTTGTCCAGGTCACGTTTATTTACTGGTTAAGCGCGGTTGAAAGGAGGGAAAATGGAAGACATGGGGTGCCCGTATAGAAAGTGGGGCTGGCATGATGGAGGGCCCGACCATAAATGCACTAGAGAGCACAATAATGGGAAATGTTGTGAAGATAGCTGGAGTGATTGGTATCAGTGTGAAACTGTAAAAGAAGAACTGAAAAATATAAAAATAATTACTGACGACTAATGGTTGAGGTGAGCGGCGCCGCGCAGTTTGCGGCGTCCGAACTCGACCGATTTGTTATGCGTTTTTAACGCATTGGAGGGATTATGGATAAAGAATTACTGCACATCCTGCAGCACTCGCTCGGGGTTGATCAATACGGCCATGGCGAGCAATACCGCAACCACTTTGCAACTGACCCTGGCGGGAAAGACTTTGCGAAGTGCCAGCAATTGGCCGAGATAGGGTTAATGAAAGACCTTGGGACAAGGAAGTTGTGGGGCGACATGCACTGTTTTGTCGTCACTCCTGCCGGGAAAGAGGCTGTTGCGCTCCATAGCCCGGCTCCGCCGAAAATTTCCAAGAGCAAAAGGCGATACCAGGAATACCTGGAATGTGCCGACTGTTTCGAGAGCTTTCGCGACTTCCTCCGCTACGATACCGATCGGCGGCGGGGATTATGCGCATAACGATTAGTTAAGCCGTGCCGGGCTTTATCGGCATCGGCTTGAACGCTTTGTTGTGTGAGCCTTTATATTCTGATTTTAAGGAGGAACCTTGGAAAAAGTAACGTTGCCTGAAGGACAGAAAGGACCGTGGAAGATCGAACGCTTTACGACAGACTTCATGGATTTTCATTCGGCACTGAGAGGCCGCGCCGTGCCGGTAGGCGAGACGTACACGAGGGTAACACGGAACGGATACCTCGTGATGTCTGACACTCCGGCAGAGATGCGCGACCACAGCACAGCCGTATGGAAAGCAAAAGGGTCGTGCCTTTTAAATGGTTTGGGAATTGGCATGGTGCTGAAGAATATACTTCTCAAACCTGAAGTAACGGATGTGACGGTTGTTGAAATATCGCAAGACCTGATCGACCTTGTTTCCCCGCACTATGCTGACCCGCGTGTGACGTTTGTTTGTGCCGACGCACTCAGTTACAAGCCGCCAAAAGGGAAGCGGTACGGCATGGTGTGGCATGATATTTGGGACGACATCTGCGCAGACAACCTGGAAGATATGGGGAAGTTACACCGGAAATACGGCAGACGCACGGAATGGCAAGGGAGCTGGTGTAAGTACGAGTGCCAGCGCGGGAGATAGGCACATGCCTTTTACACACAACAAGTTATTCTGCTGATCTGTATATCATCTAAACTCGTAGAGGGAGCCTGGATGATTGGCTCATTCCTGTAATACTCTACCCTTGTGTTTAAAGCAGATATTTTGGATTAGCCTACCGATATTTATGAAGATTGTCATTGGAAAATCAATAGGTTCGGAATAACCGCTTTTCTGTATATCATTCCATTTGGAAGGATGGCCAGTTTTCGGAGAGCACCCATGCTTCCAGTCCCCGCAGCATTATTGGCACGTTTCAAGGCGTGTCCTTTCGCCAAGAATATTTCCGGGAATTCATAGGTCACAGAAGCCAAATTTTACATTTTGCACTACAGGGCGCTGCACCAAGCGGGCAAACTTTTTCCAATAAAATCCAACTCTCCCTCGCTGCAACTCCTTCACCCTTCATCGGCTGATCTCCGCAAAGGTCCCGTGGGTCAAGGCGCACAGGTCGTGGGGCGCAAGCTCGATCTCCAGCCCACGGCGGCCGGCGCTGACGAAGATGGTGGCAAAACCGGTTGCCGAGGCATCGATCACGGTCGCCAGTTTTCTCTTTTGCCCCAAGGGGCTGATGCCGCCCAGCACATAGCCGGTCATCTTTTCCGCGTCCTGCGCCTGGGCCATCGCGGCTTTTTTGGTGCCGAGGGCCTGCGCCAGGAGTTTGAGGTCCAACTGATGGGCAACGGGAACAATGCCGATCACAAACTTCTGGCCGTCGGTCTCGACAACCAGGGTCTTGAAGACCCGCGCGGGCTCGATGGCAAGCTTCTGCGCGGCTTCACCGCCATAGGAGGCTGCACCGGCATCGTGCTGGTAGGCATGCAGCCGATACGGCACCTTGGCTTTTTTGAGGGCGGTGATCGCGGGCGTCATGGCAGAACAAGCAAAACAAAAGTGTGGATCGGAAAGCGTCGGTGCACTATGGAATTCCCGTCTTTCATCCCTGCTGCGGTCCGTTGGCCAGGAAGGCTGGGTGAAAGTGCACCGTGCCCGTGGGACAAGGGGTAGCAAAGGGCAAGACGAAAAAGACCTCCGGCGGCACGCCCTCGACAGCAAGCGTTTCGATCTCATCGCGGAGCACAAGGTTGGAGTGCACAGGTTCACCTCTGCTGGAGTGGCAAGGGAAGGTTCCGGATCACACCATGGTGATCTCGTCTGTCCCCGGAGTTAATTTTTCGCCGCCTTCGGCGGTGACACGGAAGGTATTTTCCACGCCGACCAGGCCAATGCCTGCCACCCCTTTCTTGGGCTCGACGGCAATGATCATGTTCGCCTCAAGCGGGGTGTGCACCTTGGCGGCAATGACCGGAAATTCATCGATCGCCAAACCGATGCCATGGCCCAGGAAGGGAACTTGGTTGGAGCCGAATCCCATGAAATGCTTGGTAAAGGCTCGGGAATGCACGAACTCGCCCCAGACCTCGTCGTAGATCCGCGACGGGATGGCACCGGGCTTGAGGCGGCAGCGCACCGCCTCCTGGATGTCCAGGCACAGCGCATGCGCCTCCATGGCCGCCTGAGGCAGCGGCCCCAGAGAGAACACCCGGGTCGCATCGGTGAAATAGCCGTGGTAGCCAAAACCGATATCCACGAACACGGGTTCGCCCCGCCCCAGTTGCTTCCTGCCCCCCACCAGCGGGAAGGCAGGCGAGAGCCCAGTGAGGCCGCCCGGCCCAATGGACGCGGTCGGATAGTTGCCCGATTCACCGAAACTGATGATCCCCAGAAACAGCTCCATGCCGGAGCCGGCGAACCGGGCAATTCCGGTGTAGCCCAGCTCCATCATCTTTTGGTGGATGGCCGCGCCCAGTTCCCATTCGCTCATCCCCTCGCGCAGGAGGGCGGGAATGGCCCCATAGACCTGCGCATGCAGGGCCCCGGCCGTGCGGATCAGCCCGACTTCGTAGTCGGATTTCACCGCCCGAATCATGGCCAACACCCCGCTGATATCGGTGAAGGCTGTGCCTGGAAAGGCCTTGGCCAGGGCCTTGAAAACGCCTACAGACAGGGTGGCTTCCGCCACGCCCAGGGTGTCGGTGGCCAGGCCCAGGTCGGCGAGGGTGGATCGCAGCTGGCTGAACCCTGCCAGGGGGAGAATCTGCTGCACAGGCGACTCCAACCGTGCCCGCTCCACACTGCGCCTGACCAGAAAGACGGGGTCGCCCGTTGCCGGGACCACCACCACCCCCTGTTGCATCGTCCCGGTGTAGTAATACATGTTCAATGGATCGAGCATCAGCGCCCCATCCACTGCTTGTTGCTGTAAAAAGTCCTGCAGCCGCGCGATGCGTTGCGCGATTTCGTCGGCAGGGACAAGACCGGATTGGTAGGAATCGTCTGTATTCATGGTAAAACGCTGGCGCTCCAATTCTCAATCAATGAGAAGGTATGTAGTGGTGGGCGGGAATGATCCCCGGACAACGGAACCATCGTTTCCATACACCACAACTTCCTCAACCGGCAACAGCAAGTTCCCGATGTGGTTGAAAAAGGGGTTCCCGCCCCCATGCGTGTCTTGTTCACATCCGCAGTCCACGTTCACGGTGGCTGGCCGGCCGGCAATTCCCCTTTTCGACCCGACCGTGTTTTGTGTTGTGTTCACGCCCGATTTCGTTCAACATACGGGCACGATTGTTCGCCGGCATCGCAACACCATCGGACACGACCGCAGGAGGCATGCCCATGATCTTTCACCCCATCAAGCGGCGACGCATCAGGACGGCGCAAGCGGGCGGTCAGGACCAAGCCCGGAAGGCTTCGCAACAGCAGAACGCCCAGGCCCTGCTTGCCTCGGCCAACAGCGCATCCGAGCGGGTGGCCGGGCAGCACATGGCCTTCATGGCGGTCTGCGTCTACGTCCTGGTCATCGTCTTCGGCACCACCGACACCGACCTGTTGACAGGCCGGGGGGTCAAGCTGCCGGTGATCAACGTGGACGTGCCGCTCGTCGGTTTTTACGCCATTGCCCCCTTTCTCGTGGTGCTGGTCCACTTCAACCTGCTGCTGCACCTGCAACTGTTGTCGCGCGAGCTGTTCGCCTTCGACGCCGCCACCCCGCAGGAGGAACGTTTTGGCGGGCTGCGCGACCGGCTGCACATTTTCCCCTACACCTATTTTCTCGTCGGCAACCTGAGTACCCTGATGCGGCGACTCATTGGACTGATGGTGTCGATCACCATGCTGGTGTTGCCGTTCGTCACCCTCCTCGCCCTCCAGTTCTGGTTTCTCGCCTATCAGAGCGAACCGGTCACCTGGCTGCAGCGAGTCGCCGTCTGGATCGATATCGTGGTGGTCACCATTCTCTGGCCCATTATCCTCCACCCCCGGGATGACTGGCGGGGCTACTGGCACGACCTCCTGACGGTGCTTGTGCCACAGCGACGGATATGGATCGCCTTTGCGCTGCTCGTTGTCGGCCAGGCGCTGTTCTCGTTCAGTGCCACGGCTCAACAATCGCATCCCCTGATGCAAACAGGATTCTTTGTCCTCGGGTATGGCTTGGTCCTGCTGTCGCCAGCGCTGCTGATTCTGCTCTCCGGCTGGCAGCGTGTTTCCCCGCTTCGCCGGCTGCATTTCACCGTCCTGTTCCTGGTGGTGATCGCCCTGATCACGGCAAGTTTTGGCTTGCACACGAACGAGTGGACCACGGCGGCCCTTTTCGCCGTGCCTTGGCTGCTGGTGCCGTTGGCGATGTTCTGGCATCCGCGATCTCCGCGCGGCAGCCTGGCGCTGTTGTTGACCCTCTCCCTCGGCCCGCTGCTGCCGCTGACCCTGCATGTCGAGGGCGAGCGGATCGAACAGATCCTGCTGCACATCCAGGGAATTCCGCACGGTTCAACCACACTCTCCCGTTACCTGACCGAGCGGCGGCGGCTGAACCTGACGGAACAGGTCCTGCTGGCCAAACCGGCAAGCCCTGAAGCACTGCAGCATGTCCATTCCGGTGCGGGCGAGAAGGCATTGCAACAGACCGAGCCATTGAATCTCAATGGCCGAAAGTTACGACATGCCAACCTGCACAAGGCCATCCTCATTGGCGCGAGCCTGCGGGAAGCCGATATCCAGTGGGCCTACCTGAAGGGGGCTCATCTGCAGGGGGCACGATTCTACAACGCCTCCCTGCACAATGCGGTTTTTGACACCACCGATCTTCAGAACGTCAGCCTGGAGAACACCGACCTGCAGAGTGCCTACCTGGGGGATAGCCGCCTGGACTTTGCAGATATACATGACGCCAGACTGCAGGGCGCGGACCTCCGGGGCGCCCACCTGCTGGGGGCGAACCTGGCGAGCACCTGTCTCCAGGGAGCGATCTTGACAAAGGCCCAACTACAAGGGGCGGACTTGCGCGGCGCCGATCTCCGGGGGGCGGACCTGCAGGAGGCTGATCTTCGCGGCGCGGATCTGCGCGGCGCCCTTCTCCGGGCGGCGAATCTCAGTAAGGCCCAACTGCAGGGAGCGAACATCGATGGCAGGGAGGAGGAACTGGTCGACGCCAGGGGCGTGACCTGGGATCCTCTCGCGGCGGAAATGCGGGATGCGCTGACTGTCGAGGCGCGGAGATGGATTCCGGACAAAGCCCATGTCCAGCTCGTTATCCACAGACTGAACGCGCCCCCTGAGTCGCCGCGCCCACAGCTGCGCTCCTGCCTGAGCCAGTCTGACCACCTTGTTTGCGAACGGCGTTCCAATCCGCAAAATCCCGAAGAACTCGAACTGTTCCGACGGCACACCCTGGCCGCCCTCAGCGCGCTTGCCTGCGCCTCGCCCCACGTCGCCTGGGGGATCATCCAGCAGATCGCCAATCAGAAGGAGGACTCGTCACGGCAAGGATTGGGAGCGGCCCTGACCACACGCCTTGACGACCCCGCATGCACAGGCCTGCACCAGTTGAATGCCGACAAAAAGGAACGGCTACTCTCCTGGGCGGTCGGCCCGTCGCGCTAGCCCGCGTGCCGTTGTCGTCGAAGGATCGAGCGCGCTTTGCCCGCTCAGAGGAGGCGGGAGGCGGGCAGCATGTCGCCGACCTCCCGGTAACGAAAGCAGTCGACGAGATGGTCGTTGACCATGCCGACCGTCTGCATGAAGGCATAACAGATGGTGGAACCCACGAAGTTGCAGCCGCGACGTTGCAGCTCCTTGCTCAGCCGGTCCGACAGCGCTGATCGGGCCGGCACCTGCTCCAAACTGGTCCACCCATTGCGCACGGGCATGCCGTCCACGAAACGCCAGAGAAAGGCATCGAGGGAGCCGTGCTCCTCGCGAATGGCCAGCACGCCCCGGGCGTTCTTGATCGCCGATTCGATCTTGAGGCGATTGCGGACAATGCCGGGATCGGCGAGCAGGCGGGCTACATCATCCTGCGTGTAGCTGGCGACGCGCTCGCAGTCAAAACCGTCAAAGGCCTTCCGGTAATTCTCCCGCTTTTTCAAGATGGTCAGCCAACTGAGCCCCGCCTGTGCCCCCTCCAGGAGGAGAAACTCAAACAGACGGCGGTCCTCATGAACCGGGACGCCCCATTCCTCATCGTGGTAGGCGATGTACAGGGGATCGCTGCCGCACCAGCCGCATCGCCTGCGCATCGTTTCGTCTTGCTTCATGAACCCGCCGGAACGGCGTTTTTTTCCTTGGATGGCCGGTTCACCGGGAAACTCCGACACACCATTGCTCTTCGCACGGCACCCCATCCTGATCGTCATCCATGGTCACGCCGGGACAATGGCGCAGAAAAAAGGTGGCCTCCTCGCAGCTGGTCATCTGGTCGCAGGAGGTTCGGCCATCGCAGAAAAAACGCGCTGTGACGGCCTGGGTTGCGCTGTCGCCGGTGCTGGCGGATTTTCCGCCGCCATCCGGGGCTGAGGGTTCATAAAGCCCGATGTATCCATAGGCGCCGATGGCGAGCAGCAGCGCCAAGGGGGCCAGCAGGGTGGCCAGCTGACTGCGGCGGGAAGAACGCCGGCCGCTTTGGTCGGCTGTCGGTTTTCCTTTCCCCGCTCCCGCGCGCGCCACATTCTTGGCCCAGCGCTTGCCGCCCGCGTCCGTTTCGATGCTAAAAGACAGCCGCTCATTGAGTTGCGGCGGACAGCCGTCCTGGGGAAAATCGGCGGCTTGGACAGCGATGTCCTGCCCGCCGCGCCGGGGGGTAATCAAGCCGAATCCGCGCTCACTATTCCATTTGGTCAAGGTCCCTTCGGTGTGCATGTGCTCCTGCTTGTGAAAATGTTCGACGCTCCTCGGTCAGACGGGAGTGGACGGTCCATCGGGGCACCTTCCGTGAAACCGGCCGCGCGCAAGGCCCTCCTGCTCCCTGTTCATGCGGCGATGCATTCCTCGGCGGACCGTATCGCAGCGAAAGGCGTGCCGAGCGCGGCCAGAAAAGAAAGCTGGACATCGTGGGCGCTGACCTTATGCCCTTTGAAGGTCAAATCTTTTGTCGCGCATCCATCGGCAACGACGACGCACTGCAACCCCAGGTCAAAGGCAGCCCTTACCGTGGTGTCAATGCACAGGTGGGTCATCGCTCCACAGATGACGACTTCATCGACCCCGGCGGCGTCGAGCAGTTGTTTCAGCCCGGTTTCCCGAAAGGAATTGGGAAAATGTTTGACGATCACGGGTTCGCCGGGAAGGGGCCGCACGCTTTCATGGATTGCGCAGCCGGGTGTATGGGGCAGAAAAAAGGTGGCGCCTGGTCGTGTCGCGATATGTTGAACATGAAAAACAGGCGCGCCTTTTTCTCTGAAACAGCGCAACACCCGGGCACACTTTCCAGCTGCCTCGTCAATGTTGACCAATTCCATGGCACCTCCACGGAAATAGTCATTTTGCATGTCAATAATAAGCAATCCTTGGGCCATGGGATACTCCTTTGCGAGGTTGCACCAGAGATGTATGCACGTTCATTCATGTCGGAACAGGGAGGACGATCCAGCCGGTCAAGGTACCAGTCTGCGCCTCTGATCGTCCAGACAATAGTTTCGACCCACGCCCATTTTTCCTTCATCCGTCGGCTCGTTCGTTCTCCGGCTGTTTCTTTTCTTTGCGTTCACGATCCCTGCCTTTATAATAATAAAAGACAATAGAGGGTTGGACAAGAAACCCACCACCCGCACCCCTATCGTATCCAGGTGGCATGACCGCAACTCCAAAACCGCATCCATCGCAGCCCCCGGCATCCCAGCCGCTTTCGCGGCGGTTGTGGCGAGTTGTGCGTCGATTCTGGTCCGTGTCTGCCGGGTTGCTGCTGGCGCCAACCGCCCAGCCCCACGCCCATCGCGCCGATACTTTTCCGTCCGGAGCGGACAAACGGCGTCATCCCCGCATCCCATTGAAAAACACCACGGTGCATGTGACCGACGGCTGTCTGTTCGCCACCGCGCGGATCGGCAACATTTCACCTGCGGGGCTCTGCCTGTGCGACCTGCCCGAGCAACTGTACCACAGCGCCAACCGGCTGACGGTCTATTCCAGCGACAATCCCGGTCTGCCCGTGCTCCAGATTCGCCCGTGCTGGCAGCACACCGGCTGGGGCGGCAAGACCATTGGCGCGGTCATTCTCAACGCCACCGACGCCTGGCGGCTGTTTTTTGTCCATGCGGCCGGCCAAGTCGAGGCGTAACACACCGACCTGCCGCTAAACATCGTTGTCCGCCCACAGGGGGAACGCATTGTTTGGTCAGCCGAAGGCCAGCACCGTTCGACTTGGGGCGCGCACCTTTTCCACTGTTCATTAGGGAGGTTCTCCATGAGTGACTGGAAACGGATCATCATCGCCATCGACGATTCCCCCCGATCCATCAATGCCGTTGACTATGTCGGCAGCATCGCCGGCCACCTCGCCGATGTCCATCTTTGCCTGCTGCATGTCTACCCCGAACCGCCACCCGACTATTACCAATCAGGGGCCACCCTGGACGACTACGTCTCGGAACAGGAAGAGCGGGCGCGGATGCTGTTTGCCCAGGCGAAAAAGATTCTCCAGAACCACGGCGTCGCTCCCCACGCGATCACCTCCCGCTGCCAGATTGCCGGCCAGCAGTCAATCAGCGCCGCCATTCTCGATCTGCAAACCAAGGAGGATTACGGCACGATCGTGGTCGGCAAACGGGGCATCTCCAAGGCCGAGGAATTTCTCTTCGGCTCGATTTCCAATGCCTTGATCCATAATGGCCGCGATATCGCGGTATGGGTGATTGGCTGATGGCGCCCCATACCACCATCGCCGGTCTTCCCGAGGAGGTGGCTCGCAATCTTCGCGAGCACCGGGTCACCCGCAGCATGCGCCGGCCGTCGCGGGTGTATACCGACACCACCGACTTCACCTCGATCGATTACGGCGACGTGATCGCCGTGGAAGACCGCTTCTTTCTCGTCACCTCCTACACCAAGGAGGGGCGTTTCGGGGTGGACGAGCAGATCAAGCCCTGGGTGCCCAAGGCGGTGGATCTGGTCACGATGACCAACTACATCCTCAAACTGGAATTCCGGGAAACCTTTGACATGCGGCTGGGACAGTTCTCGGTCACCTGCTACCGCAGCCCCGACAAGGAGGCGCGTATCCTCGAATTGGTCCAGGGACGTCCGCACTTCATGCAGGGCGAGACCCTGGTGGATGCAGCGGGCAACCTGGTGCGGGTGCTGGTGCCGGTCAGCGGCAACCGGCTGGACAAAATCATCCACAGCGACAGCAGCCACCGGGATTATTTCTTCAATGAATTACCAAGGATATTCAACCAATTTCTTGGTTGCCTGGAAGGGATCGGATTTCTTCACCGCCATGGTTTTCGCCATGGCGACATCCGCAGGGATCACATCTTTGTCGACCGTGATACCGGTCTCTATTACTGGATTGATTTTGACTACGACTTCTACCTGCCGGAGAAGCCCTTTGCCCTGGATCTCTTTGAGCTGGGCAACATTCTGATCTATCTCACCGCCCGGGGCGACTATCATCCGCGGGAAATCATGGCCGATCCGACGATGGGCAACGCGGTGCTGCGCTCGCTTGGCCCTGCCGATTTCTCCCTTCTGTCGCAGAATCGGGTGGTCAATTTGCAGAAACTGTTTCCCTACATCCCGGATTCGCTCAACAACATCCTGCTGCACTTTTCCACGGGAGCGGATGTTTTTTATGAATCGGTGGAGGAAATACTGACAGATGTGCGCCAGGCCCTGAAACAGTGGCCTGGTTGAAGGAAGCGGAAACGAGGGGGAACGGAACGGGGAAAAACAGGCCTATCTTATGGCGGTTACGCCATTTCTTCCTGACCAGCGATTTCCCCGCCGTCGGTTTCCATTCTTTCCTTATTGAGTTTCCGCTCTTTTTTTGCTTCCTTCTTTTTTTGTTTTTCCAATTCCTTCATCCGCTTTTCCTGCTTGTAGTTGGTGCGTTTGTTCACAGCAATCCCTCCTCCCTCTGTGGCTGATCACGGGCAATGCCCACAACAACGAACCCCGCCAGGGGCGGGGTTCTCTATACCATCAAGCTGATTATCGCTTTTTGATCACATTGGCGGCTGCCGGGCCTTTGGCACCATCGACCACATTGAAGCTCACGCGTTCCCCCTCTTGGAGTGATTTGAACCCGTCAGCCTGGATTGCGGAATGATGGACGAACACGTCCTTGCCGCCATCCTGGGCGATAAAGCCAAAACCCTTAGAATCATTAAACCATTTTACAGTTCCTTCAGCCATTGTCACTACTCCTCTTTGGTTGTGCGCGGGGCGCACGGTTTGGTGGTTGGCCCCGCTGCGGGACCATGGGTACTCCGCCGCCCGATCCGCAGACAGGGCAGCGTTCTGGTGTCATCCAGTCTCATTTTGACCGGCCCGAAAGGCCGAAAACACTGGATGCCGTGGACCGCTTGCGCGGGGAAGCCTTGGGGGCTGATTCCCCCTTTGCCTCCGGACGCGATTTGGTCACGGATATTTTTTTGCCGGCAGGCTTGCCGGCGTGGGACCGGACCGAAGGCACTGCGGAGCGAACCGCGGGCAGCTCGGCCACGTCCCCATGATTCATCCGCCCGTCAATGGACCGTTCGATCAAGCGGATCATGCGGCTGTCCTCGCGGGTGGCAAAGGTCAGGGCCTCGCCGGTGCGGGCGGCCCTGCCGGTGCGGCCGGTTCGATGAATATAGGCCTCGGCGGTATCGGGCATGTCATAGTTGATCACATGCGAAATGCCATTGACATCGATACCACGGGCGGCAATGTCGGTGGCCACCAGGATGGTGAACGCACCGGTCTTGAATCCATCCAACGCCTGCTGGCGTCTGTTCTGCGACAGGTTGCCCTGGAGCGAGGTGGCCTTGAAGCCCGATTGAGCCAATTTCTGGGCCAGATTCTTGGCTTTGTGCTTGGTGCGGGTGAAAATCAGGGTGGTGGCCATGGCCTCATCCTTGAGCAGCTGCAGGAGCAGGTCGGTCTTTTGCTCCTGCTCGACCGCGTAGAGCCGATGGGAAATGGACTGCACCGAACGGGTCGGATTAATCTGCACGGTCACCGGATCGGTGAGGATGTCCTCGGCCAGATGCCGAATCTCGTCGGGCATGGTGGCCGAAAAAACCAACGATTGCCGCTCAGCGGGCAACCGGCGCAAAATGCGGCGGATATCGGGCAAAAAGCCCTTGTCGAACATGTGGTCGGCCTCGTCCAGAATCAAGGTGTCGACCCGGCTCAGGTCCACCGCCTTGTCGTTGAGCAGGTCGAGCAAACGGCCCGGACAGGCGACCACGATGTCGACGCCGCCGCGCAGCTTGGTGATCTGTGCCTGCTTGCTGACCCCGCCGTACACGGCAATACTTTTTAGACGGGTGTTGCGAATGATCGCCCGGGTAAAATCATTGATCTGCTCGGCCAGCTCCCTGGTCGGGGCAATGATCAGAGCCCGGACATGATGGGCCTGGGTCCGCATGAGATGCTGCACGGTCGGCAAAATAAAGGCAGCGGTCTTGCCGGTGCCTGTCTGGGCCAGGCCAAGAAGATCACGACGTTCAAGAACCGAAGGAATAGCCTGTTGCTGAATGGGGGTTGGCGCGGTGAAACCGCAGTGCGAAATGGCGTGGGTAATGTGTTCGTTGAAATGAAAATCGGTAAAACTCATTCATGCTCCTGCAATCGACCAGCCCCGCCTTGCTTGGCGCGCGGCACGCAAGAGCGAGCGCGGATCCATGACGGCCTGGGGGAGTGGATTGCGAAAAGGGTGGGTGCAATTCCGGCCGATACGGGGTGGAACTGCGGGAAAAAAGTGCGGCAGACAACGATCAACAAATGGCTCGAAAAGGAACGCCGATGGGGAGAGGCTGCTGCGTGGCACGTGATATGCGAGGGGGCCGGACGGGTTGATGCCTTATCGACGCCTCTGGCCCTTCTTGGCCGGTGGTTTTGCTTCGTTGCACACCAGGGTGCGGTGGTTGTATTCCTTGCCGTTCAAACCGTCCATAACCTTGTGCCCCTGCGAGCGATTGGCCATCTCGACAAAACCAAAACCCTTGGATTGCCCCGTGAACTGGTCAAGAATCAACTTGGCGCTGACCACGTCGCCAAACGGAGCGCACAATTCGGAAAGCTCGGATTCGGTTATATTATATGGAAGACTGCCGATGAAAAGTTTCATGCTTATCCTGCCTTAACATCAAGGGTTGCAAGCAAAAACTTTTCAGGTATCGAAGGATACGAAATTGATAGCGTTGGATATCAAAAAAGAAAATGCTCTATGAGATGAGATTTCCTTTATACACGTTGTTTCCCTGGACCGCAAGCGAATAATTCTCAATGAGAAAAAGAGAACCTGCCGAAACAGGCCAACCAAGCGGATTGGCAAACAAAAGGCGTCTTGCCGCCTTAGCTGTTTGCATAAGCAGACAACGATGCTATAGTAATCGTTTCATGTGCATGGCAACCGATGGTGAGCGAACGAACCGACGGATAACGTCTTGTTTCTCCCCGTTCCACCGACGGTCTGCTTCGGCTTGCCCAACGACCATTTTACCTTCCAGGCACCATGGACGACAAATTGAACATCCCGCAGGTAAGGAAACGCATTGACCAGATCGACGACACCATCCTGGAACTGCTGAAGGAGCGGCTTGATTGCGCCAAGACCATCGGCCTGCTGAAGAACGAAACCAACCGGGCCAAATGGGACCCGCAGCGCGAGCTGGAAATCTACGATCGGCTGCGCACCAACAACAACGATATTTTCCCCTACAAGGCCCTGCGCTCGATCTTCCACGAAATCATCACCACCTGCCGGTTGTCGCAGCGCAAGGCCAGCGTGGCCTATCTCGGCCCGGAGGCGACTTTTTCCCACCTGGCGGGTGTCAAGTACTTCGGCCAGACCGCCGAATACCTGCCCATGGAGTCGATCGCCGAGGTCTTTGAGGAGGTGGAAAAGGAACGAGTCCAGTATGGCATCGTCCCGGTGGAAAACTCGATCGAGGGCGCGGTCACCTATTCGCTCGACGCCTTCATGAAATACAAGGTCAAGATCTGCGGCGAGATCCAGCTGGCCATTACCCATAACCTCGTCAACCGCTCGGGCAACGTCGAGGACATCCAGACCGTGGCCTCCCATTCCCAGCCGCTGGCCCAGTGCCGCAACTGGCTGCGGAAGCACCTGCCCAAGATCCCCACCCTGGAAGTCTTTTCCACCGGCACCGCCGCCCAGATGGCGGCCAACAACCCCAACGTCGGCGCCATCGCCAGCTCGCTGGCCATCAACACCTACGGCCTGCAGGTGGTGGTGCCCGGCATCGAGGATTACCAGGGCAACACCACCCGTTTCCTGGTTATCGGCCGCAAGTCACCCAAGAAGAGTGGCTGCGACAAGACCTCGATCCTCATCGGCCTGATCAACCGTCCCGGCGCCCTCAACGAGATCCTGACCATCCTCTCGGCCAAGAATATCGACCTGGCCAAGATCGAATCGCGGCCAACCAAGGACAAGCAGTGGAAATATCTGTTCTTCCTTGACATGATCGGCCACATTGAGGATCCGGTCATCCATGAGGCGTGCAACATCCTCAAGCAGATCTGTGCCTACTTCGAGCTGCTCGGCTCCTACCCCAGGGCCGACGATATCAACGTCAACGGCGACATCGCCTAGACGGTCTGCGGCACGATTCACCACCCACACGACGCAGGGTCACGGTTCCATGTGTGCATTGCTCAGCTGCCAGGGATTGTCCAAGGCCTTCGGGGCCCAAACCCTGTTTTCCGGCGTCACCCTGATGATCAACGAAGGCGACAAGGTCGGCCTGATCGGTCCCAACGGCTCGGGCAAGTCGACCCTGCTCAAGATCTTCTGCGGCCTGGAGCAGGCCGACAGCGGCACGGTGTTCACCCAAAAACTGATCCGCACCAGCTATGTGGCCCAAGAGGATGCGTTTGACGAAGCGGCCAGCTGCGCCGACAACCTCACGGCGGCGGTGCGAGCGCTCGATATCGACGCCGCCGAGCAGTACAATCGGGTGCACGCCCTGCTCAGCCGCGCCCAATTCGCCGATCCCGAGCAACCGGTACACCTCCTGTCCGGCGGCTGGCGTAAGCGACTGGCCGTCTGCCGGGCCTTGGTCACCCGGCCGGACGTGCTGATCATGGACGAGCCCACCAACCACCTGGACATCGAGGGCATTCTCTGGCTGGAAAAACTTCTCGGATCCGCCCTGCCCGAAAGCCCGTCCGCCGTGCTCCTGGTCAGCCATGACCGCCGTTTCCTGGAAAACACGGTCAACCGGGTGATTGAACTGGCGCCGGTCTACCCCGAGGGTTCGTTCCAGGTGCGCGGCACCTATGCCGATTTCCTCGATAAAAAAGCCGAGTACCTTCTCCAGCGGCAAAGCCTGGAGGAACGGCTGAGCAACAGGATGCGGCGCGAGACCGAATGGCTGCGCCGGGGCCCCAAGGCTCGGGCCACCAAGGCCCGCTATCGGATCGAAGAGGCGGGACGGTTGCAGGAAGAATTGGGCGATGTCCGCAGCAGAAACCGTTCCGTGGGTCAGGTGGGCATCGTCTTTGAAGGCACCCAGCGCAAAACCAAGAAACTCCTGGTGGCCACCGGCCTGCGCAAGGGGTTTGACGCATCCCCCCTCTTTTCCGGCCTTGACCTCACCCTCACCCCCGGCACGCGCCTTGGCTTGCTGGGCCGCAACGGCAGCGGCAAATCGACCTTGATGCGGATCCTCGCCGCCGCCGACCGAGAAGACGGGCTCAAACCGGACCAGGGCACCATCGCCACCGCCGACAAGGTGCGCATCGTCAGTTTCGACCAGCGGCGCGAGCAGTTGGACACCTCGGTCACCCTGCGCCGCGCCCTGGCTCCGGACGGCGACAGCATCCTCTATCAAGGCCAGAGTGTGCACGTGGTCACCTGGGCCAAGCGTTTTCTCTTCCGTACCGATCAACTGGAAACCCCGGTCTACCGTCTCTCCGGCGGCGAGCAGGCCCGGATTCTCATTGCCCGGTTGATGCTCCAACCCGCCGACATCCTTCTGCTCGACGAACCGACCAACGATCTCGACATTCCCTCGCTCGACGTGCTCGAAGAGAGCCTGTGCGAATTTCCCGGCGCCCTGGTGCTGGTCACCCACGACCGGTTCCTCCTCGACCGGGTGTGCAACCTGGTGCTCGGCTTTGACGGCCAAGGACGAGCGGATTATTTCGCCGACTACGAGCAGTGGCTGACCATGATGCAGGAACGGGACCGCCGGGACACGCCCAAGAGCCCGGTTACCGTCAAGGACAAACCCCCGGCCAAGGCACGGCCCGGCAAGCTCTCCTATATGGATCAGCGCGAATACGACCAGATGGAGGAACGGATCCTGGCCGCCGAAGCCCGGTTGGGAGAGCTGGAAGCCCTGATGGCCTCGCCGGAGGTGATGGCCAACCCGGCCCAACTGCACCGCTACTGGGAAGAACAGCAGGAACTGCAGACCAAGACCGAACAGCTCTACGACCGCTGGGACGAACTCGAACAGCGCCGGCAGGGCTGATTTTCCTCCTCGCGCCCGAGTCACCGGAGTCCAGTCGCATTTCGTTCCCCGTTCCTGACCGGCAAAGAGTGCTTGGTTGGCCGGCTGTTTTTGCCTATACTCTAGTTCACAAGAGCCGTTGCTTTCCCTTTGCCGACATCAGTGCGCACCACGCCATTTCAAGGAGTTCGCCATGCCCCTGGCTCGGTTTTGCCGTCTGCTTATTCTCCTCCTTTCCCCTGTCCTGCTCGCCGCCTGCGACCATGAGCCCCCCAAGCCAGTCTGCAGCGACCCCCTGGGCTGCGTCGTCATCGGCCCGGCGGAGCCGGTCAAGATCGGGGTCATCCAGGCGCTTTCCGGCAAGGTCGCGGCTTTGGGGCAGGAGCAGCTTCGGGGACTGGAGCTGGCGCTGAATGCCCGGGAACGCACGGTGGCCGGCCATCCCGTGGCCCTGCAGACCGAGGACGACGGCTGTACCAGCGAGGGCGGGGCCAATGCCGCGCTCAAGGTCGTGGCCGATCCGCAGACCGTGGCTATTTTCGGCTCCACCTGCTCGGGCGCCGCGGCCACGGCCGCCAAGGTCATGTCCGACGCCGGATTGAGCATGATCTCCGGCAACAACAGCGCCCCCTTCCTAACCGCCATCGGCGGCGAACGGGCGCCCAACTGGCAGCCCGGCTACTTCCGCACCGCACCCAACGAAGAGCATTCCGGTGAAACCGCGGCCACCTATGCCTACCACACACTCGGCATCCGCCGGGCAGCAACCATCAATGACAACGACATCTACACCCGCGGATTGACGGACGGCTTTGTCCGAACCTTCACCAAATTGGGCGGGACCATCGTGCTCGACACCGCCATCAACAAGGGGGACAGCAACATGGGGCCGGTCCTGGACGCCGTGAGCCAATCACAGGCAGAGCTGCTCTTTTTCCCGCTCTTTCAACCCGAAGGCAACCACTTGCTCACCCAGGCGCGCAACCACGCACAGCTCGGTGCCCTGGTGCTGATGAGCGATGGCGCCCTGATCGAACATTCCTTTCTCGCCGCCATGGGCGACCTGGCCCGGGGCATGTACTTTGTCGGCCCTGGCCCGGCCGCCACGTCCCGCAGCAAAGAATTGGCGCAAACCTATCTCGACACCTTCAAGGCCCAGCCCGCGGCCAGTTATTACCAGAGCGGCTTTGATGCCGCCAACCTGCTCTTTCTCGCCATTGAACAGGCAGTCGTGCGGCAGGCCGATGGCAGCCTGCTCCTGGGCCGCGAGGCGTTGCGGCGCACCCTGTACGCCATGACCGGCGTGGACGGCGTCACCGGCAGCCTGAGTTGCGATCCGTTCGGCGACTGCGCCTCCGCGGTCTTCAACGTCCTCCGCCTGGACGACCCGGCTGCCGGGGTGTCGGGATTGCAGCGCAACATTCAATTTTCCCATGCGCCCCAGCGGCAACTGGCCGTTGCACCGGCAACCGGACCCAACCGGCCATGAAGAGCCGCACCGCCCGCAGACGCGCCCCCAACCTCGCCTTTAAACTCAAGCTGGGCTTTGGCGCCGCCTTTTTCCTCATCGTCCTGATCCTCGCCGCGTGGCTGTTTTCCCTGTTCCTTGCCAACCAGGCGAGGAAAACCATCAGTGCGTCCGTGGCCATCGAGCGCACCGCGCTCAACATGGACCGGCTGTTGGAAAAAGCTCGCCGCCTGCACAACGATTTTCTCCTCCAGTACAGTCGCATCGGCTTGACCGAAGCCCGCGAACAATTTGCCCAGCCTTCGGTGCGGTTGATCGCCGAAGCGGTTGCCGCCAGCGCCGAACTGAAAAAGCTGCTCGCCCAGTCCGAAATCGGGGTGCATCTGCAACCGCATCATGTCGACCTGAACCTCTACCTTGCCCTGGCCAAACGTTTTGCCGACACCTCGCTCGAATCCATCGACCTGGTCACCCGTCTCGCCGCTCCGGAGCGAGGACTGGAGGCCACCTTCGACCAGCTGCTCCATGGGGTGCGAGCCGATATCGCTTCTTCACCCTCGTTGCATGCCTTGAGCCGTCAACTCCTGGACGACTATCAGCAGTACCGCATCACCCGGCAACGACCGCTGATGCAGTCGGCCTTCAACGCCTTGGCCGCCCTGCGCCGGCAGTTGGACGCATCCCCTCAACTTTCCGCCGATGCGATCGGAAATGTTCGAGACAAGATTGACAGGCTGCGGCGCACAGGCGAGGAGATTCTGGCCACCGATCTGGCGATCAAGAACAAGCTCCACGATTTCAATCTGCAGACCGGTATCGCCCAGCCGATTGCCCAACTGCTGATCAACCAGGCCGGCATCGAGGTCGGTCAGGCCCAGATCACCATCATCCGCACCCTCCAGACCGCCGCTGTGCTGCTGACCCTGGTGGCGCTGGTGGCGATCTGGGCCGGTGTGCTGATCAGCCGCTTCATCTCCGGCCAGATCACCCAACGGATTACCGCGTTGACCGAGTGCGCGGCCCAGATGCAGCGGGGCCGGCTGAGCACCATGGCCGCCGAACAACCTGCCGACGAACTGGGAATGCTGGGCCGGACGCTGAACCTGATGAGCGCCCAGATCGGAGAGTTGGTCGACGATCTGGAGGCAAAGGTCGATCAGCGAACCCTGCAACTGCGCGAAAGCGAACACCGCTTCCGCCAGATCGCCAACGAACTGCCCACCGTGGGGATCATCGGATTTGACGACCACAGGAACATCCTTTTCTGGAACCGGACCTGCGAACGACTCTATGGCACCAATGCCCAGGAAACCCTGGGCAAACAGGTCGAACACGTCATCGTCCCCGAAGGAGAGCGGCTCCATCTGGGTGAACGGCTGCAGCAATGGATTGCCGGGGCGGGGCAACTTCCTGCGCAAGAGGCCTTGTTTCGGTCGGCCCATGGCGATCCGGTCCCGGTGCATGTCTCCTATTTCGCCGTGACCGGGCCACAAGGCCGTACCGAACGGTACAGCCTGCATTTCGACCTCACCGAACTGAAGAAGGTGCAGGCAGAGAGCGCCCTGCGCGAGTCGATCTACCGCAGCCTGTTCGAGCACACCAGCAGCGGCGTCGGGGTTCTGCAGGCGATTGAGGACGGCCAAGACTTTCTCATCAAGGATGTGAATCCCGCAGCCGAACGGATCGAGGGCTTTCCCCGCCAAGATCTGATCGGCCAGCACCTGGTCAAACACTTTCCCGGCGTCGAGCCCACCGGCCTGTTGGCCCGGATGCGGGAGGTCTGGCAAAGCGGCGAGCCGGTGGTCCTCCCCCCCATGCTCTACCAGTTCGGGGACCGCCACCGTTGGCGGCAAGGACACCTGTACCGGATTCCCTCCGGCGAGGTGGTCTTTGTCTATGACGACATTACCCAACTCAAGGAGAACGAACGGGAACGGGCCGCCATGGAGGCCCAGTTGCAGCGCTCCCGCAAGATGGAAGCCATTGGCCTGTTGGCCGGCGGCGTGGCCCATGATCTCAACAACATCCTCTCGGGCATTGTCAGCTATCCCGATCTGCTGCTGATGCAGCTCGCCCCGGACAGCACGCTGCGCAAGCCGATACTGGCCATTCAGGAGTCCGGGCAGCGGGCCGCAGCGGTGGTGGCGGATCTGCTCACCGTGGCCCGCGGCGTGAGCAGCGAGCGTAAACTGTGTGCGCTCACCACCCTGATCGACGAATATCTGCATTCACCGGAACATGAGGCCCTGCTCGCCCACCATCCCGGCGTCCGCTGTCAGACCGAATACGCCCCTGATCTCTGGCCCCTGTCGTGTTCGCCCATCCACGTCAAAAAGAGCCTGATGAACCTGATGACCAACGGTGCCGAGGCCATCGAATATACGGGCCGGATCATCATTCGTACCCGCAACGAAGTCCTGGCACCGGACCTGGCCCGCCGGCACGCCGTTGAGCCGGGCCGCTACGTGGTGCTCGAAGTGGCCGACTCCGGTTCCGGTATCGCCCAGGCCGATATCGATCACATCTTCGAGCCTTTCTATACCCGCAAGGTAATGGGCCGCAGCGGCACCGGCCTCGGTCTGGCCGTGGTGTGGAATACCATCCAGGATCACCGGGGCGCGGTCATGGTGAGCAGCAGCGACCAGGGGACGACCTTCGCCCTCTTTTTCCCGGCCTCGGAACAGAACCCTGGAGGCACTGCCGAACAACGGGATACCCATGCGGTGCGGGGCAACGGAGAGACCATCCTTATTGTCGATGACGAACCGCTGCAACGGGATATCGCCAGTCAGCTCCTCCAATCCCTCGGCTACCAGACGGCAACCGCGGCCTCGGGCGAGGAGGCGGTCGAGTATCTGCAGGGCTGCCGGGTGGATCTGGTGCTCCTGGACATGCTCATGGGGCCAGGCATCAACGGCCGCCAAACCTATGAACGGATCATCGTCCGCCATCCAGGCCAGAAGGCCTTGATCGCCAGCGGGTTCTCGGAAAGCGACGAGGTCCGCGCCGCCCTGCGTTTGGGAGTGGGCGGCTATCTGCAAAAACCCTACTCCCTGCAGACGTTGGCCAAGGCGGTGAGCAAGCTCCTGCAACCGCCATGGCAGCCGCTTTCCGGTCCTCCGGCCGCGGCCGCTGCACCGGCAGCCGCCTGGAAATCCCGTTGACACCCCCCGGTATTTTCACTATACAAACGGCGGTGACAACAACCGTGCCGAGGGGTCCCCTGGTACCACTCGGTGCATGTTCCTGGAAGTGTCGTCCAGGCAATTCTTTTGTGATTAGGATACGATCCATGCTCCGCAACGCTCTGCTCATCCTGGCCTGTGCCCTGATGCTCTTCTCCGGCTCCGCCTCGGCGGCCACCAAACTGGTCAACGGCATCGACGCCAACTTTCCGCCCTTCGCCTTCATCGACAAAACCGGCGCGCCCAGTGGCTTCGATGTCGAGGCCATGAACTGGATCGCCAAGGACATGGGGGTTGCGGTCAGTCACCAACCGATCGAGTGGGACGGCATCATCACCAGCCTGCTCACCAAGAAGATCGACATCATCGCCTCGGGCATGAGCATCACCCCGGATCGCGCCAAGCAGGTCAACTTCACCCTCCCCTACTGGGTGATCAAGCAGGTGATGGTCACCAAGAAGGGCTCGCCGCTGACCATCGACACCATCCTCAATGGCAAGAAGATTCTCGGCGTCCAGCAGGGCACCTCCGAGGCCAAGTGGCTGAAGGAACAGGCCGCGGCCAAGGGATGGAACTTTGAGCTGCGTTACTACAACTCCTCGCCGCTGGCGGTGGAGGACCTGCTCAACGGCCGCATCGACGCCGCCGCCATGGATGACGCCCCGGCCAAGGATGCCGCCGCCAAGAAGGAGGTACAGGTGCTCGGCACCTTCGGCATGGAGCAGGAGGAATTCGGCTATGCGGTGCGCAAGGGCGATCAGGAGCTGCTCGACAAGGTCAACGCCAGCCTCAAGAAGCTGATGGCTTCTCCCGACTGGGAAGCGCTGAAAAAGAAATACGAGCTGGAAAAATAACCATTCCGGCGGGCGGAGCGGCTGCTCCGCCCGCCGTGTTTGCAGGCCGGGAAACGGATGGTTTCTCCTGGCTTCATTGAACCGATCGATCCACGGCAACCTGCACCGCCAACCCTTGCTGTTCCTCTGACCCTATCATGCCCGCTTCCCTGGCCGTCATCGCCGATTCCCTGCCCTATCTCCTTGCGGGGGCCATCAACACCGCCGGTATCGTTGTCCTGGCCATGTTGCTGGGCCTGGCGCTGGGCATTGTCATCGCGATCGGCCTGGTCTACGGCAACCGGCTGCTGCGCCTGCTGCTCGGGTTCTATGTCTGGTTTTTTCGCGGCGTGCCGGTGCTGGTGCTGCTCTTTCTTTTCTATTTCGGCCTGTTCACCTACTTGAACCTGCCCTTGAACGCCTTTTTCTCGGTGGCCGTGGTGCTCGGCATGACCACCGGCGCCTACCAGGCCAACATCTTCAGGGGCGCGATCCTCTCCCTGCCGCGCGGTCAGTTCCGGGCCGCCAGCGCCCTGGGAATGAGCGATGTCCAGACCATCCGTTCGATCATCCTGCCGCAGATCCTGCGGATGTCGATCCCGGCCTGGTCCAACGAATACTCGATCATCCTCAAGGATTCGGCCCTGGCCTTTGTCATCGGCGCCCCGGAGATCATGGCCCGCGCCCATTTTGTGGCCTCGCGCACCTACCAGCATCTGCCCCTCTACCTCACCGCCGGCCTGCTCTATTTTCTCCTCACCTGGCTCGGGGTCTGGGGCCTGCGCAAACTGGAGCAGCGGCTCCGCATCCCCGGCTACACCCACCACTCGATGCCATGATCACCGACACCACCCCCATCCTCCGGGTCGACAACATCTCCAAATGCTTCGGCGCCACCTGCATTCTCAAGGGCGTCAGCCTGAGCCTGCGCAAGGGCGAAATCAAGGTGCTGATCGGCCCCTCGGGCGGCGGCAAATCCACCCTGTTGCAGTGCATCAACTGCCTGGTGCATCCGGATTCGGGCGAGATTCATCTCGGCGACGAGCGGATCGATCTGCACCGCAAGGCCGATCTCTATCGGCTGCGCCAGGAGGTGGGCATGATCTTTCAGGAATTCAACCTCTTTGATCACCTCACCGCCCTGGACAACATCACCATTGCCCTGCGCAAGGTGAAAAAAATCGGCAAACAGGAGGCCGAAACCCGCGCCCGGTTGGAGTTGGAGCAGGTGGGATTGGCCGACAAGGCCAATCTTTATCCGGCCCAGCTGAGCGGCGGCCAAAAACAGCGGGTGGCCATTGCCCGCGCCCTGGCCATGGACCCCAAGGCCCTGTTGCTCGACGAGCCGACCTCGGCCCTGGACCCGGAGCTGATCGGCGAGGTGATCGCGGTCATCCGCGCCCTGGCGGCCAAGGGCATGACCATGATCATGGCCACCCACCAGATCAGCCTCATCGCCACCCTGGCCGACGAGATCCTGTTTATGGAGGGCGGCGTGATCGTCGAGCAGGGATCGCCGGCCCAGCTGCTGGCGCCGGGCAGCCGCAGCAAGAGCCAGGGGTTCTGCGACCGGCTCAACGACCTGGCCGACGGCACCTGCTGATGCTGACCCTGTCGCCCTTCTATCAGGAGCTGCTGGCCGCGCTCAATCGCGGCCTGGTGATGAGCCTGGCCCTGATCGTGCCCTCGGCCGTGGGCGGCGTGGTGATCGGCATCAGCGCCGGGGCGTTGCGGGTCTTCGGCGCCCGCTGGCTGCGATGGCTGGGCGACGGCTACGCGGCCCTGTTTCGCGGCACGCCGCTGGTGGTGCAGCTGTTCGTGCTCTATTTCGGCCTGCCCAACCTCGGCCTTTACCTCAGTCCCTACGCCGCAGCGGTCATCGGGTTTGTCCTCTGCAGCGGTGCCTACCAGTCCGAGTACGTGCGCGGCGCCCTGCTGTCGATCAAGCGCGGCCAGTACCTCGGTGCCCAGGCCCTAGGCTTCACCGGCTGGCAGACCGTGCGCTGGATCATCGTGCCGCAGGCGGTCCGCCGGGCCATCCACGGCTGCGGCAACGAAATCATCTACCTGATCAAATACTCCTCGCTGGCCTACATCGTCACCTGCATGGAGCTGACCGGCGAGGGCAAGACCGTTGCCACCGAATACTTCCGCTTCACCGAGGTGTTCGCCATCATTGGCCTCTACTATCTCGGCCTGGTGACCCTGGCGATCTTTGTGCTCAAGCGGATCGAGCAACGGCTGTTCATCCCCGGCTTCGGCCATCAGTAATCGGCCAAGACGACAATATTTTTTCCTTCCCCCCGATTTCCATGATCTCCTATTCTCCTGTCACCGGCCCGATCATCGCCCAGCTCCAATCCCGGCTCAGCCCCGGGGCCATCGTCACCAATCCGGCCGAGATCGAGGCCTGCGCCACCGATGCCTCGGCCCTCCACCACCGCCCCGAACTGGTGGTCCGGGCCAAGACGGTTGCCGATGTCCAGGCCGTGCTGGCATTGGCCAACAGCCACCGCTTTCCGGTCATCCCCCGCGGCGGCGGTTCCGGCTTGGCCGGGGCCTGTTTGGCCCACCAGGGCGGTGTGGTGCTGTCCACCCGCGATCTGAACGCCATCCGCGCCATCGACACCGCCAACTTCACCATGGAGGTCGAGGCCGGAGCGATCAGCGCCCAGGTGCGCGAGGCCGCCGCAGCTCACGACCTCTTCTACCCGCCCGATCCGGCGGGCATGGAGCTGAGCACCATCGGCGGCAACGCGGCCACCGACGCCGGCGGTCCGGCCTGCGTCAAATACGGTACCACCCGCGACTACATCCTCGGCCTGGAGGCGGTTCTGCCCGACGGAACGCTGATCGCCACCGGTGTCCGTACCCGCAAGGGCGTGGTCGGCTACGACCTGACCAACCTGCTCGTCGGCTGCGAGGGAACACTGGCGGTGATCACCGCCCTGACCCTCAGGCTGATGCCCCGGCCGCCGGCAACCATCGGCGCGCTGTGCATCTTTGATTCCATGGGCGAGGCCATGCGCAGCGTGGCCCGGATCATGGCCGCAGGGCATCTGCCCAGCGCCATCGAGTTTCTCGACCACCGCTGCCTGGCCCTGATCGGTGAGATGCTGCCCTTCAGCCTGCCAAGCGGCAAGCCCTCGCTGCTGTTGATCGAACTCGACGGCCCAGCCGCGCAGATCGCCCCGGAGATGGACACCGTGCTCGCCTTGGCCAAGGACGAGGGGGCCATCCATTGCCGCAAAGCACCGAACGAACAGGATCGGCAGCAGATCTGGGAGGTCCGCCGCCAGGTGAGCCTGCGCATCCATGATCAGGCCCCCCTCTACATCCCGGAGGATGTGGCCGTGCCGCTGAGCCGTATTGCCGAACTGGTCGATGTGCTGCCCGACTACGAGACCCGTTACGGGGTGGAGATCTTTGCCTTTGGCCATGCCGGCGACGGCAACATCCACCTCAACATTACCAGCCAGTATCCGAAAGAGCGGGAGCTGGCCGAGGCAGGCGTCCTGGCCCTGCTCAAACGGGTGCTGGCCATGGGCGGCACCCTCTCCGGCGAACACGGCATAGGACTGGCCAAAAAGCAGTTCCTGCCGCTTGAACTTTCGCCGACCAGCATTGGCCTGCAACAGGGCATCAAGCGCCTCTTTGACCCGAACCTGATCCTCAACCCCGGCAAGATCTTCCCATGAGCAGCCCCGTCTTTCCCCCCATCAGCCGTCGGGTCCGCTCCATCGCCGTTTCTGCCACCAAAGCCATGGCCCAGGAGGCGGCCCGCATTGGCGACTGTGTCAGTCTTGGCCAGGGCGTGCCCTCCTTTGCCACCCCGCCACCGGTGGTGGCAAGCGTGACCAAGATCCTGCAGGATAACCCGGCCAGCGGCAAGTACACCCTGCAGACCGGCATGCCCGAACTGCGGCAGCGGATCGCCCGGGCTTTACGGGAAGAAAAGGGCGTGGATATCGACCCGGACAACGAAATCTGTCTCACCGTCGGCGCCATGGAGGGGTTGCTGGCCACCCTGCTGACCCTGGTGGACCAGGACGACGAGGTCATCCTGCCTACACCGACCTATGCCTCCTACATCGAGCAGGTCCATCTCGCCGGCGGCCGGCCGGTGTTCGTGCCTCTGACCGCCGGCTGGACCCTGAATCTGGAGGCGGTGCGGGCCGCCATCACCCCGAGAACCAGGGCCTTGATGCTGTGCAACCCCGGCAACCCCACCGGCAACGTCTTTGCCGACAGCGAGGTGTTGGCCCTGTGTGAGCTGGCGGTGGAACGGGGATTCGTGGTGGTGATCGACGAGACCTATGCCTATCTGGTCTACGAGGGCAGGACGCCGCTTTCGCCGCTCGGCCTGTCCCGCTACCGCCACCACGTGGTCAGCATCTCGTCGTTGTCGAAACAATATGCCCTCACCGGCTGGCGCATCGGCTGGGTCACGGCGGCGAGCGAATTGATGGCGCAGATCATGAAGGTGCACGACGCGGCCACCATCTGCGCGCCCACGCCCGCGCAGTTTGCGGCCCTGGCCGCCCTGGATTCGGATCCAGGCTGGCTGGTCGAATGCAAGGCACAGCTGGTCCGGCGGCGGGATCTCTGCTGCCGGCGGTTGGATGGAATGCGGAATTTTTTCAGCTATGTCGAACCCAAAGGGGCCTTTTACGTCATGGCCCGCTACCACTTCTCGGAAGCGCCTTCCCAGGAGGTGGCCACCCGCCTGCTGCACGGGACGCGGGTGATCACCATTCCCGGCGCTTCCTACGGTCCGGGCGGCGAGGGCCACCTCCGCCTCTTCTTTGGCGGCGAGGAGGCGGAGATCAACGAGGCCTTTGACCGCATTGAGGGGTGGTTGCAGACAGGAGGCTGAGGCAGCCGATCAGCCGCCGATGCGCGACATCCGGCCGTGACAGTCGCTGCCCGAACGGTGCAGCCGCTCCTCCAGCTGGTGGCCGCGCGGCTTGTTGCGGATGGCGGTGAGCAAGGCTTCACGGATCGTGTCGTCGCTCGGTTCATTGCGCAGCACGGCGCGGAGATCGACCTCCTCATCGTGGAGCAGGCAGGAACGCAGGGTGCCGGCCGAGGTCAGGCGCAGTCGGTTGCAGCGATCGCAGAAGTGGTGGCTCAGGGGGCTGATGAAGCCCAGGGTGCCGGCCGCGTCCTCGCCGAGCCGAAAGACCTTGGCCGGGCCGTCATTGCGCCCTTTCTGCAGGGGGATCAGTTCGCCCAGCGTCCCGATCCGTTCCATGATCTCGTCGGTGCTGATGTAGGTGTTGGCGTTCCAGCGGCTGGAGGCGCCGATGGGCATGAACTCGATGAACCGCACCTGCAGCGGCAGCCGCTGGGACATACGGGCAAAATCGAGGATCTCGTCGTCATTGATGTGGCGCATGGCCACCATGTTGAGCTTGACCGGTGCAAAGCCCAAAGCAAGCACCGTCTCCACCCCCCGCCAGACCGCGTCAAAACAGTCGACTCCGGTGATCGCCGCCACCCGCTCGGGTCGCAGGGAATCGAGGCTGATGTTCACCTTGGTCACGCCGGCCTCCAGCAATTCCCGCCCATACTGTGCCAGCAATACGCCATTGGTGGTGATACGCACATCGTCCAACCCTTCGATCCGAGTGAGTTCGCGGATAAAATCCAGCACGCCTCGACGCACCAGCGGCTCGCCGCCGGTGAGCCGCACCTTGGTGATGCCCATGGCCACTGCCACCCGGACCACCCGCAGCAGTTCCTCGTAGGTGAGCAGTTCCTCCTGGCCGAGCTTGGCCAGGCAGCCGGAGGACTCGTCCTCGGTGACGCAATACATGCACCTGAGGTTGCAGCGGTCGGTGAGGCTGAGACGCAAATAGGAAATGGAGCGGGAAAACAGATCGGTAAGGCTGTTTCCTGGTGGGGCAACGGTGGTATTTTCTTGTATCATTGTGTATGGTGCTGACGGCGGAAACAGGTTGCCGGCCATCGAAACCAACGGCAACCGACGACTGATTCCTACTGATACCACCGAAAAGGACTGATTGCAACCAGCGGCCCATGCTTATCCTTGCCATTGAAAGCTCGTGCGACGATACGGCGGCGGCCGTTGTCCAACCCGAAAACCGGGTCCTCTCCTCGATCATCAGCAGTCAGAACGATATCCATGCCCGTTTTGGCGGCATTGTTCCCGAGCTGGCTTCCCGCCGGCACATTGAAATGATCCAGCCGGTGGTCGATGAGGCGCTGCACCAGGCCGGAGTCGATCTGACTGATATCGATCTCATTGCTACTACCCAGGGACCTGGATTGGTCGGCTCGCTGCTGGTCGGTTTTACCTTTGCCAAGGGACTGGCCCTGGTGCGCGGCCTGCCCTGTGTCGGCGTCGACCACATGGCCGCTCATTTGCTTTCCTGTCTGCTGGAGGAGCGGCAACCCGCCTTCCCCTATACGGCCCTGATCGTCTCCGGCGGCAATACGTCGCTCTTTGCGGTCGAGGACCCACTTAGCTTCACCCGGTTGGGCCGTACCCGCGACGATGCCGCCGGCGAGGCCTTTGACAAAGTGGCCAAACTGCTGGGGCTTGGCTACCCAGGCGGACCGGTGATCAGCCGCCTGGCCGCGGACGGTGACCCGACGGCCATCGCCTTTCCCCGGGCCCGCCTGGGCGAACACAGCCTCGACTTCAGTTTCAGCGGCCTCAAGACCTCGGTGGCCTCCCAGGTGGACAGCCTGCGGCGCAACGGCGCACCGCTGCCCATCCCGGATATCTGCGCCTCGTTTCAGGAGGCGGTGGTCGATGTCCTGGTCGACAAAACCCTGGCCGCGGCCGAACGGACCGGGCATCAACGGATCGTCATCGGCGGCGGCGTGGCGGCCAACCCCAGGCTGCGAAACGCGCTCGCCCAACGATGCGACGCACACGGTCTGGAGCTGTTCATGCCCTCACCGGTCTACTGCACCGACAACGCCGCCATGGTGGCGGTGGCCGGCTACTACCGGTTCCTCGGCGGCCATCTCCTCGATGCCGACGCCGACGCCTATTCCCGTTCTCCCCTCAACTGACCGCCCATGACGCACCAACCGACCAAACAGCTCCTCAAACGCCAAGGCCTGGCTCCGCACAAAAAACTGGGGCAGAACTTCCTGGTCCATGAACGCACGCCCCGGCGGATCGTCGATCTGGCCGGCCTGCAGCCCGACGATCAGGTGATCGAGGTCGGAGTCGGCCTGGGCGCGCTGACCCGTCCCTTGGCCGCCGCCGTCGCCAAGGTGATCGGCCTGGAAGCCGATTCGGGCATCATCCGGTTCCATCAGGAACAGCAGGACCTGCCCGCCAATGTCGAGTTGGTCCATGCCGACGTGCTCAAGGTCGATTTTGCCCCCCTGGTCGAACCGGGCAAACGGTTGAAGATTGTCGCCAACTTGCCCTACTCGATCTCCAGTCCCTTTCTCTTCCGCCTGATCGACCAGGCCGAACTGATGGATTTTGCCGTGGTCATGCTGCAAAAAGAGGTGGCCCAGCGGCTGATGGCCCAGCCCGGCAGCAAGGAATACGGGGCGCCCACGGTGCTGCTCGCCGCCTGCGCCGAGGTTCGGCCGCTGCTCGCCGTCAACCCGGCGGAATTTCATCCCCGGCCCAAGGTCGACTCCCTGGTGATCCGTATTGACTTTCATCCACGCCCCAAACGGGTGCAGGATCTGGGCGCGTTTGACCGCAAACTCTTCACCCGCATTGTCCACGCCGCCTTTGGCCAGCGCCGCAAGACCCTGCTCAATGGTCTGGCCGCCGCCCGCGTGCTGGACGAGAAGGAAAAATTGGCCGAGGCCATCCTCGCAGCGGGAGTATCGCCGTCGGACCGCGCGGAAACCCTGTCGCTGGAGCAATTCGTCACCTTGACCCGTGAACTCAGCAAGGCCCTTGCATCGCTTTCTCCTCACCTTCTCCCGCCCACCACAACGCACCAGGAGCAGCATCATGAGTAACCGTAAACCCGCACCGCCTCAAATCAGCCCCTATGTCTTCCCCGTCCTTCTCGCCGGGTTCGGCCTGTGGTGTTTCTACGATGGCTGGCTGACCACCGACCCGGAGATGATGAAGCATCAGCTGTTCAATCGTATCGCCAGCGGGGTATTGCTGCTCTGGGCGGCGATCGATTTCGTCCGCACCCATAAACGGGAAAAAACAGAGGCGATCAAGGCCGCGCAAGATACCCCGGAACAGCCGCCCACCGCCTGAGGCTGGCCCCTCGGAGTCCGTATGATCACCAACCGCCAGCTGATCCTGCCCTATGCGGCCCCCTATCTGGCTTATGTGGGTATTGCCTCCCTCCCCTCGACCGCCCTGTCGATGGAGGTCAACTATTTGTTGCGGCTGATTGTCGTTCCTCTGCTCTTGTTTTGGGGCTGGCGGTGGTATTGTCCCCTCCGCGGCCCCCGCTCCTTGCGTGGCTCCATTCTGGTCGGCTTGGCGGGCGGACTGCTCGGCCTGCTTGGATGGCTGGCGCTCCTGACCCCTTTCACCTCGCCCGCCGAGGCCTCTCCCTGGACCCCGCAGGCCTTTTTCCTACGTTTGCTCAGCGCCGGCCTGATCGTCCCGCTTTTCGAGGAGTTGATGATGCGCGGCTTTCTCTTTCGCCTGGCCCTGCAGTGGGATCGTGCCAGAAAAGAAAGGCGAGCCGAGCCCCTGCACACGGCGCTGGATCACCGGACCGTTAACGAAATCGAACCCGGCGCCTGGTCCTGGCCAGCGGTCCTCCTCTCGGTGCTGGCCTTTACTTCCGGCCATACCATGCACGAATGGCCGGCGGCCGTGGCCTACGGACTGCTCATGTCCCTGTTATGGGGCAACCGCAAGGATCTGATCGCCTGCATTACCGCCCATGCGGCCACCAACATCGGCCTGGCCTGTTTTGTCTATTTCACCGGTTTTTGGCAGTATTGGTAAATCGGGGCAGATAGGACCTACACCTGCTCCGGCACCAGCCCCTACCGTGCCCCGGTGCCATCACCACGACCATTGGACTTCTTTCACCGAACATGAGCCTCAAACGTACCGCCCGCTTTTATTTCATTCGGTTCAAACGATTGCAGGGATCCCCCCGCTCCCTTGCCCTGGGAGCGGCCATCGGCACCGCGGTCGGCGCGACCCCGACACTGCCGTTGCACAATATTCTCATCCTCGGCTTGACCCTGCCCCTGCGTGTCAACCCGATCGCCGGCATCCTCGCGGCCAATGTGGTCAGCAATCCGTTGACCTTTGTCCCCCAATACTATGCGGCCTGGAAGATCGGCGATTTTTTTCTACCGGGACGTCTCAGCTGGGAAAAAATTCTGGCAACGCTGGACATGATCAAGCGGGAAGGGATCTTGGACAGCCTAGACGTTCTTCGTGCCTTGGGTCTTGACGCCTTGCTGGTGATGATGGCCGGCGGCCTGGTGCTCGCCCTTCCGTCCGGGCTGCTCACCTATGTGCTGGTCTTTCGGTTTTTCGCCGCAGTGCGGGAAAAGAGACGGCAGAAACATCTGCTCAACCGCATGGACCGCTGACCCCGCCGCCATGCACAATTTCGTCTTTCACAACCCCACCAAGATTTTGTTTGGCCGCGATACGGTCAACGCCATCGGTTCCGAAACCAGGGCATGGGGCAGGCGGGCCCTGTTGGTCTACGGTCAGACCAGCCTTAAACGCAGCGGCCTGCACGCCCGGATCGTCAACAGCCTGCGGGAAGCGGGCCTTGAGCTGATCGAGTTCGGCGGCACCTGTTCCAATCCCCTGCTCTCCCATGTCCGCGAGGGTATTGCCCTGGCCAAGACCCACGGCAGCGAGGTGATCGTGGCCGCGGGCGGCGGTTCGGTGATCGACACCGCCAAGGCCATCGGTGCCGGTGCCGTGGTCGAGCACGATGTGTGGAAATTCTTCACCGGCAAACGGGGCATCAAGGCCACCCTGCCGGTGACCACCGTGCTGACGCTCGCCGCTTCCGGTTCGGAGATGAATGCGGGCATGGTGCTCACCAACGATGCAACCAGGGAAAAATTCGGTTTTGGCCACCGCTTGCTCTTCCCCAAGACCTCGATCCTCGATCCGGAAACCACCTTCACCGTGCCCGTGGACTACACGGTTTATGGAGCGGTGGATGCCATCAGCCACGTGCTCGAATTCTACCTGACCGCATCCGACCCGGACTCCCCGGTGCAGGATCGGCTGATGGAAGGGCTGATCGACAATGCCATGACGGCCTGCCTGCGCTGCATGGACGATCCATGCGACTACAACGGCCGCGCCAACCTGATGTGGACCGCCACTCTGGCCCTCAACGGATTGACCGCCGCCGGCCTGGGACGGGTCGGCTTTCCCATGCACCTGATCGAACATTCGCTCAGCGCCCTGTACAATGTGCCCCACGGCGCGGGTCTGGCGGTGGTCATGCTCGGTTGGCTGCGGGCCCACCACGACTTGTATGCGCGGCGGATCGCCGAACTGGGCAGACGGCTCTTCCGTCTTCCGGACGGGGAACAAGCCGCATCCATTGCCGCCCAGACCTCCCTCTGCTTGCAGGAATGGCTGCACCGGGTGCGCGCACCGACCACCCTCGCCGATCTGGGCATCCCGGCACGCGACATTCCCCGGATTGCCGACAACACCCGTGGATTGGCGCGAATCTGGCGTTTGCGGGATTATCCTCCCGAGCGGGTGGCCGCCATCCTCCACCTCTGCCGCTGACCACCCTCTTTGGGCCCCGCCACATGCCGCAACAGCGACAAAACTGCTCTTTCTCCATGACATTCAGCGGTTGATACGGTACATTGAACCTCGTTTTGCATCTATTGATCTCCTCAAGAGGCTCATACACCCCATGAAGCGCGAAATCCCAGCCGGAAGGGCAGTTCCGGCGGATTGGCTGAGCAACTTCGACCGTTATTTGATCAGCGAAGGCACCCACGAGCGGGCCTATGAGAAATTGGGGGCGCATCTGGTCCGTTTCGACGGGAGCGACGGCGTGGTCTTCGCGGTCTGGGCCCCGAACGCCCGCCAAGTGTCGGTGATCGGCGACTTCAACGACTGGGACCCGACCCGCCACCCGATGCATTCCTCCGACACAGGCATCTGGACCCTGTTCATCCCCGCGCTCCACGAGTTCACGGTCTACAAATACCACCTCACCACCCATAACAACGATCAGCTGGACAAGGCCGACCCCTTCGGCTTTGCCATGGAGGAGCGGCCGCGCACCGGCTCGGTGGTCGCACGGCTGGATGGCTACCCGTGGCAGGACGGCGAATGGATCGCGGCCCGCCAACGGCACCAGGCCTTGGACAGACCGATCTCCATCTATGAAGTCCATCTTGGCTCCTGGCGGCGGGAAGCCGATCCCCAATGGGGCCAACGATATCTCACCTACCGCGAATTGGCGGATACCCTCATCCCCTATGTCAAGGAGATGGGCTACACCCATATCGAGCTGTTGCCGATTGCCGAACACCCCTTTGACGGCTCCTGGGGGTATCAGGTCCTGGGCTTTTACGCTCCGACCTCCCGCTTCGGCACCCCCGAGGACTTCATGTTCTTCATCGATCAGTGTCATGCCGCCGGTCTGGGGGTGATTCTCGACTGGGTGCCGGCTCACTTCCCCAAGGATGGCGCCGGCCTCAACAACTTTGACGGCACCCAACTCTATGCCCACGCCAATCCCCTGCAGGGCGAACATCAGGACTGGGGCACCCTGATTTTCAACTACAGCCGCAACGAAGTTCGCTCCTTTCTCATCTCCAACGCCCTGTTCTGGATCGACAAATATCATATCGACGGTCTGCGGGTCGATGCGGTGGCCTCCATGCTCTATCTCGACTATTCCCGCGAGGAGGGGCAATGGATTCCCAATGAATACGGCGGCCGGGAAAATCTGGCGGCCATCAGTTTCCTGCGTAAGGTCAACGAGGTGGTGCACGGCATCTTTCCCGGTGTGCTGACCATTGCCGAGGAATCGACCTCCTGGCCCATGGTCAGCCGCCCCACCTATCTCGGCGGTCTTGGCTTCAGCCTCAAGTGGAACATGGGCTGGATGCACGACACCCTGAGCTACATGGCCAAGGATCCGCTGTTCCGGCGCTTCCATCACAACCAGATGACCTTTGGCATGCTCTATGCTTTCCACGAAAATTTTGTCCTGCCGCTCAGCCACGACGAGGTGGTCCATGGCAAGGGGTCCCTGCTGAACAAGATGAGTGGCGACGAGTGGCAGAAGTTCGCCAACCTGCGCGCTTATTTCGGGTTCATGTGGGGGTATTCGGGCAAGAAGCTGCTGTTCATGGGCTGCGAGTTCGGTCAATGGCAGGAATGGAACCACGATACCGGATTGGAATGGCAAGCCCTGACCGCTCCCCGGCATCAGGGACTGCAACGGCTGGTACGCGATCTCAACTTGGTCTATCAGCACACCGCCGCCCTGCATGAGGTCGATTTCGACTGGAGCGGTTTCCGATGGATCGATGCCAATGATTCCGACAACGCCGTCTTCTCTTTTGTCCGTTATGCCAAGCAGGCCGACGATTTTGTCGTGGTTGTCTGCAATTTCACCCCGGTGGTGCGCACCGACTACCGCATCGGTGTCCCCACGGCTGGACCGTACCGCGAGCTGATCAATTCCGATCTGCACATTTACGGCGGCAGCGGTGTTGCCAACGGCACCGATCTGATCGCCCAGCCCGTGGCCAGTCATACCTTTGCGCAGAGTTTGTCCCTGACCTTGCCGCCGCTGGCAACCCTGATTCTCCAACCTTGTCCATGAAACCCTGTCCCTTTTCCCTTCTTTGACCTCAACCACAGCACACACACCATGAAAATCCGTCTGATCCTCCTGTCCCTTGCCGGCGTTGCGGTATACATCGTACTCGCCAACTATAACAGCAAGATGATTAAGGAAACCTCGATTTCTCGGGAGCCTGCCCCGATAGCAGCGCCTCACGGCCAGCCCGCCGCGCAACCGGTTGCTCCACACGTGGAAACAACTCCCCCCGAATCGGGCCCCGAGGCAGCCACCCCTGCCCCAGCCACGGTTCAGCAGGCGCAGCACAGCGACAAGCAGGCCGTCCCCCATCAGAAACAGGAGACAGAATCGGCTCCAGTCGGGTTGACCGTGCAGCCGCAACCGTCCCTTGAAGAGGAACTGCAGAAGCTGCAGGAGACAATCGGCACCAAGGACCAACGGATTCAAGAACTGCTCAATGCCCAGGCAACGGTTGCCGCCGACTATCGCAAACTGTTGGCCGAGGCGGAAACGGGCAACGCGGATGCGGCGACCAAGGATGAGGCGCTGAAAAAGCTGCACACCGAAAAGTCGCGCCTGGACGCCGAACTCGCCGCCACCAAGGCTGCCGTGGCCGAACTGCGGCAGGCGGTCGGCGACAAAGAAGCTGCATTGCGCGATGCGCAACAGCGGATCCAGGATCAGCTCAACGAGAACACCAGCCTGAAATCGCAGTTGACCCAAGCCACCGCATTGTTGGAGGCAGCCAAGGCTGACCAGGAGAAGGGGCAGCAGTTGATCAAGGAAAAGGAGGCGCAGGTCCAGAGCCTGCAGCAACAGATTCAGGCGCAAATCAGTGAAGCTGACAACCTCAAGGCCCAGCTGGTGGACAATGCCAACCGGCTGCACTCTGCTCAAGCCGAAGAAAAAAAGGCCGTGGACAAGATCAAGGCCCTCGATCAGGCCATCACCGAGAAAGAACAACAGATCGCCCTGCTGACCGAGCAGAAGAAAGAGCAGGAAAAAATCGCCCAGGAAAAGACGGCCGCCTTGAATGAGTCGATCTTTTCCATCCGCTCGCTCAAACAGGAAGTGGCCGCCCAACCCCAGGCCGTGGCCACGGTGCAACAACTTCTCGATGAACGCAACGCGGAGTTGGAGCACCTCAAACAGGCTTCAGCGGAACGCATCGCAGAGTTGGGCAAACAACTCGCCGAGCGGGAACAGGCGGTGAAAGAGCTGGACACCTACAAAACCGAGGCCGCCGAGGCCAAGAAAAAAGCCGCCGCGCTCGAAGCCGCGCAGGAACCTCTTCGAGCCGCCTTGGCCAAGACCGAACAATCATTGACCGCAGCCATGGAGAGCAAGGGTCTTTTGCAGCATCAGCTCAATGAGCTGACCGCGAAGGTCACCACGCTCAATGACGAAAAACTCGGCTTGGCCAGTCAGCTCGCGGCCATGCAGGAAGATCAGAAAAATCTGCTGACCCGCAAGGCCACCTTGGAGCAACAAACCACAGCCAAGGAGGCAAGCGAGGAGGTCAGCGCCATGAAGCAAGAGTTGCAGAAGAACGCCGAGGCGCTCAAAGCACTGGCCGCCGACAAGGAACGGCTGGCCGCCGAGTTGACCGGCACCAAAAACGCCCTGGCCCAGCTGCAGCAGACCTTGCATGCCCTGCAAACCGACCACGCAAAACAGCAGCAGGTCCTTGGAGAAAACGAATCTCTGGTACAGAGCCTGCGCCAGAAAATTGAACAGCAAAACGGCGAGATGACTACACTGAAGGGGGTCGCGGCCGAAAAGGAGCAACTGGCCGGCGAGTTGACCCAAGCCAAAACCGGCATGGCGGCCCTCAATGAAACCATCGCCCAATTGCAAGCTTCCGGAAAAAAGGCGGAACAACTTCTCCAAGAAAAAGAAGGTATTCTCCATACCACCCAGCAACAGCTCCAGGAGCGGCAGGCCGAGGGTGACCGCCTGAAAACCCACCTGGCCGAAACAACGGCTCAACTGGAAACCGCCAAGGGCGATACGGCCAAGGCGCAACAGTTCATCAAGGACAAGGAGGCGCAGATTCAAAGCCTGCAGCAACAGATCCAGGAGCAAACCGGCGAGGCCGACAAACTCAAGACCCAGTTGGCGGAGAATGCCAACCGGTTGCAGGTGGCCATGACCCAGCAGAAAGCCGCCGAGGACAAGAGCAACGCCCTGCAGCAATCCATCACCGAAAAGGAACAGCAGATTGCTCTGCTTAAAGAGCAGAAAATGGCGCAGGGCAAGATCGTCCAGGAAAAGACCGCTGCTTTGAACGAAGCGCTCGACTCGATTCAAGCGCTTAAACAGGAAGTGGCGGCACACCCGCAGGCCCTGGCCAAGGTGCAAGCCCTCCTGGATGAACGAGGCAAGGAATTGGAGCGGCTCAAACAGGAATCCGCCGCTCGGATTGCAGCCCTGGACAAGCAGGTGGCTGATCTTGATCAGACGAACACCACGACGGTCAAGGAATTGAACGCCTCCAGGGCCGAGGCCGCCGAGGCCAAGCAGAAGGCTTCGACTTTTGAAGCCGCAGAGAAAACGCTTCGCGCCGCCTTGACGGAAACGGAAAAAACCTTGGCCGCCACAGTGAAAAGCAAAGAGGCTCTACAGCAACAGCTCGATAACAAGGAAACCGTGCTCAAGGGGTCACAGGCACAGCTCAAGGAATTGGCCGCCAAGGTGACCGCGCTCAACGACGAGAAACTCGGTCTGGCCAGTCGGCTGACAGCCATGCAGGCGGATCAGAAAAATCTCCTGGCGCTCAAGACCGCCTTTGACGAGCAGTCCGCAGCCTTGAGCAAAGCCAAGGCCGAGTTGGAACAGTTGGCGGCCCTCCGCGTCAAAACCGCCGAACTGACCAAGTCCGTGGAGGAAAAAACCGCTGCCCTGGCCAAAGCCGCCAAGCAGGGTGAGGAGTTGACCAACCTCCAGGGTAAGTTGAGCCAGTTGACCACCCAGTTTGATACCACCAAGACCACCGTCAAACAATTGGAGAGCATCAAGGCCGACCTCACCGGCCAGCTGGCCGCCGCCCAGGCAAAGGTTCAAGACCTTGACGGCATGAAAAAGGCCCTTGATGAGAAGACGGCTGCCTTGGCTCAGGCCGAGGCCAAAATCAAGGAAATGGCAGCGGCTGGTCAGCAGATTGCCGCCCTGGAAGCCAAACTGACCGAAACCCAGACCGGTAGGCAGGCGGCCGAGCAGCGGGCGGCAAAGGCCGAAGCAACGGTACAGCAGCTGAGTGCATCCCAGAGCGAAAACAGCCGCAAGGTCAAGGCCCTGGAAGACCAACTGGCCGCCGCCCAGAAACAGGCGCAGCAGGATCTCGTCCCCACCCTCAACCAGCAGATCGCCACCCTGCGTGATCAACTCGCCCAGATGGAAGCGGCATCGGCGCAGATGAAAAAAAGTCTGACCGAAAACGCTCAAGCCGCCGAGAGCAAAACACAGGCGTTGCAGGCGGAAAAGGACGGATTGCAGCAATCGCTCACCGCCAGCCAAACGACCATCGCCGAGTTGCGCAAACAACTGGAACAGCTCAAGGCGCAGCCGCAACCCGAGGCGGTTGCCCCGCTAACCGCCGCAACGCCGGCAGCCGACGATCAGGACAAGGATGGCGTCGCCGACGCCGCAGACCTCTGCCCCGGATCACCTGCCGGCAGCCCCGTTAACGGCCTGGGATGCCCGGCTGGCAAAGGCATCATCCTCCAGGGGGTGAACTTCGCCTCGGGGACCGCTGTCTTCACCCAGGAATCACGCAAAAATCTGGACACCGTCGCCGCTGCCCTCGCCCACGTCCCGCAGATGCGGGTAGAGGTGGCCGGCTACACCGATTCCGCCGGCGATCCGAAAAAAAATCTGGATCTGAGTGCCCAACGCGCCCAAAGCGTGGTCGACTATTTGCAGACCAAGGGGGTCGCGCGCGCGCAGCTGACCGCCAAGGGGTACGGCAAGGAAAATCCCATTGCCGACAACGCCACCGCCGCGGGCAAGCAGAAAAACCGGCGGGTGGAACTGCACCCCATGACCCCTTGATCGCTCACGAAACCGGGGACCGTTAAAAAAAGCCCTGCGCCATTAGGCGCGGGGCTTTTTTTGTGCGCGCGAAAAAACGATCCCTCACGACCGTACCGGAGGATCGGACACAGTGCGATGCTGTTAGAAAAATTCCACCAAGACCAGGTTGATCAAGCCAAGGAAAAAACCCAGGAGCGCCCCGAACAGGTTGATGTATTTGAACTGCTCCTCCATGATCGACAGCAGCAGCCGTTCGAGTTGCAGCAAATCGAGGGTGTCGATTTTTTCAGTGACCATCCGCTGGATATTCAGGGAATCCACCAGACCGGGCACCTCCTTGAGCAGCATGCGATTGGCAAGGAGAATCACATATTCGTTGATTCCCTGACGGATTCCATGGGGGACCAGGTCGTACAGTCTGCCGATCGGACGCTCCAGCAGGTTGTCGACCATCGACTTGAGCATGGTATTGGCCAATTGCGCGCTCTTGTGCGATCGACAGAGGGCGACACATTCCCGGATGAACACCTCGCGAAGTTTCTCGCCATTGTCCTCCGGAAAGAACTGCTGCCCCAGATCGCCCAGTGGCCTTCGCCCGTCATCGAACAGATCCTCCAGGCTGACATGCAACAGAGCCTTGAGGCCAGTCTGGGTGCCCTCGGTTTTGAAAACGCCCAGCAACTGCGCCGCGCATTGATGGCAGATGGCCGTCAATCGTTGCCCGTCGCCCCTGGCCACCAGTTCCGCGAGCGGTTTCTGCAACAGGCTGTCAACCTGTTGCTCCAACACCATGGCCATCCGCTCCTGGACCTCGGCATTTTGCAGCCAGGCGATCAAGTCCTCCTCCTTGTCGACCAGATACTCGCCCACCTTGCGCTCCAGGGTGTCCATCTCGAGAAAGCCCTTGGCCATCGCGCCCACCGGCCCGAGTCCATCGAGAAAGTGATCGACCCCAGCCACGATGCCCCCAACCAACTGGGCGCGAAGAACCGGATCGGCCACCTGCGCGCCCATTCCCCGCAAAATCGAGGCGCAATGGTCGTGGATGAAGTCCTTGAGCAGACGCACCAGCTGTTCCGGCAGCAGATCGCCGAGGGTGCGTCCCTGGGCGGCCGATTGCCGTACACTGGCGGCCAGATAGTCACCCAGCCAGATCTCGGTCCGGCCGTTCTGCAACAGCTCCCGCAGCACCTCGTCGATAAACAGATAAATGTCGCGCCGGTCGTGCGGGTCGAGCAGGGCGTTCAATTCCCGGTCGGCCAAGGCTTCCAGACGACTGGCGATCGCTCCCCTCAATTTTTCCTCAAAGTCGTCACTGGCCAGATAGCTGTTGAGACCTTCGCCCAGCTGGTATTTCAGCGTCTTGATCCCGACCTTGAAATAGGCCTTGAAGCGGCGGGGGATGACGTCCTGAAGGGAACCGAGGTCTTGCTGGAAGATCTCCTTGATCTTGCGGTCCACCAATTCTTTGAGATGTTCTTGAAACGGCTCTTGCGAGACGGCGGCGCCGATATCTTTGCTGGTGAGGAGATGCCGGCCGACCATTTCGCCGATATTTGCCGCCAGGGCATGGCGCTTGGCGGGGATGACCCCGGGCGTCATGGGCACTTGGACCCCAAACAGATACCAGGGTTGCAGGGGGCGAAACAGCATGCGGATGGCGATCTTGTTGGTCAGATAACCAATAAAGGCGCCGATGCACGGATGGGCCAAGGCGGTGAACAGGGAAGAATCAAAGGCAAGCACGGCAATCAACCTGGGGTGTGAAGGGAGGAGTGGGCGAGCAGCGGCGGCAGTTCCATTGGTTCGCTGATCAGCCGCCAGGCGCCGGCGGCCAGCAATTCGTCAGCTTCCCGAAAACCCCACAACACGCCTACCGCGTTCATGCCGGCGGCATGGGCGGTGCGCATGTCAACGGCGGTATCGCCCACATAGAGCACTTCCGCGGGCGCCAGGCCGAGGGAAGCGGCGATTTCCAGTGCCGCGGCCGGATCGGGTTTCTTGGGGACGTCGGGCCGCTGTCCCAGAAGTGGGTCAAATCGCCATGCGGCCAATAGGTGTTCCACGCACAGCCGGGTGAATCCGTCGGGCTTGTTGGAAAGAATGCACAGCCGCATGCCGATGGTCGTCAAATGGTCGAGCATGGTCGCGATCCCGGGATAGGGGGCGGTGCGATCATGCCAGTTGGCGGCGTATTCCCGCTGAAAAGCCTCGACCGTCTCCGCAATCATTGCCGGGGAACGCAAGGCTTCGGGAAGGATCCGCTCTGCCAGGGTCGTGACCCCATCGCCGACAAAGTAGCGATAGGCCGCCACTGGATGCTCCGGCAGGGAGCGGACGGCCAGAACGCGGTTGGCCGCCGTGGCCAGGTCCTCCAAGGTATCGAGCAGGGTTCCGTCCAGATCAAACAGGACCGCCTTGTAACACATCAACTCAGGTCTCCTTTTTGTGGTCGCTGCGGTATACGCAAGGGAAGCGGCATTGCTGCAGAGCAGCCGGATGGCGACAACTATAACCGGGTCGTTCAGTGATCGTAAACGATTTTATAGTGTTGCGCCGTCACCGCGATGCCGGAGGCCGTGTTGCCAGGGCATGCTTCGGTTGCACATCCGGAGAGAAAAAGCTATGGACTTAAAAATATTAATCTTTTAAATATAAAAACATCTAGCAGCAGGATACCGTTGCCTTGCGGCATGCAGCCCAAGTCCTTACCTCTCTTTTCTTTCATGGCACCAGCGAACCAATGAGCACGGACACCTCTCCACCCGATGTCATGATTGACCTGATCAAGGTCAGCAAGATCTATCCCCCCGATGTTCAGGCCATCACCGACGTTTCGCTCACGGTCCGCAGGGGAGAAATTGTTTTTCTCACCGGCATGAGCGGCGCCGGCAAGACCACCTTGTTGCGCCTGATCAGCCGGATGGAAAAACCGAGCAAGGGGATGATCGATGTGGCGGGCATCGATGTCGCCAAACTGCCGCCGCGCAAACTCCATCTTCTCCGCCGCAAGATCGGCATGGCCTACCAGGATTTCAAACTGCTGCCGGAGCGGACAGTGGCCGACAATATCGCCATTGCCATGGAGGTTGTTTTTCGTTCCCGGTCGTTCATCGAAAAACGAACACGGGAGTTGCTCGAACAGCTCGATCTGGTCCGGAAGCACGCCACCCGAACCGGAGAACTGTCGCGGGGCGAACAGCAGCGGATTGCCATTGCCCGCGCCGTCGCCAACTCGCCGGAAATCATTCTGGCCGATGAACCAACCGGCAACCTGGATGCCGAAACCACCGCTCGGGTGATGGCCCTGTTCCATCAACTCAACCGTCAGGGCACCACCATTGTCATTGCCACCCATGACCAATCCCTGTACCAACAGAACGACCATCGGGTGATTGAACTCCATTGCGGCCGATTGCGTTCTCCGCTGCATGCGGAATTGCCGGAAGATGCAGAATCCGACGAACGCTCCGTCCCTGTTTCCGAGGTGTGATCGATGCGTTTTTTCCTTGTTATGCTCCGCCATGCCTGCCGCAACATGCTGCTGACCTGGAAGTCGCAATGCATGACCCTGTTCACCGTTTCCCTGTCGGTCCTGATCTTTTCCTTCTTCTATCTGATTTATGCCAATGCCCTGCAGATCGGCAGCGAGCTCGACGACGACCTGCGGCTGATCGTCTATCTCGACGAGGAACCGACCCCTCCGATGCAGGAGGAGTACCGGGACAAGATCCTCAAGTTCGACCAAGTGGAACGGATCGAATTCGTCGACAGCCTCCAGGCCTTCAAACGCTTTGAACGGCAGCTCGGCGACAGCAGCGATATCCTGACCGGCGTCCCCACCGATTTTCTGCCCCCTTCGATTGAGGTCTATCCGATCCGATCCCTGGACAGCCTCTCGCGGATCAAGCGTTTTTCCGACTACCTGCAAACATTGCCCGGCGTGCTCAAGGTCCAGTACGGCAAGGAATGGATTGAGCGTTTCTATTCGTTCGTCCAACTGATCCGGGTGGTCATCCTGCTCTCCGGATCACTGCTGATCATGACCACCACCTTCATGGTGGCCCACACCATCCGCCTGACCCTGGTGGCGCGGCAGCAGGAGTTGGAACTGCTCCGTCTGGTGGGTGCCACCAACAACTATATCCGCACGCCCTATCTCCTGGAAGGCGCCATGCAGGGATTGCTGGGCGGAGGCCTTGGCATGGCGGCCCTCCTCCTGCTGTTCAATTGGATCAAACTGCAGTTTGCCGGGCCGGCGACAACCAGCCTGCTGTCGTTCACCTTCTTTTCCTGGCCGGTGGTCCTCCTGATTGTCGGCGCCGCCACCCTTCTCTGCGCTGCCGGCAGTTTCTCGGCCATCAGACGATTTCTCCAACTATGAGCAAACGCCTCCTGAACCTATTGCTGACCGTTGCGGTCATGCTCGCCGGCTTGCTGGCACCGTCGCCTTGCCCCGCCGAGACGGCCGAACGCGGCCATGCAGAGGCCCTCAACATCGGCAAACTCCGCTTCGGCATCAAGCAACAGGAACTGATGCTCGAACAAAGTGCCCAAGAGGAGCGGTCCCTGCTCGACGAACTCCAGCAGATGGAGGAAAAAATCGCGGTCCACAAGGGCAAGGTCGATGAATTCAAAGAAAAAATCCGTCAACAAGAACAGGTGCTGGCCGCCAAGGAACGGGAACTGGCGTCTCTCATGGAAAGCAACGAAGCCCTGCGCCAGCACCTGCTCAAACGCCTCAAGGCCTTTTACATCATGGGCAGAACCGGTTTTCTCAACGTTACCTTTTCCGGTAAGCCCTTGCCGGATCTGCTTCTGACCCTGGATGGCTTTCATTCGCTGATCACCTACGACCAGGCGCTGTTCAAGACTTACCGGGAAAGCCTGACCACCCTGCAGCGGACGCGGCAATCGAGCGAACTGGAAAAAGGAGTGCTGGAAAATTTCCTGGCCGACGCCGACAAGGAGAATGCGGCTCTCCAGCAGGCCGCCGAAGAAAAACAACGGATGTTGCAGCGCGTCCAGACCCAGAAAGACCTGTACGAACAAGCGCTCAAAGAGATGCGGAAGGCGGAGAACCGGTTAGCCTCCACCCTGGCGACAACCACCAGGACAAATGGGCAAAAGGGCCAGGGATTTCAACTGACCAAGGGAAAACTGTCGCCACCGGTCTGGGGCGAGGTGGTCTCCCGCTTCCGCGACAGTTCCGCCAGCGACGGCGACATGACGTTCGCCAACGGTATCTCCATCGCCACCGGCGAACGGACCGAGGTCTACGCCGTCTATGAGGGAACGGTACTCTTTGCCGATACCATGCGTGGATACGGAAAGATGATCATCATCGACCACGAGGGGCAATACTTCACCGTCTACGCGCGACTTGACGCGATCCGGGTACGCCAAGGCGATCCGATCACGCAAGGACAGATCATCGGTACCACCGGCAGCACCGACACGCTGTTCGGCAGCGGCCTGTATTTTGAGATCCGCCACGATGCCGTGGCCGAGGATCCCCTCCTCTGGCTCAAGCCCGGATCCCTCGCCCAGCCTTGATGGTCTTCGGCAAACGGGATTTTCCGGCCCATGGCGAATATCCGTTGCCTCGCCTTTGAAATCCCGTTAAGTTGTGGAAACAAGTAAGCTTCAATCCATTCCCGTTCACCGCGATCCAATTCGTCGCGTTGACTGCTTTCCGTCTTCTTGGGGCTTTTTTCTCTTCTCTTCCCGGTTAGTGATGACCACATGAAACACCCGATTGTCCTGCTGATCACCTTCCTGTGTTTCTTGACCACCCCTGTCCGCGCCGACGAGGGCAAACAGGAGCGAGACCTGTACAGAGACCTGGAAACCTTTGCCAATGTACTGACCTTGATCCAACAGTACTATGTCGAGGAGGTGGATTCAGGCAAGGTGATCACCGGTGCGATCAACGGTATGCTGGGGTCGCTCGACCCCCATTCCGCCTATATGACAGCGGAGGATTTCAAGGACCTGGAAGAAGAAACATCAGGCAGTTTCACCGGCATCGGCATCGAGATTTCCATCCGTGACGGCATCCTCACCGCAGTCGCCCCGATCGAGGGAACGCCCGCGGACCGGCAGGGCATCCGGTCCGGCGATCAGATCGTGCGGATTGACGGCGAACTGACCAAGACCATGACCCTGTTGGAGGCGGTCAAGAAATTGCGGGGTGAAAAGGGCACATCGGTGACCATCACCATCCATCGTCAAGAATGGAGGGAGCCCCGGGATTATACCCTGATTCGGGAAGCTATCCCCTTGTTTTCGGTGAAGTCCATGGAATTGGATACGGGGTTTGCCTATATCCGCATTTCCAATTTTCAGGCATCCACCACCAAGGATGTGCGTAGCGCCCTCAAAGACCTCAAGAAAAAATCTGCCCTGCGGGGATTGATTCTCGACCTGCGCAACAATCCGGGTGGACTGCTTGACCAGGCGGTCAAGATCGCCGACATTTTCCTCGACAAGGGGGTCATTGTCTCCACCAAGGGCAGAAACAAGGAGGAGCAGATGGTTTTTGAGGCTCATCCGGACGACAGCCACAGTGATTTTCCCATGGTGGTCCTGGTCAACGGCGGCAGCGCCAGCGGCTCGGAAATCGTCGCCGGCGCGCTCCAGGATCATAAACGGGCAATTATTCTTGGCACCACCACCTTTGGCAAGGGGTCGGTCCAAACCATCCTGCCGTTGCCCGACGGCGCCGGTCTTCGCCTGACGACCGCCAAATACTACACCCCCAGCGGTGATTCAATCCAGGCCACCGGCATCAAACCCGACATGGTGGTGCCGCTCACCACAAACGAAACCAAGGACGCACCGCTGTCTTCCCCTGTCACCACGCGGGAAAAGGATCTGCCCCGTCACCTGGAAAATGAAGCCGCCCAACCTTCTCCCCCCCCGGGCAAAAACGAGGAAGCCGTGGAGGACCAGGAAGAAAGTTTCAAGAAAATCAACGATATCAAACAGATTGCACAACGATTAGAACAGGACAACCAACTGCGCACCGCCTTGATCATTCTCAAAAGCCTCAATCTCACCGACCAGCGCTAATCGAGAAAAAAGCATGAGCACGGCCTCGGTACGCTGGACGCCCGACCAAGCGGCGCCAAGACGAGCCGTTGGGTCTCTCACCCAAGCCCCAGTTCCCTAAGAATGGCGGGATTGCCGGTCCAATTTTTCCTCACCTTGATCCACAGATGCAGCCGCACCCGGCAACCGAGCAGCTGCTCGATCTCCCGGGTGGCGCTTTTGCGGATCGCCGCCAACATACTGCCCTTCTGCCCGACCAGAATGCCCTTCTGCGAACTGCGCTCCACCAGGATGGTCGCCTGAATGACCACCGGCTCGCCTTCCTCGAAACTATCGATGATCACTGCGGTCGAATAGGGCACCTCATCACGGGTGAGCAGAAAGATCTTTTCCCGGATGATTTCGGCGGCGATGAACCGCTCGCTGGCATCGGTGGGGATATCCTCCGGATAATACTGGGGTCCAACCGGCAAACGGGCCACCAACTCGTCGGTCAGGGTGTCGATTCCCGTGCCCCGCAACGCCGAGATCGGCACCATGGCGGCAAAGGGGTAGAGCCTACGGTACCAGTCCATGACCGGCAGCAGCTGCGCCGACGGCAGCAGATCCACCTTGTTGAGCGCCAGCACCACCGGGCAGGTCATTTTTTCCAAATAGCCCTGAAACTCCTCGGCCCGCTGCTCCCGCTTTTTTTCCGCCCAGTCGGCGCCATCGACCAGGAAGAGAATCACATCGGCCTCGGCCAGGCTCTCCAACGCCACTCGCACCATCTGCCGGTTCATTTCCTCCCGTGCCGCATGCAGTCCCGGCGTATCAAGAAGAATCATCTGATAGGACGTCCCGGTGACAATACCCATGATCCGGTTGCGGGTGGTCTGCGGCTTGGGGGTGACAATGGCGATCTTCTGCCCCAGGAGATGGTTCAGCAGGGTCGATTTGCCGGCATTGGGCGGGCCGATGATGGCCGCTACACCGGAACGATGAGGCGTGGTGGTCAATGGTCTGTGTCCTTGTTGGAAGCGTGCGGGAAAAATCCCCGAAGAAAATAATGACAAAGAGGTGGAATCCTGCTATCGGTTGTAGCTTACCATGACCCTCGAACTTCGCAACGTGTTATACCGATGATCTCCCCCGGCAGCCTTATTGAATTCATCGACGCTGGCAGATTTTTCTGCGGGTACGTCACCGGCCTTGCCGACAGAAAGATTCATCTGCTCAGCCAGAACGGACGAGAACTCCATCTGCCGGAATCGCGGGTGCTGATCGCCTCCCGGCAACCCTGTCCGCAGCCGCCCAGCAGGGAGGCACTCACCGCGCTCCTCCAACAGCGCGCCACCGACCGGGCGGCGCTGGCCGACACCATCCGTCTGGAGGAATTGTGGCAGATTGTCAATGAGGAGGCGGATAACGAGTTTCAGCCCGACTTCCTTGCCGAACTTTTTTTCGGCGACCGCGCCACCGACGATCAACGCGCCGCCTTTCTCCGGGCGGTCTTCGCCGATTCTCTGTTCTTCAAATTCAAAAACGGCCTGATCACGACCCACAGCGCGGAGCAGGTCGAACAGATGCGTCTGCAACGGCAGCGGGAAGCGGAAAAAGCGCGACTCCTCGACCAGGCGGCCATCGGTCTGCAAAAAATCATGCGAGGGGAAGCGAGTGTCGAGGATGAGTGGCCTGAACGCGAGCGCTGTCTGCACTGGCTGGCGCAATGGGTGCTGCAGGGCAGCGAATGCGCCGAGGATGAGTTCTGCCGCCTGGTTCTGAAAAAAGCCGGCTTCACCGCGCCGCACAGCGGTCATGCGTTGCTGGTCAAGGCGGGAGTTTGGGATGCGGACGAGAACCTGGCCCTGCTTCGCTCCGACCAGCCGATCGAGTTTCCCGAACCTTGCCTGCAGCTCAGCCAATCCCTTCGCGAGGCCACCCTCGAGGAACTGCTTGCCGACGCCAAACGCAGGGATTTGCGAGCCCTCGACACCCTGACCATCGACGGCGCCTCCACCCGCGATTTCGACGATGCGGTCCATATTGTCCGCAAGGACGATGGCCACGTCGAGGTTGGCATCCACATCACCGATGTCAGCTACTATGTGCCCCCCAAGAGTCCGCTCTTCGCCGAAGCCAGGGAGCGCTCGACCTCGATCTATTTCCCCGAAGGCCACATTCCCATGTTGCCCCAGGAGCTGTCGCTCGATCTGTGCAGCCTGATTCAGGGCAAGATTCGGCCGACCATCAGTTTTCTCGTCACCTTGACCGCGACGGGCGAAATCGTTCACTCCTCCATCGTGCCGGCGGTGATCGAGGTCAAACGCCAGTTGAGCTACCGCGAGGCGGATCAGTTGATCGAGCGCGATCCCGACTTGGCGGCCCTGAACGTTGTCCGTCAGCAACTCCGCCAACAGCGGGTCGACAAGGGGGCGTTGCTGCTGTCCCTGCCTGATGTCAACATCGATATCCGCGACCGGGAGCACATTCAGGTCTATCTGTCACCGGTGGACACGCCGGCGCGCAACCTGATCTCCGAGCTGATGATCCTGGCCAACAGCCTGGCCGCCTCCTACATGGCGGCGCGGGAAGCTCCGGGCCTGTTCCGCTCGCAGCCGCCGCCGCGCCGCCGAATCATCTCCGGCGTGCAGAACAACCTGGCCGACATTGCCCATCAGCGCCGCTTTCTCGCCCGGGGCGAGCTGACCGCCCACCCCAAGCCCCACAGCGGTCTCGGCCTCAACAGCTATACCACCATCACCTCGCCGATCCGTCGCTTTCTCGATCTGGCCATGCAGCACCAACTCTGCCACATGATCCATGGCCGCGGCATTCTTTTTTCAAGCGAGGAATGCAAGACCTTTGCCGGCATCATCCAGCAGAAGCTCGGTCGCGCCAATGCCATCCGGCAGCAACGCCATCGGTATTGGATTCTTCGCTATCTCGAACCCAAGGAAGGTCAACGGATCAACGCCCTGGTGGTTGGCCAGGGAGCGAAACGGGTCAATCTACTGCTCTGCGACTGCCTGTTCGACGTCGACCTGCCGCCCAATCCGGCGTTTCCGGTCGAACCCGGCGACATTGTCCGGATCCGGCTTGCCCGGGTGCGACCGCTGGACAATCTGCTGCGGATCGAATGGTAACCGGTCCACCTGATCGCCGCCTTTCCAGGGAAAGAGGTTCCGGTCCCGTCCACTCCGGCCCATCGAGCGGCAACGGCGCCCTCCGCACCCCGTAAATCATTCAAGAGCAACAACTTGTCCCTCTTCACCCGGTCTCTTGTCATGGACAAAAGGCCGGTGATCAGGTATATGCTCAGGGTATATTTTTAGCCGTTCCACCTCCAGAGCGCGCCCGTCGCGTTCTCTTGACCATATAATGAAACGATTACACTTGCACATAGCCTTGCTCTGCGGTTTGTTGCTGCTCCTGCCTTCCAGCCTGCTGACTGCCGCCGACGAGGTCACGCCCGAGATCAAGGACATCATTGTCACCACCTCGGATGTCGACCTGTTGCTCTTTGCCACGGTGAAAAACGGTTTTACCCAGGAAATGATCGAAGGGGTGAAAAGCGGCATTCCCGTTGTCTTCACTTATCAACTGGAACTGATCAAGACCAGCGGTAACTGGCTGAACACCTCGCTGGTCGAATCCTCGGTCACCCATACGCTGAGCTTCGATGCCGAGCGGCAAGAATATCGGATCACTTTTTCCGACCAGGAAGGAAAGGCGGTGACCACCACGGATCTCGACGAGGCCAAACGGTTGACGGCCGAACTCAACGGCGTCAAGGTGATCGCTCTTTCACAGCTGATCCCCGATGCACCCTATGCCATTCATTTCAAGGTCACCCTCAAAAAGGGATCCCTGCCCCTTGGCATGCACCGGATTCTGCCCTTCTCCTCCCTCTGGGATTTCGAAACCGACTGGCGGACCATCGAGTTCAGATACTGACCCCGCTCCCTCACTGCATGCTCACCGCGGAACAGAAGAAAAAGAAACAGCGGCTGGTCCGGATCGTCATCGCCTTCTGCCTTCTCCTGATCCCGGTGCTGGGTTCCGTCCAGCGCGGACTGCTCAGCGGCGATTTTTCCCTGCCCATTTCCAGCACCATCCTCATCTTTGCCCTGATCAACATCAACGGGCTGCTGCTGTTGCTCATGCTCTACCTGGTGCTGCGCAACCTGGTGGAACTGGTTTTTGAGCGCAAACAGCATCTGCTCGGATCGCGGCTCCGCACCCGGCTGGTCATTTGCTTTGTTTCCCTCTCCCTGGTACCGACCGCGATTTTATTTCTCGTGGCCCTGCGCTTTGTCTCGACGTCCATGGATTACTGGTTCAACGCCCGGGTCGAGGAATCCCTCCAATCCTCCCTGAAGCTGGCGCAGTCGATCCTGCACGATACCGAAGAAAAAGCCGAGTATACCGGCCGGCAATTGGCGTCCCTCCTGGAGAGCGGCACCCTGCCGCTGGACAATCCGGCCACGCTCAAACGTTTTTTTGCCCAGACCCTGGAAATCGATCTGCCTGGCGCGCCGGACAGCCTCCTCCTCCTCGACAGCCAGCGCAGGCCTGTTGTTTCCGTCAAGGGACCGCGCCTGGCATCCATTGCCTCGCCGACTCTGCCCTCGGAAGCCCTGCGACTGACCGCCAACACCGACCGGACCGAACTGGTCAGCCGCCGCACCACCATTGGTGAACTGATCCAGGCAATTGTTCCGGTACAAGTCACGGTGGGCACGCCGCAGACCTGGTTTCTGATCACCACCCTGCTGTTGCCCTCGGCTCAGCTGGAAACCATGCAATCCATTTCCGACGGCATTACCGGCTACCAGCAGATGATCATGCTCAAGGCACCGATCAAGTTCAGCCTGATCATCATGCTGCTGATCATCACCCTGCTGATTGTGTTCGGCGCCATCTGGTTCGGTTTCTACATCGCCCGCAGTCTCACCGGCCCGATCAACAAACTGGCCGAGGCCACCAAACGGGTGGCGGACGGCGACATGGATTTCATCGTCGAAAAAGAGGCGGACGACGAGATGGGGATGCTGGTCGATTCGTTCAATTCCATGACCGCCGAAATCCTCGCCTCCAACCAGCAACTGGCCCGGACCCACCGGGCCTTGCAGGACAGTAACGAGGTTTCGGAACAGCGCCGCCGCTATCTGGAAACCATTCTCGAAAATGTTGCCGCCGGGGTGATTGCCCTAGACGAGAACAACCGCATCACCACCATCAACCGTTTTGCCGAGAAACTGTTGGCCATTCGCCCGGCCGCGTTTCTCGGCAAGGACTTCCACGCCGCCTTGCCGAAGCAGCACGCCCTGATCGTCGAGAGCTTTCTCAGGGAGCTGCTTGAGACGGGCAAGGCGACCATCGAACGCCACCTGCGGGTGACCATCCGGCGCGGCGAGACCCTTTCCCTCCAGGTCAACGTGACCCGGATGCTCGACGACTGGCAGCACCCCATCGGCTTTGTCATCGTCTTCGACAACCTGACCAACCTGGAAAAGGCGCAGCGGCTCGCCGCCTGGCAGGAAGTGGCCCGCCGCATTGCCCATGAGATCAAGAATCCGCTGACCCCGATTCAGCTGTCGGCCCAGCGGCTGCGTAAACGCTACCTGGACACCATCGGCGAAAACCGGGCCATTTTCGATCAATGCACCGCCACCATCATTAACCAGGTGGATGAAATCAAAAACCTGGTGAGCGAGTTTTCCGACTTCGCCCGCATGCCGCAGCTGCACAAGGAACGCAAAAATCTCGGCCTCCTGGTCCAGGAAGTGGTCGTGCTCTACCAGGAAGCGCACAAACAATTGACCATCACCTGCCATGCCGACCCCGCCCTGCCCGAATTCCTCTTTGATGCGGTACAGATCAAGCGGGTGCTCATCAATCTGCTCGACAACGCGGTATCGGTGCTCGCCGGCGGCGGCAACATTGCGGTCACCCTCGGCCCAGGCGGGAACGGCGCGACCGTCCGCTTGGAGGTGGCCGATACCGGCCCAGGGATCAGCGACGAGGTCAAGCTCCGTATCTTCGAGCCTTATTTTTCCACTCGCAAATCCGGCACCGGACTGGGGCTGGCCATCGCCCACACCATTGTCAGCGAGCACGGCGGCTCCATTCGCGTTTACGACAACACTCCGACAGGGGCGGTGTTTGCGGTTGAGCTGCCGCTGGATACCTGATATGATGCCCATGTTTGCCAGCTCGCCCTCCACGGTTCGCCATTTTTCCGATTGTTCCTTGCCCTCAGTACGTCCCGATGCCCGACACCATTCTCATCATTGACGACGAAGCCGCCATTCGCGAAAGTCTTGCCGGCATTCTCGTTGACGAAGGATTCGTCCCCCTGACCGCCGCCTCCGCCGAAGAGGGGCTGCAGGTGCTGGACGAAAAAAATATCAGCTTGATTCTCCTCGACATCTGGATGCCGGGCATGGATGGGCTCGAGGCGCTGCGGCTGATCAAGCAGCGGTTCAGCCTGCCGGTGATCATGATTTCCGGACACGGCACCATCGAAACCGCAGTGCAGGCGACGCGCAACGGCGCGTTCGATTTCATCGAAAAACCCCTCTCCTATGACAAGACCATCCTCTCGATCAAAAAGGGGCTGCAGTTGGCGCAATTGGAACGGGACAACCAGTTGCTGCGCGAAAACGGACCGGCAGTTGCCCATCTGATCGGCAACAGTCCGCTGATGGCGCACCTGCGGCAGCAGATTGAACGGGTTGCGCCCACCGACGCCTGGGTCTTGATCCGGGGCGGACACGGTACCGGCAAGGAGCTGGTGGCCCAGACCATCCATCGCCATTCGCTGCGGAGCAAACACCCGATGGTGGCGGTCAACTGCGCCGCCATCCCGGAAGAGTTGATCGAATCCGAACTGTTCGGCCATGTCAAGGGCGCCTTCACCGGAGCCACGGAAAACAAAAAGGGCAAATTCGACCAAGCCAACGGCTCGACCCTTTTTCTCGACGAGATCGGTGACATGAGCCAGAAAAGCCAGGCCAAGGTGCTGCGTATTCTTCAAGAACAGAAGTTCGAGAGGGTGGGCGGTTCTCGGACCATCGAGGTCGATGTCCGCGTTCTGGCGGCCACCAACAAGAATCTGGAAGAAGAGATCGAGCAGGGTCACTTTCGGGCCGACCTGTTCTATCGGCTGAACGTGGTCCCGCTTGTCGTGCCCGATCTAGCCGAACGCCGGGAGGACATCCCGTTGCTGGTGGCCGAATTCGTCAAGCAGTTCAGTCATAAGGGTATCGGATGGCGGCACTTTTCCGCCGATGCCCTCGACATGCTGCAACGCCATCACTGGCCGGGCAATGTTCGCGAATTGCGCAACCTGGTGGAGCGGCTGGTGATCATGACCCCGGGCGAGGAAATCGGAGCGGAGGACGTGGCGCTTTTCCTCGGCAACGTGCCGCTGCATCCACCGCCGGCACAGCCTGTTGATCCGATGTACCGTCACCTCTCCTTCAAGGACGCGCGCCGCCGGTTTGAAACCGATTACCTGTCGGCCAAGATCGAGGAAAATGACGGCAACATTTCCAAAACCGCCGAACAGATCGGCATGGAACGCAGTCATCTGCACAAAAAAGTGAAGGCCTTGGGCATTGCGGTCAAGTAGGGCCGCGTCCCGCTCGCCTGCCACCCGTCACAACCGGGCCCTCGCCAGCCGAACCGGACAAGACGCACCGCACGACGTTCTTCCTTCTCGTTGCACCAGACCCGTTTCTCAACCCTTATTTCACCACGAGGTATCCCATGGTTTTTCCTGAATTCCGCCCGCGTAGAATGCGCCGCACCGAAACTTTTCGCGCCATGATCCGTGAAACCCGGCTCGTCCCGGAGCAGATGATCTATCCGCTCTTTGTCCTTCCCGGCAAGGGGCTCCGCCAGGAAGTGGCCTCCATGCCCGGCGTGTTCCGCCTGTCAGTGGACCAATTGGCCAAGGAGGCCAAGGACTGCTTGGCCCTGGGGGTCCGCTCGGTCATTCTTTTTGGCCTGCCGGAAAAGAAGGATGGCCTGGGGTCTGGGGCCTATGCGAAAAACGGCATCATCCAGCAGGCCATCCGCGAATTGAAGCACAAGGTTCCGGAGATGACCGTGGTCACCGATGTCTGCCTGTGCGAATACACCGATCACGGCCACTGCGGCTGCCTGGCCGGTCACGAGGTCGACAACGACGCCACCCTGGAACTGCTGGCCAAGACCGCGCTGTCCCATGCCCAAGCCGGCGCCGACATGGTCGCGCCCTCGGACATGATGGATGGCCGGGTGAGCGAGATCCGCACCGCGCTTGACGAGAATTCCTTTCACATGGTGCCGATCATGTCCTATGCGGTCAAATACGCTTCCGCCTTTTACGGCCCCTTCCGCGATGCCGCCGAGTGCGCCCCCCAATTCGGCGACCGCCGCTCCTACCAGATGGACCCGGCCAACAGCAAGGAGGCCCTGCGCGAGGCCACCCTCGATGTCGAGGAGGGCGCGGACATTCTCATGGTCAAGCCGGCCCTGGCCTATCTGGACATCATCAGCCGATTGCACGACGAATTCGACCTGCCGGTGGCCGCCTATCAGGTGAGCGGCGAATACGCGATGATCAAGGCCGCTGCCGAAAAAGGCTGGATCGACGGCGAACGGGTCATGGCCGAAAGCCTGATCGCCATCCGCCGGGCGGGCGCGGATATTATCCTCACCTATTTCGCCAAGGAGATGGCCAAGTTGCTGACGGAAGGCAAATAAGCAAGGAGGAAAAACAACTGCGCGCCCTGTCCTTCGGATTCTCGTTCAGCCGATGGTCTGTACACGGTTGACAAAACAGGACATCAAGTCCAGGGCCAATTCGGGAAAATCGAGATGAGGGGCATGCGCGCACCCCTCCAGCAACAAGGGGGTGGCCGGACCGCCAGATTGATCGACAATGGCATCGACCTGGGCGCGGGTGCCGTACTGATCGTCGCGGCCCTGAAGCACCAGGAGCGGCGCCTCGATGGCGGGGAGCAGATATTCGATGTTCCAGGATCGGAACCAGGGACTGGTCCAGGTTTCCGCCCAGGCCTGGAACATTGTCTCGCTCTTGTCACCGTGATATCGCGCAAGTCCCGACGTCAATTTTCCTTGGGTAAACGCCTCCCGGGCCTGCTGGATGCCATCCAGACTGACCTGCTCGACAAAAACGTGAGCCGAGAGCGTGATCATGCCTTTGAGCAAGGATGGCCGTTCCGCGCCGAAAATGAGGCTGATGCTGCCGCCATCGGAATGACCGATGAGGAGGAAGGGCTGGCCAGGGATCAGGGCTTCGATCACCCGTGGCAGTTCCTGCAGGGCGTAGGCATGCAGATAGTGGATGGTTCTACTGCGTTGAAGCGGCGACGATTGGCCGTAGCCGAGCCGATCATAGAGCAACCCTGGACAGCCGGTGCGCTCGCACAGTTGATCGGGAAAGTCCTGCCACTGATCAACGGAACCCAATCCTTCGTGAAGGAAGAGCAACCACGGACGGTCAGACCGACCGTCAATGATCTGGTAATGAAGGCGATATTGACTGTCCAGTTCAAGGAACGGCATGGCAGCTGCGTGCGGAAAAGAGCGGCACAAGCGGGCGCAGGCCGCCCGCTGTCGGCCAATGCCCCTGAAGGTGAAGAGCGGTCCCCTCACCCCTTCCCCTGATTCCAGGACTTACTGGGAGCGGGAAGAAAAAGCAACCACCAAGGTTTATCCACGACGCAAAAAAAAAGCAGGGCCGAGCTGCCCTGCTTTTTGTCCATTATCAAGGAACTTGTTTTGTCTCAGTTCTTTCTTCGCCGGGCAACGGCTGCCAAGCCGGCGATGCCGGTACCGAAGAGCAGCATGGTGGCCGGCTCGGGGATGGGATTATTGAATTCACCAAGGTGGCTTAATTTCGTCAAGTCAAAAGCTGCCACGGAATATTGGCCAGAATAATTTTGGGCCAAATAGGTATTCAAATGAAGTGCGATTCCTGAAAGGGATACAACTGCCCAATCCTCGCTGGGATCGTTTTGATAAAGAAAGGTATCGGGGAGCGTTACCCCTTGAACCTTCTTTCCCGTTGAGTCAACCACCTTGAAGTTGCCCGTTTTGATGAGAAAATAGCCACCATCGCTCAAAAGGTCATACGCCCACCCATCGTTGTTGCTTCCGTCAACCGTCTTCCAAGGGTTTACAAACCCTGGATCATCCCAATCAAAATCGTCTTTGAAATAATTGGCCACTGTGTACGTTGTGCCAAGAACACCATTGACCCAATTCACTTCTGCTTCTTCTCCACTATTGGGCGATATCGTACTGGTCAGCAACGTATCGATAGATCCTACCTCTATGGCGCCACTATTAATGGTGAGGGCTTGCGCACCACTTGATGCTGCCAGCACAAACAAGCCGGTCGCCCATACCGTCAATAAACGCTTCTTCATGTTGTCCTCCTGTATATTCTGATATCCGCTCCTTCTTCTTATCCTCACACTGAGCTGGCAACGGATTTTCTTGTATTTATGCAAAATTCGATCCCGAAAAAGAAATAGAGTGTTTCCACTTAGCTCGACATTCCAACAAAATAATAACCAAATGATAACAAAAGAATTTTAGCAAAAAACAGGATATCAAAGGCTCAACTTTCTTTCTATCGCTCTCGTCAGCCTTGTTCCCTCTGATACAGGGGAACAGGAAAAATCAAGGAATCTACCCAGGACTTCAATATATTGATTTTATTAAATAAAAAATGGAACAACCTCGATTTTTGCAGATACATCATCCACTCACACCATCTCGACAAACAGGCCAACCGTTTGAAACCAAAAAACAATATTTAAAAATTCCGCCTATTCGTCCTAAATTCCGGAAAAACAAAAATTCCGAACTGACAGTTCCTCAAATAGTGCCAAAAAAGTCAATTGAATTCGGAAACAACAAAAAACGGTCGCACACGTATCATGTTTTTTTAAGAATTGACCGGTTATGCCAGGTTAGCTATATTTTAATTAAATATTTGTTTTTTTAAAAAAAAATTACAAACTCTTTCCGCCCTTTCTCGCTCATCGCCGCCAACAGGCCGCCTAGGGCATCGGCAAGCAAATCCCCCGCGCTGGCAAACCTTCCTGGAACAAAGAATTGGTGCATTTCATCGGAAATGCCGTACCCAAAACAGAACAGGACCGTGGCACAAGCGGCCAACAGGGGATGCCGATGCCGCCAGGACGGCGGCAAGGCATAGAGAAAGGACACTCCCAGCACCGTGTAAACCAGACAGTGTAAGAATTTATCGATATTGACGATGTCAGGCAGGGCGAGGCTGTCGCCCGTTTGGTGGGAAAGATAAAAAATCCCCCCCATGACCAGGGTCACGGGGAGGAGGCGATACCATCGGTACCGGAGTGCCATGTGGGAGGTTACGCCCCGGCGCCGTGCTCGGGCTCCACGTGCATCCGTTCAAGCATTTCCTTGGGATACCGCTTGTACAGCCTACGGATGGCGGCGTGGATCTGCTGGCCGGGCGCCCGCTCCAGCTGGGTTTCGGCCTTGTCGGCATAGGCGGTGAGAACCAGTTGGCGATCGCGGAAGGCAAACGTATGGCTGAAGTTGATCTCGATGGTCTCCGGATTCTCGTCGATGGGCACCTCCAGCCGTGCGCCGCCACGGGCAAGTTGCACCGCATCGGACTCGGTGATCTCCAGCAGCCAGGCGTCTCCTTCCTGATCGCTGTAGAACAGGAACACGCCCAGTTCATGGAACGCAGCCTTCTTGTCCGCCGCCAATGCCTGGATCCTTTCGATCGCCGCCATCAGCGATATCTTCATCTGATTGGTGGGGCTGCCGGCCGCCCCCGCCTGCGTGGCGGGCAGACAGCAGTGTTTGTATTTTTTTCCCGAACCGCAGGGGCAGGGGTGATTTCTGCCGATTTTTCCCATTCCGTCCGCTCCTCTGTCGCTGATTATGGGGTAGTAATGCATGGGCTGACACACAGCTCTTTTTCATACTCTGAATAGGTGAAAAAATTCAACAAAAAGCAAACGTTCGCCACCTTTCCCTTTCGAAGGACGCTCAGGGAAATTGCATCCCCACGGCGTTGTAGCGCGACCAGATCGCCTTGAACTCCTCCTGGTGATCCAAAAGGATATCCACCAGCTGCGGATCGAAGTGCTTGCCCCGCTGTTCGCGAAAATGGACAAAAACTTCCTCCCAGGACCACGCCTCGTGGTAGACCCGCCGGTTGGACAGGGCGTCGAGCACATCGGCCACACTGATGATCCGGCCGTGGATATGGATCTCTTCGCCCTTCAGCCCCTGGGGGTAGCCCTGCCCGTCCCACCGTTCGTGATGCTGCAAAACGATGCGGGCCGCCGCCCTGACAATCGGACTGGATGAGTTGATCAGCAGGTCGTGGCCGCGATAGACATGGGTCTTGATGATCGAGTATTCTTCCGGGGTGAGCGGCCCCGGTTTGTTGAGGATCGAGTCGGGAATGCCGATCTTGCCCAAGTCGTGCGGAGTGGAGGCCAGCTTGAGCATCTCGGCCTCCTCTTCACCCAGGCCGGATTTCAAGGCCAGCAGATACGCATATTCGGCCACCCGGCGGACGTGGCTGCCGGTTTCGGCCGAACGGCACTCCATGGTTTCGGCGATCTGGAAAATAATTTCCTTCTGGGTGTCCTCGATCCCCTTGTTGAGGAAGAGGTTGTCAAAAGCCAGGGACACATTGGTGAAAAACAGCTCCAGCAAGTCGTGGTCGTTTTCGTCCAGCTCCTTGTCGATTTCAAAATAGAGAAAATTCTCCGAGCCGGTCTGGCTCTTGAAGTACCAGGCGCACTTGCCGTCCTGGCAGTAAAAGCCATGGCGCTGGGACTGCGCGAGTCGCAGGGTCGTGTTCATCAGTTCGGTATCGATTTCGCCCACCGGTCGATTCACGTATCGGCAGAACTGGCCGGTGGCCGCCAGCACCACCGACTGCCCCTTGGCACCCGAGGCGGTAAGGCCGGAAGCACCTTTGCCCAGGGCATCGTCGTGCAGCCGGAGGATGGAGGTCAACTGGCTGAGCACGCCGCTGCCAAGCTTTTGCAGGGACTGGCGTTCAAAGATGTCTGCCGAGGCTTCGATGATCTTTTTCAACCCCAGGCGGTTGTTTTCGATGGTGGTGATGAAATGATAGCTGCGCAGGGCCGAGATGACCGTGACCAGCATCTTGTCGAGGGTCAGCTCGGTCTTTTCCTTGTAGTCGTTGATGTCGTACTCGAGGATCACCTTGGCGGCTGGCGCCTTTCCCGGCTGGCCGGTGCGGAGAACGATGCGCACGCTGCGGTTTTTCAATTCCTCCCGGATGAAATGGACCAGCTGCAGGCCGCTGTCATCGCTCTCCATGACCACATCAAGCAGGACCACGGCCAGATCCTGCTGTTCGGCCAGGATCCGACGCGCCTCCCCGCCGCTGTAGGCATGAAAAAATTGGAATCTGCGCCCCAGATAATCCAATCCCCTAATCATGAAGGTGGTGACCGAATGCACATCGGCCTCGTCGTCGACAATGAGAATCTTCCACGGCTCGCCGGCAGCTGCCGTCTGGTCTTCAGGGCTTCGGGGCGGCTCCGGCGGCTCATCCTTGAACAGGATTTCATCGGCATCGTTCATAGGCTTCCCCTCTCAAACGGGCATGGTGATGCAAAAGGCGGTCCCCTGCCCCGGCGCACTCTCGCAGGCGATGGCGCCGTGCAGGGTGCGGGTGACGATATTAAATACAATGTGCATCCCCAGGCCGGTGGAGCCCTGACTGCGGGCGGTGGTGAAAAACGGCTCAAAGATGCGCTCGACGATCTCCCGGTCCATCCCCCTGCCGTTGTCGGCGTAGCGGAATTCGAGCGTGCTGCCGGTCCGGTGCACCTCGATGCGGATTTCGCCCGCCTGATCAGGGGCAAAACCGTGGGTGAGGGAGTTGACGATCAAATTGGTGAGAATCTGGGAAAAGGCCCCCGGATAGCTTTCGATCGTCAATTCCGGATCGCAGACGATCTCGACCCGATGCCGGGTCTTTTTCAGCTTGGGCCGCAGGCTGAGAAGGATTTCGTCGAGATAGTGCCGGACGTTGAACAGACGGCGGCTTTCCGAAACCTGATCGGCCGCCACCATCTTGAAGCTGCGGATCAGATCCGAGGCTCGGTTGAGGTTGATGAGGATCATCTCGGTCCCTTCCCGCGCCTCCTCCAGATAGGCGGTCAGATCGGATCGTTTCATGCCGCCCTGGGCAAAGAGCTCCTCGAGGACCCGCTGCTTCTCCGCCAGGGTCGAACCGGCGGACAGCGCCACCCCCACCGGGGTGTTGATTTCATGGGCCACGCCCGCCACCAGTTCACCCAGGGCCGCCAGTTTCTCGGAGAGCACCAGCTGTTTTTGGGTGTGCTGCAGATCCTCCAGTGTCTGCGCCAGATCACGGTTGGCGCTGGCCAGCTGTTCGGTGCGCTGCGCCACCCGCTGCTCCAATTCCTCGTTGAGGCGCCGTAGCTGCTCCGAGGCCAAGGCTCGCTCCTTCTCCTTCTGCTCCAGCCCTTCGGCCATGGCGTCAAAGGCGGCCGCCAATTTCCCCAATTCTCCTTCCTCGGCACCCATGCCGGTGCGGGTCGCCAAATCGCCCGTCTTCAATCTATCGGTGGCAACCATGAGGCCGTTCAGGCGGCGCAACATGGTGAATTCGGCCACAAACCAAGCCGTTATCAGGGCCAGAATCGCCGCCAGCGCCAATAACGCCACGTTGCGGCCAATAACTGCCCGTGCCTCGCCCAAGGCCTGATCCACCGGGATACCGAGGCGGATCATCAGGTAGGGAAAAGAGGCCCCCTGAAAATGCAACCGTTTGAAGCTGTACAATCGATTGACCCCATCCACCCCGGTTTCGAGAAAAGTCCCCTCCTCGTCTCGGCCGGACATTCTCGCCACCATCTGGGGCAGATCTCTGACCCAGGTATATTTTTCGGTTTCCGGGAATCGGGTAAGCCGCATGCCATTAACGTCGGTCAGGGTGAAAATCGAATGTTCCGGCAGGCGAGTATCGGCAAAAACCTGGCCGAACGAATTGAGGTCAAAATCCGCCACCAGCAGACCGACCGGCTGGTTGCTGGCATCGAGAATGGGCTGGCCGAACTGGACCACCACCCGTCGTGCGTTGGGCAGCAGGGTATAGTCGCCGACGGTGAACGTCCGGCTGCGCATGGCGTTCTCAAAAAAGGCACTCGCGCCGATATGTCCGGCGGAAGAGGACGGCGCGGCGGCGAGGATGCGGCCCTGTGCGTCGGCCAGGGAAAGGGATACATAAACGGCGTTGCGGGCGAGCATGTCGGCCAATAGCGGCTGACAGGCGGCGGCATTGAGCGTTTGTACCTCCGAGAATTTGGCAAGGGTCATCAGCAGCAGCCGGGCGTTGTCCACCACCCGTTCGTGATGGGCTGCCATGGCCTGGACCTGACTCAGCGCATACTGCTCGGCGTCGTTCACCACCCGGGCGCGCAGTTCACGTCCGGTATAGAGCAGAATCGCCAGGGCCGGCAGTACCGCCAGCAGCACCAAGATAATCAGACTCGTGCGGATGGAACCAAAAAGTAGCGCTCGCATCGTCCTCCTCACAAACACGGGCTGGTATTTCCCCCGGATTTCCGCGTGGTGTGCTCAATCCACCGGATGGAGCACCGAAGCCTCCAATTTGCCGGTACGCACCGGCACCAGCCAATAGTCGGCTGGATTGGCGCGGATGGCGTCGGACAGACCGGCGCTGACCCGGTGGGAATCCTCCACCAGATTGTAAAACACCGAATCGATGCCGATGAAACCGTCGAGCAGATGGGTCAGGGTGTGGAGGATCTTGGTGACATACCCCTGCTCGAGTTCGGGCAGTTGGTCCAGGGACGTGACCCCTTCTTCCTTGAGGTGCGCGAGCATCCTGCGGGCGAACTGATCGTTGGCGGCCAGTCCGTGGCCAAGGGTGTCCCAGAAGGTGTGTCCCGCGCCGTTGAGAATCTCCTCGGTGCGGACAAAGAATTCGGCATAGCTGATCAGCTGATTGTTGGCCAGATAGCGCTCGACATGCTGCCCTGCCAGTTGGCCGGATCGGGAACGAACGAGAAAATAATGCGATATGGGATAGTCCATGCGGTGCTTCTCGACGTGGGAGGAAAATCAAATCACCGGCGCATCGGCCACTGCCCGTACATGATTGAGGCAGTTGACGTCCCGCACTCCGGCATAGCCCATGTCCATGTTAACATACCAGCTTTCGTGGTGTCCATGGCGGTCGCAGGACCAAAGCCATTTCACCGGCCACTCCGGCGATTCCGGCAACCCGCCGTGATCGCCGTCGGGCAACAGGCTGAGCAGTTCGTTGACCGTCGGTAGCCGCCAACGGCCATGCCCGTCGTAACGCGCGTCATTGAGCTGCCGCACATAGGCATGCGCCGCGGCAAAGGTCAGCGGATAACGGCTGCCCTCGCGCTGCCACACCAGATTGGTGGCCCGATCGAGCACGGTGCGCGCGGCCGTTTCCCAGCGGTTGCATACCGGCGCCAGCGGCCGGAACAGTTCGTTGACCGCGAAAAGCGACCGGGCGCGCGAACGGCAGACATTGGCCGGCTCGCTGCGCAGCGGCACGGTCTGCTGGGTAGATTCGGCCAGGCCGCACGCTCCTGCCCCCACCGCCTGCCCCAATTGCAGCCGATCAAAGGCAGCCAGCATCTCGGCCGCGGATTGAAAACGCTCCTCCGGTTGCCATCGCAGGGCCCGGGTAAAGAACTCGTCCCAAGAGCGGTCGTAGCGGCGATTGATCAGCGAGAGGGGAAAACTCTGCATTCCGGGCAGTTGCCCCGTGAGCATGCGGTAAAGCAGCACTGCCGCAGAATAAAGGTCGGCACGGCCATCCACGCCTTTGGGATTCTTGCGTTGTTCCGGCGGGGTGTAGCAGGGCGAGCCGATCTGCATGTTGTCCGGCCCGGAAAAGCTGACTCCCCGCACCAGGGCCATGCCGAAATCGCAAATCTTGACCGTGTCCTCATCGGTGACCAGAATGTTCTGTGGCTTGATGTCGCGGTGGATGATGTCGTTGTGGTGGAGAAAATCCAGGGCCGCCAGGATCTGGCGACCGTAATGGAGAACTTTTTCGGCGCGGATGATCCGGGAGGGTTGTTCGATCTGAAAGGTTTCGCCGATCATCTCGCCCAGGTTGTTGCAGATGTAGTCCATGACGAAAAAGGGGCGGCCGTGCTGATCATGGTCGAAATCGTGGGCCGTGACTAGAAACGGCTGGGTAAAGGCAGCCATGGTCCGAGCCTCGAACGTGAAAATCTCCCGCAACTGTTCCAAGCCGAGAATATCCTCGAGCAGTTCGTTGGGGTCGAGCAGCTTGATCGCCACCACCTTGTCGATCACCGGAACAATGGCCTTGTAGACCGACCCCATGCCTCCCTTGCCGAGGCGGCGGATCACCTCGTACCTGCCGATCTGTTTCATGAGCTCACCAAAAAAGGCGCTTGGCGTTAGTGGCCGGAAAGCCGCGCTCGCCAAGGAGATGAATGGTTGTATGCACGTCGTAGGCCAGCGCCCGCACTTCGATAGAGTCCTCGTCCACATCCCAGAGCAGGTACTTGGCCTGCCAGCCGAGACTGTCGCGTGGTTGGCCAACACTGCCGGGCAGGATCAGATAACGACGCCCGGAGACCAGCGGAACCCGTGCCACCGCCAGCGAGCGGCGACCGATCGCGTCTTGGTCGAGCCAATAACAGCCAAAGGCATGGGTGTGACCGGCAAAGCAGAGACGTTCCGGATAGCTGGCGAACAGCCGCCGCAGCCGGGTGTCGGTGGGGGCGTGGAGATACACGGTGGCGGATTGGGGCGGACTGCCATGGACCAAGCGGGCTCCGCAGCAGATGCGCACCAACGGCAACGCCCGCAGCCAGGCGAGCGATTCCTCGCTCAGCAGGGAACGGGTCAGAGTCAGGGAATCGCGGGCCGCCGCATGCAGCCGGTTGAAATAGCTGTGGCTGACCAAGCCCAGCTCATGGTTGCCCATGACCGAGACCACACGATAGCCTTGCAGGGCCCGTACCACCTCTTCCGGTTCCGGGCCGTACCCAATGTTGTCACCCAGCGAGACGATCCGATCCGCACCCTCGTGGGCAACATCGGCCAGCACCGCCTCCAGTGCCCGATAGTTGCCGTGGATGTCGGCCAGGATCGCCAAACGCATCACACCGCTCGCGGTTCTTGTCCCTGCGTGGCCTGGAGTAGCACCGGCGAGCCGATCCGCAGGTCGGCGTCGGCGCAACGGCGTTTCAGATACGTGAGCACGGTGGTGCACTTGACCGTGAACAGAAAAAAGAGCGGCGCCCGGACCTCGGCCAAACACTCGAAATTACCCATGCCCTTGCTGATGATGCAGTCGGCCTCGGCAAAATGGCGGCGGAAGATTTCGCTGCAGTTGGCCAGAGGGGTGCCCGGCACATCGGCACCGTTGTCGATCACCGGGCAGAGCTGATCAAGCCCGCAGTGAACGGCATCCTCCCGGGTGGCGTCGTTGATGATCGGCGCTCGCCGCACTGCCAGGGTCACCCGGCAGCCCTTGGCGACAAGCCGCTCGATCAGCAGCTTGTCAAAGACGATTTCACCACAGTTATCGGCGAGATAGAGAATGGTTGCCTGGCCCTCGACCTGGCGTTGCAAAGCGGCATAATGATCGACGGCCAGCGGCTGACGGCAGGTGGCCAAGGCCGCATCACGGTCCAGGCGGTACTGGGCCCCGTAGTCGAGGACATTGGCATTGATGGCGAACTGGATCGCGGCCCGCAGCGGATCGGATTCCTGGTGGATCAACTCGCGGGTGCGCGTTTCCACTCCCAGGGCAAAGGCATTGCTTTCCTGCTTCTCCTCCCGGTAGGGATCGCTGACGCCGGTGCTCCGCGCGATATGGCGGTAAAAAAGAACCGCGTTTTCCGGCGACGGCAGCCGGGGGTCAAAACCAGACAGCATGCCTCCCACTTCGGTGAGCAGGCGCCACTGTTCCCGCGGGTCGCTGGTCGAGCGGCCAATCACCGCCCGGGCCTGGCGCATGAAACAGACCAGACAATCGTTACCCGTTCGCATCAGGGCCTCCTGCCGCCGGTCTGGCGGAGCAGGTACTGGAGACGGACATTCCCCAGGGCGGCGAAGATGTGCTCCTTGGCCCCGGGAATCTGCCGATAGATGTGCTCGGCCAACTGATGCATCTCCCCGCGCCGAGTCCTCTCTGACAGCGGACAGGTGGACCGGACCGGCTCCAGGCCCAGTTCCCCGCCGATGGCCGCGATTTCGCTTTTATCGAGATAGGCCAGCGGCCGTATCAGGCTCAAACGGCCGGCAAAGAGCTCTTGGCGGGGCGACATGGTGCTGATGTTGCCCGCGCAGGTAAGGTTGAGAAGAAAGGTCTCAACAATGTCGTCGCGGTGGTGGCCAAAGGCAATCTTGGTACAACCGGTCTGCCGGGCATGCTCGAACAGCTGGGTCCGTCGGGAACGGGCGCATTGGAAACAGAGATCCTGTCCTCGCGCATCCTCTCCCTCACCGGAGAGGACTGGCCGCCATAGGGCCGGCACGATATGCACCTGCACACCGAACCGCGCCACCAGGTCGGCGGTTTGGATGGCCGCCGCCCCGGGCGCCTCACCTTCCGGCTCCATGTCGACATGGACCACTTCAAGCGCGTAGTCGATGGGCGCCTTTTTCCGCCAATGCAACAACAGCCAAACCAGCACCAGGGAATCCATGCCGCCGGAAACCGCCACCAGTACTCGATCACCATCGGCCAGCATGGCGTAATCGTGCATCGCCCGACCGACGCGCCGGTTCACGTCCCGAGAAAGCCGCACTCCGTCCTGCTCGCCGCAAACACCCAGCTTATTTGCCGCCCAGGTAGGAGCACTGCCCCATCTTTTCGCGCAGCCCCTCCCGCGCCAGCTCTTCGGCGGTCAACCAGGTAAGGCCGCGGCGCTTGGCTTTGGGCAAGGTGAGCAAATTTTCCATCAACGACTGTTGCCGTTCGTCGAATCGACCATGGCAGAGCACCGCACCTTCTTTGGTCTCGTACAGTCTATAGGCAAAGGTGACCGCTGCCGGCTGCTTGACCCCGTAATCCCCCCCCACCCGCTCGGTATATTGACCGAGGGACACTTCCAGAACAGCATTGCATCCGACCTGCTCGGCAACTTTCCGGGCATCGTCCATGGAGAGGGCTCCGCTCGGGAGCCTTGCCTCGTCGACAAACTGGAGCGTGCGCCGCGATTGGGCCAGCTCTTGCTTGAGGAGGGCATCCATCACCCGGCTGCCGTCCTGGAGCGCCTTCAACTCATCCTCGGAGGCCGTGCCTTCGTAATCGGTGGCCGGTTGAACCGGCATGACGGCAATGCAGGACACCGGCACATCGACCGTTTTCCCCGATTCCGCCGGCTTGTCCTTGGTTGCACAACCCGAAGCCGCGAGAAAACAACACACGGCCAGCCCAACTCGTACTTTTGACAATGCGGTCACCTGTTCCTCCCTAGAAATTGCTGATAAAATGAATGATGGCATCCTTGGCCGGCCGTTCACGTCCAACGACAAGCCGAGTGCGTGGCGTCATAGTACGCCCTTGGACGAAAGTTGCCCCTTGACCTTGGGATGCGGAGCGACGGCAAGCGCCACCGCTCGGGCCGTTGCCTTGAACACCGCCTCCAGAATATGGTGCCCGTTTTCTCCATGGAGCAGGTCCGCATGCAGGGTCAAACCGGCGTGGAGAACAAAGGCACGCAGGAATTCCTTGGCCAACGGCGGATCAAAGGTGCCGATTTTGCCTTCGCTCACCTGGACCTGGTAGTGTAGGTGGGGACGGTTGGAAAAATCGACGCAGACCCGCGCCAGCGCCTCGTCCATGGGGACATAGGCATGCCCATAGCGGCAGATGCCTGATTTATCGCCCAAGGCCTGGGCAAAGGCCATCCCCAGACAGATTCCCACATCCTCGACCGTATGATGGTCGTCGACCTCGGTATCGCCGGTGGCGACGATTTCCAGATCAAAGAGGCCGTGAACGGCAAACAGGGTCAACATATGGTCCATGAAGCCGACGCCCGTGCGCACGGAGGCATGTCCTGCCCCTTCCAAATCGAGCACGAGGCGGATATCGGTTTCCTTGGTGGTGCGCGCAATGGACACCCTACGGGTAGCGGGTTCTGCCATGAAAAACTCCTTCGCTCTGCGGACGGCCGTTCTTGGCACCGACGATGTCGGCCCGTTGCAGGTAAAAAAATAACAGCTCGTGGTTATTGCTGATGAAATACGCCAATCAATGTAGCCAATTTTACTGTCGGTCACAACCTCTGATTCCAACCAGCTGGCTCGAAAACAAAAAATCACGGTTTCCCGCCTGCCGGCCTGGCGGTCCTTAACGACGGCACCCCTGCAAAGGATCGATAAATCGGGGGGCATGCTCGTACCGCTCGTCCAAATCGACAACCTTTGACCACGACGGGTCGCCGGCTTTCTCACCAGGTTGACCAGCAACTTGCTTCCAATGATTTTTTTTTATTGACAGCAGCCCCTCAAACTCTGTATATTCTGCCGCTGTTACGGAAAACACCGAGCGGGAATAACTCAGTGGTAGAGTGCAACCTTGCCAAGGTTGAAGTCGCGAGTTCGAATCTCGTTTCCCGCTCCAAAAGAGACTCCAAGGTTCGGACCTCTGTTCGAGCCTTTTTTTTTCAGTGTTGAGGCGCAGCATGAAAACCTATTACACGCCAGTCAATGAAATAGACCGAAAATGGTATGTAGCCGATGCCGACGGCAAGGTTCTGGGGCGTATTGCCGTGGAGATCGCCCGTCGCCTGCGCGGTAAGCACAAACCGACCTTTTGCAACTTTCAGGACAACGGCGATTTCGTCATTGTTGTCAACGCTGACAAGATTCACCTCACCGGCAACAAGTGGGACGACAAGAAATATCATCGCCATTCGGGATACCCGGGCGGGATTACAACCCAAAGCGCCCGCGAGGTGCTGGCCAAGAAGCCGGAAGAACTGATCCGGATGGCCGTGAGGGGGATGTTGCCGAAAAACAAACTTGGCCGGGCGCAGTTGAAGAAATTGAAGGTCTATAGCGGCAAGGATCATCCCCACCAGGCGCAACAGCCCGAGAATCTTGAGATTTGAACACGGAGTACATGATTATGGCCCAGGAACAGACATACGCTACCGGCAGACGGAAGACAGCAATAGCCAGAGTCTGGATCACTCCCGGCAGCGGCAAGGTAGCGATCAACAAGATGGAGTTGAGCGAATATTTCGGCAATATCTTTTTTGAACCCAAGGTGGCCAAGCCTTTTGCCGTCACTGAAACCGTCGATCAGTACGATATTCAGGCCACGGTGAAGGGGGGCGGTAAATCGGCGCAGATCGACGCGCTGGTCCATGGTATTGCCCGTGCGCTCCAGGAGTTGAATCCGGAAATGCGTCTGCCGCTGAAGCGTGCCGGACTGCTGACCCGTGACCCGCGCGCCAAGGAGCGCAAAAAATACGGCCAGCGTGGTGCCCGCGCCCGCTTCCAGTTCTCCAAACGTTGATTTCGGCCCCAGCGGAGTTGGTCGCCGCACCCTATTTTTCGTATCCGTTTTCACTCAGGGAATAACGACTCTTCGTTATTCCCTTTTTTTTTACAAAAGCTCCCACAGCCGCGACGAGAAGAGGAACACTATCATGCTGCATGTCGGAATTATTGGTGCCTCCGGGTACACCGGGGTCGAGCTGGCCCGCATTCTTGCAGGACATCCTGAAATCCGTCTGACCGCCGCCACCTCGCGGCAGTATGCGGGCAAAGCGCTCGCCGAGGTGTTCCCCAATCTGCGCAAGCGAGTGGACATTGTCTGCGAGAATTTGTCGGTTGAGGAATTGCTCGATCGGGCCGATTTCTTTTTCGCCGCTGTCCCCCACAAGACAGCCATGGATATCGTCCCTCGCCTGTTGGATGCGGGCAAGAAAGTGGTCGATCTGAGCGCCGACTATCGCCTCCATGATGCGGCGACCTACGAAGCTTGGTATCAACCCCACTCCAGCCCGCACCTGCTTGCGGAGGCTGTCTATGGCCTGCCGGAACTGTACCGCGACCGGATACGCACCGCGCGCCTGACCGCCAATCCCGGCTGTTACCCGACTTCGGTCATCCTGGCCCTGGCGCCTCTGCTCCGCCATGGCTTGATCGATCCAGCCACTCTGATCATCGACTCCAAATCAGGGACATCCGGAGCTGGCAGGGCGGCCAGTGTGGGGACCCTGTTTTGCGAGGTCACCGACGGGTTCAAGCCCTACAAAGTAGGTGGCAGCCATCGGCACATTCCTGAAATCGAGCAAGAATTATCGCTGGCAGCGGGCCAACCGGTGACGGTCTCTTTTACCCCTCATTTGCTGCCCATTTCCCGTGGCATCCTGAGCACCATCTACGCCACCCTCACCGAACAGGGTCGTGACGCCGATCTGCACGCGCTGTACGAAAGCACCTACGATGCCGAACCGTTTGTCCGCGTGTTGCCCGCCGGCACACCACCCGCGACGCAGCATGTCCGCGGCTCCAACTGTTGCGACTTGGCCCTGCAAAAGGATTCCCGAACCGGCCGCCTGATCGTCATGTCGGCCATCGACAATATCGTCAAAGGAGCTTCGGGCCAGGCGGTGCAAAACATGAATCTGATGAACGGGTTTCCCGAAACAACCGGCCTGCTGGGAGCGCCGTTTTTCCCCTGATGCTCCGCACCATCCGGCTGCTGATTGCCTACGATGGCGGCAACTATTGCGGATGGCAGCGACAGCGCCAAGGCGAGGCCACCATCCAGGAAGAGCTGGAGCAGCGACTGTCGCATCTCTGCGAGGAACCGATCACCCTCCATGGTGCGGGGCGCACCGACGCCGGCGTGCATGCCCTCGGCATGGTGGCCCATTTTCATACGCGGGCGGCCATCCCGGTCGTCGCCTTTTTCAAGGGCCTCAATGCCCTGTTGCCTCCGGACATCCGCATTTTGGCGACCGAGGAGGCGTCGGCCACCTTCCACAGTCGTTTCAGTGCGTTGGGCAAGACCTACCGCTACGACTTCTTCACCGGTGCGGTCCAATGCCCCTCCACTCGTCTGCACCGTGCCCATTTTCCCGGCCCTTTTGACCCGAAGCGGTTGCGTACCGCCTTGACCCAACTGGTCGGCCGGCATGATTTTTCCAGTTTTGAGCGCTCCGGCTCACGGGACAAAACTGCCATCGATGGCCGCGGCGCGGTCCGCACCCTTTACGAAATCCGATGCTCGCCCCGTTTGGGATGCGAGGATTTCTGGTCGCTTCACGTGACCGGCGACGGTTTTCTCCGCCAGATGGTGCGCATCCTGGCCGGAACCCTGATCGAGATCGGGCACGGCAAGCGCCCGGAGGAGGCGATCGCCGCCATCCTGGCTGCCAGGGACCGAACCCAGGCCGGCCTTACCGCGCCGGCCTGCGGTCTGTTTCTCGAACGTCTCTACTATCCTTTTCCCCTCTTCAACCAGAACCCTGTCTTGCCATGTTCACCGCCTGCCATCCCTTGATCCTCGCTTCGGCCTCACCGCGCCGTCAGGAATTTCTCCGCCAGCTTGGTCTCGCATTCCGTGCCGAACCGGCGCGGATCGACGAGACGCCCGAAACCGGCGAGCCAGCCGCAGCATTTGCCCGGCGCATGGCAATAACCAAAGCCAAGGCAATAGCCGCCACCTCTCCCCAGGCCTGCGTCATCGGCGCCGACACCGTGGTCACCCTGGACGAGACTCTCTTTGGCAAACCGCGGGACCGCGAGGAAGCGCTGGCCATCCTCAAGCAGCTGCAAGGACGGACCCACCGGGTCATCACCGGTTTTGCCGTCTGCTGCCACGACCGACGGATCGAGGAAGCGGGCGAGGCAACCACCCTGGTCACCTTCGACCATTTTGCCGACTCCGTTCTCCAGGCCTATGTCGATTCCGGCGAGCCCATGGACAAGGCCGGCGCATACGGCATTCAAGGCAGGGGCGCCTTTCTCGTCCGTACCATAAACGGTTCGTACAGCAATGTGGTGGGCTTGCCGATCAATGTCCTTGTCCAGCTCCTCCTGCGCCACCACATGATATGTGTCACGGGGGCTCCCTGCCGTTCGGCTTTAGGGCAAGAGCGGTTGGTTCTTCTTTGACCTGCCATCAGTCGCCTCAATCCGTTCAAAAAAGTTCACATTGATCAAATGCAGCGGATATGGAATGGTAACGGATGAATACGCCATGTCGAGCTTCGCGCGAACCTCTCTTTGTGCTTCGATGCACGGCTTCGCATGGCCTGGTTGTGCGCCACGACCGCGGATCGCCCTCGCTTCCCGGACCCGTGGACACAGAACCGAACCAGTCCCTCACGGAAAGATCGACGCCATCACACGGAACCGCCCATGGGCCATATCCCGCAGCCTCCCTCCTCGGACAGAACGCAGCTCCTGCTTGACTTCCCCATCCGACTGTACACGGCACTGAGAACCATACGCCTCTATCCTGCCGCCAATCCGCAGGTGCAGCGAAGCAACGAGTTTCTCATGAAAGCCTTTGAGGCGTTGCTGGAGGGTGACGCGGACAATTCGGTCATCCTTGCCCTTTCCGATCAAAAAATCCTCGTCTGCGGGGAACACCTGCCCGAAAAGGATCACTCGCGCCCGCAAATCCAAGGGCTGGTCACCCTGTTCAACCGCTTCAAGATCCATTCCTTCACCTTTCATGCCTCCTTTTCCCCTGAGGAATGCATCACATTCACCCAAACCCTTTCCGCGCTTCTCGGTGAAAAAGAACTGACCGAACCCGTTGCCACCCTTCTCGACAAAGCCGGTATCGTGTCCGTGTCCGTTGATGTCAGCCGTTACGTCGCCATCCATGAAGGCGAACAGGTGGTGCGCGAGGAACTGCTCGCTTCCGGCCTCAGCATCAGCGACGAGGAGCTGGCCAATTTTGTCCTGGGACGAACGGGGCAAGATCCCTTGCAGGGCGTTTCGCCGGAGCTGGTCGAGGAACTGATCAAACGGTTGCCGCTCGCCAATGAACACAACCGTCCGCCAGAGGAAGTCACCAGGGCGGTGATCGATTTCCTTGGCAAGCTGAGCCGGGAAACCGATTTTCGCAAACGAACCCTTGAGCTCGAAAAATCGGCGGACGCCCTGTCCGCTTTGGATCCGGCCCTGCTGGCCAAATTGATCGCCAACCTGCCGGCATCGGCCGAGGCCGATGCAATGCTGGGTTCGGCCCTGCACCAGTTGACGCCGCAACGACTCAACAGTCTGATCGCCAGCCTGGTCGCCCAACAGGGACTGCGCACCATTCCTGGGAACGATGCCGCTGGAGCAACCGGCGGGCCGGGAGCGATCCTGCACCGTCTGGCACACCTGGAGCAAGAAAAAAAACCCGAGATCACCAGGACCATCGCCCAGAACATCGATGCCCGCGCCCTGCTGCTCAATCCCGACACCACCCTGGCCGAGCTGCCCGAGCATCTCCTGGCCCGGCTCAAACAGCCCGAGTGGTCCGCCCCGGTGCTCGCCACCGCTGCCCAGCAGGTCACCGACTCCCAGCTCCAGCAGACCGGCCAGCTCGACTTTAGCGCCTTCAACCGCCTGCTCGAACACTACGAGCAGCTCCTCAGCCGCGAGCAGCAAACCCAGGTCGCCCGCCAGGCCGGCGCCCAGCTCGCCTCCATGGAGGGACTGGCCCTGGGCAACATCCTTGCCCAGCGGTTCAAGGGCCTTTTCGGCGAACAGCTCTACACCCAGGTGATCAACCAGGTCTCCGACGAACTGCTCGACGAAACCGTTGATCACCTCACCCCCAAGCAGCTCAACCGGATGATCGCCACCCTCACCAGCGACATCCCCCTGCAGATCGGCAAGGACAAGGATCCCGACTTCAAGCCCGCCGACGATTCCGTGCTCAAACGCCTGGCCCGCACCAAAAAAGGACCCGAAATCACCAGGACCATCGCCCAGAACATCGATGCCCGCGCCCTGTTGCTCAATCCCGACACCACCCTGGCCGAGCTGCCCGAGCATCTCCTGGCCCGGCTCAAACAGCCCGAGTGGTCCGCCCCGGTGCTCGCCACCGCTGCCCAGCAGGTCACCGACTCCCAGCTCCAGCAGACCGGCCAGCTCGACTTTAGCGCCTTCAACCGCCTGCTCGAACACTACGAGCAGCTCCTCAGCCGCGAGCAGCAAACCCAGGTCGCCCGCCAGGCCGGCGCCCAGCTCGCCTCCATGGAGGGACTGGCCCTGGGCAACATCCTTGCCCAGCGGTTCAAGGGCCTTTTCGGCGAACAGCTCTATACCCAGGTGATCAACCAGGTCTCCGACGAACTGCTCGACGAAACCGTTGATCACCTCACCCCCAAGCAGCTCAACCGGATGATCGCCACCCTCACCAGCGACATCCCCCTGCAAATCGGCAAGGACAAGGATCCCGACTTCAAGCCCGCCGACGATTCCGTGCTCAAACGCCTGGCCCGCACCAAAAAAGGACCCGAAATCACCAGGACCATCGCCCAGAACATCGATGCCCGCGCCCTGCTGCTCAACCCGTCGGCTCCATCCTCGTCCCTCCCGGATCCCCTGGCGATGCGCTTGCAGCAACCGGCATGGTCGGCGCCGGTGCTGGTCGCCGCGACCCAGCAATCGTTCGAAGCGCGTCAACAACCCGATGGACCGGCCGATTTTTCCTCCTTTGAGCAGGTGCTGCAACGCTATGACACCCTGCTCGACAAGGAACAACAGCTCAAGGTCGCCACCCAGGCCGGAGCGCAAATCGCGGCCACCTTTGATGAACAGGAACTCGGGCTGATCCTGGTACAAAAATACAAGACCCTCTTTGGCGAGCAGCTCTACCAGCAGGTCATCAGCCAACTTTCCCAGGACAAGCTGGCGAAGTTGACCGATCAGTTCCGGGCAATCGCCGAAGGCCGGTCACCCAGACCAGGTGACGTGGACGACAAGGAAGTCGAGGCGGCCTACAACCGCCTGCTGCAAACCGTTCGCGGCGAAAAGATGCGGGCAATCATTGAACTGCACAGCAAGCAAAGACAGATCCAGGAACAGGAGCGCCGACAGTCGGTCAAAGGCGGCCTCGACCATCTCCTGCACGGCAATTTCAGCGATCTCGAGAACAAGGAATTTTGCCAGGACCTGCCGGAAACGGTCCGTGGCCTGCTGCTGAACAATAACGAGAAGACCGCGGACAGCGTGCTGATGCAGTTGGCCGTTGCCCTGCAGCACGGCAAACCGGCCATCCGCGCCAATGCCTTTCGCACCCTGGCCGCCATCGCCGAACAGTTGATGCATCTCGGCCAATGGGAACGGTTGGCCAAACTGCTGCCGGCCCTGCAACAAGGCTTACAGCTCCAAGGAATCGATGAACACGGCAGCCAGCAGGCTCTCACCGCCATCGGTACCCTGACCGGCCACTATCTGAGCGAGGAACGTTACCCTCTGGCCTGTGAAACCACCCAATTGCTCCAGACACTTTCGACCGCGGAGCCCTCGGCCTCGGCCAATCCGCATCTCCGCGCCCAGGCCCAAGAAACCTTGAAAACGCTCTGTTCCCAACCGATCCTCGAACAGCTGCTCGACCGCTACCTCCATTCGGAGGTCCATCAGGAAGCCGCCGGCCGACTGTTGGTGCAACTAGGCATGGAATCGGCCAAATTCCAGTTGCAACAGCTGATCAACAATGAAAGCCGTTTTGAACGCAAGCGATTGCTGAGCCTGATCAAGCAGGCCGGCAATCCGGCTGTCTCGATTCTTTTGGAGCAACTGCACAAGGATTCGCCCTGGTACGTGGTGCGCAACATCATCCGCCTGCTCGGCGAGGTCGGCAGCCCCGCGCTGTTTGCCACCATCAGGCCGTACATTCACCACAGCGATCCTCGCGTCCAGCAGGAGGTCATCAGCACCGCCGTCAAGATCGGCGGCGACCATCTCAAGGATTTTCTCCTCCATGCCTTGCAGCATGTCGACGACTCGCTGAAAATCAAGGTAATCAATCACGTTGCCACCGCCCATGACGAGCGGTTCGTCCGCCCCTTGACCGAACTGCTGGAAAGTGTCAAACCGTTTCTCGGCAAGAGCAAGAACGACTTGCAGATCAGCATCTGCAAGACACTCGGCGCCATCGGCTCCAGGCGGGCGACCGCTTCGCTCAATCGGGTGGCGCAGAGCAAGAACGTCCTCGGCCTGGCGGGCTATAGCGACGAGGTACGGCAGGCGGCGGCGCAGGCCCTGGAACAGATCCGTCAGGCCACCGCCCTGCAAACGGAATGGGACCAGGAAGAGACCGCTGCCGAGGAACAACCGGACTCACGGGAAACCACGGCCGGTCCAGCGAATCCAGTGCAAGCGGCGGAACGGCAACGGGAGCGGATCGATGCAATCGACGATCTTCCGCTGGGCGAGATGATCCGTGCGAGCGAAATCATCGAGCAGGAGAGGAGAGGAGTGAGGACAGGAGACGATCTTGAAATATGGGCGGAATTGACCGATCGGCTCGGCACCGACGAATTCCGGGCCATCCACCAGCAATTCATCGAGCGCCGCTACAAACCCGAAGAGACCATTGTCGCCCAGGGGGAAAAGAATGACAGCCTGTTCTTCATCAATCAGGGCAGCATCAAGGTTTCCCATCTGGTCGGGTCGCGGGAACTGTTCATTACCAGCCTCAACCGTGGGCAGATAGCCGGGGAAAACTTTTTCGCGCCCTCTTTCTGGACGGTCACCCTGACCTCCCTGACCCCTTCCAGGCTGTACCTCCTGCCGCAAACCGCGCTCGACACCTGGAAAGAACAGTTTCCCGGACTGCGCGCCAAACTCTACGACTATTACTCCGCCTGCAACAATATTTGTTCAATGATCGAACGCAAGGGTCTCGACCGTCGCAGGGAACAGCGTTTCAACCTGTCGCGCAAGATCCAGGTGCAGCCGATCAGCAGCCTCGAAAATCCCATCGGCCGGGGCTTTCGTGCCGAGACCGCCGACATTTCCCTGGGCGGGCTCGCTTTTCTCATTCGTATCTCCCGCCAGGAAAACGCCCGTCTTCTCCTTGGCCGGCGGATGCAGATTGTGTTGCCGGTGGGCGGCAAGGCCAAGTTTTTTCACCTCAAGGGGATGGTGATCGGCGTGCAGCCGTTTCACCTGCAGGACAACGGCTTTTCCGCCCATTTCAAATTCGACCACAGGCTGGAACAGCAGGAGCTGCAATCCATTCTCGGATAACCCCGGAAACCCGCGTTACTGCCCCCGATGGTCGAGTCGCCTCCCGACCGCCGCGGGGCAGGCAACCGGCCCCATGGACTGCGGCCTGGCCCAAGGCCTCGTTTTTTGCACAGCCAACAGGAAGACGCCGTATTCGCTTCCCTCCTGTCCATGCCTTTGCCCCACCACCTTCCCAAGGAGCGCCATGCCCGATGTCGTCACTCAATTCTACCTCCGCCACCTGCCCAAGGCCACGCTGAACGGCACCATCCTCCATGCCCCCTGCCCCTTCTGCAGCGAACAGGGAGTGGAGGCCGGCACCCTTGCAGTGGTCCTCCATCAGGAAAACTTCTTCCATGGGTATTTCCGCTGCCTCAACCGTTGCGTGAGTGGCGGCTTCCCGCTTCATTTCGCCCGGCTGCGCGGCATCAGCCCGCACCTGGCCCCGGGCTATGACCCGGATCGCGACTACTATGGCCATGGGGTGGAGTATCCGATCAAGAATCTCAACCATGAATTGGCCGGGTTCGCCGACAAGCTCACCGGCGATCCGCTGGATGCGTTCCAGACAGCCGGGGTGTCCGCCGCGGTGCTCACCGAAGTCGGCATCGGGTACAATGGCCGCTACCTGGTCTACCCGTACATCCAGGCCGACGGCAACTGCTATGCGGCCCGCTGTGTCCATCCACAACGGCCCGAGGATTTTTTCTGGTACGGTGCCGAGCGGTTTTTCGGCGAACAGTTCCGCCTGTTCAACGCTCCAGAGATCGAACGGTGCGAAAACGGTGCCCTTTTCCTGGTGGAGGGGGAAAGCAACCTCCTGCCCCTGAAGCAATTGGGGCTGCCGGGCGTTGCCGTGCCCACGGCCGCCGACCTCGATCACATCGAGCCGCTGCGGTTTGCCTGGATCCGGACCATCTTTCTCTGGGTCAACCACTCGGCCGATTCCGAGGCCAAGGCCAAGGCCTTTGCCACCCGGGTCGGCTTCAAGGTCCGCCTCATCCGTTGGCCGGAGGGCACGAGCCGCAATGCCTCGCTCCTCCAACTGGCCGCTACGGCCAAGAACCGCTTGCAGCAGACCGTCTTTGCCCTGATCAAGCAGGCCCGCGCCTTCTCCCCCTTCTCCACCCCGTCGAGTGAGTACCAAACCTTCAACGAACGGCTGTTCCAGGAATCAGGCGACTCCTACGCCAGGCTGACCAGCGGTTTTCCCCGTTTGGATCGGGCCCTGGGCGGCATCCACGGGATCAACATCATGGGTGGCTCGCCCAAGGCCGGCAAATCGGCCTTTTTCATCCAGATCGCCTCAGCCATGGCCCTGCGAAAAATCCCGGTGCTCTACTATGATTTCGAGAACGGCCGCCAGAAGATCTATCTGCGCATCCTCTGCCGGCTCAGCCGTCTGGCCATCGACCGGATCAAGGGCACCGACCTGGCCCCGGACGAACGGCAGCGGTTGCAGCAATCCCAACAGACCCTGCACGGCCTGCTCACCTGGTTGCGGGTGGTCAACGACCGCACCCTTTCACCCGAAACCATGCGCCGCCATATTGATTTTCTCCGTCACGAAACCAATTCCGACTATACGGTGGTGGTGATCGACAGCCTGCACAAGCTGCCCTTCAAGGATATCAGCCAGCAGCGCAGCGGCATCGACGGCTGGCTGCGGCAACTGGAAGCTATCCGCGATGAAATGGCGGTCAGCTTTCTGGTGATCTCCGAACTGGAACGTAGTCCTGGCGGTCAGTTCGAACGCCAGCCGCATCTCGGCTCGTTCAAAGGCTCGGGGGATATTGGCTATTCCGCCGACAACGCCATGGTTCTCCTGCCCCGATGGGATCCCTTTGACAACACTTCGCCCCAAGAGCGGGCCAATGAACTGTGGTTGGTGGCCAGCCGGGAACAGAGTCCCGGTCTGGTGGCCACCTACCGGCTCGATTATCCCTACTGGGGATTCATTGAGGAAAGCTAGCGGTCATCCTTCAACCACCTGCCGCCGCCACTGCGCGATCTCGGCCAGGGCCAGTTCGGCGCGGAGGCGACCGCGCTCCTTCTTGGCTATTTTTCGTCCAGCCAAGGGCGGAAAGAGGCCGAAGTTGACGTTGGAGGGTTGGAAATGGAGCGGATCGGAGGCGATCAGGTGTTGAATGAGGGCACCATGGGCGGTGGCCGGCGGCGGCACCAGAGGTTTTTTGCCCAGGGCCAGGCGGCCGGCGTTGATGCCCGCCAGCAACCCCATGGATGCCGACTCGATGTACCCCTCGACTCCGGAGAGCTGGCCGGCGACAAACAGCCCCGCTACCCGCCGTGTCTCCAGGGTGGGTGCCAGCACCCGCGGCGCACAGACAAAGGTGTTGCGATGGATGGAACCAAGACGGAGAAAAACCGCCCGCTCCAGGCCGGGAATGGTCCGAAAAACCCGCTGTTGCTCGGGATAGGTCAGTTTGGTCTGAAAACCGACCAGATTGTAGGCGGTACCTTCGCGGTTCTCGGCCCGCAGCTGGACCACCGCATGGGGTTTCTCGCCGGTCACCGGGTGGGCCAGACCGACCGGCTTCATCGGCCCGAAGCGCAGGGTATCGGCCCCTCGGGCGCACATCACCTCGATGGGCAGGCAGCCTTCGAAATACTTGGGATCCTCAAACGCGTGCAGGGCCACGGTCTGCGCTGAGGCGAGCAGGCCGATGAACTGCTCGTACTGTTCCCGGTTCATGGGGCAGTTGAGATAGTCGCCCGGCCCCTCGTCATCCCAGCGCGATTTGCGGTAAACAATCTCCCGGTCGAGGCTGTCGGCATCGACGATCGGGGCGATGGCGTCATAAAAGGCGAGCTGCCCGCCGCCCACCAGTGTTTGCAGTTGCTCGGCCAGGGAACCGGCAAGCAGCGGACCCGCGGCCAGCACCACCGGACCGTCGCAGGGTTCGGGAATGCACTCCACCTCCCGGCGATGCACGGTGATCAGCGGATGGGCTTCGATGGCGGCGGTGAGCGCGGCGGCAAACTGACGCCGATCAACCGCCAGGGCGGTGCCAGCGGGCACGGCGGTGCTGTCGGCCGCGCGCATCACCAACGAATCCAGCCGGCGCATCTCCTCCTTGAGCAAGCCGGCGGCGGAATCCACGGCATTCGAACGCAGGGAATTGGAACAGACCAACTCCCCCAACTGCGGCAGTTCATGGGCCGGACTGAAGCGATGCGGCTTCATCTCATACAGCTCGACCGCCACCCCCTGCGCCGCTGCCTGCCAAGCCGCCTCGCACCCCGCAAGGCCGCCGCCGATCACTGTTATTCGTGCCTCTCGCGCCATTGGTTCCCTCTCCACAAAAAAAGGCAGGGTGACATCCACCCTGCCCCGTTTCCTCCTGAACAATCCGGACGATCAATACCGGTAATGCTCCGGCTTGAACGGCCCATTGATGTCCACGCCGATGTAGTCGGCCTGCTCCTGGGTCAACTGAGTCAACTTGACCCCTATCTTGGCCAAATGCAGCCGGGCCACCTTCTCGTCGAGCTGCTTGGGCAGGAAATACACCTTCTTCTCGTACTTACCCGGATGCTGCCAGAGTTCCATCTGGGCCAGCACCTGGTTGGTGAAGGAGTTGCTCATCACGAAACTGGGATGACCGGTGGCGCAGCCCAGATTGACCAGCCGCCCCTCGGCCAGCAGGATCAGCCGCTTGCCGTCGGGGAAGATCACATGGTCGACCTGGGGCTTGATATTCTCCCAAGGCAGGCTGCGGATGGAGGCGATATCGATCTCCGAGTCGAAATGGCCGATGTTGCAGACAATGGCCTGATCCGGCATGGCCTCCATGTGGGCGCGAGTGATCACCCGCAGGTTGCCGGTGCAGGTGACAAAAATGTTGCCCAGGGGCGCGGCTTCCTCCATGGTCACCACCCGGTATCCTTCCATGGCCGCCTGCAGGGCGCAGATGGGATCGATCTCGGTGATCAGCACCGTGGCTCCCATGCCGCGCAGGGCCTGGGCACAACCCTTGCCGACGTCGCCGTAGCCGACGACCACCGCGATCTTGCCGGCAATCATCACGTCGGTGCCCCGTTTGACCCCGTCGATCAGCGATTCGCGGCAGCCGTAGAGGTTGTCGAACTTCGACTTGGTCACCGAATCGTTGACATTGAAGGCCGGGGCCAGCAGGGTGCCCTGCTTGGTCATCTCGTAGAGACGGTGGACGCCGGTGGTGGTCTCCTCGGAGATGCCGCGCACCGCTTGCATCAGTTCCGGATACTTCTGGTGCATCACCAGGGTCAGGTCGCCGCCGTCATCCAGCAGCATGTTGGGCCGCCAGTTGTCCGGGCCAAAGATGGTCCGGTCGATGCACCACCAGAACTCTTCCTCGGTCTCGCCCTTCCAGGCGAAGGTGGGAATACCGGCGGCGGCCATGGCCGCGGCCGCATGGTCCTGGGTGGAAAAGATGTTGCACGAGGACCAGCGCAGCTCGGCCCCCAGATGGACCAGCGTTTCCATCAGCACCGCCGTCTGAATGGTCATGTGCAGGCAACCGGCAATGCGCGCCCCGGCCAGCGGCTTGCTGGCCCCGAATTCCTCGCGCAGGGCCATCAGGCCGGGCATTTCGGTCTCGGCAATGGCGATCTCTTTGCGGCCCCACTCGGCCAGGTTCATATCCGCTACTTTATAATCCGTCATGTGTACTCCTTGGCTCCCCGATCGGGACCCACAAATGCTTCTCGATATTACAACCCGGCCGCGTCGCGCAGGGCATCGACCTTGTCGGTCCGTTCCCAGGTAAATTCCGGCAACTCTCGGCCAAAATGACCGTAGGCCGCTGTTTTATGGTAAATCGGCCGCAGCAGATCCAACTGCTGAATGATGGCCTTGGGGCGCAGGTCAAACACCTTGCCCACCACCTCGATCAGCCGATCCTCGGAAATTTTGCCAGTACCAAAGGTCTTGACATTGATCGAGACCGGCTTGGAAATACCGATGGCATAAGCCACCTGGACCTCGACTTCGGTGGCCAGGCCGGCGGCCACGATGTTCTTGGCCACATAGCGGCCCATGTAGGAGGAGGACCGGTCGACCTTGGACGGATCCTTGCCGGAAAAGGCACCGCCGCCGTGCGATCCGCGGCCGCCGTAGGAATCGACGATAATCTTGCGGCCGGTGACTCCGCAGTCGCCAACCGGACCACCGATGACAAAGCGGCCGGTGGGGTTGATGAAAAATTTAGTCTGGGCATCGATCATCTGGGCCGGCAATACCGGCTTGATGATCTCCTCCATCACCGCCTCCTTGAGATTGTCATAGCTGATGTCCGGGCTATGCTGGGTGGAGAGCACCACCGCCTCGATCCGCTGGGGGATGTTGTCGACATACTGAATGGTCACCTGACTCTTGGCATCCGGGCGCAGCCACGGCAGGCGGCCGGATTTGCGCACCTCGGCCTGGCGTTTGGTCAGATAGTGGGCATAGGTAATGGGCATGGGCATGAGCACGTTGGTCTCATCGCAGGCATAGCCGAACATCAATCCCTGGTCGCCGGCGCCTTGATCAAGGTCGAGTCCCGTGCCTTCGTTGACGCCCTGGGCAATATCCGCGGATTGCTTGTCAATGGAGGTCAGCACCGCGCACGACTGCCAATCAAAGCCCATGTCCGAGGAATTGTAGCCGATCTCGCGGATGGTTTCGCGGACGATCTGGGGCATGTCGACCCAGGCGGCGGTGGTGATCTCGCCGGCGATCAGGGCCATGCCGGTGGTCACCAGCGTCTCGCAGGCCACGCGGGCGTGTTTGTCCTGAGTGAGGATGGCGTCAAGGATGGCGTCGGAAATCTGATCGGCCACCTTGTCGGGATGGCCTTCGGAAACGGATTCCGAGGTAAAAAGATGTGTGGACATTACAAGTTCTCCTTGTGGAGTTGAAAAAGATAAACCGGCGAGCAAACAGCCCCGGACCGTGTCGGCGGCATCACGACATCAGGCGGGATCCGTGCGGGCGATCAATGCAGAATCGAACTGGATGATGGAAATAAAAAAGACGAAAAATACATGCTTACGCAAAACTATTCAACGCAAATTCCCGGAACGCGACCTGGGGACGGTCTTTTCCGTAAAAAGGATTGAGCGTGGCCACGCCTTCGGCTTATAGTCAAGGACGTATCGTCATAATTCTCCCGTTCCCACAACCCCAGCTGACACCCCATGGCCCTTCTCCGTCGCGGCTTTTACCTGATCGTTGGATGCACTTTTCCCGGATTCTGGATGTTGCACGCCTCCGGATTCGGCGCCGCTCTATTTCGGCCGATTCAGCAGTGGTGTCACAGTACGGCGGTTGGCTGGCCCTCGCTGGTCACCGCCGTTCTGCTCTATTTGACAGCCATCTGCTGTTTCGAGTTTTGCTGGCGGCTCTTGAAAAACACTCACCCATGAATGGCGTAGCCGCCATCGACCACCAGGGTTTGGCCATGAATCATGCTGGCCATGTCGCTGCACAAAAACAGGGTCAGGTTCGCCACATCCTCGGGCAGGGTCAGACGGCCCAGCGGCGTGCGGGCCATGGCCGTGGCGATGATCTCTTCCCGATTGGGGAATTTCTTCAACGCATCGGTCTCCACGACTCCGGCGCTGACCGTATTGACGGTGATTCCCAGGGGGCCGAGTTCCACTGCCAAATGGCGGACCAGTGATTCCAAAGCCCCCTTGGAGGCGCCCACCACGGTATAGTTGGACACGGCGCGGACCGCGCCGATCGACGAGATGGCGATGATCCGGCCGCCAGCGGTCATCATCGGCAAGGCCTGTTGGGTGATCAGCATCAGGGCGCGGGCATTGATATTGACCGCCCAATCCCAATGGCGCCCCCGCAACTCGGCCACCGGCTTGAGCACACCGGAGGCGGCATTGGACACGATGATATCCAGGCGGGAATACCGGCTGCGGATCTCCGCAAACATGGCGGCAATATCGTCCTCGTCGGCCAGATTGGCCCGGAGCGCCACGCACCGGCCACCACTCTTTTCGATCTCTGCCACCACCTCATTGGCATTGGTCCGGTGGCGGACATAGTTGATCACCACCTCGGCACCCCGAGCGGCCAGCCGCTGCGCCAAAGATTTGCCGATCCCGCGCGAGCCGCCGGTCACCAGAGCCACTTTTCCTTGTAAATCAATCATATACTCTTCCTTGGTCTATGACGCCGCCACAGGCGGCTGATTATGCGTTGCAATTAAACACCTTCCATCGACTGCTCCTCAGCCAAGCACACGGAGCAGCGCCCGTTGCAGCGAACTCTTGACGAACCGCACGGGATTGAAGCGCACCGGGGCCAACTCCTCGGGAACAATGAAATCGTCCACCGCAAACGCACCAGGGGCAAGCAGCGTAAAGGACAGTTCCTCCTCCCTGGTACCCCTGATTCCTGCCCCATGGGCCGCCAACCACAGCGGACAGCGCCGAGGATCAACCCCCAGCACGGCCAGCAGCGCGGTATCGACCGCCACGGGATTGGTTGCCGCCGCAAGCAGCCCCAGGGGGTAGGGGCCACCATGGATGGGACCGGTGCCGTGCATGGCCATGATCCCGTCCACCAGGGAACAGCCGGGTGGAAGAACGGTCAGCAGATCCACCAGCAGCCGGGCAAAAGGTTCGTGGCTACCGCCATGGATCATGTGCCACCAGGGTTTGTGGAACCCCAGCACGCAGCCGAAATAATTCTTCACCGCCAGGGTCAGGCGCATTTGCGAATGAGCCTTGATTTTCGGCAGATTCACCAGAAAATCGCAATCCAGGGCCGCCGTGGCCAAGGGTGCTTCCCGGCCGCTCGGCAGCTTGATCGGCCGTTTGTGCCGAAATTCGACAATCGGCACGCTGAGTCGCTGCAACCTCGGCAAGGCGCCGATGGCCGCGAGCACCGCGCGCGCGCTCCCAAAGGAGGGGGAATCGCCGACCCCCACCCGAGCCCCCTGGGTCAGAAACCACGCCGCCGCCGCCTCGATCAACCGGCCATCGGTACAGGACAGATGGCCATTGGTGGTGGTGATCAGGTTGGGCTTGAGCACAACCCGCGCGCCACGTAGATTCACCCCGGCAAAGCACGGGACAAGCAGTCGATCGACCGCCGTCATCAGTGACTGCTCGTAGGTCGGGTGCGCCATCAAGGCGACGTTGGTGCTGGAGAGTTGCATCCTTCAAAAAAAACCGGCTTGATCCACCGAGGAACCAAGCCGGAAAAGGAGAGAAGAGATGAAGAATTGTTTAACTATTAGCATGCTTCATGCCGTTTTTCAGTCCGCTCTCGTCAAAAAAAAAAGAAATAACGATAACAAAGAGATACACTTCTTCCTTCCAGTGCTTTCCGCCATTGGCCAAGAGAAAAAAGTTCAATATTTTTAATCATCCCTGGCCATGAAGAAAAAAGAAAAAATAAAAATTCGTCACATCAATAAGTTAAAAGATCAACATTTTTATACATCCCACCTGACTTGCGAATAAAAACTGAATATTTTTTACCCACTTCAGTCAACGCGTCCCTTGATCTCCAAGGGAATCACCCGCACCCGCAATACTCCGTCCTGCTGGGCGATCTTTGTCTGCACCTCCTCCGAAACCGGGCCGGCGCAATCAATGATGTTGTAACCAACCGTCCCGTTGCTCTTGTTGGTGTAGTTCATGATGTTGATCCGCTCGGCGCCCAGGATGTTGCTGATCATGCCGATCATTCCCGGCTGGTCGCGGTTGATCACGGTCAGGCGGGTATGGACATCGACCGTGGGAATGGTTTCGATGTTGGGGAAGTTGACGCTATGGACGATATTGCCGAATTCAAGATAGTTCTTCAGCTCGCGCACCGCCATGGTGGCGCAGTTCTCCTCGGATTCGGCGGTGGAGGCGCCAAGATGCGGCGTCACCAGGATCTGCTCGTGACCAAGAAATTTAACCGAGGGAAAATCGGAGATATGCCCCCTGAGCTTGCCGCTGGCCAGGGAGGCCAGGACCGCATCCTCGTCAACAATCGGCCCACGGGCATAATTGATCAGCACTGCCCCGTCCTTGACGAACTCGAGAAAATCCTTCTCGGTCACATAGCCGCGGGTGTTCTTGTTGAGCGGCATGTGGATGGAGATGAAATCGGCATCTGCCAAGGCCTCCTTGCGTGAGCGGGCCAAGGTGACCTCGGGGGCGAGGTGGTGGATGTTGTCGAGGGCCGGAAACGGATCAAAGCCGAGAACGCGCATGCCATGGTGCAAGCCCGCATTGGCGACGCCGACACCGATCTTGCCCAGACCGAACACCGCCAGGGTCTTGCCGGCCATTTCCTCGCCCTTGAACTTCTTCTTGCGAGCCTCGACTTCCTTGTTGATCTCCTCGTCATTCATGCCGGTCAGTCCCTGGCAGAACTCGATGGACTTCTCGACATTGCGCAGCCAGATACCAAGGGACGTGTACACCAGCTCGACCACGGCGTTGGCATTGGCGCCGGGGGTGTTGAACACGCAAACGCCTTTCTCCGTGGCCTCTTCCACCGGGATATTGTTGACTCCGGCACCGGCACGGGCCACCGCCAGCAGCTCGGGAAACAGGGAGAGATCCACCTTGGAACTGCGGACCACGATGCCCTCGGGCGCCGCCTCATCCGGGCTGACGGCAAATCGAGTGCCAAACAGCTTCAATCCTTCCTTGGCAATGGCGTTGATGGTCTTGATTTTGAATTGCTTCATGGTTTCGTCCTTGTTGAGAGAGAGGCAAGATGAGGGAAACAATTAAAAGTGATCAACCTTTCCCGCAAGCCCGATTTTCGAACCCGTTTTTCGGTTCGCAGCCTTCAGACTCGGGGAGGCAACACAACAATAGCACGGAATACCAGCAAAGTGACGGAACCACATTCCGCAGCAGGCATAAAAAACGCGAAATCGTAAAGCAAATCACCGCATTTTGTCAAGGAAAAGCTCAACAATCCCCGAGACATCGTTGCAAATTTCCCTCTTGCTGTACCGGCATATACAACGTCTCTTTTCGGTCAAAGAGTGCAAGGAGATTTGCGGCCACAAAGCAAAAACGCCTGACCGAAGAGGGTCAGGCGTTGCTCGATGATCACAAAAACAGCCACGCAATTGATACTGCCAACTTATTGCTCCTTCCCCAGCAATTTTCGCGCGTCCTCTGCCCCCTCAAACTTCGGTGACAACTCAAGAGCGCGACGCAGATGGCCCATGGCGGCATCGCTCTTCCCCTGAGCCAGGAGAGTGCGTCCTAGGTGATAAAGAATTGTTGGATTATTCGGGTTGCTTTCGAGAGCTTTCTCGAGGTGGGAAGCAGCTGCGTCAAACTTTTTCTTTTGAAAGTGGATCCACCCGATTGTATCGAGAATGCTGGCATTGCCTGGTTGAAGCTCATCCGCTTTTTGTGCCAAGCGCATGGCCGTATCCAACTCAACGCCCCGCTTGGCGTATAACCAAGCCAGTTGATTATAGCCGACAAAAAAAGTCGGAAAGGTGTCGATGACTTCCTGATAATATTTTGCCGCATCCTCGTTGTTGCCGGTTTGCTCAGCATGCAGGCCAAGTTTGATCAAAAGACCCGGATCCTTGTGTACGTTCACCGCCTGACGATAATAGTCTGCGGCCGCATCAACTTTTCCAGCCATGAAATGCAATTCGCCGAGCGCATAGAGGGCTGCAAAGAATTTGGGGGCTTCTTGCACCGCGCTCGTGAAAAATTGCATGGCTTGGGCACGATCTTTCTTCTGCAAACAGACTTGAGCCGCCCAATAATTGCCGAGAAGGGAACGAGGATTGATCTCGATGGCCTTGGAAAATTCGCTCAAGCTCTGGGGAAAGAGCCTTTTGAAATAATACAGCACACCAAGGTTCAAATATCGTCCTTCCTTTTCATTGATCCCTGCGGTGAAGGTTTTTGGGTCAATCCCTGCCAATGAATATCCGTTAATCATCCCTTCAGAGGATTGAAATTCCTTCAGCGCATCCGGCCACCGTTTTTCGGTGGCGGCCAGGCATCCGGCGGTGAAATGAAGCAGTTTCCCGATGGCAGGGTCCCACTGATTGGCCAACTCCTTTTTGGGATCGATCGGTTTCCCAAGATACAATTTCAAGGCCGTTCTGGCGCTGTATGCGCCAAAATGGCGGGGATCAATTTTCAAGACGTCTTCCATCAGTCTTTCGGCCGCTTCATATCGACCTTGGACCATTTCGCAGTAACCAAGCAGATAGGGCACTTCGGCTCCGCCCTGTGGTGCTTTTTTCAACGATGCGATAGCCTCGTCCGTCTTCCCGGCTTGAAGCAACGCATCCCCAAGCAGCACGAAAGCGCCATCCATATTCTTGCTCGCCATTTCATTGCCGGTCTGCAAGGCGGCTTCAATCAACCCTTCCTTCAACTGTAGGTTACCCAATGTCTCCAGGGCAGAGGCATTGCCGGGACGCAATTCCAGGCTTTTTTGCAAGGCCTGCATGGCCTCTTTGTTTTTTCCCAAGGTTTCATAAACAACACCAAGGCCATAATGGGCGGCGTATGCGTTGCGGTTCAGTTCGATGGCTTTGGAAAACGAGGCGATGGATCGCTCATAATCACCGGTAAGATAGGACACAGCACCGAGATTGATGTACCCGAGAAGAAAATCCACTTTCAACTCCACTGCCTTTTGGAAACAATCAAGTGCTTTTGCATGATGTCCCATGTCGGCATACACTCTTCCCAGGATGTTGCGCGGATAGGGGTGGGTTGCGTTTAAGGCTATCGCCTGCTCACATTTCTTTATCGCCTCAGTGTAATTTTTTTCCCGCTGGAGGATGATCGCCTCAGCGGCCAGGGTGAAAAGAGTATCTGGCCCCAGCCGTTTCGCGGCGTTGAGTTGCTCGCGCGCTTCCGCGTTCTTGCCGGTGGCCGCCAACGAAATGCTATAGATCGCGTGCACGTCTGCCTCTTGCGGTCGCAGTGGCACCAATTGTTCCGCAAAATAGCCGGCGCTGTCGATATTGCCCCGTGCGAATTCCTGTTTCATCAAGTCAATGAAACTGTCCGGATCCTTTTCCACCTCAACGCTGAGTTCCACGGCATCCCCGGTTGCATCCAACGACTGCATGGGAACAGCCCTGGCGTTGACCGCGGCAAGAACAAACAACAAAAAAAGAGTAGCCGCTAGAGCCAGCCGCATCGAATCGCATTGGCGAAACAATTTCTTCACATTCTCCTCCGTCATCTCAAATTTTCTAGGACGCAACGCAGTTATCACCCGTGTCAGCATGGTCTATCCTCTACCGTGGAACATAAAAAAAAGGCAAGCATTATTCATGCTTGCCTTGGGTGGAAACGGTATTGCAGAGTAACTTATCTCATGCCTTTCTTGCTCTGCTCAAACCAACCAGACCGGCCAAGCCAACGCCGAACAGCAGCATGGTGGTGGGCTCGGGAACGGCATTCGGAGTCCCGTAAAGGGTTAACACCGCAGAAGCGGAGGTTCCATCCGTGCCATAGGCATGGGCGGTGAAGGTGTTGGCTCCGAGGGCAATCACCTGATCAGGAAGGATGAAGTTGCCCAAACCATCGGTGGCGATGTCATATATCCAAGACCCATCGGCTAGCTGAATATCCACATGGTCAAGACCGACCAGATTGCCGCCGGTACCGCTGAAAAGTGCCACAAGGTCATTGAGGTTGTTAACATTGGTAAAAATACCGCCACCTGCAACAGCTGTTTGCTGCATAGACGTGTAACCATAACCAGACAACTGTACTCCTACAGTATGTACGGTAATCCCAGCTGCGTGCGCTGCTGTTGCAGCGTTCACAGGGTTGATGCCCACATTGTACTCACCATCACTCAACACGACCTCCATTTTAGCATGGCCAGCAATGGCACGTGAAGAAAGCAACTCAGCTGTAGCAACTTGAATTGCGGTCCCAGTCGCTGTTGATCCACCTGCAGACAACCCGTTGATCGTCGCAATCAAATCTGATTTATTGCTCGTCAAATCCTGAAGCATCTCAACCATATTTGCACTGGAACTATATTTCACAATGCCAACTTGCGTTGTATTGTTAGGGAGAGAGTTGACCAAAGCAACCGCAGCCGCTTTCACAGCATTGAGTTTTGCGGTAGTCATACTTCCGGAAACATCAATGACCAACATCAGGTCCAAACCGGTACCGCCGGTCATGCCGCTGGCGCCGGCCTGACCGGTAATGGCGCCGTCGGGTTGCAATGCACCGAGAACCGTGCCTTCAACATAGGAAGACCCATTCGACGGCGATACCCACGAGACCGAGGTGTCCGCCAGAGCCGAACTCGCGAATACAGCCATCATTGCCGTCACAGCCAAAAACAACCATTTTTTCCCTAACATACCAAATCCTCCTTATTTATTGATGAATCCCACCGCTCTTTCACATGCGGACGCTGTCTGCTCAAGCTTTCCTGGCAAACAATTCTCTTCGCGCATGCTCAGAGGTAACTTCTTCTGTTCACTGAAACAGTACCCATCCTTGCCAATCGAGGTTGCAAAATATTCACCTTATTTGCAGAAGACTTCACTTTTTTTTACACCCTCTTAACCACAGGCCAAGCTTGAATTTATTTTATCTTTTAAATTAAATACGTTATATAACAATCAAACAGATGGGCATCCATCGGTTTCATTACGACACCCAACGTTCCGCCTTGTCTTGTCCCTTCGCGCATCCAAATCATGTTTTCACTTTTCCGGACATACACGCTGACAAACTCCTTCACATTCCATTGTACTGAAAAGCCCCTATGTGGCAGGAGCTTCTTTTCAGTGAAAAGCTGAGCGAGCAAGGGCTTCACGGGAGAAAGCGATCGCAAGCAGAAGAGATTGAAAAAAGGCGCCAAGGAAAGCACAAGCCAAACACTGTGACGAGAATAAATCTATGAGGTTAAAAATTGCATCGCCATGACACATATCTTCCTAAAGAACAAATTGAAATTATGTCGTTTTTAACTTTTTCCGGAAAAAAATCCGGAAAAAAGGAAATCTATGTTTCCAGCATTCCTGATAGTCAAGGATACAGTTTTTCACTGTGGCCCCTGAAAGGGGGATACAGCCAGAAAGATATCCTGGAAACGGCTCACTCCATCTCTCTTTATCGATCAATGGCACTCACCCAACAGGGGCCATCCCCTGCTTCATGCGACATGACACATGAAAAAGCACTGATGCGGTACGGTAATAAAAAAGCCTGACCGGATCCGGTCAGGCTTTTTAACAACTTTTCCAATAAATCAGATCAATTATTTCTGTACTCGCCTCCGACCAGCAGCGGCCAAGCCAGCAAGACCGGTACCGAAGAGCAACATGGTAGCAGGCTCCGGAACAGGATCCTTGGAAAAACTTCCTGCCTGGAGGAATACACCGGAGTCAAGAATCCAGTCTCCCGCATCGGCGATGGCCAATTTAATATGATATTTCTGGCCCGCAGTCAGTCCGGTCATGGAAGCGGTAAACATATCGGTGAATCCGTCGTATTCGAAGGCATACGGTGTCGGAATGCCATCTGACGGGTCATTCGCATTGAAATAGGTTGAATGCGACACTTTGTTGACATTGTTAATGGAAACAGGGGTAGAAGTTCCAGGGATCAAGGCAATGTTGTTGTTCCCGTCAAAAAAGAAACCAAAAACATCATTGTATGCAGAGCCAACCCACTCGTCATACTCTTCTGAGCCAAAAGCATAGTTAAAATAGGCTGTTGATCCTTCACTGACAAAGTCAAACTCGAGTACCGTGGCATCGTGGGTGGAATATCCCGGAATCAGTCCATTCAAAGCTCCATCGCCTGCTAAACCGTTATCACCAGTGATCGCATCGCTTGTGTTGCTCGTTCCATTCAAATTATTGGCATAGCCACTAGTCAGAACGATACCTTTGTCAATGCCCAGTCCAGCTGCCGTGCCCCCGGTAAAATAACCGGATGCGGCGAATGCACCGGTATAGGTTACATTGGAAATGGTAACGCCTGCCCCCCCCAACGCGTTGGCCAGATTATCTGCACTGTCCATGGCGGTTATGGTCATAGCTGGCGCGTTCGCCGCGACACCCAACAGTCCCAATGTTGCCAAGCATATCAGTTTCTTCATAACACCCTCCCCTCTCATTGATTTGCTAGTATCCTGGACAGGGATCTTTTCCTTTCCAGTTTTTTAATTTATTTGCATAAATCGATCCACATTCAATACATCACAACCCTAAAAATTACACACACCTAATCATACCTAACCAACTGATTTGAAATTAAAAATAAATATAGTCGAACCAAATTTTGTGCCGTATCTCTTTTACCTTATCTGTGATAGGGTTAAAAAAACAATTGACAAATCACCCGCCCACTCGCTGCAACTTGTTGCAATTAAAGTGTTTTTACAAACGCGGCTTTCAGGGACGCAGACAGTGAATGCACTCTAGAATCTGCACAATAACGTGTTGTATTCATACAGAAAAAGATAAAATTTCCGTTTTTTTTTCCGCATTTCTGAAAAAAGCAAACCTTCCCGGTCCGATTAAGGTGTGTATATCGGCTCCTTACTACGGCAAATCAATCAAAACGTTATGCAACACGAGAGCCTGCACAGTACTGCGCGTATCATGCACCCGAAGAATATCAACTTGCTGCTGAGCACAAAAGACCGATACCAATGCGGTCGGGCTGTCGCGTTCGTCCACTGGAATATCCAACACCTGCCCCAAGAAGGATTTACGCGAATGACCGATCAACACGGGGCAGCCGTGCTCCTTGAAGGCTGGGATGTTGCGCAGGATCGTCAAATTATGCTCTAGGGTCTTGCCAAAGCCGATACCGGGGTCGACGATAATCCGTGAGCGGTCAACGCCGTTTGCGTCCAACCAGCAGATGCGTTCGGTGAAAAAGTCGTTAATTTCCGCGACCACGTCGCTGTATTGCGGATTGCGCTGCATGTCCCCCGGTGTGCCCTGCATGTGCATGATCACCACCGGGCCATCAAACGATCGGACCACCGCGAGCATTTCGGGATCCTGGCGCAGGGCGGAAATATCGTTGATCATCGTCGCCCCGGCATCGATGGCCGCCCTAGCCACCGCTGCCTTGGTGGTGTCGATGGAGATGGAAATGTCGCTGCGCTGCCTTATTTTTCGGATCGCCGGAATCACCCGCGCCAACTCCTCGTCCACACGCACCGGTTCGGCAAAGGGGCGGGTGGATTCGCCCCCCACATCGATGATATCCGCACCTTCGGCTATCAACTGGTCAATCCGTTCATCCAAGGCTTTTTCGCTGATCCATTTGCCGCCATCGGAAAAGGAATCCGGGGTGACATTGAGAATCCCCATAATTTTGGTGCGGTGGGTCATTGCTTGTTCTCCATAAAAAAAGGGTTGCCTTCTACTTGCGAAGGCAACCCATATTGTGTTGATTCGTTACTCGGTTAATTTCATATCGCGGGCATGGCCCGCTCCTCCCCCTGCTGCGGAGCGTGAGGTCCGTGGGAGCGGGCCATGCCCGCGAACAACATGCGTCGTCCGCAGCCCCCTCAGCTAAACCGAATCCATATCTCCGACAGAGATGGGCCGGCTTCACCCCTCTGGGCCTGCAACATCTCAGGCCTCGACCGTTTCCTCGACCTCCTCCGCCCCGGCACCGCCACGTAACTCGGCGATGATCCGATCAATGTCCTCGAGCATGATGGTTTCCCTTTCCAACAGCTCGTCGGCAATGGCCTTGAGGATGTCCCGATTCTCGTCGAGCAAGCGGGTCACCTTGTCGTTGGCCTCGACAATGATCTGCTTGACCGCCGCATCGATCTTCTGCGCGGTCTGCTCGCTGTAATCACGATGCTGGGCGATCTCGCGGCCAAGGAAGATGTGTTCTTCCTTCTTGCCGTAGGCCAGCGGCCCGAGTTCGTCGCTCATGCCCCATTCGCAGACCATCTTGCGCGCCAACTCGCTGGCCCGTTCGATGTCGTTGCCCGCACCGGTGGTGATCTCGTCAAACACCAGCTTCTCCGCCACCCGACCGCCAAAGAGAATGGCGATCGAATTGAGCAGATAACCGCGCGCATGGGTATATTTTTCATCCATGGGCAGCTGCATGGTCAAACCCAAGGCCCGGCCACGCGGGATGATGGTCACCTTGTGGATGGGATCGGTGCCGGGCAGGAGCCGGGCCACCAGGGCGTGTCCGGCCTCGTGGTAGGCGGTGATTTCCTTCTCACGCGGGCTGATGATCATGGACTTGCGTTCCGCCCCCATCATCACCTTGTCCTTGGCCCGTTCCAACTGGGCGGCATCAACCTCTTCCTTGCCCTCACGCGCCGCCATCAAGGCCGCCTCGTTGATCAGATTTTCCAGATCAGCGCCGGAAAAACCAGGGGTCCCACGGGCAATGACCGCCATGTCGACATCGGCGGCCAGCTTGGTTTTCTTGCCATAAATTTCGAGGATCTTCTCCCGACCCTTGACGTCCGGCACCGGCACCACCACCTGGCGATCGAAGCGGCCGGGGCGAAGCAGGGCAGGATCGAGCACATCGGGCCGGTTGGTGGCGGCGATGATAATCACCCCATCGTTGCCCTCGAATCCGTCCATCTCCACCAGCAGCTGGTTGAGGGTCTGCTCGCGCTCGTCGTGACCGCCGCCCAGACCGGCGCCACGATGGCGACCGACCGCGTCGATCTCGTCGATGAAGATGATGCAAGGCGCGTTTTTCTTGCCTTGGCTGAACAGATCGCGCACCCGGGAGGCACCGACACCGACGAACATCTCGACAAAATCCGAGCCCGAGATAGTGAAAAAGGGCACCCCGGCCTCACCGGCAATGGCCCGGGCGAGCAACGTCTTGCCGGTACCGGGCGAGCCGGCCAACAGCACGCCCTTGGGAATGCGGCCACCGAGCTTGGTGAACTTCTGCGGATCGCGGAGAAAATCAATAATCTCTTCCAGTTCCGCCTTAGCTTCGTCAATGCCGGCCACATCCTTGAAGGTTACCTTGACCTCGCCCTCGCCCTGGAGCTTGGCGCGGGTCTTGCCGAAGGACAGCGCCCCGCCCTTGCCGCCCATCTGCATCTGGCGCATGAAAAAGATCCACACGCCGATCAGCAGCAGCATCGGAAACCAGGAAATAAAAATGGTCAGATACCAGGGAGTTTCCTCGGGCTTCTTGACCGAGATATCCACATCCGAATCACGCAGCATGGGAATCAGGCCGGTATCGTTGGGCGCCACGGTCTTGAAGGGCCGTCCATCCTGGCCGATGCCGGTGATCTCCTCGCCCTGGATACTGACCTTGCTGATGGCGCCGCTTTCCACGTTGGACCAGAATTCGCTGTAGGTGATGGAATTGCTCTGGCCCTGCGGCTTATTGAACAGCTGGAACAGCAGGATCATGGTCAATCCGATGACCAGCCACATACTGAGATTTTTATAAAAGGTATTCAACAATTATCTCCACAAATACATCGTCAAAAGGACGGTCGGCCCCTGTGGCCACTTCTCCCTATTTTTCAACCGGATACCTTACTTTAACATTGATTCGCCTTCAGTCAATGTTCTTTGCGAATTCCTGGATGGTCTTGACGCCCACTGATTTGTGACGCATCGACTCCATGGCCCTGGTCATGGCCTGGCCGCCGGTGATGGTGGTGGTGTAGGGAATATGATAATCGAGCGCCGCCCGGCGGATGATATAGGAATCCTCGGTGGTCCGGTTGCCGGCCGAGGTGTTGAGGATCCACTGCACCTGGCCGTCCTGGATCTTGTCGAGGATATGCGGCCGTCCCTGGGAAATTTTGTTGACCTCGTTGCAGGCAATACCGTTTTCGTTCAGCTTGGCGGCCGTGCCCCGGGTGGCCACGATGGTGAAACCGAGTTCTCTCAGCTTCCTGGCTACCGGCAGGACCGCATCCTTGTCGCCGTGGCGGACGCTGAGGAAGGCGGTGCCGCTCTGCGGCAACTGTGCGTTGGTCGCCATCTGCGACTTGGCCAGGGCCAACCCCAGATCGTCGTCGATCCCCATGACCTCCCCGGTGGATTTCATCTCCGGTCCGAGCAGGGTGTCGACGTTCTGAAAGCGATCAAAGGGGAACACCGCCTCCTTGACCGCCCAGTGATGGAGGACTTTTTCCTGGGTAAACCCGAGTTGCGCCAGGCTCATCCCCAGCATCACCTTGGTGGCGATCTTGGCCAGCGGCACGCCGGTGGCCTTGGAGACAAAGGGCACGGTCCGCGAGGCCCGGGGATTGACCTCCAGCACGTAGAGGGTCTGACCTTGGACCGCGAACTGGACATTCATCAGCCCAATCACGCCCAGTTCCTTGGCCATGGCCTTGGTGGCGGCGGTGATCTCTTCGATCATCGCCGGTGACAACGTATGGGGCGGCAGCACGCAGGCCGAGTCGCCGCTGTGGATGCCCGCCTCCTCGATGTGTTCCATGATCCCGCCGATCACGGTCATGGAGCCGTCACTGATCGCATCGACATCGACCTCGATGGCATCCTTGAGAAACTGGTCGAGCAGCACAGGGTGCTCGCCGCCGCTCATGCCGGGGATAGCCATGAAGGAGCGGATGCCCTGCTCATTGTAGACAATACGCATGTCACGGCCGCCCAGCACATAGGAGGGCCGCATGACCACCGGGTAGCCGATCTCTCCGGCCACGGCCAGGGCCTCGTCCAGGGTATGGGCGGTGCCGTTTGCCGGCTGTCGCAGACCCAGCTTCTGCAGGAATTGCTGAAAGCGCTTGCGGTCTTCGGCCCGGTCAATGGCGTCTGGCGAGGTACCGATGATCGGCACGCCCTGCTTGGCCAGCGGCACGGCCAGGTTGAGCGGCGTCTGCCCGCCGAACTGGACGATCACGCCATCGGGTTTTTCGCGCTCGATGATGTTGAGCACATCCTCGCGGGTCAGCGGCTCGAAATACAGCTTGTCCGAGGTGTCGTAGTCGGTGGACACGGTTTCCGGGTTGGAGTTGACCATGATCGACTCGATCCCGATCTCACGCAGGGCAAACGAGGCATGCACGCAGCAGTAGTCGAACTCGATCCCCTGGCCGATGCGGTTGGGGCCGCCGCCAAGGATCATGATTTTCTTGCGCGCGCTGCGGCTGGATTCATCCTCCTGTTCGTAGGTGGAATAGTAGTAAGGCGTGTACGACTCGAACTCGGCGGCGCAGGTGTCGACCAGCTTGTAGGCCGGTTCCAGTCCGAGTTCGATGCGCAGTTGGCGGATATCGTCCTCGGAGGTGCCGGTCAGGGTGGCCAGCTGGACATCGGAAAAGCCGTGCTGCTTGACCGCATAGAGGAAATCGCGATCCAGCCCGGCGAACCCTCGGGCGCGAATCTCCGAACCCTTCTCAACCAACTGCTTGAAATTGTGTAGGAACCACGGATCTATCGCACTCAGCTCATGGATTCGCTCAATACTCATTCCCCGGCGCAGGGCCTCGAAAACATGGCTGATCCGCTTGGAATTGGGCCGATGCAACCCCTGTTCGAGATCGTCCTGATGCAGGCTGCTCATGTCGTCCTTGCCGTCGAAGCCAAAGCCCATTCGGCCCACCTCCAGCGAGCGCATGCCTTTCTGGAAAGCCTCCTTGAAGGTGCGGCCGATGGCCATGGTTTCTCCCACCGACTTCATCGCCGTGGTGAGAATATCCTCGGTTTCCGGAAACTTCTCGAAGGTCCAGCGTGGAATCTTGACCACGCAGTAGTCGATGGTCGGCTCGAACGAGGCATAGGTTTCCCGGGTGATGTCGTTCTTGATCTCGTCCAGGGTATAGCCCACGGCCAGCTTGGCGGCGATCTTGGCAATCGGGAAGCCGGTGGCTTTGGAGGCCAGCGCCGAGGAACGCGATACCCGGGGATTCATCTCGATGACCATCAGTTCGCCGTCCGCCGGGTTGACCGCGAACTGGACGTTGGAGCCGCCGGTCTCCACGCCGATCTCGCGGATGATGGCAATGGCCGCGTCGCGCATCTCCTGGTATTCGCGGTCGGTCAGGGTCTGGGCCGGGGCCACGGTGATCGAGTCGCCGGTGTGCACGCCCATGGCGTCAACGTTCTCGATCGAGCAGATGATGACCACGTTGTCGTTGCGATCCCGCATCACCTCCAGCTCGTACTCCTTCCAGCCGAGCAGGGAGCGCTCCAACATGACCTCGGTGGTCATCGACAGGTCGAGGCCGGCGGTGACCATTTTGTTTAGTTCGGCCCGGTTGTAGGCCACGCCGCCGCCGGTGCCGCCGAGGGTGAAGCTGGGGCGGACGATGATCGGAAAACCGATCCGCTCGCCGGCCGCCATGGCCTCGTCGATGGTGTGGACAATGGCCGACTCCGGCACCTTGAGGCCGATCTTGCGCATGGCGTCGCGGAACTCCTCGCGGCCCTCGGCCTTGCGGATGACCTCGATGTTGGCGGCCAGCAGTTCCACGCCGTACCGCTCCAGCACGCCGAGCTCGGCGACCTTGATCGCGGTGTTGAGCCCGGTCTGACCGCCCAAGGTGGGCAGCAGGGCATCGGGCCGCTCGCGCTCGATCACCTTGGCCACGCATTCGGGGGTGATCGGTTCGATGTAGGTGCGGTCCGCCAGGCCGGGATCGGTCATGATGGTCGCCGGATTGGAATTGATCAGCACCACCTCGTAGCCCTCTTCCTTGAGGGCCTTGACCGCCTGGGCGCCGGAATAGTCAAACTCGCAGGCCTGGCTGATGATGATCGGCCCGGAGCCGATGATGAGTATCTTGTGTATGTCTGTCCGTTTAGGCATGGTTGTCTTCCTTTACCGCCGAGCGCTCAGCTCGCCTGCTCCATCAGTTGAATGAACCGGTCAAAGAGGTATTCGGCATCGTGGGGGCCGGGGGCGTATTCGGGGTGGTACTGCACCGAAAAGGCCGGCCACTCGCGGTGGCGCATGCCTTCCAGGCTGCCGTCGTTGAGGTTGATGTGGGTCACCTCGACCGACGATGGCAGACTCTTGGGATCGACACAAAAGCCATGGTTCTGCGAGGTGATCTCCACCTTGCCGGTGAGCAGATCCTTGACCGGCTGGTTGCCGCCCCGGTGGCCGAACTTGAGTTTATAGGTGGTGCCGCCATAGGCCAGGCCCAGCATCTGGTGGCCGAGACAGATACCGAAGATCGGCACCTTGCCGAGCAGTTTGCCTACATTGCCAACCACGCCGCGCACGCCGGCCGGATCGCCGGGGCCGTTGGAGAGAAACACTCCATCCGGCCGCAGGGCCAGGACTTCCTCCGCCGAGGTGGTGGCCGGAACCACCAAAACCCGGCACCCCTTGCGGGTCAGCAGACGGAGCTGATTGTATTTGATGCCGAAATCATAGGCAATAACCTTGAAACGGCCCGGGCCTTGGGGAAAACCGCTTCCCGTCACCGGCCCCTCCCCTTCCCAGCGGTAGCTCGCGGCGCAGGCAACCCGCTCCACCATATCGCGGCCGACCAGCCCCGCCCAGTTCCGGGCGCGGCGGACAACCGACGCAGGGTCCATATCCGTGGTGGTGATCAGGGCCTTCATCGCGCCGGTGGTGCGAATCTTGCGGGTCAGCATCCGGGTATCCAGTCCCTCGACGCCCAGCACTCCGTATTGTTTGAGAAAATCAGCCAGATTGCCGGTGGCCCGGTAGTTGCTGGGCCAGTCCTGATACTCACGGATGAGAAAGGCCCGCGGATGCACGCCGGCTGACTCCATATCTTCATTGTTCACGCCATAATTGCCGATCAGCGGATAGGTCATGGTCACCAACTGCCCGGTATAGGAGGGGTCGGTGAGCACCTCCTGATAACCGCTCATGCTGGTGTTGAACACTATTTCCCCCACCGCCTCGCCTGGTCCGGTAAAGGATCGCGCGGTCATGACCGTGCCGTCTTCAAGTCCGATTAACGCTTTCATAATATCCCTAAAAAAGAACGAAGTTCCGGCCACTCATGAAGGCGGACGCCCCGAAGAGCTGGCGCTTTCTGACCGTATGTGTATGGTATGATAAGCATGTCCTGTTATGCCGTCATGCCGTTCAGGCGCGAAATTCGCCCGGAGGGGTCGATTTCCGCCGCCGATCGAGGTGCCGGCGAACGATGGCCACCTGACGGGCCACCGCGCCCCGCTGGCTGGCAGCGATATCAGCCGCGCGCGCACACGCCGCGAGATAAGCTTCGGGATGGGCGTGGTGGTGAAGCAGCAAGACGGTCAGTTCAGCGGCGTCAGCCACCTCGAAGCCACCGCCCCCAGTCCGCAGCAAATCGGCGGCATCGCGAAAATCCTTCATCGACGGCCCAAAGCAGACCGGACGCCCCCAACGGGCCGCTTCCATGATATTGTGGCCGCCCCGGTTCACCAGGCTGCCGCCGCAGAACAGGTAATCGCCGCCGCAGTACAGATCGGCCAAATCGCCCATGGTATCCACCAGCACCACGGGGGCGGTTCGCCCTTTGCGGGCCAGTTCGGAATACCGGTCCACAGCGAGGCCAGCGCGGCGAAAAAAGGATTCGACCGCGGGGAGACGCTCAAGATGACGGGGGGCCACCACCCAAATCACGGCAAAGGTGGCGGCGAGTTGGCGGAATACCGGCAACAGCAATTCTTCCTCGCCCTCATGGGTCGAGCCGCAGACAAAGATCTTCTGGTCCGTCACGCCCAATCGCCGACGCTGGGCCACCCGGGTCTGCTCGGTCTGCTCGGCTGGCATGTCGTACTTCAGATTGCCGCAGACCTGGATGCGGTTAACAGGGACGCCCAAGTCGGCAAACCGACGCCCGTCGGCCTCGGTGATCACCGCAACCTCCTCGAACTTGGCCAGAAAGGTCCGCATGAACGAGCGAACCCGCAGGTAGCGGCCGTGGGAGCGCTCGGAAAGCCGGCCATTGAGCAGCAGCAGGGGAACATGGGCGTTGCCGAGTTGCGCGAGCAGCATCGGCCACAACTCCGTTTCCAGGCCGATATACAGATCCGGCCGAAGGGACCGGATCGCCCGACGCACGGCCGGCCGAACATCAAGGGGTGCCATCAGACAGATAGCGGTGTCCGCCAGGCGGGTGCGGGCCATCCTGTGCCCCTGCTCGGTGGTGGACGTGAGAATAAAACGGAAGGATTCACCGGAAGCGCGCAGGGCATCGATGAGAATGAGTGCCGCCTGCGTCTCGCCCACCGAGGAAGCATGAATCCAGAGGGTTAAAAAGCCGGAACGCCGGACGGCGACCCTGCCGGGATAGCGCCCCAGCCGCTGGTCCGCTTCATAGCCGTACCTGCCGCCGACGAATCGTGTCAGCGGCAACGCCAGCACGAGGATTGCATACAAGCCATGTCCCAGTGCACTGTAGAGCAGGTACAGCAGTGTTTTCAAGAGGCTCCCGAGAGATTGAACCGCACGACACAAAAATTTGTTTATTTAACAAAAGCACCGCCTCTCCGTCAACCATGATTGACCGGGATACGGAAAAATTTGACGGAGAACCGGTACGCGCGCCTATCCATCATACCCTTTTTCATTGACAACCACAGAGGGGCCTTGTATGCAACCGCAATTCCGTCGACCGGCGGCCCCCCATGGCGGAGGGCGCGGTCGATATCAACGAACAAAATACTGCCGGAGACCTCCATGACCAGGCTGCCGATGCTGCTGCTCCTGTCCGCGCTGCTCTTTTGTTCCGGACAACCCGCATTTTCTGCCGAGGAAAAAACCATGAAAGACGGACTTTACGCCAAAATCACCACCGCCAAGGGCGACATCCTGCTCAAACTTTTTTACACCAAGACACCGTTGACGGTGATCAACTTCGTCGGCCTGGCCGAGGGCACCCTCCATCTCGGCGGCAGCACCAAGCCCACCGGCACCCCGTTTTACAACGGATTGACCTTTCACCGGGTGATTGCCAACTTCATGATTCAGGGTGGCTGCCCCTTGGGCACCGGCACCGGCGGCCCAGGATACACCTTCCCCGACGAATTCGATGCCAGCCTGCGCCACGACGGCCCCGGGGTGCTCTCCATGGCCAATGCCGGGCCGGGCACCAACGGCAGCCAGTTCTTCATCACCCATCTGGCCACCCCCCATCTGGACGACAAGCACACGGTGTTTGGCCGGGTGGTGGAAGGACAGGAGGTCGTCAACAAGATCGACAAGGGCGACGCCATCAAGGCGATCACCATCATCCGGGTCGGCAAGGAGGCCGAGGCTTTCAAGACCGACCAGGCGGCCTTTGACGCCGCTCTCAAGGCGATCGCGGATCGGGAGGCAAACGCCCGCAAGGCCCAGCAGGAAAAGATCACCAAGATGATCAAGGAGCAGTGGCCCAAGGCGGTCCGCTCCGATTCCGGCCTCTACTCCCAGGTCGAACAAAAAGGGGAAGGCAATCCACCGCCCGCTGGCACGGTGATCAAGGCGCACTACACCGGCCGCCTGCTGCTGGGCAACCGCAAGTTCGACAGTTCCTATGACCGGGGCGAACCCATCGCCTTTCCGGTGGGCACCGGCCGGGTCATCCGCGGCTGGGACGAGGCCCTGAGCCAGATGACCAAAGGGGAGAAGCGCACCCTGATCATTCCCCCGGAGCTGGCTTATGGCGAGCGGGGCGCGGGCGGGGTCATCCCACCCAACGCCTGGCTGGTCTTTGACGTCGAGCTGGTCGGTTTTTGATTATTGGCGCTAGGCACCGAACACAAAAAGGCGGGGTTGTTCCCCGCCTTTTTTATTGAGATATTGAAGCGCTAGCGGCCTAGCGACTGAATGCCGGCCTCACCCGCCAATCTCCCCTCAGGCATCAATATTTCAGTCCCATGCGATCGCGGACCCGCTCCAGGGTCACGGTCGCCTTGGCCCGAGCCTTTTCCGCTCCCTTGGCCAAAATCTGGCGCAGATAATCGGGGTTATCGAGCAACTCCTTCTTCCTGGCGCGGGCCGGAGCAAAATAGTCGTTGATCAGTTCAAACAGATCCTGTTTGAGATAGCCGTACGCTGCCCCGCCGTTGATATACAAATCATGCACCTCCCGCATCTTGTCTTCCGGGGCAAAGAGTTTGAGCAGGGCGTAGAGGTTGCACGTGCTCGGGTCCTTGGGCGCCTCCACCGGGGTGGCATCGGTCTGAATGGCCATGACTCGTTTGCGCAGCGCCTTCTCGTCGAGAAAAATGGGGATGGTGTTGTCGTAGGATTTGGACATCTTCTGGCCGTCAAGGCCAGGGACGATGGCCGTGGTCTCGTCGATCTCCGGTTCCGGAATGACAAAGGTCTCGCCAAAGGTGTTGTTGAAGCGGATGGCGATGTCGCGCGCCACCTCCACATGCTGCTTCTGGTCCTTGCCCACCGGCACCACCTCGGCCTGGTACAGGAGGATGTCGGCGGCCATCAGCACCGGATAGGCAAACAGCCCGTGGCTGGCCGCGATGTTCTTGGCCACCTTGTCCTTATAAGCGTGACAGCGCTCCAGCAACCCCATGGGGGTCAGGACCGACAACAGCCAGGACAGCTCGCACACCTCGGGCACATCGGACTGCACCCAGAAGATGCAGCGCTCCGGGTCAAGGCCGAGGGCGAGAAAATCGGCCGCCGCCTCCAGGGTCCCCTGCCGCAGCCGGTCGCGGTCATGGACCGAGGTCAGGGCATGCAGGTCAACGATAAACACATACAACTCCGCGGTCTCCATGTGGCGGACCATGGGATGCATCATGCCAAAATAGTTGCCGATATGAAGTTTTCCGGAGGGTTGAATTCCCGACAGTATTCGTTTCATGGGTCTCTCTTGTTCGATAAAGGGAAAAGGGGGCAAACGGAGCCGTTATAGCGCAAATGCAAAAAAAATGGGAGCACGGAAATCCCGTACTCCCAAAACTGCAACCATTCCCGCGTTGAGCGGGGCAGACCCGATTACTTCACTTCCTCGAAATCGGCGTCGACCACATCGTCGTCGTCCTTGCGCTTGCCGCCGGCGCCACCGGCACCGGCCGCGCCCGCTCCAGCATCACCGGGGCCGGCGCCCTGCTGGCCCTTGGCCTGGGCATACATCAGCTCGGCCAGCTTGTGCGAGGCCTGGGTCAGGGCATCGGTGGCGTTCTTGATAGTGGCGGCATCCTCGCTCTCCATCGCCTTTTTCACGTTCTCGATCTCCTTCTCCACGTTGGCCTTGGTGGCGGCATCCACCTTGTCGCCCAGTTCACCCAGGCTCTTGGTGGTCATGTGGATCATGGAGTCGGCGTTGTTGCGGGCCTCGACCAGCTCCTTGCGCTTCTTGTCCTCTTCGGCATGGAGCTCGGCATCTTTCTTCATCCGCTCAATCTCGGCCTCGGACAGACCCGAGGAGGCGGTGATACGGATCGACTGTTCCTTGCCCGTGCCCAGATCCTTGGCGGATACATGGAGGATGCCGTTGGCATCGAGATCGAAGGTGACCTCGATCTGCGGCACGCCCCGCGGGGCCGGCGGGATGTCGGCCAACTCGAACCGGCCGATGGTCTTGTTGTTCTGCGCCATTTCGCGCTCGCCCTGGAGCACGTGGATGGATACCGCCGGCTGATTGTCGGCCGCGGTGGAGAATACCTGGCTCTTCTTGGTCGGCACGGTGGTATTCTTCTCGATCAGCTTGGTCATGACCCCGCCCAGGGTCTCGATGCCGAGCGACAGTGGAGTGACGTCGAGCAACAACACGTCCTTGACATCACCCTTGAGCACGCCGCCCTGGATGGCCGCGCCGATGGCCACGACCTCGTCCGGGTTGACGCCCTTGTGCGGGTCCTTGCCGAAGATGGCCTTGACCTTGTCCTGCACCTTGGGCATGCGGGTCATGCCGCCCACGAGAATGACCTCGTCAATGTCCGAGGGACTCAACCCCGCATCCTTGAGCGCGGTCCTGCAGGGGCCTTCACAGCGATCAATCAGGTCCTCGACCAGCGCCTCCAATTTGGCCCGGCTCAACTTGACGTTGAGATGCTTGGGCCCGGTGGCGTCGGCGGTGATGAACGGCAGGTTGATGTCGGTCTCCATGGCCGTGGACAATTCTTTCTTGGCCTTTTCGGCCTCTTCCTTGAGCCGTTGCAGGGCCATCTTGTCGTTGCGCAGATCCACGCCCTGGTCGCGCTTGAACTCGTCGGCCAGCCAATTGACGATGCGCATATCGAAGTCCTCACCGCCGAGGAAGGTGTCGCCGTTGGTCGACTTGACCTCGAATACGCCGTCACCGATCTCGAGGATGGACACGTCAAAGGTGCCGCCACCGAGGTCGAAGACCGCGATCTTCTCCTCGCCCTTCTTATCCAGGCCGTAGGCCAAGGAAGCGGCGGTCGGCTCGTTGATGATCCGCTGCACGTTGAGGCCGGCGATCTTGCCCGCGTCCTTGGTGGCCTGGCGCTGGGCGTCGTTGAAGTAGGCCGGCACCGTGACCACCGCCTCGGTGACCGGCTCGCCCAGGTACTCCTCGGCGGTCTGCTTCATTTTGCCGAGGATCATGGCCGAAATCTCGGCTGCGGTATAGGTCTTGCCGCCCACTTCCACGACGGCGTCGCCGCCAGGGCCTTCGACGATCGCAAAGGGGCTGACGCCGATCGACTTCTTGACTTCCGGGTCACTGAACTTGCGACCGATCAGGCGCTTGATGGCAAACAGTGTTTTCGTTGGATTGGTGACTGCCTGGCGTTTGGCGATCTGGCCAACCAGCCGCTCGCCGCTGTCGGAAAAGGCAACGATCGAAGGCGTGGTCCGGTTGCCCTCGCTGTTTTCAATGACCTTGGGATCACCGCCCTCCATGATGGCCACGCACGAGTTGGTGGTGCCCAAATCAATTCCTATTATTTTTCCCATAATTCCAATCTCCTGTCTCTCCTGTCATTAGAATCGGCTTCCAAGCCGGAACAATTGTTCAATTCTTTTTTTTACTGTGCGACCGATCCACGGGTTGTCAAGCCGCTTTTCCCGGTCCGCTGGACACGACCACCTGGGCATGGCGTAACACCCGATCCTTGAAACGGTAGCCTTTGGCGAATTCACGCAGCACATGGTTGGCCGGTACCTCGTCGCTGGCCTCCATGGTCAGGGCGTCGTGCTCGTCCGGGTTGAAGCTCAAACCAATGGCGGCCAACGGTTCCACGCCATAGCGTTCCATCGTGGCCACCAGCCCCTTTCGGGTCAACTCGATTCCTTGGAGCATGGCCTCCAGTTTCTTGCTGTCGTCCTCGGCCTCGGCATTGCCCTGCTCGACAGCGCGATCAAGGTTATCCAAGGTGGTCAACAGGTCGCGAAGAATATTTTCGCCGGCGTACTTGAGCAGCTTGCCCCGTTCCCGCTCCATCCGTTTTTTGTAGTTCTCGAATTCGGCGGCAATCCGCATCAGCTGATCGCGGCTTTCGTCCAGTTGCCGCTGCAGGGTCTCCGCCTCGGACTCCGGGGTACTGTCCTCCCCTGTAATAGTCTCCACATCGCTCAGGTCCGCGGGAGCTTCTGTAGTCTGCTGTTCACCGACAGGTCCCTGTTCCTTTGTCTCGTCTATCACCTACGCTCTCCTTGTCTCAAGTTCCCTGTTGTACGCAAATCCTCTTTTTCACGCCCGGAATCCGGCAATTTCTCCAATTCGGGCCGGTCAAATCTGGTGCGAACAATAAGTATGGGAAAATCCAGTGTCAAGGGAGGGAAAGGGGGAATAACGGGAGAAGAGCGGCGGAAAAATTCGAGAAAAAACAAAAGGAAACAGGATGACAGCCATAAAAAAACCCCTGCCGCCGCTAGGGGCGCCAGGGGTGGAGAGGCGATGTGGGCTGTCCCTAGTTGCAACGGGGGCAACACTCCAGGGAGGAATTGATGTAGCGTTTGATGCTGTTGGCTATCGTTTTGAATATCTGAACAAAATCTTCCTCTTCCTTCTCCAGCAGGGTGATGCGGAATCCTTGCAGATCGGTGGCAAACGAGGAGAGCGGCACCACGCAGATGCCGGTGGAAGCGAGCAGATAATAGACAAAACGTTTGTCCGGCTGGATGTTGGGCCCGGAAACCAGCCGTTCGATGGTTTCCCGCACCTCGTCGTTCCCGATCGGCAGGGTCTGGTGGTGGTTGAGCAACCCCTCCTCGAATACCGCGCTCATGTAGAAGGCGCCGTTGGTGCGATTAACCAGCAACCCCTTGACATTCTTGAGAATGTCGTAGGCGATATTGGAATAGCGCTCGTAGCGCTTGATCCGGTTCTTGAGGTGAACCGGATACATCGGATGCTCCTTGATCCGCGGCAGCACCGTCTGCGGCAGGGTGGTCGAGCAGACCTCAAGCATCTTGGCGTTGAGAATCGACTGCACGTAGGTGGCGAACATCGGGTCGCGATGGCGGTTATAGACCTCGATCCAACCGCAGCGGCTGCCCGGCCAGGGCATTTCCTTGGAGATGCCGCGCATGCAGATGGCCGGCACCTTGTCGCCGATCACCGTGCACAGCGGCGCCGACACCGTGCCGTTGTAGGTCATGTTCTGGTAGATCTCGTCGCAGATGATGAACAGGTCGTTCTTCTCGCAGATCTCGACAATGGCCCGCATCACGTCCGCCGGATAGACCGCGCCGGTGGGGTTGTCCGGGTTGATCACCAGGATGCCGGCCACCGCCGGGTTGTACTTGATGTGGTTTTCGATATCCTCCAGATCCGGATACCAGAGATGGTTGGGATCAAGGATATAGGTCACCGGCTGGTCGCTGGCATGGGCGGCCTCGGCCGAGGAATGGGTGGTGTAGCTCGGGGTGGGCACGATCACCCGGGCGGTGGGCTTGAGGAAACCGAACACCTTGGAAATGGCGTCGCCCAGGCCGTTGAAGAAGATGACGTCGTCGGCATCGATCTGCACTCCGCCCATGCGGTTAGTGCAGGCGGCCACGTATTCCCTGGCCGACAGTAGGCCTTTGGTCGGGCTGTAGGCATAGGAGGTGTCCTCGCGCACCGCCTCGGCCACGATCTCCTTCATCCAGTCCGGCACCTGCTCGCCCTTGGCGATGGGGTCGCCGATATTTTCCCAGTTGACCTGGACACCCAGTTTCTGCAGTTTCTCGCCGACGCAGACGATGTTACGGATCTCGTAGTTGAGCTCCCCCGCGCCGATGTGCAAAATATCCGTACGCATTGCAATGATTCAGTAGGGTAACGATGATGCTCTCAGAAGAAAAAAAAGACCTCCGTACCCGGGCCGACCTCTCTTCGGCCAAGATACGCCCGTCTTTCTGCGAAAAAACAAGCAGGCGTATTACCACAGGGGTGAAAAAGCGTCAACCGCCCATTTGCGCGGCCGTCGCCAGCAGAGAAGGCACCTCTTCCGCCCGTAGGGGGGGCGACAGGAACGGTCCCTGGGCCTGATCGCAGCCATGCCGGCGCAGGAAATCGTGCTGCGACTGGCGATCGATCCCGTTGCCAACCACCCGCATCCCCAGGGAATGACCGAGGTTGATGATGGCTGAGGTCAAGATGCAGCTATCCGGGTTGGCCGGCACATCGGCCAATACGGCATCGCTGATGGTCAGGCTGCCCAGCGGCAGCCTCTGCAGGCGAGCCAGCGAAGTCCGGTCGGCCCCGAAATCACTGACCGCGCAGCCCAGCCCAAGCCGGCCGAGCCGCCCGAGACACTCGATCATCCGGGCGGTGGCCTCGGTCACGGCTGGTTCGCGAACCTCGATCACCAGCATCGCCGGCGTTACCCTGCCCTGCCGCAGCATCCGATCCAGGGCGGCGAGGAAACCGCTTTCCAACAGTTGCCGTGAGCCGAGCGGAATGGTCATCGGCGGGCACGGGTATCCCAGCTCCCCCCAGGCCTGTAGAGGGGCGCAAACCTCGCCGAGCAGCCATTCGTTCAGCAGATCCAACACGCCGCACTCCTCGGCGGCCGGCACAAAGTCGTGGGGCAAAAGCACTCCCATGGCCGGATGATGCCAGCGCGGCAAGACCCGCAGCCCCGTCAATCGGCCGCTGTGCAGATCGTAGCGGGGCCCATACTCAAGACGCAGCTCGCCGTTGGCCATGGCCCGGCGGAACTGCTGGCCGCTCAACCGCGGCCGCCCGCCGTTGGGGGGCATGCCCTTGCGGTAAAACTGATAGTTGCTACGGCCGATCTCCTTGGCGGCATACAAGGCCAGGTCGGCACATTTGATCACCTCTTCCATGGTGGCGCCGTCCAAAGGAAAAAGCGCGATACCGATGCTGGTGGTAATGGTGAGTTCATGGCCCTTGGCCAGGACCGGAACGCCGAGGGCGGCCATGATCTTGTCGGCCACCACCGACGCATCCTTGCGATCATGGATGGCTTCGAGGATGAAGACAAACTCGTCGCCGCCCAGCCGGGCCACTGTATCCGACTGGCGGCATTGGCGCTGCAGACGGGCGGCCACCTCCACCAGCAGGGCGTCGCCGACATCGTGACCCAAGGTGTCGTTGATGCTCTTGAACCGGTCAAGATCGAGAAACAGAACCGCCACCCCGCTCCGGTTGCGCTCCGCCTTGCTGATCGCCTGGGCAAAACGGTCGCGGAACAGAAGCCGGTTGGGCAGCCCGGTGAGGGGATCGTGGTGGGCCAGCCGGTACAGATGTGACTGGCTCTCCCGCAGTTCCTTTTCGATCCGCAGACGGTCGGTGATGTCGCGGGCCACCTCGATGATCCCGTACAGCTTGCCCTGACCGTCCCGGAGCGGCGATGCCTCCAGTTCGAAGGTGTTGTTGACGCCGTTGCCGTGATAGGGGTTGTGGATCAGCTTGGCCGGCTGTCCGTTGCTCTTGACCTGTTCCACCGGACAGGGATAGCGAAGGTCTTGGCACGGCGTTTCCATCCCGCAAAACAGGCGGTAACACTTCTGCCCGCGCAGCGATTCGATGCTGCCGCCGTCACGGACCAATCGCGCCGCCGCCTGATTGATCAGCAACAGGGTATGGTTCAGATCGACCACCATGACCGGATCGCCGGCACTGTCAATCACCGTTTGCAGAAAGTTGCGTTCGTGATTGACCGCGTCGTGCAATTGCTGCTGGACCAGGGCGATGGCCTGATCCTGGTGTTTTTGCAGGGTGATGTTCTGATGGGTGCCGGTCATGCGCACCGGCATGTTGTTGTCGTCCCGCTCCACCACCCGGCCGCGATCGAGAAACCAGGTCCACTCGCCGTCTTTTTCCTGAACCCGGTATTCGATCCGATACTCCTCGGTCTTGCCGGTAAGATGCTCGTTGAGTACGGCAAGCACCCGGTCCCGATCCTCGGGATGAATAAAGCGCTGCGGCTGGACGCCATCGTCCTTGCTCGACTGGTAGTCGAGCAGTTCCCAATGATCGGGGCTGGTATACATCTCGCCGGTGCGGATGTTCCAGTCCCACAGACCCGCCTGGGAGGCGTGCAGGGCCAACTCGTAGCGCTCCTCGATTCGTTTCAGCTCCTGTTCCCGCTGCCTGGCGGCCTCGTCGGCGAACAGCTGGCGCAAGGCCAGACTGATTGAATCGGTCAGATCGGCCACGATCCGGCATTCAACCGTGGTCGGCGGAACAGCGGAGGTCAGCTGCAGGGTGAGAAATCCGGAAAGGCTGGGGGTGCAGCGGATGGCGGCCGACAACGCCAGCGTGGCGCCGCCGGCGGACGAACCGCAGTCGAGCTCGCAGGTGCAGGATTTACACACCACCGCTTGCCCGTTCGCCGCCTGCAGGGCCCGCAGACCGCAGTCCGGCAACTGTCCCTGACGGAGACGGTCCAGAAGCGGAGCAAACCGTTCGCCCAGCCCCGTCTCGGCGGTGATAACCCCACCGGAATCGCGATCGAGCAGCACCAGCAAGGCGGCACTGCTGACCCCTTCGGCGGTCAACCGGTCGCAGAGGCCCTGGAGAAGATTGGCCAAATCGCGCTCGTGCAAAAGAAATCGGCTGGCGGCATAGGCGGCTTCCAGCAGGGGTGCGCAGTGTTGCATTGAAATCGGGGGTCACGCCGGTTAAAGGGATGGCATCGGCGAAAGAGGGGCAAGACGCCTCGGGCCGCCGGGACGCAAGGGGCACACGGTTGGCCTGGGCCGCTTGCAATCACACGATTTTTTCCGCCTCAGCTTATATTATAACTTTTTAGCTTGTTCAAGAGCGTCTTGCGGGTTATCTGCAGACGGCGGGCTGCCTCGCTGCGGTTGCCGCCGGTCTCTTCCAGGGTCTTGAGGATGAGCATTCGTTCGGCCTCCTTGAGGGTCGCAGGCTCCTCCACCTCCTTGGGGGCGTTCAGTCCGGCCCAGCGTTGAATGGCCAGCGGCAGGGCCGAGAGATCGAGATAGTCGCCGCGCATCAGGATCACGCCGCGCTCGATCGAATGCTCCAACTCGCGCACGTTGCCCGGCCAGGGATAGCGGTTGAGCACATCCATGCACTCCGGGGTGATGCCGCTGACCATGCGGCCGTTCTTGTCGGCAAAGCTTTGGAGGAAATAATTGGCCAGCAGGGGAATGTCGCCGTGGCGCTCGCGCAGGGGGGGCACCCACAGCTCGACCACGTTGAGGCGGTAGTAGAGGTCCTCGCGGAAGCGGCCAGCCGCCACCTCTTCCTCCAGGTCGCGGTTGGTGGCGCAGAGGATGCGCACATCGACCTTGATCGTTTCCTGGCCGCCGACCCGCTGCAGTTCGTGTTCCTGGAGCACACGCAGCAACTTGGCCTGCATGCCGGGCGAGGTTTCGCCGATTTCGTCGAGAAAGAGCGTGCCGCCCTGGGCTTGGACAAAACGGCCCTCGCGGCGGCGGTCGGCACCGGTGAAGGCGCCGCGTTCGTGGCCGAACAGTTCGGATTCGAGCAGGGTTTCGGCCAGGGCGGCGCAGTTGACCTTCACGAACGGTCCCTTGCTGCGCAGACTGGTATGGTGCAGGGCCGAGGCGACCAGTTCCTTGCCGGTGCCCGATTCACCGTTGATCAACACCGTGGCCTCGGTGGGCGCCACGTGGACGATCATTTCCCACAGCTCCTGCATCGGTGCCGATGTGCCGATGATCCGGCCATCATCGCCGAAAGGCTGCCCCACGGCCATGGTCTGGCTTTCCCGCTGGCGATGGCCCATGGCCACCTCCAGGGTGGTGCGCAGCCGATCGAAATCGAGCGGCTTGGTCAGATAATCGTGCGCGCCCTGCTTGATCGCCGCCACGGCCGAATCGACCGAGGAGAAGGCGGTCATGATGATCACCGGAATGGCCGGATTGAGGGCATGGATTCGCTTCAGGGCCTCCATGCCGTCCATGGTGGTCATGCGCACGTCCATGAGGATGGCGTCAAAGGGCCCCCGCTCGACCGCGGCCACGGCGGTGGACCCATCGTCCGCCTCCTCGGCGTCCCACCCCCATTCGGCGAACAAGGAATGGAGCATGAAACGGTGCACCCGTTCATCGTCCACCACCAGAATTTTTGCTTTGGCCTGTGCCCCCACGCGCGCTCACCCTTTTCCCGGTTGCTGGATTATCAATCGATCATGAACACAAATAAAAATCAGCAGAATCAAGCTGCTCCACGGTGCCCATGGAACATACGCTGACAATACCAAAGGTGATAGCAGGCGGCAAGGGTCTGGGCACCCTGGCCGACGGCATGAAGGTGATGGTCGCCGGGGTGTTGCCGGGGGAAAGGGTGACGGTACGAGAGACCCGAATCCATCGGGGCTACAAGGAGGCCAGCCTGGTCCGGGTTGAAGAGCCTGCGCCCGAGCGCATTCTCCCCCCCTGCCCTCACTACGGCCTGTGCGGCGGCTGCGACCTCCAGCACGGCAGCTACCCCACCCAGCTGGCGATCAAGCGCTCGATCCTGGACGAGGCCCTGCGGCGATCCCGGCTTGATCTGCCGCCGGATCACCCCGGTCCCGCTTTGTCCTCGCCCCAGCCCTTTGGGTACCGCCATCGGCTGCGGCTCCACCTCGACCAGGTCGGCCGGCTTGGCTTCCATCAGGGCGGGAGCAACGAGGTGGTTCCGATCCGCCGCTGCCTGCTGGCCACCGAACCGATCAACCGGGCGATCGGCGCCCTGGTCGATGCGGGCTGGCCGGCGCGGCTCCGGGAGCTGGTCAGCGCCGTGGAGCTGATCCACAGTCCGGCCGACGACCGGGTGATCCTTGTCCTGCAGGCCACGGCGGCGTTGCGCCCCGACTCGGCTGCCGACCTGGTCACCGCACTCAACCGCCTGGCCGACAACACGATCGTGCAGGCGGAGCCCATCGGCCGGTCGGGGGATCGCGCGCGCGCCGCCGACCTGTGCCAGGATTTCGCGGTCCTTGGCCATGCCTATCGGCTGTGTTGGGATCACCGGTGTTTTTTCCAGGTCAACGTCCGCCAGAATCCACGCTTGATCGAGCTCGCCCTGGGCCTGCTGCCCCTGTCACCGCCACCTCGTGCCGCCCTCGACCTGTTCTGCGGCATGGGCAATTTTTCCATTCCGCTTGGCCTCATGGGCACGCAGGTGAGCGGAGTCGAGCACAACCGGACGAGCGTTCATTGGGCGGAACACAACAGCCGTGCCGCGGGGCTGACCACGGCCCGCTTCCGCAGCGCCGATGTCGGCCAGGCACTGCGCAGCCTGGTGGCGCGCAAGGCCCGCTTCGATTGCGTCCTGCTCGATCCGCCTCGCCAGGGATTGGGCAAGACCGCGGCGCTACTCGCCCGGCTTGGCCCGCAGCATATCCTGTCCATCTCCTGCGATCCGGCCACCCTGGCCCGCGACCTGGCGCTGATCGTCCAGAATGGCTACCGCATCGTTCAGGTCACCCCGGTGGACATGTTCCCCCAGACCCATCACATCGAAACCGTCGCCCTCCTTGAAAGGAATTGACATCAACGCGGACGCGAACTATTTTGACCCGTCCATTTGGGACCTCCAGCGTCTTCCTTCCGTGCCCCAGGGCCTCTTTTCAACCTCCGCCCGCGGGGTTGGCGCATACCACAACTCTTCTCGCACACAGATCATGGAAACAACGAGCAACCTTCTCAAACAGCGGCGGGAAAAGGCCGAATCCCTGGCCCAATCCGGCGTCAAGCTGTTCAGCAATACCTTCAAGGCCCCTGATCCCATCATCGACATCCTGCCCCAGGGCGAACACCTCGCACCCGAATGTCACGACGACTCGGGCCACAGCTACCGGGTGGCCGGCCGGGTGATGTCGATGCGCAAGTTCGGCAAGGCGGCCTTCTTTCACCTCCAGGACGCCAGCGAACGCCTCCAGATCTATGCCCGCCGCGACCTGCTGGGCGAGGAGGTCTACGATCTCTTTAAAAAATGGGATGTGGGCGACATTGTCGGCGTCGAGGGACGGCTGTTCAAGACCAAGACCGGCGAGCTGTCGCTGGAGGCCACCACCCTGCAGATGATCACCAAGTCGCTGCGGCCGCTGCCGGAGAAGTTCCACGGCCTGACCGATGTCGAGACCCGTTACCGCCAGCGCTATCTCGATCTGATCGTCAATCCCGAGGCGCGCGAGGTGTTCAAGAAGCGGGTGGAGATCATCCGGCTGATCCGCGAATTTCTCAACAACCGCGGCTACATGGAGGTGGAAACCCCGATGATGCAGCCGGTGCCCGGCGGCGCCACGGCCAAGCCCTTCCGCACCCACCACAACGCGCTTGACATGGATCTCTACCTGCGCATCGCCCCGGAACTCTACCTCAAACGGCTCTTGGTGGGCGGCTTCGAGAAGGTGTTCGAGATCAACCGCAACTTCCGCAACGAGGGACTCTCGACCCGCCACAACCCGGAATTCACCATGCTCGAATTCTATCAGGCCTACGCCACCTACCACGACCTGATGGACCTGACCGAGGAGATGGTTTCGTGGCTGGCCCATGAGGTCACCGGCTCCATGGACATCAGCTATCAGGGCACACCGGTCAACCTGGCCCCGCCCTGGCGGCGGCTGACCATGGAGGAATCCCTGGTGCAGATCGGCGGCCTCGATCCGGCGGTACTCGAGGACGACACGGCGGTGATGGCGCTGGCCAAGCAAAAGGGGATCGAACTCCAGCCGGGCGCCGGCCCGGGCAAGGCCAAGACCGAGCTGTTCGAGCTGCTGGTCGAGGAACGGCTGATCGACCCGACCTTCATCACCTCCTATCCCACCGAGGTTTCGCCCCTGGCCCGGCGCAACGAGGAAGACCCCACCGTCACCGACCGCTTCGAGCTGTTCATCACCGGCCGGGAGATCGCCAACGCCTTTTCCGAGCTCAACGACCCCATCGACCAGCTGCAACGCTTCCAGAAACAGATCGACGAGCGCGGCGAGGACGAGGAGATCCATCCGGTGCTCGACCGCGACTATGTCCGCGCCTTGGAATACGGCATGCCGTCGGCCGCCGGCGAGGGTATCGGCATCGACCGGTTGGTCATGCTGCTCACCGATTCGCCCTCGATCCGCGACGTCATCCTCTTTCCGCAGATGAAGCCGGAAATCGGCGAGTGATCCGGTCGACCGCCGCATGGCCGCCTTTGAATGGTTCGTCAGCCTGCGCTACCTGCGGGCCAAACGTAAACAGAAATTCATCTCCCTGATCACCGTCATTTCCATCCTCGGGGTGGCGGTTGGAGTCCTGGCCCTGATCGTGGTCCTGTCGGTGTGGACCGGATTCACCGAGGGACTGCGTGATCAGATTATCGGCGTCAACGCCCATGCCCTGGTCCAGCGCTTCGGCGGCCCCATTGCCGACACCGAGGAGGTGACTGCACGGATTCAGGCCGTGGAAGGGGTTGCGGCCACCACGCCGTTCATCAACGGCCAGGCCCTGATCAGTTCCAGCAGCCAGTCCACCGGCGTGTTTCTGCGCGGTATCGATGCCGCCAGCGCCCTGCGGGTGCTCAGCATCGGTCAAAAGATGCAGGCCGGGGCGCTGACCGACCTCGACCAGCCCCTGGAGGTGCCGGCCATTGTCCTGGGCCGCGACATGGCCCGCCAGCTGCAAGTGGGCGTGGGCGACCGGGTGCGCTTGATGTCGCCCAACGGGCCGCTCTCGCCCATGGGGGTGCTGCCCAAGATCCGCACCTGCCTGGTGGTGGGCATCTTCCACACCGGCATGTCCGAGTATGACTCGACCATCGGCTACATCAGTCTCGACACCGCCCGCAGCCTCACCGACCTGCGCCAGGGGGTGCATGGCATCGAGATCCGGGTCGCGGACATCGACCAAGCCGACCGGACAGCCCAGGCTGTCCAGCAGGCCCTGGGCAGCGGCTATTCGGTGCGTGACTGGATGCGCCTCAATCAGAACATGTTTGCCGCCCTCAAGCTGGAAAAGACCGGCATCTTCATCGCTCTCAACCTGATCATCCTGGTGGCGGCACTGAACATCATCAGCGCCCTGACCATGGTGGTGATGGAAAAAAACCGCGACATCGCCATCCTCAAATCCATGGGCGCCACCACCCGCTCGATCATGCGCATCTTCTTCTACCAGGGCATGGTGATCGGCCTTTCGGGCACGGTCATCGGCCTGGCCGGGGGCTTGGGCCTCTGCGCCCTGCTCAAGCGCTACAAGATCATCGAACTGCCGCCGGATGTCTATCCCATGTCCACCATGCCGATCAAGGTGGTGCCGTTTGACGTGGGCGTCATCCTCATCTCCGCCATCGTCATCACCCTGGCCGCGACCCTCTACCCCTCGTGGAAGGCATCGCGCATTCGTCCGGCCGAGGCCCTGAGCTATGAATAAGCCGCTGCTTCAGGCCACGGGCCTGTGTAAATCGTACCTGAGCGGACAGGACACCATCACCGTGCTCAAGGAGGTCGATCTCTCGGTGCAGCCCGGCGAGATGACCGCGATCATCGGCGCCTCGGGTTCGGGCAAGACTACCCTGCTGCAGATTCTCGGCACCCTGGATGTGCCCGACGCCGGCCACATCGTCTTTGACGGCACCGAACTGACCGGCAAGAGCGAGCCGGAACTGGCCGGCCACCGCAACACCCGTATCGGCTTTATCTTCCAATTCCACCACCTGCTGCCCGAGTTCTCCGCCCTGGAAAACGTGATGATGCCGGGATTGATCAACGGCCGGCCGCGCTCGGTGCTCAAGGACAAGGCCCAGGAGCTGCTTGAGCGGGTGGGATTGGGCGAGCGACTCGAGCATCGCAGCGGCGAGCTGTCCGGCGGCGAACAGCAGCGGGTCGCCCTGGCCCGCGCCCTGGTGATGGAACCGGCCCTGTTGCTGGCCGACGAGCCCACCGGCAACCTCGATTCCGCCAGCGGCACCCGGGTTTTCGCCCTGCTGCGCGAACTCAGTGCCAGCCTCGGTCTGGCGGTGGTCATGGTCACCCACAACATGGAGTTGGCCCGGGCCATGGATCGCTGTCTCACCCTGGTCGACGGCAGCCTGCGATAACCCCGGCCGGAGCCAACAACTCAACGGCCGACGATGCGGCGATCGGCATCGGGTCATGCCGCCCGGGGCGCCGCGGACACAACAGCGCACTTTGCACCATCACCACTCCCCCAGGACGACACCAAGCCATGAACCAACCATGCCCCTCCCCCCGCCTGCAGCCAACGCTGGCCAACCGCCTGAAGTGGATCCGTTATTTCATCAAATTTTCCGTTCGCTACGGCCACTGGGATTTTTTCAGCGATTTCAACATCGAGATCAACACCTCGTGCAACAGGCGCTGCGCCTACTGCCCCAACAGTGTGTTCGAGCGGGGGCTGATCAAAAACGAACAGCGCATGGACGAGGCCCTGTACCATAAGCTGATCGACGAGCTGGCCACCATCAACTTCAGGGGACGGCTCAGCCCCCAGCTGTACGGCGAACCGCTGCTCGACCCCCGACTCATCCCGCTGATGGCCTACACCAGGGCGAAGCTGCCCAAGGTTCATATCGTCCTCATCTCCAACGGCGATGCCCTGACCGTGGACACCTTCCATGCCCTGATCGAGGCCGGAGTCGACAAATTTTCCATTACCCAGCACGGCGAATCGATGAGCAACAACATGCAGGCCCTGTTTGCCCATTTGGAAAACAACGACAAGCTGTTGGCCAGGATCCGCTACAACCGCTTCGACGCGGATACACCGCTGTACAATCGCGGCGGCCTCATCCAACCGGCCAGGGTCAACACCGTTCCCCGCTGCACCGATCCCGGCAATCCGGTGGCCATCGATTACGCCGGCAACGTGATCCTCTGCTGCCACGATTATCTGAGCTCGGTGGTCTTCGGCAACATCCGCACCGACAAGTTTCTCGATATCTGGTTCAGCCCCCGATACCGGGCGATCCGGAAACAGCTCAGAAACGGCGAATACCGCCTGCCCATCTGCCGAAAATGCACTGGGCAGGAAGCGTCCTGCCCCCCGCAGCAGACCGTCACCACTTTCTAACCGCCGGAGAATCCCATGCACCGATCCGCTCTCAATACAGCCCTGTTCCTAGCCAGCGCCCTCCTGCTTTTCTGCGCCGGCTGCTCGCCGACCAAACACTCCGCGGCCACGCAGCAATCGCCGCCGACGCAGGCGCATCGGCCCACCGCCGACGCCACCGATCCGGCCGCTGCCGCCAGCACGGCGGGCGAGGCGGCAAGGGAGGCGAGCGCGTCCCCGGTCTGCGCCTCCCCGGAACAGCTCCTCAACAGCGAGCGCAACCGGGATGCCTGCTACCATCTGCGGCCGGCGAAAACGATGGTGGTCAAAAAGACGGTCAAACAAAGCCGTCCATCGAACAAAGCAAGCAAGAAAACCGCCGGAAAGACGACCAAAGGCAAGGCCGCCAAGGTGGCGGTCAAACAGAAAAAAAAGGCGGCCGCCGCCACGACCCGGGTCGTCACCACCAGGACCGTCGGTCTCTGTCAGCCGCAGAGCCTGATCTATGCCCGCTGCCGCACCGGGATCACCACCTGCCGACTGGGCAACACCAGTCCGGTCCAGTGGTTTGCCTGCGCCCGCGCCAACAGCGCCACCTCGGCCATGCCCGCCGCCGGCTCGGTGATCGTCCTCGACGCCAACACAGGCCGCAACATGCCCACCGGTCATCCCGCCTATGTCGAAGAGGTGCGTAACAATCCCGATGGCACCTGGACCCTGCGCATCAGCCACACCAACTACGACCGCCAATGCCATCTGGACCAGGATGCCACGGTGTTGTTTGATCCCCGGCGCATGACCGCCTCGTTCGAATCCGGCCCCTGGGGTCCGTGGGCCAAGAATCTCAAGGTCCTGGGCTTTATCCTCCGCTAGCTGCGGTTGTTGAAAGGCTGCAACCATCCCCTCTCTCCCTGAGCCGCCCATGTCGCCCCCACATCGAGACGCCGACCGCGCCAAGTTGTTGGAACAGATTAACCGACTCTCCCCCCTGGAACGCTCCGTGCTGTACGTCCTGGCGGTAGCCGCCGAACCTGTGGCCAATGCCACGGTGTGTACGCTCTGCACCCAAGCCGGCCTGCCCTTGAACGACGAAACCGACGGTCCCCCCCTTACATCCTTGGCCCCGCAGTTGCGTCGCCTGCGAACTCTGGGGCTTATCGACGAGCACAATCTGATCAACGAGCTGATCGTCGAGGTGGTTGTCCGCAGGCTGTTTGCCGACAAACAGAGTACAATCACGCCACTGCCGCAGACCGTGGAAACGGCCAAGAAACGCGTTATCCCCAACCGCAGCGGTGTCAAAACCCGCGCTCCCAAACCGCAGCCGCTGCCGGTTCCTGTCTTCCTGGCCTGGTCGATTATCACCGCTGTCCGCTCGGTGCTGCCCGCACCAACCACGTCGTATTCCTTCATGGGCCGCCAACTGACCGCCGCCTGCAGCCGGACCCAACGCGAGTTGCGCATTGCCCTGTACTACGGCGACGACGCATCGAGCCTTGCCGCCCTAACCGACACCCTGCTCTCCCACTGCTGCGAACACCAGCCGTTCATTCATCCGCTGGTCCGCTTGGTCGCCAACCCCTTTGACCCTGTTTGGTGTACAACCCTGCCCGCCGCACGTCAGATCCAGCTCCTCACCCTCATCCTTTCCCACTCGTTTTTTTATCTGGAAGCAGAGCCGGAGGCGTGGAAGCTCGCCTGTGATCCGGCCCTGCGGGCGGCGGCTTCCCCAGGCGACCGGGTGACGCTGCTCTACTACCTGATCCACCAGCACATCCTCAGCGGGCAGACCGCCCAGGCGCGCCAGTGCATTGAAGAGATGCGGCGCGACACCGCCAACTACGCTTTTGGATTCGGCGGCTGGATTGCCCTGATCGAAGGCCGGATCGACGAGGCGCTGGAGCTTTTTGAATCCGATCTCAAGGAATTGCGAAAACGACAGCGCAAACGCGCCGCCCTTCTCAGCTCCGACCTGACCCCCTTTTTCCTCCTGGCCCTGCTGCGCAAGGGTGACGCCGCCAGCCTTGGCAAGGCCGGCGTCTATCTCGACCAAGCCCTGCGCCGCAGCGAGCCGGTCAACTCCATAGCCGTTGGCCTGGCCTCCATCGAGGCCATGCTCGGCAGCCAGAGCGGACTTTCCGCCGAGGCCGCTCGCCGGCCGCTGCGCCCCTACACCGAGAAGAGAAGCAAAATCGAGGGCGCGCTCGGCCCCCTCCTGGTCGGCATGGCCCTGTTTTCCATTGACGGCCGCCTCGCCCGCAAGGACATCACTCTCCTCAACCAGTCGTTTGAGCGCGCCCGCGAGGCAGGATTCGACTGGCTGGCCCTGGAGTACGCCCAGCTGCTCTGCCGGGCCGACAAGGAGACAACCAGCCGCCGGGAGTATGTTCGCGCCACCCGCGAGACCCTGGGCCTGGTTCCGCTGACGGCGGGCATCGAGGTCGAGGTGCCCTGGCGCAAGAGCCTGCGCGCCCTGCGCATGGCGGCCGAAGGCGCGGACAAACCGAACACGGAAGGCGGGCATGGGCCGCGCAACCGCATCGTCTATCTGCTGCGCTTTGCCGCCACCGGGGCACTTGCCGAAATCAGTCCGCTGGAGCAAAAACTCAGCGCCAAGGGCGTCTGGACCAAGGGACGGCCCATCGCCCTGCAACGACTGGTCAGCGGCGACAAGCTCGACGGCCTGACCGAGGCCGATCACCCCCTGCGCGCTGCCATCCGGCGGGTGGACGCCTATTACGGCAGCCATCACTACGCCTTCAACCTCAAGCAGGCCCTGCCTGCTCTGATCGGCCATCCCCTGCTCTTCCTCGCCGATGCGCTGACCACACCGGTGGAAGTGCTCAAGGGCGAGCCGGAGATCCTGGTGGTGGGCAAGGGCAAGGATATGGTGATCCGCTTCTCGCCCGACGTGGGGAGCGAGGAACGCTACGCGTTGGTGCGGGAAACGCCCAGCCGCTATCGGGTGGTCGAATGCACCGAGGCCCACCATCGCCTGGCCCGGATTCTTGGCGCCAAAGGCCTGACCCTGCCGGCGTCGGCCATGGACGAGGTGGCCCCGGTGCTGGCCTCGATGGCCTCCCTGGTCACGGTCCACTCGACCATTCCCGGAACGGCCCACGCGGTGACCGCCATCCCGGCCGATCCCCGCCCCCGCGTCCATCTCCTGCCCCACGGCGAGGGGTTTCGCCTGGAGGTCTTTGTCAGGCCACTGGGCAATGGCGGCCCTTACCTCAAAGCCGGCCAGGGAGCAAAAAATCTGATGGCCGACGTTGAAGATCGCAAATGCCAGACGGAGCGCAACCTGCAGGAGGAAAGGGCCCGGGCCGCGGCCTTGGTGCGCAGCCTGCCCAGCCTTGCCGCCTTGTCCGAGCTGGACGGCCAGTGGTTTGCCGAGTCGCCCGAGGAGGCCCTGCAGGTGCTGCTGGAATTGCGGGAACGGCAGGAACACGGCGACGCCCTGGTGGAGTGGCCCGAGGGCGAGAAACTCAAGGTCGGCCCCCCGGTGTCCTGTGCCAACATGCGCTTGCGGCTGGGCAGTGCCGACAACTGGTTCGAGGTCGAGGGCGAACTGCGGGTGGACCAGGAGCGGGTGCTGAACATCAAGCAGTTGCTCGACCTGGTGCAGACCACCCCGCACCGTTTTCTGCCCCTGGGCGACGGCGAGTTTGTCGCCCTGTCCCACGAGCTGCGCAAACGGCTCGATGAGCTGGCCGCTTATGCCGACAAACGGGGCAAAAAGATCGGCGTCCATCCCTTGGCCGCCCTGGCCCTGGAGGAGTTCACCCATCAGGTCGGCGAACTGGATGCCGCTCCCCAGTGGTTTGAACGGATCTCGCGCCTCCGCGAGGGACTGGCCCAGACGCCGCAACCGCCCTCGACCCTCAAGGCCCAACTGCGCGACTACCAGCGCGACGGCTTCCACTGGCTGGCCCGTCTGGCGCATCTGGGGTTGGGTGCCTGCCTGGCCGACGACATGGGGCTGGGCAAGACGGTGCAGACCCTGGCCGCCATTCTCCACCAGGCGCCCCAGGGACCGACCCTGGTGATTGCCCCCACCTCGGTCTGCGCCAACTGGCTGGCCGAGGCCAGGCGCTTTGCCCCCACCCTCAACGGCATTCCCTTCGGCGGCACCGATCGCCAGAATCAAATCGCCCATCTTGGCCCCTTCGATCTCGTCGTGGCCAGCTACGGCCTGCTCCACCAGGAATCGCACCTGCTCACCGCGGTCCAGTGGCAGACCGTGGTGTTGGACGAGGCCCAGGCGATCAAGAACGCCGCCACCAAGCGCTCGCAGGCGGCCATGCACCTCCAGGCCCGATTCAGGGTCGTGACCACCGGCACGCCGATCGAGAATCATCTGGGCGAGTTCTGGACCCTGTTCAACTTCATCAACCCTGGCCTGCTCGGCTCCCGGGAACGATTCACCACCCGCTTCGCCGCGCCGATCGAACGGCACAACGACCGCGAGGTCGCCCGCCGGCTGAAAAAATTGGTACAGCCCTTTATCCTCCGCCGGCTCAAATCCCAGGTGCTCGAAGAACTGCCGCCACGGACCGAGGTGGTACTCCGGGTGGAACTGAGCCCGGAGGAAACGGCCTTCTACGAGGCCCTGCGCCAACAGGCCCTGGAGCGGATCGACGCCGAGCAAGGGACAAACGGGCAGAAGCCGATGCGCATCCTGGCCGAGATCACCCGCTTGCGCCAGGCCTGTTGCCACCCGCGCCTGCTCCAGGCCGACAGCACGATCGCCGGCGCCAAGCTCGCCCTCTTCGGCGAGGTGGTGGCGGAACTGCTCGACAACGGCCACAAGGCCCTGGTGTTCAGCCAGTTCGTCGGCCACCTGGCCCTGATCCGCGAATATCTCGATGCGCGTGCCATTCCGTACCGTTATCTCGACGGCTCGACTCCGCCCAAGGAACGGCAGCGCGAGGTCGAGGCCTTCCAGGCCGGCCAGGGCGATCTCTTTCTCATCAGCCTCAAGGCCGGCGGCCTGGGACTGAATCTGACCGCCGCCGACTATGTCATCCACATGGATCCCTGGTGGAATCCGGCGGTGGAGGACCAGGCCTCGGACCGGGCGCACCGCATCGGCCAGCAGCGGCCGGTGACCGTCTACCGCCTGGTGGCGCAGCAGACCATCGAGGAGAAGATCGTGCGCCTCCATGCCGAAAAACGCGACCTGGCCGACAGCCTGCTCGACGCAACCGACACCAGCGCCAGCCTCTCCGCCGACGACCTGCTGCGGTTGATTCGGGAGGGGTGAGTTTTTTTCATCGGTGACCGGCTCCTCTTCCTGTTCAAGTGCTTATACTGAAAGGTACACTTGTCACTTCTCGTTCAAGGAGGATGTCATGTTCAGATCGCTGCTCTTCGTTGTTGTCGCTCTTGCTTCCCAGCTCTTCACCATGCCCGCAATCGTCCAGGCCCAGGCACCACAGGTCGGCAGCCAGGTGCCCGGCTATTATCGCATGCAGTTGGGCCGTTTTGAGATCACCGCCCTCTTTGATGGCGCCATTCAACTCGACACCAAGCTGCTCCACAATGTCGACGCGGCCGATCTCGATACCCTGCTCGCCAGGATGTTTGTCGGCAATCCCAAGATGCAGACCGCGGTCAACGCCTATCTGGTCAACACCGGCGAACAACTGGTGCTGATTGATACCGGGGCCGGCACCCTCTTTGGCCCAAACCTCGGTTGTATTCGCCCGAACCTGGAAGCCAGCGGCCATACCCCGGAGCAGGTGGATGTGGTCCTGCTCACCCACATGCACGGCGACCACCTCGGCGGCCTGAACGACGAGCACGGCCAACCGCTGTTCGCCAAGGCCAAGGTGTGGGTCGCCCAGGCGGACAACGACTACTGGCTGAACGAACAGACGGCGGCAAGCGCGCCGGAAGCGAAACGGGCCGCCTTCACGCTAGCCCGCGACATCGCCGCCCCCTACCAGGCCAACGGCCGGTGGAACACCTTTGCCGCGGGCACGGTGCTGGTGCCCGGCATCCGGGCGGTCACGGCCAGCGGCCACACGCCCGGTCATACCGCCTATGCGGTGGAATCCGACGGACAGAAGCTGCTCATCTGGGGCGACGTGGTCCACGCCCATGCGGTCCAGTTCGCCCATCCGGAGGTGTCCATCGAATTCGATGTTGACCAACAGCAGGCCATCGCCACCCGCAAGGCCCTGATGGCGGAAATGGCGAACAGCCGGACCCTGGTCGCCGGCATGCACCTGCCCTTCCCGGGTATCGGCCATGTCCGCGCCGAGGGCAGCGGCAGCTATACCTGGGTGCCGGCGGAGTTTGCGCCCATGCCCGGCCGTTGATCCGTACAAAAAAAAAGCCGCTTCCCGGCATGGGAAGCGGCTCTGCTCTCTGCCCCGTGCGTGCGGGAGAGGTTACCCGATATGCTCCAGGGCAATCTTGAGCATCCGGCGCACCGGTTCGGCCGCGCCCCAGAGCAATTGATCGCCCACGGAAAAGGCGCTGACATACTCGGGCCCGAGATTCATCTTGCGCAACCGGCCCACCGGGATATCGAGCGTGCCGGTGACCCGGGCCGGGGTCAGCTCCTTGAGGGTCTGTTCCTTGGTATTTGCCACCAAGTGGACCCATGGATTATGACCGGCGATGGCCTGCTCGATCTCCGTCAAGGGAACATCCTTGTTCAGCTTGATGGTAAAGGCCTGGCTGTGACAGCGCATGGCGGAGATGCGCACGCAGCAGCCGTCCACCGGAATCTGGCCGGGAGCAAGGCCCAGGATCTTGTTGGTTTCGGTGACCCCCTTCCATTCCTCGCGGGTCTGGCCGTTGTCCATGGCGGTGTCGATCCAGGGAATGAGGCTGCCGGCCAGGGGCGCGCCGAAATTATTGATCGGAAAGGCCGGGTTGCGCAGGGTCTCGACCACGTTGCGATCCAGCTCGAGGATGGCCGAGGCCGGATTGTCGAGCAGGTACCCGGCGTTCTCGCCCACCAGGCGCATCTGCTCCACCAGTTCGCGCATGTTCTTGGCCCCGGCGCCGGAAGCGGCCTGATAGGTCTGGCTGCTGATCCACTCCACCCAGCCGCGCTCGAACAGGCCGCCGAGCGCCATGAGCATCAACGAGACGGTGCAGTTGCCGCCGATGTACTTCTTGATGCCCTTGGCCAAGCCCTGATCGATCACCTTGCGGTTGACCGGGTCAAGGACGATGATCGAATCGGCGTCCAGCCGCAGCTTGGAGGCGGCGTCGATCCAGTAGCCCTGCCACCCCTTGGCCATCAACTGCGGATACACCTCGGCGGTGTAGCTGCCCCCCTGACAGGAGACGATGATGTCCATCTCCGCCAGCAGCGCCACGTTGCGGCCGTCCATCAGCTCATGGACCGTGCCGTTGACCTCCGGGCCGGCCTGCCCGGCCTGCGAGGTGGAAAAAAATAGCGGCTCATAGCCCTGAAAATCCCCTTCCTGCCGCATCCGCTCCATGAGCACGGAGCCGACCATGCCGCGCCAGCCGACAATACCTACTTTTTTCATAGTTTCCTTCCGCTGTGGTTCACAATGTTGCGCCTGGCTCAGTGCAGGCGAAAATATCCCTTCAATTCATCGGCGATCACCGGGGCCACCGAATAGACTTGGAGCAGGTCGTCGCTCTCCCGGCCCGGATAGGTGTCGGCGCCGATGATGCAGCCGATCCCCTTTTCCAGAAAGCGCTCCCGGGCATTGCCGGCCAGGACCAAATGGGTGGCCATGACCATCACTCCGACCGCGCCCGCCTGATAGCAGCGATCCACGGTCTGGAGCATGGAGCCGCCCGTGCGGATCATGTCGTCGCAGATGATCGCGGTCCGGCCCCGCACCGCGCCGGACAACTGGCCGACAATGGTCTGGTCGACATCGTAGCGGTCCTTGTTGGCGGCGGTGTGCGGGCAGCCGAGCAGCCCGGCCAGCCGCGCCACCCGTTTGGAAAAGCCATAATCCGGCGATACCAGCACCGGATTGTCGATGTGCAGCTGGCGGATCTTCTCGGCGGCCACCTGCTCGGTCCACAGATGGCGGGTGCGCACCTCGCCGCTGTGGGCATGCATCACCGACTCGGAGTGGAGATCGAGAAAGGCGACATAGTCGGGCCGGGCGCGGAAGATCTGCCGGGTGCGGGTGATCCCCTTGGGAATCTCGCCCGACTCGGGCTTGGCCCGCTCCATGGTCGAGTAGCCCAGGTAGGGAATGACCACGTTGACCGACAGGGCATTCCAGTAACGCGCCCCGGTGACCAGGTCGATCAGTTCCTGATGGGCGCAATCGTCCGGGGTGTTGGCGATGATCACCAGGTCGTGGCCGGCGATGTCACGGGGAAAGGCATGGTACAGCTCGCCGTCGGCAAAGGTGCGGGTGATCATCTCGGTCACCGGAATATCCAGCTCCCTGGCCACCTTGGCGGCCATTTGCGTGGCGGAACTGTTGGCGATTAGAATGATGTTTTTCCTTCTCGGCATGCCTTTCCCTCCCTGCTGATGGTTTAGTTGGCCAGGATTTCGGCGACGATCGCGTCTCCCATGGCGCTGGTGGACACCGGCGTCACACCCGGAGTGGCGATGTCGCGGGTCATGATCTTCTTGTCGAGAATGGCCGAAACCGCCGCCTCGATGGCCGCGGCCGCCTGGTCCTGGCCCAGACTGTACTTGAGCAGCATCGCCGCCGACAAAATTTGGGCGATCGGGTTGGCGATGCCCTGGCCGGCAATGTCCGGGGCCGAGCCGCCGGCCGGCTCGAACAGGCCGAATTTGGAGCTGTTGAGGCTGGCCGAGGCGAGCATGCCCATGGAGCCGGTGAGCATGGCGGCCTCATCGGAGATGATGTCGCCGAACATGTTGCCGCAGAGCATGACGTCGAACTGGTGCGGATCGCGGACCAACTGCATGGTGGCGTTGTCGATGTAGATGTGGCTGAGCTCCACATCCGGGAACTCCTTGGCCACCTCCTTGACCACCTCGCGCCAGAAGACCATGCAGGTGAGCACGTTGGCCTTGTCCACCGAGGTGACCTTTTTCCGGCGCAGGCGGGAGGCCTCGAAGGCCATGCGGGCGATGCGCTCGATCTCGGAGCGTTTGTAGATCTTGGTGTCCCAGGCGCGCTCATCCGGACCACTGCCCTCGCGCCCCTTGGGTTGGCCGAAGTAGATGCCCGAGGTCAGCTCGCGCACCACCAGCACATCAAAGCCGTCGCCGACAATGTCGGCACGCAGCGGACAGGCGGCGGCCAGGGCCTTGAACACCTTGGCCGGCCGCAGGTTGCAGAACAGGTCAAAATGTTTGCGCAGGGGAAGGAGCGCGGCTCGTTCCGGCTGCTGCGCCGGCGGCAGACTCTCCCATTTCGGGCCGCCGACCGAGCCGAACAGAATCGCCTCGCTCGCCTCGCAGACCGCCAGCGTCGAGGCGGGCAGGGCCTCGCCATGGTTGTCGATGGCGATCCCGCCGACATCGGCGTGGGTATATTCCAGGGCAAAGCCGAATTTCTGTTGAACAGCATCCAGTACCTTGATGGCCTCGGCCATCACTTCCGGGCCGATGCCATCACCGGCCAAAACTGCAATTGTGTGTGCCATAGTATCCTCTGTGGAAAACGGAACGATTCCGTGATGGTGTGGGAGCGGAGAGAGCTTTGTACTACCAGATCATCCGCGATTATTCCAGAAAAAGGCGCACCTCAGGCAGGACAGACAACGGCCAGCAGCCGGGGCGCGCCGGAAAAGGGCAAGGCGAACGCGCGGGTCTCGGCAATCCGCCACGGCCCGGAAGCGAGGGTTTCGATGCCGGCCAGTGTGTGCTCGCGGGCGAGCATCAGGATCACCCGGGCCTCGGGGATGGCCAGGGGCCGGACCAGCGGCAGGAAGAGGCCCGGCTCGGCCACGGCCCGGCTGGTGACGTGGGTAAATCGTCCTTGCCAGGCCTGGGCATGGGGTTCGAGCCGGTCGGCGACCACCTCCGTGTTGCTCAGCCCCAGGGTACGGATCAGGTGACGGAGAAAGCTGACCCGTTTCTGCCGGGGCTCCACCAGGGTGAACCGGGCCTCGGGCAGCACGCAGGCCAGCACCAGGCCGGGAAAACCGGCACCGGTACCGACATCGAGCAGGTGCACCGCCTCCGGCTCCTGCAGCAGCGGCGCCAGGGTGAGCGAATCGAGGAAATGAAGTTCGACCGCCTGCTCTTCCGGGGTGTCGCGGGCGATCAGGTTGACCCGCCGGCTCCACTTCATCAGTTGAGCGAGATAGATGAGCAGCCGCTCGATGGCCTCGTCGCCCAGCGGAATGCCCAGCCGCTGGGAACCGGTGCGGAGCAATTGCCGGTTATCGCTGGCCAAGGCGGATGGCCACCGAATTGCCGTGCGCGGTCAGCCCCTCGAGCGCGGCCAGACGGCGGATATGGTTACCGTCGGCCTCCAGGGCCTGGCGCGAATAGGAAATGATCGAACTCTTCTTGAGGAAGGTCTCCACGCCCAGGGCCGAGGCGATCCGGGCCGTGCCCATGGTCGGCAGCACATGATTGGGGCCGGCGACATAGTCGCCCGCTGCCTCCGGCGTCCACGAGCCAAGAAAGATGGCGCCGGCATGGCGAATTTTGGGCAGCCACTGCCAGGGCTCGGCGATCTGCAGTTCCAGGTGTTCGATGGCGATCTCGTTGGCCAGCTCGATGGCCTGCTCCAGGCTGTCGGCCAGCAGGATCAGACCCCGCTCGTTCAGGGCGGTGCGGGCGATGTCGGCCCGGGGCAGCTGCGGCAGCTGGAGTTCGAGTTCACGGACGATTGCCCCGGCCAGGGACTCGCTGGTGGTGATGACCATGGCCAGGGCCTGCGGATCGTGCTCGGCCTGGGCGAGCATGTCGGCGGCGACAAAGGCGGCCTGGGCGGTGTCGTCGGCCACGATCAGTACCTCGCTTGGGCCGGCGAGCATGTCGATGCGCACCCGTCCCATGACCTGGCGCTTGGCCTCGGCCACGTACTGGTTGCCCGGGCCGACGATCACATCCACCGCCGGCACGCTTTCGGTGCCAAAAGCCAGGGCGGCGATGGCCCAGGCCGAACCGATCTTGTACACCTCGTCGATGCCGATCTCGCGGGCCGCGACCAAAAGGGCCGGGTTGACCCTGCCCTCGCGATTGGGGGGGGTGACCATTACCCGTCGGCCAACCCCGGCGATCTGGGCCGGAATGCCGTTCATCAGCACCGAGCTGACCAGCGGGGTCGAGCCCTCCTTGCCGCCGGGCACGTACAAGCCGGCACTGTCCACCGGCCGCACCATCCGCCCGGTGATGGTGCCGTCGTCGCGGGTCAGCATCCAGGAGTCCTCCAGCTCACGCTCGTGAAAAACACGGACCCGCTCGGCGGCCAGGCGCAGGGTCTGGCGGAACGGGTCGTCCACCTCGCGTTCGGCCAAGGCGAACTCCTCCGCGCTGACCCGCAGGGTGTCCAGGGTCATCACCGGGCTGTCGAACCGGCGGCAGTAATCGAGCACCGCCGCGTCCCCCTCCCGGCGTATCCGGGCAAGGATGGCCGCCACCGCCTCGCGGCAGCCGCCATCGCCTTCCTCGGTGAACCGGTTGCGCAGATCGGCGCGGCGTTGCCGCCCTTCCGGGGTGTTGATGTTGAGTGTGGTGATCTTCATGATTGGTACATCCATCGTCTCGCGTTGAAAAGAGTGGGCCGAACCGGGAGAAAAAGCCGTTTTTTTAGCATGAACAAAGAGACCTGTCAATTCACCGTGGCGGTCCCCCCGCCATAAATCTCAACCGCCGTGGCGGTGGAACCATCGCTCCACCTCCTGGCTGGAGAAGGTCTTGACCACCGGCCGGCCGTGGGGACAGTGCGTGAACACCTCGCTGGTTTCCATCTGGTGCAGCAGCTTGAGCATTTCCGCCGGCTGCAGGCGGTTGCCCGCCTTGATCGCCGCCTTGCAAGCCATGGAGGCAAGCAGATCGTCCACCGCCTGGGGCACCGTCCGGTCGGCTGCGACCGGCAATGGGCCCCGCAGCCCGTCGAGCACCTCCCGCAGCAGCCCGCCGGGCTCCACATGGCTGACCAGAGCCGGCATCGCCTTGATGACCACGGTGGCCTCGCCAAAGGGCTCGGCCTGCAGTCCGAGAGCGGCAACGGCCTCGCTCTTCTGCTCCAGGGTCTCGGCCTGCGCCGGGGTCAGTTCGACGGTCACCGGAAACAGCAGGGTCTGGCGGGGAATCTGAGCCTCCTGATACCCCTGTCGCAACTGGCCGTACAGAAGCCGCTCGTGGGCCGCGTGCTGGTCGATGACCACCAGTTGGCCCTCCCGCTCGCACAACAGGTACAAGGAAAACAGCTGGCCGATCAGGGTCAGGCCGGCCGCTCCCCCGGCAGGGGGCGACGGAACCACGGCAAAGGGACTTGCCGGGCTCGGCGGGGCGGCCAACGGCGCGGCCATCGCCGGCGTCGACCGACCATACCTGTCCATTGCGGGCAAAGGCTGTTGCTCCACCGGCTCGGCGGTGGTCATCGTCATGGCAGGAGGAACCGATCGGAGTGCCTCGCCGCTGTCCACCGGCCACGCCCTGGACGAGGAGGACGGCGGGGCGAACAGGCTATGACGCTGGCTCTGCTGGTAACCGCACATGGCCGCGGCCACCCGATCGACGATGAACCGGTGCACCGCCTCGCTCCTGCGGAAACGAATCTCCCGTTTGGCCGGATGGACGTTGACATCCACCTGATCCGGAGAAACGGTCAGCAGCAGGGCACCGGCCGGCTGAAAGCCCTTCATGAGAAATCCCTGCAAGCCCTCGACCACCGCATGGCGGATCATCGCGTCCTGCACCGGCCGGTCGTTGACCAGGATACGCAGACGGGCATTGGTTGCCTGCGCCGCCTCCGGCAGCAGCAGATAGCCCTCCAGCATCATCCCGTCACCTTCGTCCTCTGCCGCCACGGCCAGCGGCAGCAGCGTTTCCCGGTAGCGGAACACCTCGCGTACCCGGCGCTGCAGATCGGCACCCGGCGAATACTCCAGTGCCACCCGGCCATCGACATGGAGGGTGAAGCCGACCTGCGGATGGGCTAGGGCCTGGTTCCTGACCACCTCCTCGATGTGGTGCATTTCGGTGCGCGCCGACTTGAGGAATTTTTTGCGCGCCGGCATGTTGCCAAACAGATGGCGCACCTCGATCACCGTGCCCCGGCCGCATCCGGCCTGATGAACATCGCGCAGGGTGCCGTAGCGGATCTCGGCCCGGGTGCCCAGTTCCTGGGTCTGCGGCCTGGAAAGAATGGTCATCCACGACACCGAGGCAATGCTGGGAATGGCCTCGCCGCGAAACCCGAGGGTAGAGATGGCCGCCAATTGCCCCTCCTCGCGAATCTTGGAGGTGGCGTGACGTTCGAGGCACAGCAGCACGTCGTCACCGTCCATGCCGCAGCCATCGTCGGCCACCCGCAACAGGGTGCCGCCGCTGCCCTCGACATGGATGTCGATGCGGCCGGCTGAGGCGTCCAGGCTGTTTTCCACCAATTCCTTGATCACCGAGGCGGGACGTTCCACCACTTCGCCGGCGGCGATCTGGTTGGCAAGCTGTTCGGAAAGAATGCGTATGCGCGACATGGGTCCGGGAAGGGGGTGTCTTTAACGGTGCCGAATTGCTCAAATCATGGTAACAACCGCACAACCCGGGGGTTCGCGGGAAAAGCCCGGCCCATCATGGCGTCACCGCCCCTCCTAGCGTGCGAATGTCAACACTACCGTTTCTTCGTGTTCTTGTCCACCAAAGCCTCCCATCAATTGCCGCCGCTTCCGGAACCGCCCGAGCCGCCCTATCGCGGCTGGGTGCTGGACGAGCGCCATCTGTCCCGTCTGCTGCTGACCATTGCCGCGACGGTGACCGTGCTGCTCGGTGTGGTGCTGGCCTGGTTCATGTCCCTGCCCGACATCCGTACGGTGGACGATTACCAGCCGCAGGTGGCCACCCTGATCCTTGACCGCGCCAACCGGCCGATCGACGCCATTGCCCGGGAATTCCGCATCGTCATCCCCTATGAACGCTTCCCCGCCCTCCTGCCCCAGGCCTTTGTCGCCGCCGAGGACAGCCGCTTCTGGCGCCACGAGGGCCTTGACGGCTGGTCGATCGCCCGCGCGGCCTTCAACAACCTCCGCTCCGGCCGGCGCAGCCAGGGCGGTTCGACCATTACCCAGCAGGTGACCCGCGCCCTGCTGCTCAGCCGGGAAAAGAGCTACACCCGCAAGCTGGCCGAGGCGGTGCTCTCCTTTCGCCTGGAACGGCTGCTGAGCAAGGAGGAGATTTTGTTCATCTACCTCAATGAAATCTATCTCGGCGAGGGGGCCTACGGGGTCGAGGCCGCGGCCCTGACCTATTTCGGCAAGGAGGTGGGCCAGTTGAACCTGGGCGAGATCGCCCTGTTGGCCGGACTGCCGCAGTCGCCGAGCAACTATTCGCCGCTCAAGCAGCCGGAGGCGGCGAGAAACCGGCAGCGCTACGTGCTCAACCGCATGGCCGAGGATGGGTTGATCACCCCGGAGGCGGCGCGCGAGGCCTACGATCAGGGGCTGCAACTGGCCGGCAACTGGCGTCAGGCGCTCCATGGTTATTTTTCCGCCTATGTCCGCGGACAACTGCTCACCACATACCAGGAGGCCGATCTCTACCGCAAGGGGTTGCAGGTGGCCACCACCGTCGATGCCCGGCTGCAGGAAGCGGCTGCCAAGGCGATCCAGGCCGGCGTGACCCGGGTGGCCATCCGCCATAGCGATCTGGCCGTGCCTCAAGGTGCCCTGGTGGCCCTGGACAGCGCCAGCGGCCGCATCCGGGCGATGATCGGCGGGGTCGATTTCACCGCCACCCAGTTCAACCGGGCAGTGCAGGCCAACCGCCAGCCGGGCTCCGCCTTCAAGCCGATCGTGTATGCCGCGGCCCTGGAACAGGGCGTTTCCCCGGCGGCGGTGTTCAACGACGCGCCCCTCTCCCTGACCAGCGGCAATGGCCGGCCGTGGCAGCCGCACAATTTCAACAACGAGTATCGCGGCCCGATGCCGCTGGCCGAGGCCCTGGTCCGTTCCAGCAACGTGATCGCGGTGCGCCTGGCACAGCAGATCGGGGTGGAGCGGGTTGTCCGCACGGCCAGGCGGATGGGCATTTCCGCGCCGCTGGATGCAAACCTGGCCCTGGCCCTCGGGGCCTCGCCGGTCTCGCTGCTGGAACTGACCGCCGCCTATACCGCTTTTGTCAACCAGGGGCTCTACCACCCGCCGGTGGCCATCACCCGGGTCGGCAACCGGCAGGGGCGGATCACCCCCTGGCCGCAGCCGCAGGGGCAACAGGTGATCGCTCCCGAAACCGCTGCCTGGCTCAAATCGGTCATGACCCAGGTGGTCCTGCGGGGCACGGGCAAGAATGCCGCCGGCATCCGCGGGGCCGGCGGCAAGACCGGCACCACGGACAACAACGTCGACGCCTGGTTCATCGGTTCCGCCCAAGAGCTGACCACCGGCGTGTGGATCGGCCACGACCGCAGCATGTCGCTGGGCGTGGGGGAAACCGGCGGCCAGGCCGCGGCCCCGGCATGGAAACACTTCATGCTGCAAGCCATCAACTAAAGCCCGGGAATCGAGCCGATGGACAACACCCGCCTTCTCCAAACCTGCTACGACGGCACGCCCATGGACAAATTGGCCCGCGCCCGGGCCCTGCTGGCCGGATTGCCGGCCATGGAGCACGATCCTTGCCTGCAAGCCGAGCTGCAACAGCTGCGCCGCCACGCCGAACTGCTTGACGAGCAGATGCGGGCCATGCACCTGGGCCCCCTGTGCAGTGGCTGCGCCGCCCAGCCCGGCGGCGGCTGTTGCAGCGCCTTCATGGCCGGCAACAGCGACGCCCTCCAGCTCCTGATCAACCTGCTGTTGGACGTTCCGCTCGCCTTTGACGCCTACTCCGGCGACAGTTGCGGCTTCCTTGGGCCCCGGGGCTGCCGCTTCCTGATCAAACCGATCTTCTGCCTCAACTACAATTGCAGCCACATCCTCAACAGCGCCGATCCGGCCGACCTGACCCTGCTCTACCAACGCTCCGGGGCGGTGCTCAGTTGTCAGACCCGGATAGAAACATCGCTGATCGAACGACTGCGCCGCCTGCCGCACGGCAGCCCGGCCCCCTTTTGACCACCAGGAGCCACCGTCATGCTGTGTAACGCCACCCTGCCCACACCGTTTGGCCTCTTTACCCTGAGCGCCGACGACATCGGCCTTCGCGGCCTGCTCTTTCCCGCCGAACAGCCGCCGCTCCCGCCGGGTTCGCTGGTCGCGCTCGCCAGCCAGCCGCTGCTGGCCGAGGCCGGCCAGCAGCTGCTCGCCTACCTCGCGGGCAGACTGCACCGCTTCGATCTCCCCCTGTCCATCCACGGCACCCCGTTTCAACAGCAGGTCTGGGCACAGCTGCGCGCCATCCCCTACGGCGAAACCCTGACCTACGGCGAACTGGCGGCATGCATCGGCGGCCGACAAAAGGCGCGGGCAGTGGGCGGCGCGGCCCACGCCAACCCCCTAGCGATCATCATCCCTTGCCACCGTCTGATTGGAGCCGGCGGCAAGCTGACCGGTTTTGGCGGCGGCCTGGCGATGAAGCAGGCCCTGCTCGACTTGGAACGACAAAACAGGGACCAGGAGAAAAAAGAGGCGTAATCTGTGGGAAAATCATTTACCCTTGCCGGGTAAACCTTTCAGGGAGGAAAGACATGGTGGACATTATCATTGGTTCGACCGAACCGGTTGGCCTGCCGACCGGCAAGCCCGGCCCCACCGGCGCGCCGGTGGAAGCGGAACTGCTCCACGTGCGCGAGCCGCGTCATCGCATCGTTGGCCCCCTGGGCCAGGAACGGCGGCGGCAGCAACGCCAGGACCCGCACAACGGCAAGGTCCTGACCCTGCTCATCGCCGACGGCGCCAGCCTGCCCAAGGATCTGGACATCAAGAAGTATAAGGTTCTGCTACGGTTCATGAAAAAATAACCACCCAGCCTCCGTTGCATCGCGCTCGGGAGCTGGTTTGTCGCTATCCATCCAAAACGTTGGCTACAGATTGTCCAACGGGTTGCACACGCCCAGGGGCTCGCGAACCAAAAACGCCCAGGCATTCAAGGCCAGAAGCTGGGTACGGGCCGAGACCTTGCCTGCACCGCCAGATGCTCCAGATGCCTGCGGATATCGTCACAGCCTCCCCCTCCACCTTCGTTTCCTCCAGCCCACGGGCAAACCGGTTGGCCCAGCTCCGATAGGCCTCCTCGGTGCGTCACACGGCAACCGTCGCGTGCGCTACACCGCGACCATGCGGTGTTCCGAGGGCGGACCGCCGTCATCCGTTCGCTCTGCGGCGATCACCGAGGCCGAGGGCTGCGGCAGCGCCTCGTTGTGCAGCGCTTGCCGCCAGCGGGGAAAGGTTGACGGTGGCGCTTGTTTGTCTTTTGACTTTGTCGTAATAGAAAAAAATTGCCTGAGCCCCCGTTGGCTTCGAGCAGATTTTTGTTGTTTGCCGCTGGCCGATGAAGGTGAATGCACCGTTAGCCGCGTCGGTTGACCCTATTTTTACACTGAAAGAGGAGGACATCGTGATTGCCCAGAAAATTTTCATGGCCGGATTGGTGCTGTGTTGTCTTGCCCGGATCGCCTCGGCTGACGACAGTGGTTTGACCAAGGAATTTGCTGCCTGTATGGACGCCTCTGGCGGCGTGACGGTTGAAATGATCGAATGCATCGGAGCGGAAACAAAACGGCAAGACGAGCGCCTCAACAAAGCGTACAAGGAAGTGATGGCGCAACTTTCCGAGACGCGGCAGAAACAACTGCAAGATGCCCAGCGGGCTTGGATAAAATTTCGGGATGCACATTGCCATTTCCATGCCGATCCCGACGGCGGAACGATGGCCACGGTTCGCACCAATGACTGTTTCCTGTCGGCCACGGCGTCTCGCGCCCAGGAACTCGAAGGGTTCAAGGAGTGATGCGTCATGGGAGAGGGCGCAGCCGCCTCCCCTGCCGCCCGATGGCCAACCGTGCGCCTCTCCGGCCCTCCTTTTCCTTGCCTGTGCCGGCCGCCGAATAAACGATGCTCTGGGAAGTTTCCCGTCTCACCGAAGAAACCCGTTCGCAGGCCTGGAGAAGAAATCTTGGCCAGGCGTGCCAGAATTGGGTACAGTAGGCCCCCGTGGGCGGGAACGGATGGGGGAGTGGAAGCGCGCCAAGGCTGTACACATCGGAGGCAATCCACGCTCCCCCCGCCTAGCCGCCGTGGTTCCGGAGCACGAGCGCTCATTGCCCCTCCGGGTGAGGCGGCGCCAACACAGGGTGGGAGAGTTGATGAACATGCGCATACGCCTGCTCAAGCCGATTTTCATGGGGTTGTTGTTGCTGCTGGCGTCCTTGCCGGTACGAGCCGGACTGCCGCAAGGCAAAAACCAGGTGCTCATCATCCATTCCTACCACTCCGGCCTCACCTGGACCGACGCGATCATGAGCGGTATCCGCGACACCCTTGTCGGCCAGGACCCCAGCATCCAGTTGACCGCCGAATATCTCGATGCCCGGCGATATCCGGAGCCCAGGTTCTCCACCAGGATCCGGGAGTTGGTGCTCGCCAAAATTCAACGCGCCACGCCCAACCTGGTGATGGTTGCGGACAACCAGGCCCTCGACCTCATCCTCGAACAAGGTCAACACCTCTTCCCCGGGGTCCCGATCGTCTTTTGCGGGATCAACGATGTGCAGCCCACCACCCTCGCCCGCCATCCGGCAATCACTGGCGTGGCCGAAGAGCTTTCCGTCGTGGAAACGGTGGATCTTGCGCTCCGCCTCCACCCCGACACCAAAAAAATCATCGTGATCGGCCGCAGTACCGTGGCGGCGGACAAGCTGAATCGGGAAAGTTTCGTCGCCGCGCTCCCCAAACTGCCGCAGCAGCTGCAAGTCCGTTTCTGGGACGATCTGCCGGGCCCTGAACTGGCGGCCCGGTTGGAAAAACTGGACAGCGGTTCGGTCCTGTTCATCAACGGCCTGATCAGCGACGAAACCGGCCGGCAGATGATGTACGGCGAAACCACCGCATGGATCTCGCGGCACAGCAACGTGCCCGCCTATTCCCTGTGGGATGTGTATCTCGGCCACGGCATCGTGGGCGGCAAGCTGGTCAGCGGCTATCGGCAGGGCCAGATGGCCGGACACCTGGCGCTGCGCATTCTCAACGGCGAACGGATCGAGCGGATTCCGGTCATAGCTGGCGTTGAAGCCAACCGCTATATGGTTGATTACCGGCAACTCGAACGGTTTCGCATCCCCTTGGCCAAACTCCCGCCGGACACGATTGTCATCAACCGCCCGGATTCGTTGTACGACACGCACAAGGAGCTCGTCTGGGCCACGGTCCTGGTCGTGACCGTCCTGGGCGTGCTTGTGGTCCTGCTCGGTGTCGCCGTCGTCCACCAGCGCAGGGCCGAACGGGCCCTGCAGCGCAGCGAGGAGCAGATGCGCCTCTTCTTTGAACGCCAGATCGTGGGAATGGCGATCACCTCGCCCGACAAGGGCTGGCTGCAGGTCAATGACCGGTTCTGCCGCATGACGGGTTACTCCCGCGAGGAACTGGAGCTGCTGGATTGGGCGAAACTGACCCATCCGGACGACCTAGCCGCCGACCTGAACCTGTTTGGCCGGCTCCTGGCCGGCGAGATCAATGACTACGCCCTGGAAAAGCGCTTCCTCCGCAAGGATGGGACCACCATTGTCGTCAACCTGTCCGTGGGTTGCGTGCGGGATGAACGCGGCGCAATGCAATATGTCCTGGGCGTGGTGGAAGACATCACCGAACGCAAGCGGGCGGAAGAATCGCTGCGCCAAAGCCAGGAATTCCTCTCCTCGATTCTCGAAAATCTTCCGAACATGATCTTCATCAAGGATGCCAAGGACCTGCGATTTGTCCGCTTCAATCGGGCCGGCGAGGAACTGCTGGGATACCGACGGGAGGACCTTATCGGCAAGAACGATTACGATTTTTTCCCCACGGAGCAGGCCGATTTCTTTATCCGCAAGGACAGGGAGGTGCTGAAAGGAGGCCAGCTCGTGGACATCGCCGAGGAGGTGATCGACACCAGGGCGGGCCGGCGCATCCTGCACACCAAGAAAATACCGGTGATGGGCGATAACGGCAGCCCCGCCTACCTCCTCGGCATATCGGAAGACATCACCGAGCGCCAGCAGGCGGCCGAGGAGCGTGAAAAATTGCGGGAGCAGCTCAGCCAGGCGCAGAAACTGGAGTCCGTCGGCCGCCTGGCCGGCGGCGTGGCGCATGATTTCAACAACATGCTCTCCGCCATCCTCGGCCATGCGGAACTGGCGATGCGGCTGTGCGCCCCGAACGATCCGATCCATGCCCGGCTTGAGGTGATCGAGCAGTCCGCCCTCCGGTCCGCCGACCTTGTCAGCCAGCTGCTGGCCTTTGCCCGTAAACAAACCGTGGCGCCCAAGGTGCTGGACATGAACGAGACCGCGGCCAGCCTGCTGCGGATGCTGCAACGGTTGATGGGGGAAGACATCGATCTTGTCTGGATCCCCAAAATCGATCTGTGGCCGATCAAGATCGACCCCTCCCAGATCGACCAATTGCTAGCCAACCTGTGCGTCAACGCCCGGGACGCGATCTCCGGGGTGGGCAAGGTGGTCATCGAAACCGGGAATGCCACCTTCGATGCTTCCTACTGCGCCGTGCATCCGGACTTTGTTCCCGGAGAATATGTGATGCTGGCGGTGAGCGACAACGGCGACGGCATGGACAAGGACACCCTTGCCCACATTTTCGAACCGTTTTTCACCACCAAGGAGCCAGGCAAGGGCACCGGTCTGGGACTGGCCACGGTCTATGGCATCGTCAAGCAGAACAATGGCTTCATCCATGTCTACAGCGAACCGGCCAAGGGCACGACCTTCAAGATCTACCTGCCCCGGTTTGCGGGGGAAAACAGCGACCCACTGACCGAACCCGGCGCCCATCCGCCCAAGGGGCACGGCGAGACGGTGCTGCTGGTGGAAGACGAGGCGATGATTCTGGATGTGGGCCGGGAGATGCTCGAAACACTGGGCTACACCGTGTTGACCGCCAATACCCCCGGCGAGGCGATCGATCAGGCCACCGCCCATCCCGGCGAGATTCAGCTCGTCGTTACCGACGTGGTCATGCCGGAAATGAATGGACGGGACCTGGCGCACGCTCTCCGCGCCCTCAGGCCCGGCCTGAAATACCTGTTTGCCTCAGGCTACACGGCCGACATCATTGCCCATCACGGTGTGCTCGACGAGGGGGTTGTTTTCATCCAGAAACCGTTTTCGATTCACAACCTGGCCGCCAAGGTGCGCGAGGCATTGGAACGCGAATAAGCCCCTTGCGCGGCGGGAACAGACGCGGAAACAAACCTCCGCCATCAGCGCGATCAGAGGCGATACACGGCATGATATGGGGCGCGGGGCAACGTGGTTTTGAACACATGCGCCAATAACCCAAGAGTTGCAACAGACGCGACGCACACACGCCGTTGATGCGGAGCGTTACCTCCCCTCCATTCTTTTTAATTTTGCAAGGAGAAGCATGATGGACGACAAAACGATCACCGTGACCTGCCCGAAATGCGGCATCAAGATCACCAATACCGTCGGTTGGTTCAAAAAGCCCGGCAACTGCTGCCCTGGCTGCCAGCTGCGCTTTTCCACCGAACGGTTCAAGCGGGCGGTCGAGGCGGCGGAGCACCAGGCCTAGGCGCCCCCAGCCAGTGGCGAACAGACAAAACAGCCCCGGACCGCAGTGCGGTCCGGGGCTGTTTGCGTTTCAAACAAGAAAAACAAGCGCTTATTCGCCCTTGCCTTTCAGGATACGCCTCTTTTCTTATAGATGCAGGGGGTGGGCAAGCAGCCTCGTTTGCCCGCCGGGAATCGGTGGGCACGCGAAAAACGCGAGCCCACCGACGGCTACAGGACAACTTGACAGCGAATTGGAATCAGAACGGCCGCAGGACCCAGATGCCGCAGGGACAGGTATCGGCGCAGAAGCCGCAGGCAATGCACTTGTCGTCATCCGAGACGTACTCGTAATCGACGCCGTCCGGGCCGGGGGTGATCTCCCGGCGGTAGATGGCCCCGGTCGGACAGATGGTCTCGCACAGGTGGCAGTCGCGGCAGGAACCGCAGCTCAAGCAGCGGGCCGCCTGCTGGTCGTCGGTGGCCCCCCGGTCGGCGCACGGATCGTAGTGGGCCAGGGTCAGATCCTCGTAGTTGATCAGCCGCTGCCGGAACGGCACCCACTCTTCGCCCTTGAAGGCGGCGATCAGATACTCGGCGGTCCGCTTGCCGGCCCCCAGGGCATTGGTGGCCAGACCGGGCCGTTCGACATCGCCCACGGCCAGGATCTTGGGATCGCTGGTGCGGCCGGCCTCGTCGGTCTTGATCCAGGAGGCGCCTGCCACCTTGACCACGTCCACCGAATCGGGCAGGAAGGGTAGGCTGGGGATGTCGCCAATGGAGATGATCACCGTCTGCGCTGGCAGCAGGGTGCCGTCGGCACCGACCACCCCTTCGGCGGTGACCTCGCGGGTCATGAACGGCCAATGGAAAGTGGCGCCCAGGGCCTCGGCCGCAGCCCGCTCCTTGCCGAAGGCCAGCGGTTTCTGGATATCGACCAGCACCACCTGATCGGCGCCCAGACGGTAGGCCTCGGCGGCGACATCGCAGCCGACGTTGCCCGCGCCGATGATCACCACCTGCTTGCCGGTGGCCATGGGTGCATCGCTCTTGGCTGCCTTGAGGTAGTCGAGCGCCGGGATGACCCGTTCGCTGCCGGGAAAGCTGAGGGTGCGCGGCTGGTGGGTGCCGACCGCCACCACCACCGCGTCGAACTCGTTCTTCAGTGCCTCAACCTTGTCCTTGCTCAAACTGACGCCCAGGTTGACATGGAGGTTTTCAGCCTTGAGGAAACGATCGACCTCCACGTCCCAGACCGCGCGCGAAAGCCGCTCCCAGGGGATGGTCTGGGCCAATTTGCCCCCTAACTGGGTGTCGCGCTCGAAGATATGGGCCTCGATGCCGTTCAGGGCCAGATGCCAGGCCACGGCCATGCCTGCCGGGCCGCCGCCGATGATCGCCACCCGTTTACCGCTGGCCGGCTTGGCCTCGGGCGGCTCCACCGCCCGCACCGAGCGGCCGAGCACCGAGGCGTCGATCGAGTAGTCGATCTTCTCGCGCGAACAGTTCTGGATGCAGAGGTTGGGGCAAATGGTGCCGCAAACCGAGGCCGGGAACGGCGTGTAGCGCAGCAGCATCTCGTAGGCTTCGTCGGCGCGGCCCTCGCGGATCAGACGCAGCCGGTCGATGGTCGGGATGTGGATCGGGCAGTAGAACGTACAGGGCGCAGCCGCGTCGCGGTTGGCCCAGAAGGGTTTCTTGCGGCGGAATTCACCGGGCTCGATCACGCCGATGACGCTGCGCTCCAGGCCCGGGGCAATGTCGCGCAGCGGGTCGCCACCGCCGAAGCCCTGGTCCCAGATCCGCCGCCGAAACTCGGCCATGGGCATGGGGCCGGAGAACATCAGGGCCCGCTCCTGCGGGGTGATGGCGGAGAGCACGTGCCACTCCTCGCGCACCGACAGGACGGCCAACAAATCGGGCCGCCCGATCTTGGCGAGAAATTCGGGCATCCGCTCGCTCAACCACTGCCAGTCCTCGTCGCTGGGCGGGATCAGCTTGGCGTTGGTGGCCGAATAGGAGCCGTCGGTCTTGCCGCGGAAGAAGATCTTGCCGCCAACCATGCCCACGCAGGGCCGGTAACCGAGCACATTGTCCGGGTTTTTGGGATCGATGCCGCAGACCACGCCCAGACCGCCGCAGTTGAACTCGGCAAAGGTGTCGCCCACCGAACCGAGCACCCACATTTCGGGCCGCTGGTAATCCGGGTTCCACTTGGTCATGGTCAGGCCGCGGGCGCCGATCGAGCCGCCGATCATCACCCGGCCGCCGGCCATGGCGTTGCACGCGCCGTTGGTGGCATCGCCCTTGACGATGATGTCGGCACCGATGTTGAGGTAGCCGACATCGTCCGAGGCCGCGCCCTCGCAGATGATGGTCGCGCCCGGCAGGCCCATGCAGCCCAACCGCTGGCCGGCCGGTCCCTTGACCCGGATGGTCAGGGGCCGCTCCAGGGACCCCAGCCGCAGACCGATGTTGTGCTGGCCATAGGATTCGAGGATCAATTCATCGGCAACGGCCGCCGCGCCCCGGACCTCGGCCTCGAAGTCCTTGGACGAAATCCGCTGGTTGTTGGCATCCCGGCCGCGGACTGTGAGTAGGGTAGGTTTTGTTTCGCTCATGGTGTCTAAGAATCCTGTACTGAAGTCCTGTCTCAGCAGATGTAGTTGATCTGCAGCCGTTCGGCGATGGCCTTGTCGTCAATGCCCAGTGCATCGGACATGCCGATGGGCAGACTCTGGGAGCGGCCGAGCGGCGCCATGATCTTCTTGATCTCGGTGCGGATGGCCATGAACACGTCGACCACCCGCTGGGCGACATCGTCGGGATCGAGGCGGCGATAGAGCTTGGGATTCTGGCTGGTGATGCCCTTGGGACAGAGGCCGACGTTGCACACGTTGCACCGGCCCTTCTCGTTGCCCAGGCAGCCGGCGGTCGCCTGCATGATGTATTTGCCGATGTGCACGCCGGAGGCGCCGAGCATGATCAGGGCCATGCCGTTCTGGGCGACGTTGCCGTTCTTGCCGATGCCGCCGGCGGCGAACAACGGAATCTCGTTTTGCCGCCCCTGGCGGACCAGATCGAGATAGCATTCGCGCAGGTTGGAGGCGATCGGGTGGCCGGTGGCGTCCATGCTGACGTTGTAGGCCGCGCCGGTGCCGCCGTCGATGCCGTCGATCAACAGACCGCCGGCATAGGGGTTGCGCACCAGGTTGTTGAGCACCGACTTGGCCGAGGTTGAACCGGAGATCTTGGGATAGACCGGCACCCGGAAGCCGAAGGCCATGGACATGGTCTGGATCATCTTCATGACGCTCTCCTCGATGGAGTAGAGCGTCTGATGCACCGGCGGCGAGGGCAGATCGACTCCCTCGGGCACGCCGCGCAGCCGGGCGATTAGCTTGCTGACTTTGAACCACATCAGCAGACCGCCATCGCCGGGCTTGGCGCCCTGGCCGTACTTGATCTCGATAGCCGCCGGATCGCACTGCATCTCCGGAATGGCGCGGATGATCTCGTCCCAGCCGAAGTAGCCGGAGGCAATCTGCAAGATGATGTATTTCAAAAACGGGCTCTTCAGCACCCAGGGCGGACAGCCGCCCTCGCCGGTGGCCATGACCACCGGAATGCCCAGCACCTCGTTGCAGTAGGCCACGCCCTGCAACAGGCCGAGCCACATGTTGGGCGACAGGGCACCGAACGACATCGAGCCGATGACGAACGGGAAGATCTCGCGGGTGGGCGGAATCCACTCGCCGGCCAGCTTGCGGCGGAGAAACTCCTCCGGCGGCAGCACCCGGCCAAGGATGGTATTGATGTTGAACTCGTGGCGGCCGGCATCGAGCGCCGGATCGGTGAGCATGGAAATACGGCCGAACGAGATGCGGTCGAGCACGGTCCGGCCGGGGACGTTACGCCGGCCGCCGCGCTTGTAGGCCTCGCCCTTCTGGTTGAGGAGGAAGACCGACCGGTGCTCGTTGTCGTTGGCGTGCGGGCCGATGGCCTCGTTCGGACACACCGAGGCGCACATGCCGCAGCCGATGCACCGCTTGGCGATGTCCGTGCTCTGGCGGATGCCGGTGAAGTGGCGGTAGTCGCTGCCCCGCCTCTTCTGCAGCACATCGAGCTTGGGCACCCGCTGGCGGAAATGGGACAGCGAGATGGCGCCCACCGGGCAGGCCGCGGTACAGCGGCCACAGAGCGTGCAGCGATCCTCCCGGTGCTCGATGATCCAGGGGAGGTCGTGATAACTCAGGCTGCTTGGGGAAGTGTAAATTGATCGAACTGAGACCATATTGTGAGTTCCTTTCGCTCGGGTGGAATAATGACGGTGTGCTGCCGCATGGGCTGAAAATCAAGGGCCGGGTCACGGTCCGGAACCATGGCGTCGACCCCGCACATCTCGGAGGCAATGGCCCAGGCGCCGGGACGGCCGCCGACCGTGGCCGGTCGCATCTTCTTCTGATCCATCACCAGCATGCAGGTTTCATCCGGGAGGGTGGCGATGACCGCGTTGGGTCCGTCGATGATCAGACGGCGGCAGGCGGTACGCAACCCTTTGAGGAAATCGCCGTTGGGATGCACGTCCAGCTCCTCGGTTTTGAGCGGGGTGATGACGTGCTTGTAGAGTTCCAGCGGCAGCTTCAACTTCTTGGTGATGTAATGGAGGATGTGGGTGAAGGTCTCGGAATCGGAATGGTAGCCGATGTAGCCGGGGATGTTCTTGCCCAGGAGCCACTCCTTGATCGGCACGAAGGCGGTGTTCTCGCCATTGGTCATGGTGGCGATGCCCTGGATGAAAAACGGGTGGCAGGCATAGAGGTTGATGCCGTAGTTGGTGTTCTGCCGGCCCTGGGCCATGACCACCCGCGCCCTGAGTCGGCCATCCGACAGCCCCAGGGCGTCACCAACCTCCAGCGGCCAGCCAACCTCCTTGAGCATCACCACGTCGCGGTACAGGGAAAAGATGGTGATGTCGCCGCCGTGGGCGTCGCCGTCACGGCGGATGGCCAACCGGATCTCCAGCAATTTATCGTCGATCTGCTCCGGGGTTAAGCCGGCCCAGGCGTCCGGCATTTTGTAGGCGCGCACCATGTAGTTGAACCGGTCCTTGGCTTCGATCAGCCCCGGCCGTCGCTCGAACTCATGGACGTATTTGACCTGGAACCCCTGACCGCCCATCCAGTCGGTCAGACGATGGAAGGCCGCCTCGGTGTGGGCGATGCCGGAAAGGACCACATGGTGGGGCTTGAGTTTGAAATCCTCGAATTCCACTCCGCGCAGCAGCAGGCCAAGCCCGCTGCCGTCGTAACCTTCCTGCATGGCCTCCATGGCGGTGAGGACATCATAGGGCGAAAAGGGTGTATCTGCGCTTTTAAGGGCTAGTCGGCACATGAACGGCTCCTGATAATCGATCGTGGACGAACAGAGGCAACCGTGACAAAAGTTACATTTTTGTACACTTGTTAACAACTTTGTAATAAACGGATCACAAAATTGACAAGGGTTGCAGGGAAAAGTTTTTACAGAAAAGGAAAATGGTTGTCAAGAGCAAAGGACCCCTCGGCGAAGAGGTGGGCCGGCGCAGTGCCGATTCGGGGATGCCGAGGGGGAAAAGGAACGGAGGCGGGGGAGGTTATTTGCCAAGGACGTTGGTGATGCCCTTGGCCTTGTCGATGGTTTCCTTGACGTCGGTGATCTCCTTGACCACCGGCAAATTTTTCTTGAGGCTGTCGCCGGCCTCCTCGACTTCGCCGAGTCCCTTCTTGAAGGAGCCAATGGCCTTGCCGAGCCCGGCGCCGATTTCCGGCAGTTTTTTGCTGCCGAAGATGAGGAAGGCGATCAGGAGAATGATGATCAGTTCAGGGGTTCCAAGTCCAAACATTGCACATACCAGGTGGAAGGAAGGGACGAAAAAGGGGACGGTTCACGCCTCCTTGTTTTTGTCGTCGTCCAGTGTTTTGGGTTCGTCATCCTTTTTGGTCGCCTCCTTGAAGTTACGGATGCCCTTGCCGATGCCGCTGCCGATTTCCGGCAGTTTGCCGGCGCCAAAGATGATGACGATGATAACCAGGATAATGATCAGTTCAGGCATTCCGAGTCCGAACATGGTGACACCTCGTGAAGAATTGACGTAAAAAGAACGAAAGAAACCGATAATAGCACCGGGAACAATCCCCTGTCAACCGCCATTGCGGCCCCGGCGGAAACCGGCCCCGATCTCGGCGGCCCGGGCGAGGATCGCGGCCTCGTCAAGGGTCAGCAGCCTGCGGTCCCGCATCACCACTTGGCCATTGATCACCGAATGGATCACATCGGCGCCGCGCGCGGCGTAGACCAGATGGGAGATCGGGTTGTACATCGGGGTCAGATGCGGCTGGTCGAGATCGAGCACGATGCAGTCGGCCTTCTTGCCGGGCTCCAGACTGCCGATCAGGTGCTCGGCGCCGAGCACCCGGGCCCCGCCCAGGGTGGCGGCGTGCAAGGTGGTGGCGGCGCTCATCACGGTCGGGTCCATGCGATCGACCTTATGAATCTTGGCGGCGGTGTTCATCTCGCCGAACAGATCAACATCGTTATTGGAGGCGCTGCCATCGGTGCCCAGGCCCACGGCAATGCCCGCCGCCAACAGGTCGACCACCGGGGCGATGCCCGAGGCCAGTTTCAAGTTCGATTCCGGGCAGTGGGCCACCTTGACCCCGCGCTCGGCCAACAGGGCGATCTCGGTCGGGGTGAGCATGACGCAGTGATCGGCCACCACCTGGGGATGCAGCAGCCCCAGGGATTCGAGATGGTCCACCGGCGAACGGCCGTACCGCTCGCGGCAGGTGCGTACCTCCTCCTCGTTTTCCGCCAGATGGATCACATACAGTGCCCCCTCGTCCCTGGCCAGCGCCCCCAGCCGGGTGAGCAGTTCGGGCGAACAGGTGTAGACCGCGTGCGGGTCGACGGTGATGCTCACCAGCGGATGGTGCCGGTAGCGGCCAAGGAGCTCCCGAACGTAGGCGAAACCGTTTTCCAACCCCCCGTAGTTGGGCGAGGGGAAATCGTAGAGCACCTCGCCGACCCAGGCCCGCATGCCGGCCTCGGCGGCTGCCCGGGCCACGTCGCCGGCAAAGAGGTACATGTCGCAGAACGAGGTGGTGCCGGAGCGGATCATCTCGCAGAGGGAAAGCAGGGTGCCCTGATAAACCACGTCGCCGGTGAGGGTGGCCTCAAGGGGAAAGATGTAGTCCTGCAGCCACTGCATCAGCGGCAGATCGTCGGCCAGGCCGCGGAACAGGGACATGGCCGCGTGGGTATGGACATTGACTAGCCCGGGCATGATCAACCCATGGGGCTCGGCCATGACTTGGGCGTTCGGGAAACGGGCCACAAGGTCTTCCGCCCTGCCCACCGCCTGGATGGTGTCGCCTGCGATGGCCAGCCCGCCCTCCTCGATCACGGTTTGGCCGCGGTCCATGGTCAACAGGTACTGGCCGGTGATAATCAGGTTCGCCGGATCGTTCATGGAGTCAGCTCCGCCAGGATATGGATGATCAGCTGTTGCAGACGCGGTTCGGCCCTGCGGGCGGCGGCGATGATGTCGTCGAGCAGGATCGGCTGAAAATGGTCCGGATCGTTGACGTTGGCCACCACCGACAGCCCCAGCACCCGCAAGCCCGCGTGCAGGGCCACCAGAATCTCCGGCACCGAGGACATGCCCACCGCGTCGGCACCGATCAGGCGCAGAAAACGGGTCTCGGCCGGAGTTTCCAGGCTCGGGCCGGGGATGCACACATAGGTGCCGCTGGTCACTTCGGCACGATGCAGTCGTTCGGCCAGCGACAGGGCCAGGTCACGCAGTTCCGGAGCATAGGGGGTGGAAAGGTCGGGAAAGCGCACGCCCCAGGCATCCACGTTGGGCCCGCGCAGGGGGTTGTCGCCCAGCAGGTTGAGGTGATCGTTCAAGACCATGATCGTTCCCGGCTGGAAGGCGGGGTTGAGGCCGCCGCTGGCATTGGTGATGATCGCCGTTTTCGCTCCCAGCAGCGCCAGCACCCGGATGGGGAAGGCCACCTCGCGGGCCGAATAACCCTCGTAGCAGTGGAACCGTCCCTGGAGGATGGCGGCGCGTTTGCCGGCCAGCCGGCCGATGACCAGGTTGCCTGCATGGCTGGTCACGGTGGAGCGGGGAAAGTGGGGAATGGCCTCGTAGGCCAGGGTACACTCCACCTCCATCGCCCGGACCAGCTCACCCAAACCGGTGCCCAACTGGATGAGCACCTCGGGCGGGGCGCTGATCCGCTCGCGGAGAAAGGCGACCGCGGTTTCGACCTCGTGCCGGTGGCGGTCAATGTCGATCATGGCTCCCCTCCGATCATCTCCTCACTGGAGTCCATTCCTGGCCACGAATTCCTTGACTGTCTCGACCTCCGCATCGAGCACGACGCAGCGGCTTTCGCGGTTGGCCAAATCGGCCAGGGCCAGCGGCAGGGGCGGCTCGCTGCCGATGGCCCGAGTGACCGCCTCACCGAATTTGGCCGGATGGGCGGTAGCCAGACAGACCACCGGCCGGCTCGGTTCGCGCAGGTCGAGCGCGGCCTTGACCCCGACGGCGGTGTGCGGGTCGAGCAGGTAGCCGTGCTCCCGGTGGAATGCGCCGATGGTGGCGATGGTCTCCTCCTCGGACACCGCACGCGAACGGAAATCCTGGGCCACCCGTGCCGTGAAGGCCGAGAGATCCAGTTTTCCGGTGGCGGCGAATCCTTCCATGTCCGCCTTGACCGCCGCGCCGTCCTCGCCGCGCAGGTAATAGAGGTAGCGCTCGAAGTTGGATGCGATCTGGATGTCCATCGATGGACTGCTGGTGGCCTGCACCTGTCCCCGTGAGTAGTCGCCTTGGCTGACGAAACGGGCCAGGATGTCGTTGGCGTTGGTGGCCAGGATCAGAGTGTGGATGCAACCGGCGGGAAGCAGCGTTTTGGCCACATAGCCGGCGAAGATGTCGCCGAAGTTGCCGGTGGGCACCGAAAAATCAACACTGCCCGATCCCAGTTTGCGTAACTTGAGATAGGCGTAGACATAGTACACCACCTGGGCCAGCACCCGGGCCCAGTTGATCGAGTTGACCGCGCCCAGCCGGTAGCGGTCGCGAAAATCGAGGTCATTGAAGATGGCCTTGACGATACTCTGGGCATCGTCAAAGGTGCCGCGCACCGCGATGTTGAACACGTTGGGGTCAAGGACCGTGGTCATCTGCAGGGCTTGGATGGGGCTGGTGCGGCCGTGCGGATGCAGGATGAAGATGTTGATCTTGTTTTTGCCGCGCACCCCGGCAATGGCGGCACTGCCGGTGTCGCCCGAGGTGGCGCCGAGGATGTTCATGAAGCCGCCGGTGCGGGCCAGCACATATTCGAACAGGTTGCCGAGCAGTTGCAGGGCCACGTCCTTGAAGGCGAGCGTCGGACCGTGGAACAACTCCAGGATGTAGACATCCCCCCGTTTGGTCACCGGGGTCACCTGCGGATGGGCAAAGGAGGCATAGGCCCGCTCGATCAGGTCTTCCAGATCGGCCTGGGGGATATCGTCAATGAACAGCGAGAGGATCTCCCGGGCCAGATATTGGTAGGGCAGATGCTGCCAGCGGTCGAGCACCTCGGTATCGACCGTGGGCAGGGTCTGGGGTAAAAGCAGGCCACCGTCCCGGGCCAGCCCCATCATCACCGCATCCTGAAACTGAAGGGGCTCGATGCCGCCCCGGGTACTGATATAGCGCATGGTTGTGTTCCTTTGTCAGCTGGTTAATCTATCAATCTGGAGTCTGTTGGATGGAAAAGGGTGATCCTGCCCATCGCGCTTGCCGATACGCCTTCTCTTCCACCCCAACGGGAGCCTTCAGACGATCAAGCTCTCCCCTTCCATCTCTTTCGGGATCGGCAGCTCCATCAGAGTGAGGATGGTGGGAGCGATGTCCTTGAGCGCGCCGCCGGGGCGCAGGGTCCGGTTTCGGAACGCCTCGGAGACCACGATGAACGGCACCGGACTGAGGGTATGGGCGGTGTAGGGGCCGCTGTTCTGCGGGTCGACCATCTGCTCGGCGTTGCCGTGATCGGCGGTGATCAACAGCACCCCACCCCGCTCGCGGACAAATTGCTCGATCCGGCCCACGCACCGGTCCACGGTCTCGCAGGCCGCCACCGCCGCGGCCATTATCCCGGTATGGCCGACCATGTCGCCGTTGGCGAAGTTGAGGATCACCAGATCGTAGGGCGCACCGGCCGCTTCCCGCTCGGCCAGGGCCGCGAGCAGCCGGTCGGTCACCTCGACCGCGCTCATCTGCGGTTTCTGGTCGTAGGTGGCCACATCGCGCGGCGAATTGATCAGCAGCCGGTCCTCGCCCGGATAGGGGACCTCGTTGCCGCCGTTAAAAAAATAGGTCACATGGGCGTACTTCTCGGTCTCGGCGATGCGCAGCTGGCGGCGGCCATGGCGACTGACCTCCTCGCCGAGGATGTGGGTGAGTGTCACCGGCGGGAAGGCCACGGGAAAGGGGAAATCGGCCTCGTACTCGGTCATGGTGGCCAGGGCCAGCAGCCGCGGCCGGACGCCGGCATCAAAACCGCTGAAATCGACGTCGCCAAAGGCATGACAGAGTTCGCGCACCCGGTCGGCGCGGAAATTAAAGAAGATCACCGCATCATTATCGCGAATGCGGGCCAGCGGCACGCCCTGGCCATCGACCAGCACGGTCGGGGTGAGAAACTCGTCGGTCTCGCCCCGGGCATAGGCCTCGCGCATCACCGTGACCGCATCGGCGGCGGTCGGACCAACCCCTTCGACCATGGCATCCCAGGCCTTTTTCACCCGGTCCCAACGCTTGTCCCGATCCATGGCCCAGTAACGGCCGGAGATCGTGGCCACCTGGCCGCAGCCGATCCGTGCCATGGCCGCAACCAGCTCCTCCATGAAACCCAGGCCGCTCGTCGGCGGGGTGTCGCGGCCGTCCATGAAGCAGTGCACCACCACCTCGACCCCCTTGGCTGCCGCCAGTTCAATCAGGGCGATCAAGTGACGGAGATGGCTGTGCACACCGCCGTCGGAGACCAGGCCGCACAGATGCAGGCGGCTGTCCGCCGCCTTGACCTGCTCCATTACCCTGTTGAATACCGGATTGGCGGCCAGCTCGCCCCGCTCCACCGCCAGGTTGATGCGGGTGAAATCCTGGTAGACGATCCGTCCGGCGCCGATGTTGAGGTGGCCGACCTCGGAATTGCCCATCTGGCCTTCAGGCAGGCCGACCATGCCGTTGTGGGCAACGAGCGTGGTCATGGGATAGGCGGCGCTCAGCCGGTCCATGTTGGGGGTCTTGGCGACAAAAACCGCGTTGGTCGGCACGGGATCGGCAATTCCCCAACCGTCGAGGATGGCCAGGATAACGGGAACGGGCGCGGACATGATGGACCTCCTTGGCAATCAGGGCTGGGCGTTTTCGGCCAGCAGGCTGTCGACATCGATCTTGGGGGCATCGTGCCACAACCCCTCCAGATCATAAAAAGCACGGTTCTCATGATAGAAGATGTGCACCACCACATCGCCGAAATCGAGCAACACCCACATCCCCTCGCGCAACCCCTCGCTGTGCTTGCTGCTGATCCGCTTGGTGCTCAGCTCGCCCTCGATGGCCTCGGCCAGCCCCTGCACGTGACGGGTGGAGCGGCCGCTCATGATCACGAAATAGTCGGTGAAGGAAGCCAGGCCGCGCACATCCAGCACCACCACCTCCTCCGCCTTGGTGTCGAGGGCCACGCGGGCGCACACCGCCGCCAGTTCCCTGCCCTCTTTTTCCGCATACTCTTTTTTTAATTTTTTCATCGGTTCACGTTGTGATGACGGTCTGTGATTGTTGGTTTTCGCACCTTCCGGCCGCCATTCGAAATGCGTTCTTCTTTCGGGCGCAGGGGATCAGCCGTTATCGGCTTCCTTGTCCTTGCCCTTCTTCCCCCGAGGGGGAAATGCAAAACTCAGCTTGCCCTTGGCGTCCAGCAGGAGGAAAGCGTCAAAGGGCTTTTTCCTTTTGGAGATGAAACCGCCAATCAGCTCGGTGCGGCCATCGGCGAGTAGCTGGCTGATGTGTTCCCGTTCCAATTTTTTCCCCAAAATGATTTTGGAGATGCGCAAGCCCTTCTTCTGATCCCCCTCAAGCGCCGATTCGGAAAGAAAACCGGCCGGCGTTTCGAACACTTTGGTCTGATCGACGGGTGAGAGACCAAGCGGCTCCTGGCCGCGGATCTCGTCCAGATTCAGTTCGTCGGTGGAATCGGCAAAGAGAAATTCGACCTTGGAGTTGGCGATGTGCACCGAGGCCGTGAAGGGCTTGCCTTTTTTCGAGCGGAAATCGTTGAACGGCCCCAAGGTTTTGCCCCGGATCAGTTCGACGATCTCCGCGGGGTCCATCACTCGGCCGCCCAGCACCTTGCGGATGATCAGCTTCTTGTCTTCGGATTCATAGGCCGAGGCGGTCTCGTAAAAGCGGGCCCCGTCCACCGGCGAGAAAGGCGCCTCGTGACGCTCCGTGCCTCCGCCCTGCTTGACCTTGTCGACGATGGCCCCGGTCATCTCCCGGATCTCTTTCATGAACTGCGTCCGGGTCATGGCCCCTTTCAGGATCTGGTTGAGCTTGTACTCCCATTCGCCGGTCAGCTCCGGCGAGGCCAGTACGTCGATCTTCCGGGCTTCAAGCAAACTCAGCAGCTCGAAGGCCTTGCCCGTGGGCACCAGCTCGCGCTGCTCGCGGACGATATACTTTTCGTTGATCAGTTTCTCGATGATCGCCGCCCGCGTGGCCGGCGTGCCCAAGCCGCGCTCCTTCATGGCCTCGGCCAGTTCCTCGTCTTCGACCAGCTTGCCCGAATGCTCCATGGCCGAGAGCAGGGTCGCCTCGGTGAATCGGGGCGGCGGCTTGGTTTGATGTTCCTGCCGGTCGATGTCCTCGCACTGCACCAGGGTATCCGGCGGCAGTGCCTGCAATTCCTTATCGCCGTCCTCCTCGCTGCTCGCGCCGTAAATAGCCCGCCAGCCCGGTTCCACCAGGATCTTGCCCTCGGTGAGAAAGGTTTCGCCCTCCACCAGCGAAAGCCGCCGGGTATTATGATACACTGCGGCGGGAAAGAAAACGGCCAAAAACCGCTGGACGATCATCTGGTAGATCTTCAGCTCGGGCTCGCTCAGGGTCTTGGGCAGGCCGGCGGTGGGAATGATGGCGAAGTGGTCGGAAATCTTCTTGTTGTCAAAAATCCGTTTGTCTTTCTTGAGATACTTCTTCTCCAGGGCCTCGCTCGCAAAACGGCCATATTGCCACTGCTGCTGCTGACCAACCACCTTCACCACCGTGGGCAGGTAGTCCTCGGGCAGGCAGCGGCTGTCGGTACGGGGATACGTGATCAGTTTGTGCCGCTCGTAGAGGGCCTGGGCCAGAGCCAGGGTATTCTTGGCGGAAAAGCCGAAACGGCTGTTGGCCTCGCGCTGCAACAGGGTCAGGTCGTACAGCGGCGGCGCGCCCTTGGTCGACTTCTTGCTGCTCTCCTCGACCATGGCCGGCTTGCCGGTGCAGCGGTCGGCAATCTCTTTGGCCCGTTCTTCCTCCCAGATGCGGTTGCGACGGCCGTGGGCCTGCTCCTCGTCTTTGGCAAAGGCAGGATCGATCCATACCCCCTGGTAGGCGACCGGCCCGCAAACGAAACAGCCATGCAATTCCCAGTAGGTGGTGGGCACAAACTCGCGTCGTTCAGTCTCGCGCTTGACCAACAGCGACAGGGTCGGGGTCTGCACCCGGCCACAGGGTGTCTTGCGGAAACCGCCGAAGCGAGAGTTGTAGCAGGTCAGGGCCCGGGTGGCGTTGATGCCGATCAACCAATCGGCCTCGGAGCGGCACAGGGCCGTATCCTCCAGAGGCCGCATCTCCTGGTCGTCCTTGAGCTTGCCCAAACCGTCGCGGATGGCATCCAGGGTCATGGATTGCAGCCACAACCGTTGGACCCGTTTGTGCTCCACCGAGCGATTGGTGGCCTGCTTGAGAATGTACTTGAAGATCAATTCGCCCTCGCGGCCGGCGTCGCAGCCGTTGACGATCACCTCCACGTCGCGGCGGCGGATCAGTTTGGTCAGCGCATTGAATTGGGCCTTGGTGTCCGGTAGCACCGCCAGGGGAAACTCCTCGGGCAGGATGGGCAAGTTGTCCAGGGTCCACTTGTTCAGTTCGGGGTTGATCTCCTCGGGGTAGGCGATGGACACCAGATGGCCGATGGCGTAGGAGACGATGTACTCGTCACTTTCATAGTGGGTCTTGGCGTTAGTGAATTTTCCTGGCAAGGCCTTGACGATATCGGCGGCAACGCTAGGCTTTTCGGCAATGATCAGTGTTTTTCCCATGGGGAGGGCCGCTTGTTGCCTCACTTGGCGAGAGATGTAAAAAAGGTGCGCAGACTGGCGTGCCAACGATCCGGCTGTTCCAGGTAACAGGGATGCGGTGCTCCCGGATAAATCTCCCGGGTGGCGCCCTTGATTCCCGCCAACAGGATGTCGCTGTTGCCCAGCGGAGAAACCTGGTCCTCGCCGCCCCAGACGATCAGGGTCGGCGCGGTAATGACGCCCAAACCGGACCGGTTGTCCTCCACGCCCACGGCACCAACCAAAACCAGACCAGCGATTCGCTGCGGATAGTTCAGGGAAAATTCCAGGGCAATGCGCCCACCCATGGAAGGGCCGATCAGGGTCACCCGCTCGATGGCCAAATGCTCGAACAACCGTGCGAGCACCGCAACCGGCGCGGCCTCGCTGGCCGGACTCCGGCCAAATCCGGGCATATCCACCGCCAATACATGCTGCCCCATGCCCGCCAGGAATTCCAGGGTACCCAATTGCCGCCAGGTCTCGGCCTGAAACTTCATGCCGTGCAGCAGAACGACAGTGGCGGAACTGGTTGGTCCACACGCAAGCGCATGCACCGCACACGATCCCAGATCGATGGTTTGTTCACTGATGACAGTCATGGGAGCCTCCTCCTTTTTGCCTGTTTCCCTTGAAAATACCTTGCCGAGGCTAAAAGCAGCCACAGAAGTAAGCGACCGGCGCCGCTTTGTCAACGGGAAGGGGCACACCTTGACACCAACAGGATACGCCGAGTACCGGATGCACCTGCCTGCCGACTTGTGGATGCAAGCGGCCCCAAGCAAGCGCGGGAAGTTTTGCTTGACCATCCCAACATTTTAATTTTAATAAAAAATTAACGACAATACACTCTCCCGCTCTCACCCTTTCCATTACACAGGTTTCTTTGATGGCTCTCTTTCGCTGCAACAAATGCGGTCACCTTCGCGAGGTGGCCAGCGAACATATTGGAAAATCGGCCAAATGTCCTCAATGCCAACACATCGCGCCCATCCACGACACGGTGGCCTTTGTTGAGAAAATTCTGGAAAAATATTTTGCGCTACAAAAAGAGCTGATCAAACTGCAACAGACAACAAACGCTTCCGATCCGCTGGAAATACAAGTCATTGACCAGCCAAGCGGAGAACTCTTTTCCCTGAAGGATATTGACATCCATAACACGACCGAGTTGGCCAATGATCAACAATACCAGCCGATCATCGAGTGGTTTGGAGCAAAAAAAGTCACCGTGAAGGTCAATCCAAAGGAACTCGACACGACAGGGTTCTTTGACGAGATGGCGGTCGAACTAGGGAATAACTATGAAGTCCTTCGAGAAGTGAGCGAAAAGATAAAACGAATTCAGAATAAAGGCTATACCAATGTACATTTTCAACTGGCCAAGAAAAGCCAGAAGCATATTCAGGAGATCGTGAATTTTTGCAACCAGCTCTATCGATTTTCCTTTGTCGCCAAGTGTTTTTATCAAAAACACGAGAAAATCGTAAAACTTACCCTGCAAACCGCGCCGGCGATCGTTCAATTTTTCAATGGCACTTGGCTTGAATGGTTTGTTTTCATCAAGGTCTTCAACCTGTTACAAGAAAAGCACACACCATTTTCTGGTGCGCGCAGCCTAACGGTCACCCTCCCCAATGAAGACTTTCACGAACTGGATGTCTTTTTCCTGATCAACAACAACATTCCTCTGTGCATAGAATGCAAATCAGGAGAATTTCGTCAAGATTTGGACAAATATTCACGATTGCGCAAGCGACTTGCGATAGACCGGTCCCATTTCATACTCTGCGTCGCTGGATTAAGCGATGAACAGGCCCAGGGTTTGACCAGCATGTACGAGGTAACGCTTGTCAACGAAAAGAATTTGATTCCCCATGTCGAGCAGTTGCTCGGCTGACCACCAACCGGTTCGAACGAGAGGAGAACGCCGTTGTCCCACACGTTTGGCAATGAAGCATTGCCCCGAGGATATCCGACTCCTGTCAGTACCGGAAAGAATCACCCCTCCATTGCTCCCAACTCCAGCCGCCCTCCTTTCACGATCAAAGGTGACGACGTTCCCTGAACAGAAGCGCTCCCCGCATCAGTTGACTGTCCGGCGATTCCGCTACAAGGAGGTCGCCGGCGCACCTGCCGCGCCGGTTCCGGCCTTCGGCGGTACATAGGCACCGCCGCTGGTGACCGGTTTCGGCGCAGCGGTGGTGGCGTCCACGGCACGAAGTTCGGCTTCGATCCGGGCGAGGTTGCGCTGGATTTTGTCGGCCAGGCCCGATTGGGGGTATTTGGTCAAGGCGCCCTGAAGCAAATCGCGGGAGCCGAGCAGAAGTTTGCGCTTCTCCTCGGTGTCACGGCTGTTGGTGGCGCGGACAAAAAGTTCGGCCGCTTTTTGCCGCGCATCCTGGGCACCGAGTTTGGAAGCTTCTGCAATCAGGGGATTGGCCTTGGCCTCATAGGCGGTCTGCCGCAGCCGGTTCAACCGCTCGATCGCCTTGTCGTATTCCCGCGCCTGCAGATGGGCCGCACCCCGGTCATAGTCTTCCTGCAAGGCCTTTTCATCGACAACCGGTGTCGGTGGAGCGTTCCCAACCTGGACATTTTCCACCGCAGTCGATGAAGCTGCCGGAGCGGTCACGGCGGCTACCGGCCCGCCTGTGGCTTGCACCTCCGTCGCCTTCCGTTCGCCGGCCATCTCCTCCACCCGCTTGCTCCCCTGGTTGACCCAGGCTTCCGCTTGCGCGCGGCTGTCATTGCGCATGGTATTGACGTTGGGAACAAACCGTGACGCCGGATACGCTTGCAGAAACCGATCCGCCTGCTCGGCCACGGCATTACCGTCACGTTTAGGGTTGAAGGCCAGGTAATTTTTCAGCAGCGCGCCATATTCCTTCATCTCTTCCGGCGTCACGCCACCAGGTTGCAGGGCGGCGAGTTGCAGGCCGGGCCATTCTTCCTTGTGGGCTCCCTTCTCGATCGACAACTGAACGACCTGCTCGTATTGCCGCCGCGCCTCGTCATAGGCCTCTCCGGCGAAATCAATGTCCGCGACGAGCTGCATCATCGGCAACAAGAGTTCGCTGTCCCCCTGCTGCTCGCGTACCTTGGGCAACAGGTCGCCCAGAATCCGGCGCGCCTCGGATTCCTGATGATTTTTCAGCAGGGCCAAGCCGTATTGATAGGTGGTCTCAGCGGCCGGGCTCTGATTGGGCGCCAACGGCAGCTTGGCATACAAGTTGATGACCTGGTCATAGTCGCCCTGGTCGAAAGCGGCCTTAATCTGGGGATCGGCGGCCGCCGAAACCGCTGGTTGCGGTGTTTCCTTAAGCTCAACCAGGAATGCGCCGCAGCCGCTTTCCAAATAATCGATATCCTGCTGGTTGAGTTGCAACAACGAGTTACCGGCCAACAGCTGGGCGGCATCGACTCTGGTTTCCTGCTGCAACTGTTTCTGCAACGAGGTGTACTCCAGGAGAATATCCTGCAGTTGAGATTCACACTCGTTGATCCGGTTGCGTTTTTCAAGCGGCAGCGCCAGAATCTCGGAATTCTTCTGTACCTCCCGCCAATCCTGCAATTTCTCCTCATAGGCACGGATCCGGGTGTTGATGGAGGTCATCGCCGGCAGCAACACATCCCGATTGACCACTTCGGTGGCGGGTTGCCCTCCCCCTTCCTGGCGCATAGCGGCTTCCCGCTGCGCGCGGGCTGCGGAGGGATCGATCATCCGGCTGTCAGTGGCGCATCCGGAAAGCAACAGGCCGCAACAACAAGCAGTAACCACCAGGGATTTGGCGGTACAACGGGGAGTGAGTATCATCATGGCGTTGGTCGGGTAGACATTCAGTTCAACGGAAGGGAGGCCTGAAAAAACGGCACACGTTCGCTTGAGATCTGTATCCCTCGCCATCTTCTCATCCTGCGGGGAAAAACAGCAAAAGACACAAATTTTAAAATAGCAAATTACACGGTGGGGGACAATTGCTTTCTTGGAGTGCGTGCAAAAAGCGCCGCGACTGTGCCGCTCCGCCGGCTCCCATCAACACCACGGCAGGAGCTCAGCGATTTTTCCAGAACGGCAGAAACTGGCGGAGCGGCTCGAACCGTCCGCCCTCGGTTCGGGCACCGAAACAGAGACTGGCCGGACCTGCCGGCGGTACGACTTGGCGGGCGCCCGACGAACTGGCGGCTGCCCCGCCTTGATTGGGGGCAACCGGCACAAAAATTTGCCCCACATCGGGATAGCGCAGGCTCAGGCCATCGAAGGTCAGATCGACCGGGTCAATTCGATCGGCAATCCGTTCCACATCCAAAAGACCCTGGGCTATGTCGCTCCAAGCCGGCAAGGCGCCCTGGGAGCCGCTAACCCGAAACCTGCCCCTGACCATGGGCATATTGTCATCATAGCCTGTATAGACACCAACCGTGTAGCCCCCCTCGAACCCCACCCCGGATTGATCGGGCAACAGCACCGGAACAAAACCAAGAAAGGCGGCATTCCGATAATCGTTGGCCGTCCCTGTCTTACCCAGGAGCGGATAGGTCTGTTTGATGCCGTCAACGATCTTCTGCCGTTCCGGATCGGTACTGCGCAGACGGACGTGTTCCTTGGCATATTTGCCGGTACCGTAGGGAATGACGTTCTGGAGGATATTGCCGATGGCCGCCGAACTCTTGGCATCGATCACCCGCGTTTTATGCACCTGGCGAGAATAGACCACCCTTCCCTCCGGGGTCTCGATCCGTTCAATAATGGCCGCGCCATCCGGGTCAACACGTCCGTCAAGCTCGGCGAGGGCCAGGGTTGACGCATCGGCGGCGTCATGCCGGTAGCCGGTGAGCAGTGTCTCGTAGAGACGGGTCATTTCCGACAGGGAAACGACGTTGGAGCCAAGCGGCAGCGACAGAACCGGTTCAAAATTACTGTTGATGCCACATTCCTTGGCCAGCCGAACCATGTACTGCAAACCGAGCATCACCCTGAAATCACGGACTTCACTGAGCACTTCCATGGAATACAGCTTGTCGCTGTCCACCTTGTCGCGCTCGATGCGGATCTGTTCGTCCAGCTGCTGCACATCGGCGGCCGAAAGCACCCCCTCCAGCTGTACCTCCTCCTGCCAGAAGGATTCATACCGGGTCGGGTCGAGGGAGAACAGGTGATCGGCGATCTCGCGCGCGCTCAGTTCCATCCAGTTGGGCGGCAACTCCGAGCGCCGGGTAAAGATGAAACGGCCAAGCGTATCCTTCACCAGACGTCCAGCCGTTGGCGGAACGCTCTCCCCCGGGTTGTCAAAAGCGCTGTCCGGGTCCACCGTGGGGGGGCTCTGCAGCGGCGAACGTCGGAACTCGGCCAGCCGGGGCAGCAGCGCCCTCAGCCCGAGAAATTCGTCGTAACGCATCCGCTCCAGACGGCCGTACTCGCCGGTCCGGTTCTCGAACACGAAATCCGGCTTAAGGGCGCGCACGGCACTGCTGAACACGGCCCGCCCCAAATATTCCCGGGACACAACGATACCGTACTTATCGCGCATGCGCGCCTTGTACTGCTGGTAGTCCTCGGTTGTTCCATCCACAACGCGCGGCGCCATGTCCACCTGAGTCGCCAATTCCCGGACCATCGCCGGGGTCAGGTGATCGGTGAGATGGTAGAGCAACCAGACGGCGGCCACGTTCTCCGAGGTCACGCCCGCCCAACTGAGAGAAACCGAGCCGAAGGGACTGTCATGATCAGGCTGGGGCGCATACGGACGGTTCATGAACATAAAGGTCTGGGGGGTATTGCTGATCATGTCGATCGGACTCCACCCCAACTGCAGGGCCGCGGCGAGGACAAAGGTCTTGAACGTTGACCCCATCAACCGTTTGGCCGTGGTCGCCCGATTATAGTTGAGATTGGACATGCCGCCGCTCATCGCCCGGATAGCCCCTTCCTGAAGGACAAAGGCCGCGCCTTCGACCTTGGGGTATTTTTCCAAGTCAAGCAGCAGCATGCCCCCGTCGTCAACCTCGCGGATACAGGTATAGACCTTGTCGCCCGCCTGTACCTGCCGCAGCACGGCCTTGCGGTCGGCCGGTCCAGAAGCAGCGGCGTTGCGCGCGAATTTGGCATGGGCATCGGCCAGCCGCACCAGACCGGAGCTGTCGATTGTCCCCACAGCCCGCCCTTCGTCAAACACCACCCGCACAACCGGTCCGCGTTCCCGGGTGTCCGTGATCTCCTCCACGGTGCCGAAAACGCAATTGCCGGGCACAAAGTCTTCATCCCCTGAATAGTCAAGCGACTGGTATTCGCTCTGTACCTGAGCGCGTGAATAGCCGCGCAGGCGCACATCGAGTTGCGAGAGTTGCCGCCGCAAGGCCTGCACAGTCTTTGCTTGAATGGACTGGTCCAGCGAGGTGATGATCCGGGCGCCCGAGGTGGAAATGTTGGATATGCCGTTTTCCTCCAGGGTGTCGGCGATGAAAGCGGTTTCCAGGCCCTCCTTGACCAGGTCCATGGCCGTGTTCTGGGCAAAGGACATCTTCCCTTGACGAAAGACCAGATTAGAGACATTGAGCTGTTTGTAGTCGCGCTCGCCCAGCATCCCGACCTTGCGCATCTGTTCGAGCACGTAATTGACCCGCTCCTCTCCTCGCTGCCGGACCTCCTCGGCATTCGCCTGATTTTTCCTCAGAAAGGGATTGTAATAATTGGGCCGCTTGACACTGCCGGCGATGAAGGCGCATTCCAGCAGGGTCAGCTCCTTGGGTTCCTTGTCAAAAAAATAGCGGGCCGCGACCCCGAGACCATGTCCGTTGCCGCTGACAAAAAACTGATTGCAATAAAATTCGAGGATTTTCTCCTTGCTGTACCGATGCTCCAGACGCAGGGCGAACAGCAGTTCCTTGATCTTGGCCTCCATGCTCCGCGATTCCCGCTTAAACAGGTTTTTCGCGGTTTGCTGGGTAATGGTGCTCCCGCCCTGGACGATGCGGCCCGCCTGCAGGTTGGCGATCATTGCCCGGATGATTCCTGGCGGGTCAATGCCGAAATGATGAAAATATTGATTATCCTCGGCCGCGATCAGGGCGTTGACAAAATCTTGGGGAATGTCCTTGTACGGCAAATACTGGCGATGAATCCCTTCAAACAGGACCCCGAGTTTTGTCTGACCGTCACGGTAGAACACGGGACTTTCCCGACCCAGGATCTCGTTGATATGCGCTTCCTCGATCTCGGGCGTGGGAACCATGACGACAAGGTAATAGAGGCCTGCGGTTCCGGCCGCCACCATCAGCAGGGAGCAAAAGAAAAAGAAGACAAAACAGTATTTAAAAAATCTGATCATGGTTCTTGATACCGATGGACACGCGACCAACCGCCATTACAAGAGTTTGCAGAAAAATTTCGGGCGGGAGCACGAATTAGATAAATTACCCTCGACATTGTTGACAAATCGGCAAGGATACCAGACCTTGCTGGCAACAGAAAGGGAAACCTGCGGAGCCTAGGAGGAATCAAGCTCGGAGTTTTTCTTCGAATCCCCCCTGTCCTTCGCGCTCAGCCCCCTGTTTCCAATCCGGCAGACCCCCGAAACACAACCAGACCATCGCTCGGGCAGTCCAGCCAATCTATCGCGCCAAGGGCTGTTTCTCCCCGCACTTCGTCTCCCGAGCAGGAGAGTACACCTGGGTGTGGAAAACGGGAAAAAGGCAGTTTTTCAAAAAAATACGAAGAATACTTGACTGATTGGATGAAAAAAATTGCCTTCTCAATGAGTTTTTCTTGTCTTTCATTTTATTTTAATGGTAAAAGAACCACTACATCTTGCCTGCTGTGTTCACAAATAATGCTGTTTGCAGAAAAACAATATCATTTCAATGCAATACAAGGTTGCATAAACCCCACTACTACATATGAAAATATTGCCCGTTCTGCTTAACTCCTGTTGCATCGCCCTTCTTTGCATTTCACTTTCCGCCTGCTCCTCACACCCAAAACGTTCGGCCCTGCACCGTTCACCCACCCCTGTGACGGATGCCGACATCCAAGATGAGGAAATTGCATCGGCTGAACCCGAAGAAACCGCCCAGGAAGAACTGGAAGCGCTCAACAAGCCGGGTGCGTGGGAATATGGGGTGAAGACCACCTATTCCCTGGAGAAGCTGGGGATTGATCCTTCCAAATACGATTTTCCCATTACCGTCAACAAGCAGGTTCTCTACTACCTTGAACTGTTTCAGGGAAAACAACGCAATTATTTCACCCAGTGGCTCGCCCGCTCCACCATATATCGTCCGTATATCGAGCGGGAATTGAAAAGAGCCGGGCTTCCTTTGGATCTGGTGTATCTGGCCATGATCGAATCAGGGTTCAACCCGTCCGCCTATTCGCCGGCCGAAGCCTGCGGCCTGTGGCAGTTCATGGAAGGAACGGCACAAACATACAAACTTCGGGTTGATTCCTGGGTCGACGAGCGACGCGAACCGGAAAAGGCGACCAAGGCAGCCATCCGTTACCTGTCCCGCCTTTACTCGCAATTCGGGGATTGGTACCTCGCCGTTGCGGCCTATAATGCCGGCGAGGGCAAGATCGACACCGCCATGAAAACGTACAATGCTTCGGATTTCTGGGAGGTGGCCGCATCCGAAGGTATTTTCATGGAAACCAAACGGTATGTGCCCAAATTGATCGCGGCCATCATCATCGCCCGCAATCCGGAAAAATACGGATTCACCGATATTGCCTATAAAACCCCTCACGAATACGAAACCATCACCGTGCCTGGAGGCGTTGCCCTGGAAGCCGTGGCGCTCACAGCCAATACCTCGATCAAGCAACTGCGCTCGCTCAACAACGAGCTGCGAAAGAACCAGACACCGCCCAAAAATGAATACACCCTGCGCATCCCCGTGGGATGCAAAGAATTGATTGCCGCCAATCTGGATAAATTGCGACCGGTGACCAGAACTGTCTACACGACCCACACCGTCAAAAAGGGTGAAACGCTGACCGAGATCTGCAACCTTTACAAGATCAGCAAGACCAGCCTGCTCAAGGCGAACAATCTGCGCACCGCCCAGCTGAAAAGAGGATTACGTCTCCAGATACCGTCCACCTCGACAAAGTATGTGCTGCTCAACAGCGAGGACCAGGCCGAGGATCGCGTCGCCAAAGTCGACAAACCAGGGAAGATGGTGAAAGTCGAGCCTGCCAAGCAACAGGCCGTCTCCCACCGGGTCAAACAGGGTGAAACCGTGGCATCCATCGCCAAGCAATATCAGGTTTCGACCAAGGACATCCTGCGCTGGAATAAAATCGCCAACTCCAGCACGATCAAAAGCGGCCAGAAACTCTCCCTGTATCCGGAGCGGCCGCAGCCAGAACCGGTGACCGTGGCCGCGAAGGCGGTCAAGATTGCTGCGGCGAAGACAGCCGCGATCCCGACCCTGGATCCGTCCACCAAAAAACAAAGCGTGCAAAATGTAGCCAAGGCGCCATCTGGCAACAAGCCAGAAGTGATCAAACCGACGGCGACCAAAACAAGTATCGCCAAAACCGCAAAAGCGGAGCCTGCAGCCAAGGTTTCGGTTGCGATCGCCAAAAGCACAAAACCACACACATGGTATGTTGTTAAAAATGGCGACACCCTGACGGCGATCGCCAAAAAATTTCAAACCTCCACCCAGGACATTCGAGCCTGGAACAAACTCAGCACCAACACGGTGCAAACGGGCAATAAACTGCTCGTTAAAAAAGGCTGATACTCCGGCGGGCCGCCAGCCCGCCGTTTCTTTTTTCCTCATGCACAAAGATTGCCGTTGCCTGTTCGCGGCAGTGACGAAAGAAGGGTACTGCGGGTCGTCTCCTCCTGCTGAACCTTGTAGCCACTTTTCGTTTCCCCCCAACAACCAAAAAAATTGTAGCGCGTCATGTCCACCGTCTTGCTCACAGGAGCCACTGGGTATATTGGCCGCCGTCTGGAAAAGGCGCTCCGGGAACAGGCTACCCTGTCCCTCCGCCTCCTGGTTCGCAATGCCAAGAAACTCACGGCAAAAACCCGCGCGCAATCCGTGGTCATCGAAGGAGACACCTTTGACATGGGAGCGTTGCGCCAGGCATTGGCCGGAGTCGAGACCGCCATTTATCTCATCCATTCCATGGGCACCGGGGAAGATTTCAGCCGGCTCGATCGGGAAAGTGCTGAAAATTTTCGCAACGCCTGCATGGAAATGGGTGTACGAAAAATCATTTATCTGGGAGGACTTGGTCTTCGACAATCGGCCTCGGCTCATTTGGCCAGTCGCATTGAAACAGGCGAAATTCTCTCCGCATTCCCCGACCGTCTCCGCACCATCTGGTTTCGCGCCGGGGTAATCATTGGCTCGGGCAGCACCAGTTTCGAAATAATCCGCCATCTTGTCGAAAAACTACCGTTCATGATCACCCCTCGCTGGGTACGCACCCTGACCCAGCCCATTGGCATTGATGACGTCATTGCCTACCTGACGGCAGCCGTCGACCTTGATCCACCCGAGAACCTGATCGTCGATATCGGCGCACCGCCCATGAGCTTCATGGACATGCTCACCCAAACCGCTACGGTCATGGGATTGCGGCGGTGGATCGTTCCCGTTCCTTTTTTAAGTCCGCGCCTGAGTTCCTATTGGCTGACGCTGGTCACTCCGGTCCCCTACAAGGTGGGGGCAGCATTGGTAGAGGGACTGAAATCGGAAACTCTGGTACAAAATGACCATGCGCGGCAATATTTTCCTCATATTCATCCCCAGCCCTATCAACAGGCTGTCCGCCGGGCTCTTGAGGAACTGGAACACGATCTGGTGCTAAGCCGCTGGTGCGATTCCAGCCCGGGAGCCGTCTGCGATATCAACGAACAAGCGATGCCGGGCGAATCGATTTTTCGCGATGTCCGCACGGTTTCCTTCGCCGGGATTCCCGCAGAACAGGTGTTTTCTTCAATTCTCAGCCTTGGGGGGGAAACAGGGTGGTATTCCTATACCTTTCTCTGGCAGGTGCGGGGGTGGATTGATAAAATCATGGGTGGCTATGGCCTGAACCGTGGTCGTCGCCTTGCTTCGGATCTGCGTATCGGCGATGCGGTCGATTTCTGGAAAGTCGCCGATCTTGTGCCCAACAAACGCCTCCTCCTGGTGGCACAGATGAAACTTCCCGGCAAGGCCTGGCTGGAATTCGATCTACAGCGCGATACCTTGGTCCAAACCGCTCATTTCATTCCCCGTGGATTATGGGGACGAGTATATTGGTATGCGGTACTACCGTTTCACGCCTTCATTTTTCCCGACCTGTGTCGAACAATCGTTGACCAGGCCTCAGGCCGGCATGCCCGTGACGGCATGGATCAGCGTTGATTCGTCCCCTCCTTCCCTGTTTCTCTTCTTCACATGGTGTGATTTCACGCTGTTCCAGAGAATGCCACCGAGCACACGTCCTCTATGAAAACCTCCAATTTCCCGACGCATCCGTATCCCGACGATGTGACTACCATTCACCTTAAGGACAAAACCATCCTCCTGATTGGCACCGCGCACATTTCCCAACAGTCAACCGATCTGGTCAAGCAGGTCATCGTGCAGGAACAACCTGATGCGGTGTGCATTGAGCTGGATGAAAAGCGCCATGCAGCCCTGGCCAAACGCGATACCTGGGAAAACCTCGACGTGAAGCAAGTGGTGCGCAACAAGCAACTGGCCACCCTCATGGTCAACCTCATCCTTGCCGCCTACCAGAAAAAACTGGGCGGACAATTGGGAATCATGCCCGGAACCGAACTGCTGGCCGCGTCCCAGACCGCCGAACAACTGGGCATCCCAATCGTGCTCTGCGACCGTGATGTGCGCATCACCCTGCGCCGCGCCTGGCGCGCCACTTCTTTTTGCAAAAAGGGTTATCTACTGGCCACACTTCTGACCTCTCTCTTCGACAAGACTGTATTGGATGAAGAGCAACTGACGGCGATGCGGCGCAAGGATGTCCTCTCCGAGCTCATCAACGAAATGGGAGCCGCCCTGCCCCACACCAAGGAGGTGTTGATCGATGAGCGGGATATCTACATGGCGGAAAAGATCAAACAAACCGCAGGCCGGCGACTGGTGGCCGTGGTCGGAGCCGGTCATACCGAGGGCATCAGACGGGCCATTGGGCAGGATAACCGCGATCGGATGGAAGCGATCAACGCCATCCCGCCAACGGGAAGAACGGCAAAGATCCTGGGATGGCTCATTCCCGGCCTGATCCTTCTGGGCCTGCTGCTTATCGGCATCCGTCAAGGAACGGCCGAATTCACCGCCAATGCGGTGTATTGGATACTGGCCCATGGCATTCCTTCATCCCTGGGCGCCGTGATCGCCCTAGCCCATCCAGCGACCATTGTCTCGGCCTTCGCCGCCGCGCCGATCACCAGTCTGTCTCCGCTGATAGGCGCCGGCTATGTCTGTGCGTTTATCCAAGTCATGATCTGCCCACCGGTGGTCAGGGAATTCGAGATCGCGGCCCAGGATATCGCCACCGTGAGTGGGTGGTGGCGTAACAAGCTGTTGCGCATTTTTCTGGTTTTTATATTAACCACCCTTGGCTCCAGCATCGGCACCTGGATCGGAGGTTACCGCATTGTCGACACACTGCTGAATTGATGGCCACCCCTGGCGTTTCCTTTTCCATTTTTTACTGCCTGAGCACCCCATGAACATGACAGAACAAGCACCCCCTTCCCTCGACCTGACCAGCGGACAGAAAAAGAGTCTGCGCAGCCTAGGCCACCACCTCGAACCCGTGGTCCATGTGGGCAAAGAAGGCTTCTCCCCTGCGTTGCTCAAATCGATGGACGCAGCACTGAAGGCCCACGAGCTGATCAAAATCAAACTGGGACAAAACTGTCCGGTGGAAAGAAATGCGGCTGGTCCTGAACTGGCTAGAATGTCCGGGGCGGCCCTGGTGCAAGTCATCGGCCGGATGATTTTATTGTTTCGCCCCAATCCGGAACTCTCTCAGGGGAAGCGGATAGTCGTGTAACGAGGTGGAAAAGAAGGAACGAACGGAACGGAATTGTTGTTCCGGAAAAAAACCGCCGTTTCCCTGGAGACACCCAGGAGAAACGGCGGAAAGAAACGCGAAAAGTTCTTTTAGAGATCGCCGCGGTCGAACAGATCGCGTCGGTCTTCGACAAACCAGTGAATGAATTTTTCCAGACCGTTTTGCAAAAAGCGATCAAAATCCCACGGATCATTGGACAGCAACTTGCGGCAATCGTCTTTGATCGCATAGGCATAGGCCTCATGACAAGAGCCGTCGGCCATGGTTACCTGGACCAACACCCGTTCGTATTTGTCTCCCTCAAAGGCATCGAGTTTTTCCATGGCCTGCTCGTTCAGCCCCCAGTACAGCTTTCCGGACACAACGGAATCTTCCTGGCGAATGATCCCCGGATACTCCGAACCGCGAACGCGGAATCTCGCCCAGTTATTCAAGGTTGCTTCCTGACCCGCATAGGCCTGCCCTGTGACGGCTTTCATCACAAGTGGCGACTGCAACGTTCCATAGCAAAATAACGCACTCTTCTCCATTGTCCTACCTACCTGGTCTTTCGATATCAGTTGAGTGTATGTCAAGCTTGAACGTTCCCCCCTGAGAACGTCAAGGCAGTGCGACCATAACTGCCGCTTCTTCCATGGCATTCGGTCCCGGCGCCTGACACCGGCGCAGACGCGCCCCACCGGTCACTACCATGCAAGTGTTCTGTTCTCCTCCCTTTCTCTGCTTGTTGTCGCCGTGTCGTGTTGTCCATCAACCCACAATCGTCCTCTTTTGCCCGTGGGCGTCCATCCCGCCTTAGCGGCGGCAAGCGGTTAAGTAAAATACCCCAACATCGCTGTTTTTCCAAGAACAGAAGCATCCTATCAGTAAAATCCCGCTGTCGACCGCCTTGAGGCGTTTGGAGGCAAACATTCCCGCAAGGCATCACGGACGCGGCACTCCTTGATCGTTTGTGAGCGGGTGGCGCCTCTCAGGACGATGCCCCGAGCCGTGGTATCACGGTCTCCCCCTGGAACGCGCACAATCCGATGCAAGGTGGAAATAACTCTTCCCGGTTTCGACTGCATACCCGGCACTTGTCGCTCGATCGATTGCCGATCTCCTTGAGGTCAGGCCAGACATGGCATAACGGCCGGCGACGATTTTCTACTGTGCAACGAAGGATAGGTTGATTATGATGATGGGTCTTAATCGTGGTGGTTTATCGAAGGCTTTTCTTTCGCCGGCCGCCATGATGGAATGGTCCCTTGACCACCACACCTGTCCAATCCCGGTTACAGCGGCGGGAGCCCCGTCCAGCCGGACTTTCATGCACTGAAGGAGTCGACATGAGCACATTACAGCAGCAGGATCCGGAAATCTTCAATCTCATCAAGCAGGAAGAATTGCGTCAGCGCGATAAAATCCGCCTCATCGCCTCGGAAAATTACGTTTCCAAAGCGGTTATGGAGGCAACGGGATCGGTCCTGACCAATAAATATTCCGAAGGGTATCCCGGCAAACGTTATTACGAAGGGCAGCAGTACATCGACCAGGTGGAGAGTTTGGCTATTCAGCGGGCCAAGGATCTGTTTGGCGCCGAGCATGTCAATGTCCAGCCCTACTCTGGTTCTCCGGCCAACCTGGCCGTGTACCTGGCTTTCCTGAATCCCGGCGACACCATCCTCGGCATGGCCCTGCCCCATGGCGGCCACTTGACCCACGGGGCCAAGGTGTCCATCTCCGGCAAGTATTTCACCGCCGAGTCCTACTCCCTGGACCAGGAGAGCGGTCGGCTCAACTATGAGACCATCCGCGAAAAGGCCCTGGCCTGCAAACCCAAGATCCTGATCGCCGGGCACTCCGCCTATTCACAGGTGCTTGATTTCCCCAAATTCCGTGAGATCGCCGATGCCTGCGGCGCCCTGCTGCTGGTGGACATGGCCCATTTCGCCGGTTTGGTGGCGGGGGGCGCCCACCCTTCGCCTGTTCCCTATGCCGATATCATCACCACGACCACCCACAAATCCCTGCGCGGCCCACGGGGGGCCATGATTCTGTGCAAGCAGGAATATGCCGCGGCCATCGACAAGGCTGTTTTTCCGGGGTTGCAGGGCGGACCGCATAACAACACCACCGCCGCGATTGCCGTGGCGCTCAAGGAAGCCTCCACCGAGGCTTTCAAACAGTATGCCGCCCAGATCGTTAAAAACGCCCAAGCCTTGGCGGCAACCCTGATCGACAACGGCTTCAATTTGGTCACTGGCGGTACCGAAAACCACCTGATGCTGATCGATCTGACCAACAAGGGCGTGACCGGCAAGGTTGCCGCCAAGGCCCTCGATGCGGCCGGTATCGTGCTCAATTACAATGCCGTGCCCTACGATACCCGCAAGCCCTTTGATCCCAGCGGCATTCGCCTGGGTTCGGCCGCAGTCACTTCACGCGGTTTCAAGGAGGAACAGATGGTACAAGTCGGCAAATGGATCGGTGCCGTGGTGGCGGATCCAGCCAACACAGCCCTCCAGGCTGAAATCGCCTCATCCGTGCGACAGCTCTGTGCCGGCTTCCCGGCACCGGGACTGGAACACCTGATCTAATACACCCATTTCAACGCGATAAAAAAGGGACGCTTCTGTGGAAGCGTCCCTTTTTTTGTCCTTTTCGTTTCCTGTTCTCGCTCTTCACTCAGGGGAGGCTCTGCGCTACCGTGCTTGCAAAATCGACCAATTGAGCCGGCAAGGCCCCTATGAGGGTAATAGCGATCACCAGGACAATTCCGGTCAACTGGACAAGCGGAGAAACCTCGACCGCGGTGGTTGCCTCAGGATCGGCGGTATAGGCCGCTTTGACCACCGAAAGATAATAGTAGATGGCGATAGCGGTATTGATGGCCGCCAGACAGACAACCAGGAGATGATCGGCGCGCAGGGCCGAGGTTAAAATCATGAATTTGCCCATGAAGCCGACAAAAGGAGGAATGCCGGCCAGACCAAAAAGGCCGATGGCCAGGATGAAGGCCAGGACTGGTTGGCGCTTGTACAGACCGTTAAAATCCTCGATGCACAGATTTTCACCCTGTCGTGAGACATGGCTGATGACCAGAAAGCAGGCCAGGTTCATCAGCACATACCCGGCGATGTAATAAATAGCCACCCCATACCCGTCGCTGTTCATCGACAGCAGTCCAAGGAGAATGAAGCCGGCATGGGCGATACCGGAAAAGCCGAGCATCCGCTTGATGTCCTTCTGCACCAGGGCGCTGAGGTTGCCGTAAAACATCGAACAGAGGGCGAGTACCGCCATCAGCTCAATCAGGAAGGATGGGTGTCCGGTGGGCATGGTCAGAAAGCGGATCAGCAGGGCAACGGCGCCAAATTTGGGGATGGTGGCGATGAACCCGGTGGTTTCGTTCGAGGCTCCCTGATAAATATCCGGCACCCAAAAATGGAGGGGGAAGATGGCCAGTTTGTAAAAAAAACCGGCCAACACCAGCAGCACAGCTACCACCACCGCCGGTTGTAGGTTGCCCTTGGCAAGGTAGGCAAGGATGTCCTTGAGATAGGTGGTGCCGGTGAGACCGAACAAGAGGCTCATGCCATAGAGCATGAAACCGGTGGCCATGACCCCAAAGAGAATGTATTTCATCCCCGCTTCCATCTGTACGCGGATGCCGGTGCGATCATCCCGCATCGGCACCAGCAGATACAAGGCAAAGGAGGAAAGTTCCAGGGAAATAAAGATGGCGATCAATTCGACCGAACTGACCAACATCATCAGTCCGAGCACGCTGAGCAACAGAAACAAGTAGTACTCGGGTCGGACACTGATGCTGATCCCCTTGAGATTCTGGCCGAAGATCATCACCACTGCCAAGGCGAAGCCGATCATCACCTTGAACAGCTGGGAATACTGGTCCACGGCGTAGGCCCCGTAAAACAGAGTGACCTGCGACTGGAACGAAAGCAGGGTTGCGGCAAAGGTGACAAGGCCAACGACAATGGCCAGGGATTTTGTCGTCTGCTCGGAGGGCGTTTTGCCCAAGCTGAGCAGAAAGAATGCCAGCGCTCCGGTCACCAGCACCAATTCGGGTAAAATAACCATATACATCGCCTTTCTTCGTGTGTCCTCAGCAACTGTCGCCTTACGCGATCAGGCTGCCGGTGAGAATGGAGGGGGTGAAATACCTGTTAACGCCAGAGCATCGTGGCAACCTGAGGGTGCTGTTGCCAGCTGTTGAACTGCTCAAGCAGTTGGCTCACCGAGGTATGCATCAAATCAATAAAGGGTTGCGGCCCTAGTCCAATCCAAAAAACAAAGAGCAGAAACGGCGTCAAGACCACGATCTCCCGAATGCCAAGATCACCGAGATGGGACTGATCCGGATTGTCGGTCCCGCCCCAGACTACTTTTTGCAGCATTCGCAGCATGTACGCCGCGGCCAGCACCGCCCCGGGAATGGCAGCCAACGCGATAAAGGTGTTGCGCTCAAAAGTGCCGGCCAGGACCAGAAATTCGCCGATAAAAGAGTTGGTTCCCGGAAAACCGAAGGATGAAAGCGAAAAAAAGGTGAGAAAGGTGACAAACCAAGGCATGTACTTGCCCACCCCGGTGGCCGCCACCAGTTCTCGGCTGTGGGTGCGCTCGTAGATCATCCCCACGCAAAGGAAAAGCGCGCCGGTGGTCACGCCGTGATTGATCATTTGCAGCATCGCGCCTTCAACCCCTCGGGTATTCAGCACAAAGATTCCCAGCGTGACGAACCCCATGTGGCCCACGGACGAGTAGGCGATCAGCTTCTTCATGTCCTGTTGCGCAAGCGCGGTAAAACCGCCGTAGATGATGCCGGCGATGGACAGCCACAGGATTGGTTCGGCCAGCAACAAGGTCGCATCGGGGGTGATCGGCAAACAGAAGCGCAGCAAACCATAGGTACCCATCTTCAGCAAGACCGAGGCCAGAATTACCGAACCGGCGGTCGGCGCCTCGACGTGGGCGGCTGGCAACCAAGTGTGGAAGGGGAACATCGGCACCTTGATGGCAAAGGCAAGGAAAAAAGCCAGGAAAACGAGCAGTTGAAAAGTAAGCGAATAGGGCTTCCACATCATTTCCGGAATGAAGAAACTCCCGGATTTGAGGTAAAGAGCAATAATGGCCACCAGGAGTAGCACCGAGCCGGCCAAGGTATAGAGAAAGAACTTGATCGACGCATAGGCCTTGCGCGGACCACCCCAAATGGCGATCAGGAGATACATGGGAATGAGCATGAATTCCCAGAATATATAGAATAGCACGAAATCCAGGGCGACAAAGACCCCGATCATCGAGGTTTCCATGGCCAACAGACAGAACATGAAGGGTGTCACCCGCTTCTGAATATACTTCCAGGAGGCCAGGACGCAAAACGGCATGATGCAGGTGGTCAGGAGCACCAACAGGATCGAAATGCCGTCCATACCAACGATATAGTTGATATGAAACCGGGGAATCCAGGCATGCGCCTCGGCAAACTGATATTTGGCGCTGGCCGGATCAAAGCCGATGAGCAATGGGACAGAGCAGATGGCGGTCAGCGAGGTGACGCACAGCGCCCATATCCGGGCAAAGGACGCACCGTGAAAAAAAAGCAGCACCGTTGCCCCGGCCAGCGGCAGGAAGATGAGGAAGCTGAGGAGGGGAAATCCCTCTTTGATGAGTAACAAATCCATTCTCTCGTTCCCCTTAAAGCAGCTGAAAAAAAATAAAGGTTACCAAAACAACGGCGGCAAGCGAAAAGGCGTAATACAGGGTAAGCTGAATTTGGCCGCTCTGCAGGATGCGGACCTTGCCTCCAAGGACCCGCACCGAGCGGGCAAGACCGTCAACCACGCCGTCGATCACCTGCCAGTCGAACCAACTCCAAAAACGGCTGAGTGTTTTCAAGGAATCAATGCCGACCACCCGATAGGCCTCGCCCCAGGCGGTATCGGCCGCCTGTAATGGCCGTTTGATCAGCCACAGGAAAGCGCAGCCAGCCTTGCGGTACAACCAATCCACATCCAGGCAGAGACGATCCACCGGCTGCACAAAGCGCTTGAGCAGGAAAAAGGCCAGGGCAGCAAACCCGAGCAACTGCAGAGTTTCCATCAGGTGGTACATCGTATGCGGGGTATAGTCCACCGCATGGGGCAACAAGGCATAGAGAAAACCGGGCGCCGTGCCAACCAGCACGCAGAGAGTGGCCCCCAAGGTCATGGCGATGAGCATGTTCCAGGCGGGATCAGCCGCCCTCTCCCAGGTTTCCCGGCTGCAGTTATTTTTGCCGAAAAACAAAAAATAGGGCAATTTGAGGCCGTTGTACATGAAGGTGCCGGTGGCGCCGAACATCAACAGCCAGGCCGCCCAGTTGAGATGCTGCTCAAAACCGGCAGTGATGATCAGCGACTTGCTGGCATAGGCGGCAAAACAGGGGGCTGCCGAAATCGACAGACACCCGATCATGGTGAAGAAGAAGGTGGCCGGCATCTTGGCATACAGGCCGCCCAGTTCGGTGAACTTGGTCTTGCCGGTCATGTAGAGCACCGAGCCGGTGCCCATGAACAGCAAACTCTTGTACAGAATATGGACCACTGCATGGGCGACGGCGCCATTGATGGCCATGTCGGTGCCAATGCCGATACCGGCGACCATGTAGCCCACTTGGGAGACGATCGACCAGGCCAGCAGCTTGCGGATGTCATTCTCCATCACCGCGTAGAGGACGCCGTAGAGGGCCATGATCACGCCAAGCACCACTAGAATCTCCATGCCGGCGCAGGCCCTGGCCAGGGTGTAGACCGCGGTCTTGGTGGTGAAGGCGCAGAGGAAGACCGCGCCGTTGAACGAGGCCTCGGAGTAGGCTTCGGGCAGCCAGGAATGGAGCGGCACCATGGCGGCATTGAGGCCGAAACCGATCATGATCAACCAGGTGTACAGCTGGGGATGGGCCACATCCATCAGATCGAAGGTGATATTGCCCACCGCCTGGTAGCGCAACAAAATGCCGGCCAGGAGGATAATGCCGCCGATGGTGTGGATGAGCAGATAGCGGTAGCCAATTCGCAACGATTGCGGTCCGCGCCGGAACCAGACCAGAAACACCGAGGCAAAGGCCATCATCTCCCAGAAGAGAAAGAGGCTCAGGTAGTCGCCGCTATAAATGACCCCTAGCGACCCGGCGGCATAGAACCAGGCGGCCATGTGCTCGCCGGCCCGATCGACCTGAAGGCCATACAGCGTACCGATCACCGCCATCACCGCCATGATCAGGGCAAAAACGGTGGACAGTTTGTCCACCCGGCCCAGTACCAGCTGCCAGTCGAGGAAGGGCATGACGGCAAAGGTGCCGCTCAGGGTCGTGTTCAGGACCACCGCCCCCAGGGCCAGCAACGGCACCAAAAAGAGATACGGTTTGCGCAACGGCCCCTGAACAAGGGGTAAAAGCAGCGCGCCTACGATCAGCAGCACAGAGGGATGGATAAAACTGGAGGTCATGCTTCTTCCTCGCAGGTCGTTGAGGTGGAGCGTTCATAAAAATCGGTCGGCGCCTGAATGCCGGAACCGCCGAACCAGCGGGCTGCGCCAATGATGATCGCGGCGGCGGCGAATCCGAACAGCGACCAGAAAGCCGGCACATGCTGCTCCGCCCAGGTATGGGCGTGGTGGGTGTCCACCAGCAGGGAGCCGCAGGCGATCACCGCCAACAGGACACAGCAGATCGTGACCACGGTTTTCGACCGGGCCTGGAGATAGTCAATGAGTGCGATCATCCTGTCACCATCCTGACAAATTGCATCATGAAATTGGGATACACGCCGATGATCACCGACACGGTGACCGCGATCAGCAGCGGAATGAGCATGCTGAGCGGTGCCTCCTTGATGCCGGTTTCGGCTTCGCCGTTGGGCCGTTTGCCGAAAAAGGCCTTGTAGGTCACCGGCGCGAAGTAGCCGACATTGAGGACGGTCGAGGCGATGAGAATCAGGAGAATGCCCACCTGATGGGCCTCCATCGAGCCAACCAGCAGATACCATTTGGAGACAAAACCGGCCACCGGCGGCGCGCCGATCATCGACAGCGAGGCAACGGCAAAGGCGCCGAAAGTAAAGGGCATGGTCCGGCCCAGACCGCTCATCTCCGAGATATACTTCTTATGGGCGGCGATGTAGATCGCACCGGCGCAAAAGAACAGGGTGATCTTGGAGAAGGCGTGGTTGACGATGTGGATCAGACCGCCCTCGATGGCATGGGGAGTCAGCAGCGCCACGCCGAGGATGATGTACGAGAGCTGGCTGACCGTTGAATAGGCCAACCGCGCCTTGAGGTTGTCCTTGGACAGGGCGATCATCGAGGCGACGATGATGGTGAAGCCGACAAAATAGGCGGTGGGAATACCGAGGTTCAACCGATCCATAGTCTCGACGCCAAAAACATAGAGCATGGTACGGGTGGTGCAGAACACGCCCACTTTGACCACGGCCACCGCATGCAGCAGCGCGGAAACAGGGGTCGGCGCGACCATAGCACCCGGCAGCCAGTGGTGGAACGGCATGACGCCGTTCTTGGCAAAACCGAAGATGCAGAACACATAGAGCATGGTCACCACCCAGCCGGTGGCGTCGGTGGGGAGGATGCCGCTGTTGATGTTATGCGGAAAATCCAGGGTCCCGGACAGCACATAGATGAGAATCAGGGCCGGCAGGAGGAAGAACTTGGCGGTGGTGGTCAGGTACACGATGTACTTGCGCGCGCCTTCGTAGGACTCCTCGTCCTGATGATGGGCGACCAGCGGATAGGTGCACACCGACACGATCTCGTAAAAGAGGTACAGGGTCAAGAGGTTGTCGGAGAAGGCCACGCCGATGGCGCCGAAGATGGCCAAGGCGAAACAGGCGTTGAACCGCGTCTGGCACGGCTCGTCATGGGCCCGCATGTAGCCCATGGAGTAGTAGACGGCAATCATCCACAGCGACGAGGCGACCAGCGCAAAAATCATGGAAAAGCCATCGGCGCGCAGGGTGATCGACAGACCCGGCAGCAATTGGAACAGCGTATATTTGAGTGTTTCTCCCGCCTTGAGGGCCGGAATGAAGGAGAGGACCATGAGGAACAGCAGCACCGAAGCGCTGGACGAGACAAACTCGCGCAGGTTCGGATGGTTCTTCAGGGTCATGACCACCAGGCTGGCGAAGAGCGGGATGATCACCGCCAGCAACAGGTTGGTGTTTTCGACGATATGTGCGGTGGTGGCAACGGTGTCCATGATTATTCTCCCCGTTACCCCTGCAGATCGACCAGATCGTCGGTTTCGATGGATTTGTAATTACGATAGACGGCAATCATGATGCTGACGGCAATGGCGGCCTCGGCGGCGGCAATGGCCATAATGAACAGAGTAAAAATCTGGCCGACCACCGGGTCAGGTGCCAAGAAGCGGTTGAAGGCCATGAAGTTGGTCGAGGCGGCGGCGAGGATGAACTCGGCCGAGATCAGCATGCCGATCACCGTGCGGCGTACCACCATGCCGTAGACCCCAAAGGCGAACAGCAGGGCGCCGATCACCAGGTAGGTCGGCAGACAGTTATACAGATTGAGCAGTTGCATCGGTTAATTTCTCCCCCTCTGTGCAAGCACCAAGGCGCCGATGATGGCCAGGAGCAGGACGATGGAAATAAGTTCAAAAACCATGCCGTGGGTGGTCAAGAGCGACATGCCCACCGCCTTGATGTCAAAGGAGCCTTGTCGCGGGAACACCTGCCACTGGGTTTTGAGGCCCAGCAGGGTCAAAGCGGCGAAGATCAGCGCAGCCACGCTGAAGGCCAGTGGTCCAGCCAAGGCGGACCGATGTTTCATGCCCGGAGTCTGTTGTTCCTCCGGCGTGGCCATCATGATACCGAAGGCGATCAGGATCGAGACCGCGCCCACGTAGATCAGCATCTGCATCATGGCCAGGAAAGGGCTGAGCAGAAAGTAATAGACGCCGGCCAGGCCAGTGAAGCAGACGGCTAGGCCGGCGACAGCACGGACCAACCGCCGCGCGTTGACGGCGATCAGGGCACCGATCACCACCAAGGCCACGGTCAGCAAAAAAATAATGCCCACCGCGCCTTCGGCCGACAGGAGCGCCGGGGCGGCGACCGGTTGACAGATTAGTGCTTGCATCCGTTCTGGTCCTCCAACCGTTGCATGAGATCCATGGTCATGAAGTCCTTCTTGTCAAAGCTGACCAGGTTGTACTCTTTCGAAAAGCGCAGCGCATTGAAGTTACAGCTTTCCACACAGGAACCGCACAGGCTGCACTTGGTAAAATCAAGGACATACCGTGTCAGGACCTTGCCCTTGCCGCTCTCGTTCTTCTTTCCGTCCAGACTGATACATTGGGAAGGACAGGCCCGTTGGCACATGCCGCAGACCACGCAGTTGGGCGCGCCGGTCTCCTCGTTGCCGATCAACTCGATGTGGCCGCGAAACAGCGGCGTCATGGTCGGGACTTCCCAGGGGTACTGTTCGGTCACCACCGGCTTGAAGAACTCCCGGGCCGTGATGGCCAGGCCGGTAAGCAGACTCTTGCTGCCGGTGAAAATATCGCTCCAATAACCACTCATATTCAGAATACCTTGATCAGGGCCGCAGTAATCAACAGATTGACCAGCGAGAAAGGAATCAGAATTTTCCAGCTCAGGTTCAAGAGCCGGTAGATCTGGGTCCGGGGGTAGGTCCAGCGGATCCAGATAAAGGTAAAGATCAGGATGTAAATCTTGAGCAAAAACCACCAAATGCCCGGTGTCAGGCCAAAGGGGCAGTCCCAACCGCCGAGAAAAAGAGTGGCGGTCAGACAGGCTCCGACCACGATATTGAGGTACTCACCCATCATGAACAGGCCAAAGCCCATGGAACCGTACTCGGTCATGAAACCAGCCACCAGCTCGCTCTCGGCCTCGGCCATGTCAAAGGGCGCGCGGTTGGTTTCGGCCACCGAGCAGATGAAGAAGATGATGAACGAGATCCACATGGTCAGGAAATGACCGTTTTCCAGGCGGAAGATGTTCCAGTGCCAGAAGCCGCCCTGCTGGTCGATGGCGATCTCACGCAGGTTCATGGACCCAGAGATCAGCACCACGGTGATCACGGTCAGCAGCATGGGAATCTCGTAGGCTAGATTCTGCGACACTGAACGAGCGGCCGAGATGATCGCGTACTTGTTGCCCGAGGCCCAGCCACCGAGCAGGATGGCCATCATGCCGATGGAGGCCAGAGCAAAAAGCAACAGAACCGAGAGCTCCATGGCCCGGGCGCCGATGTTGTCGGAAAAAGGGATCACCACCATGGAGGTGATGGCTGGAATCATCGCCAGGACCGGAGCCACCCGAAAAACGATGCCATCGACCCCTTGCGGCACCAGCAGTTGCTTGCTGAGCAATTTGAGGCCGTCGGCGAGCGGTTGCAACAGTCCGGCGAATCCAGCCTCGCAAGGTCCGATCCGCCGCTGAATGCGGGCGGCCCCCTTCCGCTCACACCAGCCCAACCAGGCGGCGTTGACGCCGGCAAAGGCCATGATGCCCACCAGATAGATCAGGGCACGCCACATACTTGTTTCCATATTTTCTTCCTCTCCCGATCAGCGGTCGATTTCGGGGATGACCAGATCCAGGCTACCCATGAAGGCCAGCGCATCGGCCAGGAGCATGCCCTCGGCCACTTCGCCAAATAGGCTCAAATTACAGAAGGTTGGCGAGCGCAACTTGAGTTTGTAGGGATTCTTGTCGCCATTGCAGACCAGGCGATGGCCGAGCGAACCACGCGCCGTCTCCACCGCCGAATAATAGTAACCCGCCTCGGGCTTGAGCATCTTCGACACCTTGCCCATCACCGGGCCTCCGGGCAGTTTATCCAGGGCCTGCTCGATAATGCGCATCGACTGTTCCATCTCGTGCATGCGCACCATATAGCGGGCCATGGAATCGCCCTCGTTAAAAACCGGGATATCGAAGTCGAACTCTGGATAGACCGAGTAGGGCTCGTTCTTGCGGATATCGTAATGAATTCCCGAACCGCGCGCCACCGGGCCGGTGGCGCCATAGCGGCGGCACTGGTCGGCGCTGACAAAGCCGATATCCTTGATGCGCTTGATCAGGATAATATTGTGGGTGACCAGGTCGTGGTAGAGACGGGGCATTCGGCCGCGCAGCCGCTTGATGAACGCGCGGGTGCCGGCGATGAACTCGTCATCAATGTCGTTGTACACGCCGCCAAAGCGCATGTAGCAATAGGTGAGCCGGGAGCCGGTGATCCGTTCGAGCAGGTCGATGATCTTCTCGCGGTCGTCAAAGGCATAGAGCAACGGGGTAAATCCGCCGAGATCGAGCAGAAACGCCGCCCACCACAAGAGATGGCTGGCGATGCGGTTGAGCTCGACCGTGATCACCCGGATATACTCGGCCCGCTCGGGCACCTCGATACCGGCCGCTTTTTCGACCACCAGGGCCCAACCATGGTTGAAAGCCAGGGCATGGAGATAATCCATGCGCGCGGTATTGGGCATGAACTGGGCAAAAGTGCCGCCTTCCGCCAACTTCTCATGCATACGATGAATGTAGCCTAGAACCGGCTCGGCCTTGACGATGTACTCGCCGTCCATGGTGAGCTTGACGCGGAGCACGCCGTGGGTGGCCGGATGTTGCGGCCCCAGGTTGAGGACAAAGGTTTCATCATGCCGCAGATGAACAGGAACGGTCATGGCATAAAATCCTTGAGAAGAGGATGAAAATCGGCATCTTCCGGCAGGAGAATGCGGATCAGGTTGGGATGATCCTGGAAGTGCACGCCATAAAAGTCATAGGTTTCGCGCTCGTGCCAATCAGCCGAGGGGAATATCGCGGAGATAGTCGGTACCACCGGTCCGCTGCGGGGCACCAGCGTGCGGACCATAACTCGGCAATGCGCGCCACCCAACCGATTGTAGTCGTAAAGAATCTCGAGCTGCTGCCGGTCTATCCAGTCGACTCCGGAAATGGATTCGAGAAAATACCCTTCGCTGTCCATAACCCGGGCCACCGCCACCACTTGGTCGGGCTTGCAAAGAACATCGAGATGGTGGCCGTGCCGGGCAGGATCGGTGGTCAGAATGGGTTCGGTTCGCGTGGCCGTCGCCACGTCGCCTTCCTCTGCCGAGACGGCGACTGGAGCTGTTTCGGGAAAAAGAGCACGCAGAGCCTTTTCCGTTTTTTCAAGCAAATCCATAGAGTATCTCCGATTCAGCCTGCCTGCACCCGCGGCCAGCGACGCTTGCCGGTAATCTTTTCCTCAAGGGCCATGATGCCTTCGAGCAGGGCCTCGGGACGCGGCGGGCACCCGGGAATGTACACATCCACCGGAAACAGCTTGTCCGCTCCCTCTACCACGTTGTAGTTTTCCTTGACCTTGAACGGGCCGCCGGATATGGCGCAGTTGCCCATGGCAATCACCCACTTGGGCTCGGGCATCTGGTCGTACAGGGTCTTGACCGCCAGTTCCAGCTTCTTGTTGATGGTCCCGGCGACGATCATCACATCACTCTGCCGGGGCGAAGGTCGGAAAACCTCGGCGCCGAAGCGGGAGATGTCGTAGCGGGAACCACCGGTGCACATCATTTCAATGGCGCAGCAGGCAAGCCCGAAGGTCATGGGCCAGAGCGAATTGGCCCGGCCGAGATTGAGCAGTTTGTCGAGCTGGGCGAACTGCACTATTGATGAAGGTACGATTTCTTCTCCCACGTGAACACTCCTTTACGCCAGGCATAGACGATGGCTAATGAAAGAATGGCGACAAACAGCAGAACCTCGAAAAAATCCCGCATTCCCAGTTCCGGACTGTTGTAGGCGACGGCCACCGGAAATAGAAACAGCACGTCGACATCAAAGGCGAGAAAAATGAGGGCATAGAGATAATAGATGATCCCGAATCGAATCCAGGCGCTGCCTATGGGTTCCATGCCGCACTCGATCAACTGCCCGGTCCGTCCGGCAGTCTGCCGGGTGTGGGACGAGGGGCTGAGCAGCTTGACGATGATGATCGGCCCAAAACCGAACAGCAGTGCCCCGATCAGAAACAGGGTGACATAAATGATGTTGGTAAGAACAACTTGGTCCATCTTTTTCTCCTCGACGACAGCGCCGCCAGCATCAATCCAACTGATGTGTTTAATCAGCACATCTTATTAAACTACTGAAAAGCGTTTTTGATGTCAAGTATAATTATTGCAAATAATGACTCATTTCTTGATTGGTTCCCCGTGAATATTGCGGTACGCCGCCTAAAAGTCATTGACCTATTTTTTGAAGGTGTTAGTTTAGCGCTAATTTTTCAATTCCGATCATGAGTATGTTCAATCACATTGATACGAAAGAGAGTTCATGGCTATCACCTTCAGACAACTGGAAATATTCATCGCGGTCGCTGAAACGCAGCAGGTAACCCGGGCCAGCAAGAAACTCCTGCTCACCCAGTCTGCGGTGAGCATGGCCCTTGGCGAGTTGGAGAATCAATTGGGCGGCCCCCTGTTTGACCGGCATGGCCGCAGTCTGCTGCTCAACGACCGTGGACGCTACCTTCTCCCCCTGTCTAAGGCTATCCTGCACCAAGTGGCCAACATTGAAACCATCCTCACCGAACAGCAGGACACCGTCGCCGGCGTGCTGGAGATCGTTGCCAGTTCGACCATCGGCAACTATGTACTGCCCTATCTGATCGGCGCCTTCATGCGGCTCCATCCCGAGGCCCACATCAATATGCTGGTCGTCAACACCATGACCGCGGAAAAGCTGGTGGCCACCGGCCAGGCCGATCTCGGATTCGTCGAAGGGGATATCAACGTCGACTCCCTGGTGGCCACCTCGTGGTTTGAGGACGAGTTGGGGATCATCGTCAGTGCAAACCACAAACTCGCCGACCGCGCGACCTTCATCATTCCCGACGATCTCAAGGAAACCAGTTGGGTGATGCGGGAAGAGGGTTCGGGAACTGCTGAAATTTTCACCAAAAAACTTGGCCGCTACGCCTCGTTGCTCAAGGTGGTCACCAAAACCGGGCACACCGAGGCCATCAAGAAGGCGGTGGAGTCCGGAGTTGGCGCGGCCTGCCTATCCATGCTCACCGTCTGTCGGGAAGCGGAAGAGGGTTGGCTGAAGATTTTGCCCATCGAAGGGATGGACATGAGCCGACAGTTATGGATCATCCAACACAAAGACAAGATCATCACCCGGCTGATGGCCGAATTTCTCCGGTTCTGCGAGGTGGTGGCGGAAAATCATCTGGGCCGGGAGTGTTTGTCCTCACCCTGGAAACTGCAGTCCCTGTTAGCCAAGAGCAAACTGGACAAGGACCTGTCCTCACCAACGAGCAAATAAACACCTCTCACCCCTTCCCCTCACGCGGAAGGAGCGACCAGGTGCAAGCACACAAAAAAAATCCGGACAGAACTATTGTTCTGCCCGGATTTTTTTTGTGAAAGCGGTTAGCGCAAATTGGCGAGGGCCTGCTTGATTCGCTCCATGCCCTTTTCGATCCGTTCCATCGAGGTGGCAAAGGAGAAGCGGATAAAGGCATCGGCGCCAAAAGCGGCACCGGGTACCGAGGCCACCTTGGCCTCGCCGAGAAAATAGTCAGCCAGGGCAACCGATCCGTCGATAACCTGCCCCTTGAACGATTTCCCGTAATAGGCGGAAAAATTGGGGAACACGTAAAAAGCCCCCATCGGTGTCACGCAGCTCACTCCGGGGATCGATTCCAGCGCTTTGACAAAATAGGCCCGGCGGGGGATGAAGGCCTCGCGCAGCAGACGAGGAAAATCCTGCGGTCCGGTCAGGGCGGCAAGGGCCGCGTACTGGGAAGGGGCGGCAGGGTTGGAGGTCGATTGGCTCTGAATCTTGTTCATCGCCTTGATCACCTCGATCGGCCCAACGGACCAGCCAATCCGCCAACCGGTCATGGCAAAGGACTTGGACACGCCGTTGGAGAGCACAACCTGATCCTTCAACTGCGGATCGGCATGAAGAATGTGAGGCACCTTACCCTCGGCGTAGTACAGTTCCTCGTACATGTCGTCGGTGATCACCAACCAGCCGTGGTCACGGGCCATCTTGGCAACCGCTACCAGGGACTCCAGGGAAAACACGGCTCCGGTCGGATTCGAGGGACTGTTGAGCACGATGGCCTTGGTCTTCGGAGTGGCATACCGGGCCAGGGTGGCCGGATCGAAATCAAAGTTGTTTTCCTCCTTGAGCGGCACGATCACTGGGGTACCGCCGGCCAACTGCACCATGGGCGGATAGGACACCCAGTAGGGCGCGGGAATCAGCACCTCGTCACCGGGATTGAGGATTGCCTGGAAGATATTGTACAGGCCGTGCTTGCCGCCGCAACTCACCTGCACCTGATCTGGGGCATAGTCCCACCCCTGATCGTTTTGCAACTTGGCGCACACCGCTTCCCGTAACTCCACGATACCCGCTACCGGAGTATAACGGGTGTAGCCGTCGTCAATGGCCTGCTTGCCGGCCTCGCACACATGGGCCGGGGTGGGCAGGTCCGGCTCCCCGACGCTGAAATTCAAAATATCCGCACCCGCGGCCCTGAGTGCCTTGGCCTTGGCGTTGACGGCAAGCGTTGGCGAAGGGGCGACCTGCAGCACTCTCTCCGCAAGCACAAACTTTTCTGGCAACATCATTGTACTCCTTTTGTGAACAAAAGTTCTCCGGTGAATAAAAAACAGTGCGCTGTAACGCTTTTGGCAAAATTTAACAAGTGCAAAGACTCTGCGTCCCGAACATTTTCCCAGTAAACGCAGGCCGTTCACGGCTCCTTGTACACCGGGCAGGATCGATGCCGATCATAGTCGCGATACGCTGGGTCGTCAGCCCGCTGATGGCAGTCCAGACAGAGTCCGACCCGGAGGATACGCCGCAATTCGTCACCGTTGAACGGTCGCAGATTCTTACGCGAACCATATTGCAGCGGCGTGCCGTCGATGGTGACAAAGGTGTCGAAGCCGGGGGTGCGTCCCTGCTCGCTCTCCACCCCTCGATCCACGGGAAAAAACTGCCATTGACCATCCTTCTTGACCACGGTGCCCTCCCCGAGCCCCACGGTTTTTGGCGAAGCATGGCAATCCTTGCAGGTCCGCCCCTTGGCCTGAATGGTGTGCGGGTTGATCGCGGCCATGGTGAAACGGTTGAATCCACCTTCGGACTTTCCTTTTTCATCGATCAGAGTAACCAAATCCTGGCAGCCGGGTGTGACCACCACCACCTCGTCGCCCCAAACCGCGAGCATCGGTTTTTCGTAGCGGATATAGGAGCGCCCCTCTTCCCACCATCCCGGTGTTTCCGTGAGGGTGAGTTTGTCAAGATGGGTATCGCGCTTGTCCCGCTTGACATGGCAACCGTAACATTGCGGCACCCAGGTGGAGTGGCAAGCCTCGCAGGTCACCCGCTTGTGACTGGGAGCCAAGCAGGCCTGCGGATGGGGCGGATTGAGCGGCCGCTCCTTGCCGTCGATCTTGCCGGTGAGTACCGCCCTGCCCTGCTTGCTGCCGACATTGGTCAGCGGCTTCTGCTTGCGAGTCATGCCGGGTTTGGGATCATGGCAGCTCTGGCAGGTGATTTCCAGCTGCTCCTCGTAATGGGCATAGCTGGTGCCGTCGCCCATGATCTCGTCACGGGTGTGACAATCGATGCAGGCCATGCCCTTGACGTGGTGAATGTCCGGGGCGATCTTGAGATAAAACCGATCGCCGGCCAACCGTTGCGAGGCGTGCTGCCCTTTTTCATACGGGGTGCCGTACCCCTCGGCCTCAAAGATGCCCGTGTAGGAGAGACCGATGCGCCCGGAGCGGTTGTGGCAGCGGATGCAGTTGTCCTCCGGCACCTGCCTGACCACCAGCGGGTGGGGACGATTCTTCCTGGCAGCCTCCTGCTCGGCAGCGGGAATCTCCGAGGTCACCGTGTTCTTTGGCGTGCCCGGCGGCAAAATGTAATGGCAGGCCGAACAGCCGCCACCCTTTTCATTGAAAAAAGCCGGCGCTCCCGGCAGATCGTTCTTTTGTTTCCACAAATGACAGGTGGCGCAGAGCTTGCGGTAATAGTCGAGGGCAAGCGAGGTCTCGCCGCTGGCGAGCAGTTGTTCGACCGTTATGTCGGCATTCTGGTGGTCCCGCTCGCCCCAGTAGTACAGCAGGGTGGCGAGAATGCCTCGGTTGGTGGCCATCAGCGAATGCTTGACCTTGTGGATGTCCGCCGGATGGCACCCCTCGACCCCGCAGGTTTTGGCCGCCACGCGCAGGTCACCTGGATTGAGCACCATGCCCGCATGGGCCTTGTCCTTGTCAATGGCCAATGGGTCTCCCAGATGGCAGGGCGAGCAGCCAACGACCAGACGATCATGGGCTCCATCCAAGGTCTCTTTGGTGTGGCAGCTCAGGCACATTTCGACCATGCCGGCAGTGGTGACCGCCAGTTGCTCGGGACGCTTGGTGGACTGCTCGCGGACAACCAAATACCCGATCAGCAACAGACTGACCGGTATAAACAGGATAAGGGAAAGGAGATTGCGGGACGGCCGGACCATGTCGCTTGCTGATCGTCTCGAAGAGAAGAAAATCCCTGAACGGGTGGGCCAAGATACCCAAAAAAAACAACGGCGTCAAAGCAAGATTTACCGCAGGCCGGCGACAGCTTGCGGTCCGCTTACTCGACGAACCCCTGCACCAGTGGATAGCGACGCCCTGGACCGAAAGCCTTGGTGGTAACCTTGATGCCCAGCGGCGCCTGCTTGCGCTTGTACTCATTGAGCTTGATCCGACGCACGATATCCCGGACCATCTGGGCATCATACCCATTGGCAACGATCGCCTCGATACTTTTATGCTCCTCCAGATAGGCCTTAAGAACACCGTCAAGCACCTCGTAAGGCGGCAGGTCGTCTTGATCGCATTGATCGGGCTTGAGTTCCGCGGTCGGCGGGCGGGTGATGATCCGTTCGGGGATAAGTTCCCTTTCCCGGTTGAGGAGATGCGCCAGTTCGTAGACCATGATCTTGGGCACATCGGCAATCACCGCCAAGCCGCCGCTCATGTCGCCGTAGAGGGTGCAATAGCCAACCGCCATTTCCGACTTGTTGCCGGTGGTCAGGAGCAGCCGCTTGAATTTGTTGGACAGGGCCATGAGCAGGTTGCCCCGAATACGGGCTTGGATGTTTTGCTCGGTGGCATCCTCCGCCAATCCGGTAAACAGCGGCGCCAAACTGGCGCGGTACGTCTCCATCAGAGCGGAAATGGCGATGATTTCGAAGTCACAGCCCAGGTTGGCCGCCAGCTGGCGGGCATCGTCTATGGATGCCTGCGAGGTGTAGGGCGAGGGCATGGCCACGCAGAGCACATTCTCCGGCCCCAGGGCCCGACAGGCGATCACCGCCGTCACCGCCGAATCGATTCCCCCGGACAGGCCGAGCACCGCCCGGCGAAAACCGGTCTTGTGGAGATAATCGCGCACCCCGAGCACCAGCGCCTGCTCGACATCGGCCACGCTATCCGCCGGCAACTGCCCGCCGTCCCTGTCCCAGTCCTCGCTGTCGACCACCAGCATGTCCTCGCCAAAGCCGGCCGCCACAGCCCGCAAGGTGCCTCGGGGGGTCATGACCATCGAATGCCCGTCAAAAATCAGTCCATCCTGGCCGCCGACCTGATTAACGTACAGCAGGGGCAGATTGTTGTCCCGGCACAGCCGGGTGAAGACCTGTTGCCGCTCCTCTAGCTTGCCGTAGTGGTAGGGCGAGGCGGAAATATTGATCAGGCAGTCCGGCACGATCGGCCCGATGACCAGATCCTTGAGGGGATCCGTCGGATAGATCTCGCTGTTCCACCAGATATCCTCGCAGATGGTCAGACCGCAATGCACCCCCTTGCAGGGAAACACGGTCGAGGTCGTTCCCGGCTCGAAATAGCGGGTTTCGTCAAAGACATCGTAGGTGGGCAGTAACTGTTTGCGCGCCCGCACCGCGATCTTGTCGCGCTCTAGGACATAGGCCGAGTTGTACAACGGCTTGCCCGGACCTTGTCGACGTTCAGGCACCCCGACGATACAGCTGATGCCAGCCAACTGTTTGACCAGATCGACCAAGGCGCGATCATGGCCATCCAGGAACGCAGGCCGTTCCAGTAAATCTTGGGGAGGGTATCCGCAAAGCGTCAACTCAGGAAAAACAACAAGATCACACCTGGCCTGCCTGGCCTTGCCGATCCAATGGAGCACCTGGCGAAGATTTCGTTCAAAGGCGCCGATGATGGGGTTCGTTTGAATAAGGGCGATCTTCACAACACATTCACCTGAAAAAAACGTTACGGCTGTGCTTGGCGCGTCCCAGGCAGGCAAACGCCGTCTGGCGGAAAAAAGAGAAAAAACAGGGAAACGCACAGCCTTCATGCCTGGAAAACGGCATGCACTGCCGTTCCCTGCCGAGGCCGCACAAAAAAAAAGCCCGGCGGGAAGATCCCGCCGGGCTTGAACAATCAATTCATTTTATTGTTTGGTGACATTGGCGGCAGCCGGTCCCTTGGGACCGTCAACGATTTCGAATTGCACCTTGTCGCCTTCATTCAATGTCTTGAAACCCGATCCACTGATCGCAGAGTAGTGGACAAAAACATCCTTGCCTGCTTCCTGCTCAATAAAACCGAACCCTTTGGACTCATTAAACCACTTCACTGTTCCTTTCAACATTGCTCCCTTGTTCTCCTTGTCTTGGGCTGAATGCTTTATCCATGCGATCTTTCAGGCCACTTTTCAACCCATACACACTGAATCAAAACCGTAACCAACGAAAATACCGCATAATCTACTCCTGTCCGGCGAACATAACATTAATTAAATTAAAAACAAGGAAATTCCTTCCTGCTCCCGCAAGCGCCATTTCGTGCAGGCGCGGAAGAGGACCGATACGCGACAAGGTTTGGCGAGCGGGTGCCCCAAATGATGGTGCCGCCGTTCAGCTTGTCAGCAAAAAAGGTTTACTTGCCGCGTTGATAGATCTGGACCGCTCGATTGTGGTCGGCCAAGTTGGTGGAAAAGACATGGGTGCCGTCGTTCTTGGACACAAAGTAGAGTGCTTGGGAATCCGCCGGGCGGATGACCGCCTCCAGGGCGGCGCGACCAGGGTTGCAGATCGGGCCGGCAGGCAGGGCGGGCAAGGTGTAGGTGTTGTACGGTGTGTGCCGCTTGAGATCGGCCTTGGTCAGATTGCCGTTGAAATCCTGGATGCCATAAATCACCGTCGGGTCCGATTGCAGGGGCATCTGGCGATCCAGGCGGTTGAGAAAAACCCTGGCAATCAACGGGCGTTCCACAGCGGCCCCGGTTTCCTTCTCCACCACCGAGGCGAGGATGACGAGCTGATGGCGGTTCAGCCCATGGGCTTCGTTGATGTTCAGATCCCGCCAGACACGGTGAAAACGCTCGACCATCATCCGCAACACCGACCGTTCGTCCGCCTCGTTGCGCACCAGGGTATAGGTTTCGGGAAAAAGATAGCCTTCCAGGCTGGGCGCATCCAGGCCCAGCTGCCGAATGAGTGTTTTGTCTTGGGAAAGCGCCAGAAATCGGTCCTGCTTGATCCAGCCGTCCCGCGCAAACAGCAGAGCCGCCTGGGCGACCGTCACGCCTTCCGGAATGGTCACATGATGGCGAAGCGTGCTGCCCTTGACCAGCAGTTGCAACAGTTCGGGCGGCGTCAATCCACGCGGCAGACTGTACTCGCCGGCCTGCAATTTGGCCCTGATTCCCGACAACCAGACCAAGGCCAAAAAGCGGATGTCGTCGCGCAGCAGACCCTTTGCCGCCAGCAAGGCGCCGATGCCGCGCACCCCGGTTCCCTTGGGAATCTCCACCACCATCTCACCGTTTCCCGGCGAAGGCGTTGTCAGGAAGGATCGGTACCAGAGTCCAACGCCGCCGATGACGAGGCAAACAACAAGGAGAAGAGGCAACAGGCGGCGCATGAAGCGAAGACGAATAAAGGTGAACAGTGATGCAGACAAAAAAGACTACCAGCGGCGGAAGCGACCTTCAGTCCCCCGCCGCCAGCCACGTTGGTCTCGTTATTTGTCTTCCTTGGCCGCGGTTGCCTTGGGCGGGGTTTTCCGGCCACTGATTTTCCCCAGAGTCAATTCGATCACCTCGTCCATGTGCTTGACCGGATGGAAGGTGATCTTCTTGCGCAGTTCTTCCGGAATCTCGACCAAATCTTTCTGGTTTTCCTCGGGGATAATGATCTTACCAATCCCCGCCCGCAAAGCCGCCAGGGCCTTGTCCTTGAGGCCACCGATGGGGAGCACCCGGCCGCGCAGAGTCACTTCGCCGGTCATGGCGATACCGCGCTTCACCGCCTTGCCGCTGATGGCCGAAAACAGGGCGGTGGTCATGGTGATGCCCGCGGAGGGACCATCCTTGGGAATGGCGCCCGCTGGCACATGGATATGGATGTCGACCGAATCGAAATACTCCGGTTCCACCCCCAACTCCTTGTTGCGACTGCGGCAGTAGCTGAGCGCCGCTTGAGCGGACTCCTTCATTACCTCTCCCAGTTGGCCGGTGAGCAACAGCTTGCCCTTCCCCGGCAGAACCGAGGTTTCGATGTGGAGCAGCTCGCCGCCAACCTCGGTCCAAGCCAGGCCAATGACCAGACCAGGCTGACCACTGGTGTCCAAGTCTTTTTCCGGGAGGAATTTAGGCGGCCCCAGATATTTTTCCACCGTATTTTCCGAAATCACATAGGGCCCCTTGCCGCCCTCGGCCACCTTGCGGGCGATCTTGCGGCAGACCTTGCCGAGCGCCCGCTCCAGGTTCCGCACCCCGGCCTCATGGGTGTAGCGGCTGATGATGATCTCCAGCGTGGGGTTGTCGATCTTGATCTGGGTCGGTTTGATGCCGTTTTCCTTGATTTGCCGCGGTAGCAGATATTTGTTGGCGATCACCATCTTCTCTTCCAGGGTGTAGCCGGAGAGCTGGATCACCTCCATGCGGTCCAAGAGCGGTCCGGGGATGGTGTCGCTGCGGTTGGCGGTGGTGATGAACATGACCTTGGACAAATCAAAGGGCAGGTTCATGTAATGGTCGGAGAAGGTGTTGTTCTGCTCCGGATCCAGCACCTCCAAGAGAGCCGAGGAGGGATCGCCCCGATAATCGTCGCCGATCTTGTCGATCTCGTCCATCATGAACACCGGGTTGTTGGTACCCACGCTCTTCAATCCCTGGAGAATGCGGCCCGGCAGGGCCCCGATGTAGGTGCGCCGGTGGCCGCGGATCTCGGCCTCATCGCGCATCCCGCCAAGGGACAGGCGGTAAAACTTGCGGCCCATGGCCTTGGCGATGGCTTGGCCAAGCGAGGTCTTGCCCACGCCGGGAGGGCCAACAAAGCAGATGATCGGCCCCTTGGTGTCGGCATTGAGCTTGCGCACCGCCAGGTATTCGAGGATGCGCTCCTTGATCCGGTCAAGGCCGTAGTGGTCCTCGTCGAGCACCTCGGCGGCCACCTTGAGGTCGAGCACATCCTTGGACGATTCCTTCCAGGGCAGGTCGAGAAACCAGTCCAGGTAGGTGCGGACGATGGTGGCCTCGGAGGCGTCCGGATGCATCATTTCCAGCCGCCGCAGCTGCTTGCGCGCCTCTTTCTTGGCGTACTTGGGCATCTTTTTCTTGCGCAGCTGCTTGCTCAGCTCCTCGATTTCCTGGGAATAGCTGTCCTCGTCGCCAAGCTCCCGCTTCAGGGCCTGGATCTGCTCGCGGAGAAAATACTCGCGTTGGCTGCGCGACATCTCTTCCTTGGCGTCCGACTGAATCTTGGCCTGGACCGTGGACACCTCCAATTCCTTGTGGAGCAGATCGGCCACCAAGCGCAGGCGTTCAATGGGGTCGATGGTTTCCAGGATTTTCTGCGACTCCGAGATCTTCAGGCGCAGGTTGGACCCTACCAAATCGGCCAGCCTCCCCGGCTCCTCGATGTTGTTGATGATCATCATCAGATCCGAGCTGAGAATGCCGCGCAATGACATGATCTTTTCCGTCTGCTCGCGTACCGTCCGCATCAGGGCCTCGGTTTCGACGGTGATCTCCGGCGTTTCCGGCTCGTCGATCAGGTCGATTTCCACCCGGTAAAACGGTTTGCGCTGCTGGTAGGAACGGACCCTGGCCTTGCTCAGTGCCTGCACCAGCACCTTGAGCCGGCCGTCGGGCAGTTTGAGGGTCCGCATGATCATCGACACCATGCCGACTTCATACAGATCCTTCTCTTCAGGGTCGTCCTTGGTCGGGTCCTTCTGGGTAACGAGCATCAGCAGTTTGTTGCTGTTGAGGCCCTCGTTCACGGCGTCAATGGAACCAGGTCGGCCGACAAACAACGGGATGATCATATAATTAAAGACAACCACATCCCGAACAGCCATCATGGGCAAGGATTCGGGTATCTCCAGATCCTGCGTCTGCTCCCCGAAATCACCCATACTGGTCGATAGCGAATCATCAAATTCCACGTTTTTCCTCCTTAAAATCGCCTGGAACGATACCCCTGGCGCTGAATTGTCCCACGACAGTAAACACAACCCCCCCCGAAGTCAAGACAAGGGGAGGACCTTACCGGCAAAGAAAATTTTCCTTGAATAAATACCGGCAGCTCAATATAGAAAGGCTATTCTTCACCCCCGTTCTACCGCCTGCTATGGAGCCCGCGTATGCTGACCCCCGGATCATTTTTTGATCTCACCGATTTCCCCGATCCCGATCTCTTCGCCGAATGCCCCTATGTCTGGGATCCGCTGAAAAAACTCAAGGCCTATGTCGCCAGCCATACCGCCCCGACCTTTCAGCATGTCTGCATCACCGACGGCGTCCCCCTGGACAGCCCATACCTCTGGTTCAACGGCAAGCTGCGCAACGCCAGGGAATGCATCATTACCTACAACGACACCACCAAGGGCGGCCTAACGGTTTGGGAGAACGGGCAGTTCCTCGAGGGGGCCTCGGTGATCATGGCCGGGGCGGTTCTGGTGGGAAAAAACATCAAGATCGGCAGAGGGGTACTGATCGAGTCCGGGGCGATGATCAAATCCCCGGCCATCATCGGTGACTGCTCGGAAGTCCGTCAGGGGGCCTACCTGCGCGGCTACTGTCTGATCGGCAAACGCTGCGTGGTCGGCCACACCACCGAGGTCAAGCACACCGTCTTCCTCAACGACGCCAAGGCTGGCCATTTCGCCTATCTGGGTGACTCGATTCTCGGCAACAGGGTCAATCTCGGAGCGGGCACCAAGTGCGCCAATCTTCGCTTCGTTGCCGGCACCATCCCGATCCGGACAGCAAGCGGCCGCCTCGATACCGGCCTGCGCAAATTCGGTGCCATCATCGGCGATGGCGCCCAGACCGGCTGCAACGCGGTGACCAGCCCGGGAACGATCATGGGGCCGGAGAGCCTGCTCCTGCCCAACGCTACCGCACCTTCTGGACTACATCCTCGAAAAAGCGTGATACGCTAGAGTTGTCGCGCGGCGGCCGCTGTTCCGGCGGCAGTCCTTGTTCCGCATATTCATACAAGGCAAAGAAAAAGGCAAAAAGGATGCCGACGGTGAAAAACACCCGCATCAACCGATCCCACGGCAACCAGCCCTTACCCGAAAGCCGGCGGAACACGACCGCCACGATGTAGGTGAACCCCAAGGCATAGGGCGCGGTGAGCAGTATCTGGTAGGCGGTCCCCATGGCGACGGCACCAGGGTCGGCACCCACGCGCAGATGAAAGAGCAGATAGGCGACAGCCGTCAGAATAAATGTAATTTTTTCCCGTAATGTACTCATATCATGAATAAAAATATCGCCTACGTGTTTCCGGAAACCCTGCCCGACAAGGGCCTTTTGTCCTCCCTTGTACCGGTTTTCGATCAGGTTGTCTACCTGCAAGCCGTGGAAAACGACCCAGCGGAGCAGGAGGTTGGTTCCGGCTTTGTCGAGCAATGCTGTCAAGCGGGACGGCTGCGCAGCTGGATCCCGGCTCCTTTGGGCGAACAGCGCGAGCGGTTTCTTGCCCTGGTGAACGACATGCGCAGGAGCGGCGCCGAGTATATCAGCCAACTTGGCATGCTGGCGCTGGCTGGCTTGCACCACGACCATCGGTCTGAAAGCAAACACGCGATTCTTGCCGCCCTGCAGGGGCAAAACAACAGCGAGCACGAGGAACGGGAGATGCTTCTCTGGCAATCTCGATTGGTGTTGAAACTGGCGGAACTGTACGATGTCCAGCAAGCCGAGATCAACGAGGCCCTTGGCCGGATCGCCGCCCGTCAGGACACCCTTTTGGCCGAATTGCGTGACGAAGAAGAAGACACTCCCTTCAGCCTCACCACCAGCCTCCATGAAATCGGACAGGAAACGGACACCACGCTCCTGCACCGGCTCAAGGCCTGGAGCCGTTTGTGCCTGCATGATCCGGAACAGCCGCAGGGTCTGCTGGTGACCAGTGATCAGCAGGTTTTTGCGTTGCTGCAGGATACGTATGAGCACGGCCACCACCAAAGCCCCCGGTGGTCAGCCAGCCTGGAACTGCCGATGCATGATGGCGGTTCATGGAAGGAAAAAGCGACGATCGACGAGCCGTGCAGCACTCTGTGTCCGAACCTGCAGCAAGCGCTGCGGATGCTGGCCCCATCCTCGACAACCGCCCCTGCGCCGGAGGAAACGGTCAAGCAGCTCCTGACGGAAAGCGCGGCTCAATGGACCCAATGCCTAGACAACCGTTACCCGAAAAACCTGGTGGGACGCTGCACCCTTGACTTCTATTATTTCCCCGATAGTTCAGCCCGGCACCTCTTGCGGGATGGATTTGTCGAAAAAAGACGATCCGCGGGAAGAGTAGACGGCCCGTCCGCCAACGGCTGCTTTATTGGCCTGTTGCGGAGGAATGGAAGAAGATGACAGAAGGAGTTGCGCCTGACTCTAGAGACGCTGTTGCGCTTCAAGCGACATCACGTATTCGGTCCATTGCCACGGGGCTTCCTCGATTTCCACCCCGACGCGCTTGCTCAGCCGTCCGGCCCGTTCCCAGCGCGGCCGGACGCGAAACTTGAAATATTTCTCCCCACTGGAGGCCACCACGGTATAGGCGTCGATATTCTTGCCAAACCGTTTGGCCATATCCACCAAACAGAGGCCTACGCGGGAGACATCGCGCACATCACCCGAGCAACAGCCAATACCGTCTGATACATCAATGCTCATTCCGTGCACCGGTATTCGTGGGTGTTTTCGTTTTTCCATTTTTTTGCCCTCTCGCGCAGCCCATAGCTGCAAATCAGGACCATCAAGGCCGGGGAGGTGCCCCATGCCGTGGAGCGCCACCCTCTCCGCTGACCTCGGTTGCCGGCCCCAAGATGCGCCGCCGTCTGGTTTCAGGCGGCGTTGCTCTCGCACTCCTCCCGGTAGGGATTGATGGTCATCACCGGACAACAGGCCGTCTTGACCACCTTGTCGGCCACGCTGCCGAACATAATCCGCTCCAGCCCCTTGTAGCCATGCGTGCCCATGACAATCAACTGCACTTTCTTCTTGGTCGCATAATTCAAGATTTCCTCGCCCACATCGCCGGAAAGGACCTTGCCGGTGACATGCGAAACCCCTGCCTCGGCAAACATTGCCTTGTTCTCTTCCAGATAGGTTTCCATCTGCTGCTGGGCCGAGGCAAACAGCTCTTCTTCCAGATTCGGCAGATTAATGGGCGGAACAAAAAAACCACTGTAGTCTTCAAACGTCTGCACCACAAACACCAAATGAAGTTCCGCCTTGAACGTTCCCGCCACATACGCCGCCGCCTTGACGATTTTGCCGGCATTGTCAGAAAAATCGATCGGAGTCAGAATACTGCTGATCTTCTGCATACAGAACCTCCTTGGGTGAAAGAAGAGAGAACATCGTCGTCGGTCATTTGTAACTTAATATATACATTAAAGAATTTTTCACCACTATTAATTTTTCCCGGCAGCAACACCTCGACAACCATCCGATAAAGCTGTTGACCCTGCCGCTTATCGCGAATATATTCCAACCCGTTCATCTGGCTGCAACTTTTTTATCACTGCAAGGAAAACAGAGAGGGGCTTCGCATCCAAGCCTCACCGGCCGGCCTCTGTACGTCTCCTTCAATCCGGCCCGGACTGAAAATCATTATGGAATTCACACCCAAGTGGATCGCCTGGGAAATCACCCGCCGCTGCAACCTCCGTTGTGTCCACTGCCGCTCTTCCTCCCAACTGGAGATCGACGGCCACCCCGATTTCAGCCTGACCGAGGCAAAGCGGGTGCTGAACGAGATCCACGCCTATGCCAACCCGGTCGTGGTGCTCTCGGGCGGCGAACCATTGCTGCGGCCGGATGTGTTTGAAATCGCCGCCCACGGCACCAGCCTGGGCCTGCGCATATGCCTGGCCACCAACGGTTCGCTGGTGACCGCCGAGACTTGCCGCGACATCAAGCAATCCGGTATCAGAATGGTCTCGCTGAGCCTCGACGGCTCCACAGCCGAGGTGCATGACGATTTTCGCAACCAGCCCGGCGCCTTTGCCGGGGTGATGAACGCCATTCGCCTGTTCAACGAGCACCAGATCGATTTTCTGATCAACTCGTCCTTTACCAAGCGCAACAAGGCGGAAGCACCCAAAATCTACCACTTGGTGAAAAGCCTGGGCGCCACCGCCTGGTACCTGTTCATGATTGTGCCCACCGGTCGCGGCGAGGAAATCATGGAAGAGCTGATCCCGGCGGAAGAATACGAGAAGATCCTGAACTGGCATTACGACATGGAAAAAGAAGAGCAGGACCTGCTGGTCCGGCCCACCTGCGCCCCCCAGTACTACCGGATCGTGCTCCAGCGTTCCAAGGCTGAAGGCGAACAGTTCAAGCGGCGGACCCTTTCCTTTTCCACAGGCGGTTCCAAGGGATGCCTGGCAGGACAGCTGATCTGCCTGATCGACGTTGACGGCAACGTCCTGCCCTGCAGCTATTTCCCCCTGGCAGCCGGCAACCTGCGCACCCAGTCCTTTCAGGACATCTGGGAAAACTCCCAACTGATGCTTGATCTGCGCAACTTTGCCGGCTACAAGGATAACTGCGGCCGCTGCGAGTACATCCAGGTCTGCGGCGGCTGCCGGGCCCGTGCCTACGCGGTCACCGGCGATTATCTGGCTGGCGAGCCGTTCTGCGCCTACCAGCCGCGGCGATGAACCCCCACCGCCCGAGGCAAATCAACCGGCCCGATGCCGGCAACCCCAAGCTCAACACACCGCAATGAACGACACCTTTCTTCAAGCCTGCCGGGGTGAACGCACCGCCTACACCCCGGTCTGGTTCATGCGCCAGGCCGGCAGGTACCTGCCCCAATATCAGAAAGTCCGCGGCCAGGTCAGCTTCCTTGAACTGTGCAAGACCCCGGAACTGGCCACCGAGGTGACCCTGCAGCCGGTCGACCTTTTTGGCTTTGACGCAGCCATCCTCTTTTCCGACATCCTCATTCCGATGGAGGCGATGCGCCTGTCCCTTGAATTCCACGAAGGGAGGGGACCGATCTTTGCCGATCCGGTACGCAGCCAGAAGGCGGTGGATGACTTGGTGGTGCCCGTGCCGGAAGAAGCGGTTCCCTTTGTCCTGGAAACCATCCGCCTGCTGCGCCGCGAATTGCGGGTGCCGCTGATCGGTTTTGCCGGTGCGCCCTTCACCCTGGCCACCTATCTGATCGAAGGCGGCAGCTCCAAGGTGTTCCTCAACACCAAAAAGATGATGTTCCGGGAGCCTAGGCTCTACCACAACCTGATGGCCAAGATCACCGCCTGCACCAGTGCCTACCTCCAGGCCCAGGCTCGTGCCGGCGCCCAGGCCCTGCAGTTGTTCGACTCCTGGGTGGGCATCCTTGCCCCCTGCGATTACGAGGAGTTCGCCCTGCCCTACGTGCGCTCGATCATCACCGACCTGCGGGCGACCACCGACGTGCCGATCATCTATTTCGCCAATAACGGTGCCACGCTGACCCGAATGACCACCACCGTGGGCGCCGACGTGCTTGGCTTCGACTGGCGCCTGCCCATTGGCGAGGCTGCGGCCCGCTCCGGCCGCCATGCGGTCCAGGGCAACCTTGACCCGCTGGCCCTCTTTCTCCCCAAGGAACGGCTGGAAGAGCGGATCCACGCCATGTTGACCGATGCCCGTGACGCCCGGGGCTACATTTTCAACCTCGGTCACGGTATCCTGCCGGAGACTCCGCCCGAGCAGGTGCGGATCGCGGTCGAGGCCGTCCACCGTTTCAGCGGCAAGCCCTAAAACGGCCACGGTGCTTCCCTTGCCCGCCGTGCAGACCAACCCAGTTCTGCCCTCGCTCGCTGACTGTATCCAGCTCATGGACCAATACGGCATGCTGGGCAATATCCGCCATCACTCTCTGGTGGTGGCCCGGCTGGCCGAACAACTGCAGGCCGGGTTGGCCGCCGTGGCCCCGGATCGGCCCCAGGCGGACCGACACCTCGTGATCAGCGGCGCCTTGCTCCACGACATCGCCAAGACCCCCTGCCTGGGCAGCGACCGCGATCATGCCAAGGCCGGGGCCGAGATCTGCCGACAGCACGGCTATCCGGAAATCGCCGCCATCGTCGAGCAACACGTACTGCTCTGGGACTACGATCCCCTGCGGTATCGGAACGGTCATTTCACCGCCCGGGAGATCGTCTACTACGCCGACAAACGGGTGCGGCACAACGTGGTGGTCAACCTTGACGAGCGACTGGAGTATATCCTTGAGCATTATGGCAAAAACAATCCCAACCGGCGGGAGCTGATCCGAGAAAACTTCAACAAATGCCTCACCCTGGAGCAGCATCTCTTCCACTGGCTGCCCTTTGGCCCCGAGGAACTAGGCCGCTTCTGAGCGGCGGCCCCCCTTTTGCCCCACACATTTTTATGCACACCACAACTTTTGACTGGGTGGAGCACTATCCGGCCGCAGTCAGCGTTTGCGATACCCAAGGAACGATTATCGCCATGAACCGAATGGCCAGGGACCTGTTCGCCAAGGATGGGGGCGAGCGCCTGATCGGCACCAGCTTGTTTGCCTGCCATCCGGAACCGGCCAACGCCATCATCCGCCGACTCTTGCAGGAACAGCGGGCCAACATCTACTTTACCGAAAAAAACGGCGTGCGCAAACTGGTGCACCAGACACCGTGGTACCAGGCGGGCCGGTTTGCCGGCCTGACCGAGACCATCATCGTCCTCCCACCACAGGTGCCGACGCGAAAGAGGGGCTAAAACAACGCATGCGGCACGCGCCCCCCTGCCTTGACAGCCTCCGGGGGGCGGGTATACTCAGGGAAACGCATCCATCCGCGCATCCGTTGGGAATGCAGCCACGATGCAGGCCACCCCAGGAGCTGACACCATGAATCACCGTTCCCCCCTGCCCCTTGTCGTTATCCTCTTGTTGCTGCTGGTTGCCGCGCGCCCCTTGTCCGCCGCCGCGACATCCCCCAAATCGGGCGCCACCCCCCAGGTCTCGCAGGATGGCCGCTATGTCCGCATGGCCGAAAATTTCTTCATCTTTTACGATCCGTCCACCGCCATGGACGTACCGTACAAAACCACCGGTCTGACCCGGATCGAGGCGCAGAAGCAGATTCTGCGCGAAAGCAACGCCTCGCTTCCCCCGCTCAACTGGCAGGCCGGCCTCTACCCCCACTGGAAGGGGGAACTGTGGCTGCCCGCCTCGCCCTACGCCTTCAAACCCTATTACCGCCTGCAGAATTACCGCAAACAGGACTACGCCAGCGCCATCGAACAACTGCCGATCACGCCGCAGAGTCCGCCGATGCTCCAAACCGGACTGATGAAACTGGAGCATCTGCTCGGTCTGCCTGGCCGCACCGAAATCTTCCTCTTTTCCGACGGCAAACACATGACCTATCCCGGCCTGGAACCGCAACCCCTGACCGAGGCGCGGATGCTGGCCAGCAAATACGATATTTGTTTCAACATCGTTTCCAGCGCCCGCGACGCCAAGGAGCGGAAACTGCTAGAAGACATCGCCGCGGTCAACAGCTGTTCCCTGGTGATCGATTTCGACACCGCCTACACCCACCCTGAGCATCTCCTGGGCAAACTCTACATGGATACCGAGGCCAATGGTTTCAACAATATCCTCTTTGATTTCGACAAGGCCTTTATCCGCCCCGAGCATCACGCCCAACTCGACCAGCTGGGCCGCCTGCTGGTCGCCAATCCGCATGTCTATGTGGTGCTGTCGGGATTCTGCGACAGCCTTGGCAGCGAGGCCTACAATATCCGCCTCTCCCAGCGGCGGGCCGAAAGCGTTCGACGTTATCTGCAGAAAAAATTCACCATCAAGAAGGACCGGATACTGCTCTACTGGTACGGCTACGCCAACCCGGTGGCCTCCAATGCCACCGAGGAAGGTCGTCAGCTGAACCGCCGGGTCACCATCGTTCTGCGAGGCACCCGGTAACAATCCCATTCCGAATCCACACCGGAGGAAAAGATGCGCATCACCTTTCACGGCGCCGCCCGCAACGTCACCGGTTCCTGCCACCTGGTCGAGTGCCGGGACAAACGAATTTTAATCGACTGCGGCCTCTACCAGGGCAACCGCGAAATGGACGAGGAAAACAGCAACGATTTCGGCTTCGATCCCGCCTCGATCGACTACCTGCTGCTCACCCACGGCCATCTTGACCACTGCGGCCGCATCCCCCTGCTGCACCGGCTTGGTTTCCGCGGGACGGTGCTGACCACCGCGGCCACCCGGGAACTGGCCCGGCTGGTGATGCTCGACTCGGCCCGAATCCAAGAGGAGGAGGCCCGCTACCGCAACTACAAGGCCAGCAAGCGGAGGAACCGAGAAGCGACGTTCGAGCCGCTGTACAACACCCTGGATGCCCTCAATGCCCTGGATGCCTTTGTCGATATCGCCGCCTTTGATCAACCCCACGACCTTTGCCCAGGCATCCGGACCACCTTCTACGATGCCGGCCACATCCTCGGTTCAGCCTGCATTCTCCTGGAGCTGACCGAAGGGACCCACCAACGGCGGGTCCTTTTTTCCGGGGATCTCGGCTACGACGGCAGGGCCATCCTCCCTGATCCGGCCACGCCGCCACAGGCCGACACCGTGATCATGGAATCCACCTACGGCGATCGGCTGCACAAACGCCTGGAACCCTCGATCGAGGAACTCTTTCAGGCGATCAACACCACCATCGCCCGCAACGGCAATGTCCTGATCCCCAGTTTCGCCCTGGAGCGCACCCAGGAACTGCTCTACTACCTGCGCGAGGGCATTGAGCAGCAACGGCTGCCGCGCCATCTCCAGGTGTATCTCGATTCGCCCATGGCCATCTCCGCCACCCAGATCTTCCGGCGGCATCGCGAATGTTTTGACGAAGAAACCTGGGCGGTCATTTCCGCCGGTCAAGATCCCTTTGAGCTGCCAGGCCTGGAGATCATCCGCGACACCACCGAATCCATGGCCCTCAAGCATGTCCGAGGCGCGGTGATCATCGCCGGATCCGGGATGTGCACCGGCGGCCGCATCCGTCACCACCTGCGGCACAATCTCTGGCGGCGCGAAGCATCGGTGGTGTTTGTCGGGTATGCGGCCGAGGGCACCCTGGCGCGACGGATCATCGAGGGCGAGGAGGTGGTGCGGGTCCTGCAGGAAGATGTCGAGGTCAACGCCGAGATCTACACCATCGGCGGATTCTCCGCCCATGCCGACCAGCGGGAACTGCTCGCCTGGCACGGTCGCACCGGTTCCCCCGAGCGCACCTTTCTCGTCCACGGCGAACAGGAGGCCATGCAGGCCCTGGCCAGCCGTCTGACCGACACCAAGGTGGAGATGCCCGGCCTGCACGAATCCTTCGATCTCTGAGTACCAACCGGCGTGCCCCCTTCCGGGGCGAGCCGTGCACGGCAGCCCCCTGCCGTGCACGGCCAGAACGGTTTCAACGCTTACTGCTGCCGCTCCGGGACAGAGGTGGCGGGGGGAACCGTCTGCTCCGGAGCTCCAGGCGCGGACGGCGCGCCAACAGTCGGCTGGCTCGGAGCATCCGCCGCTGCCGGCGGTTGGGGAGCAGTGGCCTCATGAATCAGTGCCTTGCCCTTTTCCCAGACCCCCTTGGATTCCTCCCTGGTCACCTGCCAGGCCTCTTTCGATTTTTCCCCCACCGTATCGAACAGTTCCCGAGAACCGGCCCTGGTCTTTTCCCAAACGTCCACTGACTCGGTTTTCATGGCCTCCCAGGCGGTTCCCGCCGTGTCCCTGGTTGCCTCGGCCACCGCGCCAGAGGCCTCCTTGACCTCATGGCCGGCCGCATCCCATTTGCTGGCTTCCTCCTTGGGCACGGCCTCGGCAGGCGGGGAAGCGGCCTGCTCCGCAGCGGAACACAAGGGTTGGGCAATAAACGTCATCATCGCGAAAACGCTGCCTAGAACAATGTGATTGATGTTTTTCTTCATGGTCATTGATAGTCTCCCGATCAAATGCTCGATCACTTCCTCTAACCGTTGATCGTCTCTGCATTGGTATTGCAAAAGATACGATTTCGCCCTATTTTCCGAGGTAAACGTCTCGGGCAACCACCATGCCTCGAGCGCGTCTTCCCCTTTGTCCGCTTTTCATCGCGCGGAAAACTATATCCATCACCTCGCTCTTTCACACGGGAAAAACCGCCCATGCCACTCCATTGCAACAGATCGCTGCTGCTCGCCTGTCTGCTGACGTTCACCCTCTCCCCTGGACCGGCCGCCGCTGGCCAGACCGCTCCCCCCGCTCGCTGGGCCGTGCGCGAAGCGGTGATCTTTGCCGTCGAGCACAATCCCGATGCGCGGGCCGCGCTGGAACGCATCAAGGCAGCCGATGCCGATATCAAGGCGGCCAGGGCCGCCTTTTATCCCCAGTTGAATCTGAGCGCCGAATACAGCCGGACCAACAACCCGATGTATTCTTTCGGCAACATCCTCAACCAGGGCATGTTTTCCGACACGATCGATTTTAACGATCCGGGCACGACCGATACTCTGCAGACCAAGGCCTCGATCCAGTACCGGCTCTATAACGGGGGCCACGACCGGGCGGCCCTGGAGGCGGCCGACGCACGCAACCGGGCGGTAACCCAGGAATGGACCGCTGTTCGTTCCCGGCTGGAATTCGAGGTGGTACGCGCCTTCTGTACCATTGTCCAGGCCGGCGAAAGCGTGCGATCGCGCCAATCCGCCCTGGAGGCCATCTCCGCTTCGCTGGCCGTGGCCCAGGCACGCTTCGAAGAGGGCAGTCTGCTGAAAGAGGAGGTACTCAATCTCGAAGTGCAACGGGCGCGGGCCGAAGAGCAGCTGATCCAGGCACGGCATGGATTGCGTCTGGCCCAGCGAGGCTTTCTCCATCTGCTCGGGCTCACGGGCGAGACCGTGACCCTCGACCCCTCCGCCACACCAGCCCAGGAGATTCCGGGGGAGCGCGATCCCCACAACCGCCCGGAACTGACCGCCATGGCCGCCCTGGTCAAAGCTCGGGAGGCCCAGGCGCGTCAAGCCCGCGCCGGCTATTACCCCACCGCCGATGCCTTTGGCAGCTACCAGGTCGACAAGGGCACGGAATTGGACGACGGTTCCGGCAACTCCTGGACCACGGGCGTCCGCCTCAACTACACCCTATTCAACGGCGGGCAGACCAGCGCCGCCACCGAACGGGCTGATGCCCAACTGCGCGAGGCCAAGGAGCAGCAACACAAGCTGGAACTCGCCCTCAATCTGGAGGTGGAGCAGGCGGCGCTCGCCCTGCAGCAGGAAACCGAACGGCTCGCGGTCACCGGCAAGATGGTGGAATCAGCCGAGGAAAGCGCCCGTTTGTCCCGCCTGCGCTTCAAGGAAGGAGTGGTCCTTTCCTCGGAGCTGATCGACACCGAAAACCGTCTCACCGATGCCCGCCTGAGCCATACCTTGGCCACCGCCGCCCATGCAATCGCCATAGCCGATCTCCGCCGCGCGGTCGGCCTGAGCCAATTCAATCAGGGGAAATAACCATGTCCCGTGTCATGCCTCCTTTGCAGATCCGCCTGCTTGCGCTGATCATCGCCATCCTGTTCCTCGTCCCCGGTTCGGCTGCGAGCGCGCCGCCACCCGCAACACCCGCGGTACCGGTGACCGTAACCAAGGTGCGGACAGGCGAGGTGGCGGCCCTCATCGAGCTGGCCGGGACCCTGCAGGCGGCCGAGCGTGCCTCCATCGCCGCCAAGATCACCGGCGTGATCACCCGCATGCCGGTGGTGCTCGGCTCCACGGTCAAGGCTGGAGAACTGTTGGTGGCGATCAGCGCCGAGGAGATCACCGCGCGGCTCAACCAGGCGGAGGCCCAGCTGGCGCAGGCCCGCCGCAATCTGGAACGGGAACAGAACCTGCTGGCAAAAAATGCCGCCACGCCGGACATGGTCAAGGCGATGACCGATCAGTACAACATCGCCCAAGCCGGATACCGCGAGGCCAAGACCATGCTCGGCTACACCACCCTCACCGCCCCCTTTGACGGCGTGGTGACCCGCAAGCATGCGCACAGCGGCGATCTGGCCACACCCGGAACCGCGCTTCTCCAGCTGGAAAACAACCGCCTGCTACAGGTGCGCACGGCGGTTCCGGAAAGTTTGGTCCTGCAGATCCGGCCCGGTGATGTCCTCACTGTCAGGATTCCGGCGGCTGGGGTGACGGTCCAAGGCACGGTGGCCGAGGTAGCGCCGGCGGCTGATCCGGATTCACGGACCGCCCCGGTGATCATTGATTTGCCCGCCCATCCCGACCTGCGCACCGGGCAGTTCGCTCGAGTTCTCCTGCCCGGCACCAGAACCCCATCCCTGCTGGTGCCGGCCAGCGCCCTTGTCCCGTCCGGACAGATGGACCGTGTGTTCGTGGTCGAGAACGCACGTGCCCAGCTCCGTCTGGTCAGGGTTGGCGCCAGCCATGATGGCATGGTCGAGATTCTCGCCGGCTTGGCGCCCGACGAAACCGTGGTCACCACCAACAACCGCCTGCTGGTCCATGGTCAGGCATTGCAGGTTCAGCCATGAGCGGCAACTCGACCCATCCTGGTTTTGCCGGACGGCTGGCCGCGGCCTTTGTCGGTTCCAAGTTGACCCCAATCGGGTTGATCGCCTCGCTGCTGCTGGGCTTGCTGGCCCTTTCCCTGCTGCCGCGCGAGGAGGAGCCGCAGATCAAGGTACCGATGATCGACGTGATGGTCTCCATGCCCGGCGCCACCGCCAAGGAAGTCGAGCAGCGCTTGGCCGTCCCCATGGAGAAGTTGCTCTATGAACTGCCCGGCGTCGAGTACATCTACTCCACCTCCATGCCCGGCCAGTGCCTGCTGATCGCCCGTTTCTACGTGGGCGAGGATTTCGAGAAAGCGATCGTCAGTCTCAACCAGAAGCTGCAGACCAACTTCGACCGCATCCCCCACGGGGTATCCCTGCCGCTGATCAAACCGCACTCCATTGACGATGTGCCGATCCTGGCCCTGACCTTCCATTCCACCACCTCCGATCATTTCACCCTGCGCCGTCTGGCCGCCGAGGTCGATGATGCCATCAAATCGATCTTCGAGGTGGCGGAAACCCGGCTGATCGGCGGTACCCGCAGACAACTGCGGGTGCAATTCGATCCCCTGTTGCTGGCGGCCCGCGACCTCAGTCCCGGGGATCTGGTTCAGCGCCTGCAGCAGGCCAACCGGCAATCCCAGTCCGGCACCCTGCGCGCCCTGAACAACGAGGTGCTGCTGCAGACCGGCACCTTCCTTGATTCCGCCGAGGAGGCCGGGCGGATCGTGGTCGGGGTCCACGGCGGCCGGCCCGTCTATCTGCACGAGGTCGCAACGGTCATCGACGGCCCGGAGGAGCCCCAATCCTACGTGCTGTTCGGCAGGCAGGACGGCGATCCCGAAGCGGCGGTCACCCTGTCGGTGGCCAAGCGGCCCGGCGCCAATGCGGTCCACGTGGTGGAGACGGTGCTGCGCAAGGTGGACAGCCTCAAGGGCACGCTCATCCCACCCGAGGTTTCGGTAACCGTCACCCGCGACTACGGCGAGACTGCGGCCGAAAAATCCAATGAACTGCTGCTCCACATGGGCATCGCGGTCTTCGGCGTGGCCCTGCTCATCCTGTTTTTCCTTGGCTGGCGCGAATCGATCATTGTCCTCCTCGCTATTCCCTCGACCCTGTCGCTGACCCTGCTCCTGTTCTACCTGTACGGCTACACCCTCAACCGCATCACCCTGTTCGCCCTGATCTTCTCCATCGGCATCCTGGTGGATGACGCCATCGTGGTGGTCGAGAATATCGTCCGCCATCTGCGGCTGCCAGCCAGCCAGCGCGCCTCCCTCAAGGACATTGCCGTGGCGGCGGTGATCGAGGTCGGCAACCCCACCATTCTCGCTACCTGGGCGGTGATCGCCGCCATATTGCCCATGGCCTTTGTCGGCGGCTTGATGGGTCCCTACATGCGGCCCATCCCGATCGGCGCCTCGGCGGCCATGGTCTTTTCCCTGGCCATCGCCTTCACCGTCACCCCCTGGGCGGCCATCCGCATCCTGCGCCCGCCCAAAGGAGCCGGCAACGAGGCTGGCCACGATCCGGACCACGCCCCGGACGATTGGTTCACCCGCCTCTATCACCGGATCATGGACCCGCTCCTGGCCCATGCCGCCTGGCGGCTGGGATTTTTCGCCCTGATCGTGATGCTGTTGCTCGCCTCCTGTTCCCTGGTGTACCTGGGCAAGGTCAAGGTGAAAATGCTGCCTTTTGACAACAAGTCGGAATTTCAAATCATTCTCGACATGCCCGAGGGGTCGACCCTGGAACAGACCGCTCACGTAGCCATGAAAATGGCCGAGGCGGCCGGCCGCGAGCCCGAGGTGGTCAATTACCAGATTTATGCCGGCACGGCCTCTCCCTACAATTTCAACGGCTTGGTCCGCCACTACTTCATGCGTTCCGGCCCGACCGTGGCCGATGTCCAGATCAACCTCCGTCCCAAGGCGGACCGCGACAGTCAGAGCCACGACATCGCCAAACGGGTGCGGCCGGAAATCGCGCGGATCGCGGCCCACTACGGGGCAGCCGTGGCGGTGGCCGAAGTACCGCCCGGTCCGCCGGTGCTGCAAACCCTGGTGGCCGAAATCTACGGTCCGGATGAGTGCAGCCGGGTACGACTGGCCAACGAAGTCAAGAATATTTTTGCCACCACCGACGGTGTGGTGGATATCGATTGGTACCGCGAGCAGGAACGATCCAAGCTGGTGCTGAAGGTGGACAAGGAAAAGGCCGCGCTCAACGGCCTGTCCGAGGCTGAAATCGCCCAGGCGGTGGAGATGGGCTTGTCCGGCCGTTCCCTCGACCTGTTTCACCAGCCCCGCGACAAGGAGGAGATCGATATCGTGGTGCAGCTGCCGCAAGCACAGCGGGCCCGGATCGACAACCTGCTCAACATCTCCCTGCGGCCGGCGACCCAGCCCCAGGCGCCGCTGGTGCCCCTGCGCGAACTGGTGCGGGTCAGCGAGCAGCCGGTTGATCAGCCGATCTACCGCAAGAATCTCAAACCGGTGGTCTACGTCACCGGCGACGTCGCCGGCGCGGCGGAAAGCCCGGTATACCCGATTCTGCAGATGAACCAGCGGCTCAAGCAACTGGATGCGGCCGACTTCGGCGGCCAGGCCGGACCGGTGACCGTGTACAACCTCAACCAACCTTTTCTGGAAAACCAGCCGGCGATGAAATGGGACGGCGAGTGGCACATCACCCTGGAGGTCTTCCGCGATCTGGGACTAGCCTTCTGCGTGGTCATGGTGCTGATCTACATGCTGATGGTCGGCTGGTTCAAGGACTACGTCACCCCGCTGGTGGTGATGGCCGCCATCCCGTTCTCGCTGATCGGCATCCTGCCCGCCCATTGGGCGCTGAACGGCTTTTTCACCGCCACCTCGATGATCGGCTTCATGGCCGGAGCAGGCATCGTGGTCCGCAACTCGATCATCCTGGTGGATTTCATCGAACTGCGCCTCAGCCACGGTCTCTCGCTCGCCGAGGCGGTGGTCGAGGCCGGGGCCATCCGTTTCCGGCCGATGCTGCTGACCGCGCTGGCAGTGGTGGTCGGCGCTTCGGTCATTCTTGCCGACCCGATTTTCCAGGGCCTGGCCATCTCCCTGATGTTCGGTGAAATCGCTTCATTGCTCATCAGCCGGATGGCGGTGCCGGTCCTGTATTATCTGGTCAGGGCCAGACAGCGATGACAAGCCCGCATCCCTTGAAATGTCGGCGCGAACAATGCCCGCTCGCAACGAGGAACGGGCACGATTTTTCTTTCGATACAGAGAAGCAAAGGTGACGTTCAGGGAACGTCGCCAACCGCGACGACCCAAGATGCCCCGTGAACTCCGGACACCGGAACCTATCAGCACACGGGGCCGAAGATCGGCAAGCTCAACCAATCAAGGGGAGGGACAGACATGTTATGGCGTGACGGACGGAGATCAAGCAACGTGGAGGATCAACGCAGGGTCCGGATTCCGGGAAAGGTCAAGGGCGGCGGCTTCGGCATTCTTCTCCTCGCCCTGGTGGCCATGTATTTCGGCATCGATCCCTCGCTCATCCTCAACATGGGCGAGACGTCCCAGGTCAGTCAGCCGGGACGCCTCGAAAAATCTCCTTATTCCCAGGAAGAACAGCAGTTGGCCGATTTTGTCTCCGTGGTCCTGGCGGACACCGAGGATACCTGGCACCAGATTTTCCGCTCCGGCGGCAGGGAATACGCCGAACCGACCCTAGTGCTGTTCAGCGGTGCGGTCCACTCGGCCTGCGGGTTTGCCCAGGCGGCCATGGGTCCCTTCTACTGTTCGGCGGACTCCAAGGTCTATATCGACCTCTCTTTCTACCACGACCTGAAACAGCAGATGAACGCTCCCGGCGATTTTGCCCAGGCCTATGTCATTGCCCACGAGGTGGGGCATCACGTGCAGAACCTGCTCGGAATAGCCAACAAGGTCCAGGCGCTACGCCAACAGGTGGCCGAGGTCGAGTACAACAGGCTGATGGTGAAAATGGAACTGCAGGCGGATTGCTTTGCCGGCATTTGGGCGCATCATGCGGACAGGGTCAGGCAGGTGGTGGAGCCGGGCGATATCGAGGAAGCCCTCAACGCCGCCAGCCAGATCGGCGATGACCGTTTGCAGCAACAACACCGGGGATACGTCACCCCTGATTCCTTCACCCATGGAACGTCCGCCCAGCGGGTGCGTTGGTTCCATCGGGGCTACCAGACGGGAACGGTGTCCAGCTGCGATACCTTTGGCGCCCAATCCCTGTAATCATGCGCCTCTCAAAGAATGAGCCATGGGCCACGGAGGCGGTGCGCCGGTTGCTCCGGCACCCCAAAAAAGGGAAAATCGCCCGGCCTTCTTTGCTCCTTGCGCCGCTCAGGATGGTCTGTTCGGTAAAACCGCGCGGATGACCGGGGCGAGGTCATGCAGGGAGACCGGCTTCATCATGAACTCGCGGATGCCGGCCTTGGCGACCCGCTCGGGCGAAAGGGCCGAGCTGTAGCCCGAGCAAAGGATGATCGGCAGGTCGGGCCGCAGGGCCAGCATGTTGCGGGCCATCTCAAAACCCGTCTTGCCGGGCATGGTCTGATCGGTGATCACCAAATCAAACGCTTGGGGATTGTGCTCAAACAACGCCAAGGCGCTGCTGCCGTCGTTACAAATCGTGATCCGATAGCCTAGTTGCTCAAGAAAACCCTTGAGATAATCGGCCACCATCTGTTCGTCATCGACCACCAGAATGGATTCATCACCGCCGACGAGCGACTGTTCCTCCTTGCACGGCCGCTGGGCTTCAACCCCGGCCACCACCGGGAAGTAGACCTGCACCGTGGTGCCCTGCCCCACAGTGCTCTTCACCTCGATCCGTCCCCCGTGACTTTCGACGATTCCGTGGACCACAGCCAAGCCCATGCCGGTTCCCTTGCCGCTGGGTTTGGTGGTGAAATAGGGTTCAAAAATACGTTCCAGGGTCGCAGGTTCGATCCCGCAGCCATTATCGGCAACACTGATCCTGATCCACTCGCGCTCTTCTTCCTTTTCCCGCAATAGCTTCCTGACCGATTCCAGGCTCAGGGTCATTTCTCCTCCCTGTTCTTCCATGGCATGAAAGGCATTGGTACAGAGATTCATCACCACCTGATGCAACTGGGTGGGATTGGCAAGGATCATGCGGTCGGTGGCGGCAATTCGTTCACGAATGGTGATGGTCGACGGGATGGTGCCCCGCAGCAACTTGATGACCTCCTTGATCAGGACGCCGGGTTGAATGGGGATGCGTTTGGTGGTTTCCTTGCGGCTGAAGGCGAGGATCTGATTGACCAGCTCCGAGGCCTTGCCGCCGGCCTTGAGGATCTGACGAATCTCCCGCTGCAACGCCCCACCCGGGGGAAGCTTGAGGAGCGCCAGCTCGGCATAGCCGAGGATTGCCGCAAGCAAGTTATTGAAATCGTGAGCAATACCTCCAGCCAAGGTACCAATGGCAGCCATTTTCTGTGATTGGCGCAGCTGTTCCTCCAATTGCCGCTGCTGCCGGATGACCTTCAGTCGTTCACTTACATCGCGGATCAACTCCAAGGTACCCAGCAACCCTCCCTGATCGTCTCGAATCTCGCTGTTCAGGGTCTCGCCGAGGAAAACGCGGCCATCCTTGCGGACAAAGCGGCGGCACCAGGTGGTGGGAAAATCGTCATGGCGAAAAATTGCGCAGTTGTTTTCATAGAGCACCGAAGGATCGAGTCCTGCCAACTCCTCGTTGCTGTAGCCGAACATCCTGCAGAGGGCGGGGTTGGCCTGCCTGATTTTGCCGGAGGGGTCCATCACCACCACCCCGTCGGGGATGCTGTTGAGGATGGACTGAAAAAAAACGCGCTGCTGATCGAGGTCTTTGATCTTCGCCTTGAGTTCGGGATAATAACTCTTGCGGATGGAGCGCTCGCCCAAGCCGACAATGGCATCCTTGAGGTGATCCCACTGATCGTGTTCATCGGTGCGATGGCTCATTGCTCAGAAGGCCTCCCCATAGATTTCCTCGATATCGCGAAGTTGAATACGTTTCGGGTTGGTGGCCACGCAGGGGTCGGCAACGGCCTTGCGGGCCAGCACGCTGATATCCTCCCGCCGCACCCCCCTAATACCGAGCCCGGGCTCCAGACCCAGGTCCCGCTTGAAGGAGCGGATCGCTTGGAGCAAGCCCTGCCGCCGTTCTTGCTCCGTCAGCCCGTTCGTCTGCACGCCAAAGATTTCGCCGATGCGATCGTAGCGTTCCGGCGCCGCACTGTAGTTGAAGGCAATCACCGCGTCAAGCAACAGGGCGTTGCACTCGCCGTGGGGCAGATCGAGCAGGCCCCCCAGACTGTGGGCCATGGCGTGCACGGCGCCCAGACTGGCGTTGGAAAAAGCCAGACCAGCCTCCAGGCTGGCAAGCATGACCTGTTCACGCAGATCGATATCGTCGAGCCGCTCCACCACCTGGGGGAGGAAACGGCGGATCAGACGGATGGCCTCCAAGGCATGCAGGTCGGTCAGCGGCGAACTGGCTGAACTCACATAGGCCTCGATGGCATGCACCAAGGCATCCACCCCGGTGCACAGGGTCAGATGCCGGTCCATGCTGAGGGTCAGCCCAGGGTCGAGCAAGGCCAGGTCAGGCACCATGGTCTTGCTGATGATCGCGACCTTGACCTGTTCCTGGCTGTTGTTGATGATGGCGAACTGGGAGACATCGGCCGAGGAGCCGGAGGTGGTGGGAATGCAGATCAAGGGCGGACCGGGCACCTCCACATTGTCCACGCCTTGAAAGTCGAGCACATGCCTGTCGTTGGCGGACACGATACTGACGCCCTTGGCGCAGTCCATGGGGCTGCCGCCCCCGAGGGCGACAATGATGTCGCAGCCGGACTCACGGTACAGGGCGGCCGCTTCCATCACCTCAAAATCGCGGGGATTGGCGCTGACCCGATCATACACCACCGCCTGCACCCCGGAGGACTGCAAAATCTGAATCGCCCGCTCCACGAGACCGGCTTGGGCAATACCTGCATCGGTGACCACAAAAACCCGGCTTGCGCCAAAATTAAGGGCATAGCGCCCGAGCAGTTCAATGGCGCCATCGCCAAAAACAATCTCGGGAGCAAGAAACTTACGAATGTTCAACTCGGTCAGCATGGCGTCCCTCCCCGAAATGGCCCCTGACGGCAACAGCGTGTCTTCGTCCTTGTTCTTTGGTCTATCCTATGGCAAAACGCGGTCCCCGTCAAACACCTTTACTCGCCAGGATTGCCCCTGATTCGCGACCATCTCGTCCGGAGGATGCCGCTAGCGGATCACCTCCTTGTCCCTGGCCAACGGCAGGCCGAAACGATCCTGACCGAGCAGGAAAATGCTGTCGGCGCCGAACAGGGCGAGAAAGCTGGAATCGGCCATATTGCAGCGGAATCCTCGACAGGCGCGCGGCCGGTGGTGATAGATCCGGCAGACATGCTTGTCATTTCTTTTCTCAAGGAAAATACATCCCCTGTCGTCGGGGTGGATCATGAACACCTTGCCGTCGGCACGGGCCTCGGCCACCAACTCGTCCATGGTTTTGCCGCGCAGCTGGGACAAGCTGATGTCCACCCCGACATGGCCGCCCATCTTTCGTATAAACTCCACCTCGTCGGGCTGGAGGGCGATTTTGCGATAAGAGGTGCAACAGGTGCCGCACTGGCGGCATTCAGCGAAGATCGTCCGCAGCGACGTGGTATCAACGGTTGTGTTTTTTGTCATAATTGCAGCGAAAAAGGGGGATCATCGCTCAATTCTCATACCGTCCAGAAAGCATGCAGGGGATGATTCTCAAGGATCTTGGCCGCCCGTTGGGAATGGACCACTCCCGGCCGGCGGCTGGCGGGATGCAGCAGGCTGTCCACCGTGACCAGCACCGAGGCCTGCAGCGAGTCCGGATTGTACCCTCCTTCCAGCACGAACAGCAGCCGGTCGTTGCACGCCTCGTGGGCCAGGTATTTGAGCAGTTCCGTCACGGTGGCATACCATTGGGTGGACAGCAGGACACGGCTGATCGGGTCGTCGCAATGGCCGTCAAATCCGGCGGAAACAAGGATGATCTGCGGCAGATACTGTTCCACCACCCCGCCGAGAACCCGGCTGAGCAGATACAGGTACTCCTGGTCGCTGAACTGCGGGTGCACCGGCAGGTTGATGGTGTAGCCCCGTCCCTTGTCGCTGCCGGTCTCGCGCGCCGATCCGGAAAAAGGGAAAATTTTTTCCTGATGGATCGAAACGAAAAAAACCTGATCGGTCTCGTAAAAAACTGTCTGGGTGCCATTGCCGTGATGGACGTCGAAATCGACGATGAGAATCCGCCGCAGGCCATACACCCGGCGCAGATATTGAGCGGTGATCGCCACATTGTTGAACACGCAGAACCCCATGCCCCGACCCGGTTCGGCATGGTGTCCGGGAGGGCGGATCAGGGCGAAGCCATAGTCGATCTCGCCGTCGAGGATCCGATCGGCCAGCTCCAGGCAGCCGCCGGCGGCCAAGGCCGCCGTATAGAGGCTCTGCTCCATCAGATAGGTATCGCGGTCGTAGGAATAGGGATCGTCGATATTGACATGCTCGCGCAGCTGTTCGAGGTAAAAGGCCGAATGGACGGCTTCAATGTCGGCCGACGAGGCCTCGCGCGGGAGGAATGTGCGCAGCTGGCCGGCATATTGCGGTCCTTCGAGGGTACGATAGAGGCCGCGCACCCGGCCCGCGTTCTCCAGCGACACCTGCGGGATGCCGTGCTCGTAGTACCTGCGGTCAAAAAGAAGCCCTGGCGGCTTAGGCATCGGGATACTGGTAGATGGGCTCATGGACAAATCGCTGCCGATCCAGCCGGTAGAGGGAGCCCAGCCGCTGAACCTGTTGATCGGCGTAGGACAGGGACTGGGCGAGTTCGAAGCCGAGTTTGCGCAGGCAGCGCTGCTGGGCCAGGTTGTTGACATCGGTGTACATCTCGATCCGACGGATGGCGAGCCGGTTGAAGAGAAACAGGATCAAATATTTCTGCGCCTCGGTCCCGTAGCCTTTGTTCCGCTCCTCGGTCCGTGCAATCTTCACCGCAATCACCGCCGCTCCCGGGTCCTCGGAGCGAATCCAGTATTGGATCGTGCCGATGGGCTCGCCGTCGCGCAGCTCGATCAAAAACGTCTTGTTCCGCTCGTTCCACAATACCCCCGCCCGTAGCTGCATGCCCAGATGATCGACGGAATGGTTTTCCGGCGTCAGGTACTGTCCATGGGCCTGGGGGTCGCCGCTCCATCGCGCCAAAAGCTGCAGGTCTTCGAGCTCGATGCGCCGCAGCTGCAAACGCACGGTGAAGATCCTGTTGCCAAAAATGGTCATGACACCATATCCTCCCACTGGGCGGCGCGGCGGGACCCGACTCTCGGGCTCCGGCCGCGCCGAATGCACCCTATTTGCACAGACTGTTGACCGCCTCTTGCAACGAACTGCTCGAGGCCATCAACCGGTCCAGGGCCTTGACCGTGTCACCGACCGAGGTCTGCACGGTTTCCGTGGTCCTTTGGTTCTCGCCGGAGGACGTGACCACGGCTTGAATCTGCTCCATCACCTTGTGGCCGTGGTCAGCCAAGGCTGCGGCTCGGCCGCTGACGTCCTCGACCGAGGTCGAGATCGTCATGATGCCGGAAGAGATCTCGTCCATGGCCGAAAGCGCGGTACTGATCACCTGGGAGCCGTCATCGAGCATGCGCATGCCCTCCTGCATGGCGGCGATGGTCTGCCGGCTGTCGTTCTCCACCATCTTGACGATATTGGAAATATCCACCGCCGAGCGCGAGCTGTTCTCGGCCAGCTTGCGCACTTCGTCGGCAACCACGGCGAACCCCCGGCCGGCATCGCCGGCGCGCGCGGCCTCGATGGCGGCGTTGAAGGCCAGCAAGTTGGTTTGCGAGGCGATCTCCTTGATGATATCGACAAAGCCGCCGATCTTTTCCACCTGGGACACCAGGGTGGCGACCATCTCGTTGTTCTGCTGCATCGATCGGTTGATCTGCCGCATCTTGTCGCCGGCCTCGGCTCCGGCCTTGCGACCATTTTCCGCCTCGCGCGACATCGAGCCGGCCAGCTTGTTGACCTGCTCGCTCACCCCGAGCATTTCGGTGGACGATTCGAGCATTCTGCGAATGGTCGTCTCCGACTCGTCGAGGCGGATTACTTCCTGGTTGAGCGAATCGCCCATCAACCGCATGTTGCCGCGCACCTCCTCCATCTGCTGCTGGGAATCGGCCACCAACTCGGCCACCTCCTGACTGGCCCGGCTCACCAGTTGCTCAACCCCGGTTTCGGCACTGATGTCGAGGGCAAACTCCAGGGCGCCCTTGATGTTGCCCTTGGCGTCCTTGATCGGCGCGCCGGTGTACTTGAGCGGGATCTCGCGGCCGTTGACCCTGGCCACGGTCTTGGCCGCGACCACGCTATCGCTTTTCATCGCCTGGCCGCAGGCACAGTGTTCGGTGTTGCAGTGGGTGGTGTTGAACAGGCTGTAACATTTTTTACCGATCAACTCATCGACGCTCGCCCCCAAAACCCTGGCGCCGGCCGGATTGATGTAGGTGATGGCGAACTCGGTGTCGATGGAGAAGATCGGCGTGGGGATGGCGTTGAGATTCTCGATCTTTTCGTTGGCCTCCTGTCGCTGCCGGGCCTCGTCGGTGATGTCGAGGACGAACTCAAGCGCGCCGGTGATGTTGCCCTTGGCGTCCTTGATCGGCGCGCCGGTGTACTTGATCGGCATGATCATGCCTTCCCGGGGCCGGGCAATGGTTTCCTCGCTGACCACCGTGTCGGACTTCATTGCCCGCGCGCAGGCGCATCGTTCGGTCTGGCAATGCGGGGTTTTGAACAGGTCAAAGCATTTGCGGCCGATGGCGCTGTCCGGGGTGAGGCCGACGGCGGCCGCACCGGCGGGATTGATGAAGGTGATGGTATAGTCGGTGTCGATGGACAGGATCGGCGTGGGAATGGCGTTGAGGTTCTCGATCTTGGTGTTGGCATCGTGGCGTTGCCGCGCCTCCTCGGTGATGTCGAGGATAAACTCCAGGGCCCCCTTGATGTTGCCCTTGGCATCCTTGATCGGCGCGCCGGTGTACTTGATCGGCACGATCACCCCGTCCCGGGGACGGGCAATGGTCTGCTCGGAAACAATCGAATCGGTCTTCATCGCCCGCGCGCAGGCGCACTTCTCGGTCCGGCAATGGGGGGTTTTGAACAGATCGTAGCACTTCCTGCCCACGGCCTCGTCCGGGGTCAGGCCGGCCACGGCCGCACCGGCGGGGTTCATGAAGGTGATGGTAAAATCAGTGTCCATGGCCATGATCGGCGTGGGAATGGCATTGAGGTTTTCGATCTTCTCCTCGGCCAGCCGCTGCTGCTTATTTTCTTCAGTGACATCGAGCACATATTCAATCGCCCCGACAATGTTGCCCTTGGCATCCTTGATCGGCGCGCCGGTGTACTTGATCGGCACGATCACCCCGTCCCGGGGACGGGCAATGGTCTGCTCGGAAACAATCGAATCGGTCTTCATCGCCCGCGCGCAGGCGCACTTCTCGGTCCGGCAATGGGGGGTCTTGAACAGATCGTAGCACTTCCTGCCCACGGCCTCGTCCGGGGTCAGGCCGGCCACGGCCGCACCGGCGGGGTTCATGAAGGTAATGGTGAACTTGTCGTCAATCTCAAGCACAGGGGTAGGGATGACGTTGAGGTCGGTTTCCATCTGCCGTAACCGCGCTTCCAGCAGTTTTCTGTCGCTTATGTCGGTCATGGTGACCAGGGTTTGACCGCCATCCTCGCCCACTGGCCGGGCCAGTGAACGGTAATAGCGGATGCTGGCACCGTGGTTGCGTATTGCCTCGGCCGCCACCGGTTTGTGCATCCGGCCGGCCTTGTCCACCGGACAGTCCTTGGTGCCGCAGAGATGCAGATTACAGCTCTCCTCGCAGGTCATCTTGCCGATCACCTCGTGCGCCTCCAAACCGAAGGCTTGGAGAAACGCCGCGTTGGCCCAGGTGATGATCCGCTTGCCGTCGACCATAAATCCGGGCTCTTCCCAGGTCTCCAGTACGGTCAGATCCATGCCCATCGGTGGTTGCGCTCCAGTTGTCATTGTTTCCTCCATTCCCTGATTCCTTTGTTCCTTTCGTGTTCGCGATTACTTGATTGGCGGCGAATCGATCAAATCCGCCGGCGCCGCCACGGGCGTCACCGTCTCCTGGTCCGCGATCAGGAGATGGTGACGCAGCAAATTGGCGACATTGACAACCAGCACATGCTCCTTCAGCCCCTCGCCGTTGATGAACTCGATCAACCGGTCCAGGGTGTCCTTTTTCGCCTGCAACTCAGGCCTGAGCGACGGGGTGGCGTGGTACCGTTCCTGTTTGTAGATAGTGATAATTTCATCGACCAGCAAGGCCACCAGGTTGCCATTGGCCCGGCCGATGATCAGCTTGTCCTCCGGGCTGGGGTCCCGGCTCACCACGTTGTGGTCTGGACAGGCGTAAAAGTTGCGCAGGCGGATCACCGGCACGATCCGGCCACGCAGGTTGATGATTCCCTGCACCAGGCCATCGCCGGCAATCGGCATGCAATCGCCGCAGCCGATGATTTCCTGCACATCCTTGAGTTCAATTGCATAATGCTTGCCGATGGCAAACACGAGATAGCAGTGCTCGGTGATGAGGTGGCGGGCCGCCGATTCCTCCTCCGCCTCGGTCGAGCCGTTGTTCTTGCGCAGCCGCGTCATAGCGCTGATTCTGTCGGCCTGGGAACCGATCAACCCCTGAACATCGAGCAGCATGATGTCGTTGTAGGGCGCGCAGGTGCACACGCCCCGCAGATGCGGCAGGTGACGCCCCGGAATGGCCATGATGGCATCGTCGGCCACCACCAGGATCTGATGGATCTTGTCGACAATCAAACCAAAGGACAGAAGCCCCGACTGCATCACCAGGATGCGGGTCTCCTCGGTGGGGGTGATCGTTTCTTCCGCGCAACCGAGCAGGGTCGCGCTGCACAGCACCGGGATGGTCTGACCGCGCAGCTGCAGGGCGCCTTCCACCTTGCCGCTCTTGAAGGTCTGGTCAATGTCGCTGAAAAAGCAGATCTCCCGCGAATCGCCCACCGGAATGCCGTAAATCTGCTGGCGGCAGGAAAAAACGACGAACTGCGAATAACTGCGCTGCACCGCCGGTGGCGGCTCGTCGTGGTCAAGGGCCTCGTCGACGCCGGACCCGCCCGTGGGAAAAAGCCGCCGCAGATCGAGCAGCTCCAGGGTCCGCCGCCCCTGGTCCAGCTTGATCAGGTCGACGATCACCGTCTCCTCGGTGAGAAGAAAGGGGTCGAGAGGCTGGACAGCGTGGGGGGAAACCCGCAGCACTTCGCGGATATCATCCACCAACAGGCCGTACCGCTTGCGGTTGAACTGGATCACTGCCACCTTGGCATCGTCGCCGTATGCGGTTTCCGCCAAGGCCAACCGTTTTTTCAGGTTGATTACCGGGATCACATCGCCCCGCAACGGCATGATTCCCTCAAGAAAAAAGGCCCCAGTGGGCAAGGGCTGGATCGGGGCCGCGAGGGGCATGGCCTCGACCACCTGTTCCGCGGGCAGGGCGATCTCGAGATCGGCCTGACGGTCAAGGAGAAAAGAGGCAAAGAGTTGTTCCTGACTCATTGGGAGTACCCCGTCTAAGGATTGCGCGAAGAGCCGGCGCCAAAACGATGGTCCTGGCGGGATTCCAACCGGGCCAGCACGGCGCCGACCTCGCTGAAATCGCTGTCCTGGTAGGCGATGAAACGCGGCCGCAACTGATGGCCGCGCGCCACGGTCTCTGTATCGGCATCCGGCAGCACCAGAACAAAAAACACCATTTCCAGCCGAAAACGGAAGGGTTCGAACACCTGCAAATCCTGATGGCTTGTCGCCTGGAGCACCACGGTTTCCGGCAACGGATCGGGGTTTCGCAGATACTGGATCAATTCCGCGATGCTCCCGCAATCGGTCAGGGATTCCAGGGACGTCAATGTCTCGATGGACTGTTTCAGCCGTTCACCGCTTGCCGTCTGTTTGGCCGCATACAACAGCACGTTCATGCATAGTTCCTCACTGTTCTCCACGGACCGCGATGTGCCTGTCCGCTGCTCCTCATTGGCAAGGATCATGCCGCCTGGAGCAAAAAGAAGAAAAATGCCGATAGCCGGCGTTGGCGCGGGATACGACCGATCTGGCGAGGGGATGAATGGGGATCGACAAGCGGGCAATCGTTCACAAAAAAGCACAGTGTGCCGAAAAGTGAACAGTTCGGAACAAACAACCGGTACACGACCTGGCCTGCATCGGCAGGGCAGGAGATAGCGGCACACAAGCGCCGGCGGCAGGGTCGATCAGAGCGAAGAGCCAGCCAAGGATTCAGCCAAGCTGAAACTTCCTGATCAACTGGTAGAGGCGGGTGCGGGAGAGGCCGGACAGTCGGCCGGCTTCCATGATATTGCCAGCACTGTGGCGGAGAAGCCGTTGGGTGTACTCGCGCTCAAAGGCATCCTTGGCCTCCCGCCAGGCAAGAATGGCCTCGGAACTCGGAACATCGGCCGGGATCGTTTCATGGCCGCGAACGTTGGCTCGGGCATGGGCCGTGCGGATATGCACCGGCAGGTGTTGCGGAAAGAGCACCGGCGAATAGACCGCATGGGCAAAGGCGGATTCCATCGCCTGGGACAGCTCGCGGACATTGCCCGGCCAGGCGTAGCTGGTGAGATAGTCCATGAAATCGGGCAAGCACTCTTTTCTCTCCTGGCCATACCGCTGCACCAAGCGGCTGAGGAAATGTTCCACCAACCGGGGGATGTCGCCGTCGCGCTCGCGCAGGGGCGGCAGGTGCAGGGACAGTCCCCGCAGACGGTAGAGCAGATCCTCGCGGAACACCCCCTTCTCGGTCATGGCCACCAGATCGCGGTTGGTGGCGCAAATCAGGCGAAAATCGCTGTGACACTCCTCCTGGCTGCCCACCGGACAAAAGGTGCGTTCCTGAAGGACACGGAGGAAACTTTTCTGGGTGGCCAGCGGCAGCTCGCCGATCTCGTCGAGAAAAAGCGTTCCCTTGTCGGCATGGCGGATCAGACCGCGATTGGCCCGATCGGCGCCGGTGAAGGCACCCTTGACATGGCCAAAAAGCACGCTTTCCACCAGTTGTTCCGGCAGGGCGGTGCAGTCGACCACCACGAAGTTGCCGCTCCTGCGGCGGCTGTTGGCATGGATGGCCCGGGCAAAGGCCTCCTTGCCCGTTCCTGACTCCCCGGAAACAAGGACGCTGGCATCGGCTGCCGCCGCCTTGGCCAGCATATCCAGGCATTGGAGGAAACGGGGACTTTCGCCGACCAGCTGGTCGCGCTCCACCGTCTTGAGCACGGCCTTCTGTCCGCTCAGGGCCTGGCGGTACTGCAAGGCCCGGGTCAATGGCAGGGTGATCTCCTTGACAATCGAGCTCTTCTCCAGATAGCACCAGGCGCCGTGACGGATGGCCAGCTCGGCCCCATCCGGATCTCCCTGGCCGGTGATGATGATCACCTGCGGGTCCGAGGCCACGGAACGCAGCCGATCGATGGCCAGCAGGCCGTTGCCGTCCGGAAGACAAACATCGAGCAGTACCACGTCAAAACGACCCTCGACCGCCGCGGCAAGGCCGGCGGTCAAGGTGTGCGCGCATCGGGACGTGTGCCGCAGGCTGTCGAGCTTGTCGGCCACGGTTTCCGCGAACAGGGGGTCATCGTCGATAATCAGGATTTCAGCCATCCATTCTCCGGTTCCACAGCACGGGAACATGGAATATTGTCTAACATTTTCAAGAAACTCTGCCCACAACACCTACCACATACGCCCATTACACAGGCTGTCCCGGAAAATGTCAAGCCGGCGGCAAAAGACGCCCCACCGTGTCCAACAGGTGGTTCCGGTTGATCGGTTTGGACAACCACTCCGTGACACCGGACAGCGAGAACGGCCCCCCGGAACACTGCCCTTCATGGCCGGTGATGACGATGACTGGCAGGTCCGGACGGATGGTCCGCAGCTGCTCGCGCAACTCGATTCCACACAGGTTCGGCATATCGAGGTCGGTGATCACCAGATCGTAGGCCAACGGTTCCCGGCGCAACCCGTTCAAGGCCTCGCGGCTGTCGATGAAACCATGAACCTGCAACCCGGCCCGTTCAAGGTACCTCCGGAGAATCTCCACCACATCGGGTTCATCGTCGACGATCAGCACACGGCCCAATCTCCCGTCGGCAGCGGTGGGAAGCGATGCCTGCTCCGTGGGTTCGGGCCGGGGCGCATGCCGTGCCTTGGAAAGGGAGCGTATCCCGTCCACCAACTGCTCGCCCCGGCGGCTGGCCGCGATGATCCGGTCGAGCCGCCGTTGCAGCGTCTCCATGCCCCTCGATTCCTCGCCGATCATTTCCGCGTTGGCGATTATGATGCTGAAAATATTGTGCAGGGCATGCCCGTGTTCCCGGTTGAGCCGGCTGTCCTCCGTGTCGCGTGCGTGTGGTGCTGCATTGTGCTCGTCCATGATCTCTCCCGGAGACGGCGGTCGTTGGCGTGGCATGGCGGCGCTGGCCAGAGCGACCTTGGCCGTCGGCGCAACGAATCCCTCATCCCTCATCGTGTTCTTGTTTACTTCCCCACCAAGAATGGCTATGTTGCGAGGCGCCTGCCGGCGGATGACAGCGCCGCGCGGGGCAATTCGCCTGTCCTCTGGCGGACGTGTCCCCGGAGTGCGGACTTCGGAGGGGATGTCGCAGCCAGGCGGCACACCTTGTCAAGATATTCACCGGCCAGCACGATTCCCGCCCCGCCCGTTCCCCCGGTTGCTCTCGCCGCGACGGAACCGGGTCTATTGCTCACAGATTGTTCTGCCCCCAATACACCTATTCTCATGTACCGCATCCGCCCGACATCGAAAAAAAAGAAAAAGCAGCCCCTGAGATTCACCGCCACCTGCGGCTTTGGCCTGGAACCGCTGGTCAGTGAGGAAATAGCCTCCTTCGGCGGCGAACAGATCGACGCCCATCCCGGTGCGGTCACCTGGAGCGGCCACCTGGAAAGCGGCTACCGCGCCTGTCTGTGGTCGCGTTTTGCCTCGCGCATCCTGCTGGAACTGGCCCGGTTCGACGCCCCCAATCCGGACGCCCTGTATGCCCATGCCGGCAACATCCTCTGGGACGAGCATTTCACCGCTCAACAGACCTTTGCCGTCCACACCACCCTGGTCAACGCCTCCCTCACCCACAGCCAATTCGCCTCGCTGCGGATCAAGGACGCCATTGTCGACCAATTTCGCAAACGGTTCGGCAAGCGTCCGGATGTCAACGCCTTTGCCCCGGACATTCGTCTCAACCTCCATGTCCAGGGTACCGGCGCATCGCTCTCCCTGGATCTCTCGGGGGAGAGCCTGCACCGGCGCGGCTATCGCACCGGCAGCGGTGAGGCGCCGCTCAAGGAGACCCTGGCCGCGGCCATCGTCCGCCTTTCGGGCTGGCTGGATCGTCGGCAAGCGGAACCCATCCTGCTTGACCCGATGTGCGGCGGCGGCACCCTGCTGATCGAGGCGGCCCTGATGCTCAGCGACAGCGCTCCCGGCTTGCTGCGCAAAACTTTTGGCTTCATGGCCTGGAACAAACATGACCCGCTGTTATGGGAACGCTTGGTCCAGGAGGCCTTGGACCGCGAAGGTCGGAGTTTGCCCGAAACCTGGCCACAGTTCATCGGCTACGACGCCGACCCCAAGGTGGTGGCCGCGGCCCGCAAAAACGTGATCGCCGCCGGACTGCGTGATGTGATCGTCATCAAACAACGGCAACTGGCCCGCCTGCAGAGCCCGGGCCCCAGGGGATGCCTGCTGACCAATCCGCCCTACGGCGAGCGTTTGTCGGAAAAAGAGGCGGTCAAATATCTCTACCGCTGCCTGGGCCGGGTATTCCGTAGCCAGTTTTCCGGCTGGACGCTCGGCTTTTTCACCGCCAACCCCGATCTTGCCGAGATGACCGGCATGCAGTGGCAAGAGCGGCACCGGCTGTTCAATGGCCCGATCAAGTGCCAGCTGCTGGTAGGTCAGGAGAGTCAGATGGGAGAAAAGGCCGTGCACCGCTGGGCCCCGGTCGCCCTGGCGGCCGGCAGCCCCGGTGAGGATCTGGCCAACCGCCTGATCAAGAACTGCACCACCCTCCTGCCGTGGGCCGAGGCCGAAGGCATCACCTGTTTTCGCCTCTATGATGGCGACATCCCGGAATACAACCTGGCCATCGATTGCTACGAGGAATGGCTCCATGTTCAGGAGTACGCCCCGCCGGCCACCATCGATCCCGCCAAGGCAGAGGAGCGATTCCAGCAGGCCCTGCAGGTCATCCGCGCCGTGTTCGACGTGCCCCGCAGCCGGCTCTTTATCAAGACGCGGCAGAAACAGAAAGGGGCGCAACAGTACCAGAAAAAACCGGGAACCGGCACCCTGTACGAAGTGCGCGAGGGCGGCGGCCGATTTCTGGTCAACTTCACCGACTACCTCGATACCGGTCTGTTTCTCGATCATCGACTGACCCGGACGCGACTGGGCCAGTTGACCCACGGCAAAACCTTTCTCAACCTGTTCGCCTATACCGGCTCGGCCACCGTCTATGCCGCCATGGGCGGCGCCACCGCCACCACCACGGTGGATGTTTCCGAAACCTACCTGAGTCGGGCCCAGGCCAACCTGGCGCTCAACGGCTTTGGCGGACCGCTGCACCAGTGTGTCGAGGCCGACTGCATGGACTGGCTCAAGCGCAACCACGACCGCTTCGGGGTGATCTTTGTCGATCCGCCCACCTTTTCCAATGCCCGCCACCGTAAGCAAACGTTCGACATCCAGAACGATCACCCTGCCCTGCTCCGCCTGGCCATGCAGCATCTGACCAAGGCCGGGGTGCTGATCTTCTCCACCAATTTTCGCAAGTTCAAACTGGACCCGACCCTTGAGCAGGAATTCGACGTGCGCGAAATCAGCGACCAGACCGTGCCTCTGGATTTCCAGCGCAACCGCCGCATCCACCGCTGCTGGGAGATGCGTCACCCGTTCAGCCCCTCGGAGCCCCAGGAGGCATGCTGATGTTCACCAATCCCGCCGACGAGATCGTGACCATCGTTGATCGTGACAACACTCCCCTGGGCGCGGTCACCCGCCGGATCATGCGCCAGCAGCGCCTCATCCACCGGGCCAGTTACATCCTGGTCTTCAACACCGCTGGCGAGCTGTTCATCCAGAAACGGTCGATGAACAAGGACATTTATCCCGGCTACTGGGACCTGGCCGCCGGCGGCGTGGTCCTGGACGGGGAAAGCTACGAGGAATCAGCGCGGCGGGAACTGCATGAAGAGCTGGGCATAACAGGACTCAAACTCCGCCCCCTCTTTGATCAGTACTACGAGGACGATCGCAACCGCGTCTGGGGCCGCATCTTTGCCTGTACCAGCAACGGCCCGTTCACCCTGCAGGCAAGCGAGATCGAGCACGGCCGGTTTATCCCCTTGGGCCAGATTGAACAGCTGCATCAGATCGAGCCGGTCACTCCGGACGGCCTGGTACTGCTCCAGCGGCTGCCGCGCTAGGTTGCGGGATGGTCTGGTCCAAAATCTGATTTTCCCCACGCAGCCTCCCTGGGTGCAGTCGGCCACCGATTCCATGGATATCTGGCTGCTCCGTCCACCCTCCCGGCCTGCCGCAGCTGCTTATCCCCTCGTTTCCCATAGACCAAACAACTGGCCAGTGCCCCGTGCAGCCAGTTCCGCCATGGCGGTGAACAATTGCGGATGGAAGGGTCCGCCCTCGGCCGTGCTCTGGACCTCGATCCAGCGGCCGTCGCCGCTCATGACGAAGTTGGCGTCCACCTCGGCGGACGAATCCTCGGCATAATCGAGATCGAGCACCGGCTGACCAGCCACCACCCCGGCGCTGATCGCCGCCACCGGCAGCAACGGCGGCAGGGCCGGCAATCGACCGCGCTCGACCATGCGCGCCAGGGCCATTTTTACCGCGAGCGCGCCGCCGGTAATCGATGCGCAGCGGGTGCCGCCGTCGGCGTTGAGCACATCGCAATCGACCCGCAGGGTGTGCTCGCCCAAGAGGCTCAAGTCCACCATCATCCGCAGGGAGCGCCCGATCAGCCGCTGGATTTCATGGGTCCGCCCGGACAGACCGGAAACCGCTTCCCGCCGCCCCCGACTGTGGGTGGCGCAGGGCAACATGCCGTACTCGGCGGTGATCCAGCCCTGACCTTTGTCCTTGAGAAAAGGCGGCACCCGATCCTCCACCGTAACCCCGCACAGCACATGGGTATTGCCCATGCGGATCAGCACCGAGCCGTCGGCATGGGGCTGAACCCCGTATTCCACACTGAACGGCCGCAATGCATCGGCCGAACGTTCACCGCTGCGCATACATCCTCCTTGGTTGATCTATTGCTCTGGATGACACCGGGACCACCTCGGCACGGTAAGACTATCGGTTACAGTACGACCAGGGTAACGCCGGGGTTGGCGCGATTGAGATCACGGTGGGCAGCGAGAAAGGGAAAGCGGCGCAACAACTGACGGCCGCGGCCGGAGCGGCCTTCAAAGTGTTCCCCGGGAATAATCGCCTCGATCCGACCCTGATGCCGCAGGAACTGCAACTGGTGCTGGACAGCGGTCTTGATCGCCCCGCCGGTGCCGCTTGAACCGTAGCCGTGAATCAGGGTCAAGACCTTGCACCCTTCGGCGGCGTTCTGGCGAATTGCACTTTCCAGGCGATCGAGCGCCTGCTGGACCAGCGGCATGCCCTGTTTCAAATTGACCTGGCGGTGCAGCACCTCGGCAGGGCGTGGCAGGTTGACGCCACACGCGGCCTGGCAGTACGGGCACTGCAACGGCCCAGGTGCAACCTCGTTGCCGCATACCGAACAGAGCGTCACTCCCATCACGCCCCTCTTCCCGCGCACACGGCGTCTGCTATCTCCGCCGGACCTCGATCACCTCCGGCATCTGCAGCAGGTGTTGCTGCAGGAGCTGCAGGTGTTTGAGATTGACCACTTCAAGCAGCACCTCCAATTCGGCGATGTTTTCCACCGTGGTACGGGCGTTCAGCTCGACGATATCGGCATCGTCGGCGCTGATGGTGCCACTGATATCGGCCAGCAGATTCTTGCGATTCTCGGCCCGGATCAGCAGTCCGGCCCGGTGGGTGCTCTGCGGCGAACCGGCCCAGGAAACCTCCAGCCAGCGGGTGGGATCGGTGGCCTGCAGGTTGTGGCAGTCGGCCTTGTGCACCGAGATGCCGGAACCGGTGGTGATGAAACCGATGATCGGATCGCCGGGGACCGGCCGGCAACATTGACTGATCTTGACCAGCATGTTGTCGACGCCGTCAATGTCGATGATGTCGCTTCGGGTGGCGCCAGCCCGGCTCTCCTCGGCGGCGCGCTGCGCCCGCTCGACCATCTCCGCGATCCGCCGTTTCTCCTCGGCCTCGCGAAATTCTTCAGGCTGCAGGGTCCGGATGAGATGGGGCACGGTGATCGAGCCGCTGCCCACCCGCACGAGCATGTCCTCCAGCGAGCTGCAGTTGAGCTGCTTGAGCAGCAGACGCAAATGGCCGCTCTTGAGCAGACCGCGCAGGTTGACATCGTACTTCTTCAGTTCCCGCTCGCAGATCTCCCGGCCGAGCTTGAGCGAGCGTTCCTTTTCCTCGCGTCGCAGGTACTGGCGGATGCGGGTGCGGGCCCGGCTGGTCTTGACCAGCTGCAACCAGGCACGGCGGGGGTGCTGGTTCTTCTGGGTGAGGATCTCGACGATGTCGCCGCTCTGCAGTTCATGCTTGAGCTGGACGATCTGACCGTTGACCTTGGCGCCGACACAGGTGTCGCCGACCGCCGAATGAATCGAATAGGCGAAATCGATCGGCGTACTCCCTCGGGGCAGTTCGCGCACCTCGCCGGTGGGAGTCAGGGCGAAGACATCGGGTTCGAACAGTTCGCCGCGCAACGATTCCATGAATTCGCCCGGGTCCTCGACCTCCTGCAGCGACTGCACCAGCCTCTTGATCTCCTTGAACAGCCGGGCATCACCGCTGGTGATCTTCTGCCCCTCCTTGTAGGCCCAATGGGCGGCCACGCCCTCCTGGGCCACCCGATCCATCTCCTCGGTACGGATCTGAATCTCGATGAAATGGCCGTGCGGTCCGGCGACTGTGGTGTGCAACGACTGATAGTTGTTGGACTTGGGCGCGCTGATCCAGTCCTTGATCCGTCCGGGCACCGGCGTCCAGTCGGCATGCACCGTGCCCAGGGCCTGGTAGCACTCCTTGACCGTGCGGACGATGATGCGGAAGGCCACCTTGTCGTAGACCCGCTCCAGGGGAATGCGTTGGGCCACCAGCTTCTTGTAGATCGAGTAGATGTGCTTGGGCCGGCCGATGATCCGCACCGGCACGATCTTGTTGGCCCGCAGCTTTTCGTGCAGGATCTCGATAACCTCGTCCACGTAGGCCTGACGCTCGGCCAGGGTGCTCTCCAGGTGGGCGGTCAGGTCAGCATATTCCACCGGCAGCAGATACTTGAAGGCCAGATCCTCCAGCTCGCGCTTCAGCCATTCGATACCGATACGACTGGCCAGCGGCGCATAGAGGTCCATGGTCTCCCGTGACTTGGCCCGCCTTTCTTCCTCCCTGACCGCATCGAGGTTGAGCATGTCCTGCAGACGGTCAGCCAGTTTGACCAGAAGCACGCGGATATCCGCGCCCATGGCCAGGAGCAGCTTGCGAATGTTCTCCGCCTCGTGGGCCAGCTGCGAGTTGTAGCGGACGTTGGTGATGCGGGTGGCGCCATCGACGATATTGGCGACATCGTTGCCGAACTTTTTTTTCAGTTCCTCATGGGTGGCCACCTGCTCCTTGAGCGTGCCGTGGAGCAGACCGGCGACAATGGTGTCCAGGTCGAGCTTCATCGAGGCCAGGCTCGAAGCCACGGCCAGGAGATGATCGACATAGGGTTCGCCGGTATCGTAATACTGGCCGGCGTGGCGTTCGCAGACGAACTCGTAGGCCTTGGCAAGCGGCGTCAGGTCGACCCCGTGCAAATACCCGGAAGCCAGGGAGAGAAGCGGTTGAATGTTCGGCATGGTTACGCGGTTTCCAGTCGATGGAGGCGAGCTCCGGAATCAGGAAAGAGCCAGGTGAACGCGTTCGGCGAGATATGCCGTCGCCTCCTCCAGGGAGAGGACCTGCGTTTCCCCGGTCTTGCGGGAACGGATCTCCACCTTGCCTTCCTTCTCGAAGGTCTTGCCCACGGTAAGCCGGTAGGGAATGCCGAGCAGATCGGCATCGGCAAATTTGGACCCCGGCCGCTCGTCACGGTCGTCGAGAAGCACGTCCAACCCCTGGGCCCGGAGTTGAGTGTACAGGTCTTCAGCCGCCGTGCAGTAGCCTTCATCCTTGGGGCCGAGGTTGAGGACAATCACCTGGAAGGGGGCCAGCGGCACCGGAAAGATGATACCCTTGGCATCGTGGTTCTGCTCGATGGCCGCGGCCACCACCCGGCTGACGCCGATACCGTAGCAACCCATGACAAAGGGTTTTTCCTGGCCGTCACTGTCCTGGAAGTTGGCTTTCATGGCCTCGGAATATTTGGTGCCGAGCTTGAAGATATGGCCGACCTCGATACCCTCCTTGAGCCGCAAGCCGCCGCCGCAGACGGGGCAGCGGTCATTCACCGTGATTTGTCGCAGGTCGCCGACCACATCGGGGGTAAAATCGCGGCCCGGATTGACGCCGGTGAGATGGCAGCCCTTCTCGTTGGCCCCGGCCACGGCGTTGACCATGCGCATCACCTCCTGGTCGGCCACCATCTTCAGCTCCAGGCCCACCGGCCCGAGATAGCCCACGGGCAGACGGGTCTGCTGCCAGATCTGCTCCTCGTCCAGGGGCTCGACATCGGTGGCGCCCAGCAGGTTCTTCAGTTTGACCGACTGCACCTCGCGATCGCCCCGCACCAGGGCCGCCACCACCACACCGTCGGCCAGGTAGAACAGGGTCTTGATCACCGCAGCCGGCTCCACCTTGAGAAACTCGGCCACCTTGTCGACCTTCTTCATCCCGGGAGTTTCGACCTTGACCAGCTCCCGCAGAACTTCCATCGAAGGAGCGGCCTCGGCAAGGGCAATGGCTGCCTTCTCGACATTGGCGGCATAACTGCAGGACTCGCAAATCACCAGGGTATCCTCGCCGGTTTCGGCCAACACCATGAATTCATGGGAAAAGGAGCCGCCGATGGCGCCGCTGTCGGCTTCGACCGCGCGAAATTCCAGACCGCAGCGCTCGAAGATGCGATGGTAGGCCTGGCGCATGATCTCGTAGCTGCGACTGGCGCCGGCATCGTCGACGTCAAAGGAATAGGCATCCTTCATCACGAACTCGCGGCCGCGCATCAGGCCGAAACGCGGCCGGATTTCGTCGCGGAACTTGGTCTGGATCTGGTAGAGATTGATCGGCAACTGCCGGTAGGATTGCAGTTCGCGACGGGCGACATCGGTCACCACCTCCTCGTGGGTCGGCCCGAGGCAGTAATCGCGGTCATGACGATCACGGAAGCGGAGCAGTTCCGGACCATACTTCTTCCACCGCCCCGACTCCTCCCACAGATCGCCCGGCTGCACCATGGGCATGAGAATCTCCTGGGCGCCGGCGCGGTTCATCTCCTGGCGGACGATCTCGGTCACCTTCTGCAGGGCGAGAAATCCCATGGGCAAGTAGGTGTACATGCCCGAAGTCAGTTTGCGAATGAATCCGCCCCGCACCAACAGCTGATGGCTGACGACCTCCGCCTCCGACGGGGTTTCCTTGGTGGTGGGCAACAGCATCTGTGAATAACGCATCTCGAATCTCCGTTCGAATAGAAATCAGGGATAAGGTTGACGGTTCGGTTGGCGGCGTCTCGGTCACGCCTTGGTTTTGCGCTCCGCTTCCAGTCGTTCCAGTTCCTCAAGAAAGACCGGCAGCAGATCCGCCTCCGGAACCTTTTTATAAATTTCGCCTTTTTTAAAGACAATGCCGACCCCATGACCGCCGGCAATGCCGATGTCGGCCTCGCGCGCCTCGCCCGGACCATTGACCACGCAGCCCATGACCGCCACCTTGAGGTTGCTCTCCATGGTCTGCAGCCGCTGCTCCACCTGCTCGGCCAGGGTAAAGAGATCGATGCGGGTGCGGCCGCAGGTCGGGCAGGAGATCAGCTCGGGACCGCGCTCGCGGATGCGCAAGGAGCGCAGCAGTTCATAGCCGACCCGAATCTCTTCCACCGGGTCGCGGGTCAGGGAAATGCGAAAGGTGTCGCCGATCCCCTCGGACAGCAGAATGCCCAGGGCTACGCTCGATTTGACCGTACCGGCGATCAGCCCCCCCGCCTCGGTAACCCCAAGGTGGAGCGGATACTCGGTCCGCTGCGCCAACTGGCGGTACCCGGCGATGGTCGTCAGGGTGTCCGAGGATTTAATCGAAATCTTGATGTCGAAAAATCCCTGCTCTTCCAGCAGACGGACATTGCCCAGCGCGCTTTCGATGAGCGCATCAGGGCGCTCCGGGGTGGGGTAACCAAATTGCTTGAGCAGATCCTTCTCGATGGAGCCGGAATTGACCCCGACCCGGATGGGTACCCGGTGCATCGTGGCCGCGGCCACCACCCGCGCCAGTTTGTCCGGTCCACCCAGATTGCCGGGATTGATGCGGACGCCCTGGGCGCCATGCTCCATGGCAGCCACCGCCAAACGGGAATCGAAATGGATGTCGGCAATCAGGGGGATGGTGATCTGCTCACGGATGGCGGTGATGGACTCGGCCGCCGCTTGATCCGGAACCGCCACCCGGATAATCTCGCATCCGGCCTGCTCCAGTCGTCGAATCTGGGCCACGGTGGCCTCGACCTCGCTGGTCAGGGTGTTGGTCATTGACTGCACCGCAATGGGCGCCCCGCCACCAATGGCCACCGGCCCGACATGAATCTGGCGCGTTGTCTTGCGTTCAATCATCGCTGTCTCTCTCTGATTTTAATGCCGTAGGCTCAATTCGGCCTCGGAGGCGCGTACATAGAGGGGCACGAGGTTGTCCGCGTCCACGTCCGCCTGCCCTTGGATCAACATGGAGGCCGCGCACAGGCCGACGACGGCGGCCCGTGGATGCAACATGGCGGTGGCGACCAGCCGTGCCTGGGGATGGCTGGCAAGCTGCGGCTGGCAGGCTCTGACCCCCGGGCCAACCACCAGGGTCGGCTCTTGGATGGAGGCGACCAATTGCTCGGCCGACAGGACGAGAAATTCGCTGGTCCGCAGGTATTGCGACTGTCCGTCGACACGGTAAAAGGCGGCATACACCTGCTGCTTTCGCGCATCCAGGAGACAGCAGAGCGGCAATTCGCTGGCTGCCACCTGCGCGGCCAGTCCATCGAGGGTCGGCACGCCGAGTAGAGGCCGCCGGGCAGCCATGGCGATCCCCTTGGCTGCCGCCAAGCCGATCCGAAGACCGGTAAAGGATCCCGGGCCCAAACTGACGGCCACGGCGTCAAGCTCGGCCCACCCGACGCCAACCGCCGCCATCATCGTCGCCACGGACCCCAGCAGGCGGCGGGAGTGGGTCTGCTCGGGTTGGAGGGTGTATTCGGCCAAGACCTTGCCGTTTGCCCTGTCTCCCTTGGTCAAGGCGACTCCGCCGCATCCGGTTGCGGTCTCGATCGCCAGGATCAGGACATCAGCCATCGTTTGACCAGCCGGAGAATATCATTGTAGAAGACAAAAATCATCAGCGTCCCGAGGATGGCGATGCCGACCCGCTGGCTGATTTCCATGGTTCGCTCGCTCAAGGGCCGGCGGCGAACCGCTTCCAGGGAAAGAAACACCAGATGGCCGCCATCGAGTACCGGAATGGGCAGCAGGTTGAGAATACCCAAGTTGACGCTCAGCAGGCCCATGAAATACAACAGGTTCATCCATCCGGCCTCCAACTGCTGGCCGGCCAGTTCGGCGATGCGGATCGGCCCCCCCAATTCACTGGCCGGGATCACCCGCTGGATCATCTTGACAATGCCCATCACTGTCAGATAGCCGAGATTCCAGGTTTGCACCACAGCGGCTTTGGCCGACTCTGCGATCGACGCATCCACGTAACGGATTTCCTCGCTGCGAACGATTCCAAGCATGTACCGCTCGCCTGTGGTCTCGCCGAACAGGTTCTTCACCTCGCGGATGGTGGGTTTGGCGCCTATGGTCAATTCCTGTCCCTCACGGAGCACCACCAGGGTCACCTCGTTGCCCTGGCTGTCCCTGATAGCCTCTGAGACATGCTCCCAGGAGGTCGTCGGCTTACCGTTGATGGACAACACCGCATCGCCGGCCTTCAGCCCTGCCTGCGCGGCGGCCGATTCGGGGTTGACTTCACCGATCTTGGTGGAATCCACCGGTTCAGGCATGCCCGCGACGACAAACAGCAGAAAAAACAATCCCACGGCAAACAGGAGATTGAACAGCGGTCCGCCAAAAACAATGCCAAAACGCTGCCACACCGGTTTATGGGAAAAAGAACGATGTCGGTCTTCGGGAAGAACTTCTTCCTCCTGCTGCTCTCCGTACATTTTCACGTACCCGCCAAGGGGAAAGGCGCTGATCAGGTACTCGGTCTCCCCCCATTTCTTTCCGACCAGTTTGTTGCCAAAGCCGAGGGAAAATTTAAGGACCCTGACGCCAAAGGCCTTTGCCAGCAAGAAATGGCCGAGTTCGTGCACAAAAATGAGTACGCCAAGAACGAGAATGAATGACAGAACGGAATTCATGAACAACCTACGGAATAGTCACTAACAGAAAAAACGAGAGGGTTGCGGTCGACAATCGCGGATGAGTTCAGGCCTGGAGCGCACGGGTGACCATGGCACGGGCTGCCTGGTCAGCCGCGAGAATGGCGTCCAGGTCCAGTTCATCCCCTTGGGCGGTCTCCTGCAAAGCCCTGTCAACCACTTCGGCGATGCGGGTGAAACCAATCCGGCCGTTGAGGAAGGCCTCGACGGCAACCTCGTTGGCGGCATTAAGAACAGCCGGTTTAACGCCGCCCATTGCCAAGGCGTCATAGGCCATGCGCAGGGCCGGAAATCGTTCATGATCGGGTTGTTCAAAGGCAAGCCCACCGCACTGCGCCAGATCAAGCCGTGAAAGGCCCAATTCAAGCCGCTTGGGATAGGACAGCGCATAGGCGATGGGGATCCGCATATCCGGGATCCCTAACTGGGCAACCACCGAACCGTCCTGATATTCCACCAGTGAATGAACAATCGATTGCGGATGCACCACTACCTCGATTTGCTCAGGTTCGACGTCAAAAAGCCAGCGGGCCTCGATTACTTCAAGCCCCTTGTTCATCAACGTTGCGGAATCGATGGAGATCTTGCGCCCCATACTCCAATTGGGGTGGGCAAGAGCCTGCGCGGGGGCAGCGGTTGCCAGATCGTCCTTGCTCCAGGTCCGAAACGGACCACCGGAGGCGGTGAGAATAATCCGGGCCACGTCCTGTTTGCGTCCAGCCTCCAAGGCTTGAAAGATGGCGCTGTGTTCGGAATCAATGGGCAGCAACTGAACCTTATGCTGCTGTGCAGACCGCATCACCAGTCGACCAGCCATGACCAAGGTTTCCTTGTTGGCCAGGCCCACATCCTTGCCAGCCCGAATGGCGGTCAAGGCTGGCAGCAGGCCAATCGCACCAACCACGGCAGAAACCACCATGTGAGCAGAGGCTAGCGAGGCCACCGCGCAGTTGCCCTCGGTCCCGCAAACGATACGGGAATGATAGGACGGGGGCAGCCGTTGTGCAAGAGGGGAGACTAACGCTGGCTCAGCCACCGAAATGCATTCCGGCTGAAACTCCAGCACCTGCTCGGCCAACAGGGCGACATTGCGGCCGGCCGCAAGGCCTACAATCCGGAACTGTTCGGGAAACTGTCGCACCACCGCCAGCACATTGGTGCCGATGGACCCGGTCGATCCCAGCAAGGATAACGCCTTCATCAAAGCACGCCCAAGCGGAGCAAGTAGTAAAGCACGGGCCCGGTAAGCAACAAGCTGTCAATGCGATCGAGCAATCCGCCGTGACCAAGAAGAATGGTGCCCGAATCCTTGACGCCCACCGAGCGTTTAATCATCGATTCGGTCAGATCACCGACAATGCCCACCACGATGAGCAGGGCGGCCACTGGGAGAAGCAGGAGGGGGTCGGTTTTCTCGGGAAACAGCAGGTTGATGCCCTCGGCGGCGGCAATACCGAAAACAAGACCGCCCACGCCACCGGCTATGGTCTTCTTCGGGCTAATTTGCGGGAAAAGTTTGCGTTTGCCAAATGTCTTGCCGGCGTAATAGGCACCGGTATCAGAACCGGCGACAATGGCGATCAGCAAGATCAACCAGAAGGGCCCCTGGGGCAGAAAGCGAATGAGCACCACATGGGCCAGACAGACCGCGATATAAAGACTGGCAAAACCGCTGACACAGAGGTAACGAAACACATCCGGAATAACGGTATATCCGTGAAGAGCCATCGCGACGATCGCCATGAGGCTGGCCACCAGAGCGGCCAAGACAGCCTCGCCCGAACCGGACAGCGCGGCAAGAACCGGCAACAGGGAAAGCAACAGCGTTGTCGCAAGACGGGGACCTGTCAAGGTGGGACAGGTCATGCGAAAATACTCGTGGAGGGCGATACCGGCTCCGCAGACCCCTACCCCCCAAAACAATGCAGCCGAGCCCCAAAAAAGCAGAAGCACCCAGCCGACGGCCATGAGCACCCCTGGGATCACACGATTCATCGCGGCCTACTCTGCCTGCAGTTGTGCACCGGTTTTGCCAAAACGTCGCTGTCGGTGCTGAAATGTTTGGATGGCTTCCAAGAATTGTTCCTTCCTGAAATCAGGCCACTTGACCTCGGTAAAATACAGTTCCGCGTAGGAGGCCTGCCAAAGAAGGAAATTGGACAGGCGATGTTCACCCCCGGTACGAATCAGCAAATCGGGATCGGATTGACCAGCGGTGAACAGATACTCGCCGAGAGTACTCTCGGAGATGTCCTGCCAATCCAATCGCCCTTGCTGGCATTGTCGGGCTAGCTCCCTCGCCGCCCCGACAATTTCGCTGCGGCCGCCATAACTCAGGGCCAGGTTCAGGATCATGCCCTGACAGCACCGTGTTTCATCGATGGTTTGCTGGAGGATGGCACGTACGTCGCTTGGCAGGCGATCCTGCTGTCCCAGGCAATGGAGGCGGATATCGTTGCTGAGCATAGTTCGCAACTCCGCTTGGAGATAGCTCTTGAGCAACCCCATCAGGCCATTGACCTCGGTCGACGGACGGTTCCAATTCTCCGTCGAAAAGGCATAGAGGGTGAGGACTTCCAATCCGATGGAGCGCGCAGTCTCAACGACAGCACGTACCGATTCTACCCCTGCCTTATGGCCGTACAGTCGCGGCCGGTGTCGCTCCTCCGCCCAGCGGCCATTGCCATCCATTATAATGGCCACATGGCGAGGGATGAGGGAGAGCTGTTCTTGAGTGACCACGGATGACATGGCGAAAGCAGACGAGATCAGACCGCCATCACTTCCTTTTCTTTGCCGCCGGTGATTTCGTCAATCTGTCCGATATAGCCATCCGTTACCTTCTGCGCCTCTTCCTGCAGACGGAACAACTCATCTTCTGAGAGTTCCTTGTCCTTTTTCATCTTTTTCAAGGTTTCAATGGCATCTCGACGAATATTGCGAATGGCGACCTTATACTCCTCCCCTATCTTCTTGACCTGCTTAACCAGTTCCTTGCGTCGCTCCCCGGTAAGAGGTGGGATGGTCAAACGGACCACATTGCCGTCACTTGCCGGGGTCAACCCCAACCCCGAGGCGAGAATCGCCTTTTCAATGGCGGGCAAGACCTGCGGATCCCAGGGTTTGATCGCGATCATATTGTTCTCGGGAATGGTCAAGGTACCAACCTGATCGAGGGACATTTGCGAGCCGTAGGCATTGACTTTGATTCCATCGAGCAATGAAAGGCTTGCCCTTCCCGTCCTGATCTTCACCAGATCGCGTTTCAGGGCCTCGCTGCTTGCGGTCATCTTTTCTCTCAACTGATCAATAATCTTTGTCGACATATCTTCCTCGTCAGCATCATGCGGTTGCTGTTGACATGAAAAGTTAAAACAATCTCTTTCCGGAAAGAAATACCCATCAGAGGCCGGCGCTAATTGGTAATCAGCGTCCCAACATCTTCGCCCATCACCGCTTTGACAATGTTTCCTGGTTTGGTCATGTCAAAGACAAAAATGGGCAGGTTATTGTCTCGGGCAAGGGAAATTCCCGCAGCGTCCATGATCCGCAGGTCGTCGCGTAAAACCGTTGAAAACGTAAGGGTATGGTACCGCACCGCGTTGGGATCTTTTTCCGGATCGCGATCGTACACCCCATCGACCCGGGTCGCCTTCATGATTACATCCGCCTTGATCTCAAGAGCCCGGAGCACCGCAGCGGTATCGGTGGTGAAATAGGGGTTGCCGGTACCAGCGGCAAAAATCACCACTTGCTTGTTTTCGAGATAGTCAAGGGCCTTCAACCGTTCATACGTCTCGCAAACATTCAGCATGGTGATGGCCGACATGACCTTCGTTGGGATGTCGAGATTTTCCAAGCCATCCTGAACAGCCAAGGAATTCATCACCGTGCCCAACATGCCCATGTTGTCCGCGGAACTTCGATCCATACCACTGGCCGCGCCAGCCACCCCCCGAAAAATATTGCCGGCACCGATCACTAGGGCGAGTTCAATTTTGAGATTGTGCAATGCCTGGATTTCCTGCGACACGAATTTAATGACCTCGGTGCTGATGCCATAAGGTTTATCTCCCATTAAGGCTTCACCGCTGATCTTCAACAATACGCGCTTGAACTTCATTCCGCCGTCCTCCACGACTTATCCCCAATCATGGGGATATCGAGATATCCCATTGAATCAACCCTAGAGACCGGAGGAAGCTATCAACCAATCTGGAATCGGGCAAATTTCTTGATAGAGATATTTTCACCCATTTTAGCAACCAGTTCGTTCAGCAGATCCTGAACGCTGAGATCGGGATTTTTAACATATTTCTGCTCCATGAGACAAACCTCGGCCAAATATTTCTCAATCTTGCCACCAACCATCTTTTCAACAATCTGTTGCGGCTTGCCGGATTCCAGGGCTTGGTTGACATAGATATCCTTTTCACGCTGCAAAATTTCCGGTGGGACATCTTCACGGGTGACCGACACGGGATTGGCCGCCGCAATATGCATGGCTATGTTCTTGGCGAACGCTTTGAAATCATCGGTCTTTGCGACAAAATCGGTTTCACAGCCAACTTCAACCATAACACCGAGTTTGCCGCCAGCATGGATATAGCACTCAACAACCCCTTCCTTGGTTTCACGACCAGCGCGTTTGGCCGCCACGGCCAAGCCTTTCTGCCGCAACAAATCGACTGCTTTTTCCATATCTCCGCCGGTTTCCGTCAGAGCTTTCTTGCAGTCCATCATACCGGCGTTGGTTTTATCACGAAGTTCTTTTACCATCTGGCTTGTAATAGTCACGTTACACACTCCTTATCGTATCGCAGGGTCGCAACCCTGCAAATCAACTAATATGAGGCAATACACGGAAAGACCGACACAACAGCCTTGGACTGCCATGTCGGTCTAGGTCAGGAAGGCCGCTGAATTATCCGCAGACCCGAAACTTATTCTTCTTCCATTTTTTCGGCGAGTTCTTCTTCCACTCCCGCACTCATGGAAGCTTCGAGCTCATTGAGGTTGGCTTCAGCTTCTTCACCGCGCCGCGATTTCCCTTCCATGATAGCTTCAGCCATCATGGAAGAAATCAATTTAATTGCCCGGATAGCATCGTCATTACCGGGAATGACATAATTAATACCGTCTGGATCGCAGTTGGTATCAGTCAACGCAATCACAGGTATACCAAGTTTAACGGCCTCACCAACGGCGATATCTTCCTTCTTGGGATCGATGACAAATAAAACATCGGGCAAGGTTCGCATATTTTTTATCCCACCGATATTGCGATCAAGCTTGACCCGTTCCTTTTCCATCTGCAGAACCTCTTTCTTGGGAAAGCGGTTGATGGTTCCATCGGCTTGCATCGATTCAATCTTTTTCAACCGATCAACCGAGTGCTTAATGGTTTGAAAGTTGGTCAACATACCGCCAAGCCAGCGATGATTGATATAGTACATGCCACATCGCTCAGCCTCTTCTTTGATAATTGCTTGCCCTTGACGCTTGGTGCATACAAAAAGCACAGACCCTCCATTGGTCACCGCCTCGACCATGGCACCATATGCCTTCTTGAAAAGCTTCATGGTGATGTCGAGATTAACAATATAAATGCCGTTCCGGGGACCGTAGATATAAGGCTTCATCTTGGGATTCCACCGTCTTGTCTGATGGCCGAAATGAAGACCGGCTTCAAGCATTTGCCGCATAGTAACTGCTGCCATGTACATTCTCCTCTTTTTGGTTATGTCCTCCATCCCTCGAACCGATTTCATACGCGATATGAAACACCAATGGTTGAGACGGGATGTGCGTAATTGGGGCCACGCGTAGCTGCATGGCTCCGTAAATAAAATTTTTTATTTTAGCATTACTCAATAAGATTTTCAAGTCTACCCTCTTCTCAAGGGTAAAGGCTCACCACAATGAACACGCTATTTTTTGACCAGTAACTTCCGCCCTCCCAAGATAAATTCAAGCCAGCGAAAGCCAAACTGGAGCAGGGCACCATCATTTTTATTAATTCGCTTAACCTCATCTTTACGCAAATGAAAACCATTCAATAATTGGTGAGTTTCGACGTACGAACGAAATCTGTCAATATCATAACACACCATAAAGGCTAGCCGCTGATACGGACCCGCCTTTCCTTCGCCGGCCCAAGGATTGGTGGCAAAAAAGGCATCGAGCTCGGCCCATAAATCGTTATACATGTTGCAGTCATACAAATTTTGATCGCGTTCCCACTGTGAAATTGTGTAACTTCGTGACTCGAGGTGCCCCTTGCAATACGGGTGATGCGTCAAAAAATAATGAGCCTTAAGAGACTTTCCTTTTCCTGGATTTTCGACACCACGCTCAAGAGGATATGTGCGGCAGGCAGAAGGGCGGTTGACATAAACGGAACATCCCTGTTCTCCTAAGAAAGGGCAAGACCGTTCAACATTTTCGCGCATTTTTAGCTTGAGACTAGGAAAAAAAGGATGGCTTCCTGCAGTAATAGAAGTAAAACGTTCAATAAATTCGGTAGAGTTGATAGCCAGATATTCTTTTAATAAAATAATATCATACGGGAAAAGCAACATATCAACGTTATGGCAACAATGAAGATAACAACTCACCCGTGAATGACAGTGAAATTGAAATCTACCGTTTTCTATGGTTGTTCGCCCGGGCAGAAGATGATTTTCAATATCCATTACTCAGTACAAATGAAAAAAAAGAGCTGGTATGATTACTCACACCAGCTCTTTACTTAACATCAAAAACAAAATTACTATTGCTCTTGCTCGGCGGTTGCGTTGTTCGCCAGATCTTGATAGTCGACAAGTTCCAGAATGGCCATTGGCGCAGCGTCACCGAGCCGTGTCCCTGTTCGAATAATTCGAGTATACCCACCTTGACGCTCAGCATATTGATTGCTCAGCTGATCAAATAATTTCGCAACAATACTTTTTGAACGAATAAAAGCTAAAGCCTGGCGACGTGCGTGCAAGTCCCCACGCTTGCCCAGTGTAATCATCTGTTCGGTTACTCGTCGTGCTTCTTTGGCTTTGGTCACTGTTGTTACGATTCGTTCCTGTTCAAGGAGCGATGTGACCATATTGCGCAACATAGCATCACGATGCGATGCCGTGCGGCCTAATTTTCGTCCTGCTTTTCTATGTCTCATGCTATTACCCTTTCTTCGTTACAATATAAAATATTGGTTCGCGGTGAAGAATCATTCCTCAAGTTTTTCTTCGCGCTTTTCTGGAGCCACCCACCCCTCGTATTTCATACCGAGAGTCAAATTATGCTCAGCAAGCAACGCCTTTATTTCGTTGAGAGATTTACGCCCAAAATTTTTGGTCTTCAACATTTCAGCGTCTGTCTTGTTGACTAACTGACCGATATATTGAATTTGAGCATTTTTGAGACAGTTAGCAGAACGAACTGACAGTTCGAGATCTTCAACATTTTTATCAAGAAACGGTGGATAGGCTTTGCCGTCTTCGTCGCTATCCAAACTATCAGGTGCTTTGGCAATTTCTTCGTTAAAATTGATAAAAATTGTCATTTGCTCTTTCAAGATTTTGGCAGCATAGGCAAGTGCACTTTGCGGCTCAACACTTCCATCGGTTTCGATTTCCATTGTCAAGCGGTCATAATCAGTCTGCTGACCTACACGGGCTTGGCTAACAACATATTGAACCCGAATGATGGGTGAGAACGCAGCGTCAATAGGAATAACTCCTATAGATTGCCCTTCTTTTTTATTTTGCTCTGCCGGTACATACCCCTTACCCCAGTGCACTTCGAGCTCAGCACGAAAATTGGTCTCACTTGTCACTGTACAAATAACAAGTTCAGGATTCATAACTTCGACATAAGCTCCGCCATTGATATCGCCAGCCAACACTCTACCCGGACCATTCTTTTCAAGGACAACGGTCCGAGATTCTGGCCCATGTAGTTTCAATCGAACCTGTTTAAGATTCAATATGATTTCAGCAACATCTTCATGCACACCGTCGATAGTGGTGAACTCGTGCAACGCATTCCCAATTCGGACGGAAGTGATCGCTGCCCCTCGGATGGACGAAAGCATGATGCGGCGCAGCGAATTGCCGATAGTAGTGGCAAAACCGCGCTCAAGAGGTTGGCAAACGAATTTTCCATATCGGCTGGTGAGTGTCCCCTCATCAACCTCTAACTTTTCCGGACTAATAAGGCTATGCCAATTCTTGTAAAAAGGATTATCGTCCAAAATTTCTTGTGCCATGCAATACCTAACGATAAAAATTTATTTGGAATACAACTCAACAATAAGTTGTTCCTGTATGGGCATCGTTATTTCTTCACGGTTAGGCAACGCTTTGACGGCACAATGAAACTTAGCTTGGTCAAGCTCAAGCCAACTTGGCAGACCTCGGCGAACAGCCCCTTCGAGGTTGTCAATGACCTGTTCACTTTTCTGGTATTTTTCTTTTAACGCTATGATGTCACCAGCATTAACTTGATGCGAAGGAATATTGACTTTTTTTCCATTGAGGGTGAAAAGGTTATGGCGAACCATCTGGCGAGCCTGATCTCGTGAACTGGCGAATCCGCTACGATAAAGGACATTATCCAAACGTCTTTCCAACATAATAAGCAACGTTTCACCAGTAACGCCCTTTGCCCGCTCAGCGCGCTCAAAATAGCGCCGAAATTGGGCTTCAAGCATGCCGTACATCTGCTTAACCTTTTGCTTTTCACGCAACTGAACAGCGTAATCCGAAACTTTACGGAAACGATTTTGTCCGTGTTGACCAGGAGCAAAGGACCTGCGCTCGAAAGCGCATTTGTCGGAATAACAACGATCTCCCTTGAGGAACATTTTAAGGTTTTCGCGTCTGCACAATCTGCAGGATGCACCAGTATATCTAGCCAACTTTTACCTCCAATGAATGACCGATAAAGTCATGACATTTAGTTTAAATTAGAGATCAGGTTAAACCCTGCGTCGCTTGGGCGGCTTGCAGCCGTTATGAGGAAGAGGGGTGACATCAACAATACGGCTCACATCAAGATCAACCGTTGTCAGCGCTCGTAATGCTGCCTCTCGACCCGGACCGGGGCCTTTGACCCTGACCTCCACTTTACGCAAGCCATGCTCTTTGGCTTTCAACACCGCATCATTCAATGCATTCTGGGCCGCAAAGGGTGTGGATTTCCTCGACCCCTTAAAACCAAGCACTCCAGCACTCGACCAAGACAGTGCATTGCCCTGACGATCGGAAATCGTCACCACTGTGTTGTTAAAGGTTGAATAAATAAAAATAATACCCTCTGTGACATTTTTTTTATCTTTTTTCTTTACCTTCGCCGCAACCTTGCCCGCTTTTGCCATAATGACTCCTAATTACTCCTCTTTCTAAAGTGATTCCAGAAGAGTAGAATTATTTTTTCCGTACCGCAGCACCCCGTCGAGGCCCTTTACGCGTACGCGCATTCGTTTTTGTCCTTTGCCCTCGAACAGGCAGACTTCTCCGATGCCGGCGCCCACGGTAGCAACCAAGATCCATCAGACGCTTGATATCCATAGACACCTCGCGCCGACGATCCCCCTCGACCACATAACTATTTTCAATTATGGTTCGAATACGGTTTACATCATCAGCACTCAAATCATCGCTATTCATCTGGTAAGGCAAATCCGCCTTATCAAGAATTTGACGAGCAGAAGTTAACCCGATTCCGTAAATGTAGGTTAAAGCGCGGTCCATATGTTTGTTGCGTGGCAAATCCACACCAGCTATTCGTGCCAAATCTGTACTCCTTGGTCAGAATCCTGCTAAATTTTTAAAGTGACATTATCCTTGACGCTGCTTGTGTTTCTTATTTGCACAAGCAACCCGAACAACACCTTTTCGCTTTAAAATCTTGCATTCACTGCATATTTTTTTAACAGATGAACGTACTTTCATGGTGCACCTACGACAATTTAATTATTTTTTCCCTTTCCCGCCCTTGGCGCGAAAGGTAACCCGCCCCCTTGTTAAATCATAAGGGGATAGCTCAACGGTTACGCGATCACCAGGAAGAATCTTAATGTAGTGCATACGCATTTTCCCGGAAATATGCGCAAGCACTTTGTGACCATTATCAAGTTCTACCTGAAACATAGCATTCGGTAATGGTTCGATAATGGTACCTTCTACTTCAATGGCTTCTTCTTTCGCCATAAAGAAATCCACCCCTAAATGATAGAGCTAAAATTTAAACTTATATCGAATAAAAATAAATTTTTCAAGAAATTTTGCCCTATATAGCGATAATATCAAACTCATGGGGATTAATAGGCTATATGGGGTAACCGTTCGCTGAGAACCAGAGGTCCTGATGAAAGTACCGCGACGGAATGTTCGAAGTGGGCTGAGGGCTTCCTGTCAGCAGTTACAACTGTCCATTGATCATTAAGAACTTTTACCTTTTCTCCGCCCATGTTGATCATAGGCTCAATTGCCAACACCATACCTTCGACAAGCCGAGGCGAAGCTTGTCTTTGAACATAGTTGGGAATTTCAGGAGGCTCATGCAAATTCGCCCCAATGCCATGACCAACAAATTGACGTACTACAGAAAACCCGTATGACTCAGCATAATTCTGAACTGCACGTGAAATATCCGAAACTCTATTACCAACTCGAGCCTGCTCAATACCTCTTAAAAGAGCGTTTCTAGTTACTTCAAGAAGACGTTCAACTGTTGGTGAGACGTTACCCACAGTTACAGTTATTGCTGAGTCACCATAAAATCCTTGATATAACACACCAAAATCTAAAGATACAATATCCCCTGATCGAAGAAGTTTTTTCTTTGATGGTATTCCGTGTACTACCTCTTCATTGACTGATGCACAGAGACTTGCGGGAAAACCTTTGTAACCTTTAAAAGCAGGTTTTGCATGGTGATCATAGCAATATTCTTCAGCCAATTTATCAAGCTCAAAAGTTGTTATACCTTCGGTGATATTAGATTCCAGTAAGGAAAGCACGCCAGCAACTATCTGGTTTGCTTTATGCATAATTGCTATTTCATCAGAATTTTTAATGATAATCGCATTTTCGGTATAACTTTTTGTCACAATACTCCTAATTCCGTCCCCGTATCCGATTATTTTTCATAAAACCATCATAATTTCGCATAATAAGGTGAGATTCTATTTGCGAAATTGTATCGATTGCTACACCAACTACAATTAAAAGAGCTGTCCCGCCAAAGTAAAAAGGAACCTTTAACTCGGCAATAAGAAGAGTGGGCATAACACATACGGCACTTAAATAGATGGCTCCTACAACTGTAAGTCTAATTAATGTGCTATCTAAAAATTCAGAGGTTCGTTTTCCAGGCCGAATGCCTGGTATAAACCCACCATTTTTCTTTAAATTCTCAGCCACATCATCTGCTTTAAAAGATACTGCTGCATAAAAAAAACAAAAAAATACAATCATTCCCACATAGAGAAGATAGTAATACACTGTTCCAGGTGAAAAGGCAGCCGATATCCGTTGCACCCAGTCTATATGAACAAAGGAACCAATGGTCGCCGGAAACATCATGATAGACGAGGCAAAAATAGGGGGAATAACACCAGATACATTGATTTTAAGAGGTAAATGGGAGGCCTGCCCCCCATAAACCCGTCTGCCTACAACCCTTTTTGCATATTGGATGGGGATCCTGCGCTGGGAGGTTTCAACAAAAATAATAAATGCAACAATTAAAAACATTAATGCCAATATCAGGGGAACAAAAATGAGAGACAGCTCCCCTGTTTTTATAAGCTCGATTGTATTTGCGACTGCAGATGGCATTCGCGCTACTATTCCTGAGAAAATAATAAGCGAAATGCCGTTGCCGATTCCACGCTCAGTCATCTGTTCCCCGAGCCACATGATAAAAGCAGTGCCAGAGGTAAGCGTGAGTACTGTCATTAATTTGAAGTGTAAACTTGGATCTATTACAATGGGAACGCCGTTGGGACTTGTCATTCCTTCTAAGCCAGTGGCAATAAAAAAGCCTTGGATTATAGAAAGCACGACTGTACCATATCTTGTATATTGTGTGATTTTTCTTCTACCGGATTCACCTTCTTTGGAAAGCGTTTCAAGTTGCGGAACAACGACGGTGAGTAATTGTATTATAATGGACGCCGAAATATACGGCATAATTCCAAGGGCAAATATGGAAAAGTTCTCTAAGGCACCGCCTGAGAACATATTAAACATGCCAAAAAGGGTACTTGCATTTTTTTCAAAAAAAGCGGTAAGGGCTTCTCCGTTTATGCCAGGTGTGGGAATTTGCACTCCCATTCTGTAGACCAAAAGCATCAAGAGAGTGAAAACCACTCTCTTGCGTAAATCAGGAATACTAGCAGCACTGATGAGACCGCTCATGCATTACTCCTCAATGGTTCCACCAGCAGCAATGATTTTCTCTTTAGCACTACTGCTAATCTGAGCAATTTTGACATTTAATGCTCTCGTGATTTCGCCATTGGCTAAAATTTTAACCGATTGACCAGGCTCAACTAAACCAGCATCGATCAGACAATTTAAATCAATAACGGTTCCAGCATCAAACCTGTTCAGTTCATCCAGCGACAATATGGTATATGTCTTTTTGAATATGTTATTAAATCCTCGCTTTGGAAGCCGACGATGCAAAGGCATTTGCCCCCCCTCGAAGCCTGGGCTGGCACTGTATCCGGACCGTGCACGAGCACCTTTATGCCCACGAGCTCCGGTTTTGCCATGACCACTTCCAGGGCCACGTCCGACACGTTTCTTCGCTTTTCTCGCGCCTTCACTTGGAGCGAGTGTGTTTAACTTAATCACGTTCTAGTCCTCCAATTTAACCAGGTGCTGGACCTTGTTCAACATGCCGCGTAATTCAGGTGTATCCTTACGGGTCACTGTTTTGTACATTTTGGTCAAGCCTAATCCGATCAAAGTAGCACGGACGGCTTTTGGACTTCCTATGTAACTTTTTATTTGAGTGAATGTAACTATTTTGTCCATTTTTGTGAGCCCTTTTCCACCAGAAGCTTTATGCTGCAATCTCTTCTATAGTCTTATTGCGGAGCTTAGCAATCTGCTCAGCTGTGCGCAAACGCCGGAGACCATTCATAGTGGCCTTGACAAGATTGTGAGGATTGTTTGATCCCAAACACTTCGTCAGAATATTTTGAACCCCTGCGGCCTCAAGAACCGCGCGGACAGCACCACCGGCTATAACACCTGTTCCATCAGAGGCTGGCTTCAACATGACACTTCCTGATTTGAACTGACCAACGACATCGTGTGGGATCGAAACGGATGTCAAGGAAACATGTTGCATATCCTTACGAGCTTGCTCAATACCTTTGCGGATTGCCTCAGGGACTTGGTTTGCTTTTCCTAAACCATATCCAACTTTGCCGTGCCCATCTCCAACAACGACAATGGCACTAAAGCTAAACCGCCTACCACCCTTAACTACTTTTGCTACTCGATTAATGAAAACAATTTTTTCGATGAGCTCTTCCTGGATCCCGTCTTTTGATTTCTTAAATTCAGCCAAGAAACACCCCCGTCGCAATAAAGAAATTATGAATAATCTGTATGTTAATTAAAACTCTAATCCACCTTCGCGAGCGCCATCAGACAAGGCCTTGATCCTGCCATGATAGAGATATCCGCCCCGATCGAAAACTATCTTGTCAATTCCGATAGCTTTTGCCTTTTCCGCAATAAGAAGGCCTACCTTTTTTGCTTTTTCACATTTATTGATCGATTCTGCATCATCAAAAATCTTTGAATCACTGGACATCGCGACTAAAGTTTTGTGGTGGACATCATCAATAATCTGAGCATATATATGTTTATTACTTCGATATACGCTCATTCTAGGTCGCTCGTTTGTACCGAAAATTTTGACCCGGATACGTTGAACTCGTTTTCTTCTTGCGGTGACTTTAGGATTTGTCTTCGCCATAGTTCACTATATTATTTGAGATTTGTTTGTTTATTATTTCTTACCGCCGGCTTTTCCGACTTTTCTCACAATATGCTCATCAAAGTATCGAATACCCTTACCCTTGTAAGGTTCTGGTTTCCGTATTCCGCGGATTTGCGCTGCGACAAGTCCAACGAGTTCCTTGTCTATACCTTGAAGCATAATAGAATTATCCTTTTCAACAGATGCAGAAATGCCTGCCGGTAGACTGTATTCTACACCACTAGAATATCCGACGTTCAGAGTGAGGACATTTCCACTGACAGAGGCTCGATAGCCAACGCCCTCGACCATTAATTTTTTAGAAAACCCTTGGTCAACACCGACAACCATATTATGAATTAAAGAACGAGTCATTCCCCAAAAAGCCATTACTTTTTTACTCGTGCCTTTCGGATTACAGACTAAGGTATTGTCGTATGCCACGACTTCTATTTCTGGCCGAATATCGCGTTCAAGCGTTCCTTTTCCCCCTAGCACCTTGATATGTGTACCTTGAATTTCAATCTTGACACCAGCGGGAATTGGAATTGGTTGTTTTCCTATTCTGGACATTAGCTTCTCCTGTTAACAGCTAAACTTACAAAAGTTACCATACCTCGCAAAGAAGCTCACCACCAATATTTTGCGTACGAGCTTCTTTATCAGTGATGACTCCTTTTGAAGTAGTCAAAATTGCAATACCCAATCCGCTCATGACTTTTGGAATATTATCACTGGTCGTATATCGTCGATGACCGGGTTTGCTTACCCTACGTATGCCGGAAATGACAATTTCATTGTGAGCACCATACTTGAGGTGTAATTTCAATATTCCTTGAGGACCATCTTTTATAATTTGATAGTCAGAAATATACCCCTCATTTTTCAAAACGCGCGCTACACTAACCTTAAGAGTCGACAGTGGTATTTCCACAGAGTTGAAACGCGATTTCGTAGCATTTCTAATTCTAGTCAGCATATCTGCTAACGGGTCACTCATGGACATCGAAAAATCCTCTTATAAAATTTGAACCAGTTTGATGTAAAATTACCAGCTAGATTTAGTTACACCGGTGATCTCGCCTTGCGATGCCAATTTGCGAAAACATAGCCGACAAATGCCAAATTTCCTGTAATAAGCGCGGGCTCTTCCACATAATGGACATCGATTATAGGATCTGGTCGAAAATTTAGAAACACGCTTGGCTTTGGCAATGAGTGATTTTTTTGCCACTGAATTTTCCTCCGAGACTTAACGTAGCAGTTGTGGACTAAAAATTATTTTTTTCTGAAGGGCATGCCAATGGCATCCAGCAAAGCTTTAGCCCCCTCATCAGTTTTGGAGCTAGTGACTATAGTAATATTGAGTCCTCTGATTTGATCAATTTTATCGTAATCAATTTCAGGAAAAATGATGTGTTCGGTCACTCCCATGGAGAAGTTGCCGCGTCCGTCAAATCCTTTGAAAGAAATGCCTCTAAAATCACGTACTCGCGGTAAAGCAATATGGATCAATTTTGCAAGAAAATCATACATTCGATCTTTTCGCAAAGTCACACGTGCTCCAATCGGCATACCTTCACGCAATTTAAAGGTCGCTATTGATTTCTTAGCCCGAGTCACAACGGCTTTTTGTCCTGCAATCAACGTTAGCTCGTGAGCGGCTTTTTCTACAACTTTTGGATTTTGAACTGCATCGCCTAAGCCCATATTTAAAACGATCTTCTCAATCCGCGGAATCTCCATAACATTAGAGATTGCTAATGATTTTTGTAATGCGGATTTAAGTTCATTTTCATACTGTTCTTTTAATGTGCCCATCATTTGCTCCGTGCGCCGACAAGTTCTACTATTTGGTAGATTCAATGGTTGCTTGACATTTCTTACATATTCTAACTTTAGTGCCATCCTCGAGCACCTTCTTTCCGATCCTTACAGTTTCGGCACACTCTGGACAAACTAACATTACGTTGGAAAGATTAATGCTGGATTCGCGTTCGATTATCTGCCCGGTTTGTGAGGCATCTTTGGCTTTTTGATGCTTTTTTATTAAATTAATTCGCTCAACAAGAACCTTGTTCTTTTCGCGATCAATTTTAAGAATTTTACCTACACGACCTTTATCCTTTCCAGTTATAACTTCAACCTTATCATTAACGCGTAAATTCGTGCTACAATGGCGCATCTTTCCAGTACCTCAATATATTCCGTTTGTTTTATAAAATATTATAAAACTTCTGGAGCTAGAGAAATAATTTTCATGAATCCCAGTGACCTAAGTTCACGGGCGATAGGTCCAAAAATTCGTGTTCCTATAGGTTCACCGTTATTAGCTAATAAAACAGCAGCATTCTCATCGAATTTAACGGTAGTGTCTTCGGGTCGTTTAATTGATTTTACAGTTCGAACAACAACTGCGTTAAGAACATCCCCTTTTTTTACCTTTGCATGCGGAATGGCTTCTTTAACAGTAACAACTATGATATCACCGATTCCTGCGTATCGTTTCTTCGTTCCACCCAATACTCTGATACAAAGCACCTTCTTGGCACCTGAATTATCGGCAACATTTAACACGGTTTCAGTTTGAATCATGACCTCACCCGACTATTTCCAAATTTCATTTTATCAAGCTTAAAAAATCCACACAAAACATCATGCGGCCCGCTCGATAATGTTTCGAACCAGCCATCGTTTATTTTTAGACAGAGGTCGACACTCTTCTATCATCACCAAATCGCCGATTTGACATTGGTTGAGGGCATCATGGGCCATATACTTAACACGTTGTCGAATATATTTCCCATAAAGTTTGTGAGGAATCTTCCTTTCCACTAAAATGACAACACTTTTATCCATTTTGTTGCTTACAACAAAACCTTGACGTGTTTTCTTTACATGGTCGCTCATAGTCGTTTTCCAAGACATATTTTAGCCGGTTAGACGGATTGGCCCTTTTGTTTTTGTGTGAGGACGGTTTGGACCCTTGCGATATCCTTTTTAAGTTGACTCAGTTTTGCTGAATTCTCAAGCCGTCGGATAGAATGCTTAAAGCGAAGCCGAAACAAGTCTTCACGCATTTCCTGATTTTTCTTGAGCAAATCGTCTACAGCTAAACTTCTTAACTCTTTTGCTTTCATATCGTTTTACTCTTGCTGATAACCGTGGTTGGGAAAGGTAATTTAAAGCTCGCAAGTCGCAATGCCTCAATCGCGAGTTCCTCTGGGATTCCCTTCAATTCGTACAAAATTCGCCCTGGGCGTATCGTCGCCACCCAATACTCGGGAACACCTTTTCCTTTACCCATTCGTGTTTCAGCGGGTTTCTTCGTGATAGGTTTATCGGGGAATATTCTAATCCACAATTTACCACCACGTTTGACTTTTCGATTAATTGCGATACGGGCAGCTTCTATCTGCTGGGCGGTCATTCGTCCACATCCAACAGCTTTTAGCGCATATTCACCAAATGCAAGTTCAGCACCACGATAAGATTCACCGGTCATCCTACCTTTATGCTGTTTTCGATGTTTAACTTTTCGAGGACTTAACATACTATCAAACTCCTAAAAGGAACATTTAGTTCAAGGAGAACTAATTAAATATCGAAAAAATTAATTCGCCTGGGAAGGTTGTTCACTAACCTGCTCAGTGTCAGCTAAAATTTCACCCTTAAAAATCCAGACCTTGACACCAATTATCCCATAAGTTGTCTTGGCTTCAGCTGTACCATAATCAATATCTGCGCGAAGGGTGTGGAGTGGGACCCGTCCCTCTTTGAACCATTCCGTGCGGGACATTTCTGCACCCCCTAGCCGACCTGAACAAGAAATCTTGATACCTTGTACGCCAAATCGCAAGGCAGAATTGATTGATTTCTTCATGGCACGTCTAAAAGCAATGCGCTTCTCCAATTGGGAGGCAATATTTTCAGCAACCAGTTGCGCGTCCGCTTCAGGTCGACGTACTTCCTGAATATCAATAAAACAATTCCGTTTGAATTTGGTCTCGAGATCTTTTTTTAACCCTTCGATCTCAGTCCCTTTCTTGCCAATAACGATACCTGGACGTGCAGTAAAAAGTTTGACTTTCACTTTTTCTCCCGTACGTTCAATGACGATACGAGATACACCGGCATGAAAAAGTCTTTGTTTTAGGTATTTCCGTATAAGCTGGTCCTGATGCAAATTATTCGCGTAATCTTTATCAGCGTACCAAATGGATTCCCAAGAGCGTGTGATGTTGATCCGCAGTCCGACGGGATTGACTTTCTGTCCCAAGATAATCCTCCGTTCCCTCTTCTATTAGTTTCAAAAAGTATCGCTTAGAATTTACGCTTCATCAACGACAACAGTGATGTGGCTGGTTCGCTTAAGAATTCTAGTCGCTCTCCCCTGTGCACGTGGACTAAATCGTTTCAACATGGGTCCACCATCAACAGTGATCTCCTTCACATAAAGGGTATCGACATCAATGGATTCCATCTGATCCGCATTTGCAACTGCGGATTCCAAAACCTTGCGAATAACACGAGCTGCTTTTTTGGGCATGAAACGAAGGGTTGTGACCGCTTTTTCTGCATTCATTCCTCGTATAACATCGGCAACCAAGCGAGCTTTTTGTGGGGAAATTCGTATATATTTTGCGACGGCTCTTGTCTCCATCGTTTTCACTCCTAGTAAAATCTGGCTACGAAATCTACTACCTATTTGCCTTTTTTATCAGATGCGTGGCCATAATAGGTGCGCGTCGGAGAAAATTCCCCCAACTTATGTCCGACCATGTTTTCAGTTACATACACAGGTATAAATTTGTTGCCATTGTGAACAGCAAACGTCAAACCGACCATCTCTGGCAATATATCAGATCGTCTAGACCATGTCTTAATGACCTTTCTAGATCCGGTTTCCTGAGCTTGTTCAACCTTTTTCATGAGATGATCATCAACAAAAGGTCCTTTTTTTATGGATCGAGCCATTACAATAATCTCCTTTGACTATTTCCGTTTATTGACGATATCACGGTCTGAGGCTTTACGTTTCCTCGTTTTATATCCTTTTGTTGGAATACCCCAAGGAGAGCAAGGATGTCGACCACCTGAACTTTTACCTTCACCACCGCCCATTGGATGATCAACAGGGTTCATCGCTACACCACGTACCGAAGGTCTAATTCCCTTCCAGCGTGCCCGCCCTGCCTTACCAAGCTTTTGGCTTCCATATTCGGCATTTCCTACTTGCCCAATGCAGGCTCTACATTCTTTATTGAATTTACGAACTTCACCTGAAGGAAGCTTTACAAGTACTTGGTTGCCATCCTTGGCCATAAGTTGCGCCGCTGCGCCTGCCGAGCGCACGAGTTGAGCACCTTTACCAATTTTCATCTCAATATTATGGATAACAGTACCAAGAGGAATATTCGTCATAGGAAGACAATTTCCCAATTTTATATCCGCACTGGGACCTGAAATTACCGTATCTCCCACTGTCAGCCCATTAGGAGCCAGGATATAGGTTTTTTCACCATCCGCGTATGTTAATAAAGCTAAATTGGCAGATCGATTAGGATCATATTCAATTGCGGTCACTTGGGCTGGAATTTCTGTTTTGTTTCGCTTCCAGTCAATAATTCGATATTTTCGCTTGTGACCGCCGCCTTTGTGTCGAGCAGTCACTCGGCCATAGGCATTTCGACCGCCCGTCTTAACCAATTCAGTGGTGAGCCGTTTTTCAGGGGCTTTATCCGAAAGTTCTTGGCGGACAGATACATGATGACGGCTACCTGGTGATGTCGGTTTGTGGATTTTAATAGCCATTGCAATTCCTATAATCTTCGCAAATCTTTAGCGTATAATGGATCAAAGCTCGTCGAGAAAATTTATTTTCCCTTCTGATAAGGTAACATATGCTTTTTTCCAATCACTCGTCTTGCCGGCGGACCGAGCACCAACTCGCTTTTTTTTGCCCGTCATATTGCTTACTGCAACTTTAGAAACTTTAACACTGAAAAGACTTTCAACGGCATTCTTGATTTCTATTTTATTGGCAAATTTATCGACTTTAAAAACGACTTTCGACTGCATTTCTTGAAGAGCGTTCCCTTTTTCCGTGAGGCAGGGGCTCTTAATTATATCATAAATAGCCTTCATGCCATTAACCTCTCTTCAATTTTAGCCAGACTTGATTGAAGTATCATCAATTTAGAATGCTTAAGGATATCATAAACATTTAAACCAGCAACTGGCAGGACCTTGAAACCAACCGCGTTTCGAGCAGACAATCCGAGATTGTCTTCGGATTCAGCGGTAACGACAAGACAATTCTCAAATTGGAAATTTGTCATGACTTTGAGAAACTCTTTGGTCTTAACTGCAGGCAAATCGAATTGATCAACGATAACAATATTTCCTTCTTGACAACGTGCACTCATGGCCATTTTAAGGGCAAGTCTCTTGACCTTTTTTGGCATCGAATAACTATAATCCCTCGGTTTAGGACCAAAAACAGTACCGCCTCCACGCCACACCGGGGATGTTCGACTGCCCGATCGGGCCCGGCCGGTTCCCTTCTGGCGCCAAGGCTTAGCCCCGCCGCCACTCACCTCACCTCGGGTTTTTGTGCATGCATTTCCGCTTCGTCGATTAGCACGTTGCATACATACTACTTCATGAAGAATGCCCGTATTGACCTCAAGGTTAAACAATGATTCATTCAGGTCAATCTCGCCTACTTTTTCAGCGCGAGTATTGTAAATATCACAAGTTGCCATGAAAATCTCCTTATGCGCTGACCAGGGATTAGCCCTTTGAATAGATATTAAGCAATCCGTTTTTTGCCCCTGGAACAGTACCGCGAACAAGCAAAACGTTATCCTCGTTTCGAATATCAATAATTCTCAAATTCTTTTGAGTCATTGATTCGTTACCCATTCGCCCTGGTAACTTCTTTCCTTTTAAAACCCTGGATGGCCATGCACTACAACCGATTGATCCGGGAGCTCGATGAAAGTCGGAGCCATGAGTGGTCCGCCCACCTGCAAAACCGTGACGTTTAATGACCCCTTGAAAACCTCGCCCCTTACTTTTCCCTGAAATATCAACAAGATCACCTATAGAAACGATCTCGGACACGGTGATTTGCTGCCCGACCTCATAAACATCAGGATTAGTTACTCGGAATTCCTTGATATAATAAAATCCCTTTCCTCCTGATCGTTTACAGTGTCCTACTTCAGGTTTATTCATCCGAGTTTCTTTTTTTTCCAAAAAACCAACCTGAATGGCGTTATACCCTTCTTTCTCTACAGTCTTCTTTTGAAGAATGGTACATGGTCCAGCTTCAATAACAGTCACCGGGATTGATCGGCCATTTTCGTCATAGACCCGAGTCATTCCTAGTTTCCGTCCTAAAATTCCTTTTGTATTCGGCATTTGTCTACCTGAATTCAATTCGTAATCACGTGCGCGATTATCATTTAATCAATCAGTTATTAGCCTAGGCTACACTCATCAGGGAAGTTTGATTTCCACATCAACGCCAGCAGACAACTCTAGTTTCATGAGAGAATCAATAGTTTGCTGCGTGGGTTCGAGAATATCCAGCAAGCGACGATGTGTCCGCATCTCGAACTGTTCGCGCGACTTTTTATCCACATGCGGTGATCGCAGCACTGTGAATTTATTAGTACTAGTAGGCAGTGGGATAGGACCAACAACCGTTGCGCCTGTCCGTCGTGCGGTATCCACTATTTCACGGGTAGAAAGATCAAGCAGTTTATGATCATATCCTTTGAGCCTGATCCGAATTTTATCTGTAGGAATCATAAATCTCCTTTTATTCGATAATTTCGCTGATAACGCCTGCGCCTACCGTGCGCCCACCTTCCCGGATGGCAAATCGCAAACCAGCCTCCATGGCGATCGGCGTGATCAATTCACCGGTGATATGGATATTATCACCAGGCATAACCATCTCCACACCCTCCTCAAGCGTACACACACCGGTCACATCGGTTGTCCGGAAATAAAACTGTGGACGATACCCATTAAAGAAGGGGGTATGCCGACCGCCCTCTTCCTTGGTCAATATATAGGCTTCTGCTTTGAATTTCTTGTGCGGCTTGATCGAACCCGGCTTGGCTAGCACCTGACCACGGACAATCTCTTCGCGCTTGACACCGCGAAGCAAGGCGCCAATATTATCGCCGGCCTGCCCCTCATCAAGCAATTTGCGAAACATCTCGACACCGGTACAAGTGGTTTTCGCGGTCGGGCGAATCCCGACGATCTCCACCTCGTCGCCCACGTGAATCACACCACGCTCAATTCGGCCCGTGGCAACCGTACCACGCCCAGAGATGGAAAAGACGTCCTCAACAGGCATCAGGAACGGCTTATCAATGGCTCGCTCGGGCTGCGGAATGTAGCTGTCAACCGCCTCCATCAGATCCCAGATACACTTGGCCTTGACCTCGTCTTCCGGAAACTCAAGTGCATTCAGCGCCGACCCCTGGATAATCGGAATCTCGTCACCGGGGAAATCGTATTTATCGAGCAACTCGCGAAGCTCCATCTCGACCAGCTCGATCAATTCCGGATCATCGACCATGTCGCACTTGTTCAAAAAGACGACCATTGCCGGCACACCAACCTGACGGGCAAGAAGGATGTGCTCCCTAGTTTGCGGCATCGGACCGTCGGTTGCCGCAACCACGAGAATCGCGCCATCCATCTGGGCGGCACCAGTGATCATGTTCTTGATATAGTCCGCATGGCCAGGACAGTCCACATGGGCATAATGGCGGGTTGGCGTTTCGTATTCGACATGTGCGGTCGCGATGGTAATGCCGCGCTCCTTCTCTTCCGGCGCCTTGTCAATCTCGCTGAAGTCAGTGAACTTGGCCATGCCCTTGGTCGACAACACCCGAGTGATCGCCGCCGTTAAGGTCGTCTTGCCATGGTCAATGTGACCGATTGTTCCTACATTGACATGCGGCTTTGTCCGCTCAAATTTTTCCTTCGCCATCTCATGTCTCCTTGGACAAAAGTTCAATCAGACTCAATCGATCCTTTTCACCAATCGACTGATATTTTGGAGCCCGCGATCGGATTTGAACCGATGGCTTCCTCCTTACCAAGGAGGTACTCTACCCCTGAGTTACGCGGGCGAAGATCTACTAGACTTTGCAGCTGACCTACAACCGAGGCATCTTAAAAGTGGAGCGGGAAACGAGACTCGAACCCGCAACCCTCAGCTTGGAAGGCTGATGCTCTACCATTGAGCTATTCCCGCTTCCAGATTCGCCTCACTCAACACTGCGTACTGCATGTGGCCCTATTATGTGGTGGAGGGGGGAGGATTCGAACCTCCGAAGGCTCCGCCGACAGATTTACAGTCTGTTCCCTTTGGCCGCTCGGGAACCCCTCCACATATAACCAGAAGACAAAAGACAGAGAGCAAATTACACATTCCTGCAACCTGCCCTCTGGCTTTTGTCTTTCATCAAGCCTGGAGCTGGCGATGGGACTTGAACCCGCAACCCCCTGATTACAAATCAGGTGCTCTACCAATTGAGCTACGCCAGCAAGAGCTCGGGCAATATACCCTACTCTTTTTAAAAATCAATCTTTTTTTATTCAGCAAAGATAAAAAAAACCGGAGGCAGAAGGCCTCCGGTTGTAAAACTCTGTTTTGAGCAAGTTGCTTACTGATTCAGTGGGTTTTTGATATAGGAAGAATCCCGATAACGCTCAAACGCCATGGCAAAGGTCCGGTACACGATATGGGCAAACTTAGTGTAAGGCATGTACAGGAAAAGCATGGCAACAGAAATAAGGTGCAGATAGTAAACGATATACCCCAAAGAAGGGATGCCTACGAGGCGCAGCAACTCAGCGGCCAAACCGGTGACACCCACCCCCATGATGATCCAAATAAGAAACCAATCATAAAAGGTGTTCGATGCTTTGCCAGCCGCTTCCATTCTGGATCTGTTCATCCAAAGGATACCGATACCGGCAATCATTGCCACTGCACTGACATTGGCAAGCAATTTTACAGGATTCCACATCGAGATCGGGCCGTGCATCGAAGGTATAAAAATACCGATAACATCCTGGGTGAACAAGGAATAACAAGTAACGATGAACAGTCCGATAAAGGCAAAAACTAGAGGCTGGTGACCTTTTACCCGGTCAGCATTGACAGTGCATTCCTTGAATCGAGTATGCTGCAGTATTTCGATAATGGACGGCCAGAGAAATTGTTGAATAAATTGGGTCACCGATGGACGATACGCCACATCGGTCAAGCCGATGGATGCCTGCATGCCCTTCCACAAGGTGGATATCCCCTTGTATATGGAAGTGATAGCGATTCCCACGGCAGTCAGCATGATAATATCAATGAACAACACGTTCTTAGCGAGCAGACGGAAGTCCCAGTGTCCAAAAAATTGCGTATATCCGACTTTGGCGAAGTGTTCACCTGACGGAATATGCATTCCACCGGAAATGAGCCACATGATGAAGATGGCCACCGCCGGAATGCCGATGAGCATGGGCAAATTCTTGGCGGAAGCGCACAAATCAGCTAGGGCTTTTGGCCAGGCAAGGGATCGATACGCATAGGAACGAATGGCACCAAGCACGTCACCGGGGCGAGCCCCACGCGGGCACATTTCAGTGCAATCGCCGCATTGATGGCAAAGGAAAATGTTGGCGTCACTAATAAGCTTATCCTTTAATCCCCACTGAGCAAGAATCATCTGCTTTCTGGGAAAAGGATTATCGTCGGAGGAAAGCGGGCAGGCGACAGAACATGTCGCGCATTGATAACACTTTTTCAAAGTGTCGCCACCCGCCTCCTTCATGGCTTTGATAAAATCAAGATCGGGTTGCACGTTCATAGACATTATTTCCTCCTGTCATGAAAGATGATGATCTACGCGCAGTAGTTTCGAGACACAGCATAAGGAACGGTGCCGCCACCCCGGCAGGATGGCGGCAGAATAATCACATGTTCTTAGAAGCCTTTGAACGGGTTCGGTCCCATAGCCACGATTTCCTCGACAAATTCGTCAATAATGGCCGGAATCTTGTCATAATCGGAGATGGCGATTTCACGTACACCACACCGTTCTGGCTCCAGGCCCAAGGAGCCCAGCGTTTCGCCGATGTTCTCCATGCGCCGGGAGGCGATCTCGGAACCCTTAACAAAATGGCACTGATAATCGTCGCCATATTTGCATCCCAGTAACAAGGCGCCGTCCATGCCGGACGACATTGCATCCTTGATCCAGACCATATTGACCGAGCCTAAGCAGCGAACCGGGATAAATCGCACCAGCCTGTTGATCTTGTTGCGATGCATACCGGACATATCGATCGCCGGGTAGGCGTCGTTCTCGCAGACAAAAACCGCGATGCGCAGTTTTTCTTCATCGTCATCCGGGACCTCGATGGATTTGACCATCGAGCCGATCATATCGATGCTGTAATCGGCAAAGTTGATGATACGTTCAGGACAGGCGCCCATACAAGTTCCACAACGTCGGCATCGAGTCGGGTTGGGCAACGGTGTGCCTTTCTCGTCGTCATCAAGTGCGCCAAACGGACACTCTTCCGTGCACCGCTTGCATTGGGTACAGCGCGAGAAGAAAAAATCGGGATAGGTTTGGTCACCGGAGCGGGGATGAACAGCCACCCCACGATTCGCCGACTCGATGCACTGAATGGCTTTCAAAGCCGCACCGGTCGCATCGTCAATCGTTTCTTCCATGGTTTCCGCTTTCCGGACACCGCCGCAGGTATAGATACCGGTCCGACGGGTCTCATAGGGAAAGCAGATGAAATGAGAGTCCGCATACCCATCAAACAAATCGAGATCGAGAAAGGCAGGTCCCTGCCGGTAGGCCAAGTTGATCACGTTTTCACCGGCGGTCGTTGGAACCATGCCAGCCGCAAGGACGACCATATCAACTTCGAGCTGCAGATTCTCACCCAGCAGGTTGTCTTCCACATCAACCACCAGTCCACTGCCAGCCGCGTCAACCTTGGTGACCGCAGCCTTGGTCATGAATACGCCGTCTTTTGCCTGCATCCCCTTATAAAACAGCTCGGTATTGCCGGGCGTGCGCATGTGTTGATAAAGGATATAGGCCTTGCCATCAACCGGATTGTCCTCAACGACATAATTTGCCTGCTTCAAGGCAACCATCGAGGTGACCGAGTTGCAGTAGGGGAAATCCTGGTCATTGTCCTTGCCGCCTGGACTCTGGACAAAAGCAACCCGCGCGGGGACCTTACCGTTTTTGGCCAATTTTTCGAATTCAGCGTTGGTGACTACATTGGTCAACTTGCCGTAGCCAAGATGGTCATACTGGGAGACATCAGCTGGTTTCCAGCCAGTGGCAAGAACTACCGCACCAAAGATTTCTCCCTCCGGGTTCAAAGTGGTATATTTTTGCAACCCTTTGTTGGGATCATCGAGCTCGCCCTTGTTGATCAGGTCCTGCTGGTCGGCGGTCACCTTTGCCGGAGCATCCCATTCGGATGCCGTCCCAGCACCTTTGAAGGTAACATTGAACTGGCCTGGCGCGCCACCGATCCGAGCCACTTCGCAACTCGTCTTGACCGTGATCTTGCTGTTGCCCTGAACCTCGGCGATCAAATCATGAATGGTTGGATTTTCGAGCGCATCGTAAGGAAAGGCGGTCGGAAACATTTTCCTCCACCCCAGAGCCTTGCCACCCAACTGCGGTTCCTTTTCGACAATGGTCACCTCATATCCCGCGAGGGCCGCCTCTTTAGCTGCCGTCAGACCGGCGAGGCCGCCACCCATGACCAAAATCTTTTTACAAATGGTTTCCAATTGATAAGGAACCGGCAACTCGGTTTTTTGTGCCCGGGTCACGGCCATGCGAACATAGTCGGTGGCCATTTCCTGGAGAAAGTCATCAACGCTGCCATCCTCTTTCAAGGAACCGGTCCAAGCGACATGCTCGCGGAGATTGCCGCGCACGGTGATGGTCTGCTCGCCGAAATTAAATTCCTGCTGCATCACTCGAGGCGAGCATGCGCAGACAACGATGGTGTTGACACCTTTTTCGGCGATGTCCTTCTCAATGAAGGCCCGTCCGTCGGCGCCGCACAAACAGCCATGTTCCACCATCTCGATGCCCGCATCGGAGGCCGCGTCTTTGAGCCCATCTACATCGAGGACATCGCCAATGCCACAACCAGTACAAAGATATGCACCATATACTTTTTTCATTGACTTTCCTCCTACCGTCCGATCTGAATAGCTTTGAGAGCAGCCGCCGTGGACGATTGTCCACTGGAATATACATCAACGGCGGATTTAGCACAGCCTGCTGCAATCATGCCCTTCGCAGGATCGGAAACAACAAATCCATTTCCATCCATGGCCACACCCAAGGTTTTAGCTTGCTCACCCAAAGCAGGCTCCATGCCAGTGGCCAGTACACAGAGATCGACCTTCTGGTGCACTTTCTTGCCGGTAACAGCATTTTCAGCCACCACGGTGACTCCACCGTCACGTTCGGCCACGATATCCGCAACTTTTCCCTTGATAAAGACAGTGTTCGGATCGGCCATGAATTTTTCGCGAAATTTTTCGTATTTCCCAGGCGTGCGGAGATCGATATAAAAAACGTAGATTTTTGCGTCTGGATATTGTGCCCGGATATACGAGATGTGTTTGAGGGTCGCCATGCAACAAATGTAAGAACAGTGTTGCAGATGATTTTCGTCTCTGGAGCCGGCACATTGCACAAAAGCAAAGGAAGCAGGTTCCTTATTGTCACCTGGACGGAGGATCTTGCCTTTCGTGGGACCGTTATCTGCGGCCAGTCGCTCCATCATCATATTGGTAATGATGGCTGAAGAAGACCCGTAATTCAGATTGCTGATTTTGTTGGCATCATAGGGATTCCATCCGGTCGACCAGATGATGGAGCTGACCTTGAGGGTAAAGGTCTTGGGCTGCATATCCAACTCAACCGCATTGTACTTGCATGCTGCCTTGATCGCTTCCAGACAAGAGGGAGAGCAAGCCTGTTTGGCCAACACGTAACGGCGTGGAAAGGCCATTTCATGGGGAAGGTAGACTGCTTTGATTTTTCCCATGCCGAAGTTGAAAGCGTCATCGATTTCATCGGTACATGCCTGAGCGCAATCTCCACAGGCTGTGCAATTGGAATTGATAAAACGCGGGGCCGTCTCCAATTGAACTTCAAAATTGCCAGGACCGCCGGAGATCGATTTAACCGTGGTCATGGTATATGTTCGTATTCGACGATTGTCCTTGATACGCTTGAAATTGATCTCAAGTCCACAAGTTGGGGGACAAAGTTTGGGGAAATACTGATTGAGCTGTGCAACCCGGCCACCAAAATATGCGTTTTTCTCGATCAGAAAAACATCATTACCGACTTCAGCAGCTTCGAGCGCGGCGGTCAGACCACTAATACCGCCACCCACAACCAGTACCGCACCATTGCCTGCAGTGTCACTCATGCCAAACCTCCATAACTGCTGGTATTGATGAAAGGTGATTTCTGGTTCAATTGATCCGAAATGTGAAAAATTACTTCATCTTTCGCATCAACTCAAACAAAATCAACGGTGTATACAAAAAATCTCCAGACTCCACAGGGGGAGTCTGGAGATTTTTTTATTCAGACAATCAATGTCTTATCGAGATCAGATCCAAGGACTGGTCTCAATGATGTTGATGCACGGAACCTTCTCGCACTTCCACTCTTTGGATTTCGGATCAAAGGTGGAGTTCACGAAGCACTTCCAGTTCTCATCATCACAGGTCGGGTAATCGGAACGATAGTAGAATCCAGGATAACGGGACTCTTTCCGGAACTCGATGTGACGAATATGGGTCTCAACACACCAGATACGGTGGTAGTTCTCCCAGGCACGCATCAGCTCATGCAGGTCGCCGGCAGCCATCTTCTCGGCATCCTCACGCATCAAGCGGAGCAGGTCGAGGCAGATATTGAGCAACTTGCCAGAGGTCATATAGTAAGTAGCTACACCACCACCATACTCGTCGGTGGCCTTCATCAGACGCATCATCATACCAGCCGGCTTGACATAGTTCGGATTAACGTCTGCGGCAGTGGTTGCATCCTTGAACTGGTTGTACAGTTTAACCGGTGCGTATACTTCGTCGGCCAACTCTTTGGCAGTCTGAGCCAATTCCGGGGTGAAATCGGCGTTATCACGGCAGTACTTAACCATCTGCTTGGCAACGATACGACCCTCGGCATGGGAACCGGAGGAGAACTTGTGACCAGAAGCACCAACGCCGTCACCAGCGGTGAACAAACCGTTAACGGTGGTCATGCGGTTGTAGCCCCACTTGTACTGATGCGAACGCGGGCCATCAACCTCGGGCACCCAGCTTTCCATTGGTCCGGAGGTCCAGATACCGCAGCAGCCGGAGTGGCTACCCAGCATGTAGGGTTCGGTCGGCATGATCTCAGAACCAACCTTCTCCGGCTCGATGTCCATACCAGCCCACAGACCGGCCTGACCAACGGACATATCCAGGAAGTCTTCCCAAGCCTCGGACTCGAGGTGTTTCCAGAATTTCTTCACCTCTTTCTCATCCTTGCCAGAAGCGCGCTGTGCATCCAGGAAGGCATTGAGAGCAACGTCGGTGGCCATGTAGATCGGACCACGGCCGGCCTTCAGCTCGTTGAGCATCAGGTGGTTGCGCAGACAGGTGGGGGTAACGGCGGATTGACCATAGGGCATGAACTTGGACAGCTCCTCTTTGACTGCCGGGCTGTTGGCATAGAACTCACCCAGACCGTTCTGCACTTTGGCCTTGAACAGAAGGAACCAAGCACCAACCGGGCCATATCCGTCTTTGAAGCGTGCCGGTGTGAAACGGTTTTCCATCATGGTCAGGGTAGCACCAACCTGAGCACACATGGTGTAGGTGGAACCTGCGTTCCATACCGGGTACCATGCACGACCCTTACCCTCGCCGGTGGACCGCGGACGGAAAATGTTAACCGCACCACCACAAGCTACGAGAGCAGCCTTGCATTTAAAGACATGCACTTTGTTCTCACGGGTGGAGAAACCGACAGCACCGGCAATGGTGTTCTCTTTGTTCTTGTCGAGCAACATCTTGACGATGAAGATACGCTCCATGATGTTCTCTTCACCCAAAGCCTTCTTGGCCGGCTCGGCAACGACGCACTTGTAGGACTCGCCGTTGATCATGATCTGCCATTTACCGGTACGAACCGGAACGCCACCCTCACGAAGGGTTTTGGCAGGCTTGGCACCATCAAGGTTGGACCCATCATCAGCTTTCTTCCAAACGGGCAGACCCCACTCCTCAAACAGCTTAACAGACTCGTCCACGTGACGGCCAAGGTCATAGATCAGGTCTTCACGAACAACGCCCATCAGGTCGTTACGAACCATCTTGACATAGTCTTCGATAGCGTTCTCGCCGATGTAGGTATTAATGGCGGACAGACCCTGAGCAACGGCGCCGGAACGCTCCATGGCAGCCTTGTCGCACAGAATGATCTTCATGCCTTCGGGTGCCCATTTCTTGATCTCGAAAGCGGCGCCGCAAGCAGCCATACCACCACCAACGATCAGCACGTCACAGCTATGCTCTACGATTTCCGGATCGACAACGGCGGCAAGCTCGCCTTTCGGCTTATTCGGTAATGCCATATTTCTATCTCCTCAGTAGTATTTTCAGAATAGAATTGAGTTAATCCTTACTTCCCGTTGACACTCAGGCCAGCTTGGTGGGGGTCGGAAGGTTGCTCTCGAGCAGCAAACATTCGTCATCAAGATTTGCGCCTTTCTGACCGGCATACTCATTGGAAGCACCTTCAGCGGTGGTCCGAATCGGGAACTTGAAGCGCTTTACATTACCATTGCGGAACTTAACGGTCCACATGATGGAGTCGGAAGAACGCATCGGATGCACTTGGCCGCCCAACGGTACAAAGTCATCATAACCACGAACAAAGATCGCGCCCTGGGGGCAGATCTTGACGCAGGAATAGCACTCCCAGCATGCATCCGGCTCTTGATTGTATGCTCTCATCGCCTCGACGTTGAGCACCATCAGGTCGTTGGGGCAGATGTACATGCAGGCGGTCTTATCTCCACCCTTGCAACCATCACATTTCGAAGGATCTACGTAACTTGGCATTAAACTACCTCCTCACTTGGATTTTCCTTTATGGCGCCCGATCTGGGCCGCCAATAACCTCTAGCTTCTTGCTTCAAGAAAAACAAATACTCATCTCATGCAGCCATCCGTTTTCCACTACAACCACTTTTTGCAACATATTCATTTAACACATTTTTTAAAACAATTTGTTTTTGTCAAAAAAATGAACAGCCACTCATTCTGGTTGTGTGAGTCTTTTAATTTGTTGCCCTATCCATGTCAAGAAAAATCGTCAAAACAAGGCTGAACAGCAAAATTTAATGAAAGCATCAGAATTATGGATATATACCGGCATTGTTGACCGTAAGGAGAATCTTGCCGTGTTTTTAGCCTGCCCCACACGTCCGTGTCTTGCCAATCGAGCCGGGCAAACCGTCCGTCATTCGGTGTCGTCATACCCGGAGCGGACCAAGACCTCGCGTGGGCGCGATCCATCCGCCGGGCCGACTATTCCCTCTTTTTCCATGATCTCGATCATTCGGGCGGCGCGATTGTATCCGACTCGCAGCCGGCGCTGAACCATGGAAATGGACGCCTGGCCGGTTTCAGTCACCACAGCCACCGCCTCGTCATATTTTTCATCGTATTCCTCAATCTCCCCTTCACCGCCTTCCTGCTCTTCCTCCACCAGTTGCAGCACGCTTTCGTCATATTCGGCGGCCCCCTGCTCTTTTAGGTGGCTGACTAGCCGCTCGGTCTCATGCTCGGAAATGAACGCTCCATGGATCCGTTGCAACTTGGCGGCTCCTGGAGGCAGAAAGAGCATGTCGCCCATGCCGAGTAGATGCTCGGCACCGGATCCATCGAGGATGGTACGCGAGTCCACTTTGGACGAGACCTTGAAGGAAATTCGCGTGGGGAAGTTGGCTTTGATCAGTCCGGTCAGCACATCGACCGATGGCCGTTGGGTCGCAAGAATGATATGCATACCAGCCGCCCGGGCCATCTGGGCCAAACGGGCAATCGAAGTTTCCACATCCTTGGAGGCAACCATCATCAGGTCAGCCAACTCGTCGACAATAATCACGATATACGGCAACTTCTCTTCAGAAACCGCGTTATAGGAGGCAAAGGATTTTACCCGCCGTTCTTCCAACAACCGATAGCGGCGCTCCATTTCGCGTACAGCCCACAAAAGTGCTCGGGAGGCCATCTTGGCCTCGACAACAACGGGATGCAACAGGTGAGGAATGTCGTCGTACACAGAAAGCTCGATCCGTTTGGGGTCGATCATCAGCAGGCGGACATCGTCGGGCGTGGCCTTAAACAGGATGGAAGCGATAAAGGCATTGATGGCCACCGATTTGCCCGCACCCGTGGCCCCGGCGATGAGCAGATGGGGCATCCGGGCCAGATTGGCTACCACCGGCCGGCCGATCACGTCGAACCCAAGGGCCAGGCTCAGCATGGAGGAGGCGTCTTGATACTCGGCACTCAAGAGGATATCCCGCAGATACACGGTTCGGCGGATCGGGTTGGGGATCTCGATGCCAATCGCCGCCTTGCCGGGGATGGAGCCGACAATTCGCACCCGGTCCACCTTGAGCACCATGGCCAGGTCATCGGCCAAATTGACGATTTTATTGATCTTGACCCCTGGCGCCGGCGAAAATTCATAGGTGGTCACCACCGGGCCCGGCGAGATGCCGGCCACGGTCCCCTGGACGCCGAAGTCCTGAAGTTTGGCCAGCAAGGTGGCACTGACTTCATAGTAGTGTTCACGGCTGAGCTCCACCTCGCCTTCCTGATTGCTGTCAAGCAGGGAAAGCGGCGGTAAATCAAATGGAGAGGATTGACCACCCTGTTTGCACCCGCCATCCTGATCCGGCGGTTCGGCAGTGGTCTTTTTGCCCGGTTGATGCACGGGAGGCGCAGTACTTGCCACAGTCGGCGGTTGTGGCTCAGGTTCGGCACTTCGGGGAACAGCCGGTGCTTTCCCACGACATCTGCCTCCCTCAGGGGGAATCACCGGCCCCAATGGCAGCTGCTCCACGGGAGGGTCATCGTCCGTTTTCTTGGTGATAACGGCGAACGGAGAAAAACGGACCGAGGCCATCAGGGAAAAGATCAACAGCAAGATAAGCACCAATACAGAACCTGCCGCCCCAATGACCCCACGCAAGAGTCCCCATACCAAGGTTCCGAGATATCCACCGGGAGCCACAAATTCAGGTGGCAGCAGTAACCGTTCAAAGGCGCCGAACAGTCCGGACGAGCTGATCATGATGCCAGAAAGTCCGGCGACGATGGCCGGCAGGCGGTTGCTCGTTGGTCGGGACAACAACACCGTGACCATGGCATAACCAAGCAGGCCGAGCGGCAAGACGGCGATCAGTCCAAGAAAGGAGAGCAGATAATGGGCGGCATAAAAACCCAGCGAGCCGCACCAGTTGGCTGACGGTTGTTGCAGTACCGGTTCGGCTCCCAGCAGCGGGACGATATAGCTGCCCAATGCCAGGAGAAAAAAAAGTGCGAGAAACAACAGGAGAAGGGCAACAACCTCCTGCCGGCTTCTCGGCTTGGTTCGCGAGTCAGAAGAGGTCATGATAATATATGTTCAGTGGGCTCCACACCAAGAGCAATCAACGCTTGGTTTGTCACGAAGGCTGCGCGGCGAGCACCATGAAGGGTACGGCGGCCGGCACCAGCGGCTCGATCCCGCCCAGGATGAAGAAGAACAATCTATGCAGCGGGACAGTTCACGATTTCCCCCGCAAACAGCCACAACGCTCGGATCCAAGGCGGACTTCGCACGGGATTACCGCCGAGACACTGCCGGTCAAGCAGGTTCTGGGGGAACGGAAAAGGAAAATGGGAGCTGCGGACGGGGGTTGATTTAGGTGGCCAGGGAAGCCTGGATGGCGTCGAGAATGCCGTTGATGAAGGAAACCGACTCTCCAATGGAATACCGCTTGGCAATTTCCAAGGCCTCGTTGATGGCCACCTGCGCCGGAGCCTGGTCACAGTGACGCATCTCAAACACGGCTATCCTGAGAATGTTCCGGTCCACCAGCGACATCCGTTCAACCCGCCAGTTGTGGGAATGGGTGGCCAGCAAGGCGTCAATTTCCTCGCGGTGCCGACAGATTCCAAGAATCAGCTCCCGTCCGTAGGGTAACGCCTTCTGGCTGACATCGAACAGTTGACAGAACATGTCCAGATCCCTAGCCACGTCATCAGGAGCGCAGGAACGCTCCTGAAAATCGTGACTAAAGAGAAACTGCAGGGCCAACTCCCGTGATTTACGACGTAATCCCATGAAAATCCATGCGGCTAAAAAAGAGTGCGTCCGCGCCGTTCGTTACCATCAGTTGACCGCGTCCAGCAAGTTGATCATCTCCAAAGCGGCGATGGCCACGTCCGAACCTTTGTTGCCGGCCTTGGTACCGGCCCGTTCAATCGCTTGCTCGATGGTCTCGGTGGTCAGGACCCCGAACAGTACCGGGATACCGGCATCAAGCATCACCTGGGCCGTCCCCTTGGCCACCTCTCCGGCCACGTAATCGAAATGGGGCGTGGCCCCGCGAATGACCGCGCCAAGACAGATCACCGCGTCGTACTTGCCCGACTTGGCCATCTTCTGCGCCACCAGCGGGATTTCAAAAGCGCCGGGAACCCGGGCCACCACGATATCGTTGGTGTTGACTCCGGAACGCACCAAGCTGTCAATCGCCCCTTCCAACAGTTTTTCCGAAATAAATGAGTTGAATCGGGCAACGACAATACCGATCTTGCGCCCCGCCCCCTGTAAATGACCTTCCAGATAGTGTGCCATGTTCGTTCCTGTTGCAGATATCACGGATCCCTGGTGACGCATCCCATCGGCATGTCGCCGTACAGTTCGAGGATGTGCCCCATCTTGTCCCGTTTGGTTCGCAAATAATCCTTGTTTTCTTCATCACCGGGAATCTCGATGGGCAGACGGTCCACCACCTCGAGCCCGTAGCCTTCCAATCCAATGATCTTTTTGGGATTGTTGGTTAAAAGCCGCATTTTCCGCACCCCCAGATCGCGAAGAATCTGGGCGCCAATGCCGTAGTCACGCAGGTCTGGCTTGAACCCGAGGCGAATATTGGCCTCGACCGTATCCAATCCATCGTTGTCCTGCAGCTTATAGGCTTTGAGCTTGTTGATCAGTCCGATGCCACGGCCTTCCTGACGCATGTACAGCACCACGCCCTTGCCCTCCTGTTCGACCATTCGCATGGCGGCATGCAGTTGCGAGCCGCAGTCGCAACGGGCGGAACCGAAGACGTCACCGGTCAGGCATTCGGAGTGAACCCGAACCATTACCGGTTCATCAGGATTGATCTCGCCCTTGACCAGCGCCACATGTTCTTGTTTGTCGACATCGTTCTGATAAGCGATGAGACGAAATTCACCGGCATGATAGGTCGGCAGCCGAGCCTCGGCGGCACGGCGAACCAGCACGTCCTTGCGCAACCGATAGGCGACCAGATCGGCAATGGTGGCGATTTTCAACCCATGCTGCTCGGCAAAGATCTCGAGATCGGGCATGCGGGCCATGGTGCCGTCATCCTTCATGATCTCACAGATGATCCCAGCGGTCCGCAGACCGGCGATGCGGGCCAGATCCACCGAGCCTTCGGTCTGTCCGGTACGGACCAGCACGCCACCGCCACGGGCCCGCAGGGGAAAAATATGCCCGGGGCTGATGATGTCGCGCGGCGTGGCCTTGGGATGGACCGCCGCCTCAATGGTCCGCGCCCGATCGGCCGCCGAGATGCCGGTACTGACTCCGGTACGCGCCTCGATACTGATGGTGAAACCGGTGCCATAGGGGGACTGGTTGTTGGAGACCATCATCGGCAGCCCCAACTGATCGACAATGTCCGGGCTCAAGGCCAGACAAATCAAGCCGCGCCCATGGGTAGCCATGAAATTAATGGCCTCGGGCGTGACCAGTTCGGCGGCCATGCACAAATCGCCCTCGTTCTCCCGGTCTTCATCATCCACCAAGATCACCATCTTCCCGGCCTTGATATCCTCTACCACTTCTTCAATCGAACTGACTGCCATATGATGCCTCTTTTCGGGACCTAATACCCATCGATTATGTCCCATGCGTTCTCTCCCGGCCCCCAAAGGCCGGAAACAATCGTGAACCGATTCTCAAAGAAATCCGTGTTCGGCGAGAAAGGCCGGGTTGATTCGCCCGGTCACCGCGCCGCCAGCGTTCTTTTCCATCAGCAATTTTTCCACATACTTGCCTATCATGTCCACCTCGATATTGACATGATCGCCTTCCTTGAGCATACCCAAGGTGGTAACCGCCAGAGTGTGGGGAATGATGGATACGGAAAACCCCTCGCGGTCGCAGCTGTTCACTGTCAGACTGACACCGTTGATGGTGATCGACCCTTTCTCGATAACATATTTGCCCAAGGCGGGGTCCAGGGAAAAAGCAAACAGGGTGAACTCACCGACACGCCGGCGGTCCTTGACCTGTGCCTGGGCATCGACATGCCCGCTGACCAAGTGCCCCCCTAGTCGGTCACTCAGGCGCAGGGCGCGTTCCAGGTTGACTCGGCTGCCGGTCTGCAAGCGGCCCAGTCCAGTCCGCGCCAAACTTTCCGGGGAGACATCGACATAGAACCGATTACCCTTGATATTGCGCGCGGTCAGACAAGCGCCATTGACGGCGATCGATTCGCCCTCCTCGGGATCTGTCAGGGCAAAATCCGCCTCCAGCCCAAAGATCATGCCGCCGCCGGATGGACGCTTCTCAAACAGCGTGCCCAGCCCCTGGATGATCCCGGTGAACATTTATTTTCCCTGCTCCAGGGCTTCGGCCCGTCGTTGGAACTCCTCGGCCAAGCGGGCGTGCTTGAACCGGGCATGGATGCTGGAAACCGACCGGTAGGCGTCGGCAGCTTTGGCCGTCTCGCCCTGAGCAGCGTAGGTTTCGGCAATGATGATTAACGCCTCGACTGCGCCCTTGGGATTGTTGGTCAGGCGGTAATGCTCGAGCATATCGTACAGCAATTCCAGCGCCTTGTCGTGATCCCCCAGTTTGCGGTAAGCAGCGGCCATCTTCTTATTGAGGGCCAGCAGGGAAAAACTGTCATCCTCTTTTTCGCAGATGGCGTAGGCGCGCTGGTAGTTGGCAATCGCCATGGCGTATTCGTCCCGAGCCAGGCAGGCATCACCCAGCCGGTCGGCGGCGTTGGCCACGCCCGCCTGATCCCCACGCTCCTCAAAGCCCCGCAGGGCATTGTGAAAGGCGATGGCCGCCTGGGCATGCTTGCCCTCGCGGAGCAGTTTACGGCCTTCAAGGTAATCCTGTTTGACGGGATCGTTGCTCTGCTCAGTGTTATTCTCCTGGGACATCGGCCCGAGGGAACACAAAGGTTGGATTGTTTCACTCGCCATTGACATGGTCCTTATGCAAGCTGCGGGTCGCCTCGGCGGAGAGTTCGGCCACGGTCGTGGCCACCGGCGTACCCTGTTCATAGATGGTGATGGGGGTGGTGTCAAACTGGAGGCCATGGATTTGCAACGCCGCCTCCTTGGCTTGGATTCGCCCCAAAATTCGCAGAGTCAGCCCGCGCAGCAACGGATTGCTGTGGTTGAGCACCGGAAAGAGCGAATAAAAGGGAATCTTGCGGATCAGGTCAGGCTTGCTGCCCGCGATCTCGCCCAAACCCCAGAGCACGGCCTCGCGGGTGCCTGGATCGCCCATGAAATTGAACAAGTGACGGGTGAAGGCACCGTAAATGTCCGGCCGGGCGGCGATGATCGCGCCGATGGTTTCCACCATGCCCCAGGAACTGGCCGCCGAATCGGAACAGGCTTCAAACAGCCGATGGAGCAGGTCGGCCACCGGTCCGGGTTCCCGGGTGGCCACCCGGCCGCACACCTGGCCGAGCACCCAGGCGATTCGGTAACGCATCCCCTGATCGGGCTCGTACAGGAGTCGTTGCAGGAAACGGAGAACCTTGCGGTCATCAAAGTAGAGATCGACCAAGCCGTCGACATCCGCCCGCAGCGCAAGTTCCTTGACCACCTGTTTGTCCGCCCGCTTCTTCTTCCGCTTGGGATCGCGCGCCGGTTCGACGGCCGACTCAGGCTGACGCTCTCCGGTCTGTCCGTTCTCCTGGCCAACCAGTTTGTGCTCGTAACGCTTGACCAGTTCTGCCATCTCCCGATGAAGGCGAACGAAATACAAAATTCCGCGCACCGCCCGGCCATCGAGATTTCGCTTGGGCACGATCTGATGGGTGACTTCATCGTAGTTTTCCAACAGACCGGTCAGGTAGTCGTCTTCGGGGATCAATTCCCAGGCCAAGTCCCACTGGTCGTTGCAGGCGCTGACCAGACATTCGACCATGGCCGCGCCGATGTTATGGCCGGTGGGATCGCTGACATAGACCGCCCCACATTCGCAGGCGCCCAGTGGAAACTCCCGCATCTTGCGTTGCAGGCTAACCGTTGGCCGGCCGACATCCATACCACAAAAAGGGCACCAGGGCTTGAGAAGTGCTTCCGCCTTGCTGCTCATGAGGATTACGCCAGCTTTGTCTTGAGGGCCTCGACAAACCGAGGATCAACACTGTAGCCCAGTTCCTTGGCCTTTTCCATGTTGCGCTGGGACTCTGCAAAATCGCCCTTGAAATAGAGGGCCACCGCCAGATTGTTGCGCGCCATGGCCGAATCGGGCTCCAAGGTCACGGCCTGGCGGGCCGCGTCCACCGCCTTGTCGTCCTGTTCGAGCATGGTATAGGCGGAGGTTAGATTGATCCAGGCGGTGATCAGTTTGGGGTCGATCTGCACCGCCTTGGAATAGCATGCGACCGCTTTGTCGACCTCGCCACGGTGCTGACGGATGAGGCCAATGTTGACGTGGGCTTCGGCCATGTCGGGGGAGATGGCCAGGGCCTGCTGATTCAGCTCCAGGGCGCGATCGGTGTCGCCGCGATCAAAAAAGATGGCGCCAAGGTTGATCATCGACTCCATGGACTGGTTGTCGAGTTCGATGGCCTTCTCCAGTTGAGCAATGGCCTCGTCGATCCGGCCGGCCTGGCGATAGATCAAACCGAGGTGATGCCGGGCCATGACATTGTTCGGTTTTTCCTCCACTATCTTTTCCAGCTCGCCGATCACAGCCGAAAGATCGGCCGGTTTCTGTGCTTCCGTCATAAAAAAAACCTTCTCTATGCTTAAGTGAAAAGTCCCGGCCGGCCTGCTCCGGCACTCCATGGGAAAAGTTTCTATAGTATAGCCACGAACCCGCAGGGCGCAAGTTGCCCCACCGGCAATTTGCCCTCTGCCGCTGCGAATGGTTCAGACGGTGCTAGGCCGCTGATAGGCGATCAGCTTCTTTTGCCGCTCCTTGGCCAGCACCTTCTGCGCCACCTCGATGTCGCGGTGAATCTGCCGGGCGAGGGCGTCTGGACCACTGAAGGCGATCTCGCCACGCAGATGGCGGAGCAGGTTGATTTTCAACGGCCGGCCATAGATATCGGCGTTGAAATCGAAAATGTGGGTTTCGGCCACCAAGCCGGTATCGCCAAAGGTCGGATTGTAGCCGATGTTAGACACCCCGCCGTACTGGCGGCCATCATAGATCACCTGGGTGACGTACACGCCCCGTTTGGGGCACAGGTCCTCCTCGGACAGGTTGAGATTGGCAGTGGGAAAACCGAGCAATTTTCCACCGCGCTGCCGGCCCCACTGGACATCGCCACGGATCTGATACCAGCGGCCCAGCAGCCGGCGCACATCGCGCATCTTCCCTGCAGCCACCAGTTCCCGGATCCGGCTGCTGGACACCAACATGCCTTGTTCGTAATGGGCGGGCATCACCATCACTGAAAAACCCTTTTCCTGGCCCTGCCGTTGAAGAAAAGCGGTATCGCCCTGCCGTCCCTTACCCATGGCATAATCGTAGCCCACCACCAAATCCCGCATACCCACACGGCCGAGCAGCACCTGGTCGACAAACTCCACCGCCGTGGTCACTGCCACCTCGCGATTGAACGGAATGATTACCAGCACATCGATCCCGGCCCGCTCAATCAGCTCGATCTTCTGCGGAGTTGTCGAGATCAGGCGGATACCCTGCGGACTCAGCACCTTCAGCGGATGCGGATCAAAGGTGATAGCCACGCTGGTCCCCTTGTCCTGGCGAGCTCGGGCCACCACCTGGTCAAACAGCTTCTGATGGCCCAGATGGACGCCGTCGAAGTTGCCGATAGTGACATGGGCCCGGGTAAAGGGCTGTAGGATATCGTTAAGGTCGGTGTATATTTCCATGGAAGCCGCTGCCAAAAACCGGCAGATTGAGTGCACAGCAAAAAAATGAATTCCCGGTAGCCAAGGAGATCCTCGCGACCATGAAAACGGGATATGTACTCCAAATCAGAAAAACAAGCAAACAGTTCATCGCCACGGCGCTCCGAGGCCGACAGTTCCCCCCTGTCCACTCCCCCACCTCCCCTGCTCCTTTTGCTGGCCACACCAGCAAAACCGCCTGCGGACGCATTATTCCCGCTTCGCCCCAAAAGAAATACTTGACAGACTCGGCCCAATCGAACATAATAGCCGCCGCAGTGCCGAAGTGGCGGAATTGGTAGACGCGCTAGGTTCAGGGTCTAGTTGGGGTTCCCCAGTGGAAGTTCGAGTCTTCTCTTCGGCACCATCAAAAGAAATCACCCGCAGCCTTCACAGGTTGCGGGTTTTCTTTTTTCTGCTCCACGCACCGCCCACGGCGGCCCTCTTATTGTTCCCAGTCGCTGAAGGCCGACGGGTTGGAAACGGTCAATGAAACGCCCTCGGCACTGATGGTGCTCCCGCCCCTGAGGCTCAAACTCACACCGTCGCATTCGCCGCTAAAACGCAGGACGCCATTTGGCCCGCCGGAGAATGTCCCGCCGCACGAGCTTTCCGAAGTGGCGCCGTTCAAGGAAGATACCGACGAAGTTTTCATGCTGGCCTCCCCGTACCCGGGCACCTGGTTGCCCACATTCCAGAAGGAAACCGTTATAGTGGTGGTGACGATATTCGCAAAGCCTCCGGAACTGTGATCCTCATCAAAGGACCCGGATGCCGTCACCCGTACGGGCTGGATTTCCACCTCCGCTTTTTCCTCCTGCGAGGTTTCGGCCTCCACCTGCTCTTCCTCCTCAAGAATCTCCTCAGCGGCGGCCTTGTCCTCGCCCACAAGGGCATTCCGCAAGCCTTTCCAGGCCTCGGGGTAATTGTTTTTCAACGCCTCATGCCGCTCTTCCGGGGTCATTTCCTCATAACTCTTTCGCTTGACCGGCGGCGCTTTCGGCTCCTGCTTGCTGGCCTTGATTTTCTCTTCCAGACGCGTCCTTGCCTCTTGCGCCTCCTTGGCCTCCTTGGCCTCCTTGGCTTTGCGCGCCGCTCGCTCCTTTTCCGCCTGTTCTTTCTCCGCGGCCTGTTGCTCGGCTTCCCCCTGCTGCAGCGAGGCTTTTTCCGCCGCTTCCTTGAGTTTTTTATCCTCCGCCGCTTTTTGGGCGACCTGTTTTTTCCAGCCATTGATATGACTGGCGACCTCGCGATCGAATTTGGCAAGATCGGGAACATGGGAGTAATCGATCTGGTCGAACATGGTGATGAAGGGGCTGGTGATCGCATCCCCCACCTTGGTGGCTCCGGCTAGATTCTTATAAATATCCGACTCGATGATAAAACCGGTTATAATGCGATCTCGGTAGCGAGACGCTGCCTCGATGTCCTTGGGCACCTGGGGCCATTTTCTGGGATCCTCGGGAAGCTTCAGCGCATCCCGCACCGCCACCCGGTCCGCCATCGCCTTCAGTTTGTATTCGTACTGCTTGCCGTAGATCTTGCCGTACTTTTCGGCGATCACATAGCCGAAGTCATGGCGCATCGCCACCGCGTCCAGCGAATCCACCGGCGCGGCAAGACCCGCTCGATGAGGATCTTCCCCACCGCCCCAATACCCGGGCCCATACCAATTGCCGTACCGGGTGATCGGCTCGTTCTTGATCACCCCGGCGCAAAGCGAAGCCCAGCCGCGCTCGGTGCCGTCGGTTTTCACTCCCATCATCTTCAACGCCTGCTCACACCGATCCCTGACGGAGAGCTCCGCCAAGGCCTCGGTTGCCATCAGCAGGGAGCATGTTGCCGCGGCGGCCAGCATTGCTTGGGCGCACCCCTGTATTCTCCTGTTCACCGTTCTCCTCGTGCCGTGAAAAATTGACCCTTCCCATCCCTCCGGCCAAGCGCGGCAAGCGGCTCGCGGCCGCCAACAGGCGGAGGGGATGAACGCTTGCAACGATTATACGGATCAATCGATTGGCAACGCCAAGAAAAAAGCAGCATTCAAGCAGGCCTTTGAACGATGGGAGTCATTTTTCTGATTGTCCAGCTCGTGCCGCAGCCATGTCCACGGACAGACGATGCACGGGAGGAGGCTTGTCGATGGATCGACCGAAGTCGGCAACAGACGCATTTATACGTTGCAACACATTAAAAAATCGCTCAAAAATCAAAAGCAATCCCCACCATTCTCTCGCCTTGGAGGTAGGTTCCATGAACAGTTCCCCGCCCCGTGGAGATACCAAACGCAGCGCATGGTCGTCCGACGTGAGTGTCCATGAACTGGCGAGCACACTTGAAACCCTACTGGATGGTTGCTTTGCCTGTGATGCCGATTGGCGGATTGTCTATGTCAATGACACTGCCGAGAGAATGTTTGCCATCAGCCGGGATGAGGTGATGGGCACGAGCTATTGGCAGGCCTTTCCCGCGACCTTGGGAACGCAACTGGAGCGGGAGTATCGGTGCGTCGCCTCCGGAGAGCGCCGGGATTTCGAATATTTTGACCTGGATCGGAACCGGTGGTCGCGTCACCGCTGCGTTCCCCGCCAAAACGGCGGCATTTTCGTCGGCCTCCAGGATATCACCGAACAGAAGCGGGTCGAGGACGCCTTGGAGAAAACGCGATTCATCTTGACCGAAACGCAGAAAATTGCCCACGTGGGCTCGTTTGAATACATCGCCGACACGCGGCAAACCGTCTGGTCCGAGGAAGAGTACCGTATTTACGGCCTCGACCCTGCGCCCCCCCGCCCACCCATGAGGACATGCTCCAACGGCATATCCATCCCGACGATGCGGCTCGGGTCCATTACACCTTTGCCACGGCATTGCACCATTGTGCCGTGTACGAACTCGAACACAGGATCGTGCGTCCCGATGGGCAGGTACGGTGGGTGCACAACAGGGCGTATCCCTATTGCAATGGAAAGGAAAAACCGGTGCGCTACATCGGCGCCACCCTGGACATCACCGAGCGAAAACAGGCCCAACAAGCCCTGCAAGCCAGCGACGAACGGTTCAATCTTGCCGTTCAGGCAGCACAGGAAGGCGTGTGGGACTGGAACCTGGAAACAGACGAGGTCTGGTATTCGCCTCGCTACAAGGAGATGCTCGGGTATGCCGAGGAGGAGATCGAGCATCACCTTAGCAGTTGGTTGCGGCTGCTGCATCCCGACGACCGGGAACCGTGTCTCCAGCATGTTGATGCGGTCAAACAGGGCGAGCGGGAATACGAAATGGAGTTCCGCCTCAGACACAAGGACGGCCGCTACCTTGCCATCCTGTCACGCGGCTTGCCGCTCAAGCGCGCGTCGGATGGCAAGGTGGTCCGGATCGTGGGAACCCATCTTGACCTTACCGCGCGTAAACGCGCCGATGCAGCACTGCGTCTGAGCGAAGAACGGCTGCGTCTGGCGCTCGATGCCGCCCGGATGGGCGCCTTTCATTGGAATATCACCACGGGGGAAGTTGTCTGGACCGGTTCGTATCGCCAAGTTGCAGGGATTTCATCCGATATGCCGGCAAATTATGCTAATTGGCTGAACTCACTGTTCCCCGAGGACCGCGAGAGCGCCGACCAGCAAGTGCGCGAGGCCATGGAGAAGCGGAAGGATCTCGATCTCGAGTACCGCATCCTCTGGCCGGACGGCTCCCTGCGGTGGATTTCGGCGCGGGGGCGATTCAGTCATGACCGGCACGGCGCTCCACTGCGTTTGGAAGGCGTCATCACCGACCTCACTGAACGCAAACAGATGGAAGAGCGTCTGCACAAGAGCGAGCAACGCTTTCGGGCATTGACCTTGGCCAGCTCGGACGTCGTGTACTGTATGAGTCCCGATTGGCGGGAAATGAAGTTGCTGTACGGCAAAGATTTCATTGCCGATACGGACTCTCCCAGTCGGCATTGGCTTGAACGGTATATCCGTCCGCAAGACCAGGACCATGTCCTTGCCGTCATCGATCAGGCGATCCGCACCAAAAGCACTTTTACCCTGGAACATCAGGTCTTGCAGACAGATGGAAGTCCGGGATGGACCTCTTCAAGAGCCATTCCCCTGCTCGACGAACAGGGAAATATTGTTGAGTGGTTTGGCGCCGCCAGCAATATCACCGTTCGCAAGCAAGCGGAGCTAGCCGCAAAACTGCTCGCCAACAACCTGCAGCAACAAGTGGCGGAGGGGACCATCGAACTGGAACAGGCGGTGAAAGCGCTGCAGGCCAGCGAACACCGCTACCGATCCGTGGTGGAAGATCAGACGGAGATGATCGCCCGCTTCAAGCCCGATGACCATGCCTATACCTTTGTCAATGAAGTGTTTTGCCGATTTTTTGGCCAAACAGAACAGGAGTTGATCGGCAGGGCTTGGTATCCCGAGGCGGTCGCCGAAGACATTCCCATGATCCATGCCGCACTCCAGGAGCTTTCCCCGGCCAACCCCGTGGTCACCATCGAAAGCCGCGTTTATGATGCGGCGGGAACTGTTCGCTGGGTACAGGTCATCAATCGCGGCATCTTTGATGCGGCAGGACAACTGGTCGAGATTCAGGGAGTGGGGCGGGATATTACCGAACGCAAACAGCTGGAGGAGCAACTCCGGAAAAGCGAGGAGAAATTTCGCTCGTTGGTGGAAACCACCAGCGAATGCATCTGGGAAACGGATGCTCAAGGACGTTTCACGTACTTGAGCCCGCGATTTGCGGACATGACTGGTTACGCTCCCGAAGAATACATCGGCGAGAAGTGCATTGCCCTGCTTCCCGCGCATGAACGAGAAGGCATCGGGCGGCAGGTACTGACCACTATCGCCAACCAGCAGCCATTCAGATCGCTTCAACATGCGGTTCATCATCGGCACGGACAGCAGCTGACGGTGAATGTCAGCGCGGTCCCTGTCTTCAATGGCAATGGCGAGTGTCTTGGCTTTCGTGGCGTGACCCGTGATGTCAGTGAACAGAAACTGTTGACCGATGCACTCGTCGCCAGCGAAGAACGGTTTCGTTGCCTGTTCGAAAAACACAGCGCCATCATGCTCCTGGTCGATGGCTCGACCGGCTGCATCCAGGATGTCAATGTTGCCGCCAGCCGCTTCTACGGCTACTCCAGGGAAAACATGCAGGGGATGAGCCTGCTGCAGATCGTCTGCATGACCCCCGATGCGCTCGCCGACACTCTATACAAGGTGAACAAGGAGCACCTGCGACAATTAGTCCTTCAGCATCGTTTGGCCGACGGAACACTCCGCACGGTGGAAGTCAACGCGACACCGATTCCATACGATGACAAAACGGTCAATTTCGCCATCATTCATGACATTACCCGGCGCATGGAGATCGAGAAGGAGCGGGAACAGTATTTCAGACTGTTCGCCACCTCCTCCGACCTGATGTGCATTGCCGACCTGAAGCAGGGTTGTTTCAAGAAAATCAACCCGGCCGGCATCGAGCTGCTTGGGTACTCGGAATCCGAACTGCTCGAACGACCCTACATGGACTTTGTCCACGCCGAAGACCGGCAGCGGACACTGGATGCGGCTGCCCGGCAGATGCGGGAAGGCGTGATCCTCGATTTCGAAAACCGCTACCTGCGAAAGAACGGAACGATCTGTTGGCTCTCGTGGCGTGGTTATGTCGACAAGGAGGAAAAACTCACCTATGCAACCGCCAGAGACATGACCGCATACAAACGGCTGGTCGAAACCCTGGCTGCCAGAGAAGAGCATTTCCGCAAACTGTTTGAACAGCATAGCTCGATCATGGTTCTGGTCGATCCTGCAAACGGTGCCATTTTAGACGCGAACGAGGCCGCCGCCCAATTCTACGGCTACTCCCGGGAAGAACTGCGGTCCATGAACATCAACCAGGTCAACATGCTCCCGCAAGAACAGATCGATGAGCTGATGCAGCAGTTGCGGGCACAGACGATCAAGCAAATGATCGTCCCTCACCGTTTGGCCAGTGGAGGGATCCGGACCGTTGAAGTCCATGCAACGCCCATCGTCTATCAGGATCAACAACTCAATTTTTCCATCGTCCATGACATCACCGAACGTCTCCTCGGCGAAAAACGGCTGCAGAAAGCGGAGGCCTATGCCCGAAAGCTGATCGTGGTCAACCTCGATCCCCTGGTGACCATCGACGCCGGAGGCAGGATCAGGGATGTGAATGCGGCGAGCAGCCAGGCAACCGGCTATTCCCGGGAGGAAATGATCGGCACGGATTTCAGCGCCTACTTCACCGAACCCGACAAGGCACAGGCCAGCTATCGGCAGGCATTTCAAACGGGCATGGTGCGGGACTTCCCCCTGGAAATCCGACACCGCGACGGCCATGTGACTCCGGTTCTCTACAATGCCACGGTGCTGACGGACGAGGAGCATAAGGTCACCGGGGTCTTTGCGGCGGCTCGCGACATCTCTCGATTGAAACAAGCCGAAGAGCAGCTCAGGGTACTGAACGCTGAGCTGGAGCGAAAGGTCGAAGAGCGCACCCATGAACTGCAGGAATCGCAAAAGCAGGTGCTGCATGCGGAAAAGCTCTCCGCCATCGGCATGCTTTCCGCTTCCATTGCCCATGAATTCAACAACCCGCTCCAGGGCATCATGACGGTCCTCAAAGGGTTGAAAAAATGGGTAACGCTTGAGGATGAGGAGAGAGAATTGGTGGATGCCGCCATCGGTGAAAGCGAACGCATGAAACATTTGATCCGCAGCCTACAGGAATTCAATCGTCCTTCTTCGGGACGAAAAACGCTAATGAACATCCATCAGGCCCTCGACTCTCTCCTTCTGCTGCAAACAAATGTATTCACTAAAAAACAGATCCGGGTCGAACGTGACTACGCGGACGACCTGCCGGCAATCGAGGCTGTCCCCGACCAAATCAAGCAAGTCTTCCTCAACCTGTTAACCAATGCCTGCGATGCCTGCGGTCGCCGCAACGGGGTCGTTGCGATCAGAACCTGGCGGGAGGGGGACAAGGTGGCGGTGGCGGTCAAGGATAGCGGCGGAGGGATTGCGCCCGAAAACCTGGATCGAATTTTTCAACCGTTCTTCTCCACCAAGGAGGCGGTCAAGGGGACAGGGCTGGGGTTATCGGTGAGTCATGGCATCGTGCACGCGCACGGAGGCGAAATTCGCGTCGAGAGTCGTCTGGGAAAAGGGGCAACGTTCACCGTCGTGCTTCCAATTCACGGGGCAAAGCGAACGTCTCACCACAATGAAACCAAAACCGACGAGCGCCCGGCCGGATAACACCATGGCCGAACAGGAGACGCGACCGGTTCAGGAAGACCGGTTTTGCAGAAAAAATCAGCTGCGCACACCCCTCCTTGGGATCTCCCCCACACAGACCCGTCGCATCCTCCCCGTTTGCGGTTTCGTCAAAGTTGCTTGCCTCCCTGCATCGTAGGATGCGTGTCTGCGCTGTGCACACAAGACAACAAAAAACCCGCTTCCTAAGGCAGGAAGCGGGATTGATGGACAACGGCGGATGTCGCCGGACTGTGTAATGGTGGAGCGAACCGCCTCAGCACAGCCCCATGCCTCGAAGTCGCCACGGCCAGCCGCCCCAAGCCCAAAGAGCATCGCCAACACCACTATCGAGGATTAGACAGAAGACCACCGACAAGCCGGCGGATTCTTCCCTTTGCCTCCAAACGGCCACGATCTGGCCAGGCACAGCGAGAGCAACGACCGCCATCAAAGAAGAGAATTGCTAAACACCGGAGAGCCCACCGGGCACCGCCAGCCAACAGAACAACGTCGACAGCCCCACCAAGCCCACACCACCGGACCGGATCACCACGCCAATGAAAGCAACCTGACAATAGCAATGGCTTTACAAACGATACCACTATTGATACTATTGAGACATGGATAGAATAGACCAACTTGTTCAAAGTATTCGGAACAACCACACCAACGTCAAATTCTCGGATTTGTGCAAGGTGTGTGAGTATTATTTCGGAGAAGCCCGGCAAATGGGGACAAGTCACCGGATATACAAAACGCCTTGGATCGGGGACCCCCGCGTGAACATTCAAGACAGTAAGGGCATGGCCAAAGTCTACCAAGTGCGGCAAGTGTTGAAAGCCATCGACAAGTTGAACAAGCAGGAGAAATAACATGCTAGAACACGATCACTACACATACCGGGTAACGTGGTCTGAAGAAGATCAAGAACATGTGGGGCTGTGCGCTGAGTTTCCAAGCCTGAGCTGGCTTGACTCAACCCCAGAAGGGGCTTTGAAAGGGATTCGACAGGTAGTTGCCGACGTTGCAGCGGATATGGCCCAAAATGGCGAGAAGATCCCCGCACCGCTGGCCACAAAAAAATTCAGCGGCAAGTTCCAGGTTCGGGTAACTGCCGACACGCACCGGGCACTTGCGATCAAAGCGGCGGAAAGAAATGTGAGCCTGAACCGCTTGGTAAGCGAAAGCCTAGCAGCGGCTTGTTAAGGTACAGCACGGAGAAAAACGTCAACACCACCGAGGGCCACACCGCGGGGGGCCGGAGCACCACCAGCAACGGCCCGCCTGATCACTCTCTTTGCAGGTAATCGGCCACGACCTGGCCAGGCACAATGGCAGCCGGCAAAAAAGATCACCGCCAGGGCATCGAACGGGCACCGGGGACGTACCCGGCAGCGGATTACCACCCACGCCATGCAACCACCGACGGACACCGACAGCCAACATAACAACGTCGACACCGCCACCAAGCCCACACCACCGGGGACCGGATCACCGACCCACCGGCCTACCTGATCACTCCTCTTTATAGGTAATCGGTCACGATCTGGCCAGGCACAGCGGTAGCACACCGAGCCGTCAAAGAAGATCAACACCAAGGGACCGCGACCACCTGGCCACGATCACCACCAAAGCATCGAACGGGCACCAGGAACGCATCGGAAGCGGATCACTGGCACCACTGCCCACCTGATCACTCTCCTTGCAGAAATCGGCCCCGACTTTTCCAGGAGCAGCGAACGCAACGACACCCGGCAAAGAAGAGCAACACAAGAGGGACGCCAGTCACCTGGCCATTATCACCACCAGAGCATCGAACGGGTATCGTAACACTATTTCTTCCCGTAACAACATCATGCCCAGTCGTTTCGGCATTTCTCGTAATCGTTACGGAATCAATCCGTTACGTTACGGAATGTTACGGAATGCGTTACGGCTCAACTTGATGTTTTTTCATGATTGTTACGCTGTTACGGATAAAACACGATATTCCATGGGTATATACCGGGAAAAGGCCTCCTCGAATTGTTTTCTTTCATACCCCTTGGCCAATCCCGTATGCCGAAACCGCAGTGTGGTGCTGGTGATGCCATACCCTTTCAGCTTGTTGGCCAGCTGCCGTGGAGAGATTGGATTTCCCCGGTTGTAGGTCGCCCAGGCCTTCTCATCGTTATCACACAAGGCTCTAATCAGATCGGCGGTGCTGATTCTGTCCCTCTCATTCATTTCGAAGATTTCCTTGATATCGGCCAATAGCTCGATGCCGATAGTTTCAACCGGGTTTCCGCCGCCGGACAGTTTAACGGCCGCCCTGGTGCCGATTTCCAACCACTGGCCACCGGCAACCATGGCAATTGCCAGCAGCGGTTCCCAATTGTCCTGGGCACGATCGTTCAGGCATGACGGCAAAGGTGGTCGCGTGCGCCGAACCTGCTCGCTGTAGTCGTTAGCGAATCGGGTTAGTTTCTCTTGCAGGGTGCTGAACAGATCAGGCCCGGCATACCTGAGCCGGTCCACCTCCTCGTGGGGTAACTTGCGGCGCAGCTCCAGAACCACCGACCGGTCCATGATGGTGTCGGCAGCATGGCCAATCCCGGCCAAGGCCTTTGCGCCCCAGGTGTTGAACTTGGCCGGGGTGAAGTTTTCGCCCACGGTGCGGACAGCAAGCAGCAATTTGGCCTCATCACGCTTTTGGCGTGCCTTTGTAAGGCTGGTTTGGGGGTAGGCGCCTAGGACAAGTAGTTTCTCGCTACCCCCAAAACGGTATTTCAGGTGCCAAAGTTTGCCACCGGCAAGGCGTGATAAGCAGGAAAAGACCACCTCCATCGAACACTTTTTTGGCGGCGGCCTGGGGTTTGAGAGCTTTTATTGCTCCGGTGACTAAACAGTGAAATATTTGAAAGCCCATCCGGTTAATTTACTGTTTTTACGATGGTTATCGTATTGTTCACCAGAACGATTTAGTTGTTTAATCGCCGGAGTAATATCTTGATATCCGTCAACGGTACTATTTTTTTAGCCATTACGGTAATCTCCACGTTTTGGGGGTATCTCGCTTAGGGGTAAGCCAAAACACCCCCAAATCTACCCCCAAATTTCATGGATTTGAGCGTATCACCATGGACGTTGACGGACAACAAAAAACCCGCTTCCTAAGGAAGGAAGCGGGTTTGATGGACAACGGCGGATGTCGCCGGACTGTGTAATGGTGGAGCTAACCGGGATCGAACCGGTGACCTCTTGAATGCCATTCAAGCGCTCTCCCAGCTGAGCTATAGCCCCATGCATTTGTTGGAATGGCAATTACCATGCTTGCCATGTGGCTGTCAAGTTTTTCTCAATTCTTTTTCGTCTCCCCGCCATATCGATTGCCAAGCACCGGTTCTGTTGGTAATGTAAAGGGCTTTTTGATGATCCTTCTCTTTTTCACAGCTCAGCCGCCAGCATCCTTCCTGCCATTCGCTGTGTATCAAGCGCGCTGACAACATTATGACTTTACAGGTGATATCGGAATGTTTTCTCCGTTCAATTTTCTTTTTGGCTGGATGTCCAACGATTTGGCAATCGATCTCGGTACCGCGAATACCGTGCTGTATGTCAAGGGCAAAGGGATCGTTCTGCGTGAACCTTCAGTGGTCGCGGTCCGCAAGGACGCTCGCGGCAGCCGGGTACTGGCGGTGGGCAAGGAGGCCAAGGAGATGCTCGGCCGCACCCCAGGCAATATCGTCGCCATCCGGCCGATGAAGGACGGCGTCATCGCCGATTTCGAAGTGACCGAGGCCATGTTGCGCTACTTCATCAATAAAGTGCACAACCGCCGTACCCTGGTCCACCCCCGGATCATCATCTCCGTGCCGTCGGGCATCACCCAGGTGGAGAAGCGAGCGGTGCGCGATACGGCGGAATCGGCCGGCGCCCGGGAGGTCTACCTCATCGAGGAACCGATGGCAGCGGCCATCGGCGCCAACCTGCCAATCACCGAGCCGACCGCCAACATGATCGTCGATATCGGCGGCGGCACCACCGAAGTGGCGGTGATCTCCCTGGCCGGCATCGTCTACGCCAAATCGGTGCGTGTGGCCGGGGACAAGATGGATGATGCCATCCTGCAGTTCATCAAGCGCAAGCACAATCTGGCCATCGGCGAACGCACCGCCGAGGAGATCAAGACCACCATCGGTAACGTGCTGCCGGAGGAACCGTACGAAACCATGGACATCAAGGGCCGCGACCTGGTGTCCGGCATCCCCAAAACTCTGACCATTACCTCCAAGGAAATTCAATCCGCCATTGCCGAACAAGTTGATGTGATCGTTGACGCCGTGCGCGTGGCCTTGGAACAGACCCCTCCCGAACTGTCCGCCGACATCGTCGACTCGGGCATCGTGCTGACCGGCGGCGGCGCCCTGCTGAAAAATCTCGACACGCGGCTGAAACTCGAAACCGGCATGCCGATCATTGTCGCTGACGACCCACTGTCCTCGGTGGTGCTCGGTTCCGGCCAAGCCTTGGATAACTTGGAAATTCTTCGAGAAATAGCCATCGATTAATCCTGGCGCGCCCGAAGGTCTGTTTGTATTCTTCTGTCATCCGCCCGGTGCATTGTTGATTTCCGCCGTATCTTCATGAGAAAAAAAAGCTCCAGAAAACGAAGCGATCACTTTCGGCTTTTCCGTATCGTCCTGCTTGCCGGCTTTCTGTTGACCTCGGCGTTTATCTTTCTGGTCTCCACCCTGGGCAGCCAGAATTTTGGCTCGCTGCACAAGCTGATCCTTGAAGCGGCGGGACCGTTGCAGAAGTTTGTCGCCATCGGCAGTGCATCCGTGGAGAAATTTAAAAGCGAATACATCGATATTCTCCAGGACAGCCTGCGCCTGCGCGAGGAAAATAAACGCCTGGTGCAGCAGCTGCAGGAAAACGAACAGCTCCTCAACAAAAGCCGCGAGGCCATGGCCACCAACGCCAGTCTGCGCAAACTGCTGGAGTTCAAAAACACCCTGGGCGAGCAGAGCAGTGTGGCGGCGACGATCATCGGCAAAGATCCCTCCGCCATGTTCCGATCGGTGATCATCGATCAAGGTTCCAACAGCGGGATCATGAAGGGCGACCCGGTGGTCAACAACGACGGTGTCGTCGGCCAGGTGTTCACCATCACCCCCAATTACGCCAAGGTGCTGCTGGCCATCGCCCCGTCCAGCGCCATCGATGTCCTGCTGCAGGAAACCAGGGTGCGCGGTATCCTCAAAGGCAACGGCACCTTGACCTACCGCTTGGAGTACATCCTCAAAACCGCCGAGGTCAAGGAAGGGGATCATGTGGTCACCGCCGGATATGGCGGCGTGTTCCCCACCGGGTTGCAGGTGGGCGTGGTGTCCAAGATCATCAAAAAACCCCGCGGCATGTTTCATGAGATCGAGGTGACCCCCTCGGTCGATTACCAGAAACTCGAAAACCTGCTGATCCTTCATCAGCCGAACATGATCGAGATCAAGCAGATGGCGCAGCCTTGATCTTGGCTGGGCTGGCTCGCCAAACACCCTGTCTGGGGCTGGGTTCGGAAAAGATGCGGAAGTGACGGACAATGGTTGTTGCGAACTTTATTGTGGTCGGCATGCTGCTGGTTATCCTGCAGACAACTATTTTCATGCCCATGCCCGTTTGGCTGCTGGCGCCGGATCTGTACTATGTTCTGGTGGCCTATCTAGCCTATCGGCTCGATGTACTGCGCAGTCTGGTCATCCTTTTTCCCTTGGTCTGCGTCCTTGACGTGTTCTCCGGAACCGTACTCGGAACCTATGCCCTGATCTGCTTCAGCGGCTTTTTTCTCATCCGGACCATAGCCGGCAAGTTGCCCATCAGTGAGTCGCTGTATCAAATACCCCTAGTCGGCGGCAGCTATCTCGTCGTCTCCTGGCTGGTCTACCTGCTGCTTGAACTGCTTCAGCCTGGCCAGATGGTCGCCTGGTCCATGTGGCGGATGGCGGTTCGTGCCCTGCTGGTCGCCGCCCTGACCTTTCCGATGTTCTATGTGTTCGATCTGGTGCAAAAATACTCGCATCGCAATTATCTCCCCTGGAACAGGCTCCGGCTGCGCAACGATAACCGGCGCAGACGGAAGGCCTGAAGGGTAAACCGGGGTTAGGAGGAACATCCGCGATGAGTGTGGCCGATCTGTTAGGCAGCAATGGGAACAATATCCGGAAATCCAACCGGAAGAGAGCGGAGCCCCTGCTCGACGCCGAGCGCCGCAAGGACAACGGCGTGACCAAGCTGACCCAACGCGACGAGAGCGACCTGAACGGCTACAGAAAAAAAGCTCTTTATGCCGTTGTTATTTTGATATTTTTCTTTGCGGTGATCGTCACCCGTCTCTGGTTTCTCCAGGTTCAACAAGGCGACTACTACAGCACCCTGGCCGATTCCAATCGGGTGCGCTCGGTGGAAATCGCCGCGCCGCGCGGCAATATTTACGACAGCAAGGGGCGGGAAATCGTCACCAACCGGCCGTCGTTCAATGTTGTCTGGATGCGGGAAAACAACAAGATCGATGATGAGTGGCTCAAGAATCTGACCCGGATACTCAGGGAAGACCCATCCGTGCTCTTGGAAAAAATCCGCAAGATGTCCGGAACCCCGGGGCATCTGCCGGTGCGGCTCGCCGAGGATATCGACTGGGAAACCGTGGCCAGGATCGAGAACAACCGCATGTATCTGCCCGAGATCAAAATCGAGGTCGTGCCGCTGCGCATCTACCACTTCGGCAACTTGGCCTCGCATCTGATCGGTTACATGGGCGAGATCAGCAAGGCGGAACTGGACAAGGCGGACAAGACTCGCTACAAGGGCGGCGATCTCATTGGCAAGATGGGGTTGGAACGGTTGCGTGAGGTCGACCTACGCGGCGAAAAAGGGCATGACAACAAAGAAGTCAACGCCCTGGGATTTGAACAGCAGAACCTCAAAGGGGACGAGCCGCTGCCGGGCAATGACCTGCATCTGACCCTGGATGTGGAGCTACAAAAAATCGCCGAGGAGGAGATGGCGGCGAAGAATCGTGCCGGCGCGGTGGTGGCCATGGAAGCCAACACCGGCCGCCTGCTGGTGCTGGCCAGCGCGCCCGAACTGCACCTGGAGGAATTCGTCGGCGGCATCTCGCAGAAGGCCTGGCAGGAGATGCTCGACAATCCCCTGCATCCGCTGATCAACAAGGTCGTCCAGGGGCAGTATCCGCCAGGCTCGACCTACAAACCGGTCACCGCCTTTGCCGGACTGGCCGAAGGCATTGTCACCCCCGATACCACTGTTTTCTGCCCCGGTTTTTACCGCTTCGGCAACCGCGTCTATCGCTGCTGGAAAAAAGGTGGCCATGGCACCGTCAGTCTACGCCGGGCACTGGGGGAATCCTGCGACGTCTATTTTTACCAGGTTGGCCTGAAACTGGGTGTCGATCGACTGGGGCGCTACGCCAAGCTGTTCGGCCTGGGCGAAAAAACCGGGGTGGAAATGGAGCATGAAAAAGCAGGTATTGTTCCGACCTCGGAATGGAAAAAGAAACGCTATGGGGTCAAATGGCATGAAGGAGAAACCCTTTCCATCGCCATCGGCCAGGGGTATGACTTGACCACTCCGTTGCAGATCGCCCTGATGACCTCGGTGATCGCCAATGGCGGTACCCTGTACAAACCGACGATTGTCGAACAGGTCAGGGACCCGGACGGCAAGCTGGTCAGCTCCTTTCAGCCAGAGGTGCTTTCACGACTGTCGGGGCAGGGACGGAACCTCAAGCTGGTGCGCGAGGGCATGATCGAGGCGGTCAACGGTCGGCGGGGAACCGGACGGGAGGCGCAGATCGATGCCCATGGGATCATTGTCGGCGGCAAGACCGGTACCGCGCAGGTGGTGCGGCTTGCCCAGTACAAGCATCTGAAAGAAGAAAACATTCCCTATGAATACCGGGATCACGCCTGGTTTACCTGCTTTGCCCCGGCAGCCAACCCGGAAATCGTGGTTACCGTGCTGGTCGAGCACGGCCTGCACGGCGGTTCCGCCTCGGCGCCGATCGCCGCCAAAATTCTCAACAGGTATTTCGAGGATAAATTGAAGGGGTCGGCGGAAAACACGGCGGACACGGCAAGCGGCAATCGGGTTATCCTCTCCCAGGACATGATTGAAGAAACCGACCCGCCTCCCGATGAAGCCGAGGAAGAAGGCGGCCAACCGAATCAACCGACCAACTGACCGATATGTTTCAATTTGACAGACGTTTGCTGCACCACTTCGATTGGGTCATGCTCTTGATGCTGCTTCTCGTGGGGGGGATGGCGCTGACCAATCTGTACAGTTCCACCTATATCGCGGACAACGGCGCGTCCTCGGTTTTCTACAAACAGCTGCTCTTTTTCTCGGTGGGCCTGGTTCTCATTCTGGTGGTGCTGACCCAGGAATATCAGCGGATCGCCAAATTCGGCTATGCGCTCTATGCCATCATCCTGGCGCTGCTCATCTACACCCTGCTGTTTGTCAAGGCCATCGCCGGTTCCCAGCGCTGGATCGATCTCGGTTTTTTCAATCTCCAGCCGTCTGAGCCGGCCAAGTTGGCACTCATCCTGGTCCTGGCGTCCTGCTATGCCCACATGGACGTTCCCGGCGGCTACCGGTTGCGCGATCTGATCAAACCGGTGTTCCTTACCGCCCTGCCGTTTGTGCTGATCATGCTGCAACCCGATCTGGGGACCGCCCTGATCTGCGCCATTATTTTTGTCTCCATGACCCTGTTCGTCCGCCTGCGCTGGAGCACCCTCGGCATTCTCAGCGGCAGCGGACTGGCGTGCATCTTTATCGGCTGGAAATTTCTCCTGAAAGACTACCAACGAAAACGGATCGAAACCTTCCTCAATCCGGAAGGCGATCCCATGAACCATGGTTATCAGATCATGCAGTCGAAAATCGCGGTGGGTAGCGGTAAGGTATTCGGCAAGGGATTCATGGAAGGCACCCAGGGGCATCTCCATTTTCTCCCTGAGCGGCATACGGACTTCGCTTTCTCGGTCTGGGCGGAAGAATGGGGATTTGCCGGATCGCTGTTTTTTTTGAGCTGCTATTTTTTCATGCTCATCTGGGGCATCAACATCGCCATGTCGGCCAAGGACAAATTCGGCTCGATCCTGGCTTTTGGCTGCATCATGCTGATCTTTTGGCAGGCGGTGATCAACCTGTTCATGATCATGGGATTCCTGCCGGTGGTCGGCGTGCCGCTCCCCCTGTTCAGCTACGGCGGCTCTTCACTGCTGACCAATATGGTGGCAATCGGCATTCTCATGAACGTGCGCATGCGCAGCTTCCCGACCGCCAGCCAGCCCAACGTCTGACCAATCAAACGGCGAGATTGGCCAGAACCAGGGACCGCAGGGCCGCGATAAAACTGGGATCGTCGTTGAGCGCCCTGGTAGCGGCGAACCGGATGCCAAGCCCCTCGGCCATTTCCCGGTATTGGATGTCGATCTCGTAGAGTGTTTCCACGTGATCGGAAACAAAAGAAATCGGCACCACCAGCATGTTGATGCATCCCTGCTTCGCCAATTCCTCGATCACCTCAGGCAGTGCCGGACCAAGCCACTCCACCGGACCGCTGCGGCTCTGGTAGCACAGCCGCCCGGGAACTCCGGTCGCCTCTTCCACGGCCCGAATCGTTTGTTCCAGATGACGCACATAGGGATCGCCTTCGCGGATGAACTGCACCGGCAGGCTGTGGGCGCTGTAGACCACCTGCACGGGTTGGCCGGCAAAGCCCCCCACGCCCTCTTTGATCCGCGCGACCAAGGAGGCAACGTACTGTGGCTCAATGGGCCAGGAATCAATTTCCCGAACCGGAAGGCGTAGCCCCATGCGAGCGAGAGTCCGGCGCAGATCGGTCAATGACGAACCAGTGGTGGCGATCGAGTAATGAGGGTAGAGCGGCAGGGCGATGAGCCGGTCAACCTTGGCGGCAGCCATCTCCCGCAACGCCTCATCGGCAAAGGGGTGCCAATAGCGCATGCACGGCCGGACCACAAAGGAGCCGTCCCCTTGCAGGGCGCGCTCCAAGGCCGCCGCCTGCTCCTCGGTCCTCAGCCGGATGGGTGAACCACCGCCGATACGCTGGTAGTTGGCCATGCTTTTCGGAGCGCGTCGATGGGCAATGATCCGAGCGATGGTTTTCTGCAGAAAAGCGGGCCCCAGCCGAATGATCTGCCGATCGGAAAACAGATTGAACAGAAAGGGCCGCACATCCTCAAGCCGCTCGGGACCGCCGAGGTTCAACAGCAAAACACCTATTTTGTCTTGAGTATTCATACCGTTACTCTACCGGCCCCTCTACGGTCCCGTCAAGAAAATGTCGTTCTTTCTCTTGATTTCCGGCCTTGGCAATGTCTATAGTTGATTCATGGTCAATCGGTATCCTGCTCTTATCAGCCCCTTTGTGTGCGGTTCGCATACCTCCCAACCCGATAATACTCATGTGCGGGAGGTGCAGGGAACGAAGAAACCCGCGACCCTGAATCCTGGATGCCGAGGAATGACCTCATGGCAGCGGCATGGGGTCGCTGCCGCCGTTCTCAGTGGAGGATGTCTATGGAACTGAAAATCGAAGCTAAAAATCTTGATATCCGCAAGAGCTGGCAGGAAAAAATAGAGGAAGAACGCAATAAGCTCATTCGACATTATGCCAATTTCGTTCTCCACCTGCGCGTGACCATCGAAGCCACCCCAGGCTACAAAGAAGGGGGATACGAGGTCCGCCTGGTAGCCTCCGTGCCCAACGATACCGTGGCGGTCAAGCGATGGGGCGAAAGTGTTCGCAGCCTGCTGACCGAAGCCTTTGACGTTCTGGGCGCACAGTTGAAAGAAATCGTCAAGAAAAAGCAAAATCACAAGAGCGCTAAACTCCCGGGTGCCACGGTTGACAACAACGCCTTGGGGATCATCCGCAAACTGGTTCCGGATGAAGCGTACGGGTTCATCGTCACCGATGACAAGCTCGATGTGTTCTTTCATGCCAATGCCCTCAAGGATGTCACCATTAACGACCTCGCCGAGGGCGACGAAGTGCTGTTCGCCATGGAAGAAGGCGACAAGGGCTTGCAGGCCACCTGGGTGCGAGTAGGGCAAGCCTAGCAATCCATTCCGCATAGTTGCTTGCAGGCACGCAGCCGCAAGTATTCGTTCTCGAGCTACCCGCCTTACAGGCGGGTTTTTTTTCGATCATGTGTAGGTCGAGCAGAGGAAAAGGGGAAAAAATTCTTGGTCTCCGGACGGTTTGCCGTGTACATACACAGCACGGGTTGGCCGCGTGCGGATTGAACCGTTATTTTCCGAGCTGAGGGCCCGGCCTGAGGCGTCTTTTCCTGTCCCATTCCTCATCCCAGAGAGCTAATGACCACCCCTGAACTGTACCTGATCGATGGCAGCGCCTATATTTATCGCGCCTATCATGCCATCAAACCGCTCTCCAATTCGCATGGCCTGCCGACGCACGCTATTTTCGGCTTCACCGCCATCCTCCGCCGCCTGATCAAAGAACGCAATCCCCGCTATCTAGCGGTCGCCTTTGATACCAAGGGACCGGTCTTCCGCCACCGGCTCTACGGCCAATACAAAGCCAATCGACCGCCGATGCCCGAGGATCTGATCCCGCAGATCCCCTACATCCGCAAAATGGTCGCGGCCTATCGCATTCTCAACCTGGAACACGAGGATCAGGAGGCTGATGATCTGATCGCCTCGGTCGCAAAGAAGATGGCCGGACAGGGGTATCGGGTGGTGATCGTTTCCGGCGACAAGGATCTGCTCCAACTGGTATCGCCGGGCATCACCCTGTGGGATCCGATGAACGATCGAGTAATGGATGAAGCCGCGGTGGAGGAAAAGTACGGACTGCCTCCGTCCTTGCTGCTCGATTACTTCGCCCTGACCGGAGACAGTTCGGATAACATACCCGGCGTACCCGGCGTCGGCCCTAAATCGGCACAAAAACTGATTGCCGAGCATCGAAGCCTGGAAGGATTGTATGCGGTTGTTGCCAGCCTGAAACCTTCCAAAATCATCCAGCAAATCCGCGACAATCGAGACGCGGCCTTTCTGTCGCGGGAACTGGTGCGGCTCAACACCTCCGCCGAAACCCCTGGCGATCTTGAACAGTACCGCTTGCCCGAGCCCGACATCGAGGCACTGCGGGCCTTGCTGCTGGAACTGGAATTTCACTCCCTGCTCAAGGAAGAGACCAGACCGGCCCGCATCGATACTTCCCGTTTTCATTTGGTTCGGCACCAAGAACAGTTGGCGGCACTCGCTGAACGCCTTGCCGGGGCATCCCTGGTGGCTGTCGACACAGAAACCGACTCCCTGGATCCTCTCAAAGCCCGGCTTGTGGGGGTATCGCTTTGCACCGAGGACGGGGAGGCCTGGTACCTTCCCTGCGGCCATCGCGACGAGGCGGGTGAACTGGTTGCGGGCCAACTCCCCCTTGACCGGCTCATCGAATTTCTCCGCCCGGTGCTCGAACATCCCGGGACCACCAAAATCGGCCACAATCTGAAATTCGATCTGGCTGTCCTGTCCGCCCCCTGCAATGGCGGCATACAGCTGGCCTGTCCGCTCCACGACACCATGATCGGTGCCTGGCTGCTGGCTCCGGACCGGCGAACCTACAAACTCGACGATCTTTGCGGTGAGATTGACCTACGGATGACCAGTTACGAGGAAGTCACCCATGCCGATAAAAGCGAGGACGCCTTTTGTCGAGTTCCCTTGGAGGCCGCCAAGAACTATAGCTGCGAGGACGTATATGGGGCACTGCGGTTGTACCAGGAGCAGCTGCCGCAACTGGAACGGGCCGATCTGCTGGCGCTGCTTCGGGAGGTCGAAGGGCCGCTGGTCCCCGTGCTGGCCGCCATGGAGCGGGAAGGGATCCGGGTCGATGCGGATAAACTCGCCCGCCTCTCAGCCGAATTCGACCGCCGCCTGCGCACCGATGAACTGTCCATTTACCAGGCCGCCGGCATGTCCTTCAACATCAACTCCCCCAAGCAGTTGGGCGAAGTCCTGTTCGAGAAATTGCAACTCCCCAAGGGACGCAAAACCAAAACCGGCTGGTCCACCGACGTCAAGGTCCTGGAAAACCTCAGTTTCGACCATGAACTGCCGGCATTGATCCTTCAGTATCGCAATCTGGCCAAACTCAAATCGACCTATGTCGACAAACTGGCGAGCCTGCGCAATCCTCGCACCGGCCGGGTCCATACCTCGTTCAATCAGTGTGGCACCGCCACAGGACGCCTCAGTTCGAGCAGCCCCAATCTGCAGAATATTCCCATCCGCACCGAGGAGGGACGCCGCATCCGGTCGGCCTTTATCGCCGCCGACGGCTGCCTGTTGCTGGCCGCAGATTATTCGCAGATTGATCTGCGCGTGTTGGCCCATTACTCCCAGGATCGCGAATTGATCGCCGCCTTTCAAGGTGGTCAAGACATTCATCGGCGCACGGCGGCGGAGATCTTCAACGTCTCCCCCGAGCTGGTCACCGCCGAGATGCGGCGAGTGGCCAAAACCATCAATTTCGGCATTGTTTACGGCATGTCCAGCTTTGGTCTGTCCAGTCAGCTGCACGTCAGTCGCAAGGATGCCCAGCTCTTTATCGATCGTTATTTCGCCCATTTTTCCGGAATAAAGGATTTCATGGCGTCAACGATCCAACAAGCTAAAAAGGATGGCTTCGTCACCACCCTGCTCGGTCGCCGCCGCCCGCTCGCCGAGATCAACAGCGCCAATCGCGTGCAGCGCGAGTTCGCCGAACGGACCGCCATCAACACCCCTATTCAAGGCACGGCCGCCGACATTATTAAACTGGCCATGCTGCGGATACATCGTGAACTGCTGCGACGCGATTTCCGCGCCCGCATGTTGCTGCAAATTCATGATGAATTGGTCCTCGAGGTGCCGGAAACCGAGCTGGATCCCGTCTCTCGCCTGCTGAAGGACTCCATGGAATCGGCCATGCCCCTCCGGGTACCGCTGGTGGTGCAACTGCGCCACGGCACGAGCCTCGACAAGGACGAGTAACCTTTTTTTCTTTTCTTTTTCCGCAACGATGCAGTATAGACATCGCATGCGTGCAGGGCGGGACCAACGCCACCTTGGTTCACGAATACGGAAAAAGAACCTTGGTTTTTCGCTTTTTCGAAACATTCGGGCCGTCAAATGTACGACACCGGGCAGCCATCATTTCCCCCTCAGCTTTTTCGCTTACAATTCAACAAGTTCCTTGATAGGATCGTTTTTTGCATACCAAAAAACAACGACCCGCAAGGAGGTAGGACCATGAAGCCGCGCGAAGCAATCCGTATCCTGATGCTCAGCCCCATCTATTTTCGCCTCCGCCCGCCGCAGCGTTGGCAACTGGTGCGTGAATACTGTCAACAATTCAATGCCTGTACCCCGTGACCTCCGTGGCGGAGCACCGATGGAACAGGCGATGAAGGCGGACACTCCCGTCGCCAGAGAACGACGCCAGCACAAACGATACCGCATCAAGAACGACACCTTGGTGTTTTTCGGCATGGACACCGGCACCATTGTCGATGTCGGTCTCGGGGGACTCGCCGTCCATCTTGTCGCCTTTGAATACGATATACCCCTGCCGCGCCATCTCGATATTTTCCAGGCGCAATCCCGTTTTTACCTGCCCAACGTCCCCGTTTCCCTGGTCAATGAAGTACAGACCCTGCCCAATTCCATGTTCAGCACCCTGCGGGTCAAACGACTGTGCATGCAGTTCGGACCTCTGTCCAACAAACAACAAAGCCAACTCAACGACTTCATCAGCCGCAATACCGTCGCCGAAAGCTAAACATCGTGTTCTTTTGGACCGGAACATGCTATCGTCGGCGAGGTCCGTTCCCTTTTCTATCCTGCCGTGGAGAATCCGATGAAGCATCTCGTTTTTTCTGTTGCCACCCTGTTGCTCTGCGCCAGTCAAGGGCTGGCCCTGGCCGCGCCTGAAATCACGGTATCCGCCCAAGACCAGCAGGCCGTCAGCGTGACCATCTACAATAAAAATCTTGCCTTGGTGAAGGACCGTCGACACGTGGTGATCCCCCAGGGGGTCCACACCCTCGCCTTCCGCGAGGTCAGCGCACGGATCAAACCGGAAACCGTCTTGCTCCACAGCGGCGACCTCCGCATTCTTGAGCAGAATTTCGAGTACGATCTTTTGACGCCCCACTCCCTGCTACATAAATATGTGGGACGCGAAGTCTCCTTGGTCAAGCGACACCCCGCCACCGGCGAAGACCAGATGGTGCCGGCCAAGGTGTTGAGTGCCGGGGATGGCGTGGTGCTGCAGGTTGGTGATCGCATCGAAACAGAGGCTGTCGGCAGGTTGGTCTATCCGGATGTTCCCGCCAACTTGCGCGATCGTCCGACCTTGACCATGCTGGTGGACAGCACCACACCAGGGGAGAGGGAGGCGGAGCTCTCCTATCTCACTGGCGGTCTTTCCTGGCAGGCGGACTATGTGGCCGAATTGAATGCGGCGGACAGCCAACTCAATCTCTCCGGCTGGGTCACCTTGACCAACGAAAGCGGGGCACGCTATCCCCGCGCTCGGTTGCAGCTCGTGGCTGGCAACGTCAACGTGGTCCAGCGAGACATCGAAGCCCGGGCCATGACCAAGGACGCCCTACCCATGGCCATGGCGCCCGCCCCCCAAGCCATGACGGAAGAGGCGCTCTTTGACTATCATCTCTACTCGCTTGATCGCCCGACCGATATTGGCGAAAAACAGAAAAAACAGGTGGCCCTCTTGCAGGCAGACGGGGTTGCGTGCCGCAAGGAATACCTGCTCGCGGGACATGACTATTACTACACGGCACAGGCAGGAGAAATTGGCCGCAAAATGAAGGTGGGTGTGTTTATCGAACTCATCAACGACACGGCATCCGGACTGGGCATGCCCATTCCCGGAGGAATTGTCCGCGTGTACAAAAAAGACGGCAGCGGCTTTCTCCAGTTTGTCGGTGAGGACAAGGTGGATCACACGCCGGAAAAGGAAACCTTGCGCCTGCATCTTGGCGACGCCTTTGATGTGACCGCCGATAAGCGGCAGACCGATTTCAAAAAAATCGAAGGCGGCGGCCGCTACAATTACGCCTTTGAAAGCGCCTACAGCCTCCAACTCAACAACGCGAAAGACGAACAGGTCACGGTCAAGGTCCGGGAACCGATGCCCGGTGATTGGCGGATCCTCGACGAATCCCTGCCGCATCGCAAGGAATCGGCCAACACCGCCTCCTGGCAGGTGACCGTTCCACCCAAGGGGAAGACAGCCCTCACCTATCGGGTCCGGATCACCTATTGAGCGCCGGACGAATTCCGATCACCCCTGCCTGCGAGGGTACCGGTGCAGGCCCCCCTTCGACTCAGCTTCGCTCGGCCAAGGAAACGAATTTACGCGCCGGAAAACCAATGTAAATCTGGCGCGGCCGGTAAATTTTTGTTTCCTTGTCCTCCCGCATTTCACGCCACTGGGCAATCCAGCCAGGAAGCCTGCCGAGCGCGAACATGACAGTGAACATATTGGTGGGGATACCGAGGGCCCGGTAGATAATGCCTGAATAAAAATCGATGTTGGGATAGAGGTTGCGGCTGACAAAGTAGTCGTCGTTCAGCACGATCTCCTCCAGATTGCGGGCAATGTCCAGCAACGGGTCCTGGACGTTCAGCACCGACAGAATGCCGTCACACGCATCCTTGATGATCTTGCCGCGCGGGTCAAAGGTCCGATAGACCCGATGGCCAAAGCCGGAAAGCCGGAACGGATCGTTCTTGTCCTTGGCCTTGGCGATGTATTTTTTATAATCGTTGTTATCTTTATGGATGGCTTCCAGCATCTGGATCACCGCCTCGTTGGCCCCGCCGTGCAGTGGGCCCCAAAGAGCGTTGATTCCGGCCGAAATGGATGCGTAGAGGTTGCCGCCGGAACTGCCCACCAGCCGCACCGCCGAAGTCGAGCAATTCTGCTCGTGATCGGCATGGAGGATGAGCAGTTTGTTCAGGGCAGCCACCACCTCGGGCAGCACGATATACGGCCTGACCGGCGTATTGAACATCATGTTGAGGAAATTGCCGCAGTACGAAAGATCATTTCTTGGATAGACCAGCGGCTGCCCGATGGATTTCTTGTAGGAAAAGGCCGCGATGGTTCGGATCTTGGAAATGAGCCGGCTGGCGGTCATATCGATATTTTCCAGCGGATCGGCGCTCATCTCCGGATAAAAGTTGTGGAGACTGTTGACCATGACCGATAGAATCGACATCGGCGAGGCGTTGGGCGGAAATTTGTCAAAGAAGTGGATCATGTCCTCATGGATCAGCGCATGCTGTTCCAAAAGGGTACGAAAACTTTCCAACTCCTCGCGATTGGGCAATTTGTTGTGCAGCAGCAGGTAGGCGACCTCGATGAACAGGCACTTTTCCGCCAGGTCCTCAATGGCATAGCCCCGATATCGGAGAATGCCCTTCTTGCCGTCGAGAAAGGTGATGGTACTACTGCACGAGGCCGAATTCTTGTAGCCGGTATCAAAGACGGTATAGCCAGTGTCGCGCAACAAATCGCGGATGTCGATGGCCTTGTCGCCTTCAACCCCCTCGATGAGAGGCAGCTCGAATCGATTGCCGTCGATGATCAATTCCGCGGTCCGGCCATTGTTGTTCTCAGACATGAAAATTTTCCTCCTGCACAGGGTGGTCGTCGATCTCAGGGAAGAGGTGGTGACTGCGGGGCGTCCAGGCCTCGGCAAGAACGGCAAAGCGGCAAAAAAGATGCATAGCCGGTGCGGTTTGAGTAGAATGCGGACGGAGCGATACCGACTTGGCGGACAATTCAAGGAAACCCCGAACCGCTACTCCTTCCCCCACGGACCGTGGTGGCCACCTTATCGTATTTACCCGTGAAATTCAACCGTCCGCGGGCTCGTACGCGAGTCGTCTTCGGATATCCACCAACCCCACTTCCCTCTCACCAACAGACAATGCTCAACGATCTGCACCAACAACGAAAAGCCATCCTCATCGCCATGGACTACGCCGTTCCCGAGGCTGACCGGGCGGAGGCGGAGGATCTGCTCGACATCTACCGCGAGGACCGTATTGGCCTCAGCCTACTGCTGGAATTCTATAGTTACCTGCCCGAAGCCCGGGAGGAGTGGGTCCGCGAGGTACGACTGGTCAACCGCCACCAGGGCATCTTTCTTTTGGCGGCCATTACCGCCGAACAACGGTACCTGTACCTGGTCTCCAGCGAAGGTATTGAATTTCAAGGCAGCATGAATGACGGATTTCTCGCCCGTGAGCTTCTTGATTTTTTCGGATACGACGACGACGCCGCTTTCGAGGCGGTCTGCGCGGCCACCGCTGAAGCCCTGCCCATCTATGAACCGCTGCAGCTCGATGAAGATATCTGTCCAGCCTGCCACACCACCGCCGGCGAATATCACGAACTGGGCTGCCCGGTGGAGCTCTGCCCCTGGTGCGGCGGCCAGCTGATCCATTGCGATTGCCGCTATGAACAGCTCGGCCTCGATGCCATCACCACCGAAGCCGAATTGCGCCAGTTCGAGATATTGCTTGAGGACCGTGGCCGGATTCCCTATTCACGGGAGCAACGACCAAGTTTTGCCGATGAAGGCCCCGGCATTGTCTTTGATTAACCGCCCGCTGTACGGTCGCGCTCCAAAAAAATGATTTCCACGATCAATTCGGCATTCGTTGCCGCTCCAGATAGCGAAACAGATCGGAATCGGCCGAGAGCACCAGCGAGGTGTTCTTACCGATGATGGAACGATAGCTCTCCAGACTTTTCTGGAAAGCGAAAAATTCGGGGTTGCTCGAATATGCCTGGGCGTAGATTTTGGCCGCCTCGGCATCGGCCTTGCCCCGAATCTCGGTGGCCTCCCGCTTGGCGGTTGAGGTGATCTCCTGCAATTCCCGGTCAACCCGTCCCAGGATCTCGGCCTTGCGGCCCTCGCCGGTCGAGCGTTTTTCCGCCGCGATTCGTTTGCGCTCGGAGATCATCCGGTCATAGACCTTCAAGCGAACCGACTCGATATAGTTGACCCGGGTAAACATCACATCCAGCAGTTCAATACCGTATTGAGGAGTGATTTTCGAAGCGGCATCCAACACCATCTGGCTGATCTTGTCCCGACCGACCTTGGGCGGCATCACCATATCCCGCGACTGCACCGTTGCGGCCATATAATCCGGCGACCAGTCGGAACTGCGGATGATTTCGATCAGATCGTTTTTGTTGACCAAGTCGCGCACCGTGCCAGCCAGGATATCGTTGAGCAGGGAGGTCGCCCGTCTTTCATTGCCCACGGCCTGGAGAAACCGCAGGGGATCGGAAATACGCCAACGGGCGGTGTTGTCCATGTAAATGAAGGTCTTGTCGTTGGTCGGAATTTGATTGGGGTCACCGTCCCATACCAGGATCCGTTTGTCGAAATATTGCACAACCTGGATGAAAGGAGTCTTGAACTTGAGGCCGGCCTTGGTCACGGGTGCACCAACCGGGGCACCGAACTGAGTGATGACGGCCTGCTGACCTTCCGGGAGGATGAAGAAGCCGTCCCAGACGGCGATGCCGGCAGCGATCAGCAGGATGAGAACGAGAGGACGAATAATTTTATCCATAAGTTTGTGTCGTTTGGCAGAAGTTATCGATTCGATGCACGCAAGAAACGAGGCTACCTGGCTGTGTCGGACGGTTGTGCCGGGCTTGCCTTTCGGGTCACATCAAAGAGCGGCAAAATGCTCTGCTGGCTCCTGTCCATGACATAAATATGCTCCACCTGGGGCAGAATTTCCTCCATGGCCTCCAGATACAGCCGCTGACGGGTCACACTTTCCGCCCCTTCGTATTCCTTGACAACCGCCTTGAATCGGTGAGTTTCGCCGTTGGCCCGGTTGGTCCGTTCCACCGCGTAGCCCCGTGCTTCCTCGACAATCTGCTTGGCGCTGCCGCGCGCCTTGGGGATAACCTTGTTGTAGGTTTCCTCGGCTTCATTGACCAGCCGTTTCATGTCCTGATCCGCCTCGTTGACTTCGTTGAAGGCCGGCTTGACCTGCTCGGGCGGATTGATATCCAGCAACTGCACGGTGACGACATTGATGCCGCACTGCAGCCGGTCCATTTGCGCCTGCAGTTCCTGCTTGGCGTTGGCCGCCAGGATTTCACGGTTCCCGAGGACGTAGTCGAAATCCATGTTGCCGACAATGCGCCGGGTGACCGTTTCCGAGGCGTCCCGCACCGTCTGAGCCACATCGCGGACCTTGAAGAGAAAATTCACCGGATCGCTGACCTTGTATTGAACGATCCAGGCTACCTCGATCACGTCCTTGTCGCCGGTGAGCATCAAGGACTCCATGTCGTAGCCCTTGCGTTCAAAGGTAGTGCTGATCCCCGGGGTGCGGGTCCGAAAGCCGAACTCCTCCTTGCGCACACTTTCCACATCCACCTTGGCCAAGTCTTCCACATAGGGAATCTTGAAATGCAAGCCGGGCTGAGTGGTCCGGGTATATTGTCCGAAACGGAGTACAACTCCGACTTCACCAGGCTTGATGGTGTAGAAGCAGGAAAACGCGCCCTGAAGAAGAAGAACAGCGGCCACAATGGCCAGCAGTTTGCCGGCTCCGGGCAAAAAACCGGCTGGCTGGACAGGTGACGGACCTTCTGAACCGCCCTGGGGGCGGCCCTCCTCTTTGCCCGAAAAGGTATCCCGGATTTTTTGAATAAGCTGGGCAAGGACATCCTCCGGTCCTGAAGGTTTTTTCTTCTGCCCCCAGGGCGGTTGTTCATTCATCGGCATGAAACGGCTCCAGTGGTGGTAGGTAATCAATGAGAGGGTCGTAATGCACCAGCTGCCGACAGGATGATCAGGCTATCCCGCGAGGGCGCGCATCATTGCGCCAACGGCAACGGTGCTGGAGACAACAAATTGCAGGCATATTATGCATTTCTCGGCGCAACGTCAAACAAGATCGGATGGCAATCGACGCTTTCTTCCCCGTGGCGTACAAGGATCAACCGGCCAGGAGAGAAACGACGGGCCCATTTATTCCATGCTCACGGCAAACAACGCAACTTTGGGGCGGGGTGCCGCCACCTCTCCGATAGACGGCCACGGCCGGCCTACAGGCCACTGACAAGACCGCAGGCAGCCCTGAAAAAATGGGCGCCGAGATTGGCTCGTGCCCCATCAGCGCGAGAAAGGCCAGCAGGGCGGCGCCAGCCCCAACGGCGATTCTGTTTGCATGAACTGCGCGAAAATGGGGATAAGGTTGGCGTGAAACCGTCATAGGCAAGACCGGAATACCTTGACATTGCCCTGATCACCATTAAACTACAACCAATTCATTGTTGACATGACTGGTTGTCAGCACCCCTTGCAGTTCCCGACAGAGAAGCGACAACCTCTGTTGTTCCCCACCAACCCCTGAGATGGATATGTTATGACCGCTTTATTGAGACGATGGACCCCTTTCTTGCTTGTAGTGTTTACACTTGCCTTCATGGAGGGCGGTTGGACCACCGATTACGCCGACGCGCGCTCTAAATCCGGTGGCCGCTCGTTCAGCAGCCCATCGAGTCGTCCTTCCCAACAGCAGGCGCCGAGCCAATTCAATCAGCGGCAGCAACAATCGCAACCAGGCAGTTTCAGCCGTGGCCTGATGGGCGGTCTGCTCGGCGGCGCCCTTGGCGGCCTCCTCTTTGGCAGCCTGTTCGGTGCCAGCGGCAGCGGCATGGGCATTCTGCCGCTGCTGATCCTTGGCGGCGTGGGCTATTTTCTCTACAAACGTTTTGTCAATCGCCCCGCAGCCCCCTCTTCTTCCGGCTATCAACCGCCCCCAGCGCCAAATATGTTCCAGGGTGGCGGCGGCCAGTTTGCCGGCAACACCGTTCCGCCGGTGCCTCCGATCCCACCCATTCGCGCAACCAATACGATGGAACAGGGCTTGGCCGAGATTCGCGCCACTGATCCTGGATTCGACGATAAATACTTTCTCGAAGTGGCCTCCGACGTGTTCTTCAAGATCCAGGCAGGCTGGATGCGACGCGATCTTTCATCCTACCGTCATCTGCTGGGCCAGCAACTGGCGGCGGAATATGAACAACATTTTGCCCGCATGCAAGAACTCGGGCAGATCAACAAACTGGAGAGCATTGCCGTGCGCAAAGTGGAAATTATTGCCGCTGGCAGCGATAACGGCGAGGATTTCGTCACGGTGTTGTTTACCGCCAACCTGCTCGATTACACGGTTGATGAAAAGACCGGAGCCCTTGTGGAAGGCAGCATGACCGAGCCGATTAAATTTGCCGAAAAATGGACCTGGGCACGACCGATGCGTACAGAAGATTGGAAATTGGAAGGCATTGAGGTGGTCGAAGGGTAAAACGCTTCTGCGCGTCACATTGCTTGTTCAAGCCGCATCCTTTTGGGATGCGGCTTTTTTATTGAATGAATCGCACTGGTTCTACCGACAGCACGGCAACAAAAAACCGCGCCGGCAACGGGTTGCCGGCGCGGTCAATGTGTTTGTCCGGAGAGCTTCCCCGTCGTCAACGGGCGTTGAGCTTTTCGGTCAGCACGGGAATGAACTGTTTGAGATCGGCCACCACCAACACATTGGCCACCTCACCGATGGGCGCATCCTTGTCGGTGTTGATGGCAACGATGAACTCCGACTTTTTCATGCCCGCCAAATGCTGGATCGCGCCGGAAATACCGCAGGCCACGTAGAGTTTGGGGGTGACCGTGCTCCCAGTGGTGCCCACTTGGCGGTTATGTTCCACCCAACCGGCATCGACCACCGGCCGGCTGGCACCGTATTCCCCGCCCAAAGCCTTGGCCAAAGCCTGCACCATGGCCACGTTTTCCGGTTTACCAACGCCGCGTCCGGCACTGACAATAATCTCCGCCTTGGTTAAATCCACTCCCTCGATCTTGGCGGCCTCGTAGCCAGTGCATTGTACCGTGCCGCCCGCCACGGTGTCTATCGCCACCACGGTGGGAGTGCCGACCGGATCCTCTTCCAAGCCAAAAGCTCCGGCCTGCAAGGTCAACACGGACTTGGCGGAAGTCGCCTTGATCTTCCGGCGCAACTTGGCATTACACACCGGAACAACCGGCAGGCCATCCTCAACCGCGATGACCTCGGAAATCTGGGCGGCCTTGAGTGCCACGGCAATCCTTGGCGCCAGGTCCCAGCCATAGGAGGAATGGTGGAACACGATCTGGTCCGGTTGCTCCTTGGCGATGACATCGAGCAGCAGTTGCTTGTGCACAGCAGGATTGTATTCCCCGTATTTGCCCACATCGGCCAAATACAGGGTCCCGTTGAATTGGGGCAATTCGCTGGGGCTGCCCACCAGGAACATCGCGGTTTCGGTTTGCAGCTGATTGGCAAAGGCAATCAGCTGCGAATATTTGACACGCAGTTTTCCTTCCCGGAATTCCGCCACAAGTAAGGTCTTCATGATTCTCTCCTAGGCCAACACGCCGGTTTTTTCTTTGAGCAGGTGGATCAGTTTGTCAGCCAGATCGGCGACATCGCCCTCCAGCACCAGGCCGCCCCCCTTTTTCTCCGGGAAAAAGCAGGCTGTCGTTTCTTGCAGGGTGTCCATTCCACCGGTATCGGGCGCCAGGGTGAGCAGTTCCTTCTTTTTGGCTTTCATGATATTAGGCAAGGTCGGATAACGCGGGGTGTTGAGACCCAGCTGACAGGTGAGCACCACCGGAGTGGTGGCGGTCACCAGGGCCTTGCTCCCCCCTTCCAGCTCCCGTTTGAGGTTGATGGTCCCGTTGTCGTAGGTGAAGCCGACGATGGTGGTCACCGCCGGCATGTCCAGCAGCTCGGCCACCATGACGCCCACCTGGGCGCTGCCCCGGTCCTGCGACTGCATGCCGGTGAAAATAATGTCGAACTGCTTGTCCTTGGCAAAACCGGCGATCATCGAGGCAATCTCGATCGGCTCCCGCTTATGGGAATCAGCGTCGTTGATGTGCACCCCACGGTCACACCCCATGGCCAAGGCTTTCTTGATGGTTTCGGTCACCTGGTCCGGGCCGATGCAGAGCACGGTCAGGTCGGCATCTTTTACCTGTTCCTTCAGCCGGACAGCCTGCTCAACCGCATATTCGTCATACTCATTCATCCGCCAGGCGAGATCCGCCCGATCGTACCAGGTTTTTTCGCCGTTGATCTTGAATTTGGATTCCATGTCTGGAACCTGTTTGATACAAATCAGTATTTTCATTGCTTCCCTCCAGCAGTCAGGCAAAGTGTGGTTACTCTATGGTCAACGCGAAATTCATACCCGTTCGGCAAGAATCTCGGCAATATCCCGGGGGCGCAGCTGTTCTTCGGCATTGGCGCCTTTGACGCCATCCTCGAACATGGTCAAGCAGAAGGGGCAGTTGGACAGCAGTTGCCCGGCCCCGGTGGCCACGGCCATTTCCACCCGCTTGATGTTAATCCGTTCACCTATATTTTCTTCGGCCATGATTCTTCCGCCACCTGCACTGCAGCAGAAGGCTTGATCGCGATTTTTGGCCATCTCGGTGATCTGGCCTCCCGCCGCCCGAATCAGATTGCGGGGCGCGTCGTACATCGCGTTATGACGTCCCAAATAGCAGGAGTCGTGGTAGGTACAGGCAAAGGATTCGGTTTTGAGCGACAATGTACCGGAAGCGACCAACTGTTCGAGGAACAGCGCATGCGGCACGACCTCAATGTCGAAATCAAAGTCGCGGTAATCCTTGGCCAGGGTATTGAAGCAGTGCGGACAGGTGGTGACGATTTTCTTCACCCCATAGCCCTTGATGATCTCCACGGTTTCCATGGCCAGGGTTTGGTAGAGATATTCGTTGCCCATCTTGCGCATCGGCTCGCCGCAGCATTTTTCTTCCTTGCCGAGAATGCCAATTTTGACTCCGGCAGCCTGGCAGAGCTTGACAAAGCTCTTGGCCACCGCGATGTTGCGCTTGTCGAAGGACGCGTAACAGCCGACAAAATAGAGCAGGTCCACCTCCGGATCTTCGGCCAAAGGTTTGATTCCCAGGGATTCGGCCCAATCGCCGCGGGAGGCGTAGCCCAAGCCCAGCGGATTGCCGTTGACCTCGGTCTGCTCCATGGCCGCCATGACCTCCTCGCCGGGAAATTCCCCTTCCATCAGCACCAGGTTGCGCCGCATCTCGATGATCTTGTCCACATGCTCGATGGACGCCGGGCAGATGTCCTGGCAAGCCCGACAGGTCGTGCAGGCCCAAAGAGCTTCGCGGCCGATGGTATCGATCAGATTGGCCTCCCGGTTCCCAAAGGCCACCTCACCGATCTGATTGACCAGTTTCATTGGCGACAGCGGCTTGCCGGTATTGAAGGCGGGGCAGCGATCCTGGCAACGCTTGCACAAAGTGCAGGCGTCGGCATCGAAGATGTCCTTCCAGCGCAGGTCCGTCAGTTCATTGGCCCCGAATTTTTCGGTGTTTTCATCCTCAAGATTGATCGTGGTCAGCTTGCCTGTTGGACCGCGATCGGCAAGAAAGGCGTTGGCGCTGGTGGTGACGATATGTCGGAACTTGGAGTACGGGATGACCGCCACGAACCCAAGCGCCAGCACCAGGTGGAACCACCATAAGCCGGCATGGAGGGTGCGCAACCCCTCTTCGCTCATCCCCCCCAGTAGCGTGGCTATTGCCAACCCGACCGGCGACCAGGCCGCGAGCGGCGTGCCCATCTCGGTCACCGCCATGCGGGCGCCTTCGATACAAAATCCGGTGAGGAGAATGGCCAACAGCAGGGCGTGCATCAGGGCATCGTCACCTTTGGTCACCAATCCTTCGGGGCGGATGAGATAGCGGCGTACCAGCAAACCGCCCAACATGGCCACGGCAAGCAAGCCAGCCAGATCCAGGGTCAGGGAAAACAGTTTGTAAAAGGTTCCCTTGAGGAAGGTGACGTCAAAGAGCAGATCGGTGAAATCCGCCTGAATCACGATCAGGGTGGTACCGATGAACAGGGCGAAAAACGACCAGAAAAAAAGCGCATGCGCCGTGCCCGGACCGGGCACCCGCATCACCTTGGTCTGGAGCAGCACATTCTCCAGCAGATATTTGATTCGTTCGCCTCGTTGGTCCGTTCGATCCAAGGGCTGTCCGAGACGATAGACCTTGATCCGCTTAAGAAAACCGATCACAAAAATGGTCAAGGCCACCAACAACAGGCCGTACATGGGTGCCAAGGTAGTAAACCCATGACCGACATTCCAATATATTTCACGGGTAAACTCCATCCAGGCTCCCCCTTCCTTCACGTAAACAAACGTTGTGTTTCATGCTTGCGCAGAAGAAGAGAGGCAGCTTGCGCCGCAGCTCTCTTCTTGTTTATCATCAATAGGTTAGGTGCTCCAGCCGCCTGCGGCGGCCGGAGTCTGTTATCGAGTCAAAGCGGCCCCGATAACCACGCGCTGGACTTCGCTGGTTCCCTCGTAAATCTCGGTGATCTTGGCGTCGCGCATCATCCGCTCAACCGGAAATTCACGGGTGTACCCATAGCCACCGTGCAGTTGGACAGCCTGGGTGGTCACCCGCATGGCGGTCTCGGAGGCAAACAATTTGGCCATGGCCGATTCCAGGGAATAGGAGAGACCATTGCTGGCCCGATAGGCGGCGTTGTAAATCAGCAGACGGGCGGCCTCGACCTGGGTGGCCATGTCTGCCAGTTGGAAGGAAACGCCCTGAAACGAGGCGATCGGTTTGTTGAACTGCTCACGCTCCTTGGTGTAGGCGAGGGCTGCATCCAGAGCTCCCTGGGCAATGCCGAGGGCTTGGGCTGCGATGCCGATACGGCCGCCATCCAGGGTTTTCATCGCTACCTTGAATCCCTGGCCTTCCTGGCCAAGCAGATTGTCGCCGGGAATGCGGCAGTTCTCGAACACCAGTTCCATGGTGGGCGAGGAGCGAATCCCCATCTTCTTTTCCTTTTTACCGAAGGAAAATCCAGGGGTACCTTTCTCGACGATAAAGGCGCTGATACCGCGGTGCTTTTCCGCATTCTTGTCGCTGCGGGCGAGCACCACGTAGGTCTCGGCCTCGCCGGCATTGGTGATAAAAATCTTGGAACCGTTGAGGATCCAGTCGTTGCCATCACGGGTGGCAGTGGTTTTGGTGCCCCCGGCATCGGAGCCGGCGGAAGGCTCGGTCAAGCCGAATCCACCGATTTTCTCGCCCTTGGCCAGCGGCACCAGGAATTTCTGTTTCTGTGCCTCGGTACCGAACATATAGATGGGATTGGCGCAAAGGGACAGATGGGCCGACAGGGTGACGCCGGTGGAGCCACACACCCGGGACAACTCCTCGACAGCGATGGCATAGCTGATATAATCGGCGCCGGCTCCGCCATACTCTTCCGGAAAGACGATACCTGTCAAGCCCAGTTCGGCCAGGCGATCAAACATCAGGGCCCGGTCAAAACGCTCGTTCTCGTCCCGCTCGGCCGCGGACGGAGCCACTTCCGTCTCGGCAAAACTGCGGACCATGTCACGGATCAAGTTTTGCTCTTCTGTCAATTCGAAATTCATGTGTATTTCCCCCAAGATAGTCTGTGTGCTCGTTCCGCGCTTGGCCCTGATCAATCTCTCGTAAACAGGTTCACGCACGCCTCTGTCGGCCGTTCACCCGCCCCAGGTGAACTCGCCGGAATCCCGTCTTGTCGGTGCATCACGGGATGCGCACCGTCGGCGCCGGATCAACCGGCGCTCAGTTCTGCTCCTTCAGTTGCACCATCACCACCGTGCCAGTGGCGCAGGTTGTGCCGGCGGCGAACACCACCAGATCGACGATCACCTTCCGACCTTTGATTTCCACCACCTTGCCGCGAATCTCCAACTCGGTATTGATCGGCGTCGGTGCCAGATAGTCCACCTTCAATGAAGCGGTGACGAAGCGGGAAATCGGCTTGCCATCCTGCCTGGCCTTGGCTGCCGCGGCGGTCCCCGCGCCGTGACAATCGATCAGCGAGGCAATCATGCCGCCATAGAGGAACCCCGGGAACCCACCGGTATATTTGGGATCAGGGGTATACCGGCAAACGGTTTCCTCTCCATCCCAATAACTCTTCAGGTGGTGCCCTTCAGCATGCAACCGCCCGCACCCATAGCAGTGGGCGTAATCATCGGGGTACTGATCCTGAAACGCCGGTTCACTCATTTACTTGTTCCTCCCAAGCGGCACCTTGGACGTGGTTCATGCCCTCGGTTCCCCCAAAAGCGCTCGCTCCTGGATTACTCGTAGGTGTAAAAGCCCTTGCCGCTCTTGCGTCCCAACCAGCCTGCCTCGACATATTGGCGCAGCAATGGGCACGGACGGTACTTGGAATCGCCCAGCCCCTGGTACAGGGTATTCATGATGGCCAAACAGGTATCCAAACCGATGAGGTCGGCCAGGGCCAGCGGTCCCATGGGATGGTTCATGCCCAATTTCATGACGGTGTCGATATCCTCTTTCTTGCCCACTCCGTGGTAGAGGCAGAAGATGGCCTCGTTGATCATCGGCAACAGGATACGATTGGCAATGAATCCAGGGAAATCGTTGGATTGGGCCGGGGTTTTTTCCATCCGCTTGGTCAGGGCAAGGGTGGTCTCCAGGGTCTCGGCCGAGGTGGCCAGACCGCAGATCACCTCCACCAATTTCATCACCGGCACCGGATTCATGAAATGCATGCCGATCACCTTGTCCGGCCGCTTGGTATGGGAAGCGATGCGACCGATCGGGATGGAGGAGGTGTTGGAAGCGAGAATGACATGCGGGGCGCAGATTTCTTCCAGATTTTCAAAAATTTTAAATTTGATCGCCTCGTTCTCGGAAGCGGCCTCGACCACGAAGTCAGCCGCAGCCATATCCTTCAAATCGGTACAGGTCTTGATCCGAGCAAGAATCTTGTCCTTTTCGTCGGCGGCCATCTTACCCTTGTCGACGTTACGCTGCAGATTCTTGGCGATGTTGGCCAATCCGCGGTCAACGAATTCCTGCTTGATGTCGTTCATGATCACGTTGAGGCCGCTGGCCGCGGCAACCTGGGCAATGCCGTTGCCCATCTGGCCGGCGCCGATCACGCCGAATGTCTTCACTTCCATCGCTGTTGTTCCCCCTTCGTTAATCTCTATTGCACCGGCTGGCCACCAGCCGGTGGATGCTTACTTGTTGCTGATCACCATGGCCATGCCCATGCCGCCACCGATGCACATGCTGATCAGACCGGTCCCATGCTGCTGCCGCTGCATTTGATGGATGGCGGTCACCATCTGCCGGGCGCCGGTGCAGCCGACCGGGTGCCCCATGGAGATACCGCTGCCCAGTTGATTGGGCTTTTCCACATCAATGCCCAACTCCAGCATACAGCCAATGGCCTGGGCGGCAAAAGCCTCGTTGAGCTCGATCATGTCGATGTCGCCGATGGTCTTGCCGCTCTGCTTGAGCGCCTTCTGGATAGCCGGTACCGGACCCATGCCCATGTAGGCAGGATCGAGGCCGCCAGAGGCAAACCCCTCGATGGTAGCCAAAGGTTTCAGGCCCATCTGTTTGGCCTTGGTCGCGCTCATCAGCAACACGGCCGCAGCGCCGTCGTTGATGCCCGAGGCATTGCCGGCGGTGACCGTGCCATCCTTGGCAAAAGCAGGTTTCAGCTTGGCCATTTTCTCCATCGAGGTTTCCATCGGCCGCTCATCCTGCGCGAAGCTCACCTCCTGCTTGCCGGCTCTGACTGCGATTGGCACGATCTCCTCTTGGAACAGCCCCTCCTTGATGCCCCGGAGTGCCCTGGAATGACTCAACGCCGCCAGCCGGTCCTGATCTTCGCGGCTGATGTTGTACATTCGGGCAATATTTTCAGCGGTGACACCCATGTGGTAGCCGTAAAAAATCTCATAGAGCCCGTCGAAGACCATCAGGTCGTACACCTCGCCAACGCCGGTGAGTTCCATTCGATACCCCCAGCGGGCCTTGGGTAAGGCCATGGGCACCATGCTCATGTTTTCCTGACCACCCGCTAGGACCACCTCTGCCTGGCCGGTCATGATCGACTGGGCACCCAGAGCGATGGCCTTGAGGCCGGAACCGCACACCTTGTTGATGGTGAACGCGGGAGTTTCCTTGGGGATACCGGCCTGGATCATCGCCTGACGAGCTGGATTCTGCCCCTGTCCGGCCTGGAGCACATTGCCCATGATTACCTCGTCGAGACTGATCTCGGCGGCGGCCGTATCCCAGACAGCATACTTCCGTTCCAGTTCGAGCTCTCCCTGATCCTTGAGCTTGCCAGGCGCCACCGACCGCATGTCCACGCTGGCTGTCGGCCGCAGCCCCACTTTGCGCAGGGTCTCGCGCATGACGGCCGCCCCCAGGGCGACAACGGGCGTATTTTTCAGACTGCCGCCAAAGGCACCCACCGCAGTCCGGCATCCGCTAACTATCACCACCTCGTTCATAGACCTCTCGCTCCTTGTTTCTGTTTCACATTCCATTGTCAGCCATTCAGATCGCCCTTGAAGACCGGTTTGCGTTTCTCCAGAAAAGCAGTGGTGCCTTCTTTCGCATCCGGGCTGGCCAGACAGAGGGCAAAGGCATCCCGTTCGATGCACAGCCCGGTGGCCAGGTCGGTGTTCAATCCCTGGTTAACCGTCTGCTTGGCCGCGCAGAGCGAGGCCTTGCCCTTGGTGGCGATGAGCTTGGCCGTCTCCATGGCGGCCGGCATCAATTCCTCCGGAGCAAAAGTCTTGTTGACCAGCCCCATCTCCTTGGCTTCAGGCGCGCTCAAATGCTTGCCGGTGAAAATCATCTCCTTGGCCCGATTGGCGCCGATCAGGCGGGGCAATCGCTGGGTGCCGCCAAAGCCGGGGATGACCCCCAGGGTGATCTCCGGCAAACCGAAGATGGCCTTTTCCGAAGCATAGATAAAATCACAGGCCAGGGCCATTTCGCAGCCGCCTCCCAAGGCATAGCCGTTGACCGCGGCAATGACAGGGATCGCGAGCCCCTGCAGGGAACTGATCACTTCTTGCCCCAATTGGGCGAATTTTTTTGCGCCCAGCGGCGTTAACGTGGCAATTTCAGTAATGTCGGCTCCGGCAATGAAGGATTTTTCGCCGGCTCCGGTCAGAATGAGAACCCGGATGGTTTCATCGTGCTTGATACTGTCGAGGGCAGCGGAGAGTTCCTCGAGAAGGGAGGAGTTAAGGGCGTTGAGGGCTTTGGGGCGATTGAAGGTCAGTCGTGCAATTCCGTCGTCGGTACAGGTGAGTTCAATGGATGAATAGGCCACCGTTTCCTCCTTGTTCAGGGGTGATAAGAAATTGCTGTTCAGTTCAGATGATCCATCAAAAAAAAAGGGTAGAGGGGGATGACAGGACCAGACACGAACCCCTTACCCATAAAAAAGTTCTCTGTTGGCGAGCAGCCTCGCTCCTGCAAAGCGGCACAGCACCCGGTATTACGGGAAAAAATCGGGTAGGCGCGAAGTGCGTAATATCTATTTCAAAAGGCTCGGGCTGTCAAACATTTTTTATGGAACCGCCAAGCGTCTGACAGGGCAGAAAACAGCGGCGTTTCCCCAGGGACGATCCGCCCCGATTCGCCGATCTTCCGCTTGACCGCGAGGCTGCGGCCTCTCCCCGGACGGAACGGCACCCCGTCCTCCACGAAAACAGTGCTCAGAGGGCTAGGACGGCCTCAACCTCAATATCGGCTCCCAAGGGCAGGGCGGCCACCTCGACGGCGCTGCGCGCTGGATACGGTTGCTGAAAATAATGACTGTATACCGCGTTCACCTGGTTGAAATCAGCCATGTCCGTCAAATAGACCGTCACCTTGATCGCCCGAGACAAATTGGTGCCGGCCGCCTCGGCCACCGCGGCCAGGTTGCGAAAAACCTGGTGGGCATGCTCCTCGATCGTTCCCTCAGGAATGGTGCCGATTTTCGGATCAATGGCCAAAGTACCGGACGTGAACAACAGGGTATCGGTGGCTATCGCCTGCGAGTAGGGACCGATGGCGGCCGGGGCCTTGGGGCTCTGAATTGGTGTTCTGTTCATCGTTTGCTCCTTGCATGTTGAAAAAAGCAGGCGGTTGCGTGAAAACACTCGCTCGGGTGGCTCTACCGCCCCGGGTAAAAACAAAAGACGCGCCCACCGCGTCATCAGGGAATTTTTCCTTGCCCTCTACAAAGTTCATCTTAATTTTTTGTAATTGTATAAACAAAATACATTTGCCTGTCCATCCCCCGAGAGGCACCACGCACCCGTCTTCAACTGGAGAACGCCCATGAATGCACGACATTATTCCGAACTCGGACTGGTCAACACCTCCGCCATGTTTCATCAGGCCATGGAGGAGCGCTTCGCGGTCCCAGCCTACAACTTCAACAACATGGAACAACTGCAGGCCATTGTCATCGGCTGCGCCCGATCCGCCTCGCCGGTGATTCTCCAGGTGTCAGGCAGCGCCCGCAGCTACATCGGCACGGCCTTCCTGCCGCACATGGCGGCGGCGGCCGTTGACCTAGCCAAGGAACACGGCTTGGCCATCCCCATTGCCCTGCACCTGGACCACGGCTCCGATTTCGAGCTGGCCAAGGACTGCATCGATTCCGGCTTTTCCTCGGTGATGATCGACGCCTCCCACCACAGCTTTGCCGACAACGTCGCTCTCACGCGGCAAGTGGTGGAGTATGCCCATGCCCGCGAGGTCACCGTGGAGGCCGAACTCGGCGTGCTGGCCGGCATCGAGGACGAAGTCAGCGCCGAGCACTCCTCGTACACCCGGCCGGAGGAGGTCGAACGATTCCTCGAACAGACCGGAGTCGACAGTCTGGCCATCTCCATCGGCACCTCGCACGGGGCCTACAAATTCAAGCTTCAGCCCGGCCAGGAACCGCCGCCGCTGCGTTTCGACATCCTCGAAGAAATCGAGCGACGGGTTCCGGGATTTCCCATCGTCCTCCACGGGGCCTCCTCGGTCACCCCCAGCCATGTGGCCATGATCAACCAGTTCGGCGGCAGGATGGACAACACCGCTGGCATTCCGGAGGAACAGCTGCGCCGGGCCGCGGCCTCGGCGGTGTGCAAGGTCAACATCGACAGCGACGGCCGCCTGGCCATGACCGCCGTGATCCGCAAGATATTCGCCGAAAAACCAGGGGAATTCGATCCGCGCAAGTACCTCGGCCCGGCGCGCGAGGAACTCATCGCCATGGTGATCCATAAAAACAGGGAAGTGCTCGGCAGCGCCGGACGGATCAAATAATCTTGCCGGACAAGGTCGTTGGGCGGGAGCTGGATGCTCCCGCCCGTTTTGCCCGCCTCAAAATGCGGAAAAAGGGTTGAAGTGGACACCAAGCTGTGGTCCATTGGACCAAAGAGAAGAGGTTCGGCTGGTTCGACGGAACTGAAAGGATCGAAACCTGATGAAAGACAACAGCAATCTGGTGTGGATCGACCTGGAAATGACCGGGCTCAATCCCTTCACGGATAAGATTCTGGAGGTGGCGACGGTGGTGACCGATTCCCACCTGGAGATCCTCGCCGACGGGCCGGTCATCGCCATTCATCAGCCCGAGGAGGTGCTCGCGGCCATGGATCCCTGGAACACCCAGCACCACCGGGAATCAGGACTGATCGACCGCGTCCGCCGCAGCACGTTCACCTGCCGCCAGGCTGAACTGGAGACGCTGGAATTCATCAAGCAGTGGGTGGATAAGCGGGTTTCCCCCATGTGCGGCAACTCGGTCTGGCATGATCGCCGCTTTCTCGCCCGCTTCATGCCCGAGCTGGAGCAGTATTTCCATTACCGCAACATCGATGTCAGCACCCTCAAGGAACTGGCCCTGCGCTGGGCGCCGGATCTGCCCAAATTTTCCAAGGAATGCCATCATCTGGCCCACGACGATATCCGCGAGTCGATTGCCGAGCTCAAACATTACGGTAACTGTTTCATCAAAAAAGACGGCTGAACCACCCGATTCGTCCGTGGCTGGGTGTCGCCGCCCCGCCGACGGCCGCCGTCCTTCCTACCTGTCGATCTTCAGTCCCCAAATCTCTTCCGCATACTCCTTGATCGTCCGGTCGCTGGAGAATTTGCCCATCCGCGCCACGTTGAGAATCGACCGCCGTATCCAGGTGGCCCGGTCGGCATAGACTTCGCCCACCAGCCGCTGGCATTGAAGGTAGGATTCCAGGTCGAGCAGCAGCAAATACGGGTCGTTCTCACTGAGCAGGTCGTTGACCAGCGGTCGGAACAATTCGGTGTCGCCGTTGCTGAAGGCACCGCCAGCGATCGCGTCGATGATCTCGCGCACCTCCGGATTGCGCTCGTAGATCTGCCACGGTTTCCGTGACTTGCATTTCTTCTCGTACTCCGCCTCCTCGGCGGTCATGCCGAAGATGAAGATGTTGTCCGCCCCCACCTCTTCCCGAATTTCGATATTGGCCCCATCCAGGGTACCGATGGTCAGGGCGCCGTTGAGGGCAAACTTCATGTTGCCGGTGCCCGAGGCCTCGGTGCCGGCGGTGGAGATCTGTTCGGAGAGATCGGCCGCCGGGATGATCCGTTCGGCCAGGGAAACACAGTAGTTGGGAATGAAGGCCACCTTGAGCCGGCTGCCCACCCGCGGGTCGTTGTTGACCACCGCGGCCACCGAGTTGATCAGCTTGATGATCAGCTTGGCCTTGACATACGATGGTGCGGCCTTGCCGGCAAAAATGATGGTCCGCGGCGTGACCGCCTCCTCGGGACGAGTGATCAGCCGCTGATAGAAATGAATGACGTGGAGCACGTTCAACAGCTGTCGCTTGTATTCGTGGATCCGTTTTACCTGGATGTCGAACAGGGTCTCGGGATCGACCTCGATACAGCAGGTGGCGGCAATGATCTTGGCCAGCCGCTTCTTGTTGACCAGCTTGACCGCCTGCCAGCGCTGATGAAAGGCAGGATCGTCACAGTAGGTTTCGAGATCGCGCAGCCGGTCGAGATCCACCACCCAGTCATAGCCGATCTTGTCGCCGATCAGCCCGGACAACTCCTGGTTGCACTTGAGCAGCCAACGGCGGGGGGTGATGCCGTTGGTCTTGGAATTGATCCGATCCGGATACATCTCGTGAAAATTGCGGAACAGATAATTTTTCAGCAATTCGGTGTGCAGGGCGGCCACCCCGTTGACCGAATGGCTGCCGACGATGGCCAGGTTGGCCATGCGCACCCGCCGCACCGGCCCCTCGTCGATCAGGGACATTTCCTGAATCTTGCGCAGATTGCCCGGATAGCAGAGGGCCACCTCTTCCAGGAAGCGCCGGTTGATCTCGTAGATGATCTCCAGATGACGAGGCAACACCCGGCCGAGCATGTCCACCGGCCAGGTTTCCAGGGCCTCGGGCATGAGGGTGTGATTGGTGTAGGCAAAGGTTTTGACACAGATGTTCCAGGCCAGCTCCCATCCCAACCCCTCGATGTCGAGCAAGAGTCGCATCAGCTCGGGAATGGCGATGGCCGGGTGGGTGTCGTTGAGCTGCACCGCTACCTGATTGGGAAAATCGTCAAAGGTGTCGTTATCCTTGCGATAGCGGCGGAGGATGTCCTGGAAGGTGGCGGCGACGAAGAAATACTGTTGTTTGAGGCGGAGTTCCTGGCCCTCGCTGATGTCGTCGCTGGGGTAGAGCACCTTGGAGATGGTCTCGGACTTGACCTTGTTCTCCACCGCGGTGATATAGTTGCCGGCGTTGAAAAACCGCAGATCCAGCTCGCGCGAGGCCTTGGCCCGCCACAGGCGCATGTTGATCACGTGATCGTTCTTGAACCCCGGCACCAGCATGTCGCAGGCCATGGCCATGACGATCTCAGTGTCGGTCCAGCGGGCACGGTAGCGGCCGTTCTCGTCGGTGGTGGCGGTGACGTGACCGTAGAACTGCACCGGGTACATGAACGAGGTGCGCTCGTACATCCACGGCGAGCCGAGCCGCAGCCAGCTGTCCGGGGTCTCGACCTGGTAGCCGTCGACGATCTTCTGGTTGAACAGGCCGAAATCGTAACGGATGCCGTAGCCGTAGGCTGGAATCTTCATGGTGGCGATCGAGTCCATGAAGCAGGAGGCAAGACGACCGAGACCACCGTTGCCCAGGGCCGCGTCCTCCTCGCACTCGCGCAACCGCTCCAGATCGTAGCCAAGCTGCTCCAGAGCCTGGGTGACCTCGTCCATCAGCCCCATGTTGATGATCGCGTTGCCCAGGGAGCGGCCGACGAGAAATTCGAGGGACAGGTAATAGACCCGCTTCATCTTGCCGGCGTAGAAGGTCTTCTGGGTTTTGATCCATTTTTCCATCAGCACGTCGCGCAGGGCATAGGACAGGGCACGGTAGACGTCCTGGTCGCCGGCCCGGTCCGGGTCGCGGCCCTGGAAGGACATCAGATGATGCTGAATGCATTTCTTGAACTCCTCAACCCCGGTTCCCTGAAAAATGGAAGAGTAGGCATGGTTGTTGGTCGGGGTCTCTGTGATTTGGTTCATACAACCTCCGCTGGGCAACAAGAAGGGAAATGGCGGCGAAAATATAGAAGTATTGTAGCGTAAAAACTGCCGGCCGGCAAATCAGGTTTCCGTTCCGGCAACCGACGGGCCGAATTTCCCGTCAGGGGCAGGCAGTCGGCAACAACACCCCTTCCCTGACCAGCTGGTCGAGCAGGCGCACCTGCCGGCCGCCCTCGTCGCCGGCGAGCATCGCCCGATGGGCGGCGAGATTGGTTGGCCGCTCGAAGGGCCGCAGGGTGTTGCGGTAGGCGGCGTGGGACAGACAGAGGATACCGCCGGCAAGATACAGGTACACCGTGCGCCGGTAGGTCAACCGGTCCTGCCCGCGTTCATGCAGGCAGCGGAGCAGGGGCACCAGATCGAGATAATCCTGCTCGTGGACGGAGATCCGGTTTGGATCCAGGACAAAACATGCCGCCTGCGGCTCGTCCGCGACGGGCGGCGGAGCCTCTCCCCTACCCTGGGCAAGTTTCTTGCGGCTGAAACGAAATAGATCGGCGAGGAACGGCGGCGGCGAACCGCCATGACCGCTCTCCAGCCGCTGGCCGAGGGCGGCCAGGAGGGCATCGAGCGGCGGGGCGGCGAACCAGGCGGCCGGATCATCGGCGGCCAGCATCGGCCCAATCACCCTTTCCAGCTCGGCGATCCATCGATCCCCGTACCAGGCCAGCAGCAGATGCACGAGCTCATGGCCATGGCGCTCCAACTCGTCCAGGACCAGCAGCAGGGCCTCCAGCCGTAGCACGAATGGCCGGGGAAGCTGATCGGGAATCAGCAGGCAGAGGTTGTCCACCGGAAACGGGTGAAGGCGGCCCTGATCCACGCCGGTCTTGAGCTCGAGAAAGCGGGCGAAGTCGCGGGGCCGATCCTGGTGATCCTGCCAATAGCGGCTGCCGACATCGGTGGACAGATGGTCGAAACAGACATGGACCGGCAGCTCCTGGCAAATCATGCGGTGCTTGAACAGGAGGATGTCCCTGACCTCCCGCTGCAGGTCGTCGACGGTGAGCGTCGGATGGTAACGGCTGAAAAAAACCTCGATCCGCGCCCTGCCCTCGAAGGCCTCGCTGATGGCACGGAAGTTGTCTTCCATCCGGGCCAATGTATAGGTGGCGCCGCGCTTGATGGCTGTTCGCCGGGCGTCATCCACCACCTCGGGCGAAAACTCGAATATCGGCAGGGATGCCGCGCAGTCGAAGGCGCGGCGGTAGAGGTCGAGGAACTCGGCGTCGAGCAGGTGCCAGGCCCCATAGTGGCAGACGAAATGGCCGCGCAGTCCGGGGTCGTCCGCAATGACGCGGAATAAGGTTTTGATGTATGCCGGATCGTTCTCGTAGCAGAGATAGAGCACCGAGGTCCACGGTTTCAGCCGGTGCAGGTCGGAACGGACGGCCGCAAGCGAACGGACCACCGGTGCCTGGCGGCCGGAGTGGAGGCGGAAGGCATGCCGGCTGCCGCCGCAATAGGTGCAGTCGAACACGCAGCCGCGACCAAGAAAGAGGGGAAAACCGAGCTTGGCGGTGATCTTGTCCAAATAGCGCCGGGCATCGTCGAGCACGCTCAGGTCGGCAAAACTCAACCGATCGAGCAACGCGGTGTCCATCAGCCACCGCTGTTGGCTGCGGCCAATGTTCCCGTCCGATTCCCGCCACACCAGATTGGCGATTTCCCCCGGCGGGCGGCCTTCCAACAGCTGGGCCACCGGCTCCTCGGGATCGCCGGTCACCACGTAATCGAGTTCGGCAACTGTCCGCAGCAGGTCCTCGGCAAAATAGGAAGCGGTGAATCCGCCGCAGAGGGTGACCACCGAATCGCTCCAGTCCCGCACTGTCGCAAGCGCCGCCAACAGGCCATGGGCGGTTTCCTGCCAATGGCAGACCAGGCCGACATGGGTGGGCCGCAGGCGCTCCAGTGCCTCCCGCAACCGCTGCCCCGACTCGGCCTCCGGGTAGAGCGACGGGCTGAAGATACGCGCCTCCACGCCCCGCTGGGCGAGGAAATCGCACAGGCCGAAGCTGCCCATGGGGATGTAGAAGAAATAAGGGCTGGCGCAGTTGACGATCAACAGGCGGGGCGGCATGGACATATCACGAGTGTTCGGCCGGATCGCCTTCCACGCCGAGCAAAGCCCGATCCTCGCTGAGCCCGAGGAACTGATCGCGCAGCAGATCTTGCAGAGCCACCGAGGTTTCCTCGATCTCGCCCTCGTGGCCCTTGAGCACGGCACGGAAAAACCGGTCACAAACAGCTCGCTGCTCCCGCTGCCAACGTCGGGTGAAGCCACCCGTCGCCCCTGCGGTCATGGGCAACGCCGCCATCCGTTCGTAATCGCGGCGGCCATGCGCCCAGTTGATCACATGGGAATAAAATAGCAGCCCCCGGTCAAGGAGGATGTAGAGCAGCTGGATGTTGGTGACCGGCCCCACCCGCAACTGCTCGCCGCCCATCTTCATGCCCAGCAGGCGGACGCCGGAAAGCAGGTCCTTGCCCTTGAGCGCCGTGGCACCGGCGCCAATCAGGCCGCCGACCGCCGAGAACAGGCCAAAGGAGGTGCCGACGGTGGCGGCGTCGATGCCCACCCCCAGGGCCGCCCCGCCCAGGGCTCCGGCCAGGATGATCTGCCGCTTGCTCAGGCCGAGGAACTCCCAGGTGCGCTGACTGAACAGGTCCTCGGCCAGGATCGACTGCGGCGGCAGTTCGAGATTGAAGATATTGTGCTTGAACAGGGCGCGGATCGCCTGCTGGGCCTGCCGCTCCCGGCCGGTGACATACTCAAGGTAGTCTCGGTGCAGGTCCTGGCGCTTGCGCTCCTCCTCGTCGGGCGCGCAGGGGACCACCCGCCGGTAGCTGATGATATCGATGAGCATGGCGGCGAGAATGGCGGCGGTCCGCTGGCTGCGTACCTCCCAGTCGTCCTGAAAGGCCTCGATCACCGTGCGCAGCACCGGTTCCAGCTGCTGGTCGATGGATTTGAGGCTCTCCAACAGATCGATGCGCTGGCGGTAGTTGGCCCGGCAGGAGTTGAACAGGCGGACCGCATTGAAATGCTTGCGGAACTCGCCCTGCCACTTGGCCAGATACCCTTCCTCCTCGTCCTTGCAGTTGATCACCGCCATGCGCGGCGCCCCGGTCAGACGGAGGATCTCCATCTCGGCCCGGTCGACGTGGCGCAGGGGACGGGAACCGTCAACCACAAAGATCACCCCCGCACCGGCCGCCACCGGCCGGAGCAGTTCGCAGTCGTCTTGAAAGGCCGGATCATCCTGGTGGGCGCCGATGAAGGCCTCCAGCATGCCCTCTTCCGGGCCCTGATAGGATTGCAGCCACTCCAGGGTCTGGCGCGGGTTCTGGAACCCCGGGGTGTCGATGAAACGGATGATCTCCCGGCCGTCGATGCGCACCGGAAAAGCCTGGCAGACCACGGTTTCTCCGGGCGTGGCGCTGACCCGTACCGAATCGTCCTCCGCCAGGGTGGACAGCACCGAGGACTTGCCCTCGTTGGGATGGCCGATGATGGCGAATTCCGGAACCGTTTTCATGGTTGCACCAGGGGTTGCACCTCAAGACAGGGATCGCCCACGGCACGCATCTTCTGCCGCCAGACACGCAGCTGCTCAGGATCGACCGGGGTGAGGATGGTTTGCGGCGTGGGCTTGCCGATAAGGACAACGGTCAACGGCGTGTGCTCGCCGGCAATATCGCGCAGTGCGCGCAACAGCAGCTCGGTCTCCTTGAGCGGCGGCTGCCAGGCTTCCTGGAGCAGGAGCACGCTGCCGAGCCCCCCTTGCTCGACGGCGGTGCGCAGCGGCAGTAACGCCTCCGCGAGCGGCGCACCGGGCTGCCCATGGCGGACACACTCGACCCGGCCGTGACCCCATTGCGACCTGAGCCGCTCGACGAGCAGTTCTTGCGGGCACTCATCGTACAGTTCATCGGCGATCAGCAGGACGGTCGGCGCATCGTGAACGGCCGGCGCCGAAGCGGCTGGCGGCGCGGCCGGTTCCATGCCCCGCCCTGGTCCTCCTGGTTCGACCGACTCGGCTGGCGGCCGTGTTATTGGCCGCCCCTGGCCGGTGGACTCCCGCTCGCCGTTGGTGTCGATCCGGGGAGTGGTCATGCGCTGCAACAGCGGCCGGATGCTCAGGGTGGCGAAGTGGAGCGCATCGAGGGCGCGGCGCTGCCCCACTAGCCCGAGCATCAGCAGCCCGATCCGGGGCAGCAGGCCGTAGGTCACCACCGCGCAGCAGAGAAAGGGCCACCACGAGACCAGATCGGCAGTGGCCAGATGCGCCATGCCCTCCTTGAGCACCACCTGGCTGCCTTGGATCTGCGCCAGGCTCGGATAGGCATGGGGAACGAGCCACGACCAGGGCAGGGCGATCCAGCGCACCAAGCTGGCCACCAGCTCGGCCGAGAGCTGCAGGCTCGACTGCCAGGCAAAGGCGATGTCGGCAAAGGTGACCTTGGCCAGGGTGGCGCCGATCACCCCGAGATTGAAGCCGATGCCGCCCAGCTGCACCAGGATGAAAGCCGGCCAGATGAGCAGTGCCGCCAGTTCCTTGCGCTGGCGCACGCCGCCGAGCAGCGCCGCCAGATCCAACCGCCGCTGGCCGCTGAGATTGCGCTGCACCAGTCGGCGCATTCCGTCCATGCCTCGCATCAGCAACCGGCCGATGAGCGCGTAAAGGGCGGTCGACTCCATGGGCAGCCGGCGCAGGCGCCGGTAGACGAACAGCCCCCCCTGAAGGCCGATCATCACGAGCTGAAGGACGACAAACAGGCCAAAATAGACGGCCACATTCAGCGGCATGGTGCCGGCATAGACAAGCAGGGAACCGGCCAGGCCCGCCCCGGCCAGCAGGCCGCAGCAGAACACCAGCCCCCGGCAGAGCAGGGCCATTTCCTGCCACAGGGTGCCGGGCAGCACCTGCCCCTCGTGCCCGCGCTCCTGACGGTACTGCAGCCGCCGCATGGCCAGCCACTTGCGCACCAGGATCCGGGGCGGAATATCGTCCATTTTGCCCAGCTGCGGCTCGATCTTGGCCACATAGATGATCCGGTCGCGCTTGGCCAGCGCCGCTTCCCCCTCCCTGCGCCGCAGCTCCTCGTCGGCCTGGAAAAAGAAATGGAGGTCGATCAGGTCGGCAATGTTCCACAGCTTGTTCACGGCAGGGTATCCAGGCAAGGCATGGGGGGACAGAACAGAAGAAGAGGGCACGGTGGCAACATGGAATCGTCGTCGAGCAGGTTCAGAAAGAGCGGCGCGGACAAATCGCTTGCTGATCGCCACGCCCGTGTTGGCAGCACTCCTCCGTAGCAGAAAAATTGGCTCAGGACAAGGTAAAGCCGCACCTTCTCGATGCGGCCAGCGACCATGGCATCCGCTCGCCATCCACGGCCCGGTCGCCTAACCACCAGAGGTCTGGCCGCGCCGCCCCTCGAGAAAACAGGTCGACTGCTGTCCCTTGCCCTTCATTTCCACGCTCAAGGGGCAGGAAAAGTCGAAGGCGCCGTCCAGCCGGCGGCGAACCTCGGTCGAGACATTGATCCGCATCGGTTCGGACAGGGCTTCCAGGCGGGCGGCGATGTTGACTGCGTCACCGAAGATATCGTAGAGATATTTCTTGGTGCCGACAATGCCGCCCACCACCGGGCCGCAGTGCAAACCGATGCGCACCTGCCACGGCCGGGCCCCGGAGCGGTTGCGCTCCCGCAGATATTCGACGATCCCCAGGGCGGCCAGGGCTGCGTTCCTCACCTGATCCGGGCTGGCCTCGGGAATGCCGGCGACAAAGAGATAGGCGTCGCCGATGGTCTTCATCCGCTCGCAATGGTTGGCCTCGACGATCCGATCAAAGGCGCCGAACAGGGCATTGAGCTCGCCCAGCAGCTCTTCCGGCGACAGGGTGGTGGCGGCCACGGTGAACTGGACGATATCGACAAAACAGACCGTCACCTCGGGAAAGGATTGCGGCGTGTACGCCCCGCGCTCCATCAGTTCGTGGGCGACCCGGGCTGGCAGGACATTGAGCAGCAGGGCCTCGGACTTCTGTTTTTCCAGGCCCAGCTGACGGTTGCGCTCCTCCAGCTGCCGTTGCAGGCGGCACAGCTTGAGATGGGTGCTGATCCGGGCCAGGACCTCGGCCGGATGAAAGGGCTTGGTGATATAGTCGACGCCGCCGGCCTCGAAACCGCTGAGCTTGTCCGAGGTGTCGTCGAGCGAGGAAATGAAGATCACCGGAATGTCGCGGGTGGCCTCCCCGACCTTGAGCAGCCGGCAGAGTTCCAGGCCGTCCATCTGCGGCATGAGAATATCGAGCAGGATCAGATCCGGCCGAAAGGTCCGCAGCAGCGCCAGGGCCTCCTGGCCGTGATCGGCGGTCCTGACCGCGTAGCCCTCCTTGCCAAGCAGCTTGCACAGCAGCCGCTGGTTGATCGGCGAATCCTCGACCACCAGGATCGAGGCCGGATGTTCCAGCATGCCGCCGCTCCTCACAAGGGGCTGACCGTCAACCTGGCCCGCTGCCGCAGCGCCAGGTCGATGAGCACCAGCGCGGCCATGGACTCGACGATGGGCACGGCACGGGGCACCACGCAGGGATCGTGACGACCCTTGGCCTCCAGGGTGACCGGCTGGCCGTCGAAATCCACCGTTTCCTGGGCCTGGCCAATGGTGGCCACCGGCTTGAAGGCCACGCGGAAAACGATGGGCTCGCCGTTGCTGATGCCGCCCTGGACGCCGCCGCTGTAGTTGGTGCGGGTGCCCAGTTGTTCCCCCTTGCGGGTAAAGGGATCGTTGTGCTCGCTGCCGCGCATGCGGGTGCCGGCAAAACCGGAACCGATGTCGAACCCCTTGGTGGCGGGCAAGGAGAGCATGGCCTGGGCGAGCCGGGCTTCCAGTTTGTCGAACACCGGCTCGCCCAGACCGATGGGCACGTTGCGGCACACGCAGGTGAGGATGCCGCCGGTGGAATCCTTGGCCGCCAGCACCTCCTTGACCCGTGCCTCCATGCGGGCGGCGGTGGCCGCGTCCGGGCAGCGGACGAGGTGGGCGTCGACATCGGCTCGGCTGATCCGCTCCACATCCATTGCCGGGGCCTCGATATCGCCCACCGCGCTCACCCAGGCCACGATCTCGGTGCCGTAGGTTTCATGGAGCCACTTCTCGGCAATGGCACCCGCCGCTACCCGGCCGATGGTCTCGCGGGCACTGGAGCGGCCGCCGCCGCTGGAGGCGCGCACGCCGTACTTCATCTGGTAGGTGAAATCGGCGTGCGAGGGCCGGGGAATGCGGCTCATCTCGCCGTAGTCCTGCGGCCGCTGGTCCTTGTTGTTGACCAGCAGCATGATCGGCGTGCCCAGAGTACGGCCGAACTCGGTGCCCGAATAGATGGTCACCTGATCGGCCTCCTGGCGCGGGGTCGAGAGGTCGCTCTGGCCCGGCCGGCGGCGGGAGAGCTGCGGTTGGATGTCGGCCTCGGTCAGGGCCATACCGGGCGGGCAGCCGTCGACAATGGCGCCGACGCCCTTGCAGTGCGATTCGCCGAAGGTGGTGACTTTGTAGAGGGTGCCGAGGGTGCTGGACATGGGGGGACTCCTTGGAGGAAGTGAAAGTTTATAGTCTATTAGGCTGTGAGTTAGTAGGGTGGGCAAAGGGCTGTTTCTTTGCCCACCGGGAGTCGATACCATCGGTGGGGTGCGTACCCACCCTACCCGGCTTTTAGTCTGCCAAAACGGCTTTGCGATGGAACGGATCGCGGCAGGGGATTTTGTCCTCTGCGGTCGTCGTCGTGTTGTATCGCAACCGGTACCCGCCTAAGCCGGATTCCGCTGGATTCATTTGCCGCTGAACTCCAGCCAAAGCAGATACCCTGCACCCGCGAGCGAGGCGATGAAGATGATGCCGCGAATGATCAGGCCCTTGGTGGTCAGCAGTTTCGGGGGCGGTTGCGGTCCAAATTCCACCTTTTTCTCTTTTTTCCATTTCGATGGATTCACGCTTGAATACCTCTTTGATGAAAATTTATGGTGTAGACTTGGAGGGCACCATCACATCAAACGGTGGGCACGCAAACAACGCGTTTCTATCCTCCCCCTCGTAGACTATCAACCTATCACCCTAAAAACCTCTCCATATACCAATCCGCCGCCTTGTCGAGCCCAGTGCGCACCGAGTATTCGGGCTGGTAGCCTATCAGCCGGGCCCCCTTGGAGATATCGGCCAGGGAGTGGCGCACATCGCCGGCACGGAAGTCGCGGTAGACGGGTTCGGCCTGGGCCGCGGCTGGCATGCGCGTCGTCACCCGTTCGCGGATGAGGGCGAACAGTTCGTTGAGCGTGGTGCGCTCGCCAAACGCCACGTTGTAGACCTGGCCGGCAGCCTGGTCGTCGGCGGTGGCGGCGAGGATGTTGGCCTGGACGCAGTTGTCGATGAAGCAGAAGTCGCGGCTGGTTTCGCCGTCGCCGTTGATGTAGATCGGTTCATTTTTGAGCAAGCCGGCAAACCACTTGGGAATGACCGCCGCATAGGCGCCATCCGGGTCCTGGCGCTGACCGAAGATGTTGAAGTAGCGCAGGCCAATGGGTGCAAAACCGTAGACGCGGCCAAAAACATCAGCATACAGCTCGTTGACCAGCTTGGTGACCGCATAGGGCGAGAGCGGGTTGCCGATCCGCTCCTCGACCTTGGGCAGGTCGGGGTGGTCGCCGTAGGTGGAGCTGGAGGCGGCATAGACCATGCGGCGCACCCTGGCATCCCTCGCCGCCACCAGCATGTTGACAAAGCCGGTGATGTTGCTCTCGTTGGTGGTGATCGGGTCCTCGATCGAACGGGGCACCGAGCCAAGCGCCGCCTGATGGAGCACATAATCCACGCCGGTGCAGGCCTCGCGGCAGACAGCCAGTTCGCGGATATCGCCCTCGATGAAACAGAACCGCTGCCAAGCCGCCGCGCCCACCCGCGTCCGCACCTCGTCCAGGTTATGCTGAAACCCGGTGGCGAAGTTGTCCAGGCCAACCACCCGTTGCCCCAAGACCAGCAAACTTTCCAGTAAATTCGAGCCGATAAATCCGGCAACGCCGGTGACCAGCCAGGTGGCGGGCTGCTGGTGCAGCTGTTGCCGGCGCTCGTGATACCTTTCCATTTTGTCTGTTTCCCTGTCCTGTTTTTTCGTGTACCCTTTCGGCGCATCACACCGTGTAATCGACCGATAATAGCCATGGCCGCCCACAGCGTCAATGGAGATAACACCGGCTCCGTGCCGCCTTGCCCGCATGCCGACCACCCGCAAAATCATTCACATCGACATGGATGCCTTTTTCGCCTCGGTCGAACAGTTGGACCGGCCCGAGCTGCTCGGCCTGCCGGTGATTGTCGGTGGCGCGCCCAACAGCCGGGGGGTGGTCGCGGCCTGTTCCTACGAAGCCAGGGCCTTTGGCATCCATTCGGCCATGCCCAGCGTACGCGCCCACCAGCTGTGTCCGCAGGCGGTGTTCATTCGCCCGCGCATGGCGCGCTACCAGGAGATGTCGCGCCAGATCATGACCCTGTTCCGCCGCTATACCCCCCTGGTGGAACAGCTGTCCGTGGACGAAGCTTTCCTCGACGTCACCGACAACCTCATGGGCGAGCCCTCGGCCACCCGCATCGCCCAGGCCATCCGCGCGGCCATCCGCGAAACCACCGGTCTGACCGCCTCGGCCGGGGTCTCCTACAATAAATTCCTGGCCAAGATCGCCTCCGGCTACCACAAACCCGACGGCCTCACCGTGATCCCGCCGGACCGGGCCAGGGACTTCATCGCCGCCCTGCCCATCGGCAAGTTTTACGGCGTCGGTCCGGCCACGGAGCGGAAAATGCAGGCGCACGGCATCCGCACCGGCGCCGACCTGCTCCGCTTTTCCCGCCAGGAGATGGTCGCCCTGTTCGGCAAGACCGGTCATTTTTTTCACGACATCGCCCGCGGCCTCGACCAGCGGCCGGTGCAGCCGGTGCGGGTGCGCAAGTCGATCGGCGCGGAAACCACGCTCGCCGAGGATATCCTCGACTATGCGCGGGTGAGCGTGGTGCTCTATCAGTTGGTGCAACAGGTGAGCCGGCTGCTGGCCGAGAAAGCAACCGGCGGCCGTACCCTGACGCTCAAGGTGCGCTACAACGATTTCACCACCATCACCCGTTCCAGCACCACTCCCCAGGGGTTTTTCTCGGCACAGGACATCCTCGCCCAACTGCCTCGGCTGCTGGCCGCCACCGAGGCCGGACGGCGAAGGATTCGCCTGCTCGGGGTGACGGTGGCCAACCTGTGCAACGAGCAGGAGGCCCGGCGGATGCGCATCCGCCAGCTGATTCTGCCCTTTCCGCCGGCTCGGGCCACCCGCCCGGCCCCTACTCCTTCTGCAGATACACGGTCGAGGTTCGAATCAGGGCAAGAAACTCGGTGAAGCTCCGGGCCTGCAGGGTCTGGTCGATCATCGCCTGATCGCGGTACAACAGCGAAAGCTCGGCCACCATGTCGCCGCGAATGGCCGGATCGTTCTTCGGCGACAGGATGAGAAAGACCACGTGGGCGCGCTGCGTGTCCATGAACGACAACCCGACCCCTTGAGTGGAGAGGCCGGTGACCACGTAGGGCTGGCTGATGTGGTCCACGCCTGCGGCCAGCAAGAGCACATCGTTGACGATGGCCGCGCAGGCCACATCCTCGGGCGCGCAGCTGACCCGGGAGACCACGTACGGCTCCAGCCTCCCGCCCAGCACCTGGCCGACGACGGCGGTCATCTCCTCGATCACTCCCTTGATCGAGTCGGCCCGCAACTCGGGCAGAAAGAGGCCGAAACGGAACGCATCCTCCAGCCTTGCCTTGCGCGCCGGTTGCAGGATCAGCTGCATCATCGGCCCACCCATCATCGAGGTGAGGATGGCGGTGATCACCAGGGCCACGAACAGCTCCTGGGAAATGATCCCCCGTTCCAGGGCCAGCAGGCCAAGAATGATCTCCATCGCCCCGCGCGAATTCATGGCAAAGCCCACCGCCAGCGACTCGCGGCTCCCCATCCGTCCCCACTTGGCGCCCGCCGCGCCACCCACCAGCTTGCAGACGCAAGCCGCGACAAACACGATCAGCACCAGCACCCCGTCAAACCGGGTGATAAAGTTGACCTTCAAGCCGATACTGGCGAAAAAGAGCGGTGAAAAGACGCTGGACACGAACTGATCGAGGATGTAGCGGCTGCGCCGGCGCAAGTGGGGCGAGTCGCCCACCGCCATGCCGATGAAGAAAGCGCCGAAGATGGCATGAATGCCGATCCATTCGGTAAAGGCCGCGCCCAACAGGCTGAGGATGATCACAAAGCCGATCTCGCCGCCGGGCCACCAGGTATAGGCCTGGACATAGGGCAGCAGCCGGTGGATCAGCTTGCGGCCAATAGTGAAGACAAAGAGGATGAAACCCAGGGCGAGCGACACGGTCAGGGTGATGCCGTTGCCCATGCCGGCCACGTTGTCGATCAATCCCAGCACCACGGCGAAGATGATCCAGCCGACCAGATCGTTGAAGATGGCGGCGCTGACCACCACCACCCCGAAATCGCTGCGATAGAGGTTGAGGTCGAGCAGGGTCTTGACGATCACCGGCAGGGCCGAGATCGACATGGCGATGGCCAGGAATAGGGCGAACAGCAGGGGGCTGACATCCGACGGCAGGTCGAAAATCTGCGGCAGGCCCCAGGCAATGGCAAAGCCGGCTCCAAAGGGGATGGCAATGCTGGCCACCCCCACCTTGAGCCCGACCCAGCCCTTGCGCCAGACATTGGAGAGATCGACCTCCAGCCCGGCCACCATGAGAAAGAGGGTCACCGCCACACCGGCAATGGCATCCAGGGCCGATGCCATCGGCCCCTCCTGGGGGAAGAGGAAAGCGTTGGCCTCCGGCGCCAGGGTGCCGAGCACGGTCGGTCCGAGCAGCACGCCGGCCAGCAGCTCACCGAGTACCGACGGCTGCCGCAACCGACGCGCCAGTTCGCCCAGGATCTTGGCAGCCGCCAGCAGGGCGCCCAGGGCAAGCAGCAGGATCGCGGTATTGTGTTGATGAAGCGCATCCATGGAATTGTTCAGGGGGTGCAGAGGTGAACGGCCCACCACGAAGGCCAGAATCGCACTCTAGGGGATAACGTATTGAACGTCAAAGCAAAAATTATCAGGAGGAGAAACAAGCTGCCCATACTGACCATGTTGCCGCCCCGGACGGATCACGACCCACCCTCGACATCTCCATCGCCCTACCCGCCTTTCCCTTGCCCCCATCGCCCGGTTCAGTTTAAGGTGGCGTGCGAGCCCCCGGCCAAGGTCCGCGCGCTGCCCGGGGCACCAGTCAACGCCCCCTGACCTGAACGACCCTCTTATTCCGATCCCTCTTCCCGGAGCACGCCGCCCATGAGCACCACCTATCTCCTTGCCAGCCTCATTTTTCTTTTTGCCGGCACGGTCCAGGGGCTGACCGGTTTTGGCGCCGGCCTGCTGGCCATTCCCCTGCTGTGCCTGATCATGGATGTCAAGCTGGCGGTGAGCGTGTGCATCATCAGCACCCTGCTCATTTCCACCACCCTGGCCTGGGAACTGCGCCGCTTTCTCGATCGGCGCAAGATTCTCCCTCTGCTGCTCGGCTCCCTGCCGGGCATCTATACCGGCACCCTGCTGCTCAAAACGATTGACCCCAACCTGATCAAAACCCTGCTGGGCCTGCTGCTGATCGGCGTCAGCTGCTTCAATCTGGTGTTCACCCCCAAGGCGATCAATCCCGCGCGCGCATGGGGATATATCGCCGGTTTTTTTTCCGGGGCGATCAACGCGACCGTGGCCGCCGGCGGTCCGCCAGCCATCATCTACACCACCCTCCACGACTGGAAAAAGGAGGAGATCAAGGCCACGCTCACCGGATTTTTCATGATCAACGGCTACCTGACCGCCGGCGTCCACGCCTTCAGCGGCCTGATCGGCGCGCAAACCCTGGGTTACTTCGCGGTCACCCTGCCATTTGTGCTGGCAGGCACGATGATCGGCTCACGAATCGGCGGACGGATCAACCGCCGCCGCTACCTGCAGCTGGTTTACGGCTTGCTGATGGGACTGGGCATCCTGATGATCGTCGGATAAACCGGCCATGGCTCGCGATCTCCTGCGCGGATTCGGCGTGCTGGCGCGATCAGTTTGCCCCACCGTGCGCAAAGTTGTTGAACAATCCCCGCCGGGGATGGTTGAATACACATCGGCTGGTTTGGCTCGACCGGTGGATGACGGCTGGAAGCGCAACCCGCTCCGGCCGTCCCGCCCTCTGTCCCGACGGCCACGTATTGTTTGAGAAACATTTTTATCGGCTTCAGCATCCCCCACCATTGCGCGGGTGCGGCAGATGCCTGAAGGCCAGGAGGACACACAATGGATATGAAATCAGTTCGGGAACATGCCCGTGAACAGCTCAAGGGATTCTGCCGGGTCTGCCCGGTGTGCGACGGCCGCGCCTGCGCCGGAGAGGTGCCGGGCATGGGCGGCGTGGGCACCGGCAGCGCCTTCAAGGTTAATCTGGAGGCCCTGGCCAAAGTCAAGTTGAACATGCGCACCATCCACAGCGTCAAGGAGCCGGACATGAGCCTGACCCTGTGGGGCAGAAAGCTGTCCATGCCGATCCTCGGCGCGCCCATCACCGGTTCCTCCTACAACATGGGCGGCAAGATGACCGAGGAGGAATTCATCGCCGAGATGGTGGCCGGCGCGATCCAGGCCGGCACCCTGTGCATGACCGGTGACGGTGCCGACCCGCGCATGTTCGACAGCGGGCTCAAGGCCGGGGCCGACAACAAGGGCGGCTCGATCGCGATCATCAAACCGCGGGCCCAGGACGTGGTCGTCGGCCATCTCCGCGCCGCCGAGGCCACCGGCGTGCTGGCCACGGGCATGGATATCGACGGCGCCGGCCTGGTCACCATGGCGATGAAGGGGCAGCCGGTCGGTCCCAAGACCGCGACCGAGCTGCGCGAGGTGATCAACGCCACCAAGCTGCCGTTCATCGTCAAGGGCGTGATGACCGCCGACGAGGCCGAAGAGGCGGTGCAGGCCGGAGCCGCGGCCATTGTCGTGTCCAACCACGGCGGCCGGGTGCTCGATTTCACCCCCGGCGCGGCCGAAGTGCTGCCGGCCATTGCCGCCCGGGTCAAGGGCAAGGCGATCATCTTCGCCGATGGCGGCGTGCGCAGCGGGGCCGACGTGCTCAAGCTGTTGGCCCTGGGCGCGGATGCGGTGCTGGTCGGCCGGCCGCTGGTGATCGCCGCCTTCGGAGGCGGCCGTGAAGGCGTGGCCCTCTATCTCAACCAGCTGAAGGGCGAACTGCTCCAGGCCATGCTGCTCACCGGCACCGCCGATGTCAAGCAGGTGCCGGCGGGCATCCTCTACGGTCGGCAATGAGAGGGCTCGCCGAATCGTAATCGCATTGGTCGGCTTCCGGTTACGCAGTGATCCCGCACAGGGGTAACCGGAAGCCGCATGTCGCCTGGGCCCGCTCCTTTTCCCGCAGGCCGCAACAGCTGGCCGTCGGAAAGCCCTCAACCAGTCCAGTGCTCGACAACCGTCCAACGCCCGCGACGAATGTCACCCGAAGCCATCGCCAATGAACGTCAAACGGATTAGCAAGCGAATGACCGGAGCCTTTCTTTTCCTGTGTGTGGCAGCAATTGCCTGGGCGAACATCACGATCAACCGATACGAACAATATACGTTCGACCATCTGGAACAGATTCCGCCTGCATATTGCGCCATTGTCCTGGGCACGACGAAATTCTTGAAAAATGGCCGCGAAAACCACTATTACACCAACCGGATTACCGCCGCGGTCAGGTTGTATCGGGCTGGAAAATGTCAAAAAATCATCGTCTCGGGCGATAACAGAACCCATGCCTACAACGAAGCGCGGGACATGAAGAACGATATCGTCAAACAGGGGGTCAACGAGCGGGACATTGTCTGCGATTTTGCCGGATTACGAACGCTCGATTCCATCGTTCGCTTTAAAGAAGTGTTCAATCAGCAAAAAGGGATTGTCGTCTCGCAGAAATTTCACAACAGCAGAGCCATTTACATCGGCCGGTCATGGGGCATTGAGCTGTACGGCTACAACGCCGACGATGTGGACCGTCATGCTGGAATCAAGACAAGGATACGGGAAGTATTCTCCAAGGTCATCTGTGTGCTCGATATCGAGCTGTTCAAGACGCGTCCCAAACATCTGGGCGACCGGATACCGGTGTGATCCGATTGTGCCGCCCGGCTTGCCAGCGCGCCTTTCGCCTACTCCTTGACCAGCGGACTGGTCCACGACTGGCCGGCAATGGCCTCGTTGCACAGATCCTCCAGCTGGGCGATCACCTTTTCCAGCCGCCTGTTGTCCGCCGGCGGCGGCATCCGGCGTAGCTCCTCCAGCAAAATCGGCGACTGCAATTTGGCCAGTTCCGCCTGATCCTCGATCCGGTCGATGGCCATATGGATGGTCATGCTGATGTAGTCATCGGCCAAGGGGGTCATCTGCTGGAACTTGGGCCGGCCGCGGTAGTGCTGGACCAGATATTCGCCGATGATGAACAAACTGCGGCTGGCCAGGCCGTTGGCAAAGCCGGCGTGCATCGGCAAAAAGGCGATGGTGTGGGCATACTGCTGCATCATCGGCCGGTTGCGGGTCCGCATCACGGTGACGATCAGCTGATAGAGCAGGCGGAAGAACGAATCGGCCACCGACCGGTCCATAGCCTGCAGGGCGCGGATGCAGCTGGCATATCCCTGGGGCTGCTCCGCGTCCAGCGACTGGGCGGTGATCTCCGCGATCACCGCGTCGCGGGACAGCAGTTGGGCGGTCAGGGCGTGAACCACGGTATCCCGGGCCGCGTCCAGGGTGTCGCACAACAGTTCGTGCAGAGCCAAATGCGGCCGGTCGGCGGCCTTGCGCAGCATGGCCTCGTTCCAGTTGCGCCACAACTCCGGGTTGCGCTTCATGTTTTCGATGAGAAACACCAGCCGGCGGGTGATCGACTTGCGCGGCGTCGGTTTCCACCCCAGGATCTGCCGCGTCCGCGAACTATCGGCCACCAGACGCTGGTCGATGTACTTGGCCATCCATAATTGCTCGAAGGGTTCCTTGCCCTGCAGACGACTGAGCAGCCGTCGCCCCAGGATCATCGGCCCCAGCAGCCAGCGGTTGACGAACAGCGGTCGCAGGTGACGGTTGTAATAAAACTGAGAGGCGATGCGAAACAGTTCCAGGTGGGACACGGCGCCATCCGGCCCGGCGTTGAAGGTGCACAGTTGCCCCAGCTCGTCGCTCTTCTCGACCACTCGGAGCAGGAGCTGCACCAGATCGTGCACATGCACATAAGGGAGGGCGGACTGACCGCGACCGGCGATGAGCCGCGATTCAAGCCATTTGCCCGAACACCAGTTGTTGAGCAGGGTGTACAGGGGCGGATATTCGCACCAGTCGCTGAACACCGCCGCGATGCGGATGATGGCCCCCGGCACCCAGGGGGAATACTCCTTGAGCAGCTCTTCGCCGGCCCGTTTACTGCGCGCGTAGGGGATGGGGGCATCGGCGGCGGTCTGCTCGGTGATCACCGGGCCGAACGGACAGGCGGCTTGCGAACTGGCAAAGACAAACCGTTTGACGCGCAGTTCCTTGGCCAGTTCGAGCATGTTGCGGGTGCCAAGGATATTGGTGCGGGTGTATTCGGGATGCTCCTGGTTGGTGAAGTCGTAGTAGCCGGCCAGGTTGACCACGTAATCGGCGCCGCCGTGATCGCGCACCCGCTGGAGCAGGTTGTGCAGTTTGTCCTGGTCGGCGATATCCACCTGGATCCAGCGCAGGTTGGCGTCCGGCTGTACCCCGGCCTCCTCCATCGACCGTCGGGCCACGCAGAACAGACGGAACCGGCCGGTGGCCGCCTTGATGAAATTCCGCCCGACAAAACCGGAGGCACCGGTCAAAATCAACCCTGGTAACGAATCGTCCATGCAGTCCTCCCTGCGATTCCAGCGCATTATCGCCCCTTCATTCTGCTCCAGGCGACTTGTGCTTTCATTAGTGAAGCAAATCGGTTCTGTCAACACCAGCGGCAGGGACAAGAGCGCCTTGCCGGGGCCCATCGAGGATTGTGATGTTTTTTCCCGGCGATTGGTGTAGGAGTGGGCCATGATCAACACACTGCCCGCTCGACATCGCCCTGTTTCCGATTCTGACCAGAAACGTCCGCGCCTGCTGGTGGCGGGCGGCGGTCCGGCCGGCCTGATGGCCGCCGGCCAGGCCGCGCTCGCCGGGGTGGACGTGGTGGTCCTCGAGAAAATGCCCCGGCCGGGCCGCAAGCTGTGCATCACCGGCAAGGGCCGCTGCAACCTGACCAACGTCGCCCCCCTGCCCGACTTCCTCGGCCATTTCGGCCCAACCGGTTCCTTTCTCCGCCAGGCCTTTCACCGCTTTTTCACCCCCGAACTGCTTGGATTTTTCGAGGATCTGGGCCTGACGACGATCACCGAACGCGGCGGCCGCGTCTTTCCTGCATCGGGCAAGGCGCCGGAGGTGCTGGCGGCCTTGGAGCGATGGCTGCGGCAGTGCGGGGTGACGATTCGCGGCGGCCATGCCATCGAACGGGTGTGCCTCAAGGATGGCCGGGTGACCGGGGTGCGTTGCGCGGGCGGCGAGACACTCGCCGGCGACGCCCTGATCCTGGCCACCGGCGGCGCTTCCTATCCGCTCACCGGCTCCACCGGCGACGGTTATTCCTTGGCCGAGGCGGCCGGTCATCATGTGGTGCCAATCCGTCCGGCCCTGGTGCCGCTGCTCACCGCCGGATCGGCGACCGGCCGAATGAGCGATCTGCAACTGCGCAACATTCTTGTCCGACTGTTTATCGACGGCAAGAAGCGCGCCGAGGCCTTCGGCGAGCTGACCTTCACCGAGGACGGCCTCGGCGGCCCGGTGATCCTCACCCTGAGCAGCCGGATAGTCGATACCCTGGTCGAGGGCCGGACGGTTGTCCTGCTGCTCGACCTCAAGCCCGCCCTGGACGAACACAAGCTCGATGCCCGCCTGCGGCGCGACTTCGAGCACCGTCGGTTGGAACCGATCAGCAGTGTGCTCCGCGGGCTACTGCCCAAGGAGATGGTTCCCGTGGCCCTGGAGGAAAGTGGGCTGACCACGGAACGGCTGGCTGGCACCATCCGCAGCGAGGAACGCAAACGGCTGCGCCACTGGCTGAAAAATTTCCGCCTCACCGTCACCGGACACCGGCCCCTGGCAGAGGCCATCGTCACCGCCGGCGGCATCGACACCCGCGAGGTCGATCCGCGTACCATGGCCTCGCGCCTGGTCCGGGGGCTCTACTTTGCCGGTGAAATGCTCGATGTGCAGGCCGACACCGGCGGCTACAACCTGCAGGCCGCCTTTTCCACCGGCTGGCTGGCCGGCCGTTCGGCGGCCGCCTCGCTTCTCGCCGACATGGAGGCGTGACATGTTTCTCCCCTGCACCCGCGAGGAAATGAAGCGACTGGGTTGGGCGCGGCTCGATGTGATCCTGGTCACCGGCGATGCCTACATCGACTCGCCCTTCATCGGCGTGGCGGTGATCGGCAAGCTGTTGGCCCGGCAGGGGTTTCGGGTGGGTATCATTGCCCAGCCCGACATCGGCTCGGCCGCCGACATCACCCGCTTGGGCGAACCATTGCTGTTCTGGGGCATCACCGGCGGCTCGATCGATTCCATGGTCGCCAACCGCACAGCTTCGGGCAAACGGCGGCGGAGCGACGACTACACCCCCGGCGGCGAGAACACCCGCCGCCCGGACCGGGCGGTGATCGCCTACGCCAACCTGATCCGCCAGCATTTCAAGAAGACCGTGCCCCTGGTACTGGGCGGCATCGAAGCCAGCCTGCGGCGCGTCTCCCATTACGACTACTGGGACAACCGGGTGCGGCGGTCGATCCTCTTCGATGCCAAGGCCGACTATCTGCTCTACGGCATGGCCGAACGCAGCGTGGTCGAACTGGCCCGAACCTTGGCGGCCGGCGAACCGCCCACCTTCATTCGCGGCCTCTGCCACATCGCGCCCACCGCACCGGAACAGGCCCTGCTCCTGCCGGCCCACCAAACCGTGGCCCAGGACAAACAGGCATTCACCGCCATGTTCCGCACCTTTTACGACCATAACGATCCCCTCACCGCCCGGCCGCTGGCCCAGCAGCAGGACAGCCGCTTTCTCGTCCACAACCCGCCGCCCCTGCCCTTGTCGACCGAGGAACTCGACGCCGTGCATGCCCTCGATTTCGAGCGCGAGCTCCATCCCCTCGATCGGCAGCGGGGACAGGTTCGGGCCCTGGACACCATCCGCTTCGCCCTGACCACCCACCGCGGCTGCTACGGCGAGTGTAACTTCTGCGCCATTGCCGTGCACCAGGGCCGGACCATCCAGCAGCGTAGCGCGACCTCGATTGTCCGCGAGGCGGAAACCCTGGCGGCGCATCCTTCGTTCAAGGGGATGATCGCCGATGTCGGCGGACCGACCGCTAACATGTACGGATTTGAATGCGCCAAAAAACTGGCCAGGGGGGCCTGCCGGGACAAACGTTGCCTCTTTCCGGCCATCTGCCCGAGCCTGCGCATCGACCACGGCCCGCTCATTGCCCTGCTGCAACGGCTGCGGGGGGTTCGGGGCATCAAGAAGATCGCCGTGGCCTCGGGTGTCCGCTACGATCTGATCCTGGCCGACCACAAAAAGGGACTGGACTATCTGCGCGAGCTGGTGCGCCACCATGTTTCCGGCCAAATGAAGATCGCGCCGGAACACAGCGAAGCCGAGGTGCTCGCCGCCATGGGCAAGCCGGGCACGGAATCCTTGCTGCAATTCCGCCGCCTGTTCAACCGGCTGACCGAGGAAGAAGGTCTCCGCCAGTTCCTCACCTACTACCTGATCGCCGCCCATCCGGGTTGCACCCAGGCGGCCATGGAGCGGCTGCGCGCCTTCTGCCAGCGGGAACTTCACCTTGTGCCCCGCCAGGTGCAGCTGTTCACGCCCACCCCCTGTACCTGGTCGACCCTGATGTACTGGACCGAAACCGACCCTTTCAGCAAGTCCCCCTGCTTTGTGGAAAAAAACGACGTCGGCCGCGAACGGCAAAAGGCCGCTCTTGCCACGAGTCATCCATGCTCTCCTAAAGAGTCCACTTCACCTCCGGCAAACCGCTCAACGGCGCGACGCAAACGATAATCCCGCGCGTGCCAACCGATCTCCCTGGGTCTCGACCTGTCGGTGCGCCCTTTCCTTGCTGTTTGCCAGCCTTTTTCATAAATATTTCTGATAGTCAAAAAAAGCGTTTGACCGGATGGTCATTGAAGGGTATCTAACACTCACTTAATCCTGAGTGAGTGCTCAGTCGAAAACTATTCTCACTTCCATTTTTACCTGAGCGCTCACTCAAAGACTATCCCCCAAGGGTCACCCACACATGGCACGTGCACAAACCAAAAAAGAAGCCATTCTCCAGGCGGCCAGCAAATTCTTCGCCGAACGGGGCTACTGGGATACGTCGGTCAGTGACATCTCCAAGGCCACCGGCGTGGCCGAGGGAACCATCTTCTACCACTTTCAGAGCAAGGAAGACCTGTTTCTCGCCGTGCTGCAAAAATTCAAGGAAGATTTTGTCGGCTCCTTCAAGCAGCACCTCCAAAATACCGAGTTCGCCAATGGCCTGGAAATGGTGGAAGGAGCCATCTCGTTCTACCTGTATCAGTCCAGCGTCATGGAGGAACGCTTCCTTCTCCTCCACCGCCACCACTATTATCAGATCGCGCCCAACAACCCAAAATGCTGGCAATATCTGGAAGAAATCTACAGCGGTCTGATCAGCATTTTCGAACAGGCGATCCTCCGCGGCATGGAGGATGGTTCAATCCGTCCAGTCTCGCCCAGCAAGAAAGCCCTGCTGATCTTCACCCTGATCGACGGCCTGGTCCGGCTGGATACCTACAATTTATATCAAGCGACATCGCTCTATGAAGAGGTGATCGAGTCGTGTCGCTGCTGGCTGAAACCCTGACCCCATAACCTTTGACTTCTACGAACACGAGCGGATGGACATGGTACTGACAAAAATTTTCCCCTTCCTGAGTTGGATTAAAGGCTACAACCTCAAGAGTTTCCAGACCGACGCCCTTGCCGGCCTGACCGTGGCCCTGGTGCTGATCCCGCAATCAATGGCTTACGCGCAACTGGCTGGCCTACCGGCCTATTTCGGCCTGTATGCCGCTTTTCTCCCGCCCATGGTCGCCGCCCTGTTCGGCTCCAGCCGGCAGTTGGCCACCGGCCCGGTCGCGGTGGTGTCGCTGATGTCCGCCGCCTCGCTGCAACCGTTGGCCACCGCCGGCAGCACCGACTTCATCGCCTACTCAATCGTCCTCGCCCTGATCGTCGGTGTGTTCCAGTTCTCTCTGGGGGTGCTCAGGCTCGGTTTGGTGGTCAACTTCCTGTCTCACCCGGTGGTCAACGGCTTCACCAATGCCGCGGCCATCATCATCGCCTCCTCCCAATTCTCCAAATTTTTCGGCGTGTCCGTTGATTCGGCCGAGCACCATTACCAGACCATGATCTGGGTGGCGCAGGCCGCCATGGACTACACCCATTGGCCCACCCTGATCTACGGGGTGAGCGCGGTGGCGATCATGGTCGGCCTGAAGAAGATCAACCCCAAAATTCCGGCGGTGCTGGTGGCGGTGGTCATCACCACCCTGATCTCCTATTTCAGCGGCTACAACAAGGATATGCGCGTACCGCTCAGCGCCATCCAGATGCCGGAGTTTGCCGCGCTGGTGGACGAGTTCAACCAGGAGATCAAGACCGTGGAAGAGCTGGGCCTTGAGCGGATGAGCAAGGGCAAGGAACTGGAAAAACTTGAGAAAGCGGTCAAGGGCCACGGTCCCTCGCTGGAAGCCATTGCCCTGCACAACGAAATCGCCCTGATCACCGCCAAGATGAATCAGGTCCAGGAACACAACCGGGAGCTGCGCGCCCAGTTGCGGCAGCTGAAGTTTGAAAAGGCCCAGCAAGGCGAACAGGCAATCTTCTATCCCAAGAACGCGCTCCCCGCCGACGTGCCCACCGATCACAACACCTGGCGCCTCAAGGTGTCCAACGCCAAACTGAAAACCGACAGCCTCCTGCTCATGGGCGGCGGCGCCATTGTCGGCAAGATCCCCGAGGGCCTGCCCACCTTCACCATTCCCAAGCTGGAAGGCAACATCGTCCTCAAACTGCTGCCCACGGCGATCATCATCAGCCTGCTCGGCTTCATGGAGGCCATCGCCATCGCCAAGGCCATGGCCGCCAAGACCGGCCAGAAGCTCGACCCCAACCAGGAACTGATCGGCCAGGGATTGGCGAACGTATTGGGCTCTTTCGGCTCCAGTTACGCGGTGTCCGGTTCTTTTTCCCGTTCGGCGGTCAACCTGCAGGCCGGCGCGGTCTCCGGCATATCCAGCGTCATCACCAGCATCGTGGTGGTCATCACCCTGCTGTTCCTCACCCCGCTGCTTTACCACCTGCCACAGGCGGTACTGGCGGCGGTGATCATGATGGCGGTCATCGGCCTGATCAACACCCGGGGGTTTGTCCACGCCTGGCACGCCCAGAAACACGACGGCATCATCTCGATCATCACCTTTTTCGTCACCTTGGCTTTTGCCCCCCATCTCGACAAGGGCATCATGGTCGGCGTGGCCCTGTCCATGGGCGTATTCCTCTACAAATCGATGCGGCCGGTGGTGGCCAAACTGTCGATGTATAAGGACGGCTCGCTGCAGAGCACCGAACAGCATCGGCTGCGCGGCTGCCGCCACATCGCCGTGGTCCGTTTCGATGGCGCCCTCTTTTTCGCTAACGCCAGCTATCTGGATGAACAGATCATCAAATTCCGCAACGACATGCCCGATCTGCGCTACATCCTGCTCGACGCCAGCGGCATCAATGACATCGACGCCTCGGGCGAGGAAGAGCTGGCCCTGTTGGTGGACCGGCTCCACGCGGCTGGTTACGGTTTTGCGGTATGCAACGCCAAGGGGCCGATCCTGGCGGTGCTCGACCGCACCCACCTGTTCGACAAGATCGGCCGGGAAAATTTCTATCCGGATACCAAGGCTGCGGTGGCCGATATCGTCGGCAAGATCCACGAAAACACCGATCTGCCCTCGGGTGGTTGCAAGAGCTGCCCCCTGACCAAGTACCTGCCGCGATAAACGGCATGCCTCCTCGTCCGCCCACCGTCGTTGCCGTCATGCCAACGACGGTGGGCGGGTTGCCGCTCCCTTGCGGTGTGGATCGCTTCGGCGGCGCTGCACACTGCGATGCCGAAAAATACTGCCCGATCTTTTGTCCGGACAGATACTTCATGCATTCTTCAGCGGTTTATCGTATATAAGCCGACACAACCGGCTGTTTTCCCGCTGCGGATGGCGGCCTGATCATGATTTTTCCCCAACCCGCGAACAATGACATTTTCAGGCACATCCATGCAGGTGCAGAAGGCCGATATCTCCTTGGAGGAAGGCAACTGGTACCCGGAAAATCGAGAGCGGATCACCAGTAGTCTTCACCAGATCGCGACCCACGCTTCCCTCGCCCAGCCGGTGGCCGTGTTCGATTTTGACAACACCTGCATTTTCCGCGATATCGGCCAGGCGGCATTTCGCTACCAGGTGCGACATCTGCACTACCGCTTGACTCCGGAGCAACTGGCCGCCATCCTCCCGCCGCCCCAGGGCGAGCTGGCCGGCCGGCCGATGGACGCGGTCATCGCCACCTTGTGCACCGCCTATCGGCAGTTGTGGCCGCTAATCGTCGACGGCCGCCAGGAACAGGCCCGGCTCCTGCCTGCATACCCGTTGTTCGCCACCCTGCTGTTATGGTTCACCATCAGCGCGCGCAAGGACGCCCGTTTGGGACCACGCTATGTGCTGCCCTTCATGGGTAAGATGCTGGCGGGCTTCACCATCGGCGAATTGCGCCAGCTGGCGGTTGAAGTGGTCCGGGTGGCAGGGGAAGAACCGCTGGTCGAGGAAACATTGCATGCCGACGCGCCACAACCGATCGGCCGCATCGAGGCCAGCTACCCGCTCGGCCTCCATGTCTTTCCCGAGATGCGGACCTTAATGCACCGCCTGGCGGAGCTGGGAATTGCCCGGTATGTGATTTCGGCCAGCACCGAATGGCTGGTGGAAGGGGCGGCGCAGCTCCTTGGATTTCCCGTGGAGGCGGACCACATTTTCGGCATCCGCGTCCGCCTGAACGACGAGCAACATCTGACCATCGAGGATCCCGTTTCCTACCCCACCACCTTCCGCGAGGGGAAGGCCGAGATCATCAAGCAGTGGATCGACGGCACACCGGTGCTGGTGGCTGGCGACGCGGACACCGACTACGAAATGCTCACCCTGCCGGAAGTGCCCATCCGCCTGCTGATCAACCGTCGGCAAAACGGTCTGATCAGCACCCTCTACCAGGACCCCGCCATCCTTCTCCAGGGGATCGACCTGACACACGGCTGTTTCCGCCCTTCACGCGAGTCCATCGGCGCCTGAAAAGCGCTTTCCCCGCAAGCGGACCCACGGGCAGGATTGCCGCTGTGTTGGCAGCCCGTTCGGACCACCGCCATCCACCTCGGCACTCCTGCCTCGATCCCAGCCGTCGGGCTATTTTTTCAGGGTCTTGGCAAAATCCAACATCCGTTGAATCGGGACCCGGGCCCGGGCCGCCAAGTCCGCCGCCACGTGAATTTCACCGGCCCCGGTTTCCAGCGTCTGCGCCAATTTTTGCAGGGTATTCATCTCCATCCAGGGACAGCGGGCGCAGCTCTCGCAAGAGGCGCCCTCGCCGGCGGTGGGGGCACCGAGCAGGATCTTGTCCGGTGCCAGTTGCCGCATCTTGTTGAAGATGCCGGCATCGGTGGCCACAATGAACTCCTTGTTGGGCAGGGTGCATACCGCCTGAATCAGTGCGGTGGTCGAGCCGACCACATCCGCCTGATCGACCACGTCCTGGGGTGATTCGGGATGCACCAGGACCGCGGCTTGCGGGTGGAGCGCGCGCAGCTGCCGCAGGGCATCAGCCTTGAACTCCTCGTGGACCACGCAGGATCCCGGCCAGAGGAGCATCTCCGCGCCGGTCAATCGCTGCACATAACGGCCCAGGTGGCGATCCGGCCCCCAAAGAATCTTCTCTCCCTTTTCCGCCAAGTGCCTGATCACCGGCAAGGCGATGCCCGAGGTAACCACCCAGTGGGAGCGGGCCTTGACCTCGGCGCTGGTGTTGGCGTAGACCACCACCGTATGCTCGGGGTGGCGATCACAAAAATCGGCAAAGAGGTCGATCGGACAGTTTTCGTCCAACGAGCAGGTGGCTTCGAGGTCGGGCATGAGCACCCGCTTTTCGTTGTTGAGGATCTTGGAGGTTTCCCCCATGAACCGTACGCCGGCAACCACCAGAGTCTGGGCCGGATGCTCGGTGCCGAACCGGGCCATCTCCAGGGAATCGGCCACACAGCCGCCGGTTTCCTCGGCCAGGTCTTGAAGATCGCCGTCGGTGTAGTAATGGGCCACCAGCACCGCGTTCTGCTCGTTGAGCAGGAGTTTGATTCGTTCTTTCAGCGCCGCTTTCTCCTGGGTCGGCAATTCCAGCCGAACAGGATGGGCAGGGACCTTGACTAGGGGGATGCGGACATCCGCCAGGGTTTCTCGTGCTCCGTTTTTCATGACCAACTCTGCTGTTTCCTTCTCGATAAAAAATCCCGCCGCCCAAAGCGGCCGGCCCACCTACCGCAAGGCTCCCTACTACCGCAAAAGCCTTCTCAGCACAACCCTTTTCCCATCCTTGGCTGACCGCCGCGCATCCCGTGGAAAACACGACCGGAAAAGAAGTTTACAAAATCCAGCCGCCATGGTTTTATTTGTTTTTACGGTACGGTCCATCCCGCTTTCCCCTTTTCTTTCCCGGTACGGTCTATGCATGTCTATCCCGCCGAACTTGTCGCCCTGATCACCCAGCGATGGAATGGCCAGCCCTCTTCGGCGGAAAGCGACGGTGAACAGCTCCCCGACAACCTCCCGGGCAAGGCGGCCCTGGAACAGCTGATCTCCACCTGCTATCAGGTCAGCATGATGCGCGAGGAAGACCGGCCGGTCACCCTGCGGCTGATTCTGGCCGCGCCCGATCTTTTTCCGTCCGACCAGGGGCCGCCCAAGGGATTTCACCGTCTGCTGTTCGCGCCCGCCCGGCCGTTCAATGAATACGAATTGCGCCGCCTGTCGCCGGCCGTGGACTTCGAGCGGTCGCTGGTGGCCATCGAGCCGCATCCGGACAAGGGGTTCCAGATCTGGGGCCTCGTCAATTCCGGTATTCGCTGGTTGCAGCAGGAACGCGGGGGAAACAAGAAAACCAATCAACTGCCCGATACCTTCGTGGTGCATGTGACCGGTCCTGGCATGCTGACCATCTGCCGCGGGCTGAAGATCATCGCCACCCTCAACGGCGGCCGGTTGCTGGATTCCACCGCCAATGCCTTCCAGTCCAAATGGATCAACAAGCTCTTTGCCCCGGCGCGCGAGAACCTGCTCGAGATGCACGAGGTGTTCCGGGCCAGCGTGCTCTACCCGGTGGCCAAAATTCAGGACGAGTTCATCGAAAGCCTGCAATTTCAGCTGCTCAAACGGGTGATCAGCGTCACCCGGATGAATCGGCATGGTGGCACCTTCATCATTTTTGCCAACGACAACCCGCCTGAACTCTCGGGCGATAATCCGTTTATCCTGATGAAATATCGTTTTCACAACGATGAAGCCATTCGCCGACAGCAGCAGTTGATGATCAGGACCATCCGGCTGGCGACCACCGCCTTGGGCGACATCAACGATCCGGACAAGATCGTCACCTGGAAGGATTACGTCGACCTGCGTCATGAATCAGCGGTCTACGACCTGGAAGAGGCGCTGTACGAGCATGCCCAGTTCGTGGCCAGCCTAGCCTCGGTCGATGGCGCGGTGGTGACCTGCAGCCGAGGGCCTTTGGGATTCGGCGCCATGATCGTCGGCTCGCTCGACAAATTGACCGAGGTTGCCATCGCCAGCGATGTCGAGGGCAAAATCCTGACCCTCGCCAAGATCGAGGGATATGGCTCGCGCCACCGTTCCGTCTACCACCTGTGCAACGCCCTCCACGATGTCATGGCCATCGTCGTCTCTCAGGACGGCAATGTGCAGCTGGCCAAATGGCGCAACGGCATCGTCACCTGCTGGGATCTGACCACCCAGATGTTCATCGGCGACAGCTGAGAACGCGGACATCCCCTCCAATCAGGGCAGGGTCCGTATCCGTCGCTTCACCGCCTGCCACAGCAACAGGGTGCTGGTCACCGAACCCACCCCCATCCAGCCCAGAACCACGACTTTGTCTTCCCAGGCGAAGGAAAGAAACCACATCGCCAGCGCGCCGATAAAAAAATAAAAAAAGACCATCAGCGACGAGGCGGCACCGGTATCCCGGTCCACCTGCTCCAGGATCAGATTATTACCTGCCGGCCGGCAAAAGGAAAAACAGAAGGTCAGAGCGAACATGGGCAGGGTCAGGCGCCAGGGGATCGGCAGCCAGGGGTTCAGCAGCAGCAACGAGGCGAGGAGCATGCCGCCAAAGGCCCACGGCATCAGGCGGGTAATCGAATACCGGCGGTTCACTCGGGCGAAGGCCAGGGGGGCGAGGACAAAGGCCAGGGCGTTGAAGCCGAAGAAGTAGCCGAATTGCTGCTCGTTGTAGCCGAAGCGGGTGATATAGATTTCCGAGGAGCCGCCGATAAAGGCGAACACCGGCACACAGGTCAAGGAAACCGTCAGCAGCAGGGAAAAATAGCGGCGGTTACCCATCAGGCGCAAATAGCTGAACGCGACTTCGCGCAATGAGGGAGGTGTCCGCGGCCGCAGGGATTCCCGCATGGCGAGGACGCCGGCAAAGGCGATGGCCCCGAGCAGGGTCTGAAGAATGAAGATCCACCGCCAGGTGAGTAATTTGATGATCCAGCCGCCGGCAATGGGAGCGACCATCGGCGCGGTGGCCACGATGACCCCGATATGAATGAACACCCGCTGCCGCTGCTGCCCGGAAAACCGGTCCTTGCTGATGGCGAAGACAATCGCCGAGGCTGCCGCCGCGCCCGCGCCCTGAAGAAACCTCCCAAAAATCATCACCGGCGCACTGGAGGAAAAAGCGCAGACCAGACAGGCGAGGATGAACATGGTTACCCCGACCAACAGCGGCGGTTTGCGGCCGTAGCGGTCGGACAGCGGCCCGTAGATCAGCAGGCAACCGCAGTAGGCCATGAAAAAGGCGACCAAGGTCAGGTTGATCGTGCTGGCCTGCGCTTGCAGTTCGTGCTGCAGCAACGGCAGGGCCGGCAAATACATATCGGTGGCCAGCGGCGGAAAGGCCGACAGCAAGGCAAGCAGAAAGATGATCGGGGGAAAGCGCTCCCTGATCTCATGAACCATACCCATCCGAAGCACTCCTCTCTTGGGGTTCAACCATTGAGTGCGTGGACCGGCACGAACTCCAACGATACGGCAAAATTCTTCATCCTTCGCGGCAGGTGGCATGCGCGCCGCATCCCCCCCTTTTCTCAGGGCGTTTGTTCCTCGGCGAGCACCGCTGCGAGTAGCCGTGCCAATTCCGCCACTTTATAGGGTTTGGCCAGGACACCTTGAAAGCCATGGAGGCGATAGTCCGACATGATCGGGTCATGGGAATACCCACTGGAGACGATCAGACGAGCCTCGGCATGACGAGCCAGAATCTGCCTGGCGGCTTCCTTGCCGCCCATGCCGCCCGGTATGGTCAGATCCATGATCACCGCGGCATACGGGGCGCCGGCTGCGAGGGCCGCCTCGTAGAGCCGGACCGCGGATTCGCCATCGCCGCAGGTCGCGACCTGGTAGCCCAAATGGGTCAGCATCGACGCGGCGAGGTCGCGGATGGCCTCCTCGTCGTCCATGACGAGCACCAGCGGAGATTCACCGTTGCCAGCGGCCCGGGACATCGCCGGGGGAGCCACCGCCTCCGACAACGGCTGCGTGTCGCTTGCTGGCAGGTGAAGGGTGAACGTCGTTCCCTGGCCGACGACGGAATCGACTTCCAGCGCCCCCGCATGCCGGGTGACGATCGAGTAGGCCGAAGCAAGGCCCAGGCCGCTGCCCGTGCCCTTGGTGCTGAAATAGGGATCAAAGATGCGTCCCATGACGTCCGGCTCCATTCCGCATCCCTCGTCGGCGATGGTGACGCGGACATACCGTCCCGTTGGCAGGGAAAGCGGCGAATCTTCGGCGATCAGCTCGTTGTCGGCGGCGATGGTCAAGGTGCCCCCCTGCGGCATCGCCTGAACTGCGTTGATGATCATGTTGTTGAACACCTGGGAGATCTGGCCCGCATCGGCCTCGATCGCCCAGAGACCGACGTCGAATCGAGTCTCTCCCTTGACCGTTGATCCGCGCAGCATCAGGGCCATGGCCTCCTTGATCAGCTCGGCGACCGAGACCACCTGCTTGATCGGCTCGCCGCCGCGGGCAAAAGTCAGCAGTTGTCGGGTCAGGTCGGCTGCCCGGATCGTGGCCTGTTCCGCAGAAGCCAGTGGTTGACAGGCGGGATGGCCCGGTTCGAGCAGTACCTGGGCATAGGAGATATTACCCATGATCCCGGTGAGAATATTGTTAAAATCGTGGGCAATGCCACCGGCCAGCACACCGATGGATTCCAGTTTTTGCATCTTGATCAGTTCGTTTTGCAGCAGTTCCCGCTCGGTGATATCGGTGAGGATGACCATGATCCGCTTGCCGATCAGCTGGGTGTTGGCGATAACCTGCCGGACCGTGCCATTCTTGCAGGTCACCTTGACCTCAAAGGGGCGAATGGGAGTACCCTGCGTCCTCGCTCGCTCCAGTTCCGCCTTCCAGGCGGCGATCATTGGCTCCCGGTAATCCGGCTCGGGGTAGGCGTGGAGAAACCATTGCTCATCGGTGGCTATCTCATCGAGACTGTAGCCAAAGCGCTCGGAAAAATTGACATTGATGTATTCGATGGTCGTTCCGTCGGTCAAGGCCACCCCCACGGGCATGGCATCAAGGATATCGCGCAGGGCCTGCTCGTTTTGCCGCAGCTGGTCCATGGTCGCCTGATACACGGCCAACTCCCTGCGGAGCAGGACAAAGATGAACAGCGCCGTCCCGCCGACAAACAACCAACCCTTGACGGTCTGCAACTCTGTCAGTATCTCCGGGTCACGGGCGAAGAACGAAACCAACTGATCGGAGAAGAGTACCCAGAGCACGGCCACGACCAGATAAATCCCGGCGATCTTGAGCGGCACCCGGGTTCCGTTGTCGAGCCAACATCGTTCCATGGCACCTCTTTTTCGCCAGGGCGCATCAGGGTTCATGGCTCGCCTCCTTCTCCCGTGGTGTGCAGGACGTCGAGCCGGAGACGATGGCGGGCGTCAAACAGCCGTCGCTCCACGCCGCGGATGGCGGCCACAATACCGAAACCGGTGCCGGCACAGATGAGGAACATGATCAGGATCTGGTAGTGCACCGCATCCATGGGGCTGGAACCGCCCAGGATCTGACCGGTCATCATTCCGGGCAGACTGACCAGCCCGGCGGTGGCCATGGAATTGAGGTTCGGCATCATGCCGGCCCGGATAGCCTGACGGCGGATCTCGCTCGCCGCCTCGGCGGCGGTCTGCCCCAGCAGCAACCGCTGTTCAATAACCCTGCGTTGCTGCCACAGGGTTTCGGTCATCCGGTCCATGGCCAGGGCCACGCCGCTCATGGTGTTGCCCAGCAGCATGCCAAGCAGGGGAATGGCGTACTGCGGCGCATACCAAGGCTCGTTGCCGATAATCACCAGCAGGGCCAGCAGGGTGACGGTGAACGAGGAAAGAAACATGGCCCCGGAACCAATCAGCCAGCCCTGGATGCCTCGCAGCGATCGGTGCTGGCGGGCCATCACCTCGCGTCCGGCCGCGGCCAGCATCACCAGGGAGATGAGCGCCATGTAGACGATATGCACGTGGGCAAACAGCAGCTTGAGCACATGGCCGATAAGCAGCAGCTGCACCGTGGTACGCGCGGCGGCAATGGCCAGATTTTTACTCAACCCCAACCGCAGCCGCCAGGACAGGATTCCGAGAAGGAGAAGCAGCGAGGCCGCCAGGGTCAGATCGAGGGGAGAAAGGGGCTTAACGTGCATCGGCCGGGGCTCCCGCGTCAACAAGACGACCGCCGCGTTCCATGATCAGACGCCGTCGGCTGACCCGTGCCAGCTGGTCCGGATCGTGACTGACCCACAGCAACGACGCCTGACGCGCCCCGCAGTGGTTCAACAGCAAGGCCTCGACATTGGCCACCGATCCGGGGTCGAGACTGGCGGTTGGTTCATCGAGCAGCAGGCACTGCGGGCCGTTGGCCAGCAAACGGACGATGGCCAGCCGCTGCCGCTCGCCGGTGGAGAGCCGGCTGACCTGCCAGTTCCCGACCGAACGGTCAAAACCGACCGCTGCCAGGATGGCGTCGTCGACCGAACGGAAATCGGCAAAATGCTCGCCAACCCGATCGAGCCACCAACCGCTTTCCGCCGGCAGCAGTCCCACCAACCGTCGCCACTGGGGCGCGGGCACCCTGTCGGCATCGATGCCGCCCAGACGCAGTTTCCCGGTCCGCGGATCGAGGTCGACGATGGCCCGTAGCAACAAACTCTTGCCTGCCCCGGATGCGCCCTGCAAGCCCACGCATTCTCCACCGTCGATGCGGAACGAATAGGGGCCTCGGTCCTGGAAGCAGAGGTTGATCACTTCAAGGTCTGGCATGTGTTTGTCCAAGGAGTTCGATCAGATAGTCCGCCACCTGGTCCGCGCCGTTTGCCCTGTCCTCAACGGCCCGACGGCTGTTTGACCAGGACGGCAGGGTATCGAGCCACAGGCCGCTTTGCAGGTCGCATTCTTCTATCTTCCACGAAAGCAGATGACTGTCAAGAAAGGCCTCAAGCGTGGCCGACTCACGAAAACCGCGCCGCGCCACATAGGCAAAGGCGGTGCCAGCCTGGTAGGCCTCGGCCACGGTCGAGTAGCCGACCTTGCCGACCACCAGATCGGCGGCGGCCACCAGATCAGGGTGGTACCAGGGACCGTCCTGGGCAAGAAAACGAAGATTTCCGCTGAATTTTTCCTCCCGGCTCTGGCCACTGAACACGGCCACCAAATCACGGCGTTCACGCAGGGAGTGCAGGGCGATCTCCTGCTTCCCGCCGCCCACTCCTCCCATGGTGATCAAGATCAGACGCTGTTCCGACCCGCACTCGAGACGCCGGCGGATCGCGACTGGATCGCGTGGTCGGCGGGCCACCGGATCAACCTGTCGGTCGCACCGCATTGGACAACAGACCGGACTTGCCTGGAGATGATGATCAGCTTGGGCGAACAGGGCCGACAATCCCTCGACATGGGGGGCAAAGTCAGGCCACTGTTCGGCGTACGCCGCATAGATCCAGTCCCAGGTAAAATTTTCCACCAGGATCGAGGGGATGCCTGCCCGTTTGGCGGCCGCGATCCCCAGGGGCGCGATGTCGCACAGGACCAGCTGGCAGCCCTGCAGCGCGGCGGCGGCCTGATCGATCCGTTGCTCGTCCAGCGGGTAGAAGCGGTCCAGGGCCTCCAGGGTGGCGGGCAGATCTTCGGCCAGCGCATGCTGCTGGACCAGGCCGACATCGGTGATCATCGGGTGGAGAGTGTGCGGAGAGGCCAGGGATTGGCCGAACAACCAGGCCGGGACCGAGGTGAGGATCTCAAACCTGGCCTCGATCCGTGCGACCAGGGCCTGCATCACCGCGATCGCCCGGGTTGCATGACCGAAACCATGACCGCTGATGCAACAGCCGATCCGCGCCGCGCCGCTTGTCCCGCCCATCGTGTTCCCCCTTGCCGCCCGGTCCATCAGACCAGCACCGGCAGGGTGACGCGAAAAATGCTGCCCTCGCCCGGCGTGCTCTTGACCCCGATCACCCCCTGATGCTTCTCGACGATGCTCTTGGCGATGCACAAACCAAGACCGGTGCCGCGATTTTTATCGGTATAGAAGGGGGTGAAGATCTGTTCCAATTTTTCCGGAGGAATGCCGATACCGCTATCGGCCACCTCGACCGCCACCGCGCCGCCTCCGGGTTCCAGCATGGTGTTCAGCAGCAGGTCACCGCCCTGGGGCATGGCCTGAATGGCATTGAATACGATATTGAGCAGCACCTGATAGATCTGTTCACTGTCGAAGGGAATCTCGGGCAGGTTCGGATCGAGCCGAACCTCCAGCCGCACCGCCTTCTGCTGAAATTCCGGCTCCATGAACCGCAGCAGCCGCTCGACCACCCCGTTGAGGGAACCGGGGACTTTGTCGACCTCGCGCGGCCGGGCAAAATCGAGAAATTCGCGGACAATGGCGTCGAGACGCGAGGTTTCCTCGACGATGATATTGGCCAGCCGTTCGTTGCCCGGAGCCACCTTGCTGATCCGGTTGCCCAGGATCTCGGCGGTGGAGCGGACAATGCCCAGGGGATTCTTGATCTCATGGGACACCGCCGCCACCATCTTGCCGAGGGATGCCAGCCGCTGAGCCTCGTTCAGCTGCTCCTCCAGGCGCAGCCGCTCTTCGGCCCGTTCGGCCATGATCCGGTTGGCCCGCACCACGATCATGCTGAGAATGGCGAATAAAATGGACATGATGATCAGGGAAAGCATGATCACCCTGGCCTGGAGGCTGATGATGGCTTCAAGGTCCTCGGACAGGTCCTGCACCACCTCGATGACCCCCATGATCTCGCCGGTCCGCTCGCCCAGCTTGTTTTCCTGGCGAAACGGCACATAGGTCTTCAGGGTACAGAACACCTCGGCCGCTCCAGGCAACAGACTGAACAGGGAACCGCCACTGATCAGCACCGAATTGCTTTCTCCCTTGGCCGCTTTCTGGTATTCCAGTCCGCCCATGTCCCGCTTGCCCATCAATTCGGGAATGGTCGAATAGGCCACCCTGTTCTGCACCGGTTCGAAGATGGTCACCGATTCGATGTTCATACCGCGGGTGATGTTGGCCACGATCTGGTCGAGGCGCTCGTATTGATCCTGCTCGGACAAGGCGATGCGGCCGTAGCGCACCACGGTGGGCAGGACGAATTGGAGGAACACCTGACGGTTGAGATTGTCGGCAAACAACCGCGAATAGGCCTCACTGCGCTGCAGGAGCACGCTTTTGGCATTGCTGGCGATCACCCACGATAGGATGAAGGAGGCGATCAGGATCAGCAGCAGCGAGGTGAAGGAAAAATACTTGACCAGCTCGAAGGGCAGCAAGGCATTGGCTTCGTCCCGGAAGCGCAGACGCCGCCAGAGCAGGGAAAAATCAAGCCGCACCGGCTTGAGGCGGATATTCCTGCGGATCCACTCGATCCAGCGGCCGACGGTGCCCCGCTGTCCGTTGAATTGGGCTATCCGGCGATGGACTCCGGACGGTTTACTTGGCTTCATGGCAGACACCGCAACGGCGGCAGACCGCCGGTTGGCATGGAGGGGTAGCGAGACCGCGCACGGCGCGCGCATACTCTTCCCACAAAAATCCCGGACGGATTCCATGGTCCACCACCTCCCAACACATCAGCTCGTGCTGGTGCCGGGGCCGGACGGCATACTCCCAGGGATCGACCCGGTGGCGCCGCAGGGCCTGTTTGAACGGCAACCTGCCGCAGCCGATATCCAGCAGGGCCGGACCAAGGCGGCGGTCGCCACGGGAATACACCGCCTGCTGCAGGGCCTGGTCGGGATGATCGAATTTGAGATGGAGATTGGCCATGTTGCCCAACATCTTTCGCAGATAGCGAATTTTCTCCTTGAGGCCCGCCAGGGCCGGCTCGATCCGCTCCTCCTTCGCCTCGGCAGGGGCCAGGCCGCCAAAGGAGCAGTACTGAAAAGGGGTCCAGGCTTTGGGCACGAAACAGTTGATCGACAGGGTCAGTTCGGACAACCGTTTTCTCGACCGGCCCACCGGCAGGATTCGGGCCAGCAGCCGATCGACCAGGCGGATGAGCTCGTCCAGATCGTCCTGGGTTTCCGTGGGCAGACCGATCATCACATACAGTTTGAGGTGGAAAATGCCGGCCGCGACCAGCCGTTCCGCAGCGCCGAGCAGATCCTCTTCCCCGAGTCCCTTGTTGATCAGGGTTCGCAACCGCTCGGAGCAGCCGTCGGCGGCGATGGCCACGCTCTTGAGGCGGGAGGCGGCCAGCAGTTCCAGGGTCTGTGCCGTGATCCGATCGGCTCGCAGGGAGGAGAAGGAAAGCGCGCAGCCATGTTCGCGCAGATACGCGGCGATGCGGTCCACGGTCTCACTGCTGGCCATCTCCATGCCGAGCAGCCCGATGCGGTTGATTCGCTCCGGTCGATCCGCCAATCCGGCCAGGATGGCCTCGGCCGTCCACAGCCGGGGTGGCCGGTAAATGAACCCTGCCGCGCAGAAACGGCAGCCCCGGCTGCAACCGCGTCCCAGCTCGACCATGTACATGCCCAGTTCTGCCTCGGGCGACAGCAGGGTCGAATGGGCGGCGCGCGCCATTGCCGGGGCGATGACCTTGGTCACCCGTTCCGGTAATCCCGCCTTGGGCTCTATCCGACGGACTTCGCCCTTATCCCCGTACACAAAATGATACATGCCGGGCACATAGCAACCAGGAAGCGTGGACCCGATGGTGACCAGTAGTTCTTCCCTGGGGATGGCGGCAAACTCGTTCAGGGATTCGATCAGTGGTTCCAACAGCGGTTCCGCTTCGCCGATAACCATCAGATCGGCAAAAACAGCCAGCGGTTCGGGATTCATGAACACGCCGACCCCGCCCAGGATCACCAAAGGATTGCCAGCGCATACCTGTGGAGAACGGTCCGCGGCGAACGGGGGGATGCCTCCGGCCGCCAGCATGGCCGTCAGCCTGGGGTAATCGTGCTCGAAGCTGATCGACCCCATGACCAGGGGAAAATCGCTCAACAACCGGGAGGATTCCAGCGAGCGGAGCGGTTGGTCCTGATCGGGATAGACGAACCGTTCGCAAACAACCCCCTCCTGCTGATTGAGCAGGGTGTAGACCAACTGATACCCCAGATTGGACACGGCCACCGGGTAGACATTGGGATAGAGCAGGGCGACCGGCAGCCGGTCTTTCCATTTCTTCCGGACTGTACCGGTTTCCTGGGTCAGATGTGCGGACACCGGGACAAACCAAGACAGGAAAAAATGGGGATTCGGTGCAACCTTGACGAATACGGCCAAGGGCCGCTTCGAAGCGCCAAAACGACGCAGGGGAATATCCTGTCGATATTCCCCTGGATGCCTCTGTTCATGCTTCCCGCCAACGTCATGCGCGGGGCTGTTCGCTGGCCGTCAGTTGGCTTTCTTGCGCAAATAGGCCGGTTCGTCAAATTCGTTGAGTTCGTGGTCGTCGAAAATCGGTTTGGGCATGCGCGGCATTCCCTTGGGCAGCAGGTTGGGTTTGGCAATGCTCACCGCCGAGGAATCGGTCAACATGGCGTCCTCGTCGACCAGCCGCGGCAGACGTGAACGGCTGCTTGCCGGCAGAGCCGGGGCCTGGCGGCTGCGCACCACCTCCAGCTGGTTGATCTCAGGTTCCTCGATGCTGGCAATGCCGGTGGCGATGACCGTGACCCGCAACTCGTCGCCCAACGATTCGTCAAACAGGGCACCGATGATGATGTTGGCCTCGTCGTGCGCCTTTTCCTGGATCAAGGCCGAAGCCTCCATGAACTCGTTCATGGTCAACGTTTCCTTGGCCGCGGAGATATTGATCAGGATGCCGCGGGCGCCATCAATCCCCACATCTTCGAGCAGCTGGTTGTCGATGGCCCGCTTGGCCGCCTCGGTGGCACGATTTTCGCCAACCGCCGTGCCTGTACCCATGATCGCCGGGCCGACTTCCTTCATAACTGTCTTGAGGTCGGCAAAGTCGACGTTGATATGCCCCGGCAGATTGATCAGGTCGGTGATGCCCTTGACCGCCTGCAAGAGCACGTTGTCGACCATCTGCATCATGTCCACCAAGGTGGAATTCTTGTTCATGAGGCTCAAGAGCCGATCGTTGGGCACGGTGATGATGGTATCGGAAAACTCCTTCAATCGTTCCCACCCGGCCTCGGCATTGCGCATCCGCTTTTTCGCTTCAAAATAAAAGGGTTTGGTGACAACGGAAACCGTCAGGGCGCCGGACTCCTTGCTCAGCTTGGCGATCACCGGCGCGGCGCCGGTGCCGGTGCCGCCGCCCAACCCAGCGGTGATGAACACCATATCCGCCCCTTTGAGCACGGCCTGGAGATCCTCATAGCTTTCCTGGGCGGCCTCCCGTCCCATCTCGGGGTCTGCTCCCGCACCCATGCCCTTGGTGATGCCAGGCCCCAGCTGAAGCCTGATGTCGGCGCGGGACTTTTCCAGGGCCTGCATGTCTGTGTTGGCCGCGATGAATTGCACACCTGCCAAGCGGCTTTCCACCATGGTGTTGATAGCATTGCCGCCACCGCCACCGACTCCGATTACCTTGATCACTGCCACAGATTCTTCTTCGGCCATTCTGAACGGCATGTTGTTCTCCCCAGAAAAAATTCTCTGATCAATTTCCTTTCTCTATACCACCATGACCGGCGGCGCCAAAGGAAAATCCCAGTCATTTCAGACGATATTCTTGACCCAGTTTTTCAGCTTACTGACCATTCCGCCGCTTTCTTTCGGCACATACGTTTTTGCCTTGCTGCCATGCAACACCAGACCGACGGCGGTGGTGCACCGGGGCGAATGGACATCCTCGATCCGTCCGGTCACCCCTTGCGGATAACCGATGCGCACCGGCAGATCGAAAATCTGCTCCGCCATCTCGACGATGTTGGCCAGCAGCGCAGTGCCGCCGGTGATGACAATGCCGGCATTGATCCGGTTGCGATAACCGGAGGCGCAGATGTTCTTGTTGACCATCTGCAGAATCTCTTCCATTCTCGCCTCGAGAATTTCCACCATGATCCGTTGGGAAACCTTCCGCGGCTTGCGGTCGCCCACCGTGGGCACCTCGATGATATGATTTTCCTTGATCATGGAGGAAAGCGCGCCGCCATAGAGATATTTCAGTTCCTCGGCCTCCTGCAGCGGGGTTCGCAGCCCCACGGACAGATCGCTGGTCAGGTTGTTGCCGCCCAGGGCCAGCTCCCAGGTATGCTTGATGGTGCCGTTGCAGAAAATGGCCAGGTCAGTGGTCCCGCCGCCGATGTCGATCAACGCCACCCCGAGCTCCATCTCGTCCTTGCCGAGCACAGTCAGCGAAGAAGCCACCGACTCGAGCACGATCTCGGCCACGTTCAATCCGGCCCGGTTGCAGCTGGTGACCACGTTGTGCAACGCGGTGACGTCGGCGGTGACGATATGGACGTTGGTCACCAACCGGACCCCGGTCATGCCGAGCGGATTCTGGATACCGGTATGGTCATCGACCATGTACTCCTGCGGCAGGACATGGATAATCTGCTGATTATCGGAAATTTTAACGGTCTGGGCGGCTTGGATAACGGCCTCGATATCCTTTTCCTTGATCTCCTGATTGTTGATGGCGATGATCCCAGGAGAGTTGAACCCCTTGATATGGTTACCGGCAATGCCCACATACACCGATTCGATATCGCAGCCCGCCATGTCCGAAGCGGCCTCGACCGCCTGGCGGATCGACTTGACCGTCGACTCGATGTTGACCACCACCCCTTTTTTCATTCCCGAGGAAGCGGCCGTGCCGACTCCAATGATCTCCACTCGATCGTCGAACACCTCGCCGATCATGGCGCAGACCTTGGTCGTGCCTATGTCCAGGCCGGCAACGAGCTCGCCCGGCTCGCGCGGTTCCTGCTCGTCCAACTCCTCATCCGTCAATTTGGGTTCCGGTAACCAAGACTTTATCATCTAAATAATCCATTCGAATTTCTTTAACGGCATCAACCTGTTTCTTTGCATACAACTGTTCAAGAACCCTAACCAGCCGATAATATTTGGTCTGCAAGCGATCGGCCCCGAAGTACACGGGAAAGGGTCGATCCACCAGATAGAGGACAAGCCCCAATTTCTGGTCAATATGTACTTCCGAGATCGCCTGGATCGGCAGAATGGCGTTTCCCTTGGCGGCGAGCTGCAAAAGGTTATACGCCGCCTCGGCCAAGCCGCCCTTGACGAACACATCGGATGCAACATCCTTTTGGGCCACAACCCCGGTGATCACCGGTAAATCCAACTCCTGCCCCTGGCCGGCATCGGCAAACAGAAAACCCGACCGGCTGACATAGCGCAATCGCTTCTCCTTGCCCGACTCCAGATTTGCCAGGGCAAAGGGTTGGTGCTCTATGACGCTGATTTCCACCGCCGACGGCCACTGGGTCTTGATTTCTGCCCGCTCAACCCACGGATGGGTGGCGATACGAGCCTCGGCGGCCTTGACGTTGAATCGCAGCAGGCTGCCACCGTGCTGAAGCCCGGACAAATCAAGAACTTGCCGTTCGGTGACGACCTGCTCCCCGGTGATCCGGATATCGGACAGCCGAAATACATTGGACCGCATGAGCAGTCGAGCCGACAGCCACAACATCCCCACAGCAACACCAAGAAGCACCAGGAACAGAACAATGTTTTTGACCCACCGCTTCCACTTCCCCGCCCGCTGGCTGCCGCCAACCAGCGCCTGCGGCCGGAATGGAACCGGCTTGGTCTGCTTGCGTGGCAGAGTGCCCTGCAGCCTATCGGTCCAGGTGGACTTTTTGGCCCCTCGTTGGGATCGGGACGGTGCCTGGCGGGGTGTATAAATCGCCATCAGCGCTCAATTCCCTGCCTAAAAGATATGGACTTCAGGCTCCAATAATACGCCTGATTGCCGCAGGACCTCTTGCCGGACCTTTTCCATCAAGCCCACGATATCCTCGGGCACCGCTCCGCCCGTATTGACGATAAAATTGGCATGCTTGGGCGAAACCATGGCCTTGCCCACCGCCAAGCCCTTCAAGCCTGCCACCTCGATCAGCCGGCCGGCAAAGTCTCCCGTCGGATTTTTAAAAAAGGAACCGGCCGAACCGATCCCCGCAGGCTGTTTCTGTTTGCGTTGAGCGATGATTTCCCGGCATTGTCGGGCGATCTGCGCACCATCGCCCGTCTGGAGCCGGAACACGCCTCCGGTGATCAACATCTTGGCCTGGGGTTCTCCCGGCAGACACGTACTTCGGTAGGCGAATTGCACCTCCTCCCGGCGCGCCTCAACCATTTCACCCCATTCGGTGGCGTAGCGCACCGTGTCAACAACCTCTCCTATTGCATGGCCAAAGGCGCCGGCGTTCATACGAATGGCTCCGCCGACCGATCCAGGAATGCCGGCCATGAATTCCAGACCGCGCAAGCTGTTCTTCATGCACCAGCCCACCAGGGCGCCAAGGCTGCAACCGGCGTGTACCCGCACCCTGCATTCACCGTTGTTCTCCCGGTCGCAGTCGATGTCCCGAACCGAACCATGCAGCCGAATATACACGCCTTCATGGCGTCGGCTGGTAAACAGGACGTTCGAACCACCGCCAATGACCTGCCAGGGAATTCGCCGCGCATGCAACCATTGCAACACCGCGGCCAGATGATCGGCGTCGCTGAGTTCCACCAGCGCTTCCACGGTTCCACCGGCCCGGAAAGTCGAGTAGGCGGCCATATCGGCATCCCAGTGGATCAATGGGCACAACGCCGCCAGTTCGTCACGCTGTTGACTGTTCATCGCATCATCCCGAGTGCTCCTTGAGCAGGTCCAGCACCTGCTCACCGGCACGCACAATGTTGCCCGCCCCTAGGGTAAGCAGAAGATCGCCGGGTTGGAGTAACGGCATCAGGACCTGGGGCTGTTCAACCAATTGGGGGATGAAATGGGCCTGGCGCTGGCCGCGCTGCTTGATCGCTTCCTGGAGCCGCTCGGAGGTGACGCCCTCGATTGGCGATTCGCCGGCTGCGTAGATGTCGGTCAGCACCAGGACATCAGCCCGGCGGAAGGCGGTGGTAAACTCGGCGAACAATCCCTTGGTACGGCTGTACCGATGCGGCTGAAAGGCCACCACCACCCGGCGATCCGGCCAGCCTTCACGCACCGCATCCAGGGTTGCCCTGATTTCAGTGGGATGATGGCCGTAGTCGTCAACCACCAGTACGCCGGCGGCCTCACCCTTGATTTGGAGGCGGCGTTGCACGCCCTGAAAATTCTCCAGCGCCCTGGCGATCACCGAAAAATCGATTTCCAGCTCCAGACCCACGCTGACCGCAGCCAAACTGTTGTAAATCAGATGTTTTCCCGGACGGTTGAGGCGTATGACGCCCAGTTCTTCCTTGCGGCTGCGTACCGTGTATTGGGAGGTACCGTTGCCGGAGATGATCTTGACAGCCTGCAGATCGGCCTGTTCCGTTAGTCCGTAGGTGGCGATCCGCTTCTGAATCCGCGGCAGCAGTTGGGCGATGTGATCGTTGTCGATGCAGACCACGGCCACCCCATAGAAGGGGAGACGGTTGATGAATTCAAGGAACATGTCCTTGATATGATCAATATCACGATAATAATCAAGGTGTTCCAGATCGATGTTGGTCACCACTTCGATCACCGGTGACAACTTGAGAAACGATCCGTCGCTCTCGTCCGCCTCGGCCACCAGAAACTCGCCCTCGCCCAATCTGGCGTTGCTGCCCAACCCATGCACCTTGCCGCCGACCACCACCGTCGGATCCAATCCGGCTTCGGCCAAAATGGCCGCCACCATCGAGGTGGTGGAAGTTTTGCCATGACTGCCAGCAACGGCGATGCCGTATTTTTTCAGCCGCATGAGCTCCGCCAGCATTTCTGCCCGCTGCACCACCGGCACATGCGCTTCCTTGGCGGCAACGACCTCGGGATTGTCGGCGGCAATGGCTGTGGAGGTCACCACCACGTCCGCGCCGGCCACCCAGGCCGCATCGTGCCCCTGGTGGATCACGCCCCCCAGGTGTTCCAGCCGCCGGGTGATGTCAGTGACCCGCAGATCGGAGCCGCTTACCCGATAGCCAAGGCTCAACAACAACTCGGCAATGCCCGACATGCCGATGCCGCCGATGCCGACGAAGTGGATATGCTTGGTTTTTCTATACATGAAGGCGCCTGCTGTCGAAGTCGTCGGGGTTCATCCATGCCACCCCTTTCGGGTAGCAAGCTGCAAACATTCATCCACGATCCGGTTGGTCGCATCCGGCATTGCCATGGTCTTCATGTTGGCCGACATTGTATGTAACTCTTCCGGGTTCTGCAAGTATTCGCTGATCGATCGGGCAAGAATTTCACCGGTCAATCCTGATTCACGCAACATCCTGCAACCACTGCCTTTTACATAATATTCCGCATTGGTTGCCTGGTGATCATCGGCGGCGTACGGATAGGGGATCAACAGCGCCGGCAGCCCCATGACCGCCAATTCGGCCAGGGTGGTGGCGCCGGCTCGGGATACCACCAGGTCGGCTCGGGCATAGACACTGGCCATGTCACGGATAAAGGCCGTCACCTCGGCATCAATGCCCAGTTTGTGGTAACAGGTGCGCACCTGTTCTTCATCGGCCCCCCCTGTTTGATGAATCAGGTGCAACGCTCTCCCCTGCCTGGCCAGCTGCTCCATGGCCTCCATCACTAACAGGTTGACCCGGTGCGCCCCCTGGCTGCCGCCCAACACCAGAAGGGTGGTTGACCGCTCAGGCCAAGGCGTTTTTTCAGAGGCGGCAGCGAGGATCTCCCTGCGCACCGGATTTCCAGTGCGCACGGTCTTCGCCGGCGGAAAAGGGGGAACGCAAGGCAGGGAAATAAACACTTTGTCCGCCAGCCGACCGGCCAACCGATTAGCCATGCCCGGAACCGAATTCTGCTCATGAATGGCGATCGGCACCCCCAACATCCGCGCGGCCAGCAACACCGGACCCGTCACATAGCCGCCCACGCCAAAAACGAGATCCGGATTGAATTGCCGCAGCATCCGCATCGCCTCCAGCACGGCCCCAGGCATACGTAACAGGCTGCGAAGCCGTTGCATCGTTCCAAGGCCCTTGACTCCGCCGCATTGCAGCCCAGCCAGCTCAAAGCCACAACCAGCCAAGGCTTGCTGATCAAGCAGGCGCGAGGTACCGATGAACAGCACCCGAGTGGCCGCAACCCGTTCCCGCATGGCGGTAGCCACGGCAATGCCGGGGAAGAGATGCCCGCCGGTTCCGCCGCCGGCAACGATCAAACGCATGGGGTCCTTCGCCCAGCCAAACGAGACCAACCCGGATCGTGCACGGGCCGCAACGTCTGAACCACTCGATTACCGATGGCCGCTCGTATTTCCATCATGACTTCGGCAAAACAGTCGGGACAGTAGCCATGGGAAACCACAGCGTCCACTGACAGCTCGGAAACCTGCCGCCAACCGCCCTCCTGCTCCACCCTGTGACAGACACAGCACATACGAATCAGGGCCATCTCAAGCCTCCAACCGTTCCTGGCCAATCTGGTGGACGCATTCGGCGAACACCCGGCCGCGCTCGTCGTACCCGGAAAACATGTCGAAACTGGCACATCCGGGTGCCAGCAACACCAAATCGCCGCTGGCCGCCGCCGTCATAGCTCTGCGCACCGCATCCTCCATGGTGGTCGCCGCTTCCGTGGGAACCAGCGAACCCAGGGCGGCCCGCATCAGGCCAGCCGCCTCGCCCACCAGCACCAGATGCTTGACCTTCCGCCCGACCACTTCACGCAACAAGCTGTAATCACTTCCCTTGTCCCGACCGCCGGCGATGAGCACGACAGGCGACTCACAACCAGCCAGCGCAGCCTCCAGGGCCCCGATATTGGTCGCCTTGGAATCATTGATGAACCGCACGCCGTCAATGGTCGCGACCTCGGCCATGCGGTGGGGTGGAGGCACAAAACGTCTCAACCCTTCGGCGATACCGGCCTGTTCGCAACCGGCCAGGGTAACGGCCAGGATGGCCGCAGCGGCATTCAACTGATTGACCGAGGAGTGGAGTGTAGTACCGCTGAGCACATACTCGGTTTTCCCGGACAGGGCGCCGGCCATCAAGGTGAGAAGAATCCGTCCGTCGGCAATGCGCGCCGTGCATCCTTCGGCGCGGCCAAAGGTGAAGCGGCCAACCTCTGGATTCAGTGGTGTTGCGGCGGCGACAGGGTCGTCCGCGCCGAGGATGGCGCGGTCGCCCAGTTGCTGGTGGCGAAAGAGATTCTGCTTGGCCAGGGTGTAGGCCTCCAACGATCCATGGCGATCCAGATGATCAGGGGAGATATTGAGCAGCAGGCCGATATCGGGCCGGAAGGCGCCGGCCAGATCGAGCTGGAAACTGGACAGTTCGAGCACCACCGCATCATACCCCTGCGGATCGGCGAAATAGTCGAGCAAGGGAGTACCTATGTTGCCGCCAACAAAGGGGTTTTTTCCCGAAGCCCGCAACAGCTCACCGATTAGACTGGTGACAGTGGTCTTGCCGTTGGAACCGGTGACCGCGATCACCGGAACCGCATACTGGCCCGCGGCGAGGGCGAGCTCGCCAAGCACCGGCAGTCCCTGTTTCCGGGCGGCCTGCAATACAGGCAGGTCAAGCGGCACGCCGGGTCCGGGAATGACCATGTCCGCACCGGCAAGAAAAGCGGCGGTATGTCCCCCAGTTTCCAGCGCCACCTCCGCCTGCTTGAGGAATGCCAAGGTATCTGGGGGGATCTGTTCCACGGCGCGGCGATCGGAAACCCGTACCCGCACCCCCCGATTCACCAGATAACGGACCGTGGACAGCCCGGCTGCCCCCAATCCGATCACCACTGCCTGTGTCCCTCTTGATATCTGCACGATTTATCTCAGCTTTAAGGTTGCCAGCGCAATAAGGCCAAGAATGATGGATACGATCCAAAAACGGACCACCACCTTGGGTTCCAGCCAGCCCTTTTTTTCGAAATGGTGATGAAAGGGCGCCATGAGAAAAATTCGCCGACCGCCGGTCATCTTGAAATAGCCCACTTGGAGGATGACCGAAATCGCCTCCATGACAAAAATACCCCCGACAATCACCAACAGGAATTCCTGCTTGGTGATGATCGACACAACCCCCAAGGTGCCCCCCAGGGACAGGGAGCCGACATCGCCCATGAAAATCTCCGCCGGGTAGCAGTTGAACCACAGAAATCCGAGGCAAGCGCCAACCATGGCCCCGCAGAAAATGGTCACTTCGCCGGCTCCGGGAACATAGGGAATTTGCAGATAGCTGGCCACGACCGCGTTGCCGGCCACATAGGAAAAAATCAAATAGGTCGAGGCGGTGATGACGATGGGACCGGCGGCCAAACCGTCCAATCCATCGGTGAGATTGACCGCGTTGGAAGCACCGACAATCACCAGCACCGCAAAGGGCAGGTACCACCAGCCCAGATCCGGTTGATAGGACTTAATGAACGGGATGCTGAGAATGCCGTCGTAGCCGGGCGTCAGCAGGAGAAATATCCCCACCACCGCGGCCCCGAGCACCTGCAGGGCCAATTTCTCCCTGGGACTCAACCCGCGCGAATTTCCCTTGCGGATCTTCTTGATGTCATCCATCGAGCCAATCAACCCGAAAAACAAGCTGATACCGATCAGCAACCAGACTAGGCCACTCCGCAGGTCGGTCCACAGCAAGGAGGAGGCGGTCACGGCAAAAAGGATCAGCACCCCGCCCATGGTTGGTACCCCTTTCTTGGAGAAATGCGTCTCCGGACCATCGTCGCGGATGACTTGGCCGATCTGTTTTTTCTGTAGCCAGGCGATGAATCGCGGACCGATGATCACCACCAGCAGAAAGGCGGTCACCGCGCAGCCGATGGAGCGAAAGGTGATGTAACGGAAAACGTTGAGCCAGCTCAGCTCGGTGTGAAAGGGGTAGAGGAAATTATAGAACATTATTCCGTTACGTTTTTCTTTGAATTATTCAAGCGTTGCTCCAGTTCATCGAGGAGCTGCTCCATGCGCATGCCGCGCGACCCCTTGATCAACAGCCAGTCGCCGGCGGCCAGGTCCCCTCGGGCCAGCATCGGATAGATCCAGTCGGCCATGGCGCGGGGATTGGCAAACACCCGGATGTTTTCCTCCTTCATACCCGCGGCGCTCGCGGCTCGCGCCATCACGGTCGCCTGCATCCCGGTCAAGGCCAGAAAATCATACCCCAAGCTCGCCACCAGGGCGCCTATCCCGGCGTGCAGATCTTCGGAAGCGGCACCCAGCTCGAGCATGTCGCCCAGAGCGGCCAGATGCCGGCATCCCCTGTGGCCGAAGGCGGCCACGGTGCGCAACCCCGCAGCCATCGAGGCGGGATTGGCATTGTAGGCGTCGTTGACGACCTTCAGCCCTCCCGGCAGTTCGGTGACCGCCAATCGCTTGTCCACCGACGGAGCATACCGCTGGAGGCCCTGGGCAATGACCTCGGGTCCGATACCTGCGGCATGGGCGATGGCCGCGGCGGCGACGCAGTTGCTGACATTGTGGGCGCCAAAGACCGGCACGGTCACGCGCGCCCGCCACCCTTCGATGTGCAGGGTAAAGCGCATGCCCTGTTCACCCAGATTGTCCGGGCGGGTGGCCCGGACCTGTGGTCCAAATTTGCGGCCGGAAGGAGTTACCGCAAAACCAATCTGTTCGCCAGCAAATTTTTTGGCCTGCGCCCGGACATGGGGATCATCGAGGTTGACTACCCGCACCGCTTCGGGCCGCATGCCGGCGAAGAGCTCTCCCTTGGCCGCAGCCACTCCGGCAAGACTGCCCAGTCCCTGGAGATGGGCTGGGTGAACGTTGTTGATGCAGCCGATATCCGGATCAGCGATGGCCACCAGCCGGGCAATCTCGCCGGGAACATTCATCCCCATCTCCACCACCGCGAGCCGGTGACCGGCCTCCAGCGGCAGCAGCGACAGAGGCAGTCCGACCAGATTGTTGAAGTTGCCTCTGGTTTTAAGAACGGCGTCCATTCCGGTGCGGCTGCCCTGCAACGCCTCGGCAAAGATGCTGGCCACCATTTCCTTGACCGTGGTTTTCCCCGAACTGCCGGTGATGGCCGCCACCTTGATCGTGCCGTTCAGCAATCGACGTCGGTAGGCTGCCAGATCGCCCAAGGCGCGCAGACTGTCTTTGACCTCGATATACAGAACCTCCGGACGCATGCGTGGCGGCATCCACTCGGCGACAATGGCGCCGGCCCTCTGTTCGGCAGCGGCTTCGATATACTGGTGCCCGTCAAAGGCCTCTCCCTTGAGCGCCACGAAAATATCTCCTGGTCGCAGCTGGCGGGAATCGGTGCACACCGAGGCCAATACACGACAGAGCGTGCCGCCGGCAACCTTGCCGCTCGTGGCGGCAAGCAGATGGCGCTCGTTCCAGTGCAGCAGGCCGTTGGTCGCTTCCTGGCGATCATCAAAAAAATGCTTTTCCGTGCCGATGATCTGGTAGGTTTCATGCCCCTTGCCGGCGAGCAGGACGCTGTCACCGGGAGCGGCAAGGCTGCACGCCGCTGTTATGGCACACCTGCGATCGGCAATCACGGTGTAACCATCAACCGGCTGTGCAGCGTTCAGCAACGCCCAAGCGTCGGTCCTAGACTTGCCGCCGGCCTCCACACCGGCAACGATCTCGTCGATGATGGCCTCCGGCGCCTCGGTGCGTGGATTGTCGGAGGTCACGACAACCGCGTCGGCCAACTGGGCCGCAACCCTGCCCATCAATGGCCGCTTGCCGCGATCACGGTCGCCGCCGCAACCGAAAACGCAAAGCAAACGTCCGGTGGTCAGTTTTTTCAGATTGCGCAACACATTGTCCAAGGCATCCGGAGTATGGGCATAATCGACAAACACAGCGGGCCCCGATCCTATCTGCTCACCAGGTAATCGAACCCGTTCCAGGCGGCCGGGTACCCGCCCCACCCTGGCCAATCCCTCAAGAAACCGATCCGGCACCAGGCCCAACCCCAGTCCAACGCCCGCCGCAGCCAGCACATTGAGCACATTGTATTCCCCGGTCAACGGCGAAGCAAAGTTCACCTCCGCGCCCCGCAGATGCAAGCAGCACCGAAACCCCTCCATGGTCTGGGTCAATTGATGCGCGCTCACTTCGCACGAACCATGCAAACCGCAGCGAATGACCTGCTCCGCCGGCAGTGACGCCGTCAGCAGGCCGCCCCAGTCGCACCCCTCCGCCTGTGGCCCCAGCACCACCACCGCTACGCCTTGCTCCTTGAGATGCTTATGAAAGAGCTGTTTCTTTGCCTCGAAATAGACCTCCATCGACTGGTGATAATCGAGATGGTCACGGCTAAGGTTGGTGAACAAGGCCACATCGAAGCGGGTCGAGCCCAGACGCTGCTGTTGCAGGGCGTGTGAGGAAACCTCCATGATCACATGCGTCACACCGTTGTCGGCCATGGTGCGAAGCAATCCCTGCAAGGTCACCGGATCGGGGGTGGTCAGGGGGGCGTCCTGGATGATATGGAGGCCGTCGGCACCGTGATAGCGGTAGTTGACCGTTCCAATCACTCCGGGGCGGAAGCCGGAGGCGACCAGCATCTCCTCGATCAGCCACGAACAGGTGGTCTTGCCATTGGTGCCGGTGATGGCCACCAATTGCATCTGGCTGGCCGGATAACCGTTCCACGCAGCGGCCAGTTCACCAAGCGCGGCTGGACAATCGTCGACCAGGAGCACCGGAACATTCCACTCATCAACCCCCTCATCGACATCGACCACCACAGCCAGACACCCTTTGCCGATCGCCTCCGGAATATAGCGGCGGCCATCCGTCTTTACTCCACGAACGGCGACAAAGAGGCTTCCCGGAACGACCTGCCGTGAATCCGAGGTGATCGCCGTCACAGGCTGTGCGAGCACGGTTCCCGAAAGCCGCCGGTTCGCCCCAGGGGCGATGGCCTGCACAAGTTTTGCCAAGGTGATCATAACCGCCCGCCGACTATTTGGAGTCCAGGGTCAGAATACATTCGTCCACCCCAGTCAGAGGTTGTCCTGGAAGAGGATACTGGGCGATGATCCGTCCACTGCCGTTGACCCTCACCGTCATCTTGTATTTGTCGATCTGCTGCAATCCTTTGCGCAGGCTCATGCCCCGCAATTGCGGCATGCGAGGAATCGGTTCGTTGGCTTTTCCTGGCGCATTTCTGAAATTAAGACGTTTGCTGATGAAAAACTGGCGAAGATTTTCCTCGCTTTTTTCCGGAGGTTTTTCCGGCAAGGCATCTGGCGGCGGCACCTTGGCCAAAGCCGCGAGCAGCTCCTTACCCATGAGTTCCAACACCCCATTTTCATTGTCTTTCCGCTGCGCCACAGGCAGCAGGTGATCCTGCTCGACGGCCATCAACAAAAGAAACTTTGGCTGCTTGGCCGGCGCCAGTCCGACGAACAGATCCTGCATGGAATAGCGGCTGTATTGGTCCTTGTCCGGCTGGATTTGCACATGATCCGCAGTAAACACGACCAGATTTTCCTGCTCCAACAGCCAGTTGGCAAACAGTTCCCGGCGAATCTTGACCCCCAGCGCCGGGTCGAGCACATGGATCTTCTCCGTGGCCTCGTTACTGCGGGAGTAGCGTTTCATCGTCGCATGATCGTAGATGGAATCGACCACATAGGGCGTAATTCGCCAACCACCGTTGACCAGGCTCGCCAGGGTCACTCCCACTTGAACACCGGTAACCACCGGTTGCGCGCCGGTCCGCTCCTGCGCTGCCGGTCCGGACTCCCAGTTGCCGAACACCGAACCATACAGCTGGATTTGTTGCTCAAAGGCATCGAGCTGTTCCGGGGTGAACCCATAATCCGGCGCAGCCACGGTGGCCGGCAGTATCCCCGGCCCATCCAGCCCTTCACGCTCGATGGCCGCTGCCCGCGCGAGAAGAGGCCTGATCAGCTCCTTATCGAGCACATGGTTGTAGATCCGGTTGATCCGGTTGCTCTCGTTGGCCTTCCAGAAATAATTGGGGTTGAACGAGGGCTGATTCACGAGCGCGAGGATACGTCCGCTGCTCGGGTCGATCAGCAATCCCATGCCCTTTTCCGACCCTTGCGCGGCAAGATGTTCCCGGAAACGGTTTTCCAGTTGCCTCTGGAGGTCGATGTCCAGAGTGAGCACAATGTCCGTTTCCTTCTGCCCCAGGCTCTCCTCGCCCTGGAAATCGATGTCCGGTATGTTGCTTTTCCGAAATCCACCAGCCTGCAGCACCGTATCGTACTTCCCTTCCACGCCCGCAAGACCGACACCGTCACCCATGAATCCAAGCACATGCGAGGCAGCGGTATGCCCGGGATAAAAACGGGCCTCCGTGGCCTTGCAGGTCACGCCGCGCAATTGGAGGGCGGCGATCTGCTCGGCCTGGCGGGCATCGAGGTCATCGGACAGCACCATGGAATACTGCGCGGTTTTCAGCCGAAGCTCGATATTCTCCACCTTGTCGCCGACCAAGGGGGCCAGCGCTTCAGCGGCCTTACGCCGATCAACCACCTCAACCGGATTGACAATCAACGAAAACAGACGGTACGACACCGCCAGTTCCCTGAATTTTCGATCGTAAACCGTTCCTCTTAAAACAGGTTCAGCGGGCGTTTGGCCCGCTGAGAGAGATGAAATTTTGCCGACAGCAGACTGTATAATCCTGCCGATATCCTGGAGGGAGGGGGGGCATCTATACAGAACAATTCCAGCCGCTGTCAGCAAAATAACAAAAAAGGGGATGAGCCATCGTCTTTTTTTCTTTGATCGCAGGGTTTTCGCCATCGTCCGCCTACATCCGACGCACCTGTCCCTTTTCAGGCTCAAACAGATTCAATTTCGTTCCGGCCAAGGCAACAATTTGTTTCTTGGAGGCCAACTGGGCTCGAAAGGCCAGCAATCGGACATTTTCGTTATAGATTTTAGTGTTTACACTTCGGAGTTGTTCCGCCTGTACTCGCATATCCATCATTTGCCCATAAAAGAACTGGGTAATGACCAACCCCGCCACTAACCCGGCAATGACCATGATAGCAAGATATTTCCGCACCCCACCCGACAATGGAACACTCCAGCGAGATTTCACCTGACGATCTTCCCTCAGAGCAGCCTGCTGGCGAGGCCTGTAGGTGCGCACACTCACGTTTGGCGTCATGTCCTGTCCTCCTTTTGAACCTCTTTCGATCCCCTGCTACACATCGCATCTCGGCCGGATTTACCCCGTCTCGCCACCCGAAGCTTGGCGCTTCTGGCTCTGGGATTGCGCCGTATTTCCTCGGCAGACGGCTCTACCGGCCGCCTGGTCACGACCTCATAGGCTGGATTGTTCTGAAAAGCCTGCTTGACAATCCGATCTTCCAGCGAATGAAAGGTAATGATACATACCCGTGCCCCTTCAGCCAGGACCTGTGGAGCCGTCTGCAATAATCGGGTGAGATTGTTCAACTCACCGTTGACCGCAATCCGCAAGGCCTGAAACACCTTGGTCGCCACATGCACCTTGGCTGGATGGTATTTCCGGGGCACCGCCTCGGCAACAATTGCCGCCAGCCTTCCGGTGGTGGCCACCGGCTCCTTTTCTCTCGCCTCGGCAAGAAATCGGGCAATCCGCCTGGCCTGACGCTCTTCTCCGTAATGGTAAAAAATATCCGCCAACTGCTCTTCGCTCGCCTGGGCGATCAAGCTGGCAGCGGTGAGCGGCGACCGCCGGTCCATGCGCATATCGAGCACGCTGTCGGTCCGAAAGCTGAATCCTCGTTCCGCCCGATCCAGTTGCAAGGATGACACGCCCAAATCCACCAGCAATCCTTCGATTTCAACGACGCCCAACTTTGCCAGCTCGGGCACCAAATCGCCATACGAGCCGTGAACAATCGACAATCGATCGCCATAACCGGACAATCGTTGCCTGGCGGCTTGCGCGGCATCGTCGTCCCACTCAAAGCCGACCACCCGCCCGCTTGGCGCTGTCTGCTCCAGGATCGCCTGTGCATGCCCACCGAGCCCCAACGTGCCATCGACATAAAGTGCATTGGGCCGCGGCTGAAGCCAATGGAGCACTTCATCGAGCATGACTGGAACGTGCAGAACAGCGGGGTCTTGCGACATGCGGAACAGCGACTTACAAGATACCCAACGCGGACAGGCCGGCGCTAAAATCGCCAAAGGTCTCGCGGGTATGGCGAGTTTCCTCCTCCCACGCCTTCTTGTCCCAAATTTCAAAGTGTTGCAACATTCCGACCACCACCACGTCCTTTTCAATCCCAAGGCCGGAGCGAAGGGCGGGCGGCAGAAGAATACGTCCTTGCTTATCCAAAGGGCACTCACTGACTCCAGCAATCAGATAACGAACAAACCTACTGAAATCGGGTTGATTTTTTCCCTGAGCCAGGAGCGTTTCCTCGAGAGCCTCCCACTCGGCCACCGGATAGGCGCGCAAACAATTCTGCCAGTGGGTGATGATCAACATTTCGGAGTTGTACTGCTCCCGCAGCACGTCACGAAACCGGGTCGGAATGTTCAACCGCCCTTTCGGATCAAGGCTATGTTCCGAATGACTCCGAAATCGTTGCACCGCTCTCCTTGATCGTCACGTGGGGCCAAGCTCCACGATTATTCCATTTTCAACCGCTTTAAACCACTTTTCACCACCTTTGCTTCATTAGTATACGAACCTCTCCCGGGAGTCAAGAAAAAATATTGGCGGAAAAAGCCGAGGACCAACGAAAATCGGGAAAGGAGGAAATGACTAATTTTTTATTCCATGTTAATTAGTTACACAACAAGACTCGGCAGGGAAATGTCCTTGCGACGTTCCACTGTCGCCAACCGGGGAGGCACCGACCTTGGATATTGGTGCGGCAAAAAAAAACGCCGGTCATCGCATGGGATGACCGGCGGTCGATGGAACGCACCCCCTGCAACCGATGGCTCGATCAAGAGTGTACAGGCAGCGAAAAAAACGCCTCCCCAAGGGAAGAGGCGGGATGATGAAGATGCTACCTATTCTGGCAAAGGGCGAATTTTCCCTTGTCCGGAAGCAGCCATTGGCGACGGAAGAGGCAGCGATTTCCAGTGAGATTGTTTCTCTTTGACGGTCTTGGTGAGCGCGGTAACAGCTTGCTGGTGTCCGTCACGGCCGGCGACCGCCCACCATTGCCTGGCCGCATCAACATCCTTGGCCACGCCCCTTCCCTCGGCGAGCAACACGCCCAGGTTGTATGCGGCCGCCCTGTTGCCACGTTCGGCCGCACACTCGAGCCATTCCCGACCCAATCGATCCTCCTGGGCTCCACCGTTCCCCGTAAGGTAGCCTACGGCGAGATTGACCATTGCCTCGACATTACCGAGAAGAGCCCCTTTCCGATACCAGGTGCGTGCCTGTTGTTCATCTCTGGCCGCTCCCTGCCCCTTGTCCCACATCACCCCTGCATTCCGGGCACTGTCGCCATGTCCTTTTTCTCCGGCAAGACTGAACCATTTGAGCGCCTGGACAGGATCCCGCCCCGCGCCGTGTCCCTGATAAAAGCAGCTACCCATGCCAAACATTGCCTCTACGTGGCCCTGTTGCGCCGCTTTTGAGAACCATTCAAAAGCTTTGGCATAATCCTTGTCAACGCCTTGGCCGCGATAGTAGAGCAAGCCCAAACCATTCATGGCATCGGCGTTGCCCTTTGCCGCCAACCCGCTCAACACCTTCAGCTTCTGCTCGGCGGTCATCCCCTTGGCCTGCTTGGAAGCCGCGTCCAACAGGACCACCGCTTGGTTCTGCTGCAACTGCCACTCTGCGGAGTGGGTTGCGGTGCCGGACTCGGCCGGGGCATCGCCCGATGCCCCCTGTTTGTCGACCACGGCGAGGTCCTCGTCAGGCGTCGCTGCAAACGGACTACGCTCCAGCAACGACGGTACGGCCGGCATTTCAACGGATTTTCGCATCTCTTCGATCTCGATCCGTGGCGCCGCCGCCTGTTGGGTCTCCAGCGGTACCGTCTTAAGCAAGGACGCATCAGGGACCTCAAAGGGCTCGTTACTTCCCGTTGCCTGACCGCTCAGCACAAACAGACAAACAACCAGCACGCCCGTCGCACAGTACCCCCACTTCCATGACAGACCTTTTTCCGTGATCATTGTTTCCCTCCTTCGGTCACCGGCACGGCTGACCAAACAAACCCCTTGCGGCCATCGAGGAGCAAATTGCCGCTCACCCGGTTCTGGACAAGTGTTCCCACCAACCGTGTTTCCTTGGCCAAACTCTCTGGAGCCAAGGTCGCGGGGTACCATTTGCCCTTGTCCAGGCGGAACGTCCACAACGAGCTCGTTTGCATCATTGCGGTGATTTCTCCACTTTCGGGATCGATCACCCCCTGAAACTCGCCCGAGAGGACATGTTTTCGTTTCTCGCCGTCCTTGTGTTCTCCTCGGAAGGAACCGGACACGACTTTGTCTTTCAAGGAGATATCGAGTTTGATCGAACCGTCAAACCCCTCTTCCGCACCAAAGGGTCCGGCCCAAGACGTCCCGGACGCCGCGGCCTGCTGCACCGATTCCTGCTGCTTCTTTTTCTCGTCGCGTGCCTGCTTGGCAGCCTGTTCCTTGGTTTGAATAGCCTCCTCGGTCATATAGAAGTGTATATAGGTTTTGGTATAGGTGGCATCGCGATCGAGTTTTTGGGCCGGCATCCATTGAAATTTGCCGCGATCATGGATGCCGTAACGGTGGGTGCCAAAGGTGTCGCGGCCTTCGCGATCAAGAGTGTAATAGAGATGCGCCCTGTAGGTCGGCGTTTCCTTGTCGGCTGCATACAGTTTAAAGGGGCCGACTCGCAGTTCGTCTTTTTGAATTTCCTGGCCGGAACGCGGATCCGTGCTGCGGGTATCGATACTCAACTGCTCGATCATCTTGCCGTCGGCGGAAAAACGCAGGCTACCCTTGCCCTCGACCAGGTAATCGTTGAGGGTGTACTTCACGGGAAAAGTGATCTCCGCTGCCGGCGAAACCGTGGCCTTGAAACTCTGCAACGGCGTGTCGATGACTAGATTGGGGGTGGTTTTCATGATCTCCCATACCTCGCCGGTCAATGGCGCTGCGGTGGCGCTGACCTCCACCTCGACGGGAGCGGTTTCGCTCCGTTCAAAGCCTCGGGACAGCGTGGCGACGGCAGCGCCCGGCACGTCCCCCCTGATGTCCGCCACCAGGGTCGCGGTCACCGGATACAGACCGGCCGCCCCGGGGCTGGCGGTCAGCCATTCGTGCGGGGTGGCCCCTTGCCGCCCTTTGCACGAGAAGCGATAGGAAAGCCGCACCTTGCTTGCCTGGCCCGTGAGCTGCGCCAGGATCTGTTCGATTTCGGCGGCCACCGTGCCCATGGAACTCTTGCCCGGCCCGACCAGGGCCAAGCGAACGAGGGACCGTTGGCCTTCTCCCTTGATCGCGACTGGCGATGGATCGACCTGCAGGGTCAAGGGCGCAAAGCGCAGATAGGCCACCAGGGCGGCATATCGGTTCCAGAGTTCGACACGTCGCTGCTCCTCGGCGGCAATCCTCTTGTTCGCCTCCTCGACCGCGGCCAGCTCCTCCTTGGTGGGAACGGCTTCCTGCTGCCGGGCACGGGCCTGCTGAAACAGCTCCTTCAATGGCCCGGTCTCCCCCTCTTCCCACTCATTAAGGGCGGCCAGCGCCTTTTGTGAATCAATACCGGCATTGAGCAGTTTGCGGAACATCTCGACCCTGCTTTCCGTTTCGCGCCCCTTGGCATAGGCGTCGAGATCTGCTTCCTTCAATTCACCTTCAGCCCAGGCCTCGACCGTCCGGCTTGGCGCGGTGACCAGATACTTGCCGCTCTCATAGGCACCCCGAACGATCCCCTCGCCCACGGCCTGGGCACGTTCGCCAAGGGTGTCATCGGCCGTGAAGGTATTCACCACCAGCTGGGGCGGCTTGATTGTCTTGCCAGCGGCTGCCAGGGCGGCAGCCTTGTCCTCGAGTTTTTCCAGGTTACCCGCCAGCATGGCCGAGGCCACATACTGGCGCGCCTCGGCTGGCGCCAATCCCGCTTTACGCAATGCAATTTCCCAAGCATTGAGATAGGCAGCCATGTTCTCGCGATTGGCCTGCTCGATGGCCGACTTGGCGGCACTGTAATCCGCCTTGCTCTGGGAGGCGTGCTCGACCGTGCCGATGGCGCCGCCGGTTACGTACTGATCGACCACCTTGGTGGCCGCCTCCTTAAGAGGGATCTTACCCTCGACATAGTCTTCGATCGTCTGGCAGGTCTGGCCGATATCAACGATGTTCATCAGTGCGCCAAAGGCCTTGACCGCCTTGCCCCGTCCGGAAACCCCACGCAGATCGTCAAGTGCGGCCAGTTCGGCCTCGGCGGAACCAGTTCCGCTGGCATTTTTTTTGGAGCCAGTTTTTGCCGTTGTCGCGCTTCCCTTGCCGCCGCTGACAGCCTCATTGGCAGCGCGGGTAGCTTGCATCTTGGTCACCGAATCGACAATTTCTTCCTCGATCGCGGTTCGTTTCGGATCGTTGGCCGGCAGCGCCGCCGCCTTTTCCCGCAGGGCGACGATCTCCTGTTTGGCCGTGTTCAAGGCCTTTTCCTCGGCGGCATTGAAAATATCCTCGCTGGCGCGGCGCAGCTGCTCGGCATCGGTGGCGCTGCCCACCTGAATCGTTCCCTCCTTGATCCCCCGCAGTCGTTCACGAAAGGCCGCGGGATTCTCCTCGATGCCATGTTGTTGTAGAATTCTGTTGACCGTTTCCTCGTCGAGGTTGGCCATCTCCAGTGTTTTGACCGTGCCCTTGGCCAGCTTCTGCGCCTTCTCTGGCGACTTTTTCAGTCCGGCGCCGTCGGTTTTCAAGCCCGCGGTCGCCTTTTTCCGGTGGTCCTGAATTTCCACGTAATCGGTTCCCGCCTGTTTGCGGTCGATCTTGCCGTCCGCGGAGCGGCTCTTCATGCTCTCGGACACATAGGTTTCCGGATTGCGGGCATCCACCTCGGCCTTGATCCGATGGAACTCCGAACCAGCCCGTGGACGGGCGCCGTCCTTGTTGATGGTCAGCTCGAAGTCGTCGCCGATCTCCAGGGTGCCGGCGCTCTCCTTGACGGTCGCGGCCTGGTCTATGCCCATTTCCTTGAGCACCTCCTTAACCTTGTGGACCGTTCGCTCTCCGCCGCCCATGTCGCGGTCGCCGGCCATGCCGCGATGACCGGCCTCGCCGAATTTGGTTCCCGCAGTATCGACGAGCTGGCCGCTGGCCGCCTCCTTGCCGCCGCGCACCCGTGCGTTGGCCTCATTGACCAGTACATTTTGCACCTGATCACGCTTGGCCGCCAAAATCAGCGATCGATCATGGTGCCGTTGCAGTTCGATGCGGCGCAATGCGCCCTTCCGCGCCTCGGGCACGGCCAGTTGTTCGATTTCCGTCAACCGCCGCTGATGCGCGGCCTGTTCGCCCTGCCATTGAAGCCGGGTTTCCGTCCACAGCTCTCCCGCAGCCCACAACTCCTTTTCACTGTACAGGACGCCGGCAACAGAGGGGGAGCACCACATCAAAACCGCAAGCACGCCAACCAGCAAATACATATCGATGTCTCCTTTTCTCCAGAACGTCGACAAATTCATTCCAGCCGCCTTCGACAGCCGCGAGGCTGCCGTGGTCGCTCACTGCGCCGGCGCGGGCGTCGTCCCTTGCCCAGGCTGAGATGGCGGCGGAAAAAACATCGCGGTCACATCCTTGGTGTTGATGAACACCTTGCCTTCTCCATCGATCCGCGCCTCAATTCGATCCACCGTCTTTCCTTGTTCCTGCCGACGGTCAGCCAGCGCGGTCAGGGTGGCCAGCACTTTCTCCGTTTCCGGGTCAGCGCTCAAACTGCGGACTATCCGCACGAATTCATCAGGCTGTTCAACCGCGGCCGTAAGAGTTCCGGTCGAAAAGTACTTGGCCTTCTGGTCCACCGTGGCCAGGAGCCCCAAGGTAAAACGGGCGGAAGGAAAGGCGATGAATGAATCGGTCAACGACAGGGTCAATCCGCTTGTCAGCAGGGCGTTCATACCATTCATCATGATCTGCCCCTGGACCTGCTGCATGTTTCCCGCAGCCAGTGCGCTCGGGTCATTGATCAGATTGAGCAGGGAGGGGATCTTGTTCAATTCCAGCCGCAGGCGGGCCGATTCGGGAACATTGCCGGCCTCCTGCGCGATACCCTTGAGCTCGGAAAACTCGCCTAGCGCCTGGAGAAGACCGCCTTCCCCGGTCCCGGCTTTGAACGTGCCGCGCACGGTGGCCTGGCCAAGGGTCACCGGCGAGGGTTGGGCGTTGACCAGCCTCAGGTCGCTGATGTTGACTTCGCAGCCATAGCCGTCGATCAAGCCGAGGAGCTTGCGGGCAACGGTCAGGCCATGCTTGGCGAGGAGTGCGTTGGCCTGCTCGGCCTTTCCCTGCTCCACGCCATCGATGGGGACGAAGAGATTGGACACCAGGCCAGGGGGGATCGGATGCAGGCTGCCCTCGCCGGTCAGTGCGATCCTTCCCAGCGAAAGCGAAACCGGCTGCGGCTTTTCCGGCGTTTGGGTTTCGGCAAATTGCAGCGCCGAGCCGTCGCTCTTGGAGGTGTAAACCATTTTGCCGGTACCGCCTTCCTTGTGCAGCGTGGCGGCGAGGTTGACCGTGTCCAGGCTGAAGGTGCTTTGTTTGGAGGTGACGCGAATATCCTTGATGGCCATGGAACTGGCGGAGGCGTTCAACAGCCGCAGGTATTCCTCGATATTGGCGAACAACTCCTTGATTTCGGGCAGCGCCATCTGCTCCGTTCGCCCCATGGCCTGCTGGATCCGCTGCCGCAGCTCCGCGAATCGGGCCTGATCGTTCCCTTGGGCATCGGCCTGGAACGCCAGGTGGTCCACCGCCACTTCAGCACCGTTGTCCACGAATGACAACTTGCCCATCTCTCCTCGCAGGTTTTCGCTCCAACTGCCCCCTTCTCCCTGAGTGCTGCCTCCGGCTAACATCAGGTTGGCAAGCGACAGCCTCCCGGTCTTGGCCACATCCTCGAGAATCAGGTTTCCCAGTTGCATCTCGATCCGATCAAAATTGGCCAGGGAACGATTCCAGACACCGGCTATTTCCTGGCGGCCAATGGACAGCTCGGCAACGGTTTTTCCGGATTCAACCAGAGGCGCCTTATCGGGCAGGCGCATGGTCACCGTCAAGGTTTCGCCTCCTTTGGGCTGAAACCGCAGGACGACCGGCCCGAGCTCCACGGCTTCCTGGTCCCCCAGCAACAGGGTGCACGGATCCAGACGGACCTCATGCTGCCCCGCAACCTGGACGACACGATAGTCGCGGTTTGTCCGCAGACTGAAATCCTGTTGCTGACCGGCGGCGGGAAAGAGACCGAGCAACCAGTCGGTGAAGGCGTAGATCAGCGCTTCCTCCGGCGTGCCGGCGACCCGCTCGACTGTTGCCCTTGGTCCCACGGCAGGGCCCTCCTCCGTTTTTACGCTGGCTGGGGCGTCCCCCTCGCCTTGTCCCGGTACCGCTTGACCAACCGTCGCTTGCGCCGCCCCCTGTTCAGGAAGAACATCGGCCGGGGCCGCCTGGGCGGGAATCGGCCCCGCCGATGCGGGGACGTTGGCCTGCGCGGCCGAAGCCGGGGCCTGTTGAGGCGACGCCGGTGGAACCGTGGCGGCCTTAGCCGTCTTCTCGGCCTGGATCACCAATTGCTCCACCAGACTCTCCAGCCGGGGGTTGGGGTGCAGGGCAAGACTCTCACGGTATTTACCAATGGCCTCGGTCAGTTGCCCCTGCAGCTGCAACCGTGCCCCTTCAAGCTGGAGCTGTCTGGCTACCGCCGCCGCATCGTGGGAATGTTCGGACACAACCGCTGGATCGGCTCCAACCGCTTCAGGGATCACCCCAAAGGTCAGACAGCCCGCCAGGAGCACCAGAATCAAACCTAACAGAATTGTGTCGCGCTTCCTGTTGGCTCCACTGATAGGCTGTTGCATTCGTCGATTTTTCACGCGCCTTCCTCCGTTTTGGTTATCTCTCAAGGGGTCTCCTTATTCATCCCGCAGGGCCTCGGCCGGATCGAGACGAGTTGCCCGCAGGGCGGCAACGGTCGCGGCCAGGACGCTCAGGCCCCAAACACCCGCGGTCAGCAGAAGAAAATGCACGGGAGACAAAGCGCACAGTGATTCCGCTGCCTGCAGGTGTTCCCGAAACAGATGATTGATCAGCCTGGCAACCACGGCAAACAGCGCCGCGGCCAGGAGCAGGGCACCGCTCGACAGCATCAGCCCTTGCGCTATCGGAAACAGGAGCAGTTCCCGTTTCAGCAGACCAAGCAGCCGCAACACATTGAGCTCCTTCTTTTTCCGCTCCACAGACGCGTACAGGCTGGCGGTCAGGGCGGAGATGCCGCCGACAACGCCCACCGAAGCGATCAACCAAAAAATCAGGGTGGTGTACTGGTCGAGCCGGCGGACCTCCCCTATCCGCTCCCGTTCGGTATGCACGGCGATACCTTCGTTTTCCAGCCGCCGCTGAACCGTTGCCACCGCATCGATGGTCGTCGCGTAGAGGCGGAATCCCGCATAGCCCTGTCGGGAAAGCAACAGGGCATCCGCCTGCGCATCGTAATGGACATTTCTCCAGCGCAGTAAGTTGAGCTGCCCGGCAAAGACTGCCGATGCTTCCGCCACCGCCGGTGCTCCTCCACCCTTGCGGAGGAGCACCGGCAGCCGCAGTTCCCGATCCAGCGTCCGCACCACCAAGGTCGCGGGTCCATCGGCAAGGGGAATGTCCTGGGAAACAATCAGGGTGCGTGGCTCGCCGCCCCGTGCCGAGGCTTCCGTCCCTTTTGCCGGCACGCCGGTCACGGCCCAGTTTTCATCGCCACGCACTTGAAGTCGGACCGAGACCGGCGAGGTCGATTCCGTCCCGTGAAGAACGACCTCAAGCGGCTCAATCCACGGAACAACGATCGCCCCCTTGCCCCGCAGCTTGTTGCTCACCGCCTGGAGATTGGCCTCTGTCGCCGACCGCTGTTTGACCGTAAGGGTATAGAGGGACCAGTGCGGCCGGGAAGCGTGCCCAAGGACACGTGCCGCCTCTTCCGTGCCGAGAGCCTTTACCTGGGCAAAACCGGTGTTGTTGATCAGCAGTACTTCTTCCAGCTTGCTCAAGGGTTCGGGAGTCAGCACCATCGCGCCGTCAAACACCGGATAGGCGGTCGGCAGCTCTCCCTGCCACCCGTAGGCGGGCACGGCTCTACCATCCTTGTAATCCTCAACCGCCTCGATAACCTCCAGGGGAACATAGGCCACTCGCAGACCGGTGGCCCGTTCCTCGAGAATGCCCGCCACCCGGATCGCGAAACCTCCCTGTTCGTATCGGCCCTGAACGATTCGCTGGGTACTGAAGATCAGTTGTCCGCCGACCGACACCTCGAGGGCGCGGGCCGCCGATTCGGTGAGCACGCAGGATCCGGTCTCCGGCACGGCCACCCCGTTCTCCACCAGCAGCGGATCGCCGGGCGCGGTGGCCAGCAGCGACAACGGTTCCCGGCGTTCGCCATTGGCGCTCGTCGCGATGATCGACGCAGCGATCTGCCGGGTCATCGGCACCACAAAGGCGACCTCGGGGCTGGTCGCACGCAGGTGGGCAAACCATTCCCGGCTGAAGGATTGAGTGGTCAGCGGCCTGATCTCCCGATTCTTTGGATCTTCAACCAGTCGATTACGCAGCGTCTCGATGGTTCCAAACTGCAACCCGAAGAGGATCAGCAATGGCGCGATGATCGACGCGATGGCCAACACCAGGCAGGCGCTCAGCAGCCGATCGTGGACGATGTCCCTGAAGGCCAGCCGCAGAATCACGCGGCCCCCCCCACAAGGTTTTCCGCCTCGGCCGTTTCTGCGCCGATCAGCGCGGTGGACAGGGTTTCGGTACGACCGATACGCGTCACCGCAAAACGCACCCGGCTGTCGGCGATGTCCGCGACCAGGCTGCGATCATGGGTTACCATGATGACCGCTGTTCCCATTTGCCGCGCCAAGCCGTGCAATTCATCGCGGATATCGAGCGCGGTCGGATAATCGACCGCGGCTGTCGGCTCATCGGCGAGAATGATCATCGGCCGGTGGATCAGTGCCCTGGCCACAGCCACCCGCTGACGTTGCCCACCGGAAAGATACTGCGGCTTCTTGTCAAGCTGATCTCCAAGACCCAGGACGTCAATGAGGGCAATGAACTCTGCCTGGGTGACCTTGATGCCGCTGATCTGGGCGGTGAGCAGGATGTTTTCGCGCACGCTGAGAAAAGAGAGCAGGCCGCCGCTCTGAAGGACGTAACCGATTGTCGACCGCCGGATGCGCGCGGCCCGATTCTCGGCCAAGCCGAGAACGGCACATTCCTCGACCTTGCCGCCGCGCACCATCCGCAGGCTGAAATGGCCGGCCCTGGTCGGTTCGAGCACCAGGGCCAGCATGTCCAACAGGGTCGATTTGCCGCATCCCGAGGCGCCAACCACCGAACAGAACTCACCCCGGCGAATCTCCAGGTGCGGAATGCGCAGGGTGAAGGTCACGCCGCCCTTGCTGCGGACCTTTTCCACTTCGCGGAGCGTGTAGACGATGTCCCCCATTGGGTCAGGGCAGCAGTTCCAGGCTGATCGGATAGACGTACTCGCTGGGATCATCGCTCTTGTTGAGCCGTACCCAGCCTTCCGGTCCGTCATGGATGGTTTCATAGGCCATGATCCGCGCTTCCAGATCGGCGAGGAACATATCCTGCTCGTCCACCGACCAGCTGCTCCAGAGCTCGTTGTTCATGTCCATGATGCGGCTCTTGTAGGGCAGGCCGGAGAGGAATTCCGGGATCAGACCGCTCTGCGACAGGGATGAGGCCCGCTTGATCATCTCCGGGTCGCGGGCCGTAGTGGCGGCCGCGGCCTGCAGGGAGGAAAAGAAATCCTCGCCGCTGATCTGGCCCTTGCGCCCGGCGGCCAGGATCGTTTTCAGGGTTTCCCGCAGGCTATCGAGCTGCCGTTTGTTGATCAAGAGCCGCACTTCCAGCGATTGGATATCGGTGGTGAGCAGGTCCTTGTCGGTGACCCAGGCGACAACATCGCGCGGGGCCTGTGCCCCTGCCTGGGATCCGATCCACTGGACAAAGGCCGCCTTCAGGGCCGCGTTGGCCAGCGACTGGGGGGTGGGTTGCGCGGCCGGCTCCTTGGATGAGGGGGCAGCCTGCCCTTCCTCGAACAGATCCAAGTTGACGCTCTTTTCCGGCGCCGAGGCCGTTGCGGTCTTGGCCGAAGGCGGGGCGTCCCCCCCATGCTTGCCCGTCTCGCCTTCAGACAGGGTGACGTCAAAATCCGATCCTTTGGTGCTGGCCGCGGCTTTTGCCCCCCCCTTGTCGACGGCAGCGGTCAGGGCCTTGTTCTTCTCCTGGTCGACCTTTTCAAGAAACCCGATGATCGAATCGGTCACGCTCTTGGTCACGTGCTCAAAACCGGGCAAATCCGCTGATGACGTACTGTAGTAGGCCGGTCCGCCCTCCGCGCCCCTATTGGTGCTCAACACCTGGAACTGCTCGGCGGCGGTCGCGTGATATTGTTCCGCCTGGGGATCTTTGATGTGGATGGCGTAGAGGGTAATGTTGCGATCGTTGGCCAGGGAGCGCAGGGTTGCTTGATTTTGTCCGGAGGCATTCCATTTGTGGCCCGCTTCATGGGCCGGGGCGTCGCCAACCAGGATGACGAACCGGATGGCGTTCGGCGTCCAGGCGGTCTCGTCCACCGCGCCGTTCACTCCGGAAAACACATCCTCGGCATATCCTTGCGATCCCGCCGTGCTGACATCCACGGTCTTCAGCGTGCTGACGAACTGATCGATACTTTGCAGCTGCGGCGTGTAATTCTTGACGTTGTAGCCGATGTCGGGGATGGAGGTGGAATCGCGATAGCCCCAGACACCGAACTTGACCGCCTGGGCAAGCTGGCTATTGGCGGAGATGTGTTTGGAAGCCTCCTCGACCACCTTCAGGGTCTGGGTGATGTAGGGCATCATCGAATTGGTGGTATCCATGACCCAGACGATGTCAATGGCCAACTTGTCCAGGGTTGCGGGGCTGATGGTCGTACTGTCCTGAACCGCTTCCTGGAGATAATCTTTGTTCGTCCGGATATCCGAGCTTTCCCGGGCTGCGGCGCCTTCTCCGGTCACGGCCGCCAGCTTGAGAATGCGCGCCTCGCGGTTTTCCAGCTGAAGCTCGCCGAATTCAAGAATCGGCAGCAGGTAGAACTCCTTGGTGATGTCGACGGCCTTTTTCGGCTCAATGGTGACCACGGGAAAATCCGGGGCCAAATCGCCCATGGCAATGTCGATATAATATTTTTCCACCGCCTCGGTGCGCTTCTCCTTGGACAGGGCGCTCAGCTTCTCCAGTTCTTCCTTTTTATCGAACATGAGGACCGGGTAGCGGCCTTCAGGATGGGTATAGGAGAGACACATGGTCTGTTTCCACTCAAAAACATCATCCGAGGACATCCAGCCGGTCACCGTGCCCCGGTTGTCGGGGCCGACTTCGTACCAGACACGGGCATCGTGGTCATTGCCCTGTTTGGCGTAGACAAAATAGGACTGAAATGCCGGAACATTCTCCTCGACCGTGCCGCTGTTGCCATCGGGCGCCTTGTAGACCCGAGAAAAGGCCCGCGACAGTACGCGCAGGGGAAGGGATTCCTTGCCTTCGATCTTCAAGGGGGTGCGCTTGCCGTCGGCGCTGCCGGTTTCGGAAAAAACAGCGTGCGGATTCGTCAATGTTCCCAGCAGGAACAGCCCAAGCGCCATGGCCAATGTGTGCAACCTCATGCGGTTCTCCTCCTTAGTCCTGGTTGGTCGTGATGAAATCGAGCAAAGCGGATACAGCCCTTTCCTGGGTGAAATCGCGGACGGCCAGCTCTCGGGGCAGGTCGATGTCCGGCACCAGACCGCGTTCATGGAAAGCCCGGTTGTCCGCCGTGAGCATTTCGGCATAGGTGAGCAGCAGGGCCGAACCGTCGGACAGGGGCAGGAAACGTTGGGCAAGCCCCTTGCCGTAGGAGGTCGAGCCCACCGTGAGCGCGCCAGCGCCGCTTCGCAGAGCAGCCATAAAGGCCTCGGCCGCGCTCGCCGTGCCGCCGTCCTGAATCAGGATCAGCCGCGCCGCTGTCTGCTTTGGCTGTTCGGCAAGGATGGCCCTGGTGCCCTCCCGATCGCGAAGTCGAAACAGCACCGTGCCCGGCTCCACGAAGAGATCGGCGCACTGGCGGGCGCTGATCAGGCTGCCGCCCTGATTGCCGCGCACATCGATAAGCAGGGGCGTGCCGTTGTCCGGCATCTGAGCCAGAAGCGTGCGCAACTGGGTTTCCGTGTCCTTGGTGAAACGGGTTATCTGGATGCTGTTGGCTTGATTCAACGCCGTCCAGGAAACGGACTGGTACCTGGTCCGCTGGCGCCTGAGGGTGACGGTTCGGGCAAGGGCCCGGCCGGTTCGCAGGGTCAGCTGCACCGTTTCCCCTTCCGTGCCGCGAATCAAAGCACCCACCACATACACAGATTTGCCGTAGACCGGCACGCCATCGACCGCGATCAGTTCATCACCCGCCGCAATGCCGCTCTTCTCGGCGAGACCGCCCCTGAAGGGAAAAAGCAGCAGGGTGTCGCGCCGTTTCTGCAGGTCCATCTGCACGCCGAAATAATCGGAACTGGTTGATTGCAGGTAGGCGGCATATTCCGTTGCCGTCAGATAATCGGAATAGTCGTCGACGCTGTGGGCATAGGCCCGCAGAATATCGTCAACCATTTTTCGGGTCGACTGCGGCGCATTCAGGCCGTGGGTTCGAATTGCTTCCATGGCCGAGGCGAGAACGCTCACTTCCTCTGGCATTCCCCCTTGTGCCGCCAGGATTGGACGCGCGCCGCAACCGATCACCAATCCCCAAAAACAGAAAACAACCGCGAGGAGCCCCGGGGGCACGCAGTGTTCACGTCCACCATCCACCGCCAAGCGCGTTCTCTTTTTCCAGGAACCGTCGCCGTCTTGCCCGTCTCCGGAGGGACAGGGCGTTCTCAGGTGCAGGAGGTGCACGCGCCGAGCCGTCTACAGTTTCATCAGGTTGGACGCCTCTTTTTCCAGTTGGTCGCGCTTGGCCTTCAACCGCTCCAACTCCAGCCGTTTTTCTTCGGGATCTTCCATGTCGTCGGCAGTTCTGGCGGAAGATTGGAGTGTCTGAAGTTCATGCAAAATCCGTTGCCGCTCCTTTTGCTGGGTGGCGGTAGCGGCCCGTTTTTTCTTGACATCCTTTTCCAGCGAAGCGATGGACGAGGAGAGCTTTTTCAGCTGCCGCTCGAGCGCCGCCTTCTCCTCCAGCTGCGCTGACTGCTCCGCCCGCAGTCCCGAGGTTCGGGCCTCCTCCGATTGATTGGCCTGTTCCACCTGGGTCAGCTGATCCCGTCTGTCGCGCAGCCGCTGTTCATAGGCATCGGGATTGTAACTGAACAGGCCGCCCTGACGGGGATCGGTCGTCTGCCCCGCACACCCGGTCAACAGCGCGCCGATGCACAGCGCGCGCACCATTGTTTGGATTGCTCCCATATCATCCCTCCTCGGATTACACCGACATGCTGGCGGACATGGAGGCCAGCTCTTCGGTTCGATGTTCCAATTCCTTGATATTGCCCTTCAGGGTTTCGATCTCGCTGTCCAACGTCACCGCATAATCGTTCTGGCCGCTTTTTTTAGCTTCCGCTGTCACCGAATTCTGCGCTTCAAGCTCGGTCTTGGCCGAGGCCAGCTCCTTGTTCGCCGCGGCGAGCAGGTTGTCGGCGGTCTTCTTGTTCTCCTTGAGCTTGGCGGTTCGGGCGGTCTTGTCCTTGACCTTTTTCCTCAGCGAGGCCGTCTCTGCCTGCAGGGTGGCTATCTGCCGGGACAAATCCTGATTATAGGCGACAAGCTCCTGGTTCTTTTGCTTGGCTTGGGCGATGCATGCCTCCAGCCACTCTTCTTCCTTGGCGTACTTCTCCTTTTGCCCAGCGACATGATCTCCGTAGGCATACCCGCCCACCCCGCCGACGGCCGCGCCAATGGCCGCACCCAGCAGGGTGGCCTTGGTATCTCCGCCGATGAGTTGTCCCAGCACACCTCCGGCCACCGCGCCGATGGCCGCTCCGGTCCCGGTCCCCTCGACCCTGGTCCGGGTCCCGTCATCCTTGATGTTGGCGCATCCGTTGATCACCAGTGATGTGCACAGCACCATGCCAAGCAATACCTTCCTGTTCATACGCTCTCCTTTTTCTCCGCCGTCTGTGTGGCTTCAACGCGCAATCCCTGAACGAACCGGTCAGCGCTTCTCCTTTGCCCATTCAAACAACTGTTTTTTCCATGTTTCATCGTCGGTCCGCTTGACCTTGAGATATTCGCCGGCATGCCGACGCACCGTTGCCAACAGGTTGATCTGCTGTTCGGCGTTGTGCTTTTTCAAAAACTGGACATAGCGATCAAACCCGTCGTTGACCGCGGTTTCGGAAACCGTGCCAAGCTGGCGAATCGACTCGGTATAGGAGGACATGGCCTGGTCGATATTCTGCCGGATCTCCATCTCGCGCTCCCTGTATTTGTCGACGACTTCGGTCCGCTGCGCACTCTGGGCGGATTGGAGCAGATTTTCCAGAATCGGCAATTTCCTCGCTTCCTTGGAGATGAAAAAGGCCTGTTCGCCGCCGATCTTGACCCAGGAGTAGGCCGAGTCCTGCTCCGCCTGCTTGATGGTGAACTGGATGTCGTTCAGGGAAGCGGCCAGCAGGTCGAGCTCTTGTTGGACTGAAGCGCTCATGGTGCCCGCATCGGCCAAGGCCTTCTTGAGTCGTTGCAGATGCGCGCCGGCATCGGTCCCCGAAACCTGCGCCTTGGCGCTGGTTGAACTGGTGGAGGTCGCCGCCGGCAGCGTTTGCGCCGCCCCCTGACGGTAGATCTCCCAATCCTCGCTCATCTGTGAGCTGACTTGCCGGTTGGGAAAGACCAGCGAGGCCAGCACCGGGCGAAACCCGAGGGTTTCCTTCTTGGCCGGGACAACCGTCTTGTTTTTTGCATCCTGGGCGTAAAATTCCTGCTCCGTGCGCATCGAGGAACGCAGTTGATTGGCATCGGTGAGAAAATGCCCGCCCTTGGCGACATATCCACCGTTGCGTCCTTGATAATACTCGATCTGGTAGAGGGTGCCGGTCATCTCGGCCACATTGCCAAGCATGTCGTGGATCCCCAGGACATTGGGCTTGAGCAGGCCCACCTTTTGCACCTTGTTATGGGACGAGGAGGGCCCGGCGAACCATTCGTATTCAGCCAGCCGCTCGGGAGGGTAAGGCATTTTTCGATCGAATCCGGCGGCGTCCACCTCGCTGCCGCCACGGGCGGCAAACTCCCACTCAAATTCGGTCGGCAGGCGCAGGAAGCCGGGAACTCCGCCATGGATCGGCAGGTCCTTTTGCGCATTGCCATTCAACCACTCATTGTATTTCCTGATGAAGTCCGAGGCCTCGAACCAGGACAGATTCCGTACCGGCAGTTGACTGTTTTCAAATTCCTTGGGCGTCTGAAGCACGGCAAACACCTGATCCTCGGTCACTTCATGCTTGCCGATGAAGTAACACCAATCTTCCGACGCCGATGAACCGACCTTGAAGGCTCCGCCGATCGCCACTCCGGTTGGCGATTCCTTGTAGCCGCCTGCGGGATCGCCGACACGAAACCGCTTCCAGGCGTAGGATCCCCCTCCTTCCCCGATGCAGACCGGCCTAAAGGCCATGGTCCGGCCGCCCGGCATGGGCAGGAGAACATCGTTGGCTGGCGGCCGAGAGCCAGAGGGCTGTTCCGCCGCACCAGAACCTTGCCCGAAAGCAAGCGCGAGGAACAGGGCAACAAAAAATGCGTACCGGAGGAAATGCTGTCGCATGGCGTTTGGCCTCAACAAGAGTTCACAGGACCCCTTCGGCAGGGGGGACAAAGCAGCAAACGGTCGCACCACCAAGCCCTGCCATCCAATTGGGCAGGCGGCAAAGCAGTGTAAGGAAATTAAAGAGGTTTCGATGGTAAAAATCAAGGAAGGGCCTGTCGTTTTTTGTTCGCCGCCGACTAACCGTTTTAAGCGACGACCTTTTTCGAGAGGAAAAAACCTGCCCGTGGTGACGCCGTCAGGCCGGCGAGCGACGCTGCGCACCGCGCGGACCGGACAGCAAGGAGGAAAACGGAGGAAAAAAAGAACGGCGACCGGAGAATGGTCAGGATTTTTTCAACGAAAGATCAAACAGGTTTGGCTGCGGTGTGGCCGGCGGCGCGAGGGGCAGCCGGAAATGCTCGTAGGCGGCGGCGGTGGCCATTCGCCCCCGGGGGGTGCGGACAAGGAAACCGGATTGAATGAGAAACGGCTCGTAGACATCCTCAAGCGTGGTTTTTTCCTCGCAGACGGCGGTGGACAGGGTTTCCAGACCAATGGGGCCGCCCTGGAATTTCTCGATCAGGGTCAAGAGGATTCGTCGATCCATCTCGTCCAGGCCGAGCGGATCGACATTGAGCATGGTCAGGGCCGCGTCGGCCACCTCCCGAGTCACGACCCGGTGCCCCCCCACCTCGGAAAAATCGCGGACCCGACGGAGCAACCGATTGGCGATCCGCGGCGTGCCCCGCGAGCGGCGCCCCAGTTCCATCGCGCCGTCCTCGTCGATTTCGATCCTGAACAGGCGGGCCGTGCGCTGAATGATGGTCACCAGTTGCTCCGGGCTGTAGTACTCCAGTCGGAGCACAACACCGAAGCGATCCCGCAGAGGCGGGGTGAGCAGGCCGGTGCGGGTGGTGGCGCCGACCAGGGTGAAACGCGGCAGGTCCATTTTCACTGACCGTGCCCCCGGCCCCTGGCCGATCACCAGGTCAAGCTGAAAATCCTCCATGGCCGGATAGAGGATCTCCTCGACCACATGGTTGAGACGATGAATTTCATCGATGAACAGGACATCGCCGGCTTGCAGGCTGGTGAGGATGGCGGCCAGGTCGCCGGGTCGCTCGATCACCGGCCCGGAGGTCACCTTGATGCCCGCCCCCATCTCGTTGGCGATGATGTAGGCCAGAGTGGTTTTGCCGAGTCCGGGAAAGCCGTGGAAGAGAACATGATCCAGGGGTTCGCCCCGCTGCAGGGCAGCCTGGATGAACACCCGCAGGCTCTGCTTGACCTGATCCTGGCCGATGTATTCCTCCAATCGCCGCGGCCGAATTTCCGTTCCGATGCCCAGATCCTCCGGATGTTCGCCGCCGGCGACTAATCGCTTGCCGGTCAGGTGCTCCTCACGCTTCATGCCCTCTCCTCAAACCGATCCATCGCTTCCCCGTTATTTTCCGGCAAGCGAGCGCAGGGCCTGGCGAATCAGTTCCTCCACGCGGGGCGCATCCGTTCCCGGCGGCAACTGCTGCTCGACGTTTCGCAACGCCTGCCACGCGATGGCCTGCGGATAGCCGAGATTGATCAGGGCCGAGGCCGCATCGGCCATTACCTGGGAATCGCCCGCTGGAGCAACCAGGGGCGGGGTGCCCTCGATTGCCAGGCCCGCGCCGATTCCGCCAACCTTTTCCCCCAACTCCACGCACAGACGCTGAGCCGTCTTCTTGCCCACGCCGGGCAGGGCGGTCAACTGGGACAAGTCCTTGGCGGTGATTGCCCCACAGAGCGCCTCCACCCCAATGCCGGAAAGGATGGTCTGGGCCAATTTCGGCCCAATGCCGGAAACGGTGATCAGCAGGAGAAACAGGTCCTTTTCTTCTTTCCTGCTGAACCCGTACAGGCTGATCGCGTCTTCCCTGACCACGGTCTGCACCAGGAGAAAACAGGTTCCGCCCACCTCCGGCAGGGCATCATAGGTGCGGACGGAAATACACAGCTCGTATCCGACGCCGTTGACATCAAGGATCGCCATGTTGGGTCCTTTCCACTGAACGAGACCGCTTAAGGAGGCTATCATGGGCAAGCAAGGGAAAACAACGATACGGAAAGGGAAAGGGGCGACATCGGACTCATCCCCCCCCTCCCCGGTTGAAGGCGGCATGGTGCGCATGGCAGATGGCCACGGCCAGAGCGTCGGCTGCATCCTTTGACGGGGTGGCATCCAACTGCAACAGGGTGCGCACCATGTGCTGCACCTGTCCCTTTTCCGCCTGCCCATAGCCGGCAACTGCCTGCTTGACCTTGCGGGCCGGATAATCGAATACCGTCAGCTTGTTGTGCAGGGCCGCCACCACCGCCGCGCCGCGCGCATGGCCGAGTTTGAGGGCCGAACGCGGATTGCGGTCGACAAACATATCCTCCACGGCGGCAACCGACGGTTGATGGAGACTGATCACCTCACAGAGATCCTCAAAGATGGTCAGCAGGCGGCGGGAGAAATCGCTTTCCTCGCCGGTACGAATGGTGCCGCAGGCAACAAAACCGATCTCATGTCCCCTGGCGGCGATCACGCCGTAACCGGTTACCCGCGAGCCGGGATCAATGCCTAGAATGCGCATCCAACCATCAGGGGGCAGACGATCAGGACAGCTGATCCATCAGTTCGTCGGTGATATCGAAGTTGGCATGCACCTTTTGCACGTCGTCGTGGTCCTCAAGATTGTCCAGCAACCGCAGCAAGGAACGGGCCGCCTTCTCCTCGGTCACCTCGATGGTGTTCTTGGGAACCATGGACAGGGTTGCCTCGGCAAACTTGATCTTGCCCTTTTCCAACTGGTCGACCACATCGTTGAAGGACTCGGGCGCGGTAATGATCTGGAAGCTGTCCTCCTCCTCGACCACGTCCTCGGCTCCAGCCTCCAGGGCCACGTCCATCAACTGCTCCTCGTTGACGCCAGCCTTGTCAACCGAGATGGTGCCCTTCTTGTCAAACATCCAGGCCACACAGCCCGATTCGCCGAGGTTGCCGCCGCTCTTGGCGAAAAAATGCCGGATATCGGCAACTGTACGGTTCTTGTTGTCGGTCATGGTCTCCACCAGAACCGCGACACCGCCCGGACCGTATCCCTCGTAGAGGATTTCCTCGTAGACCGCGCCGCCAAGATCACCAGTTCCCTTCTTGATCGCCCGATCGATGTTTTCCTTGGGCATGTTTTCGCTTTTGGCGACCGTGATCGCGCTGCGCAGCCGCGGATTTCCCTCGGGATCGCCTCCGCCCATCTTGGCGGCAATGGTGATTTCCTTGATCAGTTTGGTGAATATCTTGCCCCGCTTGGCGTCATTGGCCCCTTTCTTGCGTTTGATCGTGCTCCATTTCGAATGTCCTGACACGGTCCGACTCCTTTAATCAAATTATAACATCGTGTTTTTCTACTCTAATTATCGTGTCCGCCGAAATCCTCGACCCAGCACGAACACTTCCCGGCTTTCCAGGCGTGAACTTTTGGGTTTCATCACCTTGACAGTGGCAAACAACGGTTTGCATTCCTGGAGAAACGCAGGAAAATCTTCACCTTGGAAGACCTTGCAATAAAGGGTGCCGTTTTCATGCAGGAAAAGCACGGACAACTCGAGAACGCGCCGTGCCAGCAGCAGTGATTGCTGGTGATCGGCATACTGACTGCCCGTGGTTCGCGGCGCCATGTCGCTCAGCACCACATGGAAGCCCGGCCAGTGCTGTTTGAGATAATCGACGAATTCCTCAGAAAACACATCATAACAGAGCCAATGGATTTCGGCATGGGGTTTTTGCGTCAGGATTTCGGTCCGCTGGAGGTCAGCGGCCACCACCGTCCCCTTCTCGCCGACGATGCCGGCCGTGTACAGGCTCCAGCTTCCGGGATGGCAGCCGAGATCCAGCACCCGTTGGCCGCCTTTCAAGAATTTGTATTTCAGCTGCGCCTCTTCCAGCTTATAGACCGAGCGGGCCGGATAGTTGTCTTTCTTCGCCTTTTTGAAATAATAGTCCTGCTCTTTGCGCATCAGCTCTTCCCTCTGTCCTGTGCCGCCCGGGCCAATGGACCGGCAGCCATTTCCCTGGCCAACTGCAGGGCCTCGTCCGTATCGGTCAACCGACCCTCCATCCGCGCCTCTTCCACCGCACCGAGGATCCGTTTGAACATCGGCCCGGGCCGCAGCCCCAGACCTTCGATCAGATCCCGGCCCGTGAGCAGCGGCGGCGCTGTCTGCACCGGCTCGACATGCTCGACTCGAACCTGTTCCAGCCGGCGATACAGCCCGGCTAATTCCGCTTCCATGCCCTCGATCCGCTCCTCGCCCTGGCCGGCAAGGCTGTCGGCCAGGGCGAGGAGAAAAAGACCGGGCAGATCCGTGCCGGCCTTGCGGACCATCCGGATCGAGGCCCGCAGGGTCAGCTTGCCGTCACGAGCCACGTTGGCCAAATGAAAGGGGTGCATGTGGCCCTCGATCAAATGGGCGACCCGCTCCCGGTCCTCGCCGCTCCAGCGCAAGCGAAGGGCCACTTCCCGGAAAAGCTCCGCCCCCACCCGATCATGATTGTAAAAGGTGATGCGATCCCCCTTGTCCGCCCGCACCGCATGGGTTGCCGGCTTGCCCAGGTCATGCAGCAAGGCCGCCCACCGCAGCCGCCGGCACTGCTGCGGCGACCGGAGATAGGTCATCAGCCGCTCGCCTCCTTCGGCGAGCCACTGTTCCGGGGCTTGCAGAATCTGCTCCATCCACCGCAGCGTTTCCAGATTATGCTGCCAGACATCAAGGTGATGGCTTCTGGGCTGCTCCATGCCGATTCCGGCCTTCAGCTCGGGAAGGATCTCCCACAACAGGCCGATGTCGGCCATCTGGACAAAAACGGCATGGCTGTTGTCCGTGGCCATGATCAGATCCAACTCATGGGCCACCCGCTCCGGCGCCGACAGGGCCAAGAGGGCGCGCTGGCGGCGGATCAACTCCAGGGTGCCGGCTTCGACGGCAAAACCGAGGGTGGCGGCGAAACGAAAAACCCGCAGCAGCCGCAGCGGATCGCTGGTGAAACTCTCCCTGCTGGCCACACGAATCAGGCCTTGCTCCAGGTCATCGCGACCGCCGGTGGGATCCAGCAGCGGCACCTCCGAGGGGCCATCGGCCTCCGGAAGGCGCAGCAACGGATCGAGCCGGATGGCCATGGCGTTGACGGTCAGATCGCGGCGGACCAACTCCTCGGCAATCGTCCGGGCCCCTTGACGGAACGAGGCAAAATCGACGATTCGCTTCCGGCTGACCACCCGTGCCGCATCCTCGTCCCGCCCCAGCGCCACATAGGTTCCACCGGTCAGGACGGCCAGCTTGCCGGCCCAAATGCGCGCGCCGCTGTCCACGGCGAGGTCGATATCCTGGGGCACGCTGCCACGCAGCAGATCACGTACCACCCCGCCGGCCAGATAGAGCTCGCCGCCCATTTGCCGAGAAAGATCGGCCAGATGCCTCCGTAGCCAATGGGGTAGGAGAGCAAACACCGCCTCCTTGTCCACATGCCCTGCCGTGGTCCGCATGGTTCAGATCCGCCACGATTGGAGGTCGGCATCATTCGCCCAAGGACCAAACCGGCCACGAACGATTTCTTCCCCCATGTCAATCATCACGTCCGCCTCCGCGGGTCCATCCGGGATTTTTTTGCCGTACCGGACCACGATGCCGGCCAGCCGGCGGATCAGTTCCTCCTGGCCGCCAGCGGTCACTTGGTGCCGGCCATGGCGCAAAATCCCCACCGGCCCTGGCCGGGTGGTCATGCGCACCAGCCAATCATCCGGGCTGCGCAGAGCTTCAAGGCGGTTATTATCGCGTTCATCGCGGCCAACGATGAACCATAGGTTCTCGTCGAGTTTGAACTGGCGGCCAACGACCAGCAACCGTACATCGTCCACCGCCCGCTGTTCGCCAAAGGAGAAGAGTCCGTGGTAAAAATGCTTGATGCGCGCGGCCAGGTTGGGGTCGGTAAGCATGCAGCCTCCCGCCGGCGTCGGGTAGTCGGTGATCCCCAGTTGGGCGGCCAGCTGTTTCTGCTGGCGTCTTCCCCGGCCGGAAAAATCGAACAGCCGCTCCCTGTCCACCCATCCTTCCAGTTCCGCCTGGGTAGGCTCCATCAATTTGGCGGACAAAGGGCGCAACAACAGGCCACCGCAGCCGGAATCGCGCTCAATGACCCGCAGGGTATCGCGCCGCTGCGACATCGGCCGCTGCCCCAGAACCTCACCGGTGATCAAAAAGGAGGCGCCGTAAACGCCCATCAGCTCGCGGGCGCGGCGCAGCATCAAAATCTTGCAGTCAATGCAGGGGTTGAAATGCTTGCCAAACCCGTGGGCCGGATTTTCCAGCAACCGCAGATAGCCCTCGCTGATATCGACCACCTGGACATCCAGACCGTATTGTTCCCGCATGGCACGGGCATAGGCCTCCTGCTGGCCAAGAAGGTCGTGATCAAAAAAGGGGGTGACGAATTTCAGGGCCACCACCCGTATGCCCTGATCGGCCACCACCCGGCAGGCGAGGATCGAATCCAACCCGCCGGAAAACAGCCCCAACGCCAGACGCTTGCTCATGCCGATCTTCTCGCACTCCGCCGCTCAATCAGTTCGCCGGCAAAGGCCAGGGTCTGGGCGGTGGGATGTTCGCCGCCGAGCATCCGCGCCAATTCACCGATGCGTTCCTCCTTGGCGAGCAGGTTGATCACCGTGCGGGTGCGGCCATTCTCCACCTGCTTTTCCACCTTGAAATGGAGATCGGCCCAGGCGGCGATCTGCGGCAGGTGGGTGATGCACAACACCTGATGGTGCCCCGCCAATTCGCCGATCTTTTCCGCCACCGACTCGGCGGCCTGGCCGCCGATGCCGGCATCGACCTCGTCGAAAATAACCGTGTCCACCTGGTCGCGCCGGGCCAGCAGACATTTCATCGCCAGCATCAACCGCGACAATTCGCCGCCGGAAACGATCTTGGCCAGCGGCTTGGGCGGCTCGCCGGGGTTGGCGGAAAAGAGGAATTCCACGTTGTCCCTGCCGGTGCTGTGGATGCCGTCCATACCCAACCCGCCCGGCGCGGTGATGGCCACCCGGAAGACCGCCTGGGGAAAACTGAGCGAGGCCAGCTCCCGTTCCATGCCGGCCTCCAGTTTCTTGGCCGCTTCCCGGCGGGCCTGGGTCAACTCGGTGGCCCGGAGCAGGGCCTCGGTGGAAATCTCCTCCAGCCGCAGTTCCGCCTGGACGATCTCCTCGTCAAGGCTCTCCAGCAGGGCAAGCCGCGTTTCGGCCCGCTCGGCAAAGGCGATCACCTCCTCAAGGGTGGGCCCGTATTTGCGCTGCAGTTGCTTGAGTTCCGCCAGCCGACCGGAGATCTGCTCCAGCCGCGCCGGTTCCACGGGGATTTGGTCGAGGTATTTCTCCAGGGCCGCCGCCAGATCCTCCAGTTCGAAACCGGCGGACCCCATCCGCTCGGCCAGCGGCGCCAGCGCGGGATCAAGGGTTGCAGCCTGCTCCAAATTCTTGCGGCCTTCGACCAGGGCATCGGTGACCCGCCCGGACAGCAGCCGGCTGCTGTCGCCGATCAGCCGCAACAGGGCATCCGAGGCCTTCAACTGCTCCCGTTCCCGCCGCAGCTGCTCGTCCTCTCCCGCCAGCGGCTTGCACTTGCGGATCTCCTCAAGCTGAAAACGGAGAAAATCGCGCTGCTGTTCCTTGTCCTGCTCCTTTTCCTGCAACTGCCGCAATTCGGACGAAGCCTGTTGCCAGCGTTGAAACAGCCGCCAAAACTGCTGCCGCAGCCCTCGCAGTTCGCCGTAGGCATCGAGGTAGTCGAGATGATTGCGGCTGTTGAGCAGCTGCTGGTGGTCGTGCTGGCTGGCGATGTTGATTAATCCGGCGGTCAGCTCGCCGGCCAGGCGGGTGGTGACCGGCTGATCGTTGACATAGACCTTGGATCGTCCTTCGCGGGTGAGGATACGGCGAACGATACAGGTGGTCCCCTCCTTGAGCGCCTGCTCGCTGAGCAGGGTATTGAGCTCGGCATGATCCGGCCGGATGGCAAAGATGGCCTCGATCCCCGCCTGGTCACAGTCGCTGCGCACCCAGGAGGCTGTTCCCCGGCCGCCGGTCAGCAGATTGATCGCCTGGAGGATGATCGACTTGCCGGCTCCGGTCTCGCCGGTGAGCACGATCAAACCGGTTTTCTGTGCCGAGAGATCCAAATGAAGCGCGTCGATCAGGGCCAGATTATGTACTCGAAGTTCCTGCAACATGGTTCTTTCATGGCAAAAAGGGCGAGAGAACACAGACGACATTCTCCTTGACGCCTAAGGGGTAAAAATGTATCGTATTGAAGATACATGCAAAATTCAACAGTCCGGAGGAACGGGACAATGGAACCGCAACAACTCAGCGCCAGCCTTGAGGACTATATCGAGGCCATTTATCATATCATCAGCGAAAAACAGGTCGCCAGGGGAAAAGACATTTCCGCCCGGCTGTCCGTGAGTGGCGCGTCGGTCACCGAGGCCCTGCGGGCCCTGTCCAAAAAAGGATTGATCAACTACGCACCCTACGAGGTGATCACGCTGACCGACGATGGACGGGTGATTGCCGAGGATGTTATCCGCCGGCACAATTCGCTCAAACAATTTTTCACCAATGTCCTGGCCATCGACGAACCCCTGGCCGAGGAAGGCGCCTGCAAGATCGAACACACCGCTCCGCCGCAAATCATCAACCGGATGGTCGAGTTCATCAAGTTTCTCGACATCTGTCCACGCGGGGGCAAGGATCTGATCAGCGGTTTTGCCAACTACTGCCGGGAAGGGCGCACCCCGGAAAGCTGCGCTTCCTGTATCCTGCACTGCATGGACAATACAACCGAATCCAGCACGAAATAGGCCATGGCCCTTGACGATGTTTCGCGTCCCTCCTGAGGGCGCCCACTTGATCGCCTATATTAAACACACCACCCGGTCGGCGCAATGGATACTCCGGTGCGCCGCCTCCTTTCCCCCTTCTGACCGCCATGCCCGTCTATGAATTCACGGCCCTGACGACCAGCGGCAAAAAACTCAAGGGCGTCATCGAGGCGGATTCGTTGACCGTTGCCCGGCAACGGATTCGCAATCAGGGCAACTATCCGGTGGAGATCAGGGAAACCACCGCGAAAACAGCGGGCTCCAGACTCCCGCTGCTCTCGCGGCAGCTGGGGCAAAGCATCAGGCAGCAGGAAATCCACATCGCCACCCGGCAATTGGCCACCCTGCTCGGGGCGGGCATTCCCCTGGTGCCTGCGCTCAGCGGCCTGATCGAGCAGACCACCAATCGTTCGCTGAAAACCGTGCTCGCCCAAATCAAGGATGCGGTGAACGAGGGCAATGCCCTGACCTCGGCCCTGGCGGAACACCCGCGCCTGTTCTCCAAAATCTATATCAACATGGTCCGTGCCGGCGAGGCCTCCGGCTCGCTCGACGTGGTCCTTGACCGGCTGGCGGAATTCGGCGAGAACCAGCATGCCATCCGCAGCCGGGTCAAGGCCGCCCTGCTCTACCCGATCTTCATGGCCGTGGTCGGCGTGGTGGTGCTGTTTCTGCTCATCACCTTCATCGTGCCGAGCATCACCTCGGTTTTTGAAGGCACCCAGCAAGCCCTGCCCCTGCCGACCCTTGTGCTCATCGGCCTGAGCACGGTGCTCAAGCAGTTCTGGTGGGCGCTGCTGTTCGCGGTCGGCGGCATCATCGCCGCTGTGCGCTGGTACATCGCCACCCCCGATGGCAGGCGGCGCTGGGACACCCTCAAGCTGACCCTGCCGGGCGTGCGCGACCTGAGCATCAAAACCGCCTCGGCCCGTTTCAGCCGCACCCTCGCCAGCCTGCTCCTGTCCGGCGTTCCTTTGATCACGGCCCTGCAGATCGTCAGAAACATCGTCGACAACGTCGTCCTGGCCGAACAGATCAACGAAGCCTGCGACGAACTGGAGAAAGGGGCGAGCCTGTCCCAGTTTTTCAAGGGGGGTAAATGGTTTCCGCCCATGCTGGTGCAGATGATGGCCGTGGGGGAACAGAGCGGCACCCTGGACACCATGCTGGCCAAGGCGGCGGACAGCTACGAGAAGGAGGTGGAGGCCAAGATTCTGGCCCTGACCTCGATGATCGAGCCGGTGATGATCCTCTCCATGGGCGTGGCGGTCAGCTTTATCGTGGTGTCGATCCTCCTGCCCATCTTCGAAATGAACCAGCTGATCAGGTGACGCGGAAGACCTCCTCCAAGGTGGTCAGCCCGGCCAGCACCTTGCGCAGGCCATCCTGCCGCAGGGTCATCATGCCGGTCGCCAAGGAGCTGAGCGCCTGCTTTTTGATCTGCCCTGCGTCCGAGGTGGTGAGGATCAGGCTTTTCATCGCCGGGGTCAGGCTCATCAGCTCAAAAATTCCGATCCTTCCCTTGTAGCCGGTTTGCAGGCATTGGGCGCAACCGGCTCCCCGATAGAGCTTTTTCCCCGCGAACTTGATCGGCGACAGCCCGACCCGCTCCAAGTAGGCGTTGGACGGGACATATTCTTCCCGGCAGTAGGGGCAGATCTTACGCACCAGCCGCTGAGCCATGATGGCATTGACCGCCGAGGAGACCAGGAACGGCTCCACCCCCATGTCGATCAGCCGGGTGATGGCGCTGGCCGCGTCGTTGGTGTGCAGGGTGGAAAACACCAAGTGGCCGGTGAGGGCTGATTGAATGGCGATCTCGGCGGTCTCGATATCGCGGATCTCGCCCACCAGGATCACATCCGGGTCCTGGCGGACAATGGTGCGCAAGCCGCTGGCAAAGGTCAGTCCGATCTTGGTGTTGACCTGCATCTGGCTGATGCCGTTCATCTGGTACTCGATCGGATCCTCGACGGTGATGATGTTGATGTCCGGGCTGTTGAGGATGCCCAGGGCGGAGTAGAGGGTGGTGGTCTTGCCGCTGCCGGTGGGGCCGGTCACCAGGATGATGCCGTGCGGGGCCTTGATCAGCCGCAGAAAATGGTTGAGATCCTCTTTTGACAGACCCAGCTCCTCCAGCGGCACCAGCGAGCTCGATTTGTCGAGCAGTCGCATCACCACCCGTTCACCAAAAGAAGTCGGCAAGGTTGAAACCCGGATATCGATATTCCGGTCGGCGATGCGGATCTCGATCCGCCCGTCCTGCGGCAGCCGTTTTTCGGCGATATCCATCTTGGCCATGATCTTGATGCGGGAAATCAGCTTGCTCTGCACATGACGAGGCGGCGAGTACATGTCATAGAGGATACCGTCGACCCGTTTGCGGATCTTGACCCGGTCCTTGTACGATTCGATATGGATATCGCTGGCGTTATCGCGCACCGCCTGGGAAAGGACCAGGTTGACCAGCTTGATCACCGGGGCGTCGCTGGTGTCGTCGAGCAGGTCGGCGGTTTCCTCGATCTCGGAAAGAATGGACTCCGGGTCGCTCTCGTCCATGTCCTGCATCACCCGGTCAGCCACGTCTTGACGGGCGGTGTCGTAGGCGGCGTTGATGGCGACGAAGATTTCGTTCATCGGCGCCAGCACGGTCCGCATGCCCTCCCATTGCAGCAGCCGCTGCAGGTCGTCGACCTGTTGGAAATAAAACGGTTCGGCCAGGGCGATGTACGATGCCTCAGGGGTGGCTACCGGGATCATCTTGAATTTTTTCAAAAAACCGATGGGTACCCGTTGAACGAAAAAGGGGTCGGGGTCAGCGGGCAGGGTGTAGACCACCTCCAGGCCGCATTGCAGGCTGCGGGCGCTGAGCAGGTCGTCCTCGGTGATCTTGCGCAGGCCGATGAGGAGCTCACCGATGCGGCCCCCCTTTTCCCGCTGCACCGCCAAGGCCGCCTCGATGCTTTCCGCCGTCACCCCGAAGGTTTCCTGAAGGATTTCACCGAGGAGACGCATGGTCGGCACCTCTCCTGCCCGAATCGTGTGTGCGCATCGTCACGCTCCCCTCTTGAACCTCAGATTCCCTTGCCCCCAGATTGTAGACGTTTGAGCGCCGTCTTGGCCGCCGCCTTCAACGGGTCTTCCCCCGCGGATTGGGCCTGTTCTCCGGGAGGAGGCGGCAGGGCCAGCACCTTGCGGTAGAGGGACTCGGCCTCGGCCATTTTCCCCTCCCGCTCGCATACCACCGCCAGATTGAACAGGGCCGCGCCGTTGTTCGCATCGACCTTCAAGGCCTGGGTGAAATACTCCCGTGCCCGCAGCAGTTCATTCTGTTGCAGTTTGGCGAATCCGATGTCCGACAGGGCCACGCTCTGCGCCGGGTCGGAGGTGGGATGGAAAAATTGGTCGGCGATATCGCCGGGCTGTTTGTGCACCGCTTCCATCGTCGCCCGCTTCTTCTGATAGAGATCGGCAATCTCGGCGGGATTTTCGACGATATGGGGGGTGATGAAAATGTAGAGATTGGTTTTCTCCTGGCTGTTGCTGCGCGATTTGAACATCCAGCCCAACACCGGGATGTCGCCGAGCACGGGCACCTTGTATTCGCCGCTGGTGGTGTCCTGACCGATCATGCCGCCGATAACCACCGTCTGTTCATTGTGGACCACCACCGTGGTCTCCGCTGTTCGCGTGAAGGTGGAGGGGGTGTCGGTGGCCTCCGTGTTCTTGAGCTTGATCACCTCGACCCCGATTTCCAGCCGCACCACCTCCGCCTGATTGACCTGGGGGGTGATGGTCAGACTGGTGGCCACATCCTTGTATTCGTAGTTGGTATAATCCTGCTCGGCATCGGTGGTGTTTTTACTGGTGATGTAGGGAACATTCTCGCCAACCTTGATCGAGGCCTTCTTGTTGTCGGTGGTCAGAATCTGAGGGGTGGCGATCACATTGACATCGTCATCGCTCTTGTAGGCGTTGACCACCGCCCCGAGATTGGGAAAGACCACATCGCCGATCTTGATGCCTTCCTCGAGGACGCCCAGGGTGAACCCCGCCGGCAGGGAACCGGGACTGGTGGTCATCTGCTTCAGCATGTTGTAGGGCGACGAGGCATTGCCGCTGAACCCGCCGACCACGGAACCGTCGGCATTGGCCCACTGCACGCCGATGCTGAAATCCTTGCTCACCTTCACCTCCATGATCAGGGCTTCCAGATAGACCATCCGCCGGGGAATATCGAGCTTCTTGATCACCCCTTCCACCACCTCGTATTCCTCGCGGGGACCGGTGATGATCAGGGCATTGGTTTCCTTGTCGGCCACCACCTTGACCTCCTTGGAAATAGCCGGCGCCGACGGGGCGCTGCTGGCCTTGCCGCCGCCCGTCTCGGTGCTTCTGCTCCCCGATTTGTCGTCCGGCAGATTCATCAGCACCTTGACCAGTTCCTCAGCATTGGCGTGCTGGAGGTAGATCACCCGCAGATTGCCCTCCTGGCGGGGCACGTCCTCGTCGAGCCGGGCCACCAGGTTGCGGATCCGCTGCGCCGAGGTCTTGGAGGCAAAGACGATCAGGGCGTTGTTCCGTTCAAAGGGAATGATCCGCACCTGCTCCTGCCGCATCCCTTTCTGCGCCGGACCAGCGGCAAACAACTGGCCGACCGCCTTGGACACGCTTTCCGCCGAGGCGTGGCGCAGGGGAATGATGAGCATTTCCTCGCTGTCCGAGGGCACGTCGACAGCCCGGATGATGTCCAGCAGGCGGGCGATGTTCGAATAGAAATCGGTGAGGATGATCAGCCCCGAATGGGCATGGGCGATCAGCACGCTGGTCTTCGACATCAGGGGCGTGAGCAGATTCTTCACTTCCTCGGCGTTGACGTATTTGAGGGAAATGATCTGGGTGACCACCTTGTCCTCGCCCGCGGACAACTCGCCCTCGCGCACCGTGGCGATATTCTTTGAACGCGCCTGCACCGAAGGCACGATCTTGATCACCGAGCCGCTCGGCACCGCGGCAAAGCCATGGACCTCGAGCACCGATTCGAACACCCGGTAGGCATCCTCCTCGGAAATCCGGGTGGGAGAGATGATGGTCACCTTGCCCTTCACTTCCCGGTCAACGATGAAGTTTTTCTGCGTCAGCTCGCTGATATATTTAATGAACAGATTGATGTCGACATCGTTGAAATCGATGGTGACAAAGCGCTGCGCGCCGCCGCTTTGCTGGACGGCTTTCGGACTGGCGGCGCCGAGTGGCTCGATGACCAGCAACACGAGCAGCAGAACAAGCACGGGAATGACGTTGCGGGCAACAATGGAGGTTCTCATAAGCATTCACATAGCGGTAGAGCGGCTGGTGGTATCCATACCGCTGTTGGTCGTTCCCTTCCGGCTTCGGCCTGATCCAGCCATTGCCCCGTCACCTGGCCGGCTGTTCGGTCTCGGGTTCCGTTTCCTGAGGTTCCCCTCCCGGTCGCTCGTCATCGGGCAGGAGCTGCTCCTCGCTGTCGGCCGGAAGCGCATCGGGCTGTTCCTCACCGGGCACACCGTTGTCCTCATTCTTGGCCGCCGGCGGCACTGGAGCGGGATTGCGGAAGCTGATGCGCCTGCGCGGCATGGCTTCCGGCACCCGTTGCTCCATGGTGTCGGGTGGGGGTGCCTCCATGGCCGGTGTCGGCGGCGTCATCTCCGCGCCGGGAATCGCGTCGCGCCCGCCACCGCCGCCCCCGTCATCACTTCCGGGATCCTTGATGGTCAGGACCTCCTCCCGGCCTCGAACCTGGAGTACCACCTTGCCTCTGGTGATCCGGACAATCTCCGCCCCTTGCAGCTGACTGCCCACCTGGTAGAGGTCTTCCAGCTGTGTTTTTTCATCGCGGATAATGGCTCGGGCATCGTCCTTGCCGCCGGTCACCGTGCCCAGGAGCGCCAACTGGAGCTTGGTTTCCGCCAGCCCTTCCAGCTCGGCCTGCTCCTGATCGCCTTCGAGGTCCTCGCCGGTATCCAGCGCGGCCTTGAAAATATTTCTGCTCACGATAACCTGATGATCGTTGTCGGCCGTTGCCGTCTCCTGTTGCGCCTCCTGCGGCTCGACAGGAGCGGCGGCAACCACCTTCTTTTCCGGAGGCATGCTGTCTTCTAGGCGCTTTTCCACCCGTCCGTACCAGTACTGGACCGCGGCATAGACAAGCAAGGTAATGAGCACCAACCGCACAAGAATGGAAACCACGGCGTTATCGCAACTCCTTTTCCAGGGTTTGAACCAGCAGGGAAAACTCCTCGAAATGGATACCCGGATCGGCCAGCTCGCCGGAAAGCCGAAACGGCAGGGGGGCGTCCTGGAGCTTGGCGCGAAAGGCCTGGAGCGCAATGCCGCTCTTCACCCCTTTAAAAAACCCGGCCTCCGGCTGCAAGCTGCCCCGGATGGCCAGCTGGGCGGCGGCGAGGTCCTCGTTCAGCTCGAGCGTCCCCGAAAAGCGGCATCGAAACAATCCCGACTCCGCCGTTCCCTCCTGGACATGCACCCGAGCCCCGTCGCCGCGCACGGTCATGGACAGAGCCGAGAAGGGCAGCACCCCATGGGAGAGAATCGGTCGTTTCAATGCCATCTGCCCGTTTTCGATCCGCACCCGCGCCTCCACTTGGCCGATTTGCCCTGTGTTCGCAGCAACCGTGCCGGTAAACGATGCCCCCAGCATCCCCTTCACGTCCCGACCCAGCCGGAGCGCCAGCAACGGCCAATCGGCCAATTGCAGCTCGCGGACCGTTCCTTGCAAGACAAGCTGCTCCAGACCGCCATCCGCGCGGATGGAACCGTCCACCCTGCCCTTGCCGATCCGCATTCCGTACCCGAGCCGTGGCGCTCGCGCTGTGAGCGAAGCCATCCACTCCGGCCACAGGACCAGTGAATCGACGCGGATCAGGGGCGTCCTCTCCCCTTCCTTGCCGTATCCCTCGATCGCCTCCATCGTCAGACGCAGGGGCGCGTGCAGGGTCACGGACCCCACCCGCCACTGGAGGGTGGGAGAAGAGCTGTTCAGGTATCCCGCCAACAGCCGCTGGATGGCTTCCCGGGGGAAGAGCAGCCACAGCAGCAACGCCGCGGCCAGCAGCACGTAGAGCAGATACCCGAAACCGCGCAGCAACCAACCTTGCGTGCATCTGGCCATCAAACGCCCCGGCTCCTACGGGGTGGCGGCCGCCTCGGCCGCCTGATCGACACTGACCATAGACAGGGTCGCGTCGAGCATTGTTTTTTCCTGGGCATTTTCCTGGATGGTCAATTTGTCCACGCCCACCAGGTGCTGCGGTGATTCGGACTTCTCAAGAAAGGCCAAGAGCTTTTTCAAGGGCACGGCCTGCAGCTTCATCTCGACCATGCTCACCCTGAAGGAAGCGCTCCCTTGGGTTTCCGACGGTTTCATATAGGCGATGTGCTCCTTGACCTCGCACGCATCGGCATTGTTTTCGAGAAAGGAAAACAGGCTGAACCCCTCTTCCCGCTGGGCCAGCAGTTCGTCCACCGAGCCCGAGTGCCGATTGAGCTGCTGATACTGCTCCCGCAGGCTGCGCATCTCCACCACGGCCTTTTCCCGCGCGGCCAACCGCTTGGTCAGCCGCGCCCGGTTGTCGATCAGCGGAAATACCAAAAACTGGACCACGACAAAAACGAGCAGCGCCGCCCCGCCGACGATGACCGCAATCCTCTCCCGCTTGTTCAGCCGCATCATATCCCTTGGAGCTCCATCTGGACTTCAAAACGGATCGCGCCGTCCTTTTTGTCCTTGTCCGCGGTGGCCGAGACGATTTGCACCGCTTTGTAGCGGGGGGACGCGGACAGCGTGCTCTTGATGGTTTCAACCGAATTAAAGGTATCGGTGACCCCCTTGATCGCTACCGATTGCCGGTCAAGGGAAAGGCGGTTGACCCGCACGACAAGCGTCTCCGGGATGCGGCGGGAAATATCGGCCAGCAGTTCAAGGGCCCGCTGTTCAGTGACCACTGTCGGGGCAGGGGCGCCCGAGCCCGTCAAGGATTTCATCCGCGCCTGCATTTCGACGTAGGGGTTGCGGATTTTGGTCACCTCGGGAAACGTGCTTTTGAAGATGGCGGTCATTTCATCGGCCAACACCTGGTCCCGCTGTTTGAGTCGCTGATAATCGTATCCCGCCGCGACCAGGATTGCCGCCACCAGGACAGCGGCGGCGGCCGCCGCCATGACCAGCTGTTTGTTCCTCGACCGTACGCCGCCCTTTTTCGCCAAGGCGTCCTTGCGGAAATTGATCCCCGTCTTTTTGCTCCCTTGCAGAGCCACGGACAGGGCCCGATCGGCGTGCCACCCTTGCCACTGACTGCGTTGCTCCTCGCTGTGGACGATATTCGTCCGCGACAGCAGGTCGATGGTTTCCACCGGCAGACGGAGGCATGCGGTGAGCATGTCGGCCATCACCGGCATGCCGGCCAGCGGTCCGGTCAGCACCACCCGTTCCGGGGCATCCTTGATGCCGCTCTCCATCCGGAAATAATCCAAACTGCGTTCGATCGACCGGCTGAACAGCCGAATGCACTCTTCGGCCGCGGCCATGTCGCTCACCGCCACCTCGCCGTGGGCAAACGAAAAGGGCGGATGGAGAATCATCGCCTCCGGGTAGGCGAGCCTCCGGTAAAAAACCGGCGCGCTGTCCACGACCAGGGTCATGGTGCTGGAATGCATGTCGGCGTGGATCAGAAGGAAATTTGTGTGTTCACGATAGGCGCCAGCCACCTGCATGGCCAGGGGCACCATCGCCGGCATGATCTTGTCCGGATCGATGCGGTCATTCAATTCGCCCAAAAAGGTGCCAAGGGAGGCCTTTTCCATCGCAAAGGCGACGATCAGGCTGCGCTCCTCGCTCCGTTTGCTCACGCAAAAGTCGGAAACAAGCGTGTCCAGCGGGGCAATCAGCTGTTCTTCCAGCTCAAAGGGCAACGCCTGTGTTATCTTTTTGACATCCCTGAACGGCAGGCTCAGGTTGCGGACGCTGAACAGGGAGAGCGGCAGGCCGCACACGCAGATCCCTTCCCGCCATTCCAGCTGCTCGCACAGCTGGCGCACGACCGGAACGATGGCGCCATCCTCGGACAGCGGCAGACTGAGGGCATTGACCAGGATCGGAGCCCGGCGCTGTTGGTCCAGCACCACCCCGGTCACCTGACAATCGCTTATATCAATCCCCAGTATTTTCAAGCCCATGAACCTCATCTCCACCCATCATCCCGCCGCCGGTGACCGCAAGCGCCCGGGTGCCGACATTTATTCCACCTTCCACAGCAGAAGCCGCTGTCCCTGATCGGAACGGAGCAGGACACCGGTCCCGGTTCGGCTGTACTGGTGCAGGCTGGCACGGACCGTGATCGAAAAATACCTGCCGACAACCGTCAGCAGCTCGCCGCCCAAGTCGATCGAGGCGGGAAATCCCCCCACCTGCCGGTACCAGTCGGCGGTTGCCAGCGTTTCCTCGTTTTTTCGATTCTCCCGATAATCAATCAATTCCTGTGCCAGTTCCCGGGTCATCTCCGAGGACAGGGCCTGAAGCACCGGCAGCGGAGCAGCGTTCAGGTTGATCTTGCCGTCCCCGCCCAGCACCGTGACATAGGGCAGGAGCCCCTCATGCTCGGCGTCGCCGTAGAGGATGACCGGAGTCATGCCCTTGACCAGCAGCAGTTCCTCCGGGGTGCTTATGGGACCGTTGCGGCAGGCCAAGGGGGTTGCCAGGCCCTGATAATAGGCAGACTCGGCCCCCTTGGGCCGCTCATCGTCGTCCTCGTCGATCCAGTCGCCGATGGCGTCGAGCAGCGCCTCGGCCTCATCCCTTTCCTTGACGGCGAACCTGCCGGAAAGAAGAAAGCGGAGCCACACCGCGCGATAGGCCTCGTTGGTGGTGTCAGCCAGGACATTCACCTGCAGCCGGCCGGAGAGATCGCTCACGGTGATGACGAGTTGCATGTCGTCGGTGAGGCTTTTCAGCCGATCCGGGTCAAAGGCCGCCCACGCATCGTGCGGCGAATCAAAGGTGTTGTCCTGCTGATCGGCAAGCAAGGCGGCCCTGGCCAGGTTCAGTCCGCCCAAGACCATGGCGTCCAGCCGCACCTGCTCGCGTTGGGAACTCGACGCGGTCAGCTGCCGGTCAACGGTGATCATCAGCTGCACGGTCATGGCCACCAGAAAGCTGACGATGAGCAGGGTCAGGACCAGGGCCATGCCCGACTGATTGGCCACGATCGGATCAGTCCGCACGTGGCACCTCCGCAGGAAGCAGGATCCTGGTGCTGAAGGTCTGCACGGTTTCCTTGTCCCGGTCGAGCCAAAATTCCAGAATGCAATGGACGGCAGCGGGCAGCTCCATGGTTGTGTCCAGATCGTTGGCCTCGGTTTCCCGCTGCCAGCTGTCAAATTCCTGACCCTGGCGATCAAAAAAGGTAAACTGCACCGACCGCAGGTTATCGGCGAGGAGAAAAACAGGTTCCGCACGTTCGTCTCCGTCCTTGGCCGAACCGGGCGCAAGAAGCACATCCGAGCGCAACAGTTGCAGGTTGCGGCCATCGTCGGCGTCCGGTTGCAGGCGGTAGGCGATGATCGCCACCCCTGGCTGCTGTTTTTCCGGGTTGAATACAAGGTGCGCCTGGGAAGAAAAGGTCAGTTGATCGGCCCGGCGTCCGTCGATCTCCTTGTTTTCGCCGACGAACATCCCTTCCTGGACCGCAACGGCGCTGCCGAGGTCCGCGGTGATGCGCCGCAGGGCCGTTTGCGCCTGAAAGAAAACTTCTTCTTCCCGTTCGGTGGCCTCGACCACCTGGAGCGACGAGGAAAGGGACAACGAGAGCATGGCCACCACGACGCCCAGCACGGACATGGCCAGCAGCACCTCCAGCAGGGTGAACCCATGGTTGCGTCCGCTCACTGTGCGGTCTCCAAAGCAGGAGGTTTTTGCGCCCCTGGTGGCCCTTCCGCTTTCCGCTCCCCTTCCGGTTTCTTGCCCGCGTCCCCTTGGACGCCCGCCTCCGGCTGTTTCATGACCATGCTGCGCACGGTGTAGACCAGACGGGAATCCTGCTCGACGCCGACCGTCAGTTCCAGCATTTTCAGCAGGTCGCCAGCTCCCTTGATCCCGGTGTCGCTCTCCGAGAGGTCGGACACCGTCACTTTCCAGAAAAACTGCGGATAGTCCTCGCCGAAGGTTCCTTGACCGGCGGCCAGCTGGTCATACTCCTGCTGCATGAGGTCGGTCATTTTCCACTGGGCCAACAGCGAGGCCAGGGTGTCGAATTTCGCCCCGGTCGCCAGGGAAACGCTCTGCGATTGCGCACCGATCAGGGTCACCAGGGCAATGGCGATCACCGCCACCGCGATCATCACCTCGAGCAGGGTAAAGCCCCCGCTCCGCCCCTTGCCCCCCTCAGGCAGGCGGTCAGCGGGAAAAGGTGTCGGTCTCCGGAACCACATGGCCGTCAATAACGCGGACCTTGCCGAGAAAGGGGGAAAGCACCACCGACATTTCCTGGCCGTTTTCCTTGCGCAGATAGAGGATCGTCGGTTCGACATACCCTTCCTTGCTGAAACGAATGACCCGATCCTCTCCGGAGCGGGCCCCGCCATACCAAAACCAGAACTCGCCGACCCGCACCGATTCGGCCAGGAGCAACGCCGCCTCCGTCGTATCGTCCCCGGCCAGCGTCGTCTCCGCTTTTGCCTCGGGGACGACCACAAAACGGTGCTCATTTTCGAAATACTTGAGCAGATGGGGTTTCTGATCGCGTTGCGCCAGTGTCGAGGCCTGGTGGATCAGACCCACCAGCTTGCGCACGTTCACCTTCAGCTGATCGGCATACAACAGATCGGCCAGCCGCGGCACGGTAAACGAGGCGGTCAGGGCGATCAAGGCCATGACCACGATCAGTTCGAGCAGGGTAAACCCTCGGTTGTTCGGCGGATGACCCACTGGACGGTCAAAGGGGCGGACAACAGCTATTCCAATTCCCAGTTGTTGATGTCCTCGTCCTTGCCCTCGCCGCCGGCTTGTCCATCCGGACCGTAGGAGCTCAGATCAAAATCGCCGTGCAACCCCGGAGAGATATACACAAACTCGTTGTCCCACGGATCCTTGGGCACCTTGCCCTTGTCCAGATATCCCCCTGCCCGCCACCGCTTGGCCAGCACCCCGACCGTCGGCGGCTCGACCAGGGCGACCAGGCCCTGCTCCGTGGTGGGGTACTGCCCATTGTCGATCTTGTACAGTTTCAGGGCCTGTTCGATGGACTGGATCTGGACTCCGGCCTTGGTGCGCCGCGCCTCCTCCGGCCGATCCATGATCCGCGGGACAATGAGTCCGGCCAGGATGCCCAGGATCACCATGACTACCATCAGTTCGATCAGGGTGAATCCGTGGGAGGTGCTGAGAAGATGGGCCATGCGTGTACGTCGTGCAGTCATTGTTCACTCTCGAATACGTTGAAGATCATAGGCTTGTGGTTCCCGATTGCCTCCGCCCCCAGACCGCCTTATCCGCGCCGACGCGGCCACGGTATCGCCCAAGCCGCGATCGCCGTCAAGGCGACCGCCGCGCAGGAGGCTCCAGCCAGTCCGATCTGCAAGGCCAGCCAGGAAAAACCGATCACCGGCAGCAGCAGCAAGCGGACAACCTGGCGCAACGGCGCGTTGTCGGCAATAGCATCCGCCAGGGGCGGCGAAAAGGTATAATAGAGATCGACCAGCCAGGTGCCGACCGGGTGGCCGAGCAGACAGGCATCGCGAAAATCGCGCAGGATGGACACGCAGGGATGCAGCAGGCTGCCAAAGGAGGCGGTGGCGATAAAACAGGCATCCGCGGTCCGGATACTGATCTGGTTGCCGTAGTACACGGCGCCCCCGGCGGTCAGAGCATAGGCCCGGATGTAATAGACCGTGCCGGGCCGGAGATGTTCGAGCAACACGCTGAACGCACCTTTTCCGGCACCGTTGTCGGTGCGTCCGGCCTCGACCCCCTGCTCGCCGACCGACTTGGTGCCGCCAAGGAAGGCGGATTCGGCCGCCACGGCGTCGGCGGCGAAAAATGCCTCGAGTTGCCGCAGCATGCCGCCCGGAACCAGGGAGGTCGGCCCCGCGCTCGCTTCGTTTTTGTAGACCGGCCCCTGCTTGCGGCTGAACACCACCCCTCGGCGGACCACCTCGTGGGCAAACGATTCGCCGATTTCCCCTCCGGTAGCCACGGTGGTGCGGGTGATGTCGGCAGTCAGCGAGGTGGTGATATGGCTGCTCCGATGGCCCGGTTGATCGGTGATCCGGTCGATCAGGTCGGCGGCGACAAACCGTGCGGCCACGATGGAACTCGCCTCGCGGCCTTCGGCCGTGCCCACGACGATCACATCGCCCTCCGCGTCCGTGGTGAGCGCAAAACCGAGTGACTCGCCCTCGCTGAAGGCGGTGGTGACTGTCCGCGCCGCGAGCACGGTCGCATTTTTGTCGCGCGGCGTCGCTTCGGAATCGGCGGCCCAGGCAGAGGGGAGAAAAAAGCCCTCCAGATGCCTGCCGATTCGCGCCAGGCCCGCCTCGGCGCCCCGGTCCCTGCCGGAAAAATCAGCGGGCGCCAGCCAGGCCGTGGGCGGGGCAACGGCCGTATCCGACATCTGCAACGGCTGGATACGAACCTCGCTGTTCCATACCTGGAGCCGCCTGATCTGCACCTTGCTCTGGCCGTTTACCCGGACCTCCTGAATCGGCGCGGCATCCGCCGGGGACGGGTCGCCGGCGGCTTGTCCGGCTCCGGCGGCGGCATCGGCGATCGAACCGTCGGCCAGATAGGAGATCAGCAAAAATTGACGGGCCCCGGCATGGACGGCGAACCCGCTTGCTGCCACTCCGGCCGGGCCCACGCTCACGTCGTAGAGGACATCGTCCTCGGCGGTGACGGCCGAGACAACCGCCCCGTTCCGCCCGAACGATCCCTCCGCCTGGCCATCGGGCGTGAAGCGGAAGAGGGCCGCGTCACGCCGGCCCGGATTGCCGACCGCGCCGGCCAGATAGAGCAGGCCGTCGCCGTCTTCGCTGATACCGTATCCTTCGCTGGCGGCAAAGGCCGGAGAAACCGTGGCGATCCCCTTGCTGCCAAAGGTCGTCTCCAGCAGGCCGTTGGCGCGCAGACCGACCAGCATGGCGGCGCTCCCCTGTTTGTCCACATACGACCCCGAGATGACCAGGGATCCATCCCGGCGTTCGACAAGGCCCTCGGCGTTGGCATCCTCTCCGACCCCGATCAGGCTCACTCCCTGCTCGCCGAAGGAACTGTCCAACACGCCCGCCGAGGTATAGCGGGCGGCCACCAGAATCCGGCCGACCGTGCCTTCGGAGGAGCCGACAACGGTGATGTTGTCGTTCTGATCGACCACCAGGGCGGTTATCTCCTCGTTGCCGTTGCCGATGGAGGTCAGCACCGCGCCCTCGACGCCGAAGGTCGGATCCAGGGAACCGTCGCGGCGATAACAGGCCACGGCAAAATCGCGATCCGTGCCGTTGTGGCTGTAGCCCCCCGCCACGATGCGGCCGTCGGCCAGCAGCCCCAGGGCCAGGGCTTCGTCGTCGCCGGGGACGAGGGAGGTGACCGCCGAACCTTCGCCGTTGAAGGTCGGGTCCAGGGAACCGTCGGGATTGAACCGGAGCAGGGCGAAATTCATGGCTGTTCCCTTGGCGCCCGACGTGGAACCAGCCACCACGATCTTGCCGTCCGGCTGGACAAGGACCGCATGGCCGCTGTTCTTGACGCCCAACTCCACCGCCACCCGGCCGTCGAGGCCAAAGGTATCGTCCAGTTGAAACGCGGCCCACACCTCTTTCCCGGCAAAACCCGCGCACAGCACCCACAGTCCTATCAACACGGAATATCGAGAATACATCGCCACGCTCCGGAAAAAGATCGAGAGACCTCTTGGTGTAAAAGCAAATCGGCCTGGGAGGAAAGTTTACTGCAATGCCAACAAAAAAGTCCATCCTTGAATAGGATCGCGCACGTTTTTTCCTGTTGGTCGTCGATCCCATGCGCCCGGCGGGTTGACGCAAAAAACCCTGGCTCCGGATGTCCGAAGCCAGGGTCCGAGCCAACCGCAAGCACCCTGCCCTGCTCACGGCAACGGCGATGCCGTCGCGCCGCCCCTGGTTACTTGCCCTGAAAGAGCGGTTTGCGCTTCTCAAACATGGCGTTCAGCGCCTCCATGTGGTCGTCGGTGAAGTGGCACAGGGACTGATAGGCCGCGGCCTGCAGCATGCTCTGCTCCAGGGTGGACTGGGGGCCAAGGCGGAGCAGCTTCTTGGTGAGGCGCACCGCCTGGGGCGGCCGGCCGGCGATCTTGGCCGCGATGTTCCGGGATTTCGCCAGCAGTTCCTCATGGTCGACCACGTGGTTGATCAACCCCAGGTCCAGGGCGGCGTCGGCGTCGATGGTCTCGGCGGTGAAAATCAGTTCGCTGGCCTTGGCCATGCCGATCACCCGGGGCAGGGTGAAGGCGCTGCCGTCGCCGGGAATCAATCCCACATTCAAGAAGGTTTCGCCAAAGGTGGCCTTGCGCGAGGCGACGCGGATGTCGCACATCAGCGCCAGGCCGCAGCCCGCGCCGACAGCGGAACCGTTGATGGCCGCGATGGTCGGAATCTCCACGTTGTAGACGCTCAGCAGCACTTCCTGGAGATTTTTCCGGTACTGTTCCACGATCTCCGCCGGAGTGCCGGCAAACATGCCCTTGCGCTCCTTCATGTCCTTGACGTTGCCACCGGAAGAAAAGGCGGGGTCGACCGCGGTGAGGATGAGCACCCGGATGTCCAGGTGGGAGTTCACCTGGTCGCACGCCGATTTAATCTCGGCGATCATGTCGGGATGGGTGATGGCGTTACGAATGTCGGCCCGATTCAGGGTCAGCGTGGCGATTCCCTCGTCTACCTCAAACAAAATCTCCTTGTATTCCATGTTGCTCTCCCTATGATGAACTGGTTTGATTGCCCAAAGGATTTCGGACAACCACCTGAACCCCGATCCGGGGATACGAGCACGCACTCGTTCCGCGATTGCGGAACCTGACGATGACTGAGGCAGGAGGGATCATGGCCCCCGTGGCGGACGCGGCCATTGCAGTGACCCTGCTAGCCCGGCGATCTGTATGAAAAAATCCTTTAACGGGTAGTGGATGACAACAGGGCTGTCAAGCCTTTTCGCGCACTCCGTGCCGTGAGCAGGGAGCAACAACCGCGCGGGAATGGTTCGGCACGGGATTTTTCCCTTGAACAAGGCGAGGGACCGTGCGGGTTGCGCGGCCAGCTGGAACCGCCCGGCCGGAGCCGAAGGAGTGGTGGAGGTGGATTTCGCCCTCCATTCAGCGAATCTTTTGACTTTCCACCTCGTTCCGTATAGGGTCGGAACACAGAAAAATCGACAGGTTAGCCTGGTGCGGAGTTGCCTGCCGCACCCCATCCCCAAGGCAGCTCATGAACAAGAAATCGCTGAGCGAAGCGGACATCCGCAGCAAATTCATCACTCCGGCCCTCGTCCAAGGCGGCAAGTGGCACCTGATGACCCAGATCCGCGAGGAGTATTTCATCACCAAGGGACGGGTGACGGTGCGCGGCAAGGTGGTCAAGCGCGGGGATGGCAGGAAGGTCGATTACCTGCTCTTCTACAAACCCGGTATCCCCATCGCGGTGATCGAGGCCAAGGACAACAATCACAGCCTGGGCGACGGCATGCAGCAGGCCCTGGACTACGCCGAGATCCTCGATGTGCCCTTTGCCTACAGTTCCAACGGCGACGCCTTCCTCGAACACGACCGCACCGGAGGCGCCTTGCAGATCGAGCGGGAAATCCCCCTGGACCGGTTCCCCAGCCCCGCCGAACTCTGGAGCCGCTTCCGCGCCGCCAAGGGCTACGATGCGGCCCAAAATGCCGTCACCACCCAGGACTATTACGACGACGGTTCCGGCAAGACGCCGCGCTACTACCAGCTGATCGCCATCAACCGCACCATCGACGCCATTGCCCGGGGCGAGAACCGCATCCTCCTGGTCATGGCCACCGGCACCGGCAAGACCTATACCGCCTTCCAGATCATCTGGCGGCTGTGGAAGTCGGGCGCAAAAAAGCGCATCCTCTTCCTGGTCGATCGCAACATCCTCGCCGACCAGACCAAGAACAACGATTTCAAACCGTTCGGCGCGGCGATGACCAAGATCACCAACCGCACCGCCGACAAGGCCTTTGAAATCTACCTCGCCCTCTACCAGGCGGTCAGCGGCACCGAGGAAGAACAGAACATCTACAAGCAGTTCTCGCCCGCGTTCTTCGACCTGGTCGTGGTCGACGAGTGCCACCGGGGCAGCGCCGCCGAGGACGCGGCCTGGCGCAAGATCCTCGAATATTTCCATGCCGCCACCCAGATCGGCCTCACCGCCACCCCCAAGGAAACCCGCGAGGTCAGCAACATCGACTATTTCGGCCAGCCGATCTCCACCTACTCGCTGCGCCAGGGCATTGCCGACGGCTTCCTCGCCCCCTACAAGGTGATCCGTATCGGCATCGACAAAGACCTCGACGGCTGGCGGCCGGAGATCGGCAAGACCGACAAGCACGGCCAGGTGATCGAGGATCGCGAGTACAACGAACTCGACTTTGATCGCACCCTCATCCTGGAGCGGCGCACCGCCCTGGTGGCGGCCAAGATCAGCGAATTCCTCAAGGCCACCGACCGGTTCCACAAAACCATCGTCTTCTGCGAGAACATCGGCCACGCCGAGCGCATGCGCCAGGCCCTGGTCAACGCCAACCCGGACCTCGCCGTCGCCAACGCCAAATACGTGATGCGCATCACCGGCGACAACGACGAGGGCAAGGCGCAACTCGACAACTTCATCGACCCGGAATCCACCTATCCGGTCATCGCCACCACCTCGCAGCTGATGTCCACCGGGGTGGATGCCCAGACCTGCCACTTGATCGTGCTCGACAAACGGATCAACTCCATGACCGAGTTCAAGCAGATCATCGGCCGCGGCACCCGCATCAACGAGGACTACGGCAAGCTCTACTTCACCATCATGGACTTCAAGCGGGCCACCGCCCTGTTTGCCGATCCCGCTTTCGACGGCGAACCGGTGCAGATCTACGAACCCGGCCCCGACGATCCACCCCTGCCGCCGGAAGAGATGCCCACCGGAGGTGAAAACCTGCCGCCCCATCCCACGACCGGCGAGCCGCCTGGTGCCTGGGACGACCCGCCCGCAGGCAAACCCACCATCTACGTGGTCGACGATGTCGAGGTCCGCGTCGCCACCGAACGGGTCCAGTATCTCGATGGCGACGGCCGCCTGATCACCGAATCCCTGCGCGACTACTCGCGCAGGACCGTGAGCCAAACCTACGCCACCCTCGACGCATTCCTCACCGCCTGGAACGCGGCCGAACGCAAGCAGGCGGTGGTCGAGGAACTGGCCGCTCGCGGCGTCTTCCTTGACGAACTGGCCGAACAGATCGGCCCCGGCTACGATGCCTTCGACCTGATCTGCCATGTGGCCTTTGACCGTCCGCCGCGTACCCGCCGCCAGCGCGTGGCCCAGGTGCGCGGCCGCGATGTCTTCGGCCGCTACGGCGAACAGGCCCGCGCCGTGCTCGAAGCCCTGCTCGACAAGTACGCCGATGCCGGGCTCAGGAGTTTCGAGTCGTTCGACATCCTCAAGGTCGACCCGCTTTCCAGCTTTGGCACGCCGATGGAGATCATCAAGCTCTTTGGCGGGAAACCCGATTACATCAAAGCCCTCCACCACCTGGAGGCCGAACTTTACCTGGAAGAAGCCTGAACAGAAAAACGGTCGTCGTCATTTCGCGGGCAGGGCCCGCTCCTACAACCACCGGCCGCCGGTGCACCCCGTAGGAGCGGGCCCTGCCCGCGATAAGAATCTGCCCCAGCGGGTAGGAGCGGGCCACGCCCGCGAACAAGATGCCACGTGAAGCTCTATCGATTTAACCCCCCAATACATCCCGATACACTCTCCTCAACCACCGTTCTTAGGTTCAATCATGTCCAACGTCTCCACCCTGGTCAAATCCATCCAGAACATCATGCGCAAGGACGCCGGCACCTACGGCGACGCCCAGCGGCTCGAACAACTCGGCTGGATGTTCTTTCTCAAGATCTTTGACGATCGCGAAAAGGAACTCGAACTGTTACGCGACGACTACTCTTCCCCGCTGGCTCCGGAACTGCGCTGGTGCAACTGGGCCGCCGACGAGGAAGGCCTCACCGGCGAGGGGCTGCTGGATTTCGTCAACAACACCCTGCTCCCCCGGCTCAAGAACCTCGCCGTCGGCGCCGACCGGGTGGCGGCGCTCGTCCGCACCGCCTTTGAGGATGCCAACAACTACATGAAAAAAGGCACCCTCATGCGCCAGGTGATCAACAAGATCAACGGTATCGACTTCAACGCCTCGGATGACCGCCACCTCTTCGGCGACATCTACGAAAAGCTGCTCAAGGATCTCCAGAGCGCGGGCAATGCCGGCGAATTCTACACCCCGCGCGCCGTGACCCAATTCATTGTCGAGCAGGTCGATCCCCGCCTGGGCGAAACCGTGCTCGACCCGGCCTGCGGCACCGGCGGCTTCCTCGTCTGCACCATCGAGCACCTGCGCCGTCAGGCCAGAACCGCGGAGGACGAACGCACCATCCAGGAGTGCTTTACCGGCATCGAAAAGAAGCATCTGCCGCACATCCTCTGCATGACCAACCTCATGCTCCACGGCATCGACGTGCCTGCGGGTGTCCGCCACGACAACACCCTGGCCCGGCCCCTGCGCGACTGGACGCGCCAGGAACGCGTGGATGTGATTGTCACCAATCCGCCCTTCGGCGGCATGGAGGAGGACGGCATCGAGGCCAACTTCCCGGCCGAGTTCCGCACCCGCGAGACCGCCGACCTCTTTCTCGTCCTCTTGATGAAGCTGCTCAAACCCGGCGGCCGCGCCGGCCTGGTCCTCCCCGACGGCACGCTCTTCGGCGAGGGCGTCAAAACCCGGATCAAGGAAACCCTGCTCACCGAGTGCAACCTCCACACCATCGTCCGGCTGCCGAACGGCGTCTTCAACCCCTATACCTCCATCCGCACCAACCTGCTGTTTTTCACCAAGGGCCAGCCCACCACCGAAATCTGGTACTACGAGCACCCCTATCCGCCCGGCGCCAAAAGCTACAACAAAACCAAGCCGATCCGCATCGAGGAGTTCGCCCCGGAGCGCGCCTGGTGGCATAAGCGCGAGGAGAACGCGTTTGCCTGGCGGGTGGACATCGAGACCATCCGGGCCGGCGGTTTCAACCTCGATAGCAAGAACCCGCACAACAGCGACACCGGCCCCGGCGATGTCGAGCAGTTGCTGCCCGAGTACGAAAAGCTGCTGAGTCAGATCGCCGCGACCCGAGCGAAGCTAAAGGCCGAACTGCACCAGGCCCTAACCGCGACCCGTGGGGCAGGGGCATGAAGCTGGAGACGTTTTTCGAGAAGTTCGAGTTGTTCGCCGAGGCGCCGGATGCGGTGGCGCGGATGCGGGAGGTGGTGCTGGAGTTGGCGGTTCGGGGGAAATTGGTTAATCAAGTCCCTGTCGATGAAAGCGCTCACTTGCTGCTCGAACGTATCAAGAAAACAAAGGAACGGTTAGTCGCTGATCGCCGCATAAAAAGACAGGCTATTCTTCCGGTTAATGAAGAAGAACTTCCTTTTTTAATTCCTGAGCATTGGGCGTGGACCCGATTAGGAGAAATTGGCGATTGGGGGTCTGGTTCAACACCCTCTCGTGGTAATCCCGAATTATATGACGGCGGAATAACGTGGCTAAAATCAGGAGAACTCAACGACAACCAATCTCTCGCAGGTTCTGAGGAAACGGTATCCGAGTTAGCCCTAAATACTTGCTCGTTCCGGCGTAATGAGCCTGGGGACATTTTGCTTGCTATGTATGGTGCAACGATTGGAAAAGTCGCTATCCTTGCCGAATCGGCTGTAACAAATCAGGCAGTATGTGGATGCACCGTATTTGATGGGGTCCTAAACCGCTACCTGTTCATTTTTCTGTTGTCACAGCGTTCACGTTTTCATTCCGCGAGCGAAGGCGGGGCGCAACCAAACATTTCCAAAGTAAAAATCGTGGGATTTCCATTCCCCCTCCCACCTCTTGCCGAGCAAAAGCGGATCGTGGCCAAGGTGGATGAGTTGATGGCCTTGTGCGATCAACTGGAGGCGCAGCAACAAGAGCGGCAAGCCCAGCACGCCGTCCTGGTCAAGGCCAGCCTGGCGCGTTTCACCCAGGCCCCCACCCCGGACAACCTCCAGTTCTTGTTCCACCCGTCCTACACCGTCTCCCCGGCCGACCTCCGCAAAACCATCCTCACCCTCGCCGTGCAGGGCAAACTTGTGCCGCAGGAGTCAGAACCCTTACTCGGATCACTCGAATCGATTCTCGCTGAAGCATCAGTGAACGGTGTTTCCAAAGGTCCTACTGCGGATCCCTCTGCAGTTGAGGTTCTTCGAATTAGCGCTGGAACCTCGCGTGAAGATTTCTACGTTAACGAGGAAGACTTCAAACATGTCGATTTGCCGGCAAACGAAGTCAAGAAATTCCAACTTGCACCTGGTGATTTGCTTGCTTGCCGATTTAACGGTAATCTCCACTTTGTCGGACGATTTTCTTTGTATCGTGGTGAATCAAGGCGCATTCAAGTCAACCCAGACAAGTTGATCAGGTTCCGGATTAATACCGATTTGCATTCTCCACGTTACGTTTGTTACGCTATGAATGCCGCACCAACGCGTGAAGCGATTGAAGCGATGTGTGCCACAACGGCTGGTAATATCGGCCTTAGTGCTGGACGACTGAAAACTGTCGAAATTCCCCTCCCACCCCTCGCCGAACAACGCCGTATCGTCGCCAAGGTGGACGAACTCATGGCCCTGGTCGACGACCTGGAAACCCAACTCGCCGCCTCCCGCACCGTGGCCCACAACCTTCTGGCCGCCCTGGTCAGGGAACTCACCACCAACCCCTGATCTGATCGCGGGCATGGCCCGCTCCTACACCTCACGCATGCCGCCGCGTCCCGTAGGAGCGGGCCATGCCCGCGAAAAAATAGGCAAAACAAGACAGATATCGTCTAGAATAATCGAGAAAGACGAACTCATGCCCCTGGTCGACGACCTGGAAACCCAACTCGTCGCTTCCCGCACCGTGGCCACAACCTCCTGGCCGCCCTAGTCCGGCAACTGACCGCCAATCCCTGATCGCGGCCATGGCCTGCTTTTGGGGTTGTGGATTCATATCGCGCGTTGGGGCTTTGGGTTGTAGGAGCGGGCCATGCCCGCGATGTCAAGCCCCATCGGCCCGAATGTCGTAGCGATACAATCAAGCGCCTTGCAAGCACCATCGTTTACAACCAACACGCGGTGATTGAAAATCAATCATCACAGCAATAAGATGCCACTCGGTTGCGCGTATCCGGTCGGCAGAAACATTCCGATTTCATTCGCGGGCAGGGCCTGCTCCTGCTGCTCCCGGTTGTGATCGTGACAATAATTCCACAATATCCACCGTCTCTATGGGATGAAGAATAACGACGGGACCCATCGCCACAACAAACCGGGCCACCAATCCCTGCGCAAAGGCCGGGTTTCCCTGCCGCACCAGGTGTATCTGGTGACCACGGCCACCTGGCAACGGCAGCCGGTGTTCCTCGATTTCCGGGCCGCCTGCGTTGCCGCCCGGTGCTTTGAGAACAGCGCCCTGCTCAACGATGCCCGCATGCTTGCCTGGGTATTGATGCCCGATCATGTCCACCTCCTGCTCCAGGTGGGCGAAAAAGACAACCTGAGCACAGTGGTCAACCGGCTCAAATCGGCCAGCGGGCGTCAAGTCAACCGCCTGCTCGGCAAGCAGGGGCCGTGTTGGCAAAAGGCTTTTCACGATCATGCCCTGCGCGCGGAAGAAGATGTGCGGCAGGTGGCCCGGTATGTGCTGGCTAACCCGCTACGGGCCGGTTTGGTCCAGAGGATGGGCGATTACCCGTTTTGGAATGCGATTTGGGTTTGATGCGATTGTTATCGCGGCCATGGCCCGCTGATCCCGTTGGCGAAGCGGACCATGCCATGAAGTGACCAGCCGATTGTCTTGACCTGAAAATACACCTTATCGAACTACATACCCATGCCAACATCCCCACGCCTCATCGTTGCCGGCATTGATGTCGGTGGCAGCCGCAAAGGCTTCCATGGGGTGGCTCTCTGCAATGGCCGGTATCTGGAGCGATATCGCACCACCGATCCAGAGGCCGTGGCCTGTTGGTGCCGAGAGATCGGCGCCCGGGTGATCGGCATCGACGCTCCCTGCTGCTGGAGCGATGACGGCCGCGCCCGCCCGGCCGAGCGGCAGCTGATGGCCCAAGGCATGCAATGTTTCGCCTCGCCCACCCGCGAGCGGGCCCTTGCCCACCCCAGAAACTACTACGGCTGGATGTTGAACGGCATGGCCGTGTACCGCGCCTTGGAACCCAGCCATCCGCTGTGCGCGACCGCGCCCCTGACTGCCGCAACCCGCTGCTGTTTTGAAACCTTTCCCCAAGCCATCGCCTGTGTCTTGGCCGGCCGTATCGTTTCTGCCAAGGACAAACGCCACCACCGCCCGGATTTGCTGGCACAAGCTGGGATCATCCTGCCTCGGCCCGCCGGTATCGACACCGTCGACGCCGGACTCTGCGCCCTTGCCGCCCATCACGTTGCCAGCGGTCAACCCTGTAGTGTCCACGGTGAACCCGCCACCGGCCTGATCATCCTGCCCGCGGCTGACCAGGTTGCCGAACAGCTCAAAGCCGAACGCTGCATGCAGTCAAGGTGTTGTGCGAGGAAGCGTTGAAGGGATGGGATGGAGGCTCTTGACGAGTGTGACAGCGAGCAAAGGGTGAAAAAAAAACGGGATGCCCAACGACATCCCGTCCATGTTCCCTTCTCGGGAAAGGCGATTTAAAACTGTTCGCCTTCTATGTTCTTCCTCATTTGCGCGATTTCAAGCCCAAGGGCAATGCACTTCTTGCCCTCCATGCAGCTCTCCGCATCCATTGCCTCCAAGAAGTGGTCCAATGTATGCGATCCCTTCTTCAAATGAACCATCCAGCTTTTTTCTGTTGTGTTGTAGTCAACACTGACATCGATGCCACAAATACCAATATCCGGATAGATCGATATGATCTTCTCGCAAAGTTGATCGGCGGTATACATTATCACACCTCCTGCTCCACAGAGCTGGTGGCATTTTTATTTATTCGCCTTTGCCTTCAAGATAACGCCTTTTTTCTTGGAGGGTCAAGCATGGTTGAGTTCGTTTCCTCCCTCTTCCTGTGTTTTTAATGATAATCACTCCTGGTGATTTGTCCGGTAGATTTATCGTGTTTCTCTTCCGCAGCAAAAAAAAAACGGGCGACGACCGGGGATGGCAGAAGCAGCCCCTTACGTCATAACCCGTTAATTTTTTAAAGAAAATGGTGGAGGGAACGACGACCTACCGCAAAACAGTCTCAAAGCCCGCGCTCCTCGTAACTCCTTGATAATAAACGCCGAAATCATCTCACACAACCACTTCCCAACAACCCGACCAGAGAAACGATTTTCTCACCCGATTTCCCGGCACCGGACGAGGGTGACGGGTTTGCAATAAAACCGGATACCTGGCGCTTCTCAGCAACAACTTCGAATCCGGTTTTCGGACGCCGGTTCGGTTCCCAAAACGGGAATCGAATTGATCCTGACATCACCCCTTCGGCGGATACGGATCGTTCCCGTGGCTGTCCTTGTTCTGGATCTTCCCGTCCTTGCCATGGATGTAGAACTCGGTGCCTTGGTTCTGGCTGATCTTGCGCCCGGCATCGACGGCTTCCTGCTTCTTATCGAAGTGGCCGCTGCTACGGGTCGCGCCATCTTTCTTGACGTCCCAGCCGCCGTCGGCGTTGGGCACGACATGATGTGATCCTGGTTTCTTTGGCATGGTTGCCTCCTGTCTACTTGTGAAAATTTCCCGAAGAGATTTGCAGTATGTACATCAACCACGAATCGGTTTTGAGGAGAATGGCCCTTAGCTGCTCATCGGTCAGCTCTGTTTCCAATTCGTGGACCCGGTTGAACAGCTCGATCAGCTTCACCAGCGCCCGGGTATCGTGTATCAGGAAGTCGGTCAGCGGATCGTTGTTCAGCTCCCGGCAGACATAAAGTACCCTGGCTCGACGAGTAGGCTTGCCGTCATGTAGCAGGTCCTTCTGATTGGACACCCCCGGAATCCACGCAGCGACCAGATCATCGGGTGCCAATCGCCTGAGCAGATGGTTCCACAGCTCCCTGAGCGAGCTCAGAATGTGCCTGGACCGGTCGGCATTGTTACCATAAAGGGCATCCCGAGCGCCGATGTACGGCCGAGCAAGCCCTGGATCGACCTGCTGCAGAAGAGCGATGCAACCCGATGTTTCCAGCTCTGCTTCGGCGACAAGCTGAATTTCCGTTTCGGCCTCGTCCTCATCCCAGTCGTCCCAGGGGCGAAGGGTCTCGAGCGCGAAGCTGGTGGTGTAGATCTCACGAGTAGCCCCCGGCAAAACGAAGGCAGGCAGCCGCGTGATGTCCGAGATCTCGCGTAGAGACTCTGCCAAACCTCCATACGATGCTGCCACACGTGCTATTGAGCTCTCCAGCCCCGCGATGACCGGCATCTCGATCTGGAAACGACCCCTTATTGCCTCGAAATCGATGCCCGCCATGAGACGTTCCGTGGCGGCAAGCCGCAGGGAAGTATCACACAGGGCCAGCTTGGCGGAGGCTTGAAGCTGTGAAATGTGCGAGAAGTCATGCTGGATGGGCCTGATCGTATCAAGCCATGACTGATGTGCAGCCGAAAGGCTCTCGGCAATACGGCTTGTCGCGGTGGCTTGCTTTATCAAATCCTGCCAGTGTTGATTGGCACTGACAATCTCCTGTATCCGGGCCGCTGCTCCAGACATTTCAAGGGCGCGACTGATTTCCAACTGCTGACGACGGATCGGTTCCAGCGTGCGCTCCATCTGCTCGATCACGCTCAGATAGGACGGCTTGGCCAGCTTGTTGATGGCCTCCATGTCGTGATGAAGCTTGGCGAGGGCGGTTTTTGCTGTTTTGAGATCGTCCGACATTTTCAAGTCAATTTGCTTCTACGGCCAGCTCTGTAGCGCCCAACCTGCCGCATCCAGGCCCAGATATTTGGCTTCTGCCACCGGTTTGAGGCGTTACCTGGATCTGCGTACTGATCCGCTCCTTCAAGGCGGGCACGTGCGAAATGACGCCGATCAGTTTGCCGTCCTGCTGCAGGCCCGCGAGGGTTTCCAGGGCGGTGTCGAGGGCTTCCTCGTCCAGGGTGCCGAAGCCTTCATCCAGGAACAGCGAATCCACACGGACATTCTTGCTGGCCATATGGGACAACCCAAGCGCCAGGGACAGGCTGACGATAAAGCTCTCGCCGCCGGAAAGATTCTTCGTGGACCGAATCTCTCCAGCCTGATAGTTGTCGACCACGTTGAGCTCAAGGGGCTGAGCATCGTCACGAGCCAGCAAGTAGCGGTCGGTCATTTTCTGCAATTGCCGGTTGGCGTGCCCAATCATCATTTCGAAGGTCAGCCCCTGGGCAAAATTGCGGTACTTCTTTCCGTCTGCGGAGCCGATCAATTCGTGCAGGTTTTCCCACCTGCGGCACTCTTTTTTCTGGGCCTCGATAGCTGCCTGCTTTTCCTTTATCCGCTCTTTAGCGGCCGCATTTTCACTCAACTTGTGCTTGAGACCGGCAATGATGTCCCGGAGCTCTTTCAGGGCCTCCTCTTGCTCTTTGAATTGGGGCTCGAGCTCTTCCAGCGACTTGTCGGTGACCTTGCGGGCCATTTCCGTAGCTAGGCGCGTTTCCCGATCCTTCTGCCTGGCCTTCAGATCCGTTTGACGCTCATCCAGATCCTTGGCCGTGGCTGTCAGCTCCGCCCGAGCTTCAGGGGGCAATATGGCCGCCAAAAACTGTTCTTCATTTGAAAATCCCACAGGCGCAAACGCTGCGGAGAATTCTGTTTCAAGCCTTCTCAGTTCCGGCTCTCGTTGATCGATGCGTTTCTTCAGAGATTCGACATGGGCCTTCGCGGTATTCCATTTTTGTTGGAGCTCATTGTGCCGGTCTCTGGCCTGTTTTTCGGCACCTTCGGCATCCGAAATCGCCTTGTTTAAACGGCGCTCCTCATCGTCCGGATTCTTGTCGCCGTACAGTGCACTGCGCTCATCACTTCCGGTGGCGAGTTCCTTTTTCAAGGTTTCAAGACGCTCCAGCTTTTCAGCCAGGGCGGTGCTCTGAGTTTCGATAACCGCGTCCAGCCGCTTCACCTCGCTGTCGATGTCGGCAATCTGTTTCTCGATGTCCGCCTTTTTCTTGACCTGGGCCTGCCACCCCTTCAGCCGCGCCGTGAGGGTTTCGATCAGTGATGAAATGTCCGTTTCGGAGATGTCCGCAATACCAAGCGGCTGGAGCTTGTTAGCAACAGCCTGCCTGCGTACGGCAAAATCGGCACGGAGTTTCACCAGGCCGTCCTTCACCTCGGAGTGGGCTTTCTCGGCAGCCTTCTTGTCATTAGCCGCTGCTGACTCCAGCTTTTCAGCCTCCGTCAGGTTTTTGCGGGCCAGGCTTTCAGCTTCTTCGAGTTTCTTGATGGCGACTTCCTGATCCTCGGCTTTGCTGATCAGCCTGGTCAGGGCGTCGATCTTCTTTTCGGTTTCATCGGGAACAGGGACATTCCCTTCCGCAAACGGGTGCTCGGTTGCACCGCAGAGTGGACAGGGCTTGCCGTCTTCCAGCTTTGCCCGGTGATCTTCAAGCTCCGCAATTTTCGTCAGGAAGGCCATTTCACGCAGCAGGGTTTCCTTCTCGGTGCGGTATTCCCGCAACAAGCGGTCTCCCAGCAACTGGCTCAAAGCATCCTTACCCTGCTGAAGCTGTTTTAAGGCGTCCTCCAGCTCCTGCTTCCGAATGCCGGATTGCTTCTGACAGTCGTCGAGTGACTTTGTCGCCAGTTCCAGAGTCGTATTGGCTGCTTCTTGAGCGGCCTCCTTTTGAACGATTTCATTTTGCTTGGAGAGGAGGCCACTCAACTGTTCTTCAACACCAGCCAGACCGCCGATCAGCCATTCATCTTGTGCATGCTCCTTGAGATAGCCGTCCACAAGATCCAGCGTCTCATGAGCCTTGGATCGTTTGTCCTGCTCTTCGAGCCGGGCTTTTTTGTCTGCATCAATTTTTGCCGTAGCCTTCTTGAAGCCCTCATCCTCTTCCGATACAGCTTTTTTCTGATCGGCAAGTTTCTGATCAAGGGAGCGAACCTTCTGCAATGTAGGCGCGGCCGCTTTCAACTCTTCTTTGGCCCGAGCGGTTTGTTGCTCAGCCGATTTCAGTACTTCGGCCTGTTCCTTGGCGGAGGATTCCAGTCCAGGAAGAGCCTCTTCCTCAGCTTTCAAGCCTGCTCTATCATCCGCCTGTTGTTTGCGGGTGGCGGTGAGCGTTGCGTATGCGCCGTCCAGTGAGGCGGCGCTCAAAGCCCGGCCCAGCTTTTCACGGTCCGGTTTGAATGCCTCGATATCGCCCTGCAGCTTGCTCGCTTCATCGGCCAGGTTGATGATTTCCTTCTTCAGTCCATCGATGGTGGTGAGCCAGGCAATGGCCTTCCCGGTTTCAACGGCCCTGGCGGAAAGGTCTGTCTCTTCCTTCTGCTTTGCTTCGAGTGCCTGCCCGATCTCTTGTTCCTGCTCCGGGTCAAGAATCACGATACCTGCCGTTTCAGCCTGGAGCAGGTTCAGTTTTTCCCGCTCCTCACGTTGGCGCTCATGGACACGGATGGATATCTGGCTGTAGATCTCTGTGCCCGTTATCTGCTCCAGGATCGGAGCCCGATCATCCGGTGCCGCCTGAAGGAACGCGGCAAAGCCGCCCTGGGCCAGCAACATGGAGCGGGTAAAACGGTCAAAGTCCATGCCAGTAGCGGACTCGATCTGGTCGGCTACACCTCTGATCTTGGATTCGAAAATCTCGCCGGAATCGGCATTGGCAATTTCGTGCTTCGGGGCCTGGAGTTCGCCATCCGGCTTCTTGCGCGCCCGGTGTTGGCTCCAGTGACAGCGGTAACGCCCGGTCTGGGTTTCGAAGGTCACCTCGGCAAAACATTCGCCGGTCTGGCGGGACATGATTTCGTTTCCGCTCTTGGTGACCTTGTTCAGGCGAGGCGTCCGCCCATAAAGGGCGAGGCAAATAGCATCGAGGATGGTGGTCTTCCCCGCGCCGGTGGGGCCGGTGATGGCGAAGATGCCGTCAGACGCGAAGGCCGGATGCATCAGGTCGATTTGCCATTCGCCGACCAGTGAGTTCAGATTCTTGAAGCGTACCTGCAGGATTCTCATGGACAGCCTCTCTATTCCGCCTGCACGTCGTCTTCATAGAGAGACGAGACCGTTTCCTGATAGGCCCGAAGCAGCTCTGGCCGCTGCTCTTCGGACACGTCATGGATGGCGAGGCATCGTTCGAACACGTCGTTCACGTTCAGGTCGTCGAGCGTTTCCTCTTCATGGATTTGTCTCAGAACACGTTCAATGATGCGGTTGTTCTTTATCCGGAGAATTTCCATTTGGGTGCCGGAAATCGCTGCCTCCAGGCGTTCACGCAGGTCGCCAATGACTTCAGTGCCGTCGTAAATGACTTCGAGCCAGCCTTGGGAGCCCGTTGCCGTCAATTCAAGGATGCGGCTTGAGATGCCGTCCCAGTCACCCTTGACGCGCTCGAGTTTCTGAAACACCGGTACGTCGATCAGCTGTACCGATGCAGCCGTGCTGTGGAACTCAACCTGGCAAACGCTCTTCTGCTGTTTTGCCTCTCCGAACCCCATGGGCAGAGGAGAGCCGCTGTACCGAATGGTCTCAAGGCCGTTCACCTTTTGCGGGACGTGGAGGTGCCCCAGCGCCAGATAGTTGAAGCAGGCAGGAAAAATCCCGGCAGTCACGTGAGCCAAGGAGCCGACATAGAGTTCGCGCACGCCATCACCATCGACGGTTTGTCCACCTGCGGTGAACAGATGTCCCGTGCCAACGATGGGAATATTGGCTCCGAGTTCCTCGCGCTTCTGCTCGGCCAAGGCGGCGACGGCGGCGTAATGAGTGCGGATGCCGTCAATCAGCTTTCGTTCCTTGTCCTCAACACTCTCACCAGCCTCCGCAACGCGGATATCCCTGTCGCGGAGGTAAGGTACGGCGCAGACAATCAATTCAGGAACGTCCTGCTCATTACGGAGCACCAGCACTTCGTCTTCCGGGGATTCCGTGCTACTACCGACCACGTGCACATCAAGGGCTTTGAGCAGCTCCTTGGGAGCATTGAGAAAGGACGGGGAATCGTGGTTGCCCGCGACAACAACAATATGCCGACAAGATGAGGCGGCCACCCGGCACAGGAACCGGTAATAAAGCTCCTGGGCGCGATTGCTCGGAGCGCTGGTGTCAAAGACATCACCCGCCACCAGCAATGCATCAATTGCATTCTGCTGAATCGTCTCAGCCAGCCAGGTCAGAAAAGCCTCGAATTCCTCGTAGCGTTTTCTGCCGTAAAGGGTGCGGCCGATATGCCAGTCGGATGTATGGAGCACTCTCATACTGCTACCCAGTCACCGCTGAGGTGGGGCGTTTCGCGTATTCCTCACGCCAGTTTTTCAATGAAGTCATGTCGGCCAACAGATCGTCTGGCTTCGGCAGCTCCACAGGTGATTCTGTTGGTTGCGAGTGTTCAAACCCTGAGTATTTGGTCATGAGCGAATCAAGGAGATTGCAATCCGCGTCCTTCAATTTGGCCAGATCCTTGAGCTTCAACGTATGGACCGGTCGTTGGAATCTTTGGACCACCCCGCACAGCAGATCATTTTCAATAGAGCGCTCCACCAATGTCCTGAAGTCGCTACATATCGACTTCAGCAAGATTTCGGCATGTTCAAACTCGCCGTTTTCACTCGCCTTCTTTGCATCCTGATACCGCTGATTCATGAGTGTGTTCAGGGCGGATTTGATGTCGCTCTGTGAAAGTGGAATGGGAGCGGGCTCTCCGGTCCCCCAGTCCGCAGAGCGAATGCTCACCACATCGGGCTTGATGGTCTTTTTCTCGGCAAAATGCCGGACCGTTCCCAGCAAGGACAGGCGGTGAGTAAAGACTATGACCTGTTTTTCCTGAGACAACTCGATCAGTCTTTGAACCACGGCCTCCTCATAGCTTTGGTCCAGCGAGGATATTGGATCGTCAAAGATAAACGGGGCCTGGTTGCTCTTGCCGGTGACGTCGGCCAAGAAAGCCGCAATGGAAACGATCCGATTTTCTCCCTCGCTCAGCACATCGGCGAGCCCATTCTGAGAAGCCCCTTGAAGCTGGAGCTTATGAAGGACGCGGCCTTTGGAGACTTTTGACTTCACGAGCTCGACTTTCACCTGAGACGCGCCCAGGGCCTTGAGCTCTGCATTGAACCTTTGCACGAACGCATCCGTGATCAAGGCTTCTGCCAGCTCCCCTTTCTTCTGGGATAGGGCTTTGGTGTTGGTCGACTTCTTGGCTTCCTGAATCTGATTCAGCAGCTTCAATCGGGTGACTTCTTCATCAATGGCGGCGCGGTGTTCAGACAACCACTTTCTGGTCTGCAGGCTGTTTAGCTTCTTCTTGATCTCCTCACGATTATCGCTTTTGGCGTCTTCGTCATATTTTGCCGCGAGTTCACCGAGGTTTTTCGACTGGGCGTTGGCTTCTTCGATCCATTTCGGTGAGAGCAGAGGGTCGGGAATGGCTTCTTCGGAATCGATCCCAGGGAGTTGGTCTTTCCTGGTCTGCAATTGAGCAAAGAAATCCGTCACTTGGCTGGCGACTTCATCCTGTGGAATGCCAGCAGCATCGATACGTGTCTTCAGCGTATCCGATGTCGGTAGCGCCTCAATAGTTTGACTGGCGGTCTCGTATTCCTTGGCCGCATCCGATGCGGCTTTCTGCATTTCGCCCTTCACGAAATTTTCGAAGGAGACCAACCGCTCCTTGGCCTCCTGGGTCAAGGTCTGGTGACACAGGACACAACGGGAACCATCAGCAACATTCGGGTACTCGGCTTGTTTGTAGGCAGCCGATACGGAGTAGTTCCGGGCCGCTTCCCAAAGTTCTTTCCAGACATCAGAGCCGATTCCTTCCAGCTCGCTGCCGGAGAACACCTTTTCCGCTGCCGTATCTGCCGCTGCCTTTTTGAGAATCGACTTCTTCTTGGCAGCAATGATCCGCCGGTAATTCTCGTCCGATAATTGCTCCAGATACTTTTGAGCATCCTTGACCAGAGTGTCGATATGCTGTTTCTGCTTTCTCAGCTGCTTCGCTTTTTCCGCCGGTGCCTGTTCGGCAAGACGCTGCTGCAGCGTTTGCATCTCGGTCTCGTCAGAGCTGCTAAACGAGCAATGCTTGTCGATGTCCTGGGTGCTGGTCTTGGCGCTGATGGCTTCGTACCAGATGCCTTCAGGAGTTATCTTCTTGTCAGCCGGGATATTCGGCTTTTTGGACTGGTGCCGGTTTGCCTCGGCATCCAGGGCCGATGCGACCTTTTCGCATGCGAGGATGAGCGAGCTGAAAAAGGATAATACCGGCGGCTCGTAACTCACCTCGTCTTCGCTGCTTACAAAGACCTTGCCAAACGAGGTGTCGAAAATGTCAACGCTGTTGAGGTCATCGCAGATACCTTGCCCAGACCAGGTATGAGTCTTCGGTACGCCGTCCTGCTCAAACGAAATGCAGGCTTTTTGTGCGGCAGCGCCGGGCTTATAGACATTGCGGTGGAGGGTGCCCGTCTCGCGGGCTCCGCATACATGTTTGAGGAGTCTGACGTAACCGGATTTGCCTGACCCGTTGTTGCCATAAACAATCGTGATATTGCCCTTGCCAAACTCAAGTGGCTTTTTCGGAGCAAGGGCGTTTACTCCTTCGACATCACTGATTGAACACAAACGCAGGGAGCCTGCTGCGCCCGGGGAGAACGCGGTAGCAGGAAAGGAACAGGTCGTTTTGGGCAGCTTACCTTCGGATTCCTGCTGGCATAGGGTTGCGAGCTCAGAGACATCTTTGTCGGTAAGCTCAGACTGCTGGAGTAGCCGAGTAGCCGCGATCTGAAGCCACTGGGGGCGCTCTGAAAACCATTTGGTCAGTGATGCCGAAATCCCGCTCATATTATTCCCCCTCAGCTTCCCGCTTGTGTTTAATAAACGTCACCTCGAATGCCTTGCATGGGCGGTATTGCTGCAGGCGATTGGCGAAGGTGAAGGCATCGTTCATCTCGTAGTGCTGGAAGATGTCGAGGCCGCGATCCAGAGAAATTTTCCAGCCGTGGTCGGTCACGATGTGGCGGGCGTGGATCGTGCCGGTGCCGTCGAACTCCCAGGTGAAGTTCACGCCCACGCTGCCTGCGGACTCCTTCATCTTCTCGAAGTTGTCCTTCTGCTGTTCGCCTTTGAACTCGTCTTCCGTCGTCACCAGATGCACGGACACTTCCTCATCCGGGGCCTTGTGCTTGACCACGGTCTCCAAAAATTCCATGAAGTTGCGCACCTGGTAGAACAGGCGGATGTACGGGTCAGTGACCGTGATCACGGTCGCGCCCTTGAGGTAGGGGCCGAGCAGCGTATCGAACGAAAGACCCTTCTGGTTCTCCTGGAATGTGAGGTGTTTTTCCTTGAGGACAGGCTCGGCCGGAGCCAGGGGTTCGGATGGACCTTGGGGCGAGTCCGGTTGTGCAGCTTCCAAGATTTCCCCGTCTTCGCCCTCGGCTATGGTCTTGTGGTAGTAGCCGGGGTATTCCTCTTCTTCGAGCGTGGTAACAGGCTTGGCCCGACCATCAGTGTCTTGATAGGTAAAGCGGACGTTGCCGTAGGTGGAGTCGATGCGCATCAATTGGTCTTTGACGCGCTTGCGGCCTTCAATCGCAAACCTTAGCAGTTCCTCGACCTCTTCCTTGGTTGCGCCACCATGCGGGAAGAGAATTTTCATCAGGCCGGAGAACGTCTTGTTGATGCCATCGCGGTCCCGCGTCGAGATATCGGAGGAGAGGGAGAAGTGCTCCTTGTAGCGGTCCGAGTAATCGTGATTGCGCAGCGAGCGAAGGATCTCGGCCAGGTAATCCACCACGAAACCGTAACCACCGGAGAACATCTCGCCTCGGATGATGTCCACCTCCCAGCCGGGGATGTAGAAATGGATGCGATCAAGAAACGCGGAGTCGTAGAACTTGTCGGGCAGCTCGCAAAACAGGTCCGAGTGCTTGAGCATGTAGGGCACGGTGTGCTGGGTGTTGCCCACGAACACCATGGAGGCCTCCGCGCCCAGCGTCTCGACACCTCGAGAGAAGGACTTGTTGGCCATGTAGTTTTTCATGATGTCGACCAGGGCCTTATCCACGCGCTTTTGCTTTCCGGCAAACTCGTCGAAGGCAACACAGTCCCAATAGCCGACCAGGCCAATCTTTCCGGAAGAGTTGTTCACGAACAGCTTGGGAACCGTAACCTCGCCGCCGGAGATTAGGATGCCGTGGGGCGAGAACTCCGAGTAGATGTGGGATTTGCCGGTCCCCTTGGGGCCAAGTTCAATCAGGTTGTAGTTACGTTCGCAAAACGGGATCAGGCGGACCAGTTGGGTCAGCTTGCTGCGTTTGCCGAACATCTCCGGGTTGAAGCCGATGCTTTGCACCAGCAGGTCGATCCACTCGTCGGTGGTGAACTGTTTGCGGGCCTCAACATAGCCGTCGAAATCGAAATGGGAGAGCTGGATCGGCTTGAGGGTCGACAAGATCCAGGGACTGGCGCTTTTGTCTTCGGTGAACTCATATTCCAAATCGGCAATGCACCACACGCCACCGACCAAGAGTTTGGGGTGCTTTTTCACCGTTCCGGAATCAACCAAGATCTCCTTCAGCCCTAAGTTGGAGAACTGCGCCTCGTAGACATCCTTCTTGTCGTTCAGGTCAACGCTGATTTTGTCGATGACCTTGTAGCGCCCCTTTTCCTTGATGTTCGAGCGGACCAATCCGGCTTCATTCCGGTGCACATAATGCTTGGCAAGGATCTCCTTGACCGTCTCGATACCGGTCTGGATGGTCGGCTCATCGCTGGTGGCGCAGTACTGTCCCAGCAGGTACTCCAGCACGTAGGAGGGAACGATGGCGTTGCCCTTGACCGTCTTGACGAGATCCTTGCGGACAACGAGTCCCGGGAAGTGTGTGTTGATTTTCTGGTCAAGTTCGTTCATCAGTCACCCGTCCTTTAAAAGTCGAAGTCGCTGGTAAATGAGCGCCGCATCAAGTACCGGAGCGACTTGTATTCCTTGTAATGTGAAGTCCCGGCGTGTTTTTCCTCCAGCCGTAGAATGACCTCCTGGCCATTGGCCTCGTCGGCCTTGCGGGTCAGCACGAAGCGCACCTGTAGCTCCCGCTCCCGGGGGTTGTCCGAGCTCAGGTCGAAGGTCAGATCATGGCTGTCGGAGATCAGGTCGCCTGCCTCGGTGTAGATGCCAGCCCGCAGCACACGCGGCTGGATCTTGTCCGTCACCGGCCCGGCCTGGTACAGGGTCACCGCCAGTTGCCCGGAGGTAATCACCGAGCTGGCTCCACGCAGGATGTCCACTTCAACGGCGGTTACATCGCTCTGGCGCTTCTTGTTGATCTTGAGCACCGGGATCACCACTTCCTGCAGCGATGCGCCGCCATGCACAAAGCGGCTGCCGGAGCCCTTCAGGCGCAGGCGGTTGATCGACTTGGGAATCTGCACCTCCACCTCACCGGCAAGGCCAAGTTGCTCGGCAGTGAACTTGTGCAGGCTGGATGCCTCGGCAAGCCCCTTGCCGAGCACGAAGCGGCGGTCCCGGAACAGAATCTGGTCGCCCTCGGCGTCGACCCCGGAAAAGTCGCTCTCGTCGATGGCGCGGTTCTGGTAGATGAAGCCATGGTCCGAGGTCACCAGCAAGTTGTTGGCGTTGGCCCCGGTCAGCTTCTTGATCAGGCGAATCAGCTCCTGCAGGGTCTCTTCCACCGCCTCGAAAACCCGCTCCTCGGATTCACGCTTGTCGCCGGTGGCATCGATGCGGTTGTGGTAAACGTAGATCACGTCGTGATCGCGCACCAGCGCCCGGCAGTCGTCGCCCTTCATGGCCATCAGTTCATCGGCCTTGCAGGCGGTAGCCCGTTGACTGATCGCCTGGCCAAGGATCTTGATGCGATTGGCCGTACCCTGGGAACTTTGTCCATCCACCAGCACGGTGCCGGTCTCGTTGTCGGCAATCGCCAGCTCCTTGTTGGGCAGAAGCGCCGCCATGCCGAGCTGGGTGTAGCTGGGCAACATCGAAAGCGCCGGTTCCAGTTCGGCGCTGTAGCGGTCTTCCTGGCGGATCAGGCTCAGCAGTTCATCGCCGATCTCGTAGCGCAGGGCATCGGAGATGATCACGCAGACCTTGTTGTCCTTGCGCAGGAACGGCCGGACCCAGCACTCGAAAAACTCCTTCTGCTTGCGCACCGGGAAGGCTTCCCACTTCGAAGCCGAATCCACGAAGGTCTGGAAACGGTCGCCCAGCTTCAACAGGTAGTTGTTGGAGTAAAGGTTTTCGACCTGGTCGGTCAGGCTGCCCATCAGCGACGCCTGTCCCGACATGCGCACATGGTAGGTGAACTTGCGGTAGAGCTGATCGAGCAGATACCAGAAGCGGCTGTAGCGCTGCACGCCTTCGGCCAGGCTGTCCATGGCGAGCTTGGCCTCGCCCAGGGCATGGGTAAACTGGGCGGCGTAATCGACCGCCTCGTACAGATGCCGGTATTCGCGATACCAGTGCCCTTGCCGCCGCTGGCGAACCCAGATCGCCACGTCACCGCTGGAGGCCGTGCGGGCCGCCACCGCCCGCACCAGATCGCTGATGATCTTCTGGTCGATCAGGCGGAAGTAATCCAGCTCGATCAACTCGCGGAAATCCCGCTTGGTCAGATCCTGCTCAATGCCAAGGACCTCGGCGCATTCCCCCGAGAGAGTCTCGAAGCCGCCTTCGAACTGACGGCTATCCTTCCAGCGCTTGAGGAATACCAGGGCGTCGCCGGTCAGTTTCACCTGGCCGTCGGTGCCCATGGCGTAGCAGGACTTGAACAGCTCGATGGCGAAGTCGCGGATGCCCGGCTCGTCGGACTTGTAGCCATAGCAGCGGGTCATCTGTTCCCAGAGGAAACCGTCCAGGCTGCACCGGCCAACCAGCTTGATCTTCTCGTCGCGACCGTCGGCCAGCTCCTGCAGCAGGTTTTCCACCACCGCATCCATGCGCGGCTCGCTGCCGGTGCATACCGCCAGCATCTTCAGGCGAATCTGCCCGGCGGTGTCGTCGGCTTTCAGCAGCTTCTTGAGGGCGTCCTTGCGCTTGATCGCCTGAAAGAACTCCGCATGGGCCTGCACCACATCCGTGAACTCCAGGCCGAGCTCCAGTTCGGAAAGCCAGATGGCCACCTGATCGGTGCGGAACTCGCCGTGGGCCAGCTGCACATCCAGCAGCCAGTTATCCAGATCGGCGGGCTGTGGCCCTTCGCGGTAGAGCAGGAATTTCTGTTCCGGCTGCTCGCGCAGCAGCTTGTACTTTATGCCGTACTCGTTGTTGGTCAGCTCCAGCTTCTCGACGCCGGGAAGCTGAAGCGCGTCGAAGTCGTCGCGCAACTCCTGCTTGGCGTCGTACCAGAAAACGATCCGGTGCCGGTCGAAGAGTTTGGTCAGGGCCTGGGCTATGCGGTTTTCCATCAATGGCGCTCCTTAATCCTCTTTCGCATCCAGGCCGACGATCTTCTTCAAGGCCGCGCCGAATTTGCCATAGTTGACCTTCACGCCGTCGTCGAGATCGATCTCCACCTGCTCGGTGGCCAGCGGGTAAAGCACCTCGCGCTCGTACTCCTCCAGCTCGGCAATCATCTTGGTGATCCTTTCGATCTCCTTCAGGGCCTTGGTCTTTTCGCCCTGGCTGCTGCTGGCGCTGATGCTGACCGCCTCCAGATGGTTCTTGTGCGAGGTGAGCTTGGTGCGGAACTCGCGCAGGTAGTCGTTGAGCACCACGCTGACCGTATCCGGGCGGTAGCGGTGCATGTAGATCAGCGCGTTGAAGCTGCCCTTGGGGCTGGAGAACAGCCAGTAGATGGGGCGCTTCTTGTAGCGCTTCACATGGTCGGCATAGAACTCGCTCAGGAAGTAGTCGCGGATGCCGTAGTTACGCTTGCCCTTGATGTTCAGGCCCTGCTCAACGAAGCGGAGGTTGTCCTCGTAGTGCTCATCGCCAAAGGCTACGCGCAGGAACTTGCGGAAGCGCTCGGCGATGTCGTCGGTGAACCAGTCGCCATCGAGCATGGGGATGACGTTGTCGTCATCGGCCGGGAAGCTGGGCTCAGGAACCCGCTTCAGGTAGTCCTCGATGGTTTCACCCTGATTGGCCAGGATCAGCCCCGGCTTGTCCAGTGCGTAGCGGCCAAACATGCAGCCGACGGCATAGGAAACCAGCTCGCGCATGGTGTCGGCCAGCAGCAGCGCCTCCAACTCGTCCTCGCTCTTGGCGTTGCCGTAACGGTAGTGCGGGTTGCAGGTCAGAGTGATTTCGTTGAGGTCAACCTTTTCATCCAACTCATCCTGCAGACCGTAGGTCTCGATGAAGATGCGGTTGTTTTCTTGCTCCAGCCGCTGCATCTCCAGTGTCATCTCCCGCCAGTGGGCGCGGAGCTTCTGGTAGGTGGCTTTCAGGGTTGGCTGGCGGTAGTCGGGATTCAGCAGTGGGAGGCTGGTGAAGTCCCAGTTAGCCTCTTGAGATTCCCAATCGTGTCTTGATATATCAACCAAGAGTTTAGCGATTTTCAAATCACCAATATTGACAACCACTGGCATCCTACTCAATTGCGAAATTTCAAAATTTAACGTTGCAGATGTATCTGCGAGCAAAGACGAAAATGGCTTAGAGTTAGTCATTGCCAGAATCGCGACTAAGTTTGATGAAGAAACGAGTGACGACGTTGAATCGAGAGGTATAAAACCCTCGCCAAAATAGCGCATTGAGAATGCTGAACTCGTGACTTTTGACCAGGACAAGCATGGCTTGAAATAGTTCTTCGGGCTCCTAATTACAGATTTCGGGGTTAATGCTCGAAGCTTTTCACCATCCCTGCGCCAGTCAATTACGGCATCTTGGTTGCCATACCACTTTCTGAATGAACCGCCTTTGTTGCATGGATACCAGCGGCGTGAATCAGCTTTTGACTCAGCATTAGATGTGCATTGCCAATATATGTTAGTTATAGAAACTTCATGCCAACCTCTAATAAAGGATTCATTTTCTCCGGTAGATAATCCTTTAAATAAATCTGCAATGTCTCCTAAATTCTTTGAGTTCTGGAATAAACCCAAAGTTGTCCGACTAAGCCAATACGCAATTGGACTTCCAGGAATCTTCCTGAAATCTGCGGCTGAAGCGCGGTAGAACCAGCCGCAGGCAGGATTCTTAACCGCCTCTCGGATGGCATCATTTTTCTCACATTCGGAATTGCCAGCAACTAATCTCAGATAACCGCCCTTGTAATTCAGGCGGCTTGCGTTTTCCAGAACGAAGGCGGTCGTTGAAACCACTTCACCGCCGATGCTGTCAAATGCCCTCGCACCCAAGTGAGCCATTGAGAGGAGCGTGCTCTTCCCAAGAAGACGCGCACGCAATGCCTCGAACGATGACAAGAACATCCAACTTTGCATGGTTATCATCGCAACCGCCCCATGCTTCTGAGCAAGGTCAAGGTTACGCTCGATGAACATGGCAAATAGATCAGACTTGGTGTTCGGGTAATTGTCTTTTACCCATGCGGCCAACCGCCCATTCATCCCCTTGCTACCCATATACGGTGGATTGGCAATCACCACATGGTATTTGGGACTCAGATAATCGGCCTGCCGCAGGGCTTGCAGCGCCTTCTGATGGGTCATGCTGATAAACAATTGCCCGGAGACGTTCTTTGACTCCAGAATCCTGAGCATGCCGTTCACGTCGGTGACATCCGGGCGGATCAGGGAGCCGAAGTTGTCGGCCTCTTCGAACTGGCGCAGGGTTGTTTGCAGTGGCGCGGTGAACAGGTCGCGCCCGACAAAGTCCATGTACTCCTTCAGTTCGCCCTCGTCGAAGTGGACATTTTCCAGCACGCAGATGTTCGGCTTGATGCCCTTGTTGAAGAACCGACGCTGCTTGGCGCGGGCTTTCATGGTCAAGGCAAAGGCGGCCAGCTCCCCGGCGCGTTCGTCGATCTCGATGCCATAAAGATTGTGGGTGAGAATCTTCTCCGGGATCTCGGCAGGCTCGTACCCTTCCTCCTCATAGATGGCATAGAGCAGGTCAAAGGCATAGGTAAGCATGTGGCCGGAGCCGCAGGCAGGGTCACAGATTTTGATCTCTTCCGGCTTGGCGATGCGCAGGAAGTCTGTCTCGGCTTCGTCGGGCTTGATGTAGTAGTCCATCTGTTCCACCAGCTTCGAACCGGGACGGTTCAGCAGCCACAGACGGCCGAGGGAGTTTTCCACCAGGTAGCGCACAATCCAATGCGGGGTAAAAAGCTGGGTGGCGGCAGGGATGTTCTCGGGCGTGATTTTCTTGTTCTTCTTCAGGCCATCGAACACCTCGTCCTTCTTCTCGGAGATGTAGAACTGGTAGAGCCAGCCGAGCACCTCGACATCCTCGCAGGCATCCGGCGTCATCGCCTCGCGGGTATAGGCGAGGATAGAGTTGCCCGAGAGCAAGTCGTCGGGCATCAGCAGTTCGGTGTAGTCGTCGATGCGCTGGAACAGGAACGGCATGGCCTTGTTCCAGAAGTTGCAGGCGGCCACCACCAGCAGGCGGTATGCCTCACCCTGCGGGTCGCGGCTGGGCGCTTTGCCATCGAGCAGGGCGAAAATCTGCTGCCGGACCTTGTCGTGTACCATCTCCTCGTCGATGTGGCCCATCTTAGCCTCGGCCAGAATCTCGGGCTGGAACTGCCCCTCGGAGGGCGACACCACGCCGATGCGGGTGTAGCGGTTCACGTCCATGAAGCGCAGGGCGCAAAAGCGGTTGAACCAAATGTAAGCTACCCGGTCAATAACCTGTTCCTTGCCGCGCCCCTTGATCGCCTCCTCAAGCTTCTTAACGGCATCGGCACATTCACGCCGAGCCGCGCTGTTTTCAGCCAGCACCAGTTTTAGCTTGGTGGAGACCTGTTCCAGCAGGCTGCGGCGGGCGAACTGGGCGAATTTTTTTAGTTTTGCGGTTTCCATCTATTTAGGCTCCTCCGGCTGCAGCAGCGGCCAGGCGGGTGACCGGCCACTTGGGGAAGTTTTCGTTCCATTTGTCCAGGTTGACGACATGACAGCTTGTGGCCAGGGCCTGAACCCAGCGGCGTGATGCTTTGCCCACCGGCAGCTCCTGTTTCAGGGATTTCTGCATCCGGCTGTTCAAGGCGTTGTCAAAGGTGATCAGGCAGACGTAGTGAACGGGTTTTTCCACCTTCTGCTCGGCATGCCGGTAGAGGTAGGAATCCCGGAATTTGTACTTCAGGTAGTTCTTCAGCCACTTGAAGCTGGCTTGCCGCGAGTTTGTCTCGTCTTCGGTCGCCGCGCCAAGGACGTCGTAAATCGACGGGTCGTCATAGTCCTTCAGTTCCACGTAGACATAGGCCTCAGCGAACTCGGCGACGATGTCGACGCCTTTCATGGGCGCTCCGTGGAATGTCGGTTTGGTGCTATCCGTCTCGTCGAAGACGAATGCGTCCAGGGCATCCTCAAAGCGGAATTCGAAACCGTCAGCCTCAACGATCTTCATTTGCCGAGGCCTCCCATGTCGTTTTCGATCTCCTGGTTGATGAGAAAGCCAAAGGCCTCGTCAATCGGGTTCGGCGTGATTTTCAGGTAGTCCTCGGTGGAGGCGACTTTGATCTCGGAAGTGTCCGCGTCACGGTACAGGCTATGGAAGCGCACGTGGTCATCCTTGCCTTTGTCCATGAGCAGATCGAACCACTTGAGCAGCACATAGTCGTGGGTTGCCAGAATGATCTGCTGGCCGTTTCGTGACAGCTCCAGCAGGATCTGCACGAGCAGCTTCATCAGCTTGGGGTTCAGATTGGATTCTGGTTCATCCCAGAACAGCGGGCCGCTGACACCGGGCTGGATCGCTCCGGTTTCCAGCAGGCGCGAGAGTATCCCCGCCTTGCGGAAGCCTTCGGCCATGGAGTTGGCGGAGTATTCGGCATTCTCGGTTTTGAAGGTGACCTTGCCACCACCATAGAAAACGAAACGGCCGCCGCAGATGCCTTCGATCTCCGACATGGCCCATTTGGATTTTTCGTGCAGGGTTTCCGGACGGACCTCGGGGAGATCCAGCAACAGGCAGATGTCCTGGTAGGTCTGGTCAAAGGAGAGGCCGTATTTCTCGTACAGGCTGTTGAACCCCTTCATGAACGAGAGGACTTCCTTGGTCGGGATGAATACCGCCTCGGCCTGGTACTGCTCGTAGTTGGTGCGATCCTGTACTGCCAGCGCTTTCGAGTTGTTGAAGAAGGTCGCGGCAATCTTCTGCCCCCCTGCGAACCGGGCCGACAGATAGGCCTGGTCGGTCGCGCCCTGGCGATGCATCTTGCCGAGCTTGTCGTCCAGCGGCATGAAAAGGCGCAGCAGCTTGGCGGTCAGCGCCGCTTCAAGCTCATCGTCGCTGGTCCCGGGCTTGTTCTTAAACAGGGGCGCACCGGCGCAAAGCCCATAGGCCGCCTTGAGCAGATGGGTTTTGCCGGTGCCGTTCTCGCCGATGATCACGTTGATCTTGGGCGAGAGCTCCAGTGTCAGGCCGGTGAAGACCGTGAGGTTTTTCAGTTCAAGACGCTCGATCATATTTGAATCCTTTTTCCTTTGCGGATTTCATCCAGCAACGCTTCGCGCATGGATTCCAGGTAGCGTGCCACGTCGGTCTCGTCGGCCAGCCAGGCTTTGTCGAAAGAGACCTTCACCGAGCGGCTGGGCACGTACTCGATGCGCGGTTCCGGTTTGGCCGGTGGCGTGGGCTTCGTACCTTCATCCGGCGTGGCGGTCTGACCGGGTTGCGGCGCATGCTCGGGTGTTGGTGCCGGTTGCGCCCAGGATGTCATCTGCGAAAGCAGGCGCTGGTAGTCGCTTTCCTCAAACCGGCGCAGGGTGTCGCGGATAACGGCAATCAGCTTCTGGCGCTCGATAGCCACGTTGAATTCGTTGAACGGGCGGGTGATCTGCTCCTGCTGATCGCCGTTCAGTGCGCCGAATTCAGCCATGCCGCAGAGACGGCCTTTAAGAGCGGCGACCGTCTCCTTGGCTTTGGCAATCTCGGCCTCGATCTGGGCCGTGACCTTCTCCTGCAGGGTTTCGACTTGCGTCTTCACCTGCTGCATGCGGTTGCCCTTGAAACATTCCGGATCGGTCAAGCTGGCAACCACCTGAGCGGTTTCGTCGCCATCGATGTAGGCGAAGTTGGGCTCCTGAGTTTGAACGAACTTGCGGGCGTTATCGAAGATGCCTTTCTGCGGCCCGCTCATGAATTTGCGGACAGGATCGATAACGCTTTCCTTCATGTCGAGCAGCGCGTTTTCCTGGCGGGTGAGTTCGGTCAGATACCAGGTGTAGGGCTTGCCGGTCAGCTCCTTGAGCTTCTCAAGCACCGGCGTCAGCGCATTCAGGAACGGATATTGGGTGGCTAAAGCCGCCAGCGGGTTGAGCTGATGCATGAGTTCCTGGAGCGCGGTTCCGGTCTCCTTGCCGAGCGCCTTCGCTTCACTGGCGCGGGGCGGGGCATCGAAGAAGTCCTCAAAGAACTCCTTGAGGGCGCGGACCTGCGATGCAGTAAATTCGACCTGGGGTTCCAGCACCACATTGCCGTGGCCATGGGTGTTGCGCAGCGCCCGTTCCAGCTCGTCCTCTTCCAGCAGGTTGCCGTCGGTGCGAACTTCGACCTTGCCACGAGCGCACAGGTTGGCCAGGGTGCAAAGCACGGCGGCGTAGTACCAGCCGTAGGGTTTGCGCTCGAATTTCTCCAGCAGATTTTTCAGCGTGGTACGCACGCCACCCCGATTGTTGCTCTGGATGAACGCCAGAAGCTCCTGCTCGGACTCGGCCAGGGAGGTGGCGTCGTTGCCGAACAACCCCTGCTGCGAGTGCTTGAGGCATTTGGCGATGTCGTTCTCGGTGTAGGTGATGCCGCGCAACATACGAAGGTTCGGATAGGCGCGGGAAATGAGCTCGTGGAATCCGCGCAGCACCCGGGTCTGCGCATCCTCGGAACCGATCTCGATGTCACCTCCTGCCACGAACAGCTTGGCCTTACCCATCAGGCTTTGGACACGCTGCTGCAGTTCGGCATACCGTTCCCGGTTCTGGAAGCCCTTGTCGGTCAGGATGCGTTTCACCGCCTCCTGCTGCGTTATCGAGATGTTCTGGCGGATGTATTTCTCCGTCCGCTTGTACATGAGGATGTCGCGAACGAGGCGTTCATCCGCAGGCATCAGGACCAGCAGTTCGTCCCGGCCCATGCTCTGCATCCGCAGGATGGACTCGCTTTCGGCGTTTTCATGGAACGGACTGATGACATGAATGGCCAGCTCGTACTCGCGCCCGTGCAGTCGGTCATCGAGCTTTCTGGAGAACGGGTAGTCCTGGCCATTTTCGTCGTAGCGGATCTTTCGATGCTTGATGACGTAGTCGAAAACGATCTTCTCAAGCTCGGCGGCAACGTCTGACGATTCCACCTCGGTGTTCTTGATCTCCTGCTCGACGTCTTTTTCCTCATCGGTCAGGTATTCATACAGCTCGCCATTGCGCTGCACATAGGTCTGCTGCTCGAGAAGGCTGAGGGCTTCTTCGACCCGTTTCCGAAGAGCGGGCAGATCCTGATTGAAGCCGTCCAGCATCAGGACGCACAGGTTGCGAAGAGTTGGCTTGAACTCTTTGACGTATTTGACCAGGAAGAGCGTTTTCAACAACCGGATCGCGAAGGGGCCGTCCAGATGGTTTTCGGCCTGGATGATGGCTCGCTGAATATTGGATTTCAGCGCGGTGCGAATGCCTTCGAACATCAGGTCAAAGGTCGCCAGTTGACCGATTTCATGCTCCCCGATCTGGATCGCAACCTGCTGGAACACCCCAAGCATGGAGCGTTCGCCCACCGAGCTGTGCTTACCCTCAAAGGCGTTGTGCTGCGACAGATTCTGAATGGCCGACTGGAACAGCGCGAACTGGTACGGAATGAACGGATAGCTGTGGATGAAGTGGTCCCGATCCTGATAGTTCCGGTAGGTTTGCGAGCCGTCGGCAAAGTCGAACAGAGTCTTAAAATTGTTGGACTGAGCGTGATAGATGTCCGAGAGCAGACGAACGCCTTCTTCGGTTTTCATCAGCAGACGCTTCTGGATAACCTCCGCCACATCGGCGCTGGTCAGCTTCATGCGGTTGGCGAACCGGGCCTGGATTTTCGAGAAGTCGTTGCCTTGCTGTTTGCCCATCTCGCCGACAACCGTCCCCATGTCCTCCTGGGCGGTCACGATGACCCACGCGCGGCCTCGGCATTTAGTTGCCAAGCTCTCGGCAATGGTTTGGAGGTTGGTCATCAGCTTGACGTTTTCAGCAATGTACTGACCGACCTCATCGACAAAGAAATTCAGACGGAAATCGGGCGATTGCCGCTCGATATAGGCATGCACCTGTTCGGCAAAATCCTCGATGGAGACACGGTACTGGCTCCGGTATTTATCGAGTATCCCTATGGCCGATGCCTCGTCGCCACTGGTTGCCTGGGCATAGGCTTTGGCAATGTTTTTCGCTTCAAGCAGGGCCTGCTCGCGGCCCTTTTGCCATGTTCTGCCCGCAGTGGATTCATAGGCCGATTTGAACTGTTCATAGAGGCCACGGCTGTCGAGGTCGCGCTCGAATTGGGCGATATGCCCCTGCTTGCCGTAGTAACCGCACATCTCGTCAAAGACCTTGACGAAGACAGCGAGGAGCGCATCGATCTGAGTCTTGCTGATGACGTCCGCTTTCTGGTCGATGTTGAACAGAATGCTTTTCGACGGAATAGCGACGGCTCGTTTGAGATCTGCGCGCAGGATTTCGTTGTCGCCGCACTTGGGCAGGAATAAGTCAAGTGCAGAGGCCCCGTCGATCTGCCGGTTCTCGAGCAAGAGCGCCAGCATCTTCAGCAGGTGGGATTTACCTGAACCGAAGAAGCCGGAAATCCAAACACCATTGGCACCTTCATAGTTGTTGTAAGCTTCCAGAAAGGATTCAAGTCGCTTCTCGACTTCGTTGGTCAGTACGTATTCTTCAATTTCGAGGCGAAGGCTTGCTTCATCGTCAGCTTTGATCACCCCTTCAATCGGGCGGTCAACTGGCTTGTTAAAAATGGTCTTAAGAGTCATCACGCTTCCCTCGTTTATGCTTCGCAGTGAAAGATGTTAAACGCCCGGTAGTACTTGTCGTCATGCAGCCTTCCGAAGAGATCTAGCGATGCTCCGGACTCTAAGGAGTGGGTGTAAGCTCCCGGGAAAAACATGACGGTCGGCTTTTCTTTCGCCGTGCTCTGCAAATTGTTCAAAACGTTGTGCGAGCGGATGTAGGGGAACACCTCGCCAACGCCGGACAGAAAAAGAACCTCGAAATCCGTGCTTGCCAGCTTGGCCGCAATGGCCGGAACAAGATGCGCTTCGGGGTCCAGCACGCCTTGCAATAACTCTTTGAGCTGCTCTTTCGAGACAGAATCCTCCATCTCGACAATCTGCTCCCAGATGCCACGTTCTTTGAGGATTTCTATCGAAAGGTCATACAGATTGATCTCCAGAACCCGAACACCAGCCTGCTCAAGGCGATTGACCAGCTGACGCTGGAGCCGCTCCATTTCAACTGACTCTTCCGGCTTGAAGGGGCAGATGAAAAATGGAACCTCGTTACCGAGACCTTGCTTGTTGAGAAAACGCTGGCCCGAGATCACATCAAAAAGATGCTGAAATCTGTCCTGCATTGGCATTCTGGCTATATCTTCTGTCACTACGCCATCCCCTTCAGTTCTGATTCAAATACAGGGAAGTACAAAATATCCCTGCGGCTGCCTTGATGAAACAGTTCCAACAGCCTTGGACTGAGCATGGCAGCGTGGATCATGTTGTTGGCCGTTAGGAGATCGGCCTCGCGAAGCATCTTGAACAGGACCTGCCGCAATTTGCTTCGTGTCGCCGGGGTGATCGCATCCAATTCCAAATGCCACTCGGATTTCCGGTTGAAGAAGGAATCAAAATCCTCGTGGGTCAGATCGCTTTTCAATGTGATGTAGCGCTCTCGAAGCACTTCGACGGCAAAATCAGCGATGAATCTGTACCGGCGGCAAACGGCGAGCCACAGGAGATAGGCCTGCTCTTGGTGGCTGCCCTCAACAAGGAATTCGAGTTCGCCTGGCCTCAGCTTTCTAAGCCGAGAGATGACCTCGCGACAGACACGTTTGAGCGTGTTCAGCGTTCTGGTCTGCAATAAATTTTCTGCAACGACCTTGTCTCGAACAGAGTTCCAGTCGCCAAGATCAAGATACAGCGCGGCCAGCTCCACTGATTCGCGGTGAAAGAGACTGCCCGTTGTAAATGACATGCTGTATCTATCGTTACTCATTCTTGGTCAGGATTCCTTTTTGTAATGTTCGGCAGCGCCACCGGCCTTTACCCATTCGTCCACCTCATCCTTCTTGAATTTCCAGAGGCGGCCCATGCGATGCGCGGGCATTTCATGTTTATCAATCCACTTGTACACGGTGTCATTGCTGACCCCGAGGTACTTGCAGATCTCACTTATCGATAACCAGCGGTCTTCCATCTCGGCCATTTCTCAAGCTCCTCGTGGGCGATTGGGGTTAAGCCATGCGCTCGCCAGAGGCGAAGTAAGGGAAAACAGACGGAGTTCTCCCAATCAAATCACTTGAAAATATACGAATTGGCCGTCGGATGTCAAACGATCTTTACCGATTAAAGCCGATTATTTGCTAACAAGGTCGATGCCATACGCCTGATCCGAGCCTGATCCCGGTGTCAATGCGGGGCATCCAGTAGGTCCAGGCGGGGATCGAAGTGCGCCCGCACAGCACCGCCACCATCACCCGCTGGTACATGCTGTGCCCGCCGGGCCGAAATCCTTCCAGCCGGTCGATGGGCGGTAGGTCGCGTTGCGGGTCGGTGAAGGTCACCACTTCCCCATGGATCAGATCCCAGTCGCCGGTCGGTCGGCCGAAGCGTGGTGTGCCGATCTCCTGCTGCCTGCGGGCGTCGGCCAGTGGATCGGCGGTGCCCTGAGACAGGATCAGCCCTTCCGGCACCTCGAGGACCGGGAACCCGGCGTGGAGATGGTAGAGCCTGCCCCAGACCACGGCTGGTTCGATGCTGCGGGCCTGGGCGCAGAAGCGTTGATGGTTCCAGTAGCCCCGTTTCAGGGTGCCGTAGACAAAAAGCCGGAGGATGGTCTCGGGACCGTCTTCCGGGTTTGTGTTCAGCTTCGAGGATTCTACAATGTTCATGCATTCACTCCTTCGGGCAGTGTCCCTTTGCGCTCCTGGGGGATGAAGCGGAACTCGCTGTTTTCGATGGCCCGCACATCCGCGTGGCGGATGGTGAGCATGGTCATGGGCGGCACCTCCAGCTCGCGCCAGCCCTTCTCGTTGTCCACGGCGAAGTCGATGAAAGCGGCCTCCGAGGCGTAGAGCACCACCCGGTGCTGGCGGTGGATGCGCAGGCAGAGCGGCTTGTTGCCCTTGAGCACGGTGATGGTGCCCGGGTCGAGCCGCGAGGCCAGCACGGCACTCATCTGGCCGCGACAGAGGGTGAGCGCCTTCTTCAGGCCCTCCTGGTCGATGGGGCCTTCGGGCGCGAAGCGGTCGGCCAGGCGGAAGATCAGCTCGCTATCCACCTCGGCGTAGCGCGGCAGACCGAGACGGCGGAACAGATAATCGGCGTTGTAGATGGTGCCGTTGTGGGTGCCGATGACGATCCCGGCCCGGATGGGATGGTTATTGCGGTTGTTGAACTCGTTGCCCCGGGTGCGCCAGCGGGTGTGGCCCATGAGGATGGTGGTCTCGTTGTCGACCTGTCCGAGCAGTTCCTGGAACGGCTTCTCGTAGACCAGCTCGTGCGCCCGCATCGGCCGCTTGAAGATGCGGTGGCTGCCGTCGGTCTTGAGCCAGGCCAGACCGGAGGCGTGCGGGCCGCGCTCCTCGCTGTGCAGCAGCATGCGTATGAAGACCTCGCGCAGGTAATCCCGCTCGTCGGGCCGTCTGCGCTTGCGGCCGAAGATGATGCCTACTTGTCCGCACATGGAGCCGGGTCCTCCTTGCCGCTGAAGTTCTTGCCGAGCGGTCTCGTCCCTTCGAGGACGAAGGCCGCGTATTCGCGCCGGTGGTCCGCCAGCCACTCGGCCACCTCCGGGTAACCCATCTCGGCGGTCAGCCGGGTCACCTCCGGGTGATCGAGCATGTTGGTGCGCCCGGAGAGCCGCACCGTCTCCAGGGCTTCGAGGAATCGCTCCGGCCAGGGATCGCTGGCCTTGTCGTCGGGAAGAAACTCGATCAGGCCGTGCCGGGCCAGACGGGTGAGAAACTCGGCGGCCGCAGCGGCGGCGTCCTCCGGCAACGGCTGGGTCGGCCCGCCTTCGATGCCGGAGAGCACCTCGGTCATGTAGTCCCGGGGCGCTCGGCTGGCGGTAAACGGCGTCTGGCCGCGCATCAGCTCGACCACCTCAAGGCAGTCGGCGGCCTGCAGGGTTTCCCCGCTACCGGGGATCGGTTCGCCGTCCAGCGTGGTGGAGCGGATCAGAATCTTCATGGGGCACCTCCTTAAACAGTGAGGCCGGGAACTTGCCCGGCCTCGTTGGTGAGAGTAGTGGTTTCGGTTTCGTCCGGGAGAACGTCCTCCGGTTTGGGCCGTCCGTTCTTGAAGGCGGCATCGCCGGGCATGTTGGCCATCAGATGCTTGCGGGCGGTCTTGAACTCGTCGCCGATCAGGCCGAGGTGGAGCAGGAAGACCCGGAAGTCGTACTTGGCGCTCTGGGGATCGAAATCCCGCTTGCGGCTGGAGGCGGCTCGTCCATTGAGCGCCTTGGCGGCGACGGCGAGGCAGAACTGCAGGTAGGCCTTGATCCGTCCGGCGTGCAGGGTCGCCTCGAACCAGCGGAACTCCACCGTGCCCCGGTACCAGACGTTGTGCAGGTTGACCCCGTGGTAGCGGCTGTTGTCGTAGTGTTGGGGCTGGCGGTTGTGGTAGCCGTACCAGATGCGGTTGAGCTGGTCCTTAGTGCGGGGACGATGCTGTTCGATGCGCTGGATCAGCTCGTCGCTGACTGGCCGGGTGTAGCGGTTGAGCCGGTCGCGGCTGATGCCGAGGGCGTGGAGGATCAGCGGCTCCTGCTTGTAAATGATCTTGGCCAGGTTGCACAGGTGCCTGCCGTCGAAGGGAGCGGCATCGATATGGATGTGGATGCCGCACTGGCTGTTGATCTTGCCTCCGGCGCGGCGGATGGCCCGGACCACCTCCTGCAGTTGCGGGATGTCGTCATAGCCGAGCACCGGGCTGACCACCTCGGCCCGCAGATGGGCCGGGACGCTGGTCAGGGAGGCGTCCCCCACCACCTTCCAGACGCGGCCGCGCAGGTCCTCGACCTCCCAGGGGTCATAGCTGCTGGGAATGCCGACATGGCGGACCGTGCCGCCCACCACCGAGTGGATGGCCCAGGCGATCTGTTCCCGGGTGCGTTTTACGGTCTCGATCTCGATCCCGTAGTGGATCTCTTTCAGGTTCATGCGTGCCTCCGTCGTTCATGGCGCTTCTAAGTCGTTGTCTAGCAAGCCTTTTTAGCCCCCGCTTACACCATGAATGAATGCTTCTTTCCGGACACAAATCAAGTAGAAGAACAGCCGAAGCAGACATTTAACACGTTTATTTTCAATGACTTGTGAACGCTCTTGACCGAAGCTCAGTTTTTCCTCAAAAAACCCTTGACTCCGTAGTATGGTACGGACCTTATATTTAATTCAGGAGATCGAGATATGAACAACATGACCATCGGCAAACTGGCGAAACAGTGCGGTGTGGGGGTGGAAACCATCCGCTTCTACGAACGAGAGGGATTGATTCTGCAGCCCGAGAGAAAACCTTCCGGCTATCGCCTCTATCCCGAGGAGGCGAAAGATCAGGTCCATTTCATTCGGCAGGCGAAGGATCTCGGCTTTTCGCTGAAGGAGATCAGGGAACTTCTGGATCTCAGATTGGATGGCGAACAGGCCTGCGACGAGGTGCGTTCTCTTGCGGAGGCCAAGATTGCCGACATCGAGGAAAAGATCGCCTTGCTGCAGAGGATGCGGACTACCCTGGGAGAGCTGGTCGTCGCCTGCAAAAGCAACAAGAAAACCGAACCATGCCCGATTTTGCGGGCAATCGAAAAGGAGGACCGACCATGAACCCCAAGGCCGACAAGAAACTGATGGGCGTGGGCGTCCTATCCGCCTTCGCGGCATCACTGTGCTGCATCACGCCGGTGCTGGCGTTTCTCTCCGGTGCCAGTGGGCTGGCATCCGCGTTTTCCTGGATGGAACCGGCCCGTCCCTGGCTGATCGCGCTGAGCGTCGGCCTGCTGGGATTTGCCTGGTATCAGAAGCTCAAACCACGCACCGCCGCCGAGATTCAGTGCGCGTGCGAAGATGAACGGAAACCACCCTTCCTGCAGAGCAAGGCATTTCTTGGGATCGTCACCGTATTGGCCGCACTGATGATGGCCTTTCCCTGGTATGGCAGTCTGGTCTACCCGGAAAACCAGACCAACACTGTGATCGTCCCCGCCGACCAGGTCCATACCGTTGCCTACCAGATCGAAGGCATGACCTGCCCCAGTTGCGAGGAACATGTCCGGCATGGGGCCAGCGGCGTAGACGGTGTCATTGACGTCACGGCAGATTACCGGACCGGGAAGGCGGTGGTGCGGTTCGACCGTGGACGGACCAACGATGAAGCGATCCGGCGGGCAATTGACGCGACAGGATACAAAGTGAAAGACAAGGAGGATAGGTAATGAGCGGGCAATCGCATCGGGAAAGCTGCTGCGCATCGTCTTCGGATGATGTGCGGAAATACGACCTGATCATTCTTGGCGGTGGTTCAGCGGGATTCGCCGCCGCCATTCAGGCGCATGAGTTGGGCAGGACGGTGCTGATGGTGAACGCCGAGACCCTTGGCGGCACCTGCGTCAATGTCGGCTGCGTGCCCTCCAAGACCCTGATCCGGGCCGCCGAGGCCCTGCACAAGGGAGGCCATCACGCCTTCGCCGGAATCAAGAGTGAAGCCGCGCTGGTCGATTTCGAGGCCGTTATCCGGCAGAAGGACGAACTGGTCTCGCAGCTCAGGCAGGCCAAATACATGGATGTGTTGGAGGCCTACGACCGGGTGGAACTGATCGAAGGCGACGCCAGACTGGAATCTCCCCGGACGGTGCGGGTCAACGGCGTGGTGTACGAAGCATCGAGAATCCTCGTTGCCACCGGCTCGCGTCCCTGGCTGCCGGATATTCCCGGCCTGGCCGAGAGTGACCCGCTCGACAGTACCTCGGCCTTCGAGCTGACGCGTCTGCCGGAATCAATGATCGTGCTGGGTGGGCGCTATATCGCCCTGGAGATCGCTCAGATGTTCGCGAGACTCGGAACCAGGATCACCGTGCTCCAGCGCAGCGGGCGGATTCTCCCCACCGAAGACGCGGATCTGACCGAGGCGTTGACCGGCTATCTGCGGGATGAAAGTCTGCGCATCGAAACTTCGGTTCGGGTCCACGAGGTGAGGCGTGAGGGTTCCGGCGTGGTTGTCCGCGCTCATGTCGGTGATGCGGAGCGGGAGTTTTCCGCCGAACGGATTCTGTGCGCCACCGGCAGACGGGCCAACACCGAAACTCTTGGTCTGGAGCAAATCGGAGTGCGCCTTTCCGGGCAGGGCGAAATCCTGGTGGACGAACATCTGCAAACATCCCAGCCCGGAATCTTTGCCGCCGGAGACGTCATCGGCGAACCCGCTTTCGTTTACACGGCGGCCTACGAGGGACGCCTGGCCGCCGCCAACGCCTTGTCAGGGGAGCCACAAAGGCGCGATTACCGGGCGTTGCCCTGGGTCATCTTTTCCGATCCGCAAGTGGCCGGTGTCGGTCTGAACGAGCTGGAAGCGGCAAGCGCCGGAATCGAGGTGGAGGTGGCCAGACTCGATCTCAGGAACGTGCCCCGGGCGCTGGCGGCGAGGGACACCCGGGGCTTCATCAAGCTTATCCGCCGCAAGGGTTCCGATGAACTGATCGGGGCACGCATCCTGGCACCTGAAGGCGGCGAACAGATCATGGAGGCCGCACTGGCGATCCGCCACGGCATCGGCGTGTCGGATCTCGCTTCGGCCTTCCACCCCTATCTGACCCAGGCGGAAGGGATCAAGCTCTGCGCCCAGACCTTCGGCAAGGATGTAGCCAAGCTGTCATGCTGCTCGGCATAAACAACTACAAAGGAGAACGATTTTATGGAAGATTTGGTCTGTTACTGCTTCGGGTACACGGCGTCCGACATTGAAGAGGATGTCCGTCTCAACGGCAAATCCACGATCCTGGAGAAAATTCTGTCCGAAAAGAAAGCTGGCGCTTGCCAGTGTTCCGTGAAAAATCCCAAGGGCCGCTGATGTGTCGGTAATGTCCGCCAGTTGGTGGACAAGATTATGGGCGGTTCCAACCTCTTCGTTGGACCCTGACGGTTTCAAGAAGCAGAAACCCCGGAACGGGCTGGCCGTATCCGGGGTTTCTGGGTTGGCGGTGGCAGTGAGCCGGTCAGCCGGAGGCGGTATCGGAGGTGATCAGACTGGCGTGCAGCTCGAGGTTGCGCGACTCGTCGGCCCGCATCCGCGCCAGCAGCGCCGTGAAGGCCTCCGCTTCGGTGGCCGGGAGCTTTGACGCCCGTTCCAGCCGCGCCAGGCGCTGGTGCAGATTCTCCAGCAGGCCCAGGGCGTGGTCGCGGATCAGGCCGTCGCGCTTCTCCTGCGGCGTGGGGATGAACTCGGTCAGTCC